>OLIJ01000009.1_pt1 | contig 395792 bp, 344 predicted proteins | sample 1609731 | NCBI WGS metagenome assembly OLIJ01 (sample SAMEA4350159, study PRJEB24818) | metagenome | biome: human; feature: gut; material: faeces | place: Denmark | collected 2013-09
TGGTCGCTGGGCGTTAGTTGGAACAGTGCGAGAGATGGATTACATGCTCCACTTCAAAAAAGAAAGGGATATGAATGAGTTTTATTTTGCCCTTGTTCAAAACAACTTCTGCGGTTCGCGCAATAGCAATTTTATCAGGCGTGATATGAAGCGAATTTTAGGGTTGGAGGAGAATCACCATGCCTGAACTCCCCCAATCAATATGTATCTTCTGCTTCCTGATGCTTAACAAGGGTGAAACCTACGCTCATCAGAAATGCATTGATAAAGCAGCGAAGGAGAAAAGAGATGGCGAACTTACGCAAAGAGGCTAGAGGCCGCGAGTGCCAAGTTAGATTACCGGGTATATGTAACGGGAATAACGAAACCGTAGTGCTGGCCCACTACCGGCTATCTGGAATATGCGGTACCGGAATCAAACCACCTGACCTTTTCGGCGCATGGTGCTGCTCTGCGTGTCATGACGAGATAGACAGGCGTACGCACATCATGGATATCGAGAGTGCGCACCTAGCTCACCTGGAGGGGATGGTTAGGACACAGGCAATTCTACTGTCGGAGAATAAGGTGAAGATATGACCGAATATCACATAGACCTACCCTGGCCGCCCAGTGTTAACACCTACTGGCGACACTCAAGGGGAAGGCACTACATCAGCGAGAAAGGCACCAAATACCGACAAGCAGTAATCGATACCATCAAACAGCTAAACCTCGATATCAACACCTCCGCACGACTCAAAATATCAATATCAGCACACGTACCAGACCGCCGCCGCCGTGACTTAGACAACCTGCAAAAGGCCGTCTTTGATTCGCTGGTGCATGCGGAATTTATGCAGGACGACGAGCAGATAGATGATTTCAGGGTTAGGCGGCAGCCGATTGAAAAGGGTGGGCGTTTATCAATATCCATTACTGAATTGGAGGCAGCGTGAAACCAACCGCATGGCAGGAACTGGCAAAGGCACCAAGAAAGAGTTATCTGGACAAGGTTCAACGAATCACGCCAGTGCAGGATCGCTGGGTTGGTTCGTTGCTTAATATGTGGGGTGAGGCCGTCGGAGGGAATACTGCACCGACCGGTAAATGTGGTGTGATAGGCCGATTAATGATCTCAACAGATTGGGATGAAAACAAGGGAGCCTCAATTGTGAAGACAGTAGAAGACCTCCACAAATTGGGCTACCGAGGAACAGAGTTATTCCAGAAAGCGAAAGAGATAATCAACCCAAAAAACTCATTCAGTATTCTTTTCACGCGCGCCAACGAGGGAGAAGAAGCTGCATTTGTCGATAGGATTGTGCTTAAGGAATTTACTCAGGGTAATCCTGTTCGTGCAGTTGCTATTCAATACTATTGTGAGCGCAAAGACATGCAAGAAATTGCCTGTTATCTAAATCGAGTGCATGCGCCACACCTAACACTAAAGCAATGCATTGACCGGATCAGATGGTGTCGTGAAATATTCAAAGCAAGAATGTTTTACTCTTTGGTAAGAGAAATGGAGGTTGAAAATCTACAAAATGCCGCTTAATGGAAATATATTTTCATAAATGCTTGATTTTAAGTTTTGAAAGTGTATATTTCAGTTAAGCTCGGACGTCAAAGGCGAAGAGCGGTGATGTAGTTGAGTCACCAATAAAACATTCAAGGCCCAGCCCTAACCGGTTGGGCTTTTTGCGTTTAACCATGTCGAGCACTTCCTCGGTATGGTCTCTATCTTAGGGCTGCGCTATTGCGTGGCCTTTTTGCATTTAGCTCCCGTCAAAACAGTCAATCACTGAAAACACCCTCACATTTTCGAATGACTACGGCGGGAGCTATTCCCTACACAACAGCATACGAACCCGACCAACGGCGGGAAGATAATTCCCCAGATGGGGGTGGGTTATGAAAATGGAAAAATACTCAAGCGGTATCGCGAAATTCTTCGGTGGGCTTTTGATGGGGTTTGGAGCGATGTCCTTAAATGATTGGGCTGTTCTTATTGGTATGGCTTGTGCTGTAGGTACGTTCGCTCTGAACTGGTACTACAAGGACAAGGAATTCAAGCTGAAGTTTAAGCCTAGGTCTGGAGCTGAAAATGTCACCAGCACTGAGGAATAAAATAATTGGCGTATCGGCGGCCGGTGCATTGGCCATTGCCGGAGCGTTACTGGGCGGTGATGATGGGCTAGAGGGCCGCAAGTATGTGGCTTACCACGATGTCGTGAATGTTCTCACTGTATGCGATGGTCACACCGGGAAAGACATCATCCCCAACAAAAAATATTCAGATGCTGAGTGCGATTCTTTATTGCAGAAAGACCTGGCACCAGTACAGCGCACTGTCGATACAGCAGTAAAAGTCCCCCTGAGCAAATATCAGAAAGCTGCTCTGTACTCATTCACTTATAACGTTGGCCAGAGCGCATTCACTAAATCCACCCTGCTTAAAAAGCTCAACACAGGCGACATCAAAGGCGCTTGCGATGAGTTACGCCGCTGGACATATGCCGGTGGCAAGCCGTGGAAGGGATTACAGAACCGACGCGAGATTGAGAGGGAATTATGTTTAGCGGGTTAAAGAACATACTCACCTACCTACCGGCGTTACTGCTCATCATTCTGGCTGGCTTATCGCTTCACTTCTACAACGAAGCTGACGAGTGGCACGACAAGGCTGATGCAATAGCCAAAGAACGCGACGAGGCCCGGTTCATTCTCAGTAACCAGGTACGCATGGTTAACATCATCAACGATATCGCCAAGGCCAACGAGCATGAAAAAAACCGCATTAGCAATAATGGAGAGGTGCGAGCTGCTGCGATTAAAAAAGAAATTGGCGGGGATGAGTGTGCTGCTCAGCCTGTTCCTGCTGCCGCTGCTGACCTCCTGCGGAAACACGCAAATCAAATACGTTCAGGTGCCACAGGTACCTATACCAGCAAGCTTACTTTCTGACTGCATTCCCCCAGAAATCCAAGAGGTATTAACTTGGGGCAACAGCCTATTGCTAAATGACGCGCTATTAACGGTGATAGAGCAGTGCAACGCAGACAAAGCGAGCATTCGGCAAATCGAATCAATCCGAGGAAATACCAATGAACGAAAAGCAGATTAGCTTTGAAGAAGCATCAAAACCGTTAATTAAGTGGCTGGCTGAAAACGTTCACCCACACCACACAGTAATCGTCACCAGTACTGGCGCTGAGTTAATGATGGGTGAGATGTCATTCCCCACTGAAGAATTCCTGAAAGACTAATTCCCCCGACAAGGAATAGATAGCTTCTCTCGATGGAGGTGATTGCCAGTGTTTCACTGGGCCTATCTTGGCGGCTCGGAAAGACGAGAAGTGGTGTAGCAACGCCGAGAGGAGTGGTAAAGCCGCGAACAACATAGACCAGAAGAAGGAATAGAAGAATGTTGACACTGAAAATAGTAAGCCACTCTGGAAATGAAATACTGAAAGAGATTACAAACCCAGAGTTCAAACGTAACGAGAACACAATCTACTTCACTGACCAGAAAGGAGAGAGTGACAGGCTCACTTTAAGTGAAGGAGAAACTTCAAGTAGTCATGACACTGCTTATGTGATGAATGAATCGGGAGCAACGGTTAGCACCTGGCATTACAACGCATTGCTGGCTGCTGTGAAGGCTTCCGGTGTTACGGCATAACCAATTACACAGCCTATTCACTGAGTGGGCTGGATAATGAGTTATCATAATGAATGGCTAGGGTAGCTCCCGAAAAGCGGCATCGTCACCGCCTGCCACTCATTCTTTGACGAGCAACTAAGACGAGGTTGTTATGGAAATACTGCTAGTAGGCGGACAGTATGATGGGGAGTGGGTGCATGTGGCAGGGGATGAATCTAACCCACCAATGCCGACACTTAGCATGCCCCCAAAGCTAGAGGAATTTATCAATTGGCGAATTGAAGATGAAAAGCCAAAATTAGTCGATGATTTACTTCACTACAAACTCAAGCGCATAGAAACATCGAATAAAAAATGTCATTACGAATATCACTACCAAGGTCGCTAAGGCGGCCTTTTTTAATGCCTGCGATTTGAGTTAACGAGGATAGAGAGATGGCGACAGATAAGAAATTAGGTCGCCCCACGGCTTACAAGGATGAGTATGCCGAGCAGGCACGTAAGTTGTGCTTGTTGGGGCATACCGACGCTGAACTCGCTGAATTCTTTGAAGTGAGTGAGCAAACAATCAATGCATGGAAGAAGGCTCAGCCTGATTTTCTTGAGTCCATAAAAAAGGGAAAGGCTTTCGCAGACAGCGACGTTGCATCAAAGCTCTTCCATCGAGCTACAGGATATGAGCACCCCGAGGATGATATCCGTGCCGTTGAAGGTGCAATTGTCATTACGCCAACGATAAAGCGTTATCCGCCTGATACCGCCGCCGCAATATTCTGGCTCAAGAACAGGCAGAGGGATAAGTGGCGCGATAAGCAGGAAGTTGAGCACTCAGGTGATATTGGGCTGATAGAACGAATTCAGGAGGCCCGCAAACGTTCGAGAGGTGAGTGATGTCAGAATTTGAGGCAATGCTTGCCGAAGATATGGGCAGGTTTTTTTATGATCCTCTAGGTTTCGTGCTGTATTCCTTTGACTGGGGAAAAGGTGAGCTAACAGGATTTGATGGGCCGGATGAGTGGCAGGCGGAGTTTCTTTCCAATTGGGGGGAGGCTATCAGAAGAAACAATTTTGATGGTGTGACGCCGGTCGAGGCATATCGAGACGCTACCAGCTCCGGGCACGGCATCGGTAAATCGGCTCTATCTTCCTGGGTAATCCTTTATGTAATGAGCACTCGCCCACACAGCAAGGGAGTTGTGACGGCTAACACCTCTGAGCAATTAAGAACTAAGACTTGGGGCGAACTTGGTAAGTGGAAGAAGAGATGCATAACCGGTCATTGGTTTGAGTACAACAATGGCAAGGGGAATATGAACATCACTCACCCTGAGTTTGCAGAGTCCTGGCGTGTAGATGGTCAAACGTGCCGAGAAGAAAACTCAGAGTCATTCGCAGGGCTCCATGCTGCAAACTCGTCCCCCTGGTATTTGTTCGATGAGGCATCCGCAGTTCCTGACAAAATATGGGAAGTTGCCGAGGGTGGCTTAACTGATGGAGAGCCTTTCTGGTTTGTTTTCGGAAACCCAACGAGAAACACCGGCAGGTTCAGGGAGTGCTTCAGGAAATTCCGCCACAGATGGAGCAACCGGCAAGTTGATAGCCGTAAAGCGAAAATGACCAATAAAGAGCTTATTGAGCAGTGGCGCACCGACTACGGAGAGGATAGCGACTTCTTCAAAGTGCGTGTTCGTGGCTTATTCCCATCAGCATCTGACCTTCAGTTTATTCCTCAATCATACGTTGATGGTGCAATGTCCAGGACTCTGGATCATTCACAGTACAACTTTGCGCCCAAGATTATCGGTGTCGATCCTGCTTATTCTGGATCTGATGAGGCATCTGTTTATCTGCGGCAGGGTCTTCATTCAAAGCTACTAGGTTCATACCCAAAGACAGAGGACGATGTGAAATTCGCCCAGTTAATAGCTGGCTTTGAGGATGAGCACAAAGCTGATGCAGTGTTTATCGACTTTGGCTACGGGACGGGGATTCATTCAATTGGTAAGTCATGGGGCCGGAGTTGGAGGCTCGTCCAGTTCGGAGGGGAATCCAAAGATCCGCAGATGCTGAATAAGCGCGGTGAAATGTGGAATGCCCTTAAATCATGGCTGAACGATGGCGGATCGCTAGATGACCAGCAAACGGCGGATGAGATAACCGCCCCTGAATACAAAGTAAGGCTTGATGGAAAGATAGTCCTTGAGGCCAAGGAAGAGATGAAACGCAGAGGTGTCCCATCACCAAACCGGGCCGATGCGCTGGCATTAACATTCGCTTTCCCTGTCGTTAGAAACAAGCCTAAACCAGCAATGCCCGCCCCAATTAAGCCGATTCCACGAGGTAGATAATGGCTGACGATGACAAGCTGCAAGCAATCCTGACGCTGTTTGATCGGGATTGGATGTCTAGCGATGAAGCCAGAACCGAAGCGACCAACGACCTTTTCTTTAGTCGGATATCGCAGTGGGATGACTGGCTGAACCAATACACAACGCTGCAATACCGTGGACAGTTCGATGTGGTGCGCCCGGTAGTGCGTAAACTCGTCGCAGAGATGCGGCAGAACCCGATTGATGTCCTGTATCGACCGAAGGATGGCGCTAAGCCTGACTCGGCGGACACGCTTATGGGTATGTATCGCACTGACATGCGGCACAACTCGGCGAAGATTGCCGTTAACATCGCGGTGCGTGAGCAGATAGAAGCCGGTTACGGTGCCTGGCGCATTGTTACCGAGCACGAAGACCAAGACCCGACCAGTAACAACCAGGTTATCCGGCGCATACCGATTCACGAGGCATCGTCTCACGTCATCTGGGACAGCAATAGTAAGCTGATGGACAAGTCCGACGCCAAGCATGTGACGGTCATCCAGCCATTAAGCATTGCAGGCTGGGAATCGTTCGCCGCTGATTATGGCTTTGACGCTGACAATCTCCCTGACTTCCAGAGCCCAGATAGCAACTGGTTATTCCCCTGGCTGAACAAGGATGTCGTGTACGTTGGCGAGTTCTACGAAGTCGAAGAGAAGAAAGAGACGGTATTCATCTATCAAGATCCGCTTGGTGGTGAGCCCGTCAGCTACTTCAAGCGCGACATTGCCGATGTAATTGATGAGCTGGCAGAGTCCGGCATGGTCAAGGTAGGCGAGCGCAAGGTTAAGCGCTGCCGGGTCTACAAGACAATCCTTACCAGCTCGGCAATCCTCAAGTCACGCGAACTGATAGCCGGTGAGCATCTGCCCATCGTGCCGGTGTATGGAGAGTGGGGATTTGCTGGTGACAAAGAAGTGTATGAGGGCGTTGTCAGGCTGACGAAAGACGGTCAGCGCTTGCGCAACATGATCATGAGCTTTAACGCCGATACGGTAGCCAGAACGCCGAAGAAGAAGCCTTTCTTCTGGCCTGAGCAAATCGCCGGTTACGAGCACATGTATAGCGGCACGGATGATTATCCTTATTACCTCGTCAACCGCACTGACGAAAACAACGGTGATCTGCCTGCGCAACCCATCGCCTACATGGAGAACCCGGAAGTCTCGCAGGCCAGCGCTTACATGCTGGAAGCGGCCACAAATGCAGTGAAAGAAGTGTCACAGCTTGGTGTTGATTCTGACGCTGCTAATGGGCAGGTAGCATTCGACACAGTTAATCAGTTGAACATGCGGGCCGACCTATCGACGTACGTTTTCCAGGACAACTTGGCCACTGCCATGCGCCGTGACGGGCAAATATACGCGTCCATGGTTAACGACATCTACGACGTTCCGCGCATAGTCATGACCACGCTACCTGATGGCAGCGAGAAAGACGTGCAGCTGATGTCTGAGGTTATCGACTACCAGACCGGTCAGTCGGTTGTACTTAACGATGTGCGTGGCCGGTATGAAACCTATACCGATGTTGGCCCGTCATTCCAGAGCATGAAGAGCCAGAACCGAGCGGAGATCCTCGAACTGCTGGCCAAGGTTCCACAGGGTACGCCTGAGTTCCAAATGCTCATGCTGCAATACTTCACGCTACTGGACGGTAAGGGTGTGGAAATCATGCGCGAGTACGCCAACAAGCAACTCGTCACGATGGGCCTCAAGAAGCCTGAGACACCTGAAGAAATCGAGATGGTGCAGCAGGCGCAGCAGCAACCACAAGAACCAAGCGCAGAGATGGTTCAGGCGCAGGGTGTTCTGCTTACCGGTCAAGCCGATCTGCAGAAAGCCCAGAACGACCAGGCTCGCATTCAGGTTGATGCATTCAAAGCACAATCTGATGCACAAGTGGCAGCGGCGAGAGTTGTTGAAATCCTCGCATCTGCTGACAGCACCAAGAAACAAGACGTCATCAACGCACTCAAGTTGCTTGGCGACTTCCAGAATAAGCAGGGCGACGCAGCCCGTGCTGACGCTGAGCTTGTCCTAAAGGGGCAAGAACAACTCCACTCAAAACGCATGGACTTAACCGGTCTTATGCAGCAAGCAATGCAACCCTCCGGCAGAGCAGCCGAGATTCCTCAATAAGAGAGAGCTAGACATGGACATGACCACCGAAATTCAGGCAACTGAAGAACAAACCCTGCCCGTTACCCAACAGGCGGCACCTGTAGTTAATCAGCCAGATGTTAATGCCAACTCTGGCGAAGGGCAGGAAGAGGGCTTCGAGATTGTCCTGAGTGGCGATGAGAAACCGAAACAAGACCCGGCAACCAACGCGCAATTTGCAGCAAAACGCCTGGAGCGCAAACGTCAACGTGAGCTTGAGCAACAGATGGAATCTGTGAAGCGTGGCGAGGTGCCGGAGAACCTACGGGTTACCCCTGAATTACCGAAGCAGCCAGACGTTAATGACTTCCTTTCGGATGAGGCGCTGGCTAAGTACGACTATGACCAATCTCGCGCCCTGGCGGCATTCAGCGCCGCCAACAGTGATTGGCAGGTCAAGGCTATGGACGCTCGCAGCAATGGCGTAGCAGAACAAGGCCGCAAGATTCAGGAGTTCACCCAGCAATCAGCGCATTACGCCGATGCAGCCCGCAAACACTATGACGCGGCGGAAAAGCTCAACATCCCTGACTTCCAGGATAAAGAGGACGCATTCATGCAGTTGGTGCCACCGCAAGTTGGTGCCGACATCATGGCGCTTTTCCCTGAGAAATCCGCCGCGCTCATTTACCACCTGGGCTCAAACCCAGAGAAAGTTCGTGGCCTCCTGGCTATGAACGGGCAGCAAGCGCTGATTGAACTCACTCGGCTATCAGAGCGTTTAACTCTCAAGCCTCGCGGTAAGCAAGTATCCGGCGCACCTGCGGTTGATGAGCCTATCAATGGCTCAGTCACTGCGGCAAAAGTGGCCTCTCTACAGAAGAAGATGGAAGAGGCCGCAAGCAAGGGTGACACGGAGACTTACCGCAAGATAAAAAATCAGATTAAAGGAATCAAATAATGGCTCTTAACGAAGGTCAAGTTATCACCTACATGGTCGATGAAATTATCGAGACCGTGGAAAACCTCACTCCAATGGCTCAGCGCGTTGGTAAATACACCCCTCCTGCTGGTGACATGCAGCGTTCACAAAACACCGTGTGGATGCCGCTGGAACAAGAAGCACCAACTCAACAGGGTTGGGACTTGACCGGTCAGGCTACCGGTATCCTGGAACTGTCTGTTAAGTGCAACATGGGCGTACCGGATAACGACTTCTTCAGTTTGCGTGCTGATGATCTGCGTGATGAGCGGTCTCTGCGTCGTCGCATCCAGGCATCTGGCCAGAAGTTGGCTAACAACGTGGAAACCTCGATCGCCAAGCAGGCTGTTGAGATGGGCTCGCTGGTAGTAACCAGTTCTGACCCTATTGGTTCGGCAACTACCGGCTGGGATTTCATCTCCGAAGCCGAGGCTCTTATTTTCTCTCGTGAGCTGAACCGCAGCTCTGGCCTGTCATACTTCTTCAACCCGACCGATTATCGCGGAGCTGGTCAGGATTTGACCGGCAAAGACTTCTTCGGTCGCATTCCAGAAGAGGCCTACAAGTCAGGCACCATCCAGCGCCAGGTGGCAGGATTTAACGACGTGCTCCGCTCTCCGAAAATGCCAACGCTGCCAGCTTCAACGGCAACCGGCATCACCGTAGCTGGCGCGCAGAAGTTCAAGCCTCAAGCGTGGGTCGCCGATACCGATGGCAACCGTGAGAACGTGGACAACCGCACCGCAGTGGTAACGCTGAGTTCCGGCACTGGACTGAAGCGTGGCGACAAGATCTCCTTCACTGGCGTCAAGTTCCTGACCCAAATAGCGAAGAACGTGCTGACTCAGGACGCGACTTTCTCAGTCGTTGCCGTGAACGGCGCGCAGGTCACCATCACGCCTAAGCCGGTGGCTCTGGACGACACGGCACTCCTGCCGGAAGAAAGAGCTTACGCCAACGTTAACACCTCCCTGGCTAACGCTATGGTTGTGAACATTCTGAACACCACGACCGCACAGTCAAACGTGTTCTGGGCTGATGATTCTATCCGCCTAGTGTCTCAGCCAATCCCAATCAACCACGAGTTGTTCTCTGGCATGAAAACTCAGAGCTTCGCAATTCCGAACGTTGGGATTAACGGCGTAGTGGCCTACCAGGGTGACATCAGCACGTTGACCGGCAAGTGCCGTATTGCGCTGTGGTATGCGCCTACAGCGGTGCGCCCGGAAGCGATCGGCGTCGGCCTGGCAAATCAGGCATAACCAGAAGGGGCTTCGGCCCCTTTCTTATTTGGAGCAGAGCATGACACAGATGGTATTTCGCCATGGCGATAACAAAGTGTGGAAAGGCGTCGCTTACGACTGGGAGATAATCCCCGAAGATGAGTTGCAGGAATATCTCGATGCAGGATGGCTTGCGCATCCCGATGAACTGTTGAAATCATCTGCTGAGCCTGAGCCTGAGCCTGAGCCTGAGACAAAGAAGAAACCCGACCGCCAAAAGAAGGTGAGCGCTGATGAACCTGACAACGAAGGGTGATTTGGTTAATGCGGCTCTGCGTAAAATCGGTATCGCATCCAATGCGACGCTGACCGACGTCGAGCCGCAATCAGTCGAGGATGCAGTGAACGACCTCGAAATGATGATGGCTGAATGGTACGAGGACGGCAACGGCATAGACGTTGGCTACATATTCTCGGCTGATGATGTTGCGCCGGACCCAGGTGATGACCACGGTTTGAAAATCGGACACCTCAGCGCCGTTTATCACAACCTCGCCGTGCGCATCGCCCCCGATTACGTGATGGAGGCGATGGGTAAGGTTGTCGCCACCGCACGTTACGGAAAAGAGCTTCTCGTTAAATCATCAGCAGCCAGCAAGGCCAAGAAAGCCAAGGCCCAGGCGGGCTATCCGAATCGCATGCCAATCGGCTCCGGTAACCGGCTATTAACGCTGAACGGCCATAACTATTTCCACAATAGGGATGAAGATAATGCCGACGACTCAACTCCCCCTGGCTAAAGGGCTCGGAAAAGACTACCGCAACGCTGACTATGTTGATCTGCTGCCGGTGAATATGTTGGCAACACCGAAAGAAGTTCTGAATGCGTCCGGCTATCTGCGGTCTTTTCCTGGCATAGCCAAGCGGTCGGATGTCGCTGGTACATCGAGAGGTGCCGAGTTCAACACAGTTCAGAGCGTGGTTTATCGGGTGCTTGGCGGGAAGATTTACAACGCCAGCACTGAGCGTGGGGATATCGCCGGAAGTGGTCGCGTTAGCATGGCACACAGCGCCACCAGTCAGGCCGTAGGCGCTAACGGAGCAATGACGCTCTATCGGTACGATGGCACCAATAAAACGCTACAGAATTGGCCTGAGAGCATTGGTGATGTTACATATGCCCAATACGACATTGGCAGTGTTCGCGATATCTGCCGGGCGCGCGGTCGGTATGTTTGGGTTAAGGACGGAACGCAGACATTTGGCGTTACCGACCTTGAGGACGAGTCGCACCCTGACCGGTTCCGCCCATTCTATAGCGCAGAGTCTCAGCCTGACGGGATTATCGGTTGCGGCGTGTGGCGTGACTTTGTGGTGATGTTTGGCACCAGCACCATTGAATATTTCTCACTGACCGGCGCAACAGATGCGGCAGCCGCAATTTACGTCACCCAGCCTTCTCTGATGGTGCAAAAGGGAATTGCAGGAACTTATTGCAAGACTGAGTTTATGGACTCCTTCGCGTTCATCAGCAACCAGGCAACTGGCGCACCATCGATTTATGTCATCAACTCCGGCCAGGCTTCAGGTATTGCTACATCCACCGTCGAGAAAGTATTGCGCGGTTACACTGCGGAGGAGTTGTCATCCGGCGTACTGGAGACAATTCGCTTCGATTCCCATGAGCTGCTGATCGCCCACCTACCGCGCCATGTTCTCTGCTATGACGCATCAGCAAGCCAGGGCGGCCCGCAGTGGTGCATTCTAAAAACCGGCCTGTTTGATGGTGTGTATCGCGGTATCGACTTCCAGTTTGAAGGTAATCAAATCACCATTGGCGATAAGGGCGAATCGGTGACCGGCCAGCTTAAATTCGATGCTTCGTCGCAGTACGACAAGCAGACCGAGCATCTGCTGTTTACCCCAATGTTCAAAGCAGACAATGCCAGAGTGTTCGATTTTGAACTGGAATCGGCCACCGGGGTATCTCAATTTGCCGAGCGGTTGTTCATCTCAGCAACTGCAGATGGTTCCAACTATGGCCGCGAGCAAATGATTCCATGGAATGCGCCTTTTATTTATGACCGGCGTTCAATTTGGACGAAGGTTGGTAGGGTGCGTAAAAACATAGGATTCAAGGTCAGGATAATTACTCGCTCTCCTGTGACGCTCTCAGGCTGCTCTATCCGGGTGGAATAATGGCTGATGACAACTTAAACGTGCCTGTCATCGTGCAGGCCACGCGCATTGACGCAACGCTACTCCCTAAAATCTTCTCGCAACCTTACTTTCTCTATGTCGTTCAGCAGGGAACCGACCTGGGCAGTGTGGCCGGTAAAGCTAATGAAGCCGGTCAAGGCGCTTGGGATGCACAGGTAAAGAACGACGAGCAGGACGTTATTCTTGCTGACCACGAAGTGCGATTGGACGCTGCTGAAGCGACGTTGGTCAATCATGAAACGCGTATCACGGCGGCAGAAGCAACCCTGGCTAACCATGAGGCAAGAATTACTTCGGCTGAGACAACAATCGCGCTTCACACCACGCAGTTAGGCAATCACGAAACCAGAATCACCACGCTTGAGACGAATTTTACAGCATATCAGGCGTACATGAACCGGCAGAAATCAGAGGTGGTTTACTCTGGTGTCTCGCTTGTCATCCCAACCACATCAACCAACCTGCTTACGTTGCTCGGTACGCTAACACCGACAAGCGGCACGCTATTGCCATTCTTCGACGTGGCGGCCGGGCGACTGAAAGCGCTGAATAAGTTCAAAAACTTGAGCTTCAAGATAAACCTTCGCGGCACCTACACATCATCATCTGGCAACCGATCGATGCAGATAACCTTTGGCACCGTTGTGCCTGACACGATTGTCGTTAGCCGTGATGCTGCAACGAGTATTGATGACGTGTTCATAAACACCTTTTTCGCCGTAGATGAGGGTGACGACATCGTATCCCCGGGCATCACGATGATGATTAAGGCCAACGGCAGCACGTTCACAGCTACGCAGATAAAAATCATCGCCACTCAGTAGGAAATTCCATGCTCACACAAATAGATGCTCTCTCCGGGCGGGGATTAATGCGCCTGTGGGGTGTAGAGGATTGGATTGACCCTGGAGCTGAGTACGCACTGTGGGATGGCTGCTGCGTGTTCGCATTGGTTCCGCAAGATGGGTTTCTCGACATCCACATGGCGATGGATAAAACCCGGTGGCGTGAGTGCCGTGATGCTGGCGCGGCGATTCTTGCTGTCGTCGGCCACTGGAAGCTACGCGCAATCATCCTCACTGACAGGCCTCGCGTGTGCAACTACGCCGCACGAATGGGATTCGGTGAGCGAACAGAAGAGACAGTCAAATTAATCGACGGGAGCATTGCTCCCGTTTTTATTATGTGGCGTAAGCCGGAGGTTAAAGATGGGCGGAGCAATTAGCGGCATTGGCGGCGCGGTTAGTGGTGTGCTTGGCGGTATTGGTGCAAACAAAGCAGCAAAACAGCAACAGAAAGCGCAAGGCGAGGCAATGAATCAACAGCGCGAAGGTTATCAAAGTGCAACAAGCTGGATGACCCCTTATCAGACAGCCGGACAGTCAGGTCTAGAGGGGCTGCAAGGCTTAGCCGGGCAGCCAATTGACCGTAATGCGCTGCTGGCCCAATACTTCAAAAGCCCTGAATATGCACAAATGGCTAACCAAGCCAGGTACCAACAACTGGCAGGAGCAGAGGCCACGGGTGGACTAGGCTCATCACCAACCAGCAACAGCCTTGCCTCCATCGCCCCAATGTTAGGGCAAAACTATCTGGCAGACATGACCAATGAGCAGCAAACGATGTACAGCCAATTGATGGGCCTATCTGGCCTCGGGGCGCAGTCTGCGAACGCATTGGGTAACTGGGCTATGAATCAGGGTAATACCATGGCTGGCATGGAGCAGCAGAAAGGGCAGATATTGGCAGGCAAAGCGGCCTTACCATGGCAGACGGCAGCAAGCGCTAATAGCAGTCTTGCGAATGGTGCAGCCCAAGACGCCAACTCGTTTACCAGTATGTTTGGCGGGATGATGGGCGGAGGTAAGTTCTAATGGCACAACTCAGTGGCTTGCAGGGGCTTGGCGGCCCGATTAATTACTATGAGTCAATGGTTCCAGACTTTCGCCGCGAAGCACTGATGGAGACTCAGAACCGACTAGGTCAGCAACAGGTTGCTGGCCAGCAAATGCAGAACCAGCAGGCTCAGCAAGAGAATCAGCGCCGACAGGAGTTCTATGGAGCGATTCAAAATTCAACGCCGGATCAGTTGCCAGCCCTCCGCCGCCAGTTCCCTGAGTTTGCGCAGAATATTCAGCAAGAAATAGGTGTTCAGGGTGAAGAGCATGCGGCATTTGCAAATAAAGCCATGGGAAACCTTTCGATTGCCTTAAGTAGCGGTGACCCCAACCAGATTGCGCAGGCCATTCAGTCAGGTGAGCCGGTGTGGAACAGCATGCAAACTACTGGGCGAGATATTATGCAGCTCATCCAGAGTGATCCACAGCAAGCAAGGAATATGCTCAAGTCCGCTTATATGGCAACGCTTCCATATGATAAACAAGCTGACATTGCTCAAAACCAGCAGAAAATTGATGAGACAATCCGTAGTAACCGGGCAGGGGAAAGTCTGCAAGGTCAGCAAATTGCAGTTAGCCGTGAAAACTCAATCCGCTCTGCGAGTTCGGGTGCCGGTAACTCCACTCCATCATCTGTTAGAGAGTATCAATACTTCCAGAGCCTGTCCCCTGAACAGCAGAAGACATATATGCGTGTCCGTGGGCGTCCAGATGCTGGCGGAGGGGATAACTCAGTTCAATTATCAGATGGTCGCACGGTTAACGTGTCTGGCAAGCTGCATGGTTCAGGCGCTAATGCCTTCTATGAGGGCACTGACAATGCAGGGAATATGGTACGCGTTCCAGCAAGCGCTATTGCAGCTCCTGCCACGTCAGCAGCCACCGCTCAGAACTACGCGATGAAGAAAGATATTGATGCGATAGATAGCGCTAGCCCTGACAGCTTAAATTTCATGACGGGAGTAACTGGTGGCAACGGAACTCCTGCGTTAGGTGCTGATGTCCGCAGTCGACTGAGTGGCAAAGATCAGCGTCAACTGTATAACGCAACACAACGCATTCAGGGGCGCATGCAGAACCAAGGCATTGCGGCGGCGCGCGATATGGGCGCATCAGGAATTAACACCGTAGCAGAAGCTAAAATGTATTTTCAGGGGATGCCTCAGCTTGATTATTCAAGTCCAGAGTCAGCTCAGGAATCAGTTCGTAACATTCGTGAATATACAGACAATTACAACCAGCAATATAACGTAGATGTTGGTAAGTCGCCGAACGGCGGACAGAAACAAACATCACAACCGGCACAGCAACAGCAAGCTGGCTTCTCTTCATTATGGGGTGACTAATGGCTAAAGCATGGAAAGAAGTCATGGCGTCGCCACAGTACCAGGCTTTACCACCTGACCAGCAGGCCGCAGCACAGGAGCAATATTTCAGTGAGGTAGTTTCTCCGCAAGCGGGTGATCAGGCTGAGGCGGCACGGCAACAGTTCTTCTCTGCTTATCCGTTACCAATCGCACAAGAGAAAGAACCTCAGCAACAGCAGCCAGAACAGCAAGGATTTGCTGATCAAGCACTTCTTGGTGTGAAAGAGGCGGGTAGAAGTATTGCTCAGGCTGGGGTGAACGTAGCCAACATCATTCCTGAAGTCGGTGATGCCGTTCAGAGTGCAGCAACATGGTTAGGCGGAAAGGTTGGGTTGGGCGATGGCACTTACACTCCGGCTATGCGCATGTCACTTCCTGAATCACTACAACCACAGACCGAGGCAGGAAGAATTGCTGCGCAAGCATTACCGTATGTTATTAACCCGGTGTCTGGTGCTGCCAAAACAGCTTCAGGAATGGGGGCAAAAGCAGCCAGTTTACTGGCGGAAAACGCAGTTGGAGTCCTGGCTGATAATAGCAACAAAAATGATGCAGGGGAATTAGCTACAGATCTTGGTATATCTACTGCGCTTAGTGGGGCAACTCGAGGGTTAACCAATGCTATTGGTGCGGGATATCGGGCCGTAAAAGGGCAGATTGCACCAGAGGCTAAAGCAGCAATAGATTTTGCAGAACAACAGGGCGTCCCCCTGCATACTACTGACTTGCTTCAGCCACAAGGCAAAGTTGGTCGAATGGCGCAGGGCGCCGCAGAGAATATCCCGTTGGTAGGCACTAGTGGGATGAGATCTGCACAGCAAGAGGCAAGAACTCAGCTTGTCCAGGACTTCGCCAACAAGTTTGGTGATTATGACCCATCAGCGGTAGTAACTAGCCTTAAGCAGAAAACAGGGACGATAAAATCGGCAGCCGGTAATCGGATAAATGATGTCACAGAAAGAATGAGCGGGGCAGGAATTCAACCATCGAGGACTGTTCAGGCAATTGATAACGAAGTATCAAGGCTTAGCTCGTTGGGTGAAGTAAAGGATTCAGCAACCATAGATCAGTTGCAAAAGTACAAGAATGAGTTACTTCGCGGAACACCATCTGGCGGAACAGGGTTTGAGCAGCTAAGGAACCTGCGAACACAGTTTCGACAAGATGTTAAGGGTGAGCGTACTTCAATGCCCACTCGCTCTGAGGCAGCAGTTAACCGTATCTATAAAGCTATGGGTAATGATATTTATGATGGAGTGTCCGCATCTCTAACTCCGCGTGATGCTGCCAGATTAAAGCAAGCTGATCAGGTATATGCAGCAGAGGCCAATACGCTGAAAAACACAAGACTAAAAAATGTTTTGATGAAAGGGGATTTAACGCCAGAAGTGGTAAACAACATCCTCTACAGCAATAAAAAGTCAGAAATACAAACGCTATATAACTCTGTCGGCAGCACTGGCCGAGCGCAAATGCGAAATGGGATAATCGGTAAGGCAATGGAGAAATCAGGTGGATCGCCAGATCAGTTCCTGCGCCAGCTTAATATGTTATCTAATCAGACTGGCATTGCATTCCGTGGGGCCGATGCTGGATATGTCAGGGGTCTCAAGAACTATCTTGAGTCTACAAAACAAGCCGGGAAAGCCTCGGCCGTCACCCCAACAGGGCAGCAAGTATTGCCGTGGGTAGTAGCCGGTGCCGCAGCATCTAATCCTGGAGCCGCAGCAGCAACTGTAAGCTATGGACTACTTGGGAGAATGTATGAGAGTAAACCCATTAGGAACGCCATGCTTAAACTGGCTAATACGCCAAAAAATAGCACCGCATTTGAAAAGCAATTAGAAATAGTCAATCGAGCATTAACTGCAACAGCGCAAGGCGCGAAAGACTAAGAAAAAATAGAAATACAATCTAACCCGCTTCGGTGGGTTTTTTATTGCCCTGAATCCGAGCTACGCAGATTAAACGCTGCGGGGATTACACACGCCTGGAGTAAACCAAATGCCTGACGTCATACCTAATGTTGTCGTATCAATGCCATCACAGTTATTCACGATGCCGCGCAAATTTGGTGCGGTGTTTAACGGTAAAATCTATATTGGCCTTATTGACACTGACCCGACCATTCCATCGAATCAGATTCAAGTATATCTGGAAAATGAGGACGGTAGCCTAGTGCCAATGGCCCAGCCAATCATTATAAATGCAGGTGGGTACCCTGTTTATAACGGGCAGGTTTCTAAGTTTGTAACCGTTGAGGGTCATAGCATGGCCGTGTACGATGCCCTTAACGTGCAACAATTCTACTTCCCAAACATTCTGAAATATGATCCTGACCAGTTGCGACAATATTTAGCGGGAATTGGTGGTGCGGAATTAATAGGGACTGCCGATGGTGATACTGTCCAGAAACATATTGATGACATAGAAACAGAAATTGATAGTCTTGATGAGCGGGTATTAGCTTCTGATAGTGCAGATTACAGAAGCAGAAATATTCAGCACCTTACCTCCTCACATTTCAAGCTAAGAAAAAAAACTGGGTTATCTATCCTTTGCCAAGGCGATAGCGAAACATTTGGCTGGGATCCTAATTCAACGGATGCAACCGGAACTGGTCTAGCTAGACGTGCGAATGTCACCTATCCGGAGAGGCTTGGTCGTTACCTTTCTACTTGTACTGGGGGGGCAGTAACGACAACCACTCGAGCGGTATCAGGACAGACAGCCCAGCAAGGATTTGAAAATCCAGCATGGTCGGATAACCCAAACTGCAATATCGCCGTCATCATGTATGGCATTAACGACTCTACGGCTACAACAATTAGTTTGTACCTTGAATACATGGAGAAGTTCATCCGAAAATTTATAGATTGGGGTATGGGCGTTATTGTCCTTCAGCCGGTCGCAGGTGGTAACGAGCAGCACGGAAACATTCAAACATTCCAGATTTGGGGACAGGAAATCAGGAACCTTGCACATGTTTATGGGTGTGCGTATGTTGAAGCCAATGAGATCCCTTACAACTTGCCTTACGGCTCTATTGCATCCGATCCAATTCACTTTAACTCAATGGGGTATCAGCGCATTGCGGAGTCCATTGGATCCATGATGATGGCTGGAGGGATGCTCCCATTTTACCGTCCGGTGTCCACTGAGATTACTGTATGGCCCTATAAACAGAGCGATCAGATAGGATTCTTTGATGCTTTCAATAATGTGGCGATGGGATTTGGCGCTGGCGCTTACACCTTGCAAGGAATTATTGGAGGATATGACGCTGGTAAATATGTCAGAACATCCTACAGCTTTTATCTTGATGCAGAGGCTGCTGAAGTTGATATTGTTGGTAGTTGGGTGGATGATTCCAAGTTGTCATTCTGTTTCTCTGAGCCGCAAGAGGTTCCTCCATCGCTTGGGGTGGCTTATTACCCTAGCGCTGAACAGAACAGTTTCATTCAGACAAACTACAACGCTATTCAGGGGACTGTTAATGTAGCCAGGAACAGAGGAAGCAATAACCACTCTGACGCTGTACAAAAGCGAGTAGGAACCCTTGTTGGTAGAGGATGGAAAACCATCAGCATTTATAGCGCGTCCGATGCATCATCATCTCAGCCGGCATTCATACAGGCGCTTACTGTCCGTCCTGTATATGAACACCTGGCAAGACAAACCAATAACGGCGTATCTAAAGGATATGTGGAATCAATGAGCGTTAAGATTCCAAGTCCAATTGTAAGTGGCAGCACTTGGCCTACTGAAGCTACTATCACCACGGTAGACTTCCTGATGCCAAGCGGATTAAAGGCTGAGGCATGGGATCAGACACAAAACCCGTGGGATTGTGGATTTGCAAAGCTGATCATCAAATCAATTGGTGGTACACATGGCAATGCCTATATTGAATGTCTTATCCGCCGAACAGGTAGTGGATTGACTGGATATGCGGTGGATATTTTGCATAGTTCAGGAACGTGGCCAACAATCACCGCCTCTATTGGTTCACCAGCCGTAGGGAAAGCATTTACTGCTAATCAGATAGCAGCAGGAATGCCACAGCGTGACATTGATAAGCCGGGTGCATTTGTGGCGCAGTCTAATGCAACTAAATATGGACATTTGCTCAGACTTAACTTTGCATGGTCTGGAACACCACTTACTGGATACTACACTATGGATCTACAGTCATCGTCATCAGGTTCTGGCGCAACGCAAAATGTAGGATATTAAAAAAGGGGCGAAAGCCCCTTTTTTATCATGCTCTTTTCAATCTTAATATTCCTGAGAATGTTAGCTTATTCGTATTCATTTCCACGTATTTGTGTATCAGGTACGCGACGAATATTGTTACTGGGAATGGCATAAATACGACTAATGAGCGCGGGAAAATCCCTAAGTTTATAATTACTCCCATCATGAAATGTCCAATGTATAAATGGCACAGATAAAGGGGGTAGCTAATGTCAGCAAAAAATTCCATCACTTTATGTTCTTTTATTTTATCGTTTATTGAATAGCATAAGCTGAAAACAAGGATTGTGATCGCAAACCAACTAAATGTTGGAACGATAGATACGTACATCCCGACTGGATTGATATGCATGTTAACGTACACGAAAGCAAAATATTGAATCAGTATTGTGTAAATAAGGGCATTAAGACCAATTCTCTTCTTGGCGTGCAAAAAGAAAGTTGTACCCAGAAGCATAAACGAGATTAGATATAAGGCCTTGATAAGGCTCCCTAGGTTTATTGCTGGGAAAGTCTCACTGATTACATCAAAATATTTAGATATCTTGATGGCAGAAACATCAAGAATTGCGCTAAGAATGATAATGTCATAAAGATTAACTTCTTTTATCTTTCTTATTGCGAATGAAATGTTCATGTAAATGGCAGCAATCACGTAGAACAATATCTCTACACCAAGTGTCCATGCAACAGGGTCAAGCCACCGAGTCCCAACGACGTATGTGTTTAACCCAATGAAGTAAGAGCCAATGATATCTGTTGAGTTATATACATACTCAACTCCATCTCCACGATAAATTACATATCCAATCAACGCTACTACCAAATTTAATGTGAAAACAAAAGCATAAGTAGGGAAAAGTCTGAAGAATCGTTTTGAGAAGAAGTTAGCAATACTATACCTCTCAATGGACATTGGTATAACAAATCCACTGATCATGAAGAATATAGAAACGCCAAAAACAGCCATAAATCCAGGGAAATCGACAGGAACAAGCTGAACAACCCAAGGGTAAGACCGATCCTCTACGGTTGGAACGTTTACAAGCGAGGATAACATATCATTAGCATTAAAGAACGATGTCCCAAAATGCGCAAACAGGACAGACAGGGCAGCCAAACCCCTTAAATATTGTGCAAAAAGATACTTGTTATTCATTTGCTTCACTCATAGATAACGGAACACAAAGTTAAAGGAGGAAATTACTTTTTTGAGTTTTTATTTTTAAAGTTATTAATTTCGTCAAAAATCCAGAATGCAATAACCATTACGTTTGCCGTCATGATAGCGTAATAGAATAGATCTGATGGCGTGTCAATTTTCTTAGTGCCTATAAAGTATGCGGATAATAGTGCCAGAGGCCCAATAAGGCGCATTGTAGAAATTCCGATGTTGTACATCCCTAACTCCCGTAAAATTGCATTAGTCCTATTCTATACCAACATCCGATAAGGATCGATTTTGCAGACTCACGTTTTTCCATGAATCTAGCGACTGGGGTTATCAGCGATGAGTTAAGACCGTGTATGGATGGGTGAGAATGTCTATTGCTTTGGTAATTGGGGAATGGGGCAAAAATGGGGCAAAAAATTGCCGCAAGATAGCTCATTATCACCAAGTGTATTGAGTTCGCTTGCGGCAAGGCTTTGTTTTACTCACATCAACTCAGAATAACCAGTTAAAACTCACTTCATTTCACCATAACACGATGTTAAGATTTGGCAATCAAGACGCTTAGATGTTTAAACGGCTAAATGACGAAATTGGCTAAGCATAGATAAAATTGTGCTAATGATTTTTTTGCGCTAACAAATGTCGTCATGCCGATTGCAGTGGCAACATGCCATAGCACATCAACACCACAACAGGGATATGCAATGACAGAAAATGTACAACTCGGCGCGCTGCTAGCCGCCTGCCACTGGATTGGCGAGAAGGGCTGGTGCCCAGCGACCGGCGGCAATATGTCCCTGCGACTGGATTCCACTCAATGTCTGGTTACGGAGTCGGGCAAAGATAAAGGGAGTTTGACTGCGGATGATTTTTTGCTGGTGGAGACGGCCAATAACCATGTTCCCAGCGGGCGCACCCCGTCAGCGGAAACGGGCCTGCATACCCTGCTTTATCGGCTGTACCCTGAAATCAATGCGGTATTACATACTCACTCGGTGAATGCTACGGTGCTATCGCGCGTCGAGCGTAGCAATGAGTTGGTATTGCACGGCTACGAGATGCAGAAATCCCTCTCAGGGCAACGCAGTCATCTGGATAGCGTGGTGATCCCCATCTTCGATAATGATCAGGATATCCCGGCCTTGGCACAGCGAGTTGCCGCGCTGGCTGATAATCATCCATTACGTTATGGCTTTTTGGTCCGTGGGCATGGTTTGTATTGTTGGGGAAATAGTGTGTCTGAAGCCCGCCGTCATTTGGAAGGGCTGGAATTCCTGTTCCAGTGTGAACTGCAACTCCGTCTGTTGGATGCCAATTTTAAACTGGGGGCAAAATGATTCAGGCAATAGTGACCGATATTGAAGGCACCACTACCGACATCCGCTTTGTCCACCAAGTGTTGTTTCCCTATGCTCGTGAGCGGCTGACGCCTTTTTTACTTGAACATCAGCAGGATGAAGAGGTTGCGAACGCACTGCTCAGCTTGCGGCGTGAGATTGAACAACCGGATGCAGATATTGAAACTCTGATTACCACATTGCACAGCTTTATGGATGAAGACCGCAAATCTACTGCGCTAAAAGCCATTCAGGGCATTATTTGGCGCAGCGGTTATCTGCAAGGTGATTTTCGTGGCCATCTGTACCCCGATGTTGTGCCGCAACTGGCTGATTGGCAGCAGCAAGGGCTGAAGTTGTATGTCTATTCATCCGGTTCGGTTGATGCTCAGAAATTATTGTTTGGTTACAGTGATGCAGGTGATTTACAGCCATTATTCAGTGGTTATTTTGATACCCATGTTGGGGCAAAGCGCGAAGTGAGCGCTTACCAGAATATTGCTCATCAGCTGGCTATTGCCCCGCAAGCATTGCTGTTTTTATCTGATATCCGCCAGGAATTGGATGCCGCACAGCTTGCCGGTTGGCAGACTTGTCAGTTGATTCGAGATCTTCCCGACAGCGAAAGCCGTCATCCCCAAGTCAGCCGTTTTGATGAAATAGACATAGAGGGTTTTACAGCATGAGCGGATTAACTATTTTTAGTGATGAGCAGCCAGAACAGCCGCTGTGGCAAAGCCGCGATGCTGAGGAAATTCAACAGCAATTGACCGCTATTGGCGTACGATTTGAGCGCTGGCAGGCGGATCGCGAACTGGGCGAGAACCCACAACCGGACGCTGTGATTGCAGCTTATCAGCATGAAATTAACCGGTTGGTAGCGGAAAAGGGCTATCAGAGCTGGGATGTGATCAGTATGCGTCCTGATAATGAGCAGCGTGAAGTATTGCGCGAGAAATTCTTATCAGAACATACCCACGGTGAAGATGAAGTGCGTTTCTTTGTCGAAGGAACCGGGTTATTTTGCTTGCATCTCAATGATAAGATTTACCAAATTCTTTGTGAAAAGAATGATTTACTGTCAGTTCCAGCGGATACACCGCATTGGTTTGATATGGGTTCTAAACCGAATTTTACCGCTATTCGGGTATTTGATAATCCAGAGGGTTGGGTGGCGCGTTTTACCGGCGATAAGATAGCCGATGCCTACCCGCGTCTGGACTAAAATACAAAACCTATATTAGTTAGCACGGAGACTGGCGGGGTGACTGCACCGATGGACGCTCCGGCGGCGCACGCCGCTACGGCCCATCCGGTACATTTCCCCGCTTATCAATATTGTTAACAGGATAATATTTCAAATACTGCTTAACTCTTCGGCTGGAAGAATCCTGCGGCGACTTGTTCTGGCGTGATAACACCGCTATCTAGCACCCAGCCACTGATTAATGCGGCTGGGGTAACATCAAACGCCGGGTTATACACCGGCGCATTCGCAGGTGCCCATTGGCAATGGCCGAAACCGCCTGATACCCCTTTGACTTCGCTGGCATCCCGTTGCTCTATGGGGATGGCCGCACCATTTGGGCAGTCAGGATCATGAGTGGTATGCGGGGCCGCTACGTAGAATGGAATGCGGTGATAATGCGCCAATACGGCCAAACTGTAGGTACCAATTTTATTCGCTACATCACCATTCGCCGCAATGCGATCAGCGCCCACCCAGACAGCATCGACTCTGCCCTGAGCCATCAGGCTGGCAGCCATCGAATCACAAATTAATTGATAGGGAATCCCTAATTCGCCGAGTTCCCAGGCGGTTAAGCGACCACCTTGCAGCAATGGGCGGGTTTCATCTACCCACACCTGCTTGATCTTACCTTGCTGATGCGCTTTCAGTAGCACGCCGATAGCCGTACCAATGCCCGCAGTGGCGAGCCCGCCGGTGTTGCAGTGGGTGAGTAAGTTGCTGCCAGGTTTAACCAATTGCACCCCATGCTGGGCAATCTGCTCACATAACTCGCGGTCTTCCTCGACCAGACGCAATGCTTCGTGAGGCATGGCTGCGACCCAATTAGCTTGCAATAACGCCTGCTGCATCCGCGCCAGATTATTCATTAAATTCACAGCGGTTGGGCGCGATTCCCGCAGCGCAATCAGTGCTTGTTCAAGCTGGGCTTGCGGCAAACCGCGCTCTGCCAACAAAGCCAGCAGCAGGCTGGCTGATAAGCCAATCAATGGCGCACCGCGAACGCGCAGCGCTTGAATATGCTCAATCAGCAATTCCACCGTATCGGCGGACAGCCATTCCTGGCGTTGTGGCAAGGTTTGTTGGTCTAGTATCCACAGCTTTCCATCAACAATTTTTAAGCTGGTCGTTTGTAAATCAAGCGTGTTAAGCGTCTGCATTGTCAGTTAAATCCATGTTGCGTTATTGCATCTGGTTTCTTATTCTGCCAACATATCTTACGGATGTGTAGACGTCTATATGGTTTTACGCCTAAATACGGATTTTTTTGCTCGAACAGGGAATAATTTCACGGCTAAGCAAATAGTTGGCGGTGAGTGAATCAGAATCAAATAAAGAATAATGAGGTTGAAGATGTCGCGCTACCATACATTTACTGCTACGGATGCCGTTGAATATGCTCGCCAATTTGGTCAAATAGCTGATCCACTGGCGCTGGTGACAGCCGACGAAATTGGCGATGGGAATCTCAACCTGGTGTTTAAAATCCGTGATGCTACCGGGATTAGTCGGGTGATTGTTAAACAAGCACTGCCTTATGTGCGTTGTGTGGGGGAGTCCTGGCCGCTGACTCTGGATCGCGCCAGAATTGAAGCAGAAACTCTGTTAACCCACAGCCAATTTTGCCCACAACATACGGTTAATGTTCTGCATCACGATGCAGAGTTGGCGGTGATGGTTCAGGAAGACTTATCTGATCACGAAATCTGGCGCAGTGAATTGGTGAAGGGAAAATACTATCCGCAAGCGGCGGGGCAATTAGCTGAGTATTTAGCGCAAACCTTATTCCATACGTCCGATTTTTATCAGTCGGCCCAAGCTAAAAAGGCCGCAGTCAGCCGCTATATCAACCCGGAATTGTGCCAAATTACCGAAGATCTGTTCTTTACTGATCCCTACATTGATCATGAGCGTAATAATTTCGATCCGGCTCTATTACCCGAGGTGCTGGCATTACGTCAGGATGATGCACTCAAGTTGGCTGTCGCTTCGCTAAAGCACCGTTTTTTGAGCAAAGCCGAAGCATTGCTGCACGGTGATATTCATAGTGGTTCTATTTTTGTTGCCGAGGGGCGGCTGAAAGCCATCGATGCCGAGTTTGGTTTCTATGGCCCGATAGGTTTTGATGTGGGTACCGCACTGGGTAATTTACTGCTTAACTACTGTGGTTTGCCGGGGTTAGCTGGCCCAAGGGATGCAGCGGCGGGCCGTGAACAGCGGTTGAAAGATATTCATATTTTGTGGGAAACCTTCGCCCTCCGTTTTCTGGCATTAAGCGAGGAAAAAACACAAGATTCAGCGTTGGCAACGGCGGGTTACGCCCAGCTATTTCTACAGCAGGTTTGGCAAGATGCAGTGGGATATTGTGGCAGTGAATTGATTCGGCGCACCATTGGGTTGGCCCATGTGGCTGATTTGGATAGTATCGCTGATGATGAGATGCGCCGGGCATGCCAGCGGCATGCTTTGAGTTTGGGGCATACTTTGATTTTGGCAGCGCCACGCATAGATAGCATTGATGATTTTATTGCACGTATTAGACAGAATGGATAGCAAAGATTATCCATAGCTCAACGCGATAGTCATATGAATGAAAATATAATGACCCCGTTAAGTAATACGGGGTTTTTTATTATGTGAATCACTATTACTCATAGTATTTATAATAATTAAAAATCACATGGCTAATATTCCATTTAATGATTGGTATAGCGGTAAAGCTAAAGTGATATTAATGTTTTTTATTGTCATGATTATTTTTGTTTATAGCTTATTATTTCATTGCTTTTAGTTGTACCTCCTGTGTCTTAGATGATTGTCTTTGATTTTAGTATATATATTTCAATTTGTTGCGTTATTATCCTGCTATCTATAATAAACAAAGTTGCTCCAATAAGTTAATTGAATGAGATGTAATTATTATTTAATGTTGATTATGATGTATCTACCATAAATAACTATTTGTTATAAATATGAACTGAATATTAGTCTGAAACAACAGCGACCACTCTTTAAGGTATTTATAACTATTACAGCTAGCACATTCTGTTTAATTTTATTTTTTATAAAGGTACAACTAAAAATTAATCCTAATGGACCAGCGTTAAATAACTAAGATTTCTTTATTTAAACTGGCGTTGTCATCATGCTAAGCAGGCGTATTTTATGCGATATTTTTATTATCCAGAAAAATCACGGTATCAGAATTACTTTAGCTTTATGGTAATAATATCAATCCTTTTTTTTTGTTCGCAGGCCGTTGCCGCTCCTCAGGTTATAAATGTACCGAATGCTGGTGCGATTAGTAACGAAATACGGCAAACCACACCGGAACCACTGCTTGCGCCACAGAAGGCTGAAGTTAAGCTTCCGCCTTTGATTTCGGCCCCTTCGATTGGTCGTTCTACAGCGACGGAAACAATCATTTTGCGTGAAGTTAGATTTGAGGGTGATACTCAGTTATTACAGTCTGGCGACGGAAATAATAAAGCGCTACGTGGAGTCATTATTCCCTGGCTAGGGCAGAGATTAACCTTTAGCGATTTGCAATCCATGACTTTGGCGGTCACTCGTTTCTATCGACAACAGGGATTTGTTGCCGCTCAGGCAATATTGCCGCCACAAACTATTCGTGAAGGTATGGTCGTCATTCGTATTATTGCTGGCCGATTAGATAATCCGGAAGTCAATAATCTAAGTCGATTGAACACTGACTTTGCTACTGCTGTGATTGAAAGTAATAGTTGCAGTAAAGAAGTCGGATTCTTTGGTAATAAAGATTGTGCGGCTTCACCGGCTGAATTATCTCGTCTTGAAAGAACTGCTCTCATTCTTAATGAAATACCGGGAGTTGATGCGGCTTTGGCATTAAAGCCAGGAACCCAATCGGGAATGACAAGAATTTATGCTGATATTACCCCAGGACAGACCGCGATGGGATATATCGGCATAGATAATCAAGGTAATGATTACTCTGGTCATAATCGGTTATTAGCCGGAGGGGCTGCCAATAATCTGACGGGGTGGGGAGATCAATTACGAACCGATTTTATTTTATCCAGCTCGGCAGATGTATTCAATGGCATGCTGGATTACAATTTTCCGATTAATACCTATGGCACCCGCGCAGCGCTTAATTATAGCTATTTGGATTATACCCTGAAGGGGCCTTTCGAAATATTGGATGCTCGAGGTCATTCTAACCGTTGGGGCATTAATCTGAGTCATCCGTGGATACGTAATTCGGCGGCTCGGATTGATGCGAATGCAGGTTACTATCAGAGCAGAATGCGTGATGCACTTATTCTGTTACCGGAACAAAAACGTAATCTGGATGCCGGTGAGTTTGGGATTGATGGCACTTTTTCCGCAGTGCCACGTGGGTTAAGTCATTTTAATTTACTGGGTACAGCCGGTCATCTTTCATTGGATGACGAATTTAGTCAGAGCATGAATTCATTGACCGGTATTAGCGGTACTTTTGCCCGCTTTAATTATCGCGCGGGTCATGATCAAGGTTTTGGCCCTTATTTCTCTTTCTTCAACCAATTTACCGGTCAAATGGCCAGTAAGAATCTTGATAGCTCACAAAAACTGCTGTTGGGAGGACCATTGGCGGCTCGGGCTTACAGTATTGGCGCAGGAGCGGTGGATAAAGGCACGCTTTTTACCACCGAATTACGGACTCGCTGGCAACCCCCGCTTCCAGACTGGGCTGGTGCGGGCAATCAAATCACGGTTGCGGCATTTTTTGACCAAGGATGGGGATCCTATTTTCGCCAGCCTATCGAGGGACTGACGGGAAATAATATTAACCTATCAGGCTTTGGTGCCTATATCACTCTCTCTCGTCCGGCAGATTATTTTTTGAATCTGACTTGGGCACACCGCACCGGCCAGGCTGCAACTTCTCAACCGGATAACGACCAACTTTGGCTTAGCGCTTACAAGTTGTTTTAGCGCTTATCGGCATATTTGTCAGATTTAATGGACGTGAATAATGAACAGTAAATTATACAAACTTATTTTCTGCCGTCGGTTGGGATGCTTAATTGCTGTGGGAGAATTTACCCGAACTTACGGTCGATCATTTTCGTCTTTCGGCAAAGAAATTATTAATAATAGTCATACGAAGGCTGGAAAATTAAGTCACCTGGCTATTCTGACGGGATTAGTGCTCGGCACATTACCACTACTGGTATTTGCCCACCCCTCATTGCCGGTCAATGGCAATATTGTGTTTGGCCAAGGGACGATGGATGTTAATAACACCACTCTTACTGTAACGCAGCAAAGCGATAAGTTAGCGATCAATTGGAGTAGTTTTGATATCGCGCAGGGCAACAACGTTATTTATAACCAGCCAGGGCAGCAGAGTATCGCGCTGAACCGGGTGATCGGCCGGGATGCATCACAAATATATGGCAACCTGAACGCTAATGGTCAGGTCTTTTTACTTAATCCGAATGGCATTTTATTTGGTAAAGGTGCGCAAGTTGATGTCGGTGCTTTAGTTGCCAGTACTAAATCAATGTCTAATCATGACTTTATTAGCGGGAATTATACGCTGATCAGCCAAAAACAAGAAGGCAAGTTGGTGAATCAGGCTAATTTGCACACCACGGCAGGTGGCTATATCGCATTGATTGGTCAGCAGGTTGATAATCAGCCATCCGGTGTTATCAATACGCCGCAAGGGAAAGTGGCATTAGCGAGCGGCAGTCGCGTTACCCTTAATTTGGATCGCGGCAACTTACTCGGGGTGCAAGTTCAAGGCGAGCAGGTCAATACTTTGCTACAAAATGGTGGGTTGATTCGAGCTGATGGGGGGGTTATTCAACTGACCGCACAGGGTAAAGAGATGTTGATGAATACCGTGATTGATAATACCGGTATTTTGCAGGCGCGTGGTTTGTCTGAAAAAAATGGTGTTATTTACCTCGATGGCGGCAATGAGGGTGTGGTGAGTCAGCAGGGGATGATTAATGTCAGCAGCCAGCAGGGACGTGGCGGCAATGTTATCCTAATCGGAGAAAATATACATTTGGTTGCTGCGACCAAAATTGATGCGAGTGGGGATGAGAGCGGGGGCAAAGTACTGGTCGGTGGCGACTGGCAGGGCAAAAATAAGCTGATAAAAAATGCGCGTTCGGTTGTGATGGACAAAGGTGCGCATATTGATGTTTCCTCCACACATCAAGGGGCTGGCGGCACCGCAGTTTTGTGGTCTGAATATTACACCAGTTTCTATGGTGATATTCATGCCCGAGGTGGGCCACTGTCAGGTGATGGTGGGCAAGTAGAAACATCCAGTCAGCGCAATTTGCAGGCTTTTGGTCGGGTTGATGCCAGTGCGATTATGGGCAACATGGGCAGTTGGTTACTCGATCCGGCAGAGGTAAATATTGTTAGTCGTGGTGCTGAAAATGGAGTCTCGGTTCAGGTCGGTGATATTCCTGCCGGATATGTAAAAAATGCCCAGGTTTTCACGCCAATGGCTAATATTACGCAAATATTGAACACCAGTATCAATGCTCAGCTCGATAAAGGTACCAATGTCACAATTACCACCAGCAATGGCAGTTTAACGAATTGCCGCTGGTGTAATATTACGCTGCAAGCTGATATCAATAAAACAGCGGGTGGCGATGCGACTCTGGCGTTACAGGCTGACGGCAATATTGTTAGTAGTAGCCATAATATTACGGCGACCACAGGAAAACTGAACCTTAATTTATTATCGGGAGACTCAATAGTTGATTCGACAATTACATTAAATAATAGTGATGTTTTATTAAATGGTGGGGATTTACTGGTAAAAAATTCCAATAAAAATAATACAGCACGCATTATTATTATGGGAGGAAGATATCAGGTTGGCAACCTGACACTGGAGGGGAATACCGGGTTGGCATCCCATGTAGGCGTCAATATTAGTAATGCTGCTAATATTACTGTGGCAGGTGAAACACGTATAACCGGTGAAAGTAGTAATGCTAATCAGCAAGGGTGGCGTGGTATTGATATATCCGGTGATTCAGTTTTAGTTGGGAAAGGTAATATGTCATTTACTATGATATCTAATTCTAAGAGTTCGTGGATGGGAACATTTACTAATGCAACTATTGCTGGCGATAAAAATATAACCTTCCAGGCCAATGCCAATGGTAGTACCTCAGGAGGAGTCGATTTTACTAATGGAAGCCTTGTCTCTAAGTCTGGCAATATTTCATTTGATATTAATGGCGAAATTACCACTCAGACTAGTGTTGGACTGCGAGTTCAAGGTTCACAAATTAGTGGCAATAATGTTAACGTTGAAATAAACACTAAAGGAGTTGATGGTTTATTACTCAGAGATAGTCATGTTACGGCAACCGCTGGTAATATTAGTGCGAATGCTACGACTACCCATAAAGGGCTTTGGATTTCAGGCAATACTAATCTGAACGCCAGTAAAAATATCAGTTTGCAAGGTGTGACTACTAATTCTACGACTGCAGGTGCTGATGCAATAAAGATGAGCGGTAACTCCAGTAGTGTTCAGGTCAATATGGTTGCTGATGGCAATATCTCTATGGTGGCAGTTAATAAAGGAACTGAAGTTGGAAGTACTATTTCCGCAGATTATACTAATATAAAGGCTCAGGGCGGGGACTTTAATTTAAATATCAGCGGGGTAAAAGGTAGCCCTTTCAGTAATGTCAATATTAGTGCTGATAATATTATATTGAATGGCAATGTCAGCGATAACGATGCGGTAGTGATGACAAACACTTTTCTTACGGCTAAAGGTGATATTAAAGCCAATTTAAGCTCGCCAAACCATAAAGCATTATATTTTAAAGGTAATGGTGGAATGAGTGCCGGGCAGAATTTATCTCTAGCTGTTAATACCTCCGGCGCGAGTGTTGAAGCGTTGACAATCACTGGAACCGCATCTAATAGAATGAACATTACGGTAGGGAAAGATATCTCAATAATAGCCAATAATCATGAGAACATGACAGGGGCTGGTATTGGTGTTGATTATGTCAATTTTGCAGCAAAAAATGGAAATTTCACAGCAAATAACAATGGATCAAAAAGTATCGGCATCGCCAATACAAACATTAGAGCAAATGAAGTTAACTTGATATCTAATACTAGTCGCGCTGATGGAGTGGTCATCCGTGAAGCTGATATTACGACATTAATGGGAAATATTAATGCCAATGCAACTTCAACTAATAGAGGTATTGTTATCAGGCAAAATACAACCTTCAGTGCACAAAAGGATCTTATGTTAGCGGCTACGAGCAGTACTGCAAGTGAAGCCATTATAGTGCAAGGGTTATCAGACGAGTCACGTAGTCATTTAGTTGCACAAGGAAATATCAGTTTAAAAGGCAACAATAGCAAAGGTTCAAATCCGCACTCATCCGTTAATCTGGCGAATGTGAGTTTGACATCAGTTGGGAAGAATATTGATATTAATAGCTCATCAACCGGTGATGGCGATGTTTATTTTAACAATGTCGGTCTTAATGCCGTATTGGGGAATGTTACGGTTTATGGTGAAGCACTATCAGCGTTATCCACTGCCACAAATTCTGTATTAAGTCTGGGAGGGAATAACAGCATCAAAGCGCTAAATGGCTCACTTATTGGCAAAGCGATTAATACTACCCAAGGTGCGGGTACCCTATTCAGAGCCAATGGCAGCTTATCCGTTGCAGGGAATATTGCTATCCAAGGTGAGACCGGTGGTACCGGTGCAACCCGTAATGGTATTGCGTTTTATGGTGCCAATACACTTAATATTGCCAAGGATAGCCAGTTATCTCTTCTCGGTGAAAATACCGGTTCAGAAATGACTGCGGGCGGAAATGGCATCAGCTATCTAAGCCCTAAAACGTTAACTATTAATAATAATGGTTTTTTAACAATGGAAGGGCGTTCAACCAGTGGTGCCGGTATTAATTTCCCCATTAGTAATAATACAGTTGTATTAAATGGTGACGGTGACTCGCTAATTAAAGGTAGCAGTGTTGCTGGCAGTGGGGTGGCTATTTCCGGTGTGGTTAATAATAGTAGCGGCCCTGTCACGATTGAAGGAACCAGTACTGATGGCTCTGGGGTTCATTTATTCAGTGCCGAACATCAAATTAACCGTATTAATGTGACTGGCAGTTCAATTCAAGCAGAAGGCCTACGCATTAGCGGTAATGCCACCATCACGGATACTGCACTGACCGGCAAATCAATTAATGGCAGTGGTATCAAAGCTGATTCATTGCCTGGTTCTGGTGTTATTACCCATACCATACTCGATAATGCCGCGCTCAATGGTAGCAGTGCTCATGGCATAGGGGTGGAGACAACCAGTGATATAAACGGTATTCATCAGAGTATTATTAATGGAACAACAGATGGTGTCGGTTATGGCATTGATATTGGTGAGAATTTACATGTTACAGGTACCAGTGAAACGGATTTGCTCACCTTGCAAGGGACCGCGACGATGGATAGTGGTACTGGGATAAAACTCAATGGTAATAACGATTTAAGTAATACCAGTTTAAATGGTTCAACTGTTGATGGTATCGCTTTAGATATTTCCGGTTCATTGACTAATAGTAGCAATACCCGACTAAACGGCATAGCTTCAGGTGATGGCATCGGGGTGCAAGTTAATGGAACACTCAATAACAGTGTTGTCAACGGAACTTCAGCCAGCGGGGTGGGGGTGCAGGTTAGTGGCTCGCTAGATGATAGCCACGTTACTGGCATTTCGTCCGGTGGTAGCGGGGTGAAAGTTGGCGCTGAAACTGTTCTTAACAACACCATGCTTAAAGGAACCAGCACTGATGGTATCGGTGTGGAAATCACCGCCAATATGTCAGGTTATTACGGCAGCTCAGTGCAAGGTGATGTAACCGATGGCACCGGGGTGATGATTGATAGGAATACCCTCCTTGTGGGTGGTGACACGGATGATCTGTTGGTTATCAATGGTAATGCGACCGGGGATCATGGTAGCGGTGTGCAGCTTAATGGTAATAACACCTTGGATAACACTACATTAGCCGGTAGTGCCACCGAGGGCGTGGGTATTGATATCGACGGCCCGCTGACTAACAAAGGCAATAGCACGCTTGATGGCAAAGCCACGGACGGCGACGGCGTGCAATTGAACGGCGTTATTGCGGGCGGCACGGTAAATGGCACTTCAGAGCTCGGCTCAGGCATTAAGGTCGATGGCGACACTGAACTTGATAATACCACGCTGAACGGCAACAGCTCGGATGGCAAGGGTATCGACATCGCAGCCAATCTGACCGGCAATCATAGCAGTGCGGTGCATGGCGAGACTACCGACGGCAATGGGGTGGATGTCGGCCCGAATGCTACGCTCACTGGCGGCGGAGCCGACGATCAGCTGGCGGTTACCGGTGATGCCCGCAGCTATACTGGCAGCGGTATTCAGCTTAATGGCAATAATACGCTGGATAACACCACATTAGCCGGTAGTGCCACTGAGGGTGTGGGTATTGATATTGACGGCCCGCTGACCAATAAAGGCAATAGCACGCTTGACGGTAAAGCCACGGACGACGGCTACGGCGTGCAACTGAATGGGGCCATTTCGGGTGGTACGGTCAACGGAACTTCAGATCTCGGCTCAGGCATTAAGGTCGATGGCGATAGTGAACTTGATAATGCCACGTTGAACGGCAACAGCTCGGATGGCAAGGGTATCGAAATCGCAGCCAATCTGACCGGCAATCATGGCAGTGCGGTGCATGGCGAGAGCGACGAGGGTATCGGGGTGGATATTGGCCCGAATGCCACGCTCACTGGCGGCGGAGCCGATGACCTGCTGGCGGTGACTGGCAATGCCAGCGGCGATATCGGCACCGGCGTGCAGCTTGACGGCAATAACACGCTGGATAACACCACATTAGCCGGTAATGCCACCGATGGTCATGGCGTCAAGATAACCGGCCCAGTATCCAACACCGGTAATACGACGATTAATGGTAATGCTACTGGTGATGGTCATGGTATTCATATTAATGGCCCAATGAGTGGTGGTTCGGTGAATGGCAATTCAGCTAATAATCATGGCATTTTTCTCAATGATAAGGCTGTGATAGCTGAGATGGCGCTTGGGGGAAATACTGGCTCAGATAAGCCACTGATGTTTATAGCCTTGCCGGAAAATATTGGTAGCAATGCCACTATTAATGGCAAGCCGGTTGATAAGCATAGTCCTGACGGTAGAACCAAACCTGACCCAACATCAACATCAACATCAACGCCAACTCCAACTCCAACTCCAACTCCAACTCCAACTCCAACTCCAACTCCAACTCCAACCCCAACTCCGGCCCTGACTCTAACCCTAACCCCGACTCCAACCCCAACCCCAACTTTGATCTCTGAGGGAAAAACGCTATCAAAGCAGATAACGCAGCCTCAGAAGGAAAGCAAACTCGGCTCATTACTCATAAAGCGAAACCAGATCCTCAGCTCTCTTGACGAGCAAATCTTGCCGCCGCCTGTGGTGACTGAATCTGAGCGTGATATCGCGGCCAATATCAGTGTCGCGGTTTGTATTCCTGAGAGCGTTACCACCGGTAGCGAGCCTTGCGATACGCATATTTTAGGAAAGTGGAAGCCCCTGACCAAGACCTTAGGTCAGGAGTAACAGGCTTGTTAACTCGCTAAATTTACTCGGAAAGTCGTGATATCGAAGTGACAAGGAGAGCTGATAATGATGGATAAAACGGTTGAGTTATCACAAGAAGTAGAGAATTCGACAGCTTTTTCATTGCCTTATTTCGAATTTTTAGTATGTGTACGGCGTTATGAGGATGCGGGGCGATTACTGATATTAATGCTGGAGCAACTGGACACTCAATATGGTCGCTGGGATGTTTTTTCGCTTAAGCAACAATCGATACAACAACAGGAACATTATTGTAATCGGCTCGCGGCAGCTATTGGCAACTTATTCTCTGATCCTGGATTTGTGTTATCTGAAAAAGGATTCTTACAACTTATTAATTTCCATCGTTGGATTGCATTAATTTTCGCAGCGTCCCCCTTTGGTCATGCCGATCACGTCATTACTAATCTTAATCAGGTCGGTGAGGGATGTGCTCATCCTCTTCGCTTTGAGCAGAATAATTTTCTTAAATTCTGTGTCATGTATTTACCGGAATCCGGTATTCCTCTACAGCCCGATATATTATGGCAATTTAATCCCAATGCAGCAGCAGCCTTATTTCTGGCTTTATTGTCCCCGCGAATTTTACCCAGCGCAGTGGGGCACGCAAAGCGTGAGCTTTTATTGCGATGGTTACCGGAACGCTTATTGACACTCGATAGCCTTGAACATCTACCAGAACGTATCTTGCATGATGTTTATATGCATTGCAGTTATGCTGATATAGCGGAAAAACACGCCATCAAACGCAGTATTAATTTCCACTTACGCAACACACTCTTACACAATGGTCTATCTGATAATCACTTATCACCGCCATTACGCGATAAGCCATTGATGCTGGTTATTCTTGAATGGTTTAACAGCGGTCATTCTATCTATCGCACTCATTCCAGTACGTTACGGGCGGCGCGCGAGCAATTTTCTACTCATGGTGTCACCATTATTGATGCAACCGACACAATAACCCAGGCTGTGTTTGATGACTTTACTGAGGTTAATCGAGCGGGAGCGGTCGAGGCCATTGTGGCATTAACGCAACAGTTGCTTCCCGATGTTATCTATTTCCCCAGTGTTGGGATGTTCCCGCTCACCATCGCGCTGACTAACCTGCGCCTGGCCCCTTTGCAAGTGATAGCCTTGGGGCACCCTGCGACCACTCATTCTGATTATATTGATGCAGTTTTAGTGGAGGAGGATTATCTAGGTGATATTGCGTGTTTCTCAGAAAAAGTCGTCTCATTACCTAAAGATTGTCTGCCTTACGTGCCGCCAGCCAATATTAGCCAGCCGGAACCTATATTACATTTTGCTGAGCGGCCAGCTGTACATATTGCTGTTTGTGCTTCTGCCATGAAAATTAACCCTCGCTTTTTAGCCACTTGTGCTGAAATCGCTCGGCAAACATCAACACCAGTGGTATTTCATTTTCTGGTGGGGTTCTGTTGGGGAATTACCCATCGAGTGATGGAAAAAGCCGTTAATGATATTCTTCCTCAGGCCAGAGTTTATGAGCATTTGGAGTATCTGGATTACTTACAGGTTATTAATCAGTGTGACCTGTTTATCAATCCATTTCCCTTTGGTAATACCAATGGGATTGTTGATACCGTGCGCCAGGGTTTACCCGGTGTGTGCCTAAGTGGAACCGAAGTTCATGAGCATATCGATGAGGGGTTATTTCGTCGTTTGGGGTTAGATGAAGAGTTAATCGCGCATGATTTGGCAGAGTATATTGCAGTAACAGTACGGCTGATTTCGGATAAAGAGTGGCGTCAAAGTTTACGCCAACGCTTGTTACAGATTCAGCCTGATAATGTGTTATTTGCCGGAAAACCTGAGCAGTTTGGACTGATTGTTCGTGGCTTGCTGGCAGATAAAAAAAGCCTCCGGTAAGGGAGGCTTTGGTATAGAGAGTTAGACACTCACTTCAATGAGATTAGACCGTTATGCCGCTTCAGTTTGCCGTTGTTTTGTCGGCTGTTTTGCCACTGGTTTGGTCGCCAGTGCATCCGCTTCGAATTCATCGACATTAATAGAGCGCAGGCGGCTATGTTCTGCTTTGGTCAGTATTGCGGCTTCCTCAGCATTAATTTTCCCTTCAGCCAGCGCGCGTTTAGCAAGCTTATCTAGTCGGGTAAATGGCAAGCTCTTGCCTGCCTCTTTACTCAGGCGCTTATGAATCGGCTCTGCTGCAATCACATCCTGCAATGCCGCTTCCAGTAAACCTACTGGATTAAACTCGCTCGGTGTCAGATATTGACCACGGCCAATACGGCTGCGGGTGGCTGACGGTATTTGCAACAGTTGCGCCAACTGGTGATCCAGACGGTCTGATGGGGCCTGATGAGCGCGCCCAAATGGGAAGACAACAAACCGCATTAACCCGGCAATAAAGCCATTCGGGAAGTTACGCAGTAAATCATCCAGCGCTTGTTCTGCCTGATTCAGCGCGTCTTGTACCCCCCAATGTACCAGTGGCAGATCTTCTTTTTGACGGCCCTCATCTTCAAAGCGTTTCAACGTAGCTGAGGCCAGATACATTTGGCTAAGAATATCCCCCAAACGGGCAGAAATTCGTTCACGACGTTTCAGACTCCCCCCTAGCACACCCATCGAGACATCAGACAACAAGGCCAGGTTGGCGCTCAAGCGGTTCAGATGCTGGTAATAACGACGAGTACTGTCTTTGGTCGGCGTGGCACTGGTGCGGCCATTGGTCAGCCCCAGCCAGAAACTACGGACTTTGTTGCTACCTACATGGCCCAAGTGGCCGAATAGCGCTTTATCAAAAGCGGCAACATCATTCGATTGCGCAGCCGCCATTTCATCCAGCACAAACGGATGGCAGCGGATCGCGCCCTGACCGAAGATAATCATACTGCGGGTCAGGATATTCGCGCCTTCCACGGTGATACCAATGGGGGCACCTTGATAACCACGGGCGACAAAGTTGGCCGGGCCAAGGCAGATACCTTTACCCCCGGCGATATCCATCGCATCCATGACCGCGCGTTGACCACGATGTGTACAGTGATACTTAACAATGGCAGATAACACCGCTGGCTTCTCACCCAGCATAATGCCGCTGGTAATCAAGGTGGCTGCGGCATCCATCACATAGGCGTTACCGGCAATGCGTGCCAATGGCTCTTCAATCCCTTCCATTTTACCGATTGAGATTTTGAACTGACGGCGAATATAAGCATAAGCGCCGATACCCATCGCCACGCTTTTCAAGCTACCGGTGGCATTGGAAGGCAAGGTAATACCACGCCCTACAGACAGGCATTCCACCAGCATCCGCCAGCCCTGACCGGCCATTTTTGGCCCGCCAATAATGTAATCGATCGGTACAAAGATATCGTTACCGCGGGTTGGGCCATTTTGGAACGGTACGTTCAACGGGAAGTGACGATGGCCGATCTCCACCCCTGGGGTGTTGGTTGGGATAAGCGCACAGGTAATCCCTAAATCAACCGTTTCGCCCAGCAGATGTTCAGGATCAGACAGTTTGAATGCCAGCCCGAGCACGGTGGCGATGGGTGCGAGGGTGATATAGCGCTTGTTCCAGGTCAGGCGCATACCCAGCACCTGTTTGCCTTGCCATTCACCCATACAGACTGTGCCGGTATCCGGAATGGCACCGGCATCTGAACCGGCTTCCGGACTGGTCAGGGCGAAACAAGGGATCTCGTCACCGCGCGCTAAGCCCGGCAAATAATGATTTTTTTGCTCTTCAGTTCCATAGTGTTGCAGTAATTCTCCGGGGCCGAGGGAGTTGGGTACGCCGACGGTGATAGCCAATATGCCAGACACACCGGACAGTTTTTGCAGTACCCGCGCCTGAGCATAGGCTGAGAACTCAAGGCCGCCGTACTCTTTCTTAATGATCATCGCGAAGAAGCGATTCTCTTTCAGATAGGCCCACAGCTCTGGCGGCAGGTCAGCCAACTCATGGGTAATTTGAAAATCATTAGCCATACGACAGGCTTCTTCAACCGGCCCATCAATAAATGCTTGTTCTTCTGCGGTTAATTGCGGTTTTGGATAGTTGTGCAATTTTTTCCAGTCGGGTTGGCCCTGGAATAAATCGCCTTCCCACCAAGTGGTACCCGCATCAATCGCTTCTTTTTCAGTACGCGACATGGCTGGCATGACTTTACGGAACATGCGCAGTGCTGGTGCTGAAAACAGGGATTGGCGCAGTGGTGTGAGTGTCAGAGGCAGCAGAACAATCACCAATGGCAGTAATGCCCAGTATGACCATAACTGTGCCGCACCCATCGCTGCGGTATAAACCACAAGAATCAAACTACTGAGGTACAGGTTCACCCGGTGATAGAACAGCACACCAATAAGAACCAGCAAGGCAACAATGCTTAGAACCATCATAATGAAGCTCCTGAGATGTAGGAGGTCTGACCTGTTGAGTGATACATTTGTTGTAGTTCATCTCATTATATTTATCAATACCATTACATGTTATTTACAACTCATCTCACAAATTGGCAGCACTAACCGCTAAAACTGTTTTGGCTAATGCAAAACCGTACTGGCTAATTCATCACAGCGCTTCTCGCAGTTTCTGCTATCCGGTACACTGACTGAGGAAGAATAATGATGCCATAGGACTATAAAGAGGCTCCCATGTACCACGATTTAATCCGCAGTGAACTGAATGAAGCAGCAGACACACTGGCAAACTTTTTGAAAGATGATGACAATATCAATGCTATTCAGCGCGCAGCCGTATTACTGGCTGATTCTTTTAAAGCGGGTGGTAAAGTATTGTCATGCGGTAATGGCGGTTCCCATTGTGATGCCATGCATTTTGCAGAAGAGCTGACCGGCCGTTACCGTGAAAACCGCCCAGGTTATCCGGCAATTGCTATTTCAGATGTCAGCCATATCTCTTGTGTCAGTAACGATTTTGGTTATGACTACATTTTCTCGCGTTATGTTGAAGCTGTAGGCCGTGAAGGGGATGTATTGTTAGGTATTTCCACTTCAGGTAATTCAGGTAATATCATTAAAGCTATTGAAGCCGCGCGTGCTAAAGGCATGAAAGTCATCACTCTGACAGGTAAAGATGGCGGCAAAATGGCGGGTTCTGCGGATATCGAAATTCGAGTTCCTCATTTCGGCTATGCAGACCGTATTCAGGAAATTCATATTAAAGTGATTCACATCTTGATTCAGTTGATTGAAAAAGAGATGGTAAAAGCTTGATGTGCCAAGGTGACCAACAATAGTCGTTATCTCGTTGGTCACCTTGAGATTGAGTGAAGGGTTCGGCTATTACAGCCATATTTAGGTACTCGGAGGAATATATGTGCGAACTGCTCGGGATGAGCGCAAATGTTCCGACGGATATTTGCTTTAGCTTTACCGGCCTGGTGCAACGAGGCGGGGGAACTGGCCCACATAAAGATGGCTGGGGGATTACCTTTTATGAAGGTAATGGCTGCCGCACGTTTAAAGATCCTCAACCCAGTTTTAATTCACCCATTGCCCGATTGGTACAAGATTATCCGATTAAATCCTGTGCGGTGGTTTCCCATATCCGTCAGGCAAACCGCGGCGAAGTGGCATTAGAAAATACCCATCCCTTTACCCGTGAAATGTGGGGAAGAAATTGGACTTATGCCCATAACGGCCAACTTAAAGGCTATCGCCAATTGGATACCGGAACGTTCCGACCTATCGGTCAAACAGACAGTGAATATGCTTTCTGCTGGCTGCTGAATCAACTGGCAAAACGCTACCCGCGCACACCGAGTAATTGGCCCGCCGTATTTCGTTATATTGGCACCCTATGTGAGCAATTACGCGCCAAAGGGGTGTTTAATATGTTGCTCTCGGATGGGCGTTTTGTGATGGCGTTCTGTTCAACCAATTTATATTGGATAACGCGTCGTGCGCCTTTCGGCAAAGCGACTTTGCTGGATAGGGATGTTGAAATCGATTTTCAACGCCAAACCACACCTAAAGATGTGGTTACGGTGATCGCTACTCAGCCTCTAACCGGTAATGAAACCTGGCACAAAATTGCACCAGGTGAGTTTGCATTATTCTGTTTTGGCGAGCGTATTTGATTTTGTCAGCGCATCTGATTTTGTCATCGCATACTGCGAGGTCGGTGTACTGGAGGTCGGCGGGCGGCTAAGGACATACTGCCCGTTGATGACAGAAACTGAAGGCGGCATGCGGTTCTTAGCAAAATACTCATAACCCGGCTGCAATTGACGCCAGAAGTTATAATCCGAAGAGTTACGGTGGCGTTGCATATTTTGTTCAGTCATGCGGAACGGATAGATACTGATATCCACTTTTTCCTGACCAAAGATAAATGCCGTTTGCACGTAGTTAAATATCTCGTCCATATAGGCATCAGTCATTGCATAACAGCCGATTGATTTGCAAGCGCCATGGATCATCAGATATTTCCCTGAATAACCTTGCGACTTATCATAATCATTTGGGAAGCCAATATTAATAGCCCGATAAAACTTACTGTCGGGTTTTAAATGGCGCATATCAATAGTGTAAAAACCTTCCGGACTCTTAAAATCCCCTTCACGGCGTTTTGGACCAAGTCCACCTGAGAATTCACAGATACGGTAGCTTTGCACCAAACGATACTCACCTTGTAACCTGGCATATAATTCCAGAGTACGTTCTTCTTTGAAGATTTGAATATAGACCGATGACCCTAGTAATTGCTGTTTTAGCTCTTTGGATACCGCCACAGGCTCACTGGCTGAGCTGGTGAAGGAGACCGCAGGCAAACAAATTATCATCGCAAACATTATCGTCACGAATGACGGCGCGATTTTGCCCATTCTTATTCCTACTTATATTTATAGATGCCACTGACTTTCTGATTTATAGGCGCAGATTATCAGTCAGAAAATTTTTAGCAATATATGTTTTGTATAAAATAAATACAAAATCGTTAAAGATGAATTAACAACACGATTTTACCGAATATATACAAAATTTAGCAGTAAATTATTTGTGTTTGCTTGACTCAAGTCACTGCATTTGTCAGACAGTGCTGGGTGGCAAATGCTAAAATTGCTCACTGCTGATGACCCGCTCAGTTATTGGCTGTTTCGCTATCTAGGCTTCGATAACATCCAATAAGGGTATCCGTATTAATATCTAAGACTCTTTCGGTCAGTATTTATGTTTATCTAATCGACTCGGTATTACACCGCCGTTTAACTGAACCATGAAAGTATCTTATCTTTGTGTGGCTGTACACTCTGGGTTAGTACAGCATTTGATATAACTAATAAAGTAGTTCAACTCTATGATTAAAATAAAGAAAGGGTTAGATATCCCCATCGCTGGGGCACCTGCACAAATAATAGAAGAGGGGCCAACAATTCATCATGTGGCTTTGCTTGGTGAAGAGTATGTTGGGATGCGTCCCTCAATGTTGGTTCAAGAAGGCGATTGGGTAAAGAAAGGCCAGGCGCTATTTGAAGACAAAAAGAATCCAGGTGTGATGTTCACCGCCCCTGCTAGTGGCAAAGTCAGTGCCATCAATCGTGGTGAGCGGCGGGTTCTGCAGTCTGTGGTGATTGAAATTGACGGGAACGAGCAAGTTCCGTTTGAACATTATGAGGAGTCCTCTCTCAACCAACTGAGTGATGAACAAGTGCAGCGCCACTTGCTGGCATCGGGGTTATGGACTGCTTTGCGTACCCGCCCTTTTAGCAAAACTCCTGTTCCTAATAGTCGTCCGCGGGCCATTTTTGTCAGCGCCATGGATACCCAACCGCTGGCTGCCAACCCGCAAGTTATTATTGCCGCCGAGTCTGATGCCTTCAATCATGGTTTAACTATATTGGCCCGTCTGACCGAAGGGAAAGTGCATGTTTGTCATGCGCCGGGGCAGGCCGTTGCCAGCTATCAGAACGCACAGGTGACTTACAATGAGTTCTCTGGCCCGCATCCTGCTGGTTTGGTTGGAACTCACATCCATTTCCTTGAGCCGGTCAGTCTGAACAAAACGGTATGGCATGTGGGCTATCAGGATGTGATTGCCATCGGCAAATTATTTACTCGTGGTGAGCTGTGGACAGATCGTATCGTCTCACTGGCAGGGCCGCAGGTGGAGCAGCCGGTTTTACTGCGAACTCGCCTTGGGGCCAGTTTATCTGAACTCACTGCCGGTCGACTGAAAGAGGGGGATAACCGCATTATCTCCGGTTCCGTGCTCAGCGGTACTGCTTTCTCCGCCACTCATGGCTATCTCGGGCGTTTTCATCAACAAGTGTCTGTCATCCGCGAAGGGCGAGAAAAAGAGCTATTCGGTTGGGTGATGCCGGGGCGTGATAAATATTCGATTACTCGCACCACATTGGGCCATTTCTTCAAGCACAAGTTGTTTGCTTTCTCCACTGATATGCATGGTGGGGAGCGTGCGATGGTGCCGATTGGTAACTATGAGCGCGTTATGCCACTGGATATTTTGGCCACTCATTTGCTGCGTGATCTGCTAGCTGGCGATACTGATAGCGCCGCAGCTCTCGGATGTCTGGAGTTGGATGAAGAAGATTTGGCTCTGTGTACATTTGTCTGCCCCGGTAAGTATGAATATGGGCCGGTATTGCGCGACATACTGACCAAGATTGAGCAGGAAGGATAACCGATGGGCCTGAAAAGTTTTCTTGAGAAAATAGAGCACCACTTTGAAGCCGGTGGCAAGCTTGAGAAGTATTACCCGCTGTATGAAGCTGCGGCCACCATTTTTTATACCCAAGGTAAAGTGACACCGGGTGCCTCTCACGTTCGCGATGCTATTGATCTAAAACGGATGATGATTCTGGTGTGGCTGGCGGTATTTCCGGCGATGTTCTGGGGAATGTATAACGTTGGTGGACAGGCGATACCGGCGTTAAACCAACTCTACAGCGGCGCGGAACTACAACAGATTATTGCCAGTGACTGGCATTATCGACTGGCCCAATGGTTAGGTGCATCGTTAGTACCAGATGCCGGTTGGGTGAGCAAAATGGTGCTAGGCGCTGTTTATTTCCTGCCAATTTATGCCGTTGTATTTATTGTGGGTGGTTTTTGGGAAGTGGTATTTTCCATTATCCGCAAACATGAAATTAATGAAGGTTTTTTTGTTACCTCGATTCTGTTTTCCCTGATAGTCCCTCCGACCTTACCATTATGGCAGGCGGCGCTGGGGATCTCTTTTGGGGTAGTGATCGGCAAAGAGATCTTCGGCGGTACTGGACGCAACTTCCTTAATCCGGCACTGGCGGGGCGTGCTTTCCTGTTCTTTGCTTATCCGGCACACATATCGGGTGACCTGGTTTGGACTGCGGCAGATGGTTTCTCGGGGGCAACGCCTTTATCGCAATGGAGTGTTAACGGTAGCCACAGTTTAGTCAATACCGTCTCGGGTCAACCTATCACTTGGATGGATGCCTTCCTTGGTAATATTCCCGGTTCGATTGGCGAAGTATCCACGCTGATGATTCTTATCGGTGGGGCCATTATCCTCTTCGGCCGCGTGGCGTCCTGGCGAATCGTGGCTGGGGTCATGATTGGCATGATAGCAACCGCTTATCTGTTTAACTGGGTCGGCTCCACAACCAACCCGTTATTCGCCATGCCGTGGTATTGGCATCTGGTGCTCGGTGGCTTTGCCTTTGGCATGATCTTTATGGCGACTGATCCGGTATCCGCTTCATTTACCAATAAAGGTAAGTGGTGGTATGGCGGCTTGATTGGCGCGATGTGTGTATTAATCCGCGTCGCCAATCCCGCTTATCCGGAGGGAATGATGCTGGCGATTCTGTTCGCTAACCTGTTTGCGCCACTGTTCGACTATGTGGTTGTTCAGGCCAATATCAAGCGGAGGAAAGCCCGTGGCGAATGATAAACCAAGGAATAATGACAGCATCGGTAAAACACTGCTGGTGGTCATCGTGCTCTGTCTGGTGTGTTCTGTCATCGTGGCGGGTGCCGCGGTAGGTTTGAAAGCTAAGCAACAAGAACAGCGCTTACTTGATAAGCAACGCAATATTCTGGCAGTGGCAGGATTACTGCAACCGAGAATGCCAGCAGAAGAAGTACAGAGTGAGTTTGCGCAGCGGATTGAACCACGCCTGCTGGATTTACAGAGCGGTGAGTTTATTCAACAAGATCCGGCAACCTTTGATCGCGTACAGGCACTGCGTGATAACCAAATGAGTATTGCACTGACACCAGCACAGGATATGGCCGGTATTCGCCGTCGAGCGAATGTGGTTGAAATTTATCTGGTGCGCAGTGAAAGCGGGCAGGTCGATAAAATTGTGTTACCGATTTACGGTTCTGGTTTGTGGTCAATGATGTATGCCTTTGTTGCTATCGACACTGACGGTAAAACCGTACGTGGTATCACTTATTACGATCAAGGTGAAACCCCTGGGCTGGGTGGTGAAGTTGAAAACCCGATTTGGCGTAACCAATGGATTGGCAAGCGGTTATTTGACGATCAAGGGCAACCGGCTATTCGTATTGTCAAGGGGCGAGCGCCTGCTAACGATCCCCATGCAATAGATGGTTTATCTGGTGCGACGCTGACATCCAATGGGGTACAAAACAGCTTTGACTTTTGGCTCGGTGAAAACGGCTTTGGCCCGTTCCTGAAAAAAGTGCGTGAAGGAGGGTTAAAAAATGGCTGATAGCAAAGAGATTAAACGGGTCTTATTGGGGCCGTTATTTGATAACAACCCGATTGCGCTGCAAATTCTGGGAGTGTGCTCTGCGTTGGCTGTCACCACCAAATTGGAAACGGCTTTAGTGATGACACTGGCGGTAACCTTGGTTACAGCATTCTCCAGCTTCTTCATCTCATTGATTCGCAATCATATTCCAAACAGCGTACGTATCATTGTTCAGATGGTGATTATTGCCTCATTGGTCATTGTGGTGGATCAGATTTTACGCGCTTATGCCTATGAGATATCCAAGCAGCTATCAGTATTTGTTGGCCTGATCATCACTAACTGCATTGTGATGGGGCGCGCAGAGGCTTATGCGATGAAATCTCCACCAATCGAAAGCTTTATGGATGGCATCGGCAATGGCTTGGGCTATGGCGTGGTGTTAGTGCTGGTAGGTTTTGTCCGTGAGTTGATTGGCTCCGGTAAATTGTTTGGTGTGACGGTACTGGAAACTGTCCAGAATGGTGGCTGGTATCAGCCTAATGGATTGTTCCTGTTGGCACCTAGTGCATTCTTTATTATTGGCTTGCTGATTTGGGGCCTGCGAACCCTAAAACCTGCGCAGATTGAGAAGGAGTAATTGATGATGGAACATTACATCAGTCTGTTTGTCCGCGCAGTGTTTGTTGAGAATATGGCGTTAGCATTCTTTCTGGGAATGTGTACTTTCCTGGCAGTTTCCAAGAAAGTCTCGACAGCCTTTGGCCTTGGCATTGCGGTAACCGTCGTCTTGGGTATCTCTGTGCCTGCTAACAATTTGGTTTATAACCTGGTTCTACGGGATGGCGCATTAGTTGAGGGGGTTGATCTCAGTTTCCTGAATTTTATTACCTTTATTGGTGTTATCGCCGCCATTGTGCAGGTGCTAGAAATGATCCTGGATCGGTATTTTCCCGCGCTGTACAACGCACTGGGTATTTTCCTGCCACTGATTACGGTGAACTGCGCCATCTTCGGTGGGGTGTCGTTTATGGCACAGCGTGATTATAACTTTCCTGAATCCATCGTTTATGGATTTGGTTCCGGTATTGGTTGGATGTTAGCCATTGTCGCGTTAGCAGGTATTCGTGAAAAAATGAAGTATGCCAATGTACCTGCGGGTTTACAGGGGCTAGGGATCACCTTTATCACTACCGGATTGATGGCCTTAGGGTTTATGTCTTTCTCCGGCGTGAACTTATAAAGGCAGGAATAATTCATGGAAATAATTCTAGGCGTAGTGATGTTCACCCTCATTGTCTTGGCATTGACGGTGATGATTTTATTTGCCAAGTCAAAGCTGGTGAATACTGGTGATATTACAATTGATATAAATGAAGATGCAGATAAGAGTTTCACTGCTCCGGCAGGGGATAAGCTGCTCAATATGCTTTCCAGTCATGGCATATTTGTTTCTTCCGCGTGTGGCGGGGGCGGCTCTTGTGGGCAGTGCCGTGTGACGATTAAAGAAGGCGGTGGCGATATTTTGCCCACGGAGCTTTCTCATATTTCAAAGCGGGAAGCCAAAGAAGGTTGTCGGCTGGCATGTCAGGTTAGTGTGAAACAGAATCTGAAAATTGAATTGCCGGAAGAGATCTTTGGGGTGAAAAAGTGGGAATGTGAAGTTATCTCTAATGATAATAAAGCCACATTTATCAAAGAGCTGAAGCTGAAAATACCGGATGGTGAGGTGGTGCCATTCCGCGCCGGGGGCTTTATCCAAATTGAGGCTGAACCCCATAGGGTAAAATACGCTGATTTTGATGTGCCTGAGGAATATCGTGGCGATTGGGATAAATTCAATTTATTCCGGTTTGAATCAGTAGTGACGGAGCCAACAGTGCGCGCTTACTCCATGGCAAACTACCCGGAAGAGCACGGTATTATCATGCTAAATGTGCGTATTGCCACACCGCCACCGTCAGTACCAGATGCTCCACCAGGAATCATGTCTTCCTATATTTGGTCGCTAAAACCGGGTGACAAAGTGATGATTTCCGGGCCGTTTGGCGAGTTTTTTGCCAAAGATACTGATGCGGAAATGATCTTTATTGGCGGCGGCGCGGGTATGGCCCCAATGCGTTCGCATATTTTTGATCAGCTTAAACGGCTGCATTCAAAGCGTAAAATCAGCTTCTGGTATGGTGCGCGTTCACGGCGCGAGATGTTTTATGAAGAAGATTTTGATCAGTTACAGGCTGAAAATGATAATTTCCGTTGGCATGTGGCTTTGTCTGACCCGCAGCCAGAGGACAATTGGACGGGTTATACCGGCTTCATTCATAACGTGTTATTAGAAAACTATCTTAAAAATCACCCAGCACCTGAAGATTGCGAATTTTATATGTGTGGTCCGCCAATGATGAATGCGGCGGTCATCAAGATGCTGAAAGACCTTGGGGTGGAAGATGAAAACATTATGCTCGATGATTTTGGTGGCTGAGTTGCCACCACTCGGATTTCTACATTAATTGGGGATATTGTGCGAAAACATATAATGCATTGGCTAATGGCTACTGTGGGGGTTTTGCTGCTAACAGGTTGTGGTCCTGAGCAAATCAACCTCGAAGGTAAAACTATGGGTACCTCATATTCAATTAAGTATGTGAGTGACTCATCAACCCTCAGCCCGAAAAAGTTACAACAGGAAATAGATCGCGAACTGGAACAGGTTAATGATCAAATGTCGACTTATCGACCGAATTCCGAGCTGAGCCGTTTCAATAAAAGTCAGCAAGTGGATACGCCATTTCCTGTTTCTATTGCTACCGCCAAGGTGGTACGTGAGGCTATTCGTATTAATCGCCTGACGGACGGAGCGTTGGATGTAACTGTCGGGCCGTTGGTTAATCTATGGGGCTTTGGCCCAGAAGGACGACCAAATGTGGTGCCTACTGATGCTGAGATCACCAAACGCCGGGAATGGGTTGGTATTGATAAACTTGCCGTAGAAAATGGAGCTTTAATCAAACATATTCCTGAACTGTATGTTGATCTTTCTGCTATAGCTAAAGGATATGGGGTCGATGTTGTTGCCGAATATTTGGAAGCGCAGAATATCGATAACTATATGGTTGATATTGGCGGTGAGGTTCGGACTCGGGGTAATAATGGGGAGAATAAACCTTGGCGCATTGCCATTGAAAAGCCTGTTGCAGGGTCAGAGCAAAGTGCGCAAGAGATTATCGAACCCGGTCGAATGGCTATCGCAACTTCTGGTGATTACCGTAATTACTTTGAACAAAATGGCGTGCGCTATTCACATACCATTGATCCTGAAACCGGGCGGCCAATTAAGCATCGCTTAGTTTCCATTACTGTTTTAGACCCAAGCTGTATGACCGCTGACGGGCTCTCGACTGGATTAGGCGTGCTTGGGCCGGAGCGAGGAATGGCATTAGCTAATTTATTGGGTATTCCGGTATTTATGATAGTGAAAACTGATGATGGTTTTGAGGAGCGTTCTTCAGAGTCGTTCAAACCTTATCTGCAAAAGCGGCTGTGACAGGAGAGGGATATGTTAACTGTTTTTATCGCGTCCTTTGTCTTTTTTCTCTTGGTCATTGCTGGGATGTCGCTGGGTTATATCGTAAAACGTAAAACCTTACAGGGCAGTTGCGGAGGCATTAGTGCTTTGGGTATGGAGAAAGTGTGTGATTGCCCCGAGCCTTGTGATTCGCGTAAGAAACGGTTAGCCAAAGAGTCCGCTCGTCAGAAAGCTCTGGAGCAGTATCGCATTCTATAGCTGGGATCTAAATTGTCTTACTGTCTGTAAAACCCCTCGCTTAATAAGGATTTGAGCGAGGGGTTTTGTTTTTTATATCCTAAATAATTCGAGTGGTAGGCAGTCAGCACACATGCAGTTTGAAATATGACGGTATAGTTATTTATTGTCGTGGGCTATCTTTTTAAATTGGCTTGGAGAGTCGACCATTACACCATTAGCACCTAACTCTTTTGCTTTCATATAATCTTCAGGAGTATTAATTCCGAAGAAAATAATATGTGCATTTGTATTTTTACGGAAACAATCAACGGCTTCTTTATCCCAACTTAATACTGCTTTAGAACGCCCTTCACCCAGAGTGTATTTTTCCACGACTTCAACATTGCGGTGTAATTCCAGACCATACCAGCGCTCTTTATTATCTGCTGGTAATTCACATTTATGATCCATCGTAATGTTGGCTAGCTGCGTTCGAGTAAAGTCACGGCTTTCAAAACGCTGAATTTGATGTGCAGCATCACTTTTTTCATTAACCGCATCCAATACTTTCAGATAACTATCATTGGTTGAGTAAATTCGGGTTCTGCCCAGCCGGTTTTTTTCGCCTTTGGTGGTTGCATTCAGCGTTTTTTGTAGTGCTGCGGCAAAGGCAACTGGGTTTGCATCTGGTGATTTAATGTCGAGGTAAAATGTTGTTGTCGGGAAGGTCTTCAATACTTCATCCAGCGTAGGAATGCCAATGCGTGGAGCTGATTTAGGTTGAATATTATGTTTTTCATTATAGTTAACGCTGGCATCAAAACCGGCGAGTTGTTTAGCGGTATAGCCAGAAACTTTCCCTGATTTATTGGTTAAGTCCTCAAGGAGAATAGGGCGATACAATACTGGAATATTATCCTTTGATAACTGTAGTGTTATCCAGATTGCATCTGCACCATTAGCCAATGCTTTTTTAATGGCTGGAATTGTATTTTCAGGTGCATCGGCTGTTCCACCCCGGTGAGCAATAATTTGTGGTGCTTGTTGGGGCATTGTTGAAGTGACTGAATTAGCATTTGTTACAAAAGTAGTTGAGAGTAATAAAGTAGCCATAATATAATTTCGCATAATATTTAATTTCCATCCATTGACTGGTGATGAGTTGTTGCAGGGTGATGTTAATCATATAGCCAATATTATTTGGCTTTGTCGAATTTAATGATTTTTTATTAAAAATAAATGACAAAAATGGAAAAAAAGCCAATAACAGAATTCAATTCTGTTATTGGCTAATTTGGTTGCCATATTGATTAGGATAATTATGACTATTTGCTATGGCGAATTAACGTCTTATCTTATTAAAAGAAGTATTTGGTGCTAATTTCTCTCAGACAAAAGTGGTTTATCCATCTGAACCAGAAAATTCTGTAGGAATCTTAAAAAACATTAGTGAAGCATGCAAAGGTTGTATTAATGTTACCTGTAATTTTATTGGGTGGTCGCGCCCTAAGTACCAGGTCTCAAGAAGGAATGCAGTGTGTCGAAATTGCGAGTAGGTGTGATTTTTGGCGGTAAATCAGCTGAACATGAAGTGTCATTACAGTCGGCCAAGAACATCGTAGATGCGATTGATAAAGAAAAATTCGATGTGATGTTATTAGGTATTGATAAACAAGGAATATGGCATGTTAATGATGCATCTAATTACTTGTTAAATGCAGAAAACCCAGCATTGATTTCCCTGAACCATTCAAACAAAAATGTCGCGCTGATCCCAGGCCAAGAGCATCAGCAGCTGATTGCTACCGATAATGCCTCTGCATTGGCTCAGTTGGACGTCATTTTCCCGATTGTCCATGGGACATTAGGGGAGGATGGATCCTTGCAAGGCCTGCTACGCATGGCAAATATTCCTTTTGTCGGCTCCGGTGTTGTGGGTTCTGCGGTTAGCATGGATAAAGATATTACCAAGCGTTTATTGCGTGATGCTGGGTTGAATATTGCACCATTTATTACCCTGACACGGGCGAATAAAGATAACTATCGTTTTGAGCAAGTTACGGCAAAACTCGGGTTACCTTTATTTATAAAGCCAGCAAATCAGGGCTCCTCGGTTGGTGTGAGTAAAGTGCGTAATGCATACGAATATGAGCAGGCGGTAGCATTAGCCTTTGATTTTGACCATAAAGTGCTGGTGGAATCGGCTATTGTTGGGCGAGAAATCGAATGTGCAGTTTTGGGCAATGATAATCCGCAAGCCAGTTTGTGTGGTGAAGTCGTTATTAGCGACGAGTTTTATTCCTATGACACAAAATATATTAATGAAACCGGTGCTCAGGTCATTATCCCTGCATCAATAGACAGTGCCGTCAGTGATAATATTCGTGCAGTCGCTTTAGCAGCATTTCGCGCACTTGAGTGCCGTGGTATGGCTCGGGTCGATGTTTTTTTAACGGCCGATAACACCATAATTATCAATGAAATAAATACCCTTCCTGGATTTACCAATATTAGTATGTATCCTAAATTGTGGCGCGCTACAGGGGTTGGCTCGACGGAATTGATCACCATACTGATTGAGCTGGCTTTAGAACGTCATCAGCAAGATAAATCACTGAAAAGCTCTATTCTTAAGTAACACTGACTATCACGAATTCAATGATAAAAAGCTGCCGCGCGCAGCTTTTTTATTGAGATGTTATGCGCATACAATCAGTTTGACAAAATGTCATAAAATGACAATACTTCAATTATGAAACTAACAGAAGATCAACTCCTGTTGCGGGAGAGCAAAAAAATCGTTGAAGCACTGGGCAAAACATTTGCACCCTTAGTGGAATTTGTCTTGCACGACCTGACTCAGCCTGAACATGCTATTGCGGCGATTTCAAACAACTTATCCGGTCGGGAAGTCGGTGAACCAGCGACTGAACTGGGATTGAGCCGTATTGCTGATCCTAACTTCCCTGAGGTCATCCTTAACTATCCGAACCAATTTCCTGATGGCCGTCCGGCAAAAAGCACATCAATTGGCCTGAAAAATAGCAAAGGAGAGTTTATCGGGGCTCTCTGTCTGAATATGGACATCTCCCTGTTTTCTGCCGTTAGTGCCAGCCTGTCACAGCTGACACAAACTACGCCCACCGAAATTCAAGAGTCTTTGGCATCACCTCGCCTTGAGATGTTACGGACTCAGTTGGAGCAATTTGCAGCGGCGCACAATACCACGCCACGCGCACTGAATCCGGCACAGCGGCGTGAAATTGTCCGTCAATTGGCACAGGCCGGTTTGATGGATTTGAAAAATGCCCAGACCGTGGTTGCGAATAATCTGGGTGTCGCCCGCTCGACTGTCTATACCTATCTCCCTACTGAAGGAAACTGAAGATGGCCCCATTAGCAATCTGTTACGACGATATTGTTCAAGCACACCAGCGGATTACTGGGGTTGCGCTCAAAACTCCGGTTTTGACCTCATCCACTGCCAATGAGCAGACCGGCGCGCAGCTGTTTTTTAAATGCGAAAATTTCCAGCATATGGGGGCATTCAAATTTCGAGGGGCCTATAACGCGCTGGTGAAATTATCGCCGCAACAGCAAGCAAAAGGGGTTATTGCTTTCTCGTCGGGTAATCATGCACAAGCTATTGCTTTATCGGCTCGTAAATTAGGGATTCGCGCTGTTATTGTCATGCCTAAGGATTCTCCAGCGGTCAAAATTGCGGCGACCCGTGGCTATGGCGGCGAAGTGGTGCTGTATGACCGCTACCTTGAAGATCGCGAAGCTATTAGCAATAAACTGGCACAGGAACAGGGGCTAACATTAATCCCGCCATACGATTATCCGGATGTGATGGCCGGCCAGGGGACAGCGGCGAAAGAATTATTTGAAGAAGTGGGTGAGTTGGATGTGCTGCTGGTACCACTTGGAGGCGGGGGGCTGTTGTCTGGTTGTGCCACCGTCGCCAAAGCGCTTTACCCCAATTGTCAGGTAATTGGGGTGGAACCTGCCGCGGGTAATGATGGGCAACAGAGTTTTCGCAGTGGAAAAATCGTTAAGATTGAAACGCCAGTGACCATTGCGGACGGTGCACAAACTCCGGCTTTGGGTCACTACACTTTCCCAGTCATTCAGGAGCGAGTTGATAATATTCTGACTGCGACTGATGATCAGTTAATTTCTGCGATGAAATTTTTCACCAGTCGAATGAAGATTGTGGTTGAACCCACCGGCTGTTTAGGGGCAGCAGTGGCTTTTGGTGACCAGTTGGAGCTGCGCGGTAAACGAGTTGGGGTCATTATTTCGGGCGGTAATGTTGATTTAGGGCGTTTGGCTCACTTTATTGATAAGCTTTGATGATGTCTGAGCCTATCTTGATAAATTCAACATCAGGCCTGCCGCCGGCGGGCCATTATAGCCATGCTGTCTGTGCGGGCGGTATGATCTATCTCTCCGGTCAATTGCCTGTCACGCCATTGGGGGTGGCCTTATCAAATCAACCTTTCGATATTCAGGTGAAGCAGGTATTTACCAATATTGAGGGGATACTCGCGGATTGTCATTGTACTGTAAATAGCCTGGTTCAGGTGCGAGTTTATTTGTGTGATATCGCACTATGGTCACATTTTAATGCGCTATATGCTGATTGGCTGGGGTCACATAAACCGGCTCGCTGCATAGTACCAGTGCCGGTTTTGCATCATGATCTGGCCTTGGAAATTGAAGTGGTTGCGCTGCTTCCCGCCTAGTTTTTCGCTGTCATACTATTGGTGTGATGCGGATCTAGGATAATCTTGAATTTTTCCGATTTAACTGTATTCTTATACAGTGGTTTGGTCGGGGAAATAAACATGCGAAAAATTATTCATGTCGATATGGATTGCTTCTTCGCGGCAGTCGAAATGCGTGACGATCCCAGCTTGCGTGATATTCCTATTGCGATTGGCGGTAGCCGTGACCGGCGCGGTGTTATTAGCACCGCCAATTATCCCGCCCGCCGTTATGGGGTTCGCAGTGCGATGCCCACCGCTATGGCATTGAAACTTTGCCCACAACTGAAAGTGATCCCCGGCCGAATGGCTGCGTACAAAGAAGCTTCGCAGCATATTCGTGAGATTTTTGCGCGCTATACTCCATTAATTGAGCCACTTTCGCTGGATGAAGCCTATCTGGATGTCTCTGATTGTCAGGCATGCAGTGGTTCCGCCACATTAATAGCACAAGAAATCCGCCAATCCATTGCGATGGAGCTCAATTTAACGGCTTCTGCCGGTATTGCCCCTATCAAGTTTTTAGCCAAGATCGCGTCTGATTTAAATAAACCCAATGGTCAGTATGTGATAACCCCGGATCAGGTATTGCCTTTCTTGCGCGACTTACCGCTAAGTAAAATCCCCGGGGTGGGTAAAGTGACCGCAAAACGTTTACAAGAGCTGGGGCTGATAACCTGTAGTGATGTACAAAACTATTCGCAGGCAGAATTATTAAAGCGCTTTGGTAAGTTTGGTCATGTGTTATGGGAGCGCAGCCACGGCATTGATGAACGTGAAGTTTCTCCTGATCGTTTACGTAAATCAGTTGGAGTCGAGCAAACACTAGCCGAAGATATTCATGATTGGGAAAGCTGTGAGTCATTGATTGAAAAGCTTTATATTGAGCTGGAGACTCGCCTTCGTAAAGTCAGGCCAGATTTGCATATTGCCCGGCAAGGGGTGAAACTCAAATTTCATGATTTTCAGCAAACGACACAAGAACATGTTTGGCCACAGCTGAATAAAGCCGATTTATTACAAGTGGCACGGACAGCATGGAATGAGCGGCGCGCGGGGCGAGGGGTTCGACTGGTCGGGTTGCACGTCACGTTACTCGACCCACAACTTGAGCGGCAATTGTTGCTGAGTTGGGAATAGCGCTGAAAATAGTATGAAAAAAGGCGAACCATTAGGTCCGCCATTATTGTATTAAAAGTTAGCTAATTCAGCTTATGCGCGCTCAGGAATTGCTTTCAGCAGCGCCGTCAGTAATTGCCAATATTGACCCACGCTTTCGATATGAACTTGTTCATCCGGTGAATGTGGCCCAGTCATGGTTGGCCCAATCGACACCATATCCATATCTGGATAAGGTTTCTTGAACAAACCACATTCCAGACCCGCATGAATCACCATGATATTAGGTGTTTTGTTAAACAGCTTTTGGTAGGTTTCCCGCACCAGCGCCATCACCGGTGAGCTTGGATCTGGCTGCCAGCCAGGGTAGCCGCCTTTCGGTGAAGTTTCAGCGCCAGCCAACTGACCAATAGCCGTCAGCATGCCGACGACATAATCTTTACCGCTGTCGATCAGGGAACGAATCAGGCAAATGATTTCTGCTTCGTTTTCATTCATGGACACTACACCCACATTCAGTGAGGTCTCAACCACGCCTTTCACCGCATCACTCATACGAATGACACCATTTGGTGTGGCATTCAATAAAGCGATCAGGCGCTGCTGCGTCTCTTTGGTCAGCGCTTTGGCATCAATAGCTTTGTCATTAATAGATAGTGGTTCAAGCAGTACAGTCAGATTTTTTTCAACTGCGGCTAGCTCATTTTTCAAGGTGGCCAGGTACTCTTGGCTCAGGCTTTTCAGCTGATCGACTTTGTCTGGGGCAATTGCCAGAGTCACAGAACCTTCACGTGGGATGGCATTACGCAGGGTGCCGCCATTCAAATCCAGTATCCGCAGGTCTAATTCTTTGGCATGATCGAACAGGAAACGAGCCAGCAGTTTATTGGCATTGCCTAGTCCTAAATGGATATCAGCTCCTGAGTGACCACCTTTCAAACCCTTAATCGTCAGTTTCAGCGTCTGATAACCGGCGGGGATTGCTTCGCGCTTTAGCGCTAAAGTGGTAATAAAATCAATACCACCGGCGCAACCCATATAGATTTCGCCTTCCTGCTCGGAGTCGGTATTAATTAAAATATCGGCTTGTAACCAGTTAGGTTGCAGACCAAATGCGCCATCCATACCGGCTTCTTCGGTCATGGTCAGCAGCACTTCCAACGGACCATGCTCGACGTTATCGTCAGACAGTACCGCCAGCGCGGAGGCCATACCAATGCCATTATCTGCACCTAATGTGGTGCCACGGGCTTTAACCCATTCACCGTCGATATAAGGCTGAATAGGATCTTTGGTAAAGTCATGCACCGTATCATTATTCTTCTGCGGAACCATATCCAAATGGGCTTGCAGGGCAACGGGCTTGCGGTTCTCCATCCCCTTGGTAGCAGGCTTACGCAACAGGATATTACCGACCTTATCACGCTCGGCATGCAGACCTTTTTCTTTGGCCCAGGTCATAATATGTTGCGCTAGCGCTTCTTCATGGTAAGACGGATGAGGGATCGAGCAGATTTTGGCGAAAATATCCCACAACGGCTGAGGCGAAAGTTGAGACAGTTCAGACACTGTAAGTCTCCTGTAACAGCATTCTCATATCGGCAACCTCACAGTAGAGATGTCAGAGATGCTATTGGGTTGATGACTAAAGATTTTAAGGGTGGTGATACACCGCCATTAAGATGGCGAGATAGTTTGAGAATATCACTTTCATTAGTATTACGCGCGTATCGCCGCACAATAACTGTAACTAACCTGATTAATTAGCCGGATAATTGCTGGTTTTTATCCGGCTGGCTCTCTATAATCTCGCGCAACCTTTTTTCCCCTTCTGAACCATGGCAAGCCACTTCTATACTGGCTGGGATTACACTTTATGAGCGAAAAATACGTTGTTACCTGGGATATGTTGCAAATTCACGCCCGCAAATTGGCAAGTCGCTTATTGCCTGCTGATCAATGGAAAGGCATCATCGCGGTTAGCCGTGGTGGCTTAGTACCAGCGGGTATTCTGGCGCGTGAGCTGGGTATTCGTTATGTCGACACCGTTTGCATCGCCAGCTATAACCATGATAACCAAGGCGAGCTTAAAGTCCTGAAACGTGCTGAAGGCGATGGTGAAGGCTTTATTGTGATTGATGACTTAGTTGATACTGGCGGTACCGCGAAAGCTATCCGCGAAATGTATCCGAAAGCACATTTTGTCACCATTTTTGCCAAACCTGCTGGACGCCCATTAGTTGATGACTATGTGGTTGATATTCCGCAGGGTACCTGGATTGAACAGCCTTGGGATATGGCGGTAACCTTCGTTGCCCCACTAAGCGGTAAGTAATTTAGTTCGCTTTCAATGCCCGGTGCCTACCGGGCGTTTCATTTTCCCCGCAGTATGAGTACACTTGACTCCATCTGACCAGCCCTAACGGGCTTGAATCACGGCTTATGGAGGCTATTGTTATCATGGCACAAGCCAACCTTTCTGAAATTCTGTTCAAACCAAAATTTAAGCATCCTGAAACCTCAACGCTAGTGCGGCACGCCCACTGCAATCAGGCAATGAATGTTCATTCGGCGCTGGATGGTGACACCACCAGTCATTGGTACCGCATGATCAACCGCCTAATCTGGACCTGGCGTGGTGTCGATCCGCTTGAAATCGAAGAGGTGTTGTCACGCATTGCTTGCTCTAAAGCGGAACACAGCGATAACGAACTGCTCGATACTGTTGTGGGTTACCGCAATGGTAACTGGATTTATGAATGGGCCCATCAGGGGATGCAGTGGCAACAAAAAGCCATGGAAGAAGCTGACCCAATGAATGCCGGCCAGTATTGGTTGAATGCGGCAAATTTATACAGCATTGCCGGTTATCCACATCTGAAAGGGGATGAGTTGGCTGAGCAAGTGGAGGTGCTGTCTAATCGCGCATATGAAGAAGCGGCTAAACATCTGCCTTACACCTTGAAAGAACTCAGTTTTGATATTTCTGATGGCGGTACACTTACCGGGTTCCTGCATATGCCGACTATCGGCAGTGCACCATTTCCAACCGTACTGATGTGCGGTGGGCTGGATACTTTGCAAAGTGATTATCATCGCCTGTTCCGCGACTATCTTGCCCCCAAAGGAATAGCGATGTTGACCATCGATCTGCCATCCGTCGGGGCTTCATCAAAGTGGAAACTCACTCAGGACACCAGCTTCCTGCATCAGCAAGTGTTGCAAGCATTGCCCAATATTCCGTGGATTGATCACCTACGCGTCAGTGTTTTTGGTTTTCGTTTCGGTGCCAACGTGGCGGTACGTCTGGGGTATCTGGAACCACAGCGTGTGCGCGCAGTGGCGTGCCTCGGGCCAATTGTGCATCATCTTTTGTGCAACGCGGATAGCCAGCGCAAAATGCCTGATATGTATATGGATGTGATGGCCAGTCGTTTGGGCATGGCAGATGCTGCGGATGAAATACTCAGAGCAGAAATGAACCGCTACTCTTTAAAAACCCAAGGATTATTGGGGCGGCGTTGCCAAACTCCGATGTTGGCTGGTTTCTGGGAAAACGACCCTTTCAGCCCGAAAGAGGAAGCTAAACTCATTTGTTCTTCTTCTGCCGATGGCAAATTATTACCCATATCATCAACACCGCTGTATGACAATTTCCATCGCGCATTATTGCAAACCAGCCAGTGGTTAGAAGATAAAATGCGTTAATGAGTTGCTAATTTTTAACAGTTTGCTAAAAAGGTGAGTCTACATAAGGAGATTTAAGAATGACGTCAACCAGTGCTCATCCTAAAAGCAAGCTTATGAAACGTTTTGCAGCTTTAGGGCCATACCTGCGTGAAGGGCAGTGCCAGAACGACCGATTTTTCTTTGATTGTTTGGCTGTGTGCGTCAATGTGAAGCTTGCTCCAGAGAAGCGTGAGTTCTGGGGATGGTGGATAGAGCTGGAACCTGCGGCTGATCATTTCACCTATGTTTACCAGCTCGGCCTGTTTAATAAAGATGGCAACTGGAAAGCTGAAAAGATTAAAGATCCTGAAGTACAAGAGAAACTGGAGACTACATTACGTGGTTTCCATAAACGCCTCGCCGAGATGCTGACTTCCATTGAAATGAGATTGGAGCCAGCACAAGATTTTAGCGAGCAGCCGGTTAAGTTGTCGGCATAAAAATAGACCTGTTTAACTGGCATTGCAGGTTTGTACCTAACCTGCAATGCCAATTAAGACGCTGATCCGCAAAGTGCTTGGCATAACGTCTCCCACCTGTTAAAAAGACTCCTATACCCTTTCTTTTATTCTTACATCCCAACGGCAGAAAAATTATGAGTGGCAGCCAGACATTGGTTGTGAAATTGGGGACGAGTGTCCTGACTGGCGGTTCCCGTCGTCTTAATCGTGCCCATATTGTTGAACTGGTGCGCCAGTGCGCCCAGCAACACGCAAAAGGTCATCGTATTGTTATTGTCACCTCTGGTGCCATTGCAGCAGGGCGTGAACACCTGGGTTATCCAGAATTACCCGCCACTATTGCTTCAAAGCAATTACTCGCCGCTGTCGGGCAGAGCCGGCTCATTCAGCTTTGGGAACAACTGTTCTCAATCTATGGCATTCATATCGGCCAGATGTTGCTGACCCGTGCTGATTTAGAAGATCGTGAGCGGTTTTTAAATGCCCGCGACACCATGAATGCTTTGCTGGATAACCGCATAGTGCCGGTTATCAATGAGAATGATGCAGTTGCCACTGCTGAAATCAAAGTTGGCGATAACGATAATCTCTCTGCATTGGCGGCGATTCTGGCTGGTGCCGATAAATTGCTGCTGCTGACAGACCAGGCCGGGCTATACACGGCTGATCCACGTAATAATCCGCAAGCTGAATTAATTCGCGAAGTGCACGGTATTGATGATGCTTTGCGCGGGATTGCAGGCGATAGTGTCTCTGGTCTTGGCACCGGTGGCATGGCGACAAAATTGCAGGCTGCTGATGTTGCTTGTCGTGCCGGTATTGATGTCGTGATTGCTGCGGGTAGTCAGGTGGGTGTTATTGCTGACGTGATTGAGGGAACGCCAGTTGGCACTCGATTCCACGCTCTTGAAACACCACTGGAAAACCGCAAACGCTGGATCTTTGGTGCACCGCCAGCCGGTGAAATTACCGTCGATGATGGCGCGGTAACCGCGATAATGGAGCGCGGCAGCTCGTTGCTACCAAAAGGCATTCGCAGTGTGGTGGGGAACTTCTCGCGCGGCGAAGTTATTCGTATTCGTAATCTCAGTGGGCGCGATTTGGCTCACGGCGTGTCGCGCTATAACAGTGATGCCTTACGCATGCTGGCGGGGCACCATTCGCAACAAATCAGTGAAATCCTCGGGTATGAATATGGCCCGGTGGCTGTTCATCGTGACGATATGATTGTCAGCTAAGGAGCAAGCATGAGCATGCTGGAACAGATGGGGAAAGCCGCTAAACAGGCTTCCTGGCAATTGGCAATGTTGAGTACGGCAAAGAAGAATCAAGCTTTGGCCGTGATTGCCAATCTGCTGGAATCTGAAAGTCAGGCCATTTTACAGGCCAATGAACAAGATATGGCGGCTGCCCGTGACAGCGGTATGAGTGAGGCGTTGCTGGACAGATTGCTGCTAAGTCCTGCACGTTTAGCCGCCATTGCTAATGATGTGCGTCAGGTATGTCGCCTGAATGACCCTGTTGGCCGGGTTATTGACGGTAGCTTACTCGACAGTGGTTTGAAACTTGAGCGCCGTCGCGTCCCGCTGGGAGTGATTGGTGTCATTTATGAAGCACGCCCTAATGTGACGATTGATGTGGCCAGTTTATGCTTGAAAACCGGCAACGCGGTTATTTTGCGTGGCGGTAAAGAGACGCATCACACCAATCAGGCAACAGTAAAAGTTATCCAGCAAGCGCTGGAGCAATGTGGTTTACCACCCGCTGCGGTGCAGGCGATTGAAAGCCCGGATCGTGAATTAGTGACTCAATTACTGCGGATGGACAACTATATCGACATGTTGATTCCACGCGGCGGAGCGGGCTTACATAAATTGTGTCGTGAGCAATCGACAATTCCGGTTATCACCGGCGGCATCGGTGTTTGCCATACTTTTGTCGATGAAAGCGCTGATTTTGAAAAAGCCTTGTTAGTGATTGAAAACGCTAAAATTCAGCGGCCAAGTGCATGTAACTCATTGGAAACCTTGCTTGTCCACCAAGAAATTGCCGCGCGTTTCCTACCGGTATTGAGTGACAGAATGCATGCCTTTGGTGTGACGCTGCATGCCAGCCCGCAAGCTATGCCGTTTTTGGCGGAAGGTAAAGCCAGGGTCGTGGCGGTAGAAGCTGCTGATTATGATGATGAATGGCTATCTCTGGATCTCAATGTGGAGATTGTGGCTGACATTAATGCAGCCATCGACCATATCCGTGAACATGGCACCAGTCATTCTGATGCTATTTTGACGCGCTCACTCGGCAATGCTGAACATTTTGTTCGCGCGGTTGATTCATCAGCCGTTTATGTCAATGCCAGCACGCGTTTCACTGATGGTGGGCAGTTTGGCTTGGGCGCAGAAGTGGCAGTCAGCACACAAAAACTCCATGCTCGTGGCCCAATGGGGTTGGATGCATTGACAACCTATAAGTGGATTGGTTACGGCGATGATTTAGTTCGTAGCTAATTTATTACGAATCGGCGTTATTCAGTAAAGCGATATTTGGCATCCGCCAATGTCGCTTTATTTTTAAATTTAATCCAGCGGGTGGCGTTTAAGATAATAACTGATTTTATAATCAACCGGGTTAAAGGTAATTACCGAGAAATCCACAATCACCCCATCCGTGGTATTCGATACCGCCAATAGTTGCAGCAATAACGTACGCGGATCACAATGAAGCTGCAAAGAGAATTCCTGACTGGCAACAATCGGTAAAAAAGTTTGCCGACAACCTTCAATTTGGTAATTGGCCTGTTTTTCAATAAAGTCATACTTTGATGATTCAAGATGGTGGTAGGTTAAATCCGGCATCAGAGTCACTGGTAAGTAACTTTCTTCTATCTGAATGATCTGTTTATCGGCATAGCGTAATCGCTTGATATAATATGTTTTGTCATCTTGTTGGATATTTAATTGGCTGGCAATAGCCTGCGGAGCTCTAATGATTTTGAATTCAGATACCTCCGTATGGGGTGTTTTTCCGAGCATTTTCATGTGTTCAGTAAAACTGTTCAGATGATTATTATCGTGTTTAAGATCTTTCCCGATAATAAAGGTGCCCCGACCTTGCTGACGCTCTAATAAACCATCCTGAATTAAAACATCCAATGCCTTCCTGACCGTCATTCGTGACGCACCAAAACGTTCAGCTAACTGAATTTCAGAGGGCAAGCAATCACCCACAGAAACATCCTGATGATTTATTAGTTTTCGGATATTGGTGACTAGATTTTTATATACCATTTTCATACCTATTTTGGTGGAGATGCTCATCACGAATGTGTTTTCAACTAATTGATAAATAGCTGATAAAATTTGGTCGGTATAAAAAATAGCTTAAATGTCTAACTTTTAAGGAAATAATATACAAGTGTGACTAACGATTTAATGCAATCGTGATCACATATTTTTATCAATCGCCAAATCATAACCTGCCGATTCCATAGAGTGATGATTGTTTATACTCAAGAGGGAAGCGGTCATGTTAAGTTCGTTTAATCGGTTTGGCGGGGCAATGCTTGGTGCGGTACTACTCTTCCCTTTTGCCGGGATGATAGTCGGTCTATCTTTGGTACTACAAAATCCAACCTTTGCCAGCCCAGATGGTCTATTTTTCCAACTATTGAAAATTATTGAATCCGGTGGCTGGACGGTATTCAACAATATGGGGTTGTTATTTGCTGTTGGCTTACCTATTAAATTAGCAAATAAAGCACCAGCCTCTGCCTGTTTAGTCTCATTAATTACTTATCTGACCTTTAATGCTTTCCTCGGGGCAATGTGTGAAGTCTGGGGAGCACATTGGGGGGTTAATTTCGCACAAGAGACCGGCGGTACCAGTGGTCTGGCGATGATTGGTGGAATTAAAACGCTGGATACCAGTGTGATTGGTGCAATTCTGTGTGGCAGCCTGGTGACCTGGATACATAACCGCTATTACTCAACTGAATTACCTGACTATATCAGCATCTTCCAGGGCGCAGCCTTCGTTAATATTCTTGGTTTTATTGTCATGCTGCCGCTGGCCTTTATAACATTAATGCTGTGGCCAAAAGTGCAGTTAGGCATGATTTCATTGCAAGGTTTCATTTTGCATGCCGGTAATTTTGGTATCTGGTGTTATATCTTCCTGGAAAAGATCTTATTGCCTACCGGCCTGCATCACTTTGTTTATAGCCCTTTCCAATATACTGATGTCGCTGTATCTGGTGGTACCACACTGTATTGGCTAACCCATTTACAAGAATTCAGCCAATCGACCGAACCGTTAAAACAGCTGTTCCCGGCTGGCGGTTTTGCCATGCAGGGCAATGGGGCGGTATTTGGTGGTTTGGGAATGGCGTTGGCAATATACAGTACGGCAAAACCAGAAAATAAAGCCAAGGTTGCGGGGTTATTGATCCCGGCAACGATTACCAGCATGTTTATCGGTATTACTGAACCGCTGGACTTTACCTTCCTGTTTATTGCTCCGGCGTTATTTGTAGTCCATGCCATGCTTTCCGCCACCATGACCGTGGTGATGTATAGCTTGGGTGTGGTGGGGAACTTTGGTTCTGGAATACTTGAGTGGGCAACACAAAACTGGATTCCAATGTTCAGTAACCACGCCAATGTCATGATTACCCAAATTATTGTCGGCCTTATTTTTAGTGGTGTTTATTTCCTGATATTCCGCGTTTTGATTCTGAAATTTAATTTCAAAACCTTGGGGCGTGAAGATAGTGATCTCAAGCTTTATTCAAAACAAGATTATAAACAAAAAGGCGAAAGTCAGGGGAATGAGTTCCAACAGCGTGCCAGTGCTTATTTAGAAGCCGCTGGTGGGAAAGATAATATTGCAAGTTATACCCACTGCTTTACTCGTTTGAGATTAGTGGTAAAGGACATTAGCCGGGTTCAGCCCAGCACTGCATTCAAAGCCTATTCCGCGATTGAGGTTTATAAAAATGGCAATGATGTGCAGGTGATTGTTGGCAACAATGTGACGCATATTTATGAACAATTTGCTGAGTTGATGAATTAAGGAGTTTTTAGATGAAAAAGTCATCCATTTTGATTGCTGGTGGTGGTTCAACGTATACACATGGCATTATTCTTATGCTACTGGATAATTTACATCGTTTCCCTATTTCGGAAATAAAACTGTATGACAATGACGGCCCACGCCAGGAGATTGTCGCCAAAGCTTGTGAGATTATTCTGCGTGAGCAATCAAGCGGAATAAAGTTCTCCTATACCACCGACCCCAAAGCTGCTTTTAGCGGAGTTGATTTCGTGATGGCACATATTCGGCAAGGCAAACTTCCGATGCGTGAAAAAGACGAAAAAATCCCAATGAAATATGGCTGTGTTGGGCAGGAGACTTGTGGCGCGGGGGGAATAGCCTATGGTATGCGTTCTATTAGCGGGGTGTTGGAGATTCTTGATTATATGACGGAATATTCTCCGAATGCCTGGATGCTAAATTACTCAAACCCGGCTGCTATTGTTGCTGAGGCGACGCGCCGCTTACGGCCAACGGCTCGTATTTATCATATTTGTGACATGCCTATCAGTATTGAAGAGGCAATGGCTAAAATACTGCACTATCCTTCTGCGGCAGATTTAGAAACTCGCTATTACGGACTCAACCATTTTGGCTGGTGGAGCTCGGTACGTGATAAAGCCACTGGCGAAGACTTAATGCCGAAATTGGCCGAGCACGTCAGACAATATGGTTATGCTGATGAGCAAGGTGAGGGTAAAGAAGAGATCAGCTGGAATGAAACTTTTGCTAAAGCACGGGATAGTTTTGCACTAGACCCCAGCAGCTTCCCAAATACCTATTTGCAATATTATTTGTACGGCGACGATATGGTGGCACATACCTCACCTGACCATTCCCGAGCTAATGAAGTGATGGAAGGCCGAGAAAAGTTCGTGTTTGATGAGTGCCGTAAAATTATTGCAGAGGGGAGTGCTGCCAATACTCAACTCAAAATTGATGAACATGCGTCTTATATCGTCGATCTGGCACAAGCCATTGCGTTTAATACCAAGCGTCGCATGTTATTGATTGTGCCTAATAAAGGCGCTATCAGTAATTTCGATAATGATGCGATGGTGGAAGTGCCTTGTCTGGTTGGCGCTGAGGGGGTAGAACCATTGGCTATTGGTGATATTCCGACTTTCCAGCGCGGCCTGTTATATCAGCAGCATGCGGTAGAAAAATTGGTGGTAGATGCGTGGATTGAAAAGTCCTACCAAAAATTGTGGCAAGCACTGACATTGTCCAAAACTATCCCCAGTGCCAAAGTCGCGAAGCTGATTCTAGACGATTTAATTGAAGCGAATAAATCCTACTGGACCTTGAATTAGCTCTGACAAAATACCGTTACGGTCTATTTAGGCTGTAACGGTGTGGCCAACACCAGAGACTCACGTTTTACTTTATAAAATAATAACTAAAGTTTCGCCAAAATCTGCCGATAACGATTTCTGATATTTATATGCTTATTAATAATAGTCTGGGTAGCCAGAGCAATAAATTAAAGATGGGGATGGCTGGTGAGCGAAACGTCTAAAGAGAATTTTGTAAAAACCAATAAATTAGCGATCTGTGCAATTCTTCGTGATTTAAAGAAGAATGATACCGCAGTGATGATAGTTCATGCTCGCGGGCAATTTATTAGCCGTATTCTGGATGTCGTTCCTGAGACAAATCAATTTATTTTTGATTTTGGCAGTGTAGCTCATGAGAATATTGCGGCACTTGCTGCCAGCCAACTGACAATCATTGCAGAGCCGACAGGCGCAAAAATTGAATTTACCTGCAATCCACTGAAAGAAATACAGTATTTATCTTTACCCGCTTTCAGTACCTCCATTCCTGACAGCCTTTACTTTATTCAACGTCGGGAATATTTCCGGGTCAATATTCCTCAATGGCCTGCCTATTATTGTGCAGGGAAATTCGCTGATGGCAGTAAATTCTCATACACATTAGCTGATGTTTCTTTGGGAGGCATGGGCGTGTATGCCGTGAAAGGCAGTGAATTCCCTGTCCAGAATTGTGGCATTCTGCGTGATGTATCAGTCGATTTATGTGGATTTGGTATTTTTAAGTTGGATTTGCAGTTTATCCGAGCTATCGATAAACAAGTGGTGAATAACAAAGGTGAAACTCTCACGGTGCAGCGCTTGAGTTTTAAATTCCCGCGTTTAAGCCCCATCCAGGAAAAAGGATTGCAACGGGCTATTTTTGAACTGGAAAAACAGCAAACGGCCAAAGCGCGAAAATTCCAGGATAGTATTTAGTTTCTGAAACTATGAGGTGATTACCTGCTGTCTGTGTAATAGTACCCAGACAGCAGGTATGACAATTTCCTCTCTGGTTATATTTATAACCGTTTGTTTTCTCTCTCTCATTTCATGCCCAGATCCGTATTTTTTTCTTTGGGCTATAGTTAATACTATTCAGCTTTGTTGCTGTCGTATCTTTATGCATAACGTCAGCCATTACTCGCCTCTTTTTTGACTGTTCGTTTTTATGTATCAGTCTTTTGCTTTCTACCTTCACTCAGCATCTTTGACAGCATTCTGCCTGTAAGGGTGTTTTCTGTTCAAGACCATGCGGCTCGCCCCGATTTTTTATTGTACAGATTGCCATAAGACTGTATGAGCACCCGACCAGAAAGGTACCTATGAAATCATTTCTAAAGACTATTCTTGGGCAAAGATCCATTTTGGGATCACGAACTACAGTCACACCTTGGCATGATTTAGCGCCGGTCAGGGAAGAGTTATTCAGTGTCGAGCGGTTGGAGCAACATGCTGAAAGCCTTGCTAAAGCTCAGTCGATAACACCCCATCCACCCCGGGTGTCTACTTTGCATGCGCGCCTGGATGATAATGCCAATACCTTGCTGGCGGCATATCGGGCCAGTGCCGCAGAGTTAGAAAAAGGTCGTGCGGTAGTCCCTGCGGCTGAATGGTTGCTGGATAATTATCATCTGGTTGAAGAACAGATCCGCGAGATTCGCGACGATTTACCGCCGGGCTATTACCGCCAATTGCCCAAACTGGCTGATGGGCCATTTGCTGGTTACCCGCGGGTATTGGGTATTACCTGGGCCTTTGTCGCACATACCGATAGCCATTTGGACCCCGAGGTATTGTGCCGTTTTATTATGGCCTATCAGCGTGTTCAACCGCTGACTATCGGTGAGCTATGGGCGGTCGCGATTACACTGCGTATTGTGCTGATAGAGAACTTACGCCGCCTTGCCGACCAGATTACGCAAGGGCGCAAAGCGCGTGCAGACGCCGAAGCACTGGCAAATCGGTTATTGGCAGCAGGGGATAGCCGCTTAGCGCTAGAGTCCGATATTGCGATGCGTTCAACGGAGCCATTATCTGAACAATTTGCATCTCAACTGGCAAAACGGCTGCGCGATCAAGATCCGCGCACTACACCAGCACTGGGATGGCTGGAAGACCGCCTGAAGTTACAAGGTGTCACGATCAGCGAAGTGGTTCAGCATGCCCAATTACGTCAGGGGGCATCTAATGTTTCGGTCCGAAATGTGATTACCAGTATGCGGATGATTTCGGATATTGATTGGGCTGATTTATTTGAGAGTGTCAGTCTGGTAGATGAATGTTTACGGCAGGGAAGCGCCTTTGCCTGTATGGATTTTCAAACCCGCAATCTGTATCGCAGCGCCATAGAACAATTATGCCGTGGCTCGACTTACACTGAACTGGAGATTGCCAACTTTGCCTTACAAGCGGCGCAGAATGCGGTAACCACCGCAGAACCGGAAAATATCGATCGCTGCCGTGACCCCGGTTATCACTTAATTGGGGCTGGGCGTCGTGAATTAGAGAATCAGATCCGATTCAGCCCCTCAATGCGATTATGGTTCAGCCGCCTGAGTATCAGTCTGGGTGTCGGCGGTTACATAGGGGCGATTTTACTGGTTACGGTGGGATTGCTGGCATTGGCATTGGCATGGTGGGTGCTCTCTTTCCCTGGTTTGGCAGTCGGATGGTTGGTGATATTTGCCTTAGTCGGGTTTATTCCGGCGACTGAAGTGGCAGCAGCGTTGGTTAACCGCGTTATTACCTGGAGCTTTGGTGCCACGATTTTGCCGGGGCTGGAACTGACCAGTGGTGTCCCCGATGAGTTGCGTACCTTAGTGGCGGTGCCCACATTGTTAACCAGTAAAGCTGATTTACTGGAGCAAATTGAGCAACTGGAAGTTCATCATTTGTCGGGTACTACCGGCTCTCTGACTTTTGCGCTGCTGCTCGATGGGGTTGATGCTGATACGCAGGTATTGCCGAGTGATGGCCCACTATTGGCTTTGGCTGACGCAGCTATTGCCCGACTAAATCAACAATATGGCCCCGGTCCGGCTGGCCCGCGTTTCCTGTTGCTTTATCGTCAGCGCATATTTAATGAAAGTGAAAACCGCTGGATGGGCTGGGAGCGCAAGCGAGGCAAGTTGCATGAGCTTAACCGCCTGTTACGCGGAGCAACAGATACCTCATTTATTGCCACTGCGGCTGGTGAACCGCAGGTGCCCACAGGGGTTCGTTATGTGATTACGCTGGATGCTGATACCCGCCTTCCGCGTGATGCGGCGCTGCGTTTAATCGGTAAAATGGCACATCCACTTAATCGGCCACGCTTTAGTGTTGATCAACAACGAGTTGTTGATGGCTATGGCATTCTTCAGCCGCGAGTGACACTGGCATTACCAATGGGAAAAGGCGGTTCATTGTATCAATGGGCTTTTTCCGGCCCCGGCGGTATCGACCCTTATGCCGCTGCGGTTTCAGATGTTTATCAGGATATGTTTGGTGAAGGCTCCTACACCGGCAAAGGCATTTATGATGTTGATGCGTTTGAAGCCTCACTGGCAGGTAGGGTGCCGGACAATACCTTACTCAGCCATGATCTGTTTGAGGGGGTTTTTGCCCGTGCAGGCTTAGCTTCAGATATTGAAGTGGTTGAAGAGTCACCGGCACGCTATGACGTCGTTAGCAAGCGCCAACACCGCTGGACGCGGGGCGATTGGCAGTTACTGCCCTGGATTATCAAACCATCCATCATTAAACCATCCATTATCAAACATAGTAAAAGCAATCAAAGTATCCCGCTGCTGGGGCGTTGGAAGATGGTTGATAACCTGCGCCGTTCACTGGTTGCCCCTTTTACCCTGTTGTTGCTGGGTGGCAGTTGGATGCTCCCCATGCCAGCGGCATGGGTTGGCGTGCTAGTGGTGATAGTGTTGGCTGCCTTGCCCTCTTTATTGCCGATTTTGTTCTCATTATGGCCATCTCAAAATACTCGGCTTAGTAACCATTTACGCTCTTTATTAGATGATGCCAAACGCGCCGGTAGCCAGATATTACTTTCGTTGGTCTTTTTGGCTGACCATGCCTGGCAAATGGCAGATGCTATTGGGCGCACACTGATTCGCCTGTTTATAACGCATCGGAACTTATTGGAGTGGACGACGGCGGCCCAATCCGCAGGCAAGCCGCGCCCCGGTTTAGCCGGTTTTTATCGCCATATGGCCGGTGGTACATTATTCGGTTTGCTGATGGCCGCCATTGCACTGATTGTCTCTCCCGCCGCCTGGCCGTTGATTTTGCCTTTTGCGCTACTTTGGCTGTTTGCCCCTGCCATTGCATTGTGGGCCAGTCGCGCCCATCAGGTGGTATCGCATAAACCGATGACTGGGGAAGATATTCCCGAGCTGCGGCTGATCGCCCGCCGTACCTGGCGTTTCTTCGAAACTTTTGTCACGCCTGATGAGAATATGCTGCCGCCTGATAATTTTCAGGAGGACCCAAAACCGGTGGTGGCACACCGCACATCCCCGACGAATATGGGCCTGTATTTGCTCTCAACTGTGGTGGCCCGTGATTTTGGTTGGGCGGGGACGTATCGCACTTTGATACGGCTGGAAACCACTTTTGAAACCTTTCATAAATTGGCGCGTTTCCGTGGGCATTTCTTTAACTGGTATGGGACGCAAGATCTGCGCGCACTGGAACCGGCTTATGTTTCCTCCGTTGACAGTGGAAATCTGGCCGGGCATTTGATTGTACTGGCCAATACCTGTGAAGAGTGGGCCGCAGAACCCTTAGCGGCCAACGGGGCCAAGGGGTTGATGGATAACCTGTTGCTGGCTGAAGCTTCGTTTAGGCAACTCCCGCCGGGTGATGCTGATTTTAAACGTAAACTCTGGGCTGTCCTGGAACAAATTCGCCTGGATTTAAAAGATGTTGGCGAAGCTGAAATGTTACCGCTGGCGTTGAAACCTCTGTTGGCGAAAGCCACTGCGATGGTGCACGGTGTCGCTCGCCCAATCGATGATCATGCCTTTATTGATTTGAGTTATTGGATTGAGGCGCTGATTGTTGCTGCCGCAGAACATGAATATGACCAACAATTGACCCAAGAGGTGCAGGAGCAGGTCAATGACCGATTGCTCAAATTAGCAGCCGAAGCTCGTCATATGGCGCTGGCGATGGATTTTGCTTTCCTACTCGATCCCGAACGCAAGTTACTGTCTATCGGCTATTCGCTGGTGGATAACAGCCTTGACCCGAGTTGCTATGACTTACTGGCTTCTGAAGCGCGACTTGCCAGTTTGTTCGCTATCGCCAAAGGGGATGTGCCGACGCGGCATTGGTTCCGTTTAGGGCGGGCTGCAACCCCAATCGGCAAAGGTGCGGCGCTGATTTCATGGTCAGGTTCGATGTTCGAATATTTGATGCCGTCATTAGTGATGCGGGCACCTGCAGGGAGCTTATTAGAGCAAACCAATCAATTGGTGGTTGAACGGCAACAGGCTTATGGGCGTAGCTTGAATATCCCGTGGGGGATATCTGAGTCGGCATACAGTGCGCGCGATATCGAGTTTACCTATCAATATTCTAATTTTGGTGTGCCGGGGCTTGGGTTAAAACGCGGCTTATCAGAAAATACCGTCATCGCGCCTTATGCGACGGGGCTGGCTACCATGATTGACCCTCACGGCGCATTGCAAAACTATGAGCGGCTGGCCGATATGGGGGCACTGGGGCGTTATGGTTTTTATGAAGCGTTAGACTTTACGCGCTCCCGATTGCCAGAAAACCAGCCGGTGGTGATGGTGCGCAACTATATGGCGCACCATCAGGGGATGACCATTGTGGCTATCGCCAATACCGTGCAGCAGGGCCGGATGCGTAATCGCTTCCATCATGAACCGATGATTCAGGCCTGTGAGTTATTGCTACAAGAGCGCATGCCGCGCAATGTGGCCATTGCCTACCCACGTACCGAAGAGGTGTTGCTATCAGCGGTGGCGGACAGCGCGTTGCCCACAGTGCGTCGCCTGTCTTCACCGGTTATCGGGCCACCGGTCACTCATCTATTATCCAACGGGCGTTATGCTGTGATGTTGACCACCGCGGGGGCCGGCTATAGCCGCTGGTTGGATGTTGCCGTCACCCGCTGGCGAGAAGATGCTACCTGTGATGATTACGGTTCCTTCATTTTCCTGCGCGATTTACGCAGTGGTCGCAGTTGGTCGGCTGGGGCACAGTTGGCCGCTAGTGATAATGCGCATCGTGAGGTGATTTTTGGTGAGGATCATGCTGAGTTTATCTGTCGCGATGGCACACTTACCAGCACCATGAATGTACTGATTTCCAGTGAAGATGATGGTGAAGTTCGTCGCGTTTCGTTGCTGAACACCGGTCGCCGTGCTCGCGAGATTGAACTGACCTCTTATGCTGAAGTCGTGCTTGCGACAGCCTCGGCCGACAATGCTCATCCGGCATTCGCCAAAATGTTTGTCGTGACCGAGTTCTTACCGGAGTTGGGGGCCTTAATTGCCACTCGTCGGCCTCGGACGGCGCAAGAGCCTCAGGTCTGGGCGGCGCATTTTGCGGTGGCTGATGGCTTGCCGATGTCTGCATTGCAATATGAATCGGACCGGGCAAAATTTATTGGCCGTGGTAATCGGGTTGCCACCTCAACAGCACTACAAGCAGGGGGGGCACTGTCAAATACGGTTGGGACAGTGCTCGATCCGATATTCTCGTTGCGCCAAAGCTTACTGATTCCGGCCGGTAAGACTATCACGGTTTCTTTCTGGACACTGATTGCCTCTTCAAAAGAAGATTTGCTGGATATGGTGGATAAACACCGTGACCGTAGCGCGTATGATCGTGCTAAAACACTGGCCTGGACTCAGGCTCAGGTGCAATTGCGTCATCTGGAAATTAAAGCGGAAGAAGCCGCTGATTTTCAGCAACTGGCTGCGCCGATTTTGTATGCCGATGCCCGCTTCCGCTCGCCGTCCACCACTATCATGCGGGGCGCGGGAATCCAGTCAATGTTGTGGTCGCAATCAATCTCCGGCGATTTACCGATAGTCTTACTGCGTATTGAAGATATCGAAGACATTGAGCAAGTGCGGCAACTACTGCGCGCTCATGAATACTGGCGTATGAAACGTCTGGCTGTTGATCTGGTTATCATCAACGAGCGAGCCTCTTCGTATGTACAGGATCTGCAAATCGCCATTGAAACTGCGGTGCGCAGCAGCCAATCGCGCCCTCGTTTTGGTGATGAACTTCGCCAGGGTTCTGCATATGCTTTACGAGCTGATCTGATGAGTGCCGAAACACGCGCATTATTGCGCTCTGTCGCGCGAGTGGTGCTCTCAGCCCGTTATGGCACATTGGGCAATCAACTGAATCATCTATTATTCACGCAGGATAAAAAGGGGATTCCGCCGGCTAAAAAATTATTCACATATGATAAGAAATTGATTAATAAAGATAAAGAATCAGGATTTTCTCTGGTTAAATCAGCTAATTCACCGATAACAGCACAATTGCCACTAGCGAAAACATTATTACCGCAACCGGATAATTTAGAATTCTTTAATGGGCTGGGCGGCTTTTCTCAACAGGGGCGGGAATATGTCACCTGCCTCAATGACGGGGAAAATACACCAGCGCCCTGGATTAATGTTATTGCTAATCAGGCCTTTGGTTTCCAGGTTTCCGCGAGCGGCAGTGGTTATACCTGGGCTGAAAACAGTCGGGAAAACCAGATCACGCCGTGGTTAAATGATCCAGTTATCGATTCATCTGGTGAATGCCTCTATCTACGCGATGAAGATTCCGGACAACTGTGGAGCCCGACGGCGCAGCCTATCCGTGATGGTGGCACTTACATTGCTCGACATGGCCGTGGTTATAGCCGATTTGAGCATCAGGCTAATGGTATTGGTATGGCGCTGCTGCAATATGTGCCGTTGGCTGACCCGATCAAAATATCTCGCCTGACATTACATAATATGTCAGATACACCACGGCGTATCTCGGTAACGGCCTATGCCGAGTGGGTATTGGCGACATCGCGCGGTGCCACCGGGCCATTTATTATCACCGAAATGGATGAGACAACCGGCGCGATGTTGGCGCGTAATCCGTGGAGTACCGCCTTCCCCGGCAGAATTTCTTTTTCCGATCTCAATGGGCAGCAGAGTCGTTGGACCGCTGACCGCAGCGAGTTCCTCGGCCATTATGGCAATAGTGCTGCCCCATTTTCGCTGCTGGCAAAAATACCACTATCTGGTGTGACAGGAGCGGGATTCGATCCCTGTAGTGCGCTGCAGCAGACCATTGAACTGGCCGCCGGTGAGCAGGTTGAAGTGGTTTGGTTTATGGGGCAGTGCCCTTCTGTGAGTGACGCGCAGGCGTTAATTATGCGCTACCGCGCTGCCAATCTGGATGCCGTACTGACTGAAGTCATTGAATACTGGCGTACGGTGTTGGAGGCGGTTCAGGTGAAAACGCCGGACAGGCAAATGGATATCATGCTCAATGGTTGGCTGCTGTATCAAACACTGGCATGCCGAGTCTGGGCACGGTCGGCGTTTTATCAAGCCAGTGGCGCTTATGGATTCCGTGACCAACTACAAGATGGTATGGCGCTCACCTTTGCTCTGCCGGAGACAACTCGTCACCATCTGCTACGTGCGGCCGGGCGACAATTTATTGAAGGCGATGTCCAGCACTGGTGGTTGCCACATTCAGGGCAGGGAGTGCGTACCCGAATCTCTGATGATCGGGTATGGCTCTCTTATGCGACAGCCACTTATATTCTTGCCAGTGGTGACGGCGCGGTACTGGATGAAATTGTACCCTTCCTCGAAGGGCCGATATTGCATCCAGGCGAACACGATGCCTTTTTCCAGCCATTGGTGGCGCAAGAAACCGCCTCACTGTTTGAACACTGCGCCAAAGGTTTGGATCAATGTATTGAACTGGCGGGAGAGCTGGGTCTGCCATTGATGGGAACGGGGGACTGGAATGATGGGATGAACCGGGTTGGTGAGGAAGGAAAAGGCGAAAGTGTTTGGCTAGGTTGGTTGCTGGTGGCAACGCTGAAAATGTTTATTCCGCTGGCAAAAGAGCGTGATCCGCAGCGGGCCAACCAATGGCAACACCATCTTACTGGCTTAATCTCGGCATTGGAGCGGGAAGCGTGGGATGGTGAGTGGTATCGACGTGCCACCTTTGATAACGGCAGTTGGTTGGGGGCCAAAGAGTGCGAAGAGTGCCGCATAGATTCTATCGCCCAATCATGGGCGGTGTTATCTGGAGCGGCAGATCCGCAGCGGGCAGTGCAGGCGATGGCCTCGCTCGCACATCATCTTATTCGCCCTAACGATGGCATGGCCTTGTTGTTCACGCCACCGTTCGATAAAACCCCTGACGACCCCGGTTATATTAAAGGTTATCCACCGGGATTAAGAGAAAATGGCGGCCAATATAGTCACGCTGCGATGTGGGTGATTTTTGCTTTTGCTGAGTTAGGGGAGGGGGATAAAGCCCGTGATTTGTTTGCATTACTTAATCCGATAAATCATGGGAATACCCCGGCGGGAATTGAGCGTTACAAAGTTGAACCTTATGTGGTCGCTGCCGATGTTTATTCTGTCGCACCTCACGTTGGGCGTGGTGGCTGGACGTGGTATACCGGCTCAGCAGGCTGGATGCATCGTGCCGGTATCGAAGGTATTCTGGGGATTCGGCGAGAAGGAAAAGAGTTAGTCATTAATCCTTGCATTCCAGCCAGTTGGCAAGGTTTTGAAGCGACTGTTAACCTTGCCAACACGCGCTATGCCATTCGTGTTGAAAGCCCGGCTCAGCGCTGTCAGGAGATCAGTTCTGCGACACTGAATGGCTCGCCTATCTCCTCTCAACCGGATGGATTACGGCTAGCGCTGGACGGTGGAGAGTACGAACTGATTATTATTTTGTAGCTAATATCAACCGAGTCGGGATAGTCAATCAGCGTTATCTCGACTTAACAAAATAAAAGCTGAAAAATATGTTGAATTATCATGCAACTGCCCCAATATTATAAGCTGAACAATAAGGAGGATTAAGTATGGGGATCAGCGAGGAAGAGAGTATCCGCCGTTTGACTGATGAGAAAAGTTCTATTGGTCATTCGGCTAAATGGGTAGCAATTATATCTGCTGTCTATTTCGTTATTATGCTGTTTTATCAGCATGAATTGGGTGTATTAACCTTGGCAGGTGGGATTTTTGTTGTGTCATTCTCAATCTGGATGAAGAAGCGCCAGAAAGTGAAGTCTTACAAGGATCAACTGCAACAGATGGGTGATGACAAAATGGTTTAATCTCACGCCCACACTTCGATTAGACTGATTTATCAGAGGAACAGCAGGCAACAATCCTGATGAACTGTTCGTCCGATTCTCAGCCTTTTATCTATTTTCGTTTGCTGACCTGCAAGCGCATCCTTAATATTGCCTTTATCTCTATTATGATTTGTCCATTGGTTGCAGTGATTTGGACATATTAAACCCCGTTATCACAAATTTCATTTGCTCATATAATCTCTTCGCCTGTGGGTTATCCGCCGCGACGCGTAGCTTTATCTCAAATATATCTTGAGCCACCAGCAATTTTTCTAATTCTTGTAAACAGGCCGAGCCATATCCTTTGCGCTGACACTGCGGCAGCACATAAAAATCTTTAATAAAGGCCGCGCTATCATTTTCACCTAAACCAAACCATAGATAGCCCACCAGTTGACTATCTTGGCCGATATTGCTTTTATTTTCGATGCAATACAAATGATCGTCAGGGCTATTAACACCCTCTGGTAGATAGCTATCAAAGCTATGGCTGGCATGAGCGATGGCCTGTTCACTGCTATAGCCACTGTTGGACGATAAATCTTGTGCATATTCGGTAATAAATAAATTCCGATAGTCGCTAAGTTCCTCAGCACGCATCTCTCTGAGTACGATCATGATGTTTCCCTAATGTAAACGCGCTATTGTGATTGTTCAGTTTTGGGTAGAGTAGATTTAATTCGGAAGAAACATTTTAACGCTTTTTAGGTAATAAGGTAGATAAAGTAAATCAGCTGGTTAAATCATAAAATGGGGATGTAATGACGACGCAAAATAGCCACAAAGATGCCGTTGAACGGCAGTTTGGTGATCAGGCAAATGCCTATTTAACCAGTACGGTTCATGCTCAAGGTAAAGATTTACAGCGCCTGGCAACACTACTACAACCCCACGGTGATGCTCGTTTGCTTGATCTCGGTTGTGGTGCGGGGCACGCCAGCTTTACCGCTGCGGCGGCGGTAAAATCTGTGGTTTCTTATGATCTTTCAGCACAAATGCTAGATGTTGTCAGCCAGGCTGCTACGGATAAAAAGCTGACTAATATTGAAGTAAAGCAAGGGTTAGCTGAATCATTACCCTTTGATGATCAGAGCTTTGATATTGTCATTAGCCGCTATTCAGCTCACCACTGGCATGATGTGGGCCAGGCTTTGCGCGAAGTTAAGCGGGTATTACGGCCCGGTGGCAAGGTGATATTTATGGATGTCGTTTCCCCTGGTCATCCAGTGTTAGATATCTATCTACAAACTGTGGAGGTTTTACGTGATACCTCACATGTTCGTAATTACGCTCCTGGTGAATGGCTGGCACTGTTTACCGAGGCAGGATTGATCATTAATGAAGTGACGTCTGATCGGTTATATTTGGAGTTCAGTAGTTGGATTACCAGAATGCGTACACCGACACATTTCGCTACCGCCATCCGTGAGCTACAAAAATCAGCATCTGATAGCGTAATTAACCATTATGAAATTCAACCTGATGGTTCTTTCACCAGTGATATTATGATGATTGTTGCAAAGCGTATCTAAATATATATAACTGGGCGGCGGTATATTATACTGGCGTCCTTGTTTTTTTATTCATATTCTCCTGCGACATAGATATTTTTATTTCCTCCTTATTCTCCTCACAATGATTAGTCTTCTTTACACAGCATTACGTCCCCTTGCATTGGTTCACTCATAATTAACCTCACAAAGACATTACATATAACCCGTCAGTTGGAGCATATTATGAAACTACTACCAGTCATCGCAGCTGCACTTATTGCTACCGCATCATTCGCCACTATGGCCGCGCAAGAAGTCAGTTCAGAACAAGCAACCAAATTGCAAAGCATCGGGGTTATTTCTCTTTCTAATGTCAGTGGGTCACCGACGGATGTGGAGTCAGCACTGAAAGCGAAAGCGGATGCTGATGGTGCCAGCCACTACCGAATTATTGGTATCAGTAACCCCGGTGATTCGAGTAATTACAGTGCCAGCGCTGAAATTTACCGTTAATTCTTCATCGTCAGTAAGTGTTAACGAAATAGTTAGATACAGTATTGATATTGATTAAAAGCTCGATATGACAATGGTTATTTATTGTTATATCGGGCTTGATTGTTTTAGTGTTGCAAGTATTCATAAAGACAAATTTCTTCTATTTATAGACTAAAAATAGTTAACTCTTAGAGCAATCTTAATGAGAACTTAAGGAAAATAAGGTGTTATTGTAGTCCATCCGGGTTTCCGAGGAGCGGCTATGCTAAACACTGTCCGGCGTAATTTTAAAAGTCAGTTTTCTTATTTACAGCGTTTTATTGCCTCACCACGTACCGTTGGTACCTTGGCCCCTTCCTCGCCTTGGTTATGTCAGGCGATGTTAAATCAGGTAGATTGGAAAAAAAGTCTTAATATCGCTGAGCTAGGGGCGGCTGATGGAGTGCTGACCAAGCGTATTTTGTCGCATATGTCAGAAAGCTCGCGCTTGCAGGCTTATGAAATCCAGCCTCATTTTGTGCATTCTCTGCATCAGATTAATGACTCTCGATTACAGGTCGCTTTCCGCTCTGCTGAACAATTGGATCAAGATTACGATGTGGTGTTTTGCTGTTTACCATTATTATCAATCCCGACCAAGATAAGTATCAAGATATTACAGCAGGCCCAGCAGCGCTTACGAGCCAACCAGGGTGTTTTGGTGTTATTCCAGTACAGTCACCTTTCCGAGCCTCTATTATCCCGCTATTTCACCTGGAAAAAGATACGCGTCGTGCGTAATTTCCCGCCGGCTTTGGTCTATATTTGTCAGCCTCGTTAGAGGCTCAGTCTGGTTATTACCCTCAGCTAAATTGCACTATTCTCTCTGATTTTTCAGTGGATTATCAGGCGAAAAGCACAATTCTCTTTATTAATTAGGGGGGGGGCTGAGGGGGACTTTCTGCTGTTTTTCTTTCATCTCCTGATGCAATAATCAATACAATTGAAAATATCAATGATAATGATTACCATGCGCACTTGTTTTTTTGGATTATGTGATGTGCATGCGCTATTTTCAAATTCTATTGGTTTTTTGTCTGTTAAGTTTCACTCTCACCAGCCAGGCAAAAAGTGTTACCGATATTCTCGGTCGTCAGGTCATCGTACCGGATAACCCGCAGCGTATTATTCTGGGTGAAAGCCGGATGTTATATACATTGGCGTTATTAGAACCAGGCAATCCTGCACAGCGTGTTATTGGTTGGCCAGCAGATCTTGAGCGTTTTGATGCGCAAAGCTGGCAGCTTTACACCCAAAAATTCCCCGAAATCGCCAAGATTCCAATAATTGGCAGTGGAAATATTCGTCAGATCAATGTTGAGCGTTTAATCCAATTACAACCTGATCTGATTATTCTGCCGCGATTTGCTCGTGCCGAGGGCGACGATGGGACACTTGCGGGCCTGACGAAAGCCGGTATTCCGGTTATCTATGTGGATCTGCGGGTCGATTTATTAAAACACACCGTTCCCAGTATTAAACTTTTAGGCGAGGTGCTTAATCGCCAAGCCCGTGCTGAGCAATTTATCAATTTTTATCAACAGCATATGCAGCTTATCCAGCAGCGTCTCGCCAATTATCAAGGGCGAAAGCCGACAGTTATGCTGCATTTGCATCTTGGGCGACGCGAAAGTTGTTGTACCACAGCCTCTAAAGGCAATCTAGGTGACCTGATTGCTTTCGCTGGGGGCGATAATATCGCCGTTTCCCGTATTAATACTGTTTATGGTGAGCTGAATCCAGAAAATGTGCTGCAAGCCAATCCCGATATTTATATCGCAACTGGCATGGCAGGCACGACAGGAAAACGCTTCTCAAGTTTACAATTAGGGCCGCTGGTTAATATCGAACAGGCGCAGCACAGCTTCCAACAAGTGTTATCAGAGCAACCGATCCTCTCTCATCTTAACGCGGTAACACAGGGGCGGGCCTACAGTATCTGGCACAATTTCTACCTCAGCCCCTACCACGTTGTGGCGGTAGAAATGTTTGCAAAGGCCTTCTATCCAGACCTCTTTGCCGATATCAATCCGCAACAAACTTTCCAACAATTATATCAACAATTTTTGCCGTTACCTTTCTCAGGGATTTATTGGAGTCAGTTAGAAAATGAAAATAATTAAACGCCAGCATATGTACTGGTGTAGCCTGCCGCTGCTTGTTATGGGGCCAACAGCCCAAGCTGCTGATGCTCAAACAGCAACCAAGAATAGTGAAGAAAAAACCAAAATAGTGGTGATTGGTCAGCAACGTGAAGCTGACACACAAAGCTATCAACCAACCAGTAGTGTTACCGGAACGCGCACTGAAACCAACCTGCTGAATGTACCGCAGGCGGTTAACGTGGTTCCGCGGCAAGTATTACGTGACCAGGCAGCAAGAAATATTGATGAGGCGCTGTATAACGTCAGTGGCATTACTCAATCTAATACATTAGGTGGCACACAAGATGCAGTGATGAAGCGAGGGTTTGGTGATAACCGTGATGGCTCCATCTTGCGCGACGGCGTGCGCTCAGCTCAGGCTCGTAATTTCACCCCCACCACGGAACGGGTCGAAGTTTTGAAAGGCCCGGCCTCAATGTTATATGGCATGGGGGAGCCGGGTGGGGTGATCAATATGATTACCAAGAAGCCACAGCTAGTGCAGCAAACACATATTGAAGGGTGGGGCAGCAGTTTTAAAGGCGGCGGCGGGCAGCTAGATGTCACTGGCCCATTGGGCCAGTCCGGTTTTGCGTATCGGATGATTGTCGATCACGATGAAACTGATTATTGGCGCAACTTTGGTCGTAATCGTCAAACAGTCGTTGCGCCATCGGTTATGTGGTTTGGTGACACGACCACAGTACGTGTGGCTTACGAACATATGGAGTATCTCACTCCCTTTGATCGCGGCACTATTATTGATAGCCGCACCGGGAAACCGGTCAATACTCCGCGTGATCGTCGCTTTGATGAAGCCTATAACGCCACTCGTGGTGATCAGGACAATATCACGCTGCAAATTGATCAGGTGCTGAATGATAATTGGAAAAGCTCTCTGACCTACGCCTATAACCGCAATCGTTATAGTGATAATCAGGCTCGTGCATTATTGCTGGATCCCATTACCGGCGTATTGAGTCGTCAGGCCGACGCCACGGCCAGTGCAGTTAGCCGCGCTCAGGCCGTGCAGATAACTCTCAATGGTGACCTTGACTTGGGCGGCATAGGCCATCAGATGCTCTTTGGTTTTGATTATGAAGATAGCCGCACATATCGTGGCGATATGATTCGCGGCAAAAAGAACTCAAACTTTAATATCTATGATCCAGTATATGGTTTGATGCCACCGTCAACGGCCGTCAGCGCTAAAGACAGTGACCAGCGTGAAAACCTAAAAAGCTATGGCTGGTTTATGCAAGATTCCATTGAGTTGACCGATAAATGGATTGTACTGGCAGGTTTACGTTACGATCGTTTTGATGTTTTTGCGGGTAAAGGCCGGCCATTCATCACCAATACTGATAGCTCTGACAGTAAGTTAGTTCCCCGTGCCGGAGTGGTTTATAAGCTGACACCAGAAGTCTCTTTATATGGTAGTTATAGTGAGTCTTTCAAACCTAATTCATCTATCGCCACCCAGATAGATTCGCTGCCGCCGGAGCAAGGCCAATCCTGGGAAGTAGGAAGTAAAGTGGAGTTAGTCAATGGCGTGACGGGGACTTTGGCGCTGTTTGATATTGCAAAACGTAATGTCATGGTCAATGAGTTAGTTAATGGTGAAACCATCACTCGTACCGCAGGTCGTGTGCGTTCGCAAGGGGTTGAATTAGATATCGCTGGGCAGTTGACCGATAACTTAAGCGCGATTGCTACTTATGCTTATACTGATGCCAGAGTAACAGAAGATCCTGATAATAAAGGCAATCAGATGACTAATGTGGCTCGTAATAGCGCCTCTGTATTTCTGACGCAAGCATTGGGATCTACCGGTTGGCAGGGCGGTGATGATTTACGAATAGGCGCGGGTGCACGTTATGTCGGGCGGCGAGCCGGTGATGCAGCCAACAGTTTTACCTTAGATGACTACACGGTGGCCGATGCATTTATCTCTTATTCATTGCCTATCAATAATTATCGGGTGAAATGGCAACTCAATGTGAAGAACTTCCTGGATAAAACCTATTACCCATCCAGTGGCGGTAATTTGCGCGTTGCTGTTGGTGAGCCTCGGCAGCTTGTTTTGCGCGCCAGTGTTGATTTCTAATTCCGGTTATCCCCCGATGTTCGGGGGATAGTGCAATAGGCTATCCATTAGCTGTATCGTTAATTTTACAATATTGTAAAGTTTGCACTACCCTCAATTATAGGTATGATTTGCATCTACAGCGTAGGACTGAGTGTTAATCCAGTTTAAGCGGCCAATAATAGTGGCCGGTTTTTTGATGTCGAGAATTTATCCTTAAAAGCGGATGCGAAAGGACTTTCAAGTAATGACACAGACTATCTTTATGGTCGGCGCGCGCGGTGCAGGTAAGACAACAATAGGGAAAGCGTTGGCACAGGCGTTGGGATATCGCTTTATTGATACAGATTTGTTTATGCAGCAAACTTTGCAGTCGAGTGTAGCCGAAATTGTTGCCCGCGAGGGGTGGGATGGCTTCCGTCTGCGAGAAAGTATGGCCCTACAGACCGTAACCGCGCCTAAAACAGTGGTTGCTACCGGTGGTGGTGCGGTGTTATCCCATGATAACCGTACATTTATGCGCCAGCACGGGGGGGTTATTTATTTGCGCGCATCAGCGAATGTGTTGGCAGAACGATTGGCGGAAGATCCGGAAGATGCCCAGCGGCCAAGTTTGACTGGCAAACCGATTGTTGAAGAAATGCTGGATGTGTTAGCCAGCCGGGAGCCGCTCTATCAAGAGGTTGCTCATCATGTGCTGGATGCCACTCAACCACCAGAAGAGGTTGTTGAGCAGATTTTGCACATACTGGCTGATGAGAAAGTGAAATAGCCAACCGGTCTAATTTGTCAGATACGTGCTTTATGGAATGAATCGCTCGCCTATCTGATTGCCTGTTAATTATACGAAGAGTACAATTATCACCTACGTAATCATTTTGACGTAAATTACTTGCGTCAATTAATGCCTCTTATGGCAAGGCCACCAAGGCGGGCCGATGAAAACCTTCAAATGCTTTATCCATCAACACACTAATTTTATGCCAGCATTTTGGTCAATATCGATTGTGGTGTTTGAAACTTCGCTGGCGCTGTACATTCTCCGCAATCTTTAATATCACCTCGTTTTCGTACTATGAACCTTCACCCTATGCTGTGAAGGTGTTTTCTGGTCGCTAAATCGTATGCTTTCTCCGCAACCACAGCAGTGAATCCGGTTATGATCCCATTTCGCCATAATAATCAGTGACAGACCATTTATAGTGACTCTAATATGAAAGCTCAATTTTGATTAAGACGCGGGTGCAAAACTATGCTGAAATTTAATGAGTATTTTACCGGGAAAGTGAAATCTATTGGTTTTGACAGTGACAGCATTGGACAGGCTAGCGTTGGGGTGATGGAAAAGGGCGAGTACACCTTTAGTACCGCTAAACCGGAAGAGATGACGGTAATCACCGGTAGCTTAAAAGTATTGATCCCTGGTTCATCCGGCTGGGAAGTTTTCAATCCCGGTGAAACTTTCTATATCCCAGGGGAAAGTGAATTTAATTTGCAAGTGGCTGAAGCATCTTCGTATCTGTGTAAATACTTGAGTTAATTTATTCTTTGAATTTGCCCTCTCAAATGTGGAGAGGGCTTATATACTTGGCGCTTAAAGCTACGGCGATATTAGTGCTGGGCTTCGCCACCCAAGGCTTCAATCAGATTTTTAATCAGAGCAGCCAACTCGCTGGTCATCAGAATAAAATCGGCATCGAAACGTTGAGCAAAATCTTCCCGATCAATATCTTCGTTTTGCTCACGCAAGGTATCAGAGAATTTCAGGCGTTTTAGTGAACCGTCATCGGACAGAACGAGCTGAACACGTTCTTGCCAATCGAGCGCCAGCTTAGTCACCAATTTACCTGCTTCTATATGCACCGCGATTTCATCACTGAACAGATCCTGTTTCTTACAACGGATCACGCCACCATCTTCCAGAATAGCTTTCAATTCAGCTTCATCCATCAGTGCAAAGCCTGACGGTAATTCTTTGCTACGAACCCACTCAGTTAACGTCAGTTCAATCGGGTTTTCTAACGTCAGTGGAACGACCGGTAAAGAGCCCAGGCTTTTACGCAGTAATGCCAGGGTATCTTCAGCACGCTTGGCACTGGCCGCATCGACCATAATCAGGTCATTGACGGTATCAATCCATAAGAAGGTTTGGTTAAAACGGCTAAATGCACGTGGCAATAAACTGTGTAAAACCTCATCTTTTAATGAGTCTTTTTCAGTTTTCTTCAGCTTGCGATGCTGTTCACCTTCCAACCGTTCAATTTTGGCTTGCAACTCTTGCTTAATGACCGGCGATGGCAAGATTTTCTCTTCTTTTCGCGCACAGATGACGATTTGGCCATTAACCGTATGAGTTAAGGCATCGCTGTGTGAACCCATCGGTGATACCCAACCGGTTTTTGCCATATCCTGACTGCCGCATGGTGTGAAACTGAAGGCGCTTAACTGTTTCTCCATTTCATCCGCAGACAGCGAAACTTCCCGGCTCAAACGGTAAACCATTAAATTCTTAAACCACAGCATAGTGTTATCCCTGGCTCGGGCGCGCCTGGAGCGCGCGAGTTAATCAAACGCAGGGCGGCATGATAACGAATTGAGGCGTTGGCCCCTAGTAAAAGAATAAGAAAAAAACAGTGCTGCGGGGTAACTCACTGAAGCTGATTCATATCTCACAGGATTCAAATACGACAAAACGCAAAATTGCGTGTGCCAGAGATTGTGTCGTAGCGAGGTATTGTCCAAACTAAAAGAAGCGGATTCTTATTATCGTGATTTCCCTGAACTGCCGAAGTATATGCAGATATAGGCCGGTTATCACGATCGTCACATCACAAACAATCCTGTCGATGAGGTAAGGCGCTATGCGCATTGGTATAGATCTGGGTGGCACCAAAATAGAAGTTATTGCTTTAGCAAATGATGGGCTGGAGCTTTTCCGTAAAAGGGTCGACACCCCACGCCATGATTATCAAAAAACCTTGCAGGCAATTGCGGGATTAGTCGCCGATGCAGAAAAGGCTACTGGGGAGCAGGGCAGTGTTGGCGTGGGTATCCCCGGGACACTTTCTCCTTTCACCGGGAAGGTGAAAAATGCCAATTCAGTTTGGCTGAATGGACAAGAGTTGGATAAAGACCTGTCAACGCTTCTCTCTCGCCCGGTGCGTCTGGCGAATGATGCCAACTGTCTTGCTGTATCTGAAGCAACAGATGGTGCAGGTGCTGGAAAGCATCTGGTATTTGCAGTCATTATTGGTACGGGTTGTGGTTCAGGTATTGCCATTGATGGGCGTGTGCATGCTGGTGGTAATGGTATTTCCGGTGAGTGGGGGCATAACCCATTGCCGTGGCAGGATGATGAAGAGCGGCAGTATCAGCAGGAAGTGGCTTGTTATTGTGGGAAATCAGGTTGTATTGAGACCTTTGTCTCCGGAACGGGTTTTGCTACTGATTATTTTCGCCTGAGTGGTCAGCCACTTAAGGGCCATGAGATCATGGCGTTAGTTGAACAAGGTGATGTGTTGGCTGAGCAGGTAATGGTCAATTACGAGCGTCGCTTGGCCAAATCATTAGCCCATGTTATCAACCTATTTGATCCTGATATTGTGGTATTAGGCGGCGGGATGAGCAATGTCGACCGCCTATATAAAACATTGCCTGTGTTAATTAGCCCTTGGGTATTTGGCGGCGAGTGCGAAACCCCGGTTCGTAAAGCTGTGCATGGGGATTCTAGTGGGGTGCGCGGGGCCGCTTGGTTGTGGCCGGCCCTTCGTCCTTGACGCCACAGCGTTGTTAGCTGTGCTAGTGCACCCGAATCACTTACTTATAGTTGATCTTAGTTATAAATAAGTTCATCGGGATTTGCTCGCTTGTTGCGTGGCTGCAACTCTAAATGCTTAGTCTTGATTGACTCGGAAGATGTTATCTAAGCGGCTAACACCCAATCCGTTGACTTTTTTCACTTTAATTTGCACTGGGATTCTGTCTTTCATCGCCTCGACATGGCTAATAACGCCAATGGTTTTGCCCGATGCATTCAGGCTATCCAGGGCATCGAGTGCCGTATCCAGTGTCTCCGCATCCAAGGTACCGAAGCCTTCATCGAGAAATAGGGAATCAATACTGGTTTTATGGCTGACCAGATCTGATAGCGCCAAAGCCAGAGCTAAGCTGACCAGGAAGCTTTCTCCCCCTGACAAGGTGCGGGTGTCACGGATAGCATCCGCTTGCCAGGTATCCACCACTTGTAGTTCCAGCGCGTCACTGGTTTTACGCTGCAATTGATAGCGCCCATGTAGGCGGCTGAGTTGGTTGTTTGCCAGATAGACCAAATGATCGAGTGTCAAGCCTTGGGCAAACTTGCGGAATTTATCACCTTCTTTAGAGCCAATTAAGTGATTGAGATAGCTCCAGTCATCATATTGTTGCTGGCTATGTTCAATTTGCTCAAACAGTGCATGTTGGTTGCGGCGGCGAATTATGTCGCTTTCTAGCTGATTGCGTAATTCACCTTGCCGTAAGGTATTGGCTTTCAGTTGGGCCAGTAATTGCTCTGATTGCCGCTGTAATACCGCCAATTCAGATGTCTGGTCGACGCCATCAGGGCAAGATTGTATCAGTTGAGCCAATGTTTCACTGGCTTGTTGGTGACGGATATTGGCCTGTTGCTGGCGCTCACTCAGTTGCTGTTGCAATTGCTGCAAACGCTGCCTTTCTTCCTCACTCAGGAGCGCGGCGGTTAAGGCTGACTCATCATCAAATTCACTACTTGCCAGTGCTTGTCGTAATTCAGCTTGGGCTGTAGTGACTCGTTGTTGATTTTGTTTGCACTGCTGTTCTAGCCCCGTCAGTTCGCCGGAGAGCAAGTTAAGTTGAGATTGTGCCTGTTGCAGGGCTTGTGCTGTATTTTGTTGGGCCAGTTCTACTTTTTGCTGTTGTTGGCGCAATAACTGGCGGGCTTCAACCACGTTGCGGTCACCAAATAGCGCCTGACGTTGTTGCTTTTGTTGCTGCAACAGTGTCTCAGTTTGCTGATATTGTTGTGTGAGTATGGACAACTGATCAATGCACTCTTGCAAGTGGCGACGTTCATTTTCAATTTGCGTTTCCAGTGCTTTTTGCCCCAGCACCAACTGTTGTTGTTCCTGCTGATACTGGTGCCAGCGTTGATTTTCCTCTTCCCGCAGTGCCAGCCAGCTCTGTTGTTGGTCTGCTTCAGGCATTGATAGCGATAATTCAGCCAGGGCATGGCTAAAGTCTTGGCGTGTTTTTGCCAATTCAACCAGTTGGTGTTGATGTTGTGCATGCAACTTTTGGTGCGCTTGCTCGGCATCTTGTCGGCGCTGACTAATTAGGGCCAATTGCTGCTGATGTTTTTGCTGCTGCTGTTCTGCCTGAGTCAGAATATCTTTAGCTTGTTGATATTGTTGATTCAATCGTTCATATTCCGCCAGTTTTAGCTGACAGGTTTGCTCTGATTGTTCTTGTTGTTCCAACCAGGTTATTAAGGTCTCAGGTTCATTCAACGCAAATGTTAGCATTAATGTTTGAGTCAGTGCATGCCATTGCTGGTGATAATCTGTCAGTTGCTGCTGGCTGTGCTGTAACTCTTGCTCCAGATGCAACTGTTGTTGCTGCATGCTTGCGACCTGAGTGCGTAATTCAGTTCCCGCAGTGAAAAGTTGTTCAACCTGAAGTCGCAGTTCTTCTACTCGCACTGCCGTTTCTGAGGGTTTTACTGCCTGATACTCAGTAATGGCTGGGTGATCCAATGCACCACATAATGGGCATGCTTCTCCTGGTTGCAGTTTGGCTCTTTCAGACTCTAACCGGATGATTTGTTTTTCGCGTTCCAGCAAAGTTTCCAGATCAGTCAGATGCTGTTTGTGTTGTTTATATAACTGACGTTTTTCTGCTAGCTGTTGTTCGAGTAATTGTAGTTGCTGCTGCTGGGCAACAAACTGCTGTTGCTGTTTATCATGCAACGCCTGAACTTGCTGCGCCAATGGCGATAATGCCGCTAATTGCTGTCGCACAGGCCGTTGTTGTTGTAGCTCGATGAGTTGCCGGCGTAACTGCGCGGAGGGCTGTTGTTGCTCAAGTGCTGACAATTGTTGTTGAATACTACCGGTCTGCGAGTGTGCTTGTACTAATGCAGCTTGTTGCTGTTTATCTTGTTCATTCAGTGTGTCAATTTGCTGTTGTAAGGTCGCCAGTAACGTGGCCTGCTGTTGCAATTGCTGTTCGCTTTCAACTGATTGTTGTTGCTGCATTTGTAATTGGCGGAACTGCTCACGCCACAAAGGTAGGTTTTTTTCCCAGTGTTGATGGTGGGCATGCTGCTGGGTGTACTCAGTCAGTTGTTGCAGGCGCTGGTGAGCTAGCTTGAACTGTTGTTCATTCAGTTCAACTTGCTGTTTACTTTGCTGTTTTTTGGTACGCAACTGTTCCAGTTGCGTACCTAGTAGCATTAATGAGTGTTGCTGCTGAGCAATAAGGTTATCCAGCGGAACGACTTTTTGCTCGATCAGTATTTCTTGCTCATGCTGATGAGTTGCGTGTTGCTGGCGGGCAAGATTGGCTTGCTCCAGCGCCTGAGCTAGTGGCGTCAGTTGTGTTTGAAGTTGCTGTTGCTGCTGCGTCAGTGTGGTGATGCGCAGTTGTATCTGCTGCAAATCCCGTAGGCTACGGGAACACTCGCGTAATAGGGGGCGTAACTTTTCTGCTGGTTCACTACGGGCCAATCGTTGCAGTTCGGGTTGTACTTGCAGATATTCTTGCTCAATGATTTTCTGCTGCTGTTGATATTCCAACACATTTTTTTGCTGTTGCTGCCATCCGGTGAGCCAATTTATTTGCTTTTGATTTACCCGCTGTTCTGAAGCAAGCTGCTTTTCTTGTTCACCGAGTACCTCTAATTGTTGCGCCAGATCTGCACGCTGCTCTTCATTTAGCAGTTCAATACCGCTGGCGCGTTGATGCAATGCATCCAGTGCGATCTTGGCTTGCTTATGTTGCTCAAATACGTGTTCAGACAACCGACCATAGATGTCCGTGCCGGTTAACTCTTCCAATAATTCCGCGCGATCATTGGCATCAGCATTGAGAAATGCAGCAAATTGCCCCTGTGACAGCATCATCGATTTGGTAAAGCGGCCAAAATCCAGCCCGGTGATTGCGGCAACCATATCAAGCTTATCGCGCACTTTATCGGCCAGAATCTTGCCGTTTTCGCATAGCGCCAACTCAACTTTAGGCGCTTGCAGATTTCCTTCCGGACTATTTTTAGCGCGCCGTTGGCTCCAGAAAGCACGATAACGCGTTCCTTTTACCTCAAACTCGACTTCAGCCAGTGACTCCGCCGTGTGGCGAGTCATCAGTTCGTTTTGGCTGGGGGTGACATTCAACCGCGGGGTCTGGTGGTATAACGCGAGACAAATGGCATCGAGCAGGGTGGTTTTCCCTGCCCCAGTCGGGCCGGTTATCGCGAATAAACCGTTGCTGGCAAAAGGTTCGGCGGTGAAATCTATCTTCCATTCACCCTGTAGAGAATTAATGTTTTTCAGCCGTAGACTTAAAATTCTCATGCAGATTGCTCCTCTGCGGTATCTTTACCTTGTGTGATATCTTCAACCACCAGATTAAACATCTGTCGCATGCGCTCTTGGCGTGGTTCGGCTAAATCCGCCTCTAGCGCCAGCCGGCGTTCAAATACATCAGTGACACTCAGTTCATTGAGTGTTTCCTTTTCCTGCCGCTCAATACTGTTATTACGCTGTTCTTTGCTGCGGCGTAAGAGTACCACCTCAACGGGGAGTTCTGCGGCTAATGCCTGAATTCGTCTTTGAATATCAGTGAGATAATCTTGTGTGGCAACTTCGATATCCAGCCACACCGGTAACCCCTGGTGGTCGGAAAATTTAGTCAACTGTTGCTCAATTTGCGCTAAGTCGCCTTTGATTAATTGCATTGGCTGAAATTGTGGGATGAAGATTGGGGTCACTGAGGCTAATGTCTGCTGGGCAAACTCCACCAGATAAACACTTTTCTCTTTGCTCAACTCATCAAAACTCAGGGCAATTGGCGAGCCGCTATAACGGATATGTTCGGTTTTTGCTACTTGCTGAGCACGATGAATATGGCCCAGAGCAATATAATCTGCCGGGGGGAAAGCGTGGGCCGGGAAAGCATCCAATGTGCCAATATAAATATCACGAACCGAGTCCGAGGTAGTGACACCCACCGTAGTGAGGTGCCCGGTAGCAATAATCGGCAAGGGCAGGCCTAACTCGGTACGCAGCTCGATGGCTCGCTGGTAGAGCGCCTGATAGTGGGCAGCAATTGCTTCCTGTAACGCCAGCTGTTTCTGTCCACCGGATTCACCCGCCTGACTGGTGACCAGATCCCGTGGACGTAAAAAGGGAATCGCGCACAGCAGTGCCGCAGGGTGATTTTGGCGGTCTTTCAACATAATAACTTGTTGATCCAGATTGCTGCTGGCGCAGGAAATGACTGTGGTATTCAAATAAGAAAGCAAGCCGCGAGATTCATTCAGCGTTGATACTGAATCATGGTTGCCCCCCAGAACAACCAACTGACAGTTCGTCGGTTGTAGTTCAACTACGAAACGGTTATATAGCTCACGTGCATAACTGGGTGGGGAGCCGGTATCAAAAATATCACCCGCCACAATCAGCGCATCTACCTGATTTTCTTTGATCTGTTCTATGAGCCAGCGCAGGAATGCCTGATGTTCAGCCGCACGGCTTTTGGTAAAGAAATTTTGGCCCAAATGCCAGTCAGAGGTATGAATAATGCGCATAAATCTCCCGCTCGGGCAGGTCGCCGTTTAAAGATAATGGGGCTGATTATAAACGCTGCCTGCTGGATGTCGCGGCTAAAAAAAGGCTGTGAGGGAAATCTCCGAGACGCCTCGCAAACTTGAGTGCTGCATTTTGCATTTATCATGAAATTTATCACTATGCTTATTGCTTGCAAGAGGGTGATGTTTTTCATAAAAATGTCACAAAACTGACGCATAATGACTTCCGAAATCAAATAGTGACCACTAACTTACTGGCAGGGTTGATGATGGCAAGACGCATACTGGTAGTTGAAGATGAAGCACCAATCCGTGAGATGGTGTGCTTTGTGTTGGAACAGAATGGCTACCAACCGTTAGAAGCCGAGGATTACGACAGTGCCGTAACTCGTTTGTCCGAGCCTTACCCTGATTTAGTGTTGTTGGACTGGATGTTACCTGGCGGCTCGGGGATTCAGTTTATTAAGCATATGAAACGTGAAGCTCTGACCCGAGATATTCCGGTGATGATGCTGACAGCGCGTGGCGAAGAAGAAGACAGAGTGCGTGGTTTGGAAGTGGGGGCGGATGACTATATTACTAAGCCTTTTTCACCCAAAGAGCTGGTGGCGCGTATCAAAGCGGTTATGCGCCGGATATCGCCAATGGCGGTTGAAGAAGTGATTGAAATGCAAGGGTTGAGCCTTGATCCCTCCTCGCATCGGGTTATGGCCAATGAGCAAGCGTTGGATATGGGGCCGACCGAATTTAAATTATTGCATTTTTTCATGACTCACCCGGAGCGTGTTTACAGCCGTGAACAGTTGCTTAATTATGTTTGGGGCACTAACGTTTATGTAGAAGATCGCACCGTTGACGTGCATATTCGTCGGCTACGTAAGGCGCTGGAAATTGATGGCCATGACAGAATGGTACAAACTGTCCGGGGAACCGGATACCGTTTCTCAACGCGCTACTGAGTTTTCAGTGCCGGAGAATTCGTTGTGTTAGAACGTTTATCATGGAAAACGCTGGCTTTAGAGCTGGCTCTTTTTTGTCTGCCCGCATTACTGTTAGGTGCCTTTATCGGGTACCTTCCCTGGCTATTATTAGTCTCGGTTATTGCGGCGCTGGTGTGGAATTTCTATAACCAACTCAAGTTGTCACACTGGCTGTGGTTAGACCGCAGCATGACGCCACCTTCAGGGCGTTGGAGTTGGGAGCCTTTATTTTACGGCTTGTACCAGATGCAACTGCGAAATCGCCGCCGGCGTCGTGAGTTGGCTTTACTTATCAAACGCTTCCGCAGTGGTGCTGAGTCTTTACCTGATGCGGTGGTTATGACGACCATTGATGGCAATATTTTCTGGTGTAATGGTTTGGCTCAGCAATTACTCGGCTTCCGTTGGCCGGAGGATAACGGCCAACATATTCTCAACTTGCTGCGTTACCCCGAATTTAGTCAATATTTGCAACAACAAGAATTTTCCCGCCCATTGACCCTGCAACTCAATAATGGTTATTACGTTGAGTTCCGAGTGATGCCTTATTCAGAAGGGCAATTGCTTATGGTGGCTCGTGATGTTACCCAAATGCGTCAGTTGGAAGGGGCGCGGCGTAATTTCTTTGCCAATGTGAGCCACGAACTGCGCACTCCCTTGACGGTGTTACAGGGATATTTGGAAATGATGCACGACCAAGAGTTGGCCGGGCCATTACGAGATAAAGCGCTAGGGACGATGCAAGAACAGACCAAGCGCATGGATGGGCTGGTAAAACAATTATTGACGTTATCGCGAATTGAAGCAGCACCTAATGTGGATATGAATGAGCAGGTCGATATTCCGCGCATGCTGAAAATGCTACAACACGAAGTGCAAGCGCTGAGTAATGGGCGTCATGAGATCACCTTCCGAATTAATGAGCAATTGAAGGTATTCGGTAACGAAGATCAACTGCGCAGTGCGGTTTCCAATCTGGTTTATAATGCAGTCAATCACACCCCTGATGGCACCAAAATTGAGGTGTGCTGGCAGCGAACGCCTCAAGGGGCACAATTTCAGGTGAGTGACAATGGACCGGGTATTGGCCCTGAACATGTGCCACGCCTGACCGAGCGCTTCTATCGGGTGGACAAAGCCCGCTCACGACAAACCGGGGGTAGTGGCTTGGGGTTGGCCATTGTGAAGCATGCTTTGAGCCATCACGATGCGCGTTTGGATGTGATGAGTGAAATCGGTCTGGGGACGAGATTTATCTTTACCTTACCGAATCGGTTGATTGTTCCGACGGTTTTAACCGAGAATGCAGTCAAATCCTAAGACTGTATGGATATCAAACTGATGAGATGGGGAAAACTGGCGCTGTTGCATGCTCTGCTAGGGTTTAGCTGCGGCGTCCTGGCACTCCCTGTCGCGGTATCGCCAGCCACAGTGGTCGATGCGCCAAAGCCAGATACTCTGTCTGGTAATCTTTCCAGTGTCGGTTCTGACACTTTAGCTAACTTGATGTCTTTATGGGCTGATGATTTCAATCATCATTACCCCGGCGTTAATTTGCAAATACAGGCGGCAGGTTCCTCAACCGCTCCCGCGGCACTGGCAGCAGGGGCCGCTCAACTCGGCCCGATGAGCCGGCCAATGAAAGCGGCTGAAATCACGGCATTTACTGAACGTTATGGCTATCCACCACTTGCTATTCCTGTCGCAGTGGATGCATTGGTGGTTTTTGTCCATCAGGATAATCCACTGGATAAACTCACCTTATCTCAGCTTGATGCTGTATTTTCGCAAAATCGTCGCTGCGGGGAATCTCATCGCATCCAACGTTTTGGCGAACTTGGGTTAAAAGGGCGCTGGGCTGAACGCTCGATACAACGCTATAGCCGAAATTCTGCCTCCGGTACCTATGGCTTTTTCAAACAACTGGTACTGTGTGATGGTGATTTTTCAAATAATATCAATGAATTGCCTGGGTCAGCTTCCGTGGTGCAAGCTGTCGCTGGTTCACTGAATGGTATGGGTTACGCCAGCATTGGTTTTCGAAACAGTGGTGTTAAGCCATTGTCTTTGTCGGCGAACGACCAGGATTATGTGATGCCAACGGCTGAGAATGTTAAAGATGGCCGCTACCCCCTATCTCGCTATCTGTATATTTATATCAATAAAGCACCGGGCAAGCCGTTGGAGCCGTTGACTGCGGCCTTTCTTGAGCGCGTTTTGTCACCAGAAGGGCAAAAGCGCGTGACTCATGACGGCTATTTGCCCTTGCCCCCTGAGATCCTGAATCACACTCGAAAAGAGTTGGGTTTTACCTATTAATTTGGCGGATTATTAGCGTGTATCTGCCGTAATCTGTTAACGGTTGGATATAAATGATACAAATCATATGATGTGTATTTCTCGAAATCTGGCATGATTAACTGCTTTTTAAATATTGTATGGATGAAGACTCTGCTTTTGTGATCCCGACTTGCCTTTCTCCGCTATAAACGGTCTACTTACCGCCGTTGTTGGCCTATTCCACCTGCAAATAACTTCAAAAACACTGCATACTGACGAAATAGATTGCTTATTAACCGCCGGAGTTTGCGTTTATCAGAGCTTTGTATCGTTTCGATCACGTCGGAAAGCCACAACTTAGGACTTTTTCTTTTGATCATTTAACTAGGCAACGCACATCACTATGAGTCATCGTTTATCATCTAAAGATATTATGGCATTGGGCTTTATGACCTTTGCCTTATTCGTTGGGGCCGGCAATATCATCTTCCCGCCGATGGTTGGTTTGCAATCGGGTGAACATGTGTGGTGGGCCGCTTTGGGCTTCCTGATTACCGCCGTTGGATTACCGGTCATTACTGTTATCGCGCTGGCTCGAGTGGGCGGCGGTATTGATGCTCTGAGTACCCCAATTGGTCGCGGTGCTGGTCTGGTACTGGCAACTGTTTGTTATCTGGCCGTTGGTCCTCTATTTGCCACCCCGCGCACTGCGACAGTTTCCTTTGAAGTCGGTATTGCGCCTTTAACGGGTGATGGCCCACTGCCGCTGTTTATTTATAGTGTGGTCTACTTTGCACTGGTTATCGGGATTTCCCTGTATCCGGGGCGTTTGCTCGACACGGTCGGGCATATTCTGGCGCCACTGAAAATTTTAGCACTGGCTATTTTAGGTATTGCGGCTTTGATTTGGCCTGCTGGCCCGCTGATTCCGGCCACTGATGCATATCAGAATGCCGCGTTTTCTTCTGGTTTCGTCAATGGCTATTTGACCATGGATACCTTGGGTGCTTTGGTGTTCGGTATCGTCATCGTCAATGCATCGCGTTCACGTGGTGTGGTTTCTGCTGGATTGCTGACGCGCTATACCATTTGGGCCGGTTTGATTGCCGGTATCGGTTTGACGCTGGTTTATCTGAGCTTATTTAAGTTGGGTTCAAGCAGCGGTGGTTTGGTGCCCGATGCGCAAAATGGTGCGGTGGTATTGCATGCCTATGTTCAGCACACCTTCGGTGGTTTAGGCAGCGTGTTCCTGGCTGCATTGATTTTCATCGCCTGTATGGTGACTGCGGTAGGTCTGACTTGTGCCTGTGCTGAATTCTTTGCCCAGTATTTGCCGCTGTCATACCGTGCACTGGTATTTATCCTCGGTATCTTCTCCATGATGGTATCGAATTTGGGGCTGAGCCATCTGATTCAGATTTCCATTCCGGTGCTGACGGCAATTTACCCGCCATGCATTGTGTTGGTGTTGATGAGTTTCACTTTGCGCTGGTGGCACCATGCTCCACGTATTGTAGCTCCGGTCATGTTGGTCAGTTTATTATTCGGTATCCTTGATGCGGTAAAGGCCTCGACCTTTGCACAATATCTGCCGGAATGGACTCAGCACCTGCCATTGGCTGAGCAAGGTCTGGCATGGTTATCTCCATCCCTACTGGTATTCGTCGTCGTAGGGTTGTACGATCGCCTGTGCTGTCGCCAGGTCGTTGCCGCCAAGCAATAACTGCACAGTTATCGAGTATTTTTAGCCACGGCTCATCCCCGTGGCTTTTTGCTGAAAAAAGACGGGATAAAGTTCATGGAATTACCAGTCAAAAATAAGCTGAAACGCGGCCTGACGACACGCCATATCCGCTTTATGGCATTGGGGTCAGCAATAGGTACCGGCTTATTCTATGGTTCGGCTGATGCAATAAGAATGGCGGGGCCAAGCGTATTATTGGCGTACCTGATTGGTGGTGTGGTGGCATTTATCATCATGCGCGCCTTAGGTGAAATGTCAGTTAATAACCCACAGGCCAGCTCTTTTTCTCGTTATGCACAAGATTACCTTGGGCCAATGGCGGGCTATATCACCGGCTGGACTTATTGCTTTGAGATTCTAATTGTTGCTATTGCCGATGTGACCGCGTTCGGTATCTATATGGGGGTCTGGTTCCCGGACGTGCCGCATTGGATATGGGTATTGAGTGTTGTCCTCATCATTGGTGCAGTCAATATGATGAGTGTTAAGGTGTTCGGCGAGCTGGAATTCTGGTTCTCATTCTTCAAAGTTGCCACCATCATCGTTATGATCCTGGCCGGTATTGGTATCATTGTCTGGGGTATTGGTAATGGTGGGCAGCCGACCGGTATTCATAATTTATGGACTAACGGCGGCTTCTTCAGTAACGGTTTTGTCGGCATGATCCTGTCATTGCAACTGGTGATGTTTGCTTATGGTGGGATTGAGATTATCGGGATTACTGCCGGTGAAGCAGAAGATCCGAAAAAGTCTATTCCGAAAGCCATCAACTCAGTGCCGTGGCGTATCCTGATGTTCTACGTCGGTACCCTGTTTGTCATCATGTCTATTTACCCATGGAACCAAGTGGGCACTAACGGTAGCCCGTTTGTGCTGACCTTCCAGCATATGGGGATTACTGTTGCTGCGGGGATTCTGAACTTTGTGGTTATCACCGCATCATTATCAGCCATTAACAGTGATGTGTTCGGAGTCGGCCGTATGCTTAACGGGATGGCAGAGCAGGGCCATGCGCCAAAAGCCTTTGCAGCGATTTCTAAACGCGGTGTGCCGTGGGTGACGGTATTGGTGATGATGGGAGCCATGCTGACGGCGGTTTATCTAAACTACATTATGCCGGAAAATGTGTTCCTGGTTATCGCGTCACTCGCGACTTTTGCGACCGTCTGGGTGTGGATTATGATCCTATTCTCCCAAATTGGTTTCCGCCGCTCGTTAAGTAAAGATCAAGTGAAAACGCTCGATTTCCCGCTGCGTGGCGGCACCTTTACTTCCGTGCTAGCTATCATTTTCCTGGTGTTTATCATTGGGCTGATTGGTTGGTTCCCAACGACTCGCGTCTCCCTGTATGTCGGGTTAGTGTGGATAGCTTTATTGCTGGTGGGATATTACTTCAAGGTAAATCATCAGAAGAAGAAGGCGAACGAGCTGAAAGTCGCAGAGTAATTTTGAATATAAAGCCGGGAGATATCCCGGTGAGGTTAATGACAAAGTGCCCGTAACGGTGAAAACAGGCAGATCGTAAAGACGCCGTAAAATCGTCCCTGATGGCTCGAGCCGCGCCCTCCCTGGCGCGGACGCTTTACTCTTCTACCTGTTCTCACCTTGCAAGATCGAGTCGTCGGGGTTTGTCAGCAGTCTGGCCGGGAGATATCCCGGTTTTTTTGTCTCTTTATTTAGCCATTCCATAGTTCTCTCCGCCCCCGACCTCATCCTCAATATTTATGCTGACAGATGATGGGGATTCCTCCGCAACATGGCATTGTTTCTATCGACTTAATTTTATACAGGTGAATGTGTCGCGGCGTTAATGTCTGCACCAGATAGCCTTAACAGTAATCGTTTTGGTTAAAGCAGGAGAGTTGTATGCTGAGTGGTTGGCATCTACCGGTCGCGCCTTTTGTCCGTCTACGGGGCGATGCGTTACATATTACACTGTGGTTACATGGAGAGTGGTTGCAGGAGGATAATTTACCAGCGCAAGTTTTCTTACGCTGTGAGCCGGATAATGAAGAGTGGCTGCTCACCATGAAGGGTGAACTGCACGATGGTTTCTGGCGTTATCGCACATCATTGCCATTACATGAAGGTCAGCCAGTACGGCGTTATTGCTTCAAGTTACTGTGGAATGATGATCAACTGTGGTTCGGGCCATTAGGTTTTTCGATAGTTCCTCCGGCGCAATTGGCTCAGTTTGCTATTGAGCTGCCAGACAGTGGCCCTGATTGGGTTGCCGATCAGATTTTTTATCAAATTTTCCCTGATCGTTTTGCCTCGAGTTTGGGTGAACATGGTGTGAAGGATGGTAGTTATACCCATCATGCTGCGGGGTGCGCGGTATCGCGTCGTGAATGGCAGCAACCATTGGATGATGTGAATGCTGCCTCGACATTCTATGGCGGCGATTTGGCTGGTATTTGCCAAAAACTCCCCTATCTACAACAGTTGGGTGTGACTGCACTTTATCTCAACCCGATTTTCACCGCACCCAGCGTACATAAATACGATACACAAGATTATTATCAGATTGATCCTTACTTTGGTGGCGAAAGTGCTTTCTTGCAATTACGCAGCGCTACCCGTGATGCTGGCATGAAATTGGTGCTCGATGGTGTGTTTAACCACACCGGAGATTCCCATCATTGGTTTGATCGTCATCAGCAGGGGGAAAACGGTGCCTGTCATCATCCAGATTCACCTTATCGTGGGTGGTTTAATTTCTTCCCCGATGGCCGGGCGCTCGATTGGAAGGGCAATGCCAGTTTACCGAAACTCAATTTCACGAGTGAAGATGTGGTCAACCAAATTTATCGCGCCGAAGATAGCGTGGTGCGCCATTGGTTAAAACCGCCTTACAGTATTGATGGCTGGCGGCTGGATGTGGTGCATATGCTGGGTGAAGAGGGCGGAGCAAAAGGGAATTTGCATCATCTGGCGGGTATTTATCAGGCGGCGAAAGACGAAAATCCTCAGGCCTATATTTTGGGTGAGCATTTTGGCGATGCACGAAATTGGCTCCATGCCGGAGTAGAAGATGCGGCTATGAATTATATGGGGTTTGCCTTGCCAGTACGCAGCTTCCTGGCGGGTTGTGATGTCGCCTATCATCCAATAAAACTCAGTGCGGAGGATTGTGCCTATTGGATGGATGAATATCGTGCCGGATTACCTCATGGTCATCAGCTGCGTTTATTTAATCAATTGGATAGCCATGATACAGCCCGTTTTATCACGTTGCTGAATGGCGATAAGACGCGGATGCAAATGGCCTTAATATGGCTATTTAGCTGGATTGGCGTGCCCTGCTTATTTTATGGCGATGAGATTGGCCTCGATGGCGGCAATGATCCCTTCTGCCGCAAACCTTTCCCGTGGGACGAGGCATTGTGGGATGGCGACTTGCTGAAATTGTGTCAGCGGATGGCAGCTTTACGGCACAAAAGTTTGGCACTGCGACGCGGTGGATGCCAGGTTATTCATGCCAATGGCGATTCTCTGGTCTTTATTCGCAGCTATCAGCGCGAGCGGGTGATGGTAGCCATCCAGCGCAATCGCGCTAGTGATATCTTCTTGCCCGCATCTCCTTTACTGAATGTTGCTCAGTGGCAGCGTTTAGAAGGGATATCAGAACTGGAGCTCACTGATGCAGGCGTCAATCTGCAATTGTCTGGTGAGAGTGTCACATTGTGGCGTGGTCAATCTTAGTGATTGGCCATAGTGAGCGCTAACTTAAGAGTTAGTCACGCAGTGCAAGATATTAAAAGCGGTTAAGTGCCGCTTTTTCTTTGGTTGAAATACTATGTATATAACGGGTATAGATAGTTGTCAGGTAAATTCACCGAAGGGAAAATATGATGAGCACAGCTAAAAGACAGGCATTGATAATCGGCGCCTCTCGGGGATTGGGACTGGGATTGGTTGATGAGCTTAACCGCCGTGGTTGGTCGGTCACCGCGACCACGCGCGGTGTAGCAAAAGATACCGCTGCACATGCGGCCCATTGGCTAACATTGGATATTAACCAACCCGACAGTATTAAAACATTCTTACCACAGATACAGGGCCAAACGTTTGATCTAATTTTTATTAATGCCGGTATCTCTGGGCCGGAGCATCAATCCGCGGTTGATGCCAAACCGGAAGAGATTCTCGAATTATTCCAGACCAATGCGGTTTCTCCCATCCGTATTGCCCAGTTTTTGCTAGCACAGCGTAATCCTACTCACAGTGTATTAGCCTTTATGTCTTCACAACTGGGGAGTCTTGGACATAATGCTTCAGGCCATAAACCTTTGTATTCAGCCAGTAAAGCTGCATTGAATATGATGACGCGCAATTTGGTCGCTGAGGTAGCGGACCCCTCACTGACGGTGTTATCTATTCACCCAGGTTGGGTAAAAACAGATATGGGCGGGGATGCAGCACCACTAACGATTGCGACCAGTGTGAAAGGGGTGGTTGACCAAATTGAGCACGCTTCCGGTAAGGGCGGTCACGGCTTTATTGATTATCAAGGACATACTCTACCGTGGTAATCTAAACAGATGAATACCCCCATCGATATATTGATGGGGGATGAGCTACATTAGTAAGCCATTACTATCAGTAACCTATGGCGGCTCCTGCTGGGCGGCGAACATCATTAGCCCCATACAAGTAACCCTCTCTCACTTTCCCTGAGACGGCAGAATCATTGCCCGAATTGGCAGGGCTGACACCCTCAACACCCGCTAATCCGACCAAAATTAACTCGGCTGCTCCCCAAGGATTCTGCTCAACCATTTTATATCCCATTGTTTTCAGGAGATTAAGGCTGTCTGCGGATACCCCACGTTGCTCGTAGTAAACTTCATCGGGCAGCCATTGATGATGGATGCGTGGTGCATCTACGGCCTCTTGTGGTGCCATACCGTGGTCAATCACATTCAATGCGGTTTGCAAGGTAATGGTGATGATTCGTGAACCGCCCGGTGAACCTAAGACCATAAATGTCTTACCATCTTTGGTCACCAATGTCGGGCTCATAGACGATAGTGGGCGCTTACCGGGGGCGATAGAATTGGTTGCTCCCTGTACTAAACCATACAGGTTTTGCTCACCGACTTTGACGGTAAAATCATCCATTTCATCATTCAGGAAAAAGCCGGTACCAGGCGCAATAACGACTGCACCAAAGCGACCATTCACCGTATAGGTAGTAGAAACGGCATTGCCATCATGATCGACGATAGAATAGTGAGTTGTTTCAGGTTTCTCATGCGGCTGCATGCCCGGCTGAACTTCTACCGACGGCGTGGCCTTATTGGCGACGATTTGCTTGCGAATATCAGCGGCATAACTTTTACTCAACAGGCGGTCAATCGGGTTTTTAACAAATTCTGGGTCACCGAGGAACGTATTACGATCCATATAAGCATGGCGCATCGCTTCTGTCAGCGTATGAATATAAGCGGCAGAGTTAAAGCCCATACTCTTCAGGTCATATCCCTCAAGGACATTCAACGTCTCACATAAGGTTACGCCGCCGGAGCTAGGTGGCGGAGAAGAAACGAATTTATAGCCACGGTAGCTACAGGTAATAGGGGCGGTTTCGGTAATTTTATAATTGGCAAAATCAGCAGCGGTCAAAATACCTCCACCTTTTTTAGCCGCTGCTTCAACTGCTTGCGGTATTTTCCCCTGATAGAAAGCATCTGGCCCTTTCTCCGAGATAGCTGTCAGAGTATCAGCCAGATCAGTTTGAATCAGACGGTCGCCCGGTTGCAGAGCTTCGCCATTTTTACGTAGGAAAATACGAGCTGATTCAGGATCTTGGCGGAAACGTTTAACCGTTGTGTCAAGAATATCCGTGTCAGCACGAGTTAACACAAAGCCTTCCCGTGCCAGTTTGATCGCCGGAGCCATGACTTGCTGGCGGGTTAATTTGCCGTATTTCTTTTGTGCACTGTCCATTCCCAATACAGTACCAGGAACACCAGCAGCCAGATAACCATACAAACTGGCGTCTTTGGTAACTTTGCCCTCTTTATCCAGATACATATCGGCACTGGCAGCGGCAGGAGCGGTTTCACGGAAGTTTATAAATGTGTCTGTTCCATCTGCAAGGTGAATGGTCATAAAGCCACCACCACCAATATTGCCACAACACGGATTCACTACTGCTTGCGCATAACCCACAGCAACCGCTGCATCAACTGCGTTTCCGCCCATTTTTAAAATATCGGTCCCAACCTGTGAAGCCAGATGCTGGGATGTCACAACCATGCCATTTTTTGCTTCTACTGCGGGTGTTGAGGCAGCATGAAGTGTGCCGCTCACCAGTAAAGCCAATACAGTTAAAGGTTTATTCCATTTTTTCAAAAACATTCTGACTCCTGTTGTTTCCTGCTCGCCAGGGATTACCTGGTCATTTTGTTTGGCAGCTTAGAAGTGCTGCTTATGAAATGTGCAGAACACACACATGGTAATAATTAATAGCAGAATTAATGTTTATGAATGCAACTAAGTTGAACATTTAGAATAAATGAGTAAGCACTTACATGCATATCGATCTATTTTTTGAGAGAAAATTAAAATAAATAGAAGCAACATCCTGAAAATTAAGGGGGACTAATAAGGGAGATAAGCTGGGAATGAGGAGTGCTATTTCAATAGATTCTGGGGCGGTGCTGGGCAGGTTGAAATATTGTCAGAATAAAAAAGCCAGTCAGTTTGCACCGACTGGCTTGATAGCTAACAATCTAATCGTTAGCTGTGTAAACTTTTATTACAGTTTAGAGGCGTTTTCAGACAGGTATTTAGCTACGCCATCTGGAGATGCACCCATACCTGCTTTACCTTTTTCCCACTGAGCAGGGCAAACGTCGCCGTGTTCTTCGTGGAATTGCAGTGCGTCAACCATACGCAGCATTTCGTCAATGTTACGGCCCAGTGGCAGGTCGTTAACCACTTGGTGACGAACAACACCGTTTTTGTCGATCAGGAAAGAACCGCGCAGTGCAACACCTGCATCTGGGTGCTCAATGCCGTAGGCTTTCTGAATTTCACGTTTGATATCAGCAACCATTGGATATTTAACTTCACCAATACCGCCTTTATCGACCGGGGTTTTACGCCATGCGTTGTGTACGAACTCGGAGTCAAAAGAAACACCAACAACTTCAACGCCACGTTTCTGGAATTCTTCGTAACGGTGGTCGAAAGCGATCAACTCTGAAGGACAAACGAAAGTGAAGTCCATTGGCCAGAAGAACAGGACAGCAGGGCGGCCGTTCAGGTGTTTTTTCAGGTTGAAGTTTTCAACGATTTCGCCGCTACCAAGAACAGCAGCTGCTGTAAAATCAGGGGCTTGACGAGTTACCAGAACCATAAATTACTCCTGTTAATTAGGGATGGATTAACCAGTTGTCTTAAAAGTATCGGCACAGCATAGGTATTTAAGCGCGATGAATAAAGGGATAAATACCAATTGCTGTGATAGCTTTTACCTATTGTTACAACGATTTTTGTTTCTTAGTCTTGCTAAGATACCCATTCTTACAGAAAGCGCAAGTGACTTAGAATCAATAACCATACAATAAAGAATGTTTTAATCTAAATTTGTTTATCTTGTGCCTGCGCCATCATTGCAGGATAAAAAGCCCAAAACAACTGCTCTAATGGCTGATAGTGTTGCTCTATATCGTGAAATGACCCTGCAAGTGCTGCCAGCTTTGGCCGTCGGTTAGCCATACCTTGTAACACATCAGCTATAAAGGGTAGTTCAGCGTAGCGTTCCAGCCAACGCTCTGGCCACAGATAGGCATTGAGGTTCTGAAAGCGAGCCGGTGTCAGGGGTAAATGTGGCAAAATTTGGCATTGTGCGTGCTCGATAAAATCGGGCAGCGAGCAGTCAGGCATCAGTTTATCCCAGTTGCGTGACAGGAAATGATCCCATAATACATCCAGAGTAATAGGTGCAACCCGGCGATAGTCTGCACTGAAATAGCCACGTGCCTCTTTCACTAATGGCAATGTATCAGTCATCACATCAACGCGGCGATGCATCATGATGCCAGCGACTATCTCAGGGGAGTATTCCCCTTGTGGATTACCGCGCACAAAATCGGCCAGCAAATTGCCCAATAAAGAGCTATCAGCCAGTGTTGCAAGATGGAGGTGAGCAAGAAAATTCATGCGTTGAGTATAATGCAAATAGCCGCTAACTCTCCTTATTTCTTGCAGCCAGCCCTTCGGGGTTCTAGACTAGCCGCCTATTTTTGTGAACCTGCCCCTCATAATCTGTGGGCTGGGTCTGTTCTGATATAAAGTGGAAAGCCATGCGCGTTGCCGATTTTTCTTTTGAGCTGCCAGAATCTCTTATTGCCCATTACCCTCAGCCCCAGCGTAGCGGTTGCCGCTTATTGTCACTGGATGGCCCAACGGGAGCACTAACGCACGGTATTTTTACTGATTTGCTGGATAAACTGGTGCCTGGCGATTTGCTGGTATTCAATAATACGCGGGTTATTCCCGCGCGTTTATTTGGCCGCAAAGCCAGCGGCGGCAAGCTTGAAGTATTGGTCGAGCGCGTTTTGGATGATCACCGTGTTCTGGCTCATGTCAAAGCATCAAAAGCGCCTAAACCTGGTACCGAGCTGCTGCTGGGTGACGATGAGAGCATCCATGCCACCATGCTGGCACGCCATGACACACTATTTGAGTTGCGTTTTGACGATGAGCGGGATGTTTTCACTATTTTGGATGCAGTCGGCCATATGCCTTTGCCTCCTTATATAGACCGACCTGATGAGGATGCCGATCGCGAGCTATACCAAACGGTATACAGCCAGCGCCTGGGAGCAGTGGCAGCGCCGACCGCCGGTTTACATTTTGATGAACCGATGTTGGCCGCTTTGCGGGAAAAAGGCATTGAGATGGCTTTTGTTACCTTGCATGTCGGTGCGGGTACGTTCCAGCCAGTGCGAGTCGAAACAATTGAAGATCACATCATGCATTCTGAGTATGCAGAAGTGCCGCAGGAAGTGGTTGATGCAGTCCTGGCCTGTAAGGCCCGTGGCAATCGGGTCGTTGCGGTGGGTACCACATCAGTTCGTTCACTGGAAAGTGCCGCCAAGGCGAGTGATAATGGCCTGATTGCCCCTTTCTTTGGTGATACCAAAATCTTTATTTATCCGGGTTATCACTATCAGGTTGTTGATGCATTAATAACCAATTTCCATTTGCCTGAATCGACATTGATAATGCTGGTTTCTGCTTTTGCTGGTTATAAAAATACTATGAATGCTTACCAGCAGGCGGTTGCAGAGCAATATCGCTTCTTCAGTTACGGTGATGCCATGTTTATCAGCCGTAACCCACAGGCAAGCACAGAAATGGTATCCCTGAATAGCACGGATAATCAGTAGCTTATGCCGATTTTTTCTGGAGATGATATCCCCTAAATCTGCATATGTGATTACCCCCTGAAACACCCGGAGCCAGGCGCTATCTGTCTCCGGGGTAAACGTTGGTTAATGGCCTTTGGCCGCTTCTTCAATCAACGCAATGATTTCATTGGGATGGGAAGCCAGAGAGGCATGGCTGGAGTCCAGACGAATGGTTTTCTTCGGTTTCATCCGTTCTGTAAACCACTGCTGAGTTTCTGGCGGGATCATATGGTCCTGATTGGAAATCTGATACCAACTAGGTATGGTTTTCCACGCTGGTTCTGCCGAGGTGTCTTCAAAGCAACGGCCTGAGGTAGGCTTTTGCGCGGCAGCCATAATGATGGCTTCGTTTTTGTCTAAGTCGTGACAGAAACTTTCGTGGAATTTTTCTCGCTTAATCCAAAGAAAACCATCCGAGTCTGGAACAAGATTGGCCGCCCCCGAAGGAGGGGCGCGTAGTTGGAAAATACTGCCAAGGCTTTCGCCTTTATCCGGTGCAAAAGCGGCAACAAAGACCAGCCCAACCACATGAGGCAAGTCACCAAGTTGGGAAATCACCATACCCCCATAGGAATGACCCACCAAAATAGTGGGGCCTTCCAATGAAGCGGCCAGCTTTCTTGTTCGTTCCACGTCATCCGCCAATGATGTCAGTGGGTTTTGTACTGCGTATACCGGATAATTTTTGTTGTGTAGCGTAGGAATAACATGACGCCAGTGAGAGCCATCGCCCCATGCGCCGTGTACTAATAGGATATTCGGTTTTCTTGTCATTTATTGCCCCGTATTATCAGCATGGATAATGAAAATAGGGTAGTGAACAGGTGGATATCTGCGGTGTCACAGATTCATGAAAAGTATAGTTCAAGCATAACTTTTTATGGGGATATCGGCCTATGCTGCGCGGCTAATGTCATCCACTAAGACGACAAAGTATTATCGATCAAGTGGCACACAAAATTATAGAATTGCGCATATAACGATAAGTGCTACTTAAGCCGTCTGGCTTGTGTCGCGGGTTGGTCAGTTGCTATCATGCGCTCCTTTTAATCACGCACCAGACTGTTTCTCTGATGCTGGAGGTTATGTGAAGTACGAATTACAAAAAACTGATGGGCGTGCCCGTCGTGGTCGTCTGGTATTTGAACGCGGTGTCGTAGAGACCCCGGCATTTATGCCGGTTGGAACTTACGGCACGGTAAAGGGAATGACGCCGGAAGAAGTGAAAGAAACTGGCGCGCAGATCCTGCTGGGGAACACTTTCCACCTGTGGTTGCGCCCTGGTCAGGAAATTATGAAGCTGCACGGCGACTTGCATGATTTTATGCAGTGGCACGGCCCTATCCTGACTGACTCAGGCGGTTTCCAGGTCTTCAGTCTGGGGGCGATGCGCAAAATCAAAGAAGAAGGGGTGACATTCCAAAACCCTATCAACGGCGATAAAGTGTTTCTCAGCCCAGAAAAATCGATGGAAATCCAGTATGATCTCGGCTCTGATATCGTGATGATTTTCGACGAATGCACTCCCTATCCAGCTGATTGGGATTATGCGAAACGTTCGATGGAAATGTCATTGCGTTGGGCCAAACGTAGTCGCGACCGCTTTGATGAATTGAACAATAAAAATGCTTTGTTCGGTATTATTCAGGGTGGCGTTTACGAAGATTTACGTGATGTATCGGTAAAAGGGCTGGTAGATATCGGTTTTGATGGTTACGCTGTGGGCGGCTTGGCGGTAGGTGAGCCAAAAGAAGATATGCACCGTATTTTGGAACATGTCTGTCCGCAGATTCCAGCAGATAAACCACGCTATTTGATGGGCGTTGGGAAACCTGAGGATTTGGTCGAAGGTGTACGTCGTGGCATCGACATGTTTGACTGCGTTATGCCAACACGTAATGCTCGTAACGGCCATTTGTTTGTCACTGACGGAGTGGTAAAAATCCGTAATGCCAAGCATAAGAGTGATACTGCAACGCTCGACGAACACTGTGATTGCTACACTTGTCGCAATTATAGCCGCGCCTACTTGCATCATCTCGACCGTTGTAACGAAATACTGGGCGCACGCCTGAATACCATTCATAACCTGCGTTACTATCAACGCTTAATGGCGGGTTTACGTCAGGCTATTGAAGAAGGTAAATTAGAGAGCTTCGTTGAAGATTTCTATGGTCGGATAGGAAAGCCTGTTCCACCACTATCTCCACAATAAGTGATTGATTTTAAAATTATTGCCTTTGCAATTATGGACTAAACGGTTAGGATTTTGCGGTTGCTGATTTTAACACACTGATTTCACACTATTGATATTGATAACAATGAGGGAATTTTAATGAGTCTTTTCATTTCTGATGCTGTCGCATCCGCTGGGGCTCCGGCTCAGAGCAGCCCGTACTCCCTGGTGATTATGCTGGTGGTATTTGGTCTGATTTTTTACTTCATGATCCTGCGTCCACAGCAAAAACGTGCCAAAGAACACAAAAAACTGATGGATTCTATTGGTAAAGGTGATGAAGTATTGACCACTGGTGGCTTACTTGGTCGTGTTACTAAAGTTGCGGAAACTGGCTATATCGTTATCGCACTGAACGACACCACTGAAGTGATGATCAAACGTGACTTCGTTGCTGCCGTTTTACCGAAAGGTACAATGAAAGCTCTGTAATTTTCGATTTTCCCGAAGGGAATTGCCGTGTTAAACCGTTATCCTTTGTGGAAGTATCTGATGTTGATCGTGGTGATCTTCGTCGGTCTGCTATACGCACTTCCCAACCTTTATGGTGAGGATCCGGCTGTTCAAATCACTGGTGCGCGAGGAATCGCCGCCAGTGAAACAACGCTGGTCCAAGTCCGTGACGTTTTAGAAAAAGACAACATAGCGAGCAAGTCTATTGCACTGGAAAATGGTGCAATCCTGGCTCGCTTTAGAGATCCTGACGTCCAGCTGCGCGCTCGTGAAGCACTTATGGCTGCGATGGGGGACAAATATGTAATCGCGCTGAACCTTGCTCCAGCAACCCCTTCGTGGCTTGCAAAATTGGGTGCAGAGCCGATGAAGCTTGGTCTTGACCTGCGTGGTGGTGTGCACTTCTTGATGGAAGTGGATATGGACACTGCGCTTGGCAAGTTACAAGAGCAAACGATGGATACTCTGCGCAGTGATTTGCGTGAGAAAAATATCCCGTATGCGACGGTACGTAAACTGGATAATTATGGTGTTGAAGTGCGTTTCCGCGATGATAAAACTCGCGATGACGCTATCAGCTACCTTTCTCCTCGCCACCGTGATCTGGTGATTGGCTCCAATGGCAGCAATACCTTAAAAGCTGTGATGAGTGATGACCGTCTGCGGGAAGCGCGCGAATACGCCGTTCAGCAAAACATTACTATTCTGCGTAACCGGGTTAACCAATTAGGTGTGGCCGAGCCGTTGGTTCAGCGCCAGGGTTCAGATCGTATTGTCGTTGAATTGCCGGGTATTCAGGATACTGCACGTGCCAAAGAGATTCTTGGTGCAACTGCAACTCTGGAATTCCGTTTGGTCAATAGCAATGTTGATGCCTCCGTTGCTGCTTCCGGTCGTGTACCGGGCGATTCTGAAGTCAAAAACACGCGTGAAGGCCGCCCGGTTGTCTTGTACAAGCGCGTTATCCTGACCGGTGACCATATTACCGACTCCACTTCCAGCACCGACGAATATAACCAGGCTCAGGTTAATATCTCGCTCGATAGCGCGGGTGGTTCTGCTATGTCTAATTTTACCAAAGACAATATCGGCAAGCCGATGGCGACTTTGTTTGTAGAATATAAAGACAGCGGTAAAAAAGATGCTAATGGCCGAGCGGTTCTGGTTAAGCAGGAAGAAGTTATCAACGTCGCGACCATCCAGTCTCGCTTGGGTAACAGTTTCCGCATTACCGGTATCGATAATCCGGCTGAAGCTCGTCAGCTTTCTCTATTGCTGCGTGCTGGTGCATTGATTGCACCTATCCAGATTGTCGAAGAACGCACTATTGGGCCAACTTTGGGTTCTCAGAATATTACCCAAGGTTTGGAAGCTTGCTTGTGGGGCTTGGCGGTTTCTATCCTGTTTATGGTGGTTTACTACCGTAAATTTGGGGTGATTGCCAGTACTGCGCTGTTGGCGAACCTGGTGTTGATCGTGGGCGTGATGTCTCTGTTACCGGGGGCGACATTAACCATGCCGGGTATTGCCGGGATAGTGTTGACCCTGGCGGTAGCAGTTGATGCTAACGTTCTGATTAACGAGCGAATAAAAGAAGAGTACAAGAACGGGCGGACGATTCAGCAAGCGATTCATGAGGGGTACAAAGGTGCCTTCTCAAGTATCGTCGATGCGAACGTAACAACACTTATCACAGCGATTATTCTTTATGCTGTGGGTACCGGTTCGATTAAAGGCTTTGCCATTACAACGGCAATCGGTGTTGTAACGTCAATGTTCACCGCAATAGTCGGTACTCGTGCCATCGTCAACCTGCTTTACGGCGGCAAGCGCATTAACAAGCTGTCTATTTGAGGAGTACGTTGTGGCACAGGATTATACTGTTGAACAACTGAACTACGGCCGTAAAGTCTATGACTTTATGCGCTGGGATTATGTTGCTTTCGGCGTCTCATTGCTGTTGTTAGTGGCATCCATTGTGGTGATGTCCACTAAAGGGTTTAACTGGGGTCTGGATTTCACCGGTGGTACGGTGATTGAAATTTCCCTGGAGAAACCTGCGGATTTGGACCAACTGCGTGACACATTGGAAGCCGCGGGCTTTGAATCGCCAATTCTGCAAAACTTTGGTAGCACCCGTGATGTGATGGTACGTATGCCACCCGCCACCGGAACTGCCGGGCAGGAATTGGGTAACAAAGTCATCTCTGTTATTAATGAGTCGGTTGATAAGAATGCATCGGTAAAACGTATCGAGTTCGTCGGGCCAAGTGTGGGCAGTGATTTAGCCCAAGCTGGCGGCATGGCGTTGATTGTCGCGTTACTGTGTATTCTGGTTTATGTCGGTTTCCGTTTTGAATGGCGTCTGGCACTGGGGGCGGTTATCGCCTTGGCGCATGACGTGGTTATTACCATGGGGATCTTGTCGTTGTTCCATATTGAGATTGATCTGACCATCATCGCTTCATTGATGTCGGTTATCGGTTACTCACTAAACGACAGTATCGTGGTATCAGACCGTATTCGTGAGAACTTCCGCAAGATTCGCCGCGGTACGCCTTACGAAATCATGAACGTGTCTCTGACTCAGACCTTGAGCCGTACTATCATGACCTCTGCAACCACGCTGATGGTGGTATTGATGCTGTTTATCTTCGGTGGTGCGATGCTGCAAGGCTTCTCATTGACGATGCTGATCGGTGTTTCCATCGGTACTGTTTCATCCATCTACGTGGCCTCTGCGCTGGCGTTGAAACTGGGTATGAAACGCGAGCATATGTTGCAGCAGAAAGTTGAGAAAGAGGGTGCAGATCAGCCTTCAATCCTGCCTTAATGATGTGTAAGTAACAGTACGAAATATAAAACCTGACACTGGCTGTACCTTAGCACTATTGAGGATACAGCGAGTGTCAGGTTTTTTTATTGAATCAGCGAGAGTTCCTTTCCGCAGTAAGAACTCGACTGAGCTACTCTTTTTTCACTTTTTCACTTAAATGTTTATTAAGTTAATTATTATATGACTAATTTTATTCATGAATATAATTATTTATTAATACCATTAAACTAATTGAAAATTAAATTTGTAAAACTTTGCTATTTCAGGACTTGTTGGGTTTATTCGATAGATTATCTTTTTCCTATCCATTATTGTTTTCTTGGATGTAAATGTCCAAGGTGAAATATAGATAAATTAATACTTTTCGTGCAAGGAGGAATTAATGGTAGGTTCAGTGGTTAATTCAACGAGTTATAGATATAGGGATGATACGTTATTTAATGAAATTGAAATTAAGATAACTAAAGCATTATATGATGCAGGCTATAAGGGGAATTTAAGTGATTATCCACATTTAAAAAAAATAAAGGAAAAATCCACTGCGACAGATGAGGTTTTAATTAATCTAAATGATCATTTAAGAGAAAATAACAATAAAAGTAACTGCAAAAAACTAATTGAATTAATTAATGGCGGGCAAGACTTAGGACTTAATTATAACTATAAACTTGACGTATGTAAGGACCGTTTTTATCTAAATAGTTCAGGAGTTTCTACATGCTCGGGTAACCCATTTGGGGAACAAGATGAAGTCTTAAAACTAATTGGATTATATTATACTATAACATCTAAGGAGTATAAGGGGACTAAGGATATTAAGTTAAAAGATGGTCTGAGTACTATGGCAGATTTTTGTTGTGAAATTAATCGTATATATCATTCTATAAGTTCTCCGTCTCGCAGTAATCTAAAAAAAGCACTTGATAAATTCACTGAACATAATGATGTTGCCATTTTTATTGGTAGTAGAAAACATTGTGATAAATTTTATAAGTTTGTAAAAAGTGAAACTGATTTAGTGAGTAGCAAAGATAATAATACAACGCAAGATAATATTCGCTACATATCTTCAGAAGTAAAAAGTGCAACTTTGGAACAAATCGCTGTCCCATTGCAAGGGCCATCCGTTGTATCAGTTAACCTACACCAGGTTAACGAGAAAAAAGCTATCGTTGCAGTATCAAAGAATCCGTTTTCCACTCAGAATTCGGATGTTTATACATTGGTTAATTTGTATAAAGAGAATATTAAAGATAAATATAATGGTCAGAAAATAATTAACTTAAGTGAAAACATTGGCTCTTTAGATGATTTTTGTCGAGAGATTAATCAGATCAAAAGTGATACTAGTGAAACCTATTCAAGCTCCCGTTATAAGTTGTTAGCTGATTTTATAAAAAATGAAGAAGTCGCAACCTTAATCGGTAAAATGGAGGGGGTCCCAGGTGATTTTTATACTAAACAAACGGAAAGTATTTGTAATCATGGAATGTTGCTGCAGAGAGCATTAAATGAGTATGTCAATGGGGTTGGAGGAATCGATGCTTCACAGGCTGAGCATCGTAAAAAAATAGAGCGGGACCTGAAAAATAAAACACTCAGAGATAATATATCGATTGAATTGGAAGCTAATGGTAATGTAATTATCAGAAGCTTCCCTAATGACAATGAAAAAATAGCATCGGTTCTTACTGCATTACTAGGAGAACATCAATCGAATGGTACATTAAGTCATAAAATAGCTGAGTTTTTAAAAATATCAAGGTTAGGGGCTTATATGCAATTACAGCCTCTGCCTGGTAAGCTAAAAATACAGGTTAGCGTCAATCAGGATACTGTTGAATCAGTAAATGACAAAACAAGTCATTTAAACGAACTAATGGATTTCATTAGCAAACATTTAAAACATATTAATACAGAGTTAGATAACTTTCCTAAGAGACCCGAAGCGGACGCCTCCCTTGCACAGTTACAGAAGTATCATTATAAACAAATGTTGGCTTTTGATATCCATTCCTCAAATTATACAGAGCCACGGGGAAATATTATTTCAGCTAAGCGCTGGATACAAGCCAAGTGGGGTAATGTCATTGGTAGTGTTACTAAAGAAACCTATTTTGGTGGCAAGAATGACAAACCAATAGACACCATAAAAAAACTCCGTGAGCTCTTAAGTAGAAATGTCAATAACCAGAATTATGAGAAAAGTGTTTTAAACGGTTTTAAATACCCAATTATTAACGAAGGACTTGACCGGATAGAAAAACAGGCCCAAAGATTAGATCATTTGGTGACCCACCACTTTGTTTCAGAGGATATGGCAAAGAACTTAACCTTCGCTCTTTGCTATTCAATTGCATCTGAATGTGTTGACCTCAAACAACAATCTAAATCAATTAATTTTAATAAATTTAGATCTAAGGCCAAGTTTGTTGTCCCTATGGTGGCTGCGCTTTCAGTGGGTGTCTTAATTGCAGGCAGTTTAAGTACCGTCTTAGCACCGCTGGCACCTATTCTTGCGATCGGAATATGCTGCTTCGGCCTCTACTATCTCATCACTAAGTGCAAACCCAAGTTAGAGAAAAGTGAGATGAGTGAACAATTAACTCTGGCTATGAATAACTTGGTTTACCAAAAAGATTTCCATTTAGATAGCCATGATGTGGGCTGGATGGAAGCATGGAAATATCGCAAAGAGGCTATTAAACGTGCGGCTCAAGCTTGGTGGTCACGGCCTGTGGTGCCCGCTGATAATCTTTCCGAAGCCTAAACGACGACATTGATACACCACACCGACTGATCCACCCTTTGTTGTCGCAGCAGTTCGCGGTAAACTGTCGCTAAGTTTAAGCTCACCTATCAGGAAGCGCTATGCATTGCCCGTTTTGTGCCGCTGTGGATACCAAAGTCATTGACTCCCGTCTGGTGAGCGATGGTTCGCAAGTGCGCCGTCGCCGCCAGTGTTTAGATTGTAATGAACGCTTTACCACTTTCGAAGTGGCTGAACTGGTGTTACCGCGCGTGATTAAAAGTGATGATGTGCGCGAACCCTTTAATGAGGAAAAATTACGCCGTGGCATGCTGAAAGCATTGGAAAAACGGCCTGTCAGCTCTGATGATGTGGAAACGGCAATCAGTCACATTAAATCTCAGTTACGCGCCACCGGCGAGCGCGAAGTGCCTACCAAGATGGTGGGTAATCTGGTGATGGAAGCACTGAAGCGTCTGGATAAAGTAGCCTATATCCGCTTTGCCTCGGTGTATCGCAGTTTTGAAGATATCCGCGAATTCGGCGAAGAAATTGCTCGCTTGCAGGATTAATCAACATCGTCGTCAAAGCCGTTAGCACCCTGCTAATAACCACAGCATAAAAGTAAGGAAAGCCATGCAGCCCGATGAATTCTATATGGCCCGTGCCTTTGAGTTGGCGCGGCTAGGGCGTTTTACCACGTCACCGAACCCTAATGTCGGGTGTGTTCTGGTGCGCGATGGCGAGATTGTCGGTGAGGGCTATCATTTGCGTGCTGGCGAACCTCATGCCGAGGTGCATGCTTTACGGATGGCGGGTGAGAAAGCGCGTGGAGCGACTGCCTATGTTACCCTTGAGCCATGTAGCCACCACGGGCGTACGCCACCCTGTGCTGATGCTTTGCTTACTGCCGGTGTAAAACGCGTGGTAGCCGCGATGCAGGACCCTAATCCGCAAGTTGCCGGGCGCGGGTTATATAAATTAAAACAGGCTGGGGTTGAAGTCGACCACGGTTTGATGCTGGCGGAAGCCGAAGCGGTTAATCTCGGTTTCTTGAAACGGATGCGCACTGGCTTTCCTTATCTGCAATTGAAAATGGCTGCATCCCTGGATGGCCGCACCGCAATGGCCTCGGGTGAAAGCCAGTGGATTACCTCGCCACAAGCGCGTCAGGATGTGCAGCGTTTTCGGGCGCAAAGCTCTGCTATCCTTAGCACCAGTGCCACCGTATTGGCTGATGATCCTGCGCTAACCGTGCGCTGGCAGGAGCTGGATGCACAAACCCAGGCGCTGTACCCTCAAGATGCACTGTGCCAGCCGGTTCGAATTATTGTCGATAGCCATAACCGCGTGACGCCACAGCATAAAGTCATACAGCAAGACGGCCCGTGTTGGTTAGCTCGAGTTGAGGCAGATGAGCAGTCATGGCCTAACAATGTCGAGCAATTGTTGCTACCACGTCATGGCAATGGGGTGGATTTAGTCTTATTAATGATGCAATTAGGTAAGCGGCAAATTAATTCTGTTTGGGTTGAAGCCGGGCCACAATTTGCGGGCGCGCTTTTGCAGGCGGGTGTGGTTGATGAGCTAATTCTGTATATTGCGCCAAAATTGTTAGGCAGCGATGCCCGTGGGTTATGCCAGTTGACTGGGTTAACGCAACTAAGTGATGCCCCTGAATTCGTATTCAGTGAGGTTCGTCAGGTGGGACCAGACTTACGTCTGCGCTTGAAACCGAAGTATTAATGAAATTATCTGGCAGGGATTCCCTCTGCTAATCATAGTCTTGCCAGTGTTTTACAAATGCGCAGGGGCAGGGCGTGAAAGAATATGATAGAATCCGCCCCCCTGCGGGGTATGAACCCATATTGAGGAAAGCTATGAACGTTATCGAAGGTGTTGTTGCTACTCCTAATGCCCGCGTGGCGATTGCAATTGCGCGTTTTAACAACTTTATCAACGACAGCCTGCTGGAAGGTGCCATTGATGCCCTGAAGCGCATTGGCCAGGTAACGGATGACAACATCACTGTTGTTTGGGTTCCCGGTGCTTATGAATTGCCGCTGGTTGCTAATGTGTTAGCAAAAACAAATCGTTACGATGCGGTGATTGCGCTGGGTACGGTTATCCGTGGGGGCACTGCGCACTTTGAATATGTTGCTGGTGAAGCGAGTTCTGGTCTGGCAAGTGTGGCTATGAACAGCGATATTCCAGTAGCTTTCGGTGTGCTGACCACAGAAAGTATTGAGCAGGCAATCGAGCGTGCCGGTACTAAAGCAGGTAATAAAGGTGCAGAAGCTGCCCTGACCGCGCTTGAAATGATTAATGTAATCAAAGCTATTAAAGGCTGAATTTAGTTAAGTTAAGGGGAATTCCGTGAAACCTGCTGCTCGTCGCCGCGCTCGTGAGTGCGCTGTTCAAGCGCTCTACTCTTGGCAGTTGTCTAAAAACGACATCGCTGATGTTGAATTACAGTTCCTGTCTGAGCAGGATGTCAAAGATGTAGACATCGCCTATTTTCGCGAATTGCTGTCTGGGGTTGCCGTTAACGCCGCATCTCTGGATGCGCTAATGGCGCCTGTTCTTTCTCGCCAGCTCGAAGAATTAGGTCAGGTTGAAAGAGCCGTTCTGCGTATTGCGCTGTTTGAACTGAGCAAACGTGATGATGTCCCTTATAAAGTGGCGATCAATGAAGCGATCGAACTTGCCAAAACGTTCGGTGCTGCTGATAGCCATAAGTTCGTCAACGGGGTGCTGGATAAGGTTGCTCCGATGGTACGTAAGCGAAAGTAACTCGTTACATTAACGACTTGAATTGGGGCCGGTTTCCGGCCTTAATTTATTGATCAGTTAACATTTCTGGAATTGTATTATGGCATGTGGCGAATTTGACCTCATTGCCCGCTACTTTGACCGGTTCAGAAGTAATCGCCGGGATGTAGAACTGGGTATTGGAGACGACTGCGCACTTCTTACAGTGGCAGAGAAACAGCTGTTGGCCATCAGTACAGATACGCTGGTGTCTGGTGTTCATTTCCTTCCGGATATCGATCCGGCCGATCTCGGATACAAATCTTTAGCGGTAAACCTTAGCGATTTAGCGGCTATGGGTGCCGATCCTGCCTGGTTATCTCTTGCTCTGACCCTTCCTAATGTCAATGAAGACTGGCTGCAATCATTCAGTGATAGTTTGTTTGATCAGCTTAATTATTATGGCATGCAATTGATTGGTGGTGACACCACCCGTGGGCCATTGAGTCTGACGTTAACCATCCAAGGTTTAGTCCCTGAAGGACGAGCATTGAAGCGTGCTGGTGCTCGGATCGGTGACTGGATCTATGTGACTGGTACCTTGGGTGACAGTGCAGCTGGTTTGGCAATTTTGCAAAATGAGCTGCGGGTTGATGATGAGGCTGACAGAGCGGCGCTCATTCATCGCCATTTGCGGCCACAACCCCGAGTCCTACAGGGGCAGGCTTTGCGCGATCTTGCCAGCTCTGCCATTGATATCTCCGATGGCTTGATTTCTGACTTACAACATATCCTCAAAGCCAGTGGTTGCGGTGCTCGCATTGAGTTAGATGCTTTGCCCTATTCTGATGCCCTGAAAAATCAGGTAGATGCTGAACAAGCTCTGCGCTGGGCATTGAGTGGCGGTGAGGACTATGAACTGTGCTTTACCGTGCCAGAAATAAACCGTGGGGCGCTGAAAGTTGCATTGGGCCATACCGGGGCCGGCTACACTTGTATTGGTCAGATTGGCCCGCAATCGGAAGGGGTTAAATTTTTCCGTGAAGGTAAGGCGGTTGAGATGAATCTGCGTGGTTTCGACCATTTCTCAGCAGGTAAAACGCATGGATGAAGCCAAACGTCGTCTGCGTTTATCTAATCCGTGGCACTTGTTAGCTACGGGTTTTGGCAGCGGATTATCGCCGTGGGCACCAGGTACCATGGGATCAATTGCAGCCATTCCTTTTTGGCTGTTATTGATTCAGCTGCCTTGGCAACTCTACTCTCTCGCGGTGATGTTTAGCATTTGTATTGGTGTTTATATTTGCCATCGCACCGCCAAAGATATGCAAGTTCATGACCACGGTAGTATCGTGTGGGATGAATTTGTCGGGATGTGGATTACCTTGATGGCATTGCCGGTCAATGATTGGCAATGGATAGTCGCTGGTTTTGTGGCATTTCGTATTTTTGATATCTGGAAGCCTTGGCCGATTCGCTGGTTTGATCGTAATGTTCACGGTGGCATGGGGATCATGGTGGATGACATCATCGCCGGGGTGGTTGCTGCGGCGATTATTTTTGTCGTGGGGCACTACTGGCCAACAGATCTATTTTATTAAATAGCGATTAAAATTAAGGCATAACTAAGAAGTTATGTCAGAGATTAATAACAAAGTGCTCCATAGCGGCGAAAACAGGCAGATCATAAAGACGCCGTAAACCCATCCCTGGGGGCTCGAGCCGCGCCATCCCTGGCGCGGACGCTTTACTCTTCTGCCTGTCCTCACCTTGCAAGATTGAGTTGTTGGGGGTTGTCCGCAGTCTGAGGTATAGCCAGATGTTATGCCTCAGAGAGTGTTATCACTCCAGCCACGCTTCAATCTGACTCTGTATTCCCGCGGCATCCAAACCGAATTCTGCGCGCATTTCATCCTGTTCACCTTGTGGAACAAAATGGTCTGGTAAACCGAGATTCAATACTGGCACTAACTGGCGTTTTGCCATTAGTAGCTCATTCACACCACTGCCCGCGCCACCCATAATGGCGTTTTCTTCAACGGTAACCAATATCTGGTGGCTGGCAGCCAGTTCCAGTACCAACTCTTCATCCAATGGTTTAACGAAACGCATATCAACCAGTGTGGCATTCAGATTGTCGGCGACGATTTGCGCCTGAGCGAGCAATGTTCCAAAGCACAGAATGGCCACTTTTTCACCTGCGCGGCGTACGATCCCTTTACCAATCGGCATTATTGCCAATGGCTCGAGCACAGCACCAGTGCCATTGCCACGCGGGTAGCGCACCGTCGCTGGTCCGTTGTGGTGATAGCCAGTGTGCAGCATCTGACGGCACTCGTTCTCATCGCTTGGTGTCATGATGACCATGTTAGGGATGCAGCGCATGAATGATAGATCAAATGCGCCCTGATGGGTTTGGCCATCAGCACCCACCAAACCACCACGGTCAATGGCGAATAGTACTGGCAGATTCTGGATGGCTACATCGTGGATCAACTGGTCATAAGCCCGTTGCAGGAAAGTGGAATAGATAGCAACGATAGGTTTATAACCACCAATTGCCAGACCGGCAGCAAAGGTCACCGCATGTTGCTCGGCTATCGCCACATCAAAATACTGCTGCGGATATTCACGCGAGAAGCGCACCATCCCCGAGCCTTCACGCATTGCTGGCGTTACGGCCATTAACTGGCTGTCTTTGGCGGCGGTTTCACATAACCATTCACCAAAAATCTTGGAGTAGGTGGGGATATTGCCCTGGCTTTTTGGCAGTGTGCCGGAGGCCGGATCAAATTTTGGTACCGCGTGCCAGCCGATGGGATCTTTTTCAGCCGGTGCGTAGCCTTTGCCCTTTTTGGTCATGATATGCAACAGTTGTGGGCCTTTCAGGCTGCGCATATTTTTCAATGTTTGCGTCAGCGCTTGCACGTCGTGACCATCAACCGGGCCGATATAATTAAAGCCTAACTCTTCAAATAAGGTACTGGGTACCACCATGCCTTTCAGATGTTCTTCGGTACGTTTCAGCAAATCTTTAATCGGCGGTAAACCCGAAAATGCTTTTTTGCCACCTTCACGCAGACTGGCGTAGAGTTTGCCAGATAATAACTGCGCCAAATGGTTATTCAGGCCGCCTACGTTTTCGGAGATAGACATTTCGTTATCGTTAAGAATAACCAACATGTCTGAGTGAATATCGCCTGCATGATTCATGGCTTCAAAAGCCATACCAGCCGTGATAGCACCATCACCAATCACACACACAGTACGCCGCCCTTTACCTTCACGCTCCGCAGCTACCGCCATGCCTAAGCCAGCACTGATGGACGTTGAGGAGTGACCGACAGAAAGGACGTCATATTCACTTTCGCCACGCCAAGGGAAAGGATGCAAACCATCTTTTTGGCGAATAGTCCCTATTTGTTCGCGGCGGCCCGTCAATATTTTGTGCGGATAAGCCTGATGGCCGACGTCCCACACCAAACTATCAAACGGCGTGTTGTAGACGTAATGCAACGCGACAGTCAGCTCGACCACACCTAACCCTGAGGCAAAATGCCCACTGGATCGGCTGACAGAGGCAAGCAAATACTGCCGCAGTTCATCACATAACTTCGGCAGACTTTCTTTCGGCAACATGCGCAGTTCTTCGGGATTTTCTGCAAGTGCCAATGTCGGGTATTTGGCTATATCAAGACTCATTCGATGCTCATATCAAAAGGTTAAGTAGGCATTGACTCACTGCCAGCATATTTCTAGTTATCACGCTCAATAATAAAGCAGGCTAACGCCTGTAGTGGCGCTGTGTTATAGGATTGCGCCGACAGCGCATTCAGGGCGCTAAGTGCTTCTTGATAAAGATCGGTGGCTTTGGCTTTGGCGCAATCTAGCCCCATAAGGGCCGGATAAGTGCTTTTCCCGTGTTGCTGATCAGAACCTTGGCGTTTACCAATTGTAGCTGTATCGCCGATAACGTCTAAAATATCGTCTTGCACCTGAAAGGCCAGACCGATTGCATTGGCATAACGGTCAAGTAAGGGTAGAGCTTCGCGCCCAGGGGCACCAGCAGCCAGCGCACCGAGACGAACTGCGGCACGAATGAGTGCTCCGGTTTTATGACGGTGGATCTTCTCAAGGTCATCCAGTGTTATCTGACGGGATTCTGCTGCCAAATCCAATGCCTGGCCGCCGCACATACCGGCAACACCGCTGGCATGGGCTAATTCTGCAATCATCGACAGCCGATCTTTATCAGCCACATCGGGCATGGGGGCTTCTGCCAGGATAGAAAATGCCAGCGTTTGCAGGGCATCACCGGCCAGAATGGCATTGGCTTCACCAAACTTCACATGGCAAGTCGGTTGCCCACGGCGTAGATCATCATCATCCATTGCCGGTAAATCATCATGAATTAATGAATAAGCATGGATACATTCAATTGCCGCCGCTGGGGCATCCAGACTGGTCAGTGGCAGACCGAACATTTGGCCAGTGGCGTAAACCAGATAAGGGCGCAGCCGCTTACCACCCAGCACAGCGCCATAGCACATTGCCTCTACCAGATCACTATTGCCAAAAGGGAGCGGCGCAATGAAATCCAACAGAGCCTGATTGACTCGCTGCTGATGTGCGGCAAGTTGTTGATTGAAATCAACTGAGGAGGGGGTGTTAGACATAAGACTACTCAGCATCCGGGGTGAAAGGGGCGAGTGGCGCATCAACTTCATCATTCAGGAGAACCTGAACGCGCTGTTCGGCTTGCAATAATGTCTGCTGCCCAAGACGCGCTAATTGTACACCTCGTTCAAATTCATTTAACGCTTCTTCCAGTGGAAGTTCGCCAGACTCCAGGCGAGTAACGATTTGTTCCAGTTCGCTGAGCGATGTCTCAAAACTGGCGGCTTTGGTTTCAGGTGATGCGGCTTTTTTCGGCATAGTTTTTATTCGACTCGATATTTTTTATGAAACGTAACCTTGATGGCGCGTAACGTCTTTTTTCTGCTTACAGAGAGCAACTCTTCAGGTCAAAAGCTTATTACCGGCTATTCTAGCGGATAATGAAGGGGAAATCGTGACGTTTAAGTCTGGTTTTTAGTACGCAGCCGCGCATCATATAGTGATATACTCCACGGCTTGCATGTTTTCGCTGACGCCTTTGACTGTTGCTATCGATAGCGACGCCATCACTCCATAACCAGACAACTAAAGACCGCCATGAAGTTTATCATTAAATTGTTCCCAGAAATCACCATCAAGAGTCAATCTGTGCGATTGCGCTTCATTAAGATCCTCACAACCAATATTCGCAACGTATTGAAAAACCTTGAGGACGATACCCTCGCGGTGGTTCGTCATTGGGATTATATTGAAATCCGCACTAAAGATGACAATCTTGGCCCACAGATTTGTGATGCCCTGACTCGTGTCCCAGGGATTCACCATATTCTTGAAGTGGAAGATCGCAGCTACACCGATATGCACAATATTTTTGAGCAAACGCTGGAAGCTTATCGCGAAACACTGGTCGGAAAAACATTCTGTGTTCGGGTAAAACGTCGTGGTAAACATGAATTTTCCTCTGGAGATGTCGAGCGCTATGTCGGTGGTGGCCTGAACCAACACATAGAAAGTGCCAAAGTTAAACTGACCCATCCTCAGGTGACCGTTCATTTAGAAATTGATCAGGACAAACTGACACTGATCAAGGCGCGTCATGAAGGATTGGGTGGTTTCCCAATTGGTACGCAGGAAGATGTTTTATCTCTGATTTCAGGCGGTTTTGACTCCGGTGTGTCCAGCTATATGCTGATGCGTCGTGGCTGTCGCGTGCATTATTGTTTCTTCAATCTTGGTGGCTCTGCCCATGAGATTGGGGTGAAGCAAGTGGCTCATTATCTGTGGAATCGTTTTGGTAGCTCCCATCGGGTGCGTTTTGTTGCCATCGATTTCGAACCGGTGGTGGGCGAAATCCTCGAAAAAGTCGAAGATGGTCAGATGGGCGTGGTGTTGAAACGCATGATGGTGCGCGCAGCATCTCAGGTGGCTGAGCGCTATGGTGTGCAGGCGCTAGTCACCGGTGAAGCACTGGGGCAGGTATCCAGCCAGACACTGACCAATTTGCGTTTAATTGATAATGCCTCTGACACCCTGATCTTGCGCCCGCTGATTTCTCATGACAAAGAGCACATCATCAATCTGGCGCGTGAAATCGGTACCGAAGATTTCGCTAAAACCATGCCAGAATATTGCGGCGTGATTTCAAAAAGCCCGACGGTGAAAGCGGTTAAGGCCAAGATTGAAGAAGAAGAATCTCACTTTGATTTCTCCATTTTGGATCGAGTGGTCAGCGAAGCCAAAAACGTCGATATCCGTGAAATCGCCGAACAAAGTCGTGAGCAGGTAGTTGAAGTTGAAACTGTTGCAGAATTGGCGGATACCGATGTGCTGCTGGATATTCGAGCTCCCGATGAGCAAGATGAAAAGCCACTGAAGCTGGACGGAATTGAAGTACGTGCGTTGCCGTTTTATAAACTGAGTACGCAATTTGCCGATTTGGATCAGAGCAAGAGCTATCTGTTGTATTGCGACCGTGGTGTAATGAGCCGTTTACAGGCGTTGTATCTGCGTGAGCAGGGGTATACTAACGTGAAAGTTTACCGCCCTTAAAGGTGATAAGTTAGCGGCTACTACGCTTTGCCATTCCGAGCTTGCGCAGTGCTCGCCGCCGTCACGTACTGCGTGTACGCTCCGTTGGCTGTGCGCTGGGCGCACCCAGACTGACTTTGCTCGCTACGCCTTATTGCAGGATGTTAGCGGCTACTGCGCGTGTGGATTTTGGGATTGCGCTGTGCTCGAACTCCTCACGTACTACCTGTACGCTCCGGGTTCTGCGCGCAGGGCGCACCCAAACTCCTTTCGCTCGCTACGCCTTGTTGGGGATAGTTAGCGGCTACTGCGTGTGTGGATTTTGGGCTTGCGCAGTATCGCCGTCACCCCTTAGTTCACAGTATTATTATTCTCGGTAGTTATAAATCCCTGGCGGTAGTACCAACTGCCAGGCGATCTCTTCTGCTTTTTCTCGTCCGAGCAGTAAAAAAACAATCTTTAGCGCAAAATCGATGGACGTTCCTGGCCCCTGGCTGGTGACCAGATTGACTCGTCGGTCATAAACAACACGTTGATCCATCCATTTTGTTGAATCAATTTTGTCTTTTAATGCCGGAAACCCAGTCATATTGCCCACTGGGAATAACTTGTGATGCTCAAGTACTAAAGCCGGGGCGGCGCAAATGGCGGCAACCAAACGACCCTCTTTATGCGTTTGTTCTACAGTAGCAACTAACAATGGGCTGTCGCGAAAACATTCCGCTCCCTTAATACCACCAGGCAGAACAACCACATCAAACTTTTGATCGGCCACATCCACCAGGCGGGTGTCGGCCAGTAAACGGACGCCGCGTGAACAGACAATTTCCAATGCGCCGTCACTGGCGACACTGGTTGTTGTGACATTAATACCTGCGCGCACCAGAATATCAATCGTGGTGACGGCCTCGGTTTCTTCACTACCAGGAGCCAGGCAAACCAGCGCCAATACGCTCATACTCATTTTCCTTACGTTTAATTAAATCATACAACCGGGCATTCTCTGGCAGAGTCATACCGTGATTCCTGGCACGCCGTAGTAAGTAACCGGTGATGTAGTCAATCTCAGTATGCCGCTGGCAACGCAAATCCTGTAGCAGTGACGAGACATTATCGGCGGTACTCTGGATAACATTGTTGACGTAGCTAAGCAGACTTTCTGTTGAGGTATGATAGCCCTCCATCTCCATCACACTGGCGACCTCCGCGCATAACCGCTCAATCAGCTCTGGATAGCGCTGCAAATCACCATTACGGCAGTTATGCAGGCCGGTAAGCGGATTAATCACGCAGTTTACTGCCAGTTTTTGCCAGCAGGCCGCCGAGATATCATCGTGCCAGGCCACGTCCGGCAAAGCCTGATGTAAGATATCTGCCAGGTTACTGATATCGGTTGCAATAGGAGACATCGGGCCAATATGGGTGATACCGCTGGCGACATGGACAATTGTGTTGCCATCACGGCGCGCAGCATGAGTGGTTACACCGTGGAGAAAGAGATGATCATCTCTGGGTAATTCTTCCTGCGTACCCATCCCATTATGTAGCAGTAAAATCTTACATTCGGGATTAAGCTTAGGCAGTAAGGCCGTGATTGCACTGGAAACTTGCCACGCTTTTAAGCAAACCAGTAATAATTCACTTTTCGACAAATGCTCAGGATCGTTAGTGGGGAGATTTTGATTGAATGCCTCGCCGCCTAACAATATGACATTAACTGAACAGAAGGGCTGTGGCACACGAAGCCAGCCTTGCACATCGTGACCCTGCTGGTAGAGCGCTGATAACCATAACTGCCCGAGAGCTCCGCAACCAAGCACAGTAATTTTCATTGAGACCTCCTTGGTGTAGGCGGAAAGCATACTGCTTGTTTCTAAGTGTTATGCTTTGATTATAGACTTTTTGGTCATTAAACGCAGAGTTAGCTATACATTGGCTCTGCTAAGAACAAAGTGTAAGTTGAGTAATTGTCAGCGGCTTGGCTTTGTCTGTAGGGATAAAGCGGTTATTATGCTCGCCATTCATCTTATCAGGAGGAGGGAATATGCCATCTTTCGACATCGTATCTGAAATTGATATGCAGGAAGTGCGTAACGCAGTTGAAAACGCCACCCGTGATCTGGCGAACCGTTGGGATTTTCGTAATATTCCAGCGAGTTTTGAGTTAAATGAAAAGAACGAAAGTATCAAAGTTGCCAGTGAATCTGATTTTCAGGTCGAGCAACTGTTGGATATTTTACGTGCTCAACTGACTAAGCGTGGCATTGAAGGGGCGGCACTGGAGATCCCGGAAGAAATGGATCGCAGTGGCAAAACCTACAGTGTGGAAGCCAAGTTGAAGCAAGGTATTGAAAGTGTGCAGGCGAAGAAGCTGGTTAAGCTGATTAAAGACAGCAAGCTGAAAGTTCAGGCACAAATTCAGGGCGAACAAGTGCGGGTCACCGGCAAAGCCCGTGATGATTTGCAGAGTGTGATGGCATTAATTCGTGGCGCTGATCTGGGCCAGCCATTCCAGTTCAATAACTTCCGCGACTAATATTTAGCTAAATCAGGTACAAAAGTATCGATCACTTTTGTACCTGCTTTTGTTTATATCGCGTTGACCAATTCTTCTAGCTGGCTGCGATTGGTTTTTTTGGTATCCACTTTGATATAAGCGCTGCGCTCGGCTCTCACCACTACCGCTTCAGTGACACCAGGTTGTGCTCTAATTCGTTCTTCTAACGCTGAGTCTTTTACCGCCAATTCGGACAAGGTAATTCGCAAGCTACTGACATAAGGTGGCTCTTGCATAGTGGCACTCACGCCAAACCACACCAGCGCGATAACCGCCCCAGCGGCAAATACCATACTTGCCCCTTCCATACCAAAAAGCCATCCGCCTAAACTGCCACCGATAGCCACCCCAATAAACTGGCTGGTGGAGTAAATCCCCATGGCGGTGCCTTTATAGCCTGCTGGCGATTCTTTACTGATCAATGATGGCAATATTGCTTCCATCACATTGAAAGCAATGAAAAATAACTGTACACCGGCAATGATGACCCACAGCTGTTGCCCGGCAGACCACAGCACCACTTCGGCGGCAAACAGCACAGCGACACAGCCCATAAAGACCTGCTTCATCCTGCGTTTGACTTCAGCATAAATAATAAACGGCACGACTGCAGCGAAGGAAACCAACATGGTCACCAGATAGACAATCCAGTGTTGGGCTGGAGCTAAACCTGCACTGGCCATAATCTGTGGTAAAGCAACGAAGCTCGACATCAATAAGATGTGCAAGCACATGATGCCGAAATTGAGTTTGAGTAGCCGGCTGTTATTGAGTACTTTGCTCACGCTACCTTTGACGATACTGGATTCGCGGTTAAGTACATGGCTATCGGCATCCGGTACCACGGCTAATGTAATAACAATACCTAATAGTGCCAGTACCGCTATTGCCCAGAACAGGGCATGCAAGCCAAAAGCGTGGGTGACAATTGGCCCCAGCACCATCGCGATGGCAAAAGTAATACCAAAGCTAACACCGATAAATGCCATTGCTTTGGTACGGTTTTGCTCACGAGTCAAATCAGACAGCAGTGCCATGACTGCGGCAGCGATAGCACCTGAGCCCTGTAATGCGCGACCCAGAATGATGCCCCAGATAGAATCACTCAGTGCGGCAATCATACTTCCCAGTGCAAATATCAGTAGGCCACCAACGATCAGCGGCTTACGGCCAATACGATCAGAAACCAGCCCAAATGGAATCTGAAAAATGGCCTGAGCCAGACCGTAAATGCCAATGGCGATACCAATCAATGCTTCGCTGGCACCGGAAAGCGCCATGCCATAAGTGGTGAGAACGGGGAGAACCATAAACATGCCGAGCATGCGCAAAGAAAATACCGTACCCAGCCCCCAGGTTGCCCGGAGCTCTAGCGGGGTCATTTTATTGTCGTTCATTACCACCTCAAAAAAACATTCTGCGCCATTGTAATGATGTTAGGGCCAGTGGGTAAATCTATTGATGTTTAGAATGTATTACAGGCGAGTTTTTAGATAACAGTAGGGTAGAGGAGAAATAAAAAATGGCTGCCAGGAATAGCCCGCCAGCCATTTTTATCACTACAGGGTTGAAGTTATCCGACGTAAGTCAGTAATCCAGCCGAGGAAGGAACATTGAAATCAACCGACATCATGACGCTCAATGACGTAATAGCAATGATAGAGAATACAAAGAGTTTTCTCGCCCATACGCTGTCATTGGTCGCTTTGTAACCGCGCAACGCCATACCCAACCACCAGACACTTACCGCAGCAGCGACAACCAGGTATTTATAACCGGCATAGCCACTTAAGGTCAGCATTAAGGTGGCAACCATAAATGCCAAGATATAAAGGGTAATATGGTTTTTGGTGACCGATATTCCTTTTATCACCGGCAAAACCGGAATGTTGGCAGCTTGATAATCCTTAAAGCGGAAAATCGCGATGGCATATGAGTGTGGCATTTGCCACAGGCTGAAGATGAGCAACAGGATCAAAGCACCCATATCGAACTGCCCGGTAACGGCACAGTAACCAATCACTGGCGGTGCGGCACCTGATAAGCTGCCAATCAATGTGCCGTAGACGGATTTGCGCTTCATGTAGAGGCTATAAACCCCGACATAAATCACGAAACCAATTACAGCCAGCCACATGGCTAACGGGTTAGCGCCAACATAGAGCAGCAGCATGCCAGCAATACCCAGTATCGAAGCATAAATCAGGCTCACTTTCGGATCGATAAGCCCTTTTACCAGGACACGATTCTTCGTTCTCTCCATGATGCGGTCGATATCACGGTCGATATAGTTGTTAAATACACACCCGGAGGCAACAACTAACGAGACACCGAACAGGGTGGCGAGAAAAAGTGGGTAATCAATCACGCCTTTGGAAGCGAGGAGAAATCCCCCAACGACAGAAATTAAATTGCCGAAAATAATTCCTGGTTTAGTTACTTGCAGGTATTGCTTAATCATCACATGCAGCTCTTCAGTCAACCATCATATTGATGTTGAGGTTGTACATAATCCAGAGTGAGCCCACAACAACGATTGCGATAATCATAGCGGTGAACAGGAACGCCACCAGATTCCAACGTTCTTCGGACGATCCATTCATATGCAGGAAGTACACCAGGTGCACAATAATCTGCACCACGGCTAAACCGACCACTGTGGCCAGAATAGTCGTATGGGAGGCGGTACCACTCATCACCATAGCGAATGGAATAACTGTCAGAATAACCGACAGAATGAAGCCAATAATATATGACTTCAAGCTACCGTGGCTGGCTCCACCGTGAGTCGTTGTTGAATGACTAGATGTTGGATGGCTCATCACATAGCTCCTAACAGATAGACAACGGTGAATACGCAGATCCAGACCACATCCAGGAAGTGCCAGAACAAGCTCAGGCACATCAGGCGGGTACGGTTCGTTTCATTCAGGCCGCGTTTTGCTACTTGAATCATCATAATGATGATCCAAACCAGGCCAGCGGTAACGTGAATACCGTGGGTGGCAACCAGCGCGAAGAAGCTAGACAGGAACGCACTGCGATCCGGGCCGTAGCCTTCAGCAATCAGGTGATGGAATTCATAGATTTCCATTGCCACAAAGCCCAGACCGAACAGGAAGGTCAGACCTAACCAGGTATTAACCTGATTTTTGTGGCCTTTGTTCATGCCCAGCATAGCGATGCCGTAAGTAATACTACTGAACAGCAACAGGAAGGTTTCAACCAGAACAAAGTTCAAGTCGAAGATATCCCGGCCTGAAGGGCCGCCAGCTGTCCCGTTTACCAGCACTGCATAAGTTGCAAACAATGTCGCAAACAAAATGCAGTCGCTCATCAGGTAGATCCAGAAGCCGAAGACTTTCGTCGCTCCTGCATCGTGATGCCCATGCTCTGCATGGGCGACGTTATGGTTAGTCAGAGTTTCAGTTGACATGATTCACGCCTGCTTTGCTGATTTGTTCATGATGAAGATCTTCAATGCGCTCCACTTCTGCAACCGGCACATAGTAATCAACATCCTCGTCGAAGCTTTTCACAATCCAGGTCACAATCATGCCGACGAAGCCAACAATGGCCAGCCACCAGATGTACCAGATCATAGCAAAGCCGAAGATCAAGCTGAAGCCAGCAATAATCACACCTGCACCGGTATTCTTCGGCATGTGGATTTCTTCGTATTTCGCTGGGCGTTTGTATGCTTCGCCTTTCTCTTTCATATCCCAGAATTCGTCACGGTCTGTCACTTCAGGTACAACGGCGAAGTTATAGAATGGCGGTGGGGAAGAGGTAGACCACTCCAGCGTACGGCCACCCCATGGGTCACCAGTCAGATCGCGATTTTGTTCGCGGTCACGGATACTGACGAACACCTGGATAACCTGACACAAGATACCGCAAGCAATCAGTGCTGCACCGCCTGCTGCTACCATCAACATCGGGTGGAATTCCGGGTTGATATCCTGGCTCAGACGACGGGTCATACCCATAAAGCCCAATACGTACAGCGGCATAAAGGCAACGAAGAAGCCGATAATCCAGAACCAGAATGCACGGATGCCCCATTTCTCATTCAGCGTAAAGCCGAAGGACTTAGGCCACCAGTAAGTCAGGCCAGCGAAGCAACCGAACACCACACCACCGATAATCACGTTATGGAAGTGAGCAATCAGGAACAAGCTGTTATGCAGCACGAAGTTTGCGCCCGGTACCGCCAACAGAACACCGGTCATCCCACCAATAGAGAAGGTGATGATGAAGCCAACAGTCCACAGCATCGCGGAGTTAAACTGAATACGGCCTTGGTACATGGTGAACAGCCAGTTGAATATTTTCACCCCTGTTGGGATAGAAATAATCATCGTCGCTATACCGAAGAAGGCGTTAACGTTGGCACCTGACCCCATAGTAAAGAAGTGGTGTAGCCAAACAATAAACGACAGCACGGTAATCGCGATGGTTGCCCAGACTAAAGAGGTGTAACCAAACAGACGTTTTCTTGAGAAGGTCGCGGTAACTTCGGAGAATACCCCGAATACTGGCAGAACCAGAATGTACACTTCCGGATGGCCCCAGGCCCAAATCAGGTTGATGTACATCATCATGTTGCCACCCATATCATTGGTAAAGAAATGGGTGCCAAGGTAACGGTCCAGAGTCAGTAACGCTACGGTCACAGTCAGGATCGGGAAAGAAACGATAATCAAAATGTTGGTGCAAAGTGCCGCCCATGTGAAGACAGGCATCTTCATCATCGACATGCCAGGAGCACGCATTTTCAAAATAGTGGCGAAGAAGTTAACACCGGTCAGCAAGGTACCTAAACCAGAAATCTGTAAACTCCAGATCCAGTAATCGACCCCGACACCTGGGTTGTACTCTTTACCTGACAGTGGCGGATAGGCCAACCAACCGGTTTGCGCGAATTCACCGACCCCCAGAGAGATGTTAATTAACACCACCCCGACGACAAAGAACCAAAAACTCAGGGAGTTAAGGAACGGGAAGGCAACGTCACGAGCACCGATTTGTAGCGGTACGACCACGTTCATCAAGCCGACCACGAAAGGCATCGCCATGAAGAAAATCATGATAACGCCGTGAGCGGTGAAAATCTGATCGTAGTGATGAGGCGGCAGGAAGCCAGCTTCACCAGCTGAAGCAAGTGCTTGCTGACTACGCATCATGATGGCGTCGGCAAAACCACGCAGAAGCATGACCATGGCGACCAGAATGTACATGATACCGATTTTTTTATGGTCAACCGAGGTCAGCCATTCGCTCCATAACCATTTCCACTTGCCGAAATAGGTCAGGAGGGCAACAAGAGCCGCCCCGCCCAGAACAATTGCAGCAACGGTAACCATAATGATTGGTTCGTGTAGCGGAACCGCATCAAGTGTTAATTTTCCCAACATCGTTTTATTCCTCGGCTCCGGCGTGAGCGGCGTGTTCGCCCATATCCATGCCCTGGCTCATATCCATACCTGAATGGGTATCATCGCCTTTCTTGTGCATGTTCATATCACCCATAAACTTGCCAATAATTCCTTTAAACAGCTCCGGTTTAACACTGGAGAAATACTCAACCGGGTTATTTTCGCTCGGTTCAGCCAGTTTATTGAAATCGTCAGTAGTATTCAGAGTGTTCGGCGATTTTTTCACCTGTGCGACCCACTGGTTGAAGTCTTCCTGCGTAGGTGTTGCGATCGCAGTGAATTTCATACCAGAGAAGCCTTTGCCACTGAAGCTACTGGAAATACCATTGTATTTACCGGCTTCGTTGGCAATCAGATGCAGTTTGGTTTGCATCCCGGCCATCGCATAAATCTGCCCGCCTAACTGAGGGATAAAGAACGAGTTCATGACCGAGTTAGAGGTGATTTTAAAGTTCACCGGAACATCAGTAGGGAAAGCCAGTTCATTTACTGTAGCGATACCTTGCTCTGGATAGATAAACAGCCATTTCCAGTCCAGGGAAACCACTTCAATAGTGATTGGTTCTTTACCCGCTACTTCGAGCGGCTTGAACGGGTCAAGTTCGTGGGAGGTTTTCCAGGTTATCGTTGCCAAAATAGCAATGATAATGATTGGAACAGCCCATACAACAAGCTCAATTTTGTTGGAATGGGACCAGTTTGGGGTGTAGGTCGCACTTTTGTTGGACGCGCGGTACTTCCATGCAAAAGCAAACGCCATAAAAATAACCGGAACTACGACGATCAACATTAAACCGATAGCTGTCAGTATCAGTGTTTTTTGCTCGACTCCGATTGCGCCTTTGGGGTTCATCAATACCATATCGCAACCACTGAGCATTACCGTGGCTGCTAATATAGACAACATACCCATATTTTTAATGTATTTCTTAAGTCTCATCTAACGACCTCAATTACAAAAGGGCTCTATTGTCGTTTCATGTGTGCGGGCATTTTACGGGAAGGTTGCAGGACTGTAAACATGCTTAAGATTGTGTCAGCGGCTTGTTGACACTTTATGTTAAGGGGGTCACAGATGTTACCTTGCGTGACAATTTACTAATCGCAACAATATGTTGGCGAAGGTGGGGGGCTGTAAAACGGCGGATGTTAAGGAAAAACAACGGTTATTACGCTTTTATTCACGGGAAATACTGATTTTTATTTATTACCTGGGCTTATTTTATGTAAATAATATGTGATGCCACGGTAAATTAAAATATATTCCGGGGTGCTAAAAATAGGTACCCCGGAATCATTTAGCTAGAAATTATATTTAATGGAATACACGATACCATCTTGTAAAAAATCTTCGCCTAATTTGTTATAAGCATATCGGTACTGAATACCCGTGGTGAATTGCTTAATTGGAGTCCACCAAAGAGCAAGAGCACCGTTCACCCCATTACGACCACCGTTACCTGCGGCATAGCGCTCAGCTCGGTTGAACTCCAGTTCGTTCCAGTTGGTGATGCTGAAGTTTTCGTCGAATGCAGTAAAGTCATAACCGGCAACCCAACCCACCACATAACCGTTATTACCTGAGTAATAAGTCTGATCAACATAGTGCAGCGCAACAAAGGGTTTCATCCACACACCGGCAACAGTGGCGTTGTAGCCGATACCGTACAAGGTATTCACTTCATGGAAGTTGCTGTAATCGTTACCCTCAGCGCTGGGCAGTGAGTAAGTGCCATAAATATGGCCATAAAGGTTGAAACCAGAATCGCCTAAATAGTAGCGACCTGTTGTTTTAAAGGTATAGCGCTGGTTATCGCCTGGTTGTGCTGTTTTCGAATTGAATGGGTTTTCTAAATCAAAGAAACCGTAAATCTCGCCCCAGCTATAACCTGCACCACCTTCCAACTCAATATACGCAAAGTCATCTTTATGCGAAGAACCACCGGATTTGTGCGTAGTGCTGCGAGTCCAGTCAAGGTAGTTCATGCTGATATTAGCAAAACCCCACTGATATTCAGCTTGGACGGCCGGAGCCAACGTGATCGCAGTCAGCGCCACAGCGCCGATAAGAATTTTACGCATAAATGCCTCTGTGTGGTTGAAAGATGCCAGAAGAAATAAAAGGACACAGTCCTTAACAAAAAGTGCGCTCATCATAGTCTCAGAGCACGAAAGGATAAATAGTTGAAAGTGATATGGATCTCGTTTTGTGAATAATATTTTGCAAGTGTTACTGAAATTTGTGATTCATATCAAAATAATGGCGAGGATGTGTTCAGGTGGTTTGTTTTGTAACCATAAAAAAGCCGGCACAAGTACCGGCTTTCATAAAATGTAGTGGTTTATTACGCTAATTTCTCACGTCTCAGCGCAAGATAATCCAATACGCCACCCAGAACCATACCAACCACACTGAGCTGAATGCCACGCAGTAGCAGTGTATCGGCCACATCTGAAGCTGACGTCCAATCTAATGCGTTACATATGAGTAAAATCAGCCATGCAGCTAATAATGCGCAGCCAATGGTTAGAAAACGCAGTGCCCACCGATAAGCTGTTTTAAACTCTGTTCTGGGCATAAATTCATCGGTTTTTTGTGTGTATTCCAAGGTCTGGCGGCAGATATAGAGCAGTAAGAGTCCAGGAATGGCAGCAGCAATAGAGAATAAATAGAACAATGGCCAGCCATGTGTTTCAACAAACCACCCCGCTATCGGGCCAACATATACCCTACCCACAGCAGAGAGTGCTGATAACAAAGCAAATTGCGTGGCTGAGAAAGATTTGTTGCAAAGCGTCATCAACAGAGCGACAAAGGCTGCCGTCCCCATCCCACCACACAGGTTTTCCAGAAATATGGCGCTACCCATGGAGAAGATATTTTTATCTGTAATGGATAGCAGCCAATAACCAATGTTGGATATGGCTTGTAAAATGCCAAATATCATCAATGCCCGGAATAAACTCAGGCGTTGCATCAGCAAACCGCCATACAGTGCACCAATAATGGTGGCGATTAATCCCAGGGTTTTATTGACCAGCCCAACTTCGCCAGCATCGAATCCGACGCCTCGGATCAAAAAAGTGGTACTTAAGCTAGCCGCAAAAGCATCACCCATTTTGTACAACACGATAAGCAGCAGAATCAGCCAGGCATTGTTGCGACCAAAAAAGTCACGCAACGGTTCGACGATTGCCTGTTCCAGGGTTTTCGGCGGAGCAATACGAATATCGGGTTCTGGGGCAAATAACGTGGCAAATACCCCAATGAGCATTAACCCGGCCATCAGCCAGTAAGTGGATTGCCAGCCGAGATAACGATCCGCTATCCACAGTGCCAGGCCGCCAGACACCAACATGGCGAGGCGATAGCCCAATACCGAAACTGCGGCACCGGTACCGCGCTCTTCCGCTGTCAGTAAATCGGTTTTATAGGCATCAAAAACAATATCTTGCGATGCAGAACAGAATGCAACCAGCACGGCGATAGCGGCCAGCCACCATAAATGTTTAGCCGGTTCCATAAAGCCCATGGCGATAATGGCGACAATTAATAACAACTGACTGATGATCAACCAGCCACGGCGACGCCCCAGAAAGGAAGGGGTGTAGCGGTCCATCAGTGGGGACCAGAGGAACTTAAAAACGTAGGCTTGGCCGACCAGCGAAAAAATACCAATAGTTTTCAGGCTGACGTTTTCGACCGTCATCCAGGCTTGCAATGTCCCGCCTGTAAGGGCTAAAGGGAGGCCTGAGGCAAATCCCAACAACAAAAGAACAAGCGAATTACGTTGGGTAAAAAGGTTCGAATAGCGATTGGACATGTGAGACCTACGTGCTCCACCCTATCAACAGGGCGGAGCATTCTGTTAAGCAGTAATAATGTTAAGCAAAGAGCAGATTAGCGGGCATTTTGTTTGATAAAGCTGCTGACGCTGGTGTCTTGCGCCATATCTGCAATAACATCACTCAGCACGGTATTAACAGCATTAGTGATTTTTTCGTTAGTTGCAGTGAATGCGCCCTGAACGTTATAGCTGGCGCGGTAGTTTTTAACCTGCTTGTTGCCGTTTTTCGCGGTAGCAGTGATAGAAATATCGGCTTTGGTGGTGATGTTGTAGCGAAGGTTGCCTTCTTGCACATCAGCGAACAGTTGATTCACGACAATTTGCAGATCAACCGGCGCATTGGTACCAATCATATAACCACGGGCAGTCATTTGTTTCTCAAGCACTTCTTGTAACAGGAAACGCAGATCACGAGACGGTGTTAATACCACCAGTTGGCCATCACGATTCACTTTAGCCAGGGCCGCATCCTGGCGCTGATCGGCACCATTAATACTGATGGTCACTCCCATCAGTGTTGGGTCTTGGGGTGGCAAGACGACTTTCGGGGTAACGTTCAAGGTGTTGTTACTGGCAGCACAGCCCGCCAGTATAAAAACAGCCAACAGCGGGAAAAGAATTTTCTTTAGCATGTTCACTTTCTCAATAGTTATGGAATTCTTTAATAATCAGAGCGGGATAGCAGCCATGTTATTTTGCGAGTTTGCAGTGGCGACATCATAGCACTGCGAGTGGCTGGTGGAAGATCCCGATGTAGAGAAATTCACCAAAAAATACGTTTTTCCCCCGAATGGCCTGTCATTTAATTTAAAGCCCTTGCAAATCGTATTTTGGTTGATGAGAAGAAGAGCCTTTTCGCCAGAACCGGTCGCAGTGAGATATTCGGGATATTTTGTATCTGAAATGTTATAAAACAGCGAAAATACACTAATATTGCAATAGAACGTGTGTTGCAATACCGAGTGGGCAGTTTTCTGCCTCAGCAGTAAGGAGAGCATGATGATTTTGATTCGAGAACAAATTGAAGAAAAACTAAAAGCGGCATTCGAACCGGATCATCTGGAGGTAATTAATGAAAGTTACCGCCACAATGTTCCTGCTGGTTCGGAAAGTCATTTTAAAATTGTGATCGTTAGCGATAAATTTCAAGATCAACGCTTTCTCAATCGCCACCGTGCGATTTATAGTGCATTGGCTGAGGAACTGGCGAGCACTGTTCATGCGCTGGCCTTACACACATACACCCTGAAAGAGTGGGCTGGATTGCAAGACACTGTGCCAGCTTCGCCCTCTTGTCGTGGCTCGGGCGCATTAGCTCAGTTGCCAGATTAATTAAATCGGGCTGATAACAGTAGTCATTCCGATATGATTTAGGGTATTAGTAGGTGAGAATTTTGCAGGCGGCCTTAGAGCCGCTTGTGTTTCTATATAGGCGACATCTTCATTTCATTAGTGCGCCACAGGAGTTTTAGCCGAGGGAACGATTCACGCGTGAATTTTACCGCGACAACATTCGCTTGCTTTCCTCGACTCATACCTTGTGCGCCGCTATAATGTCGCGTCTTATTTTTCCGGAATGGTTTCGGGACGCTTCTGACATCTGGGATACTCGGTTCTGTTTAATGCGGCCGTCCCGGTTCTTAGAGGGTGTTTTCAGAGTTCGCATCATTCCTGAAAGGGAAATGGTGCTGCTTCGTTTGCAGCTTCTGGAGTTGACCGAGCACTGTGATTTTTTTGAGGTAACAAGATGCAAGTTTCTGTTGAAACCACCCAAGGCCTTGGCCGCCGTGTAACAATTACTGTTGCTGCTGACAGCATTGAAAAAGCCGTAAAAAGCGAATTAGTTAAAGCTGCTAAAAATGTTCGTATCGACGGTTTCCGTAAAGGCCACGTGCCAATGAACATCGTTGAACAGCGTTACGGCGCATCTGTTCGCCAGGACGTACTGGGTGATCTGATGCAACGTAATTTCGTTGACGCGATCATTAAAGAAAAAATCAACCCAGCTGGCGCACCTAACTACGTGCCGGGCCAGTACAAAGAGGGTGAAGATTTTACTTATTCCGTTGAGTTCGAAGTGTATCCGGAAGTTGAGCTGAAAGATCTGGAAAGCATTGAAGTAGAAAAGCCAGTTGTTGAAGTAAACGACGCTGACGTTGATACCATGCTGGAAACTCTGCGTAAGCAACAAGCTACCTGGAAAGAAACTGACGCTGCAGCAACTGCTGAAGATCGCGCAACTCTGGATTTCACTGGCTCTATCGACGGTGAAGTTTTCGAAGGCGGTAAAGCGACTGATTTCGTGTTAGCAATGGGCCAGGGTCGTATGATCCCAGGTTTCGAAGAAGGTGTAATCGGCCATAAAGCCGGTGAAGAATTCACCATCGACGTAAACTTCCCAGAAGATTACCACGCAGAAAACCTGAAAGGTAAATCAGCTAAATTCGACATCGTGTTGAAGAAAGTTGAAGTGCGTGAGCTGCCAGAACTGACTGAAGAATTCATCAAACGTTTCGGCGTTGCTGATGGTTCAGTAGCAGGTCTGCGTGCTGAAGTGCGTAAAAACATGGAACGCGAGCTGAAAGGCGCGGTACGTAACCGTGTTAAAACTCAGGCAATCGACGGTCTGGTTAGCGCGAACGAAATCGATGTTCCAGCTGCACTGGTTGAAGGTGAAATCGACGTTCTGCGCCGTCAGGCTGCACAGCGTTTCGGTGGTAACGAGAAACAAGCTGCTGAATTGCCACGTGAATTGTTCGAAGAACAAGCTAAACGTCGCGTTGTTGTCGGTCTGTTGCTGGGCGAAGTTATCAGCCAGCACGAACTGAAAGCAGATGAAGATCGTGTTAAAGCACTGATCGAAGAAATGGCTTCTGCGTACGAAGATCCACAAGAAGTTATTGAGTTCTACAGCAAAAACAAAGAGCTGATGAACAATATGCGCAATGTTGCTCTGGAAGAACAAGCAGTAGAAACTCTGCTTTCTAAAGCCAAAGTAACTGAAAAACCAACGACTTTCAGTGAGCTGATGAATCAGACCACTACGGCGTAATGTTTTTTAGCGTATCAAACTGGATATAATTTATCTGGTGTATTGAAAAAGCCCGTAGCCCTATGGTCACGGGCTTTTTCTTTTAGTAACAATTATCCCTCAATAGTATGATTAATCTGGCATGTTTCGCTGCAATCTGCGCTATATTTGAAAAGTAAAATGAAGTGCTCAACAGATAAATAATCAATAGGGCGTCGTGATTACGGCAGAGATGGTGGGCAGTTTTCAGGTTAAAAAGAGGGTTGTTAGGCTAAAAAAATATCGCTGGGGCTTGAAAATGAATATTAATCCCCCAATTAATCTAACAGACGTTCATATGAAACACTGGCTGATTACCGCCGTCAGAATAGGTCTGGATAACCGGACTGTTTGCACGCATGAACATAGTCATCATTCCTTATCTCAAGTAGAATCGGTTATGAATGGCGCCAAAGTAAATTCTATTAGGAGACGGTAATGTCATACAGTGGCGAACGAGATCAATTTGCACCTAACATGGCTCTGGTGCCAATGGTGGTTGAGCAGACTTCACGTGGGGAACGTTCTTACGATATTTTCTCCCGTCTGCTGAAAGAGCGTATCATTTTCCTGACAGGCCAGGTTGAAGACCATATGGCCAACCTGATCACAGCGCAAATGCTGTTTCTGGAAGCAGAGAATCCAGAAAAAGACATCTTCCTGTATATCAACTCACCGGGCGGAGTGATTACTGCTGGGATGTCAATTTATGACACCATGCAATTCATCAAGCCGGATGTCAGCACGATTTGTATGGGCCAGGCATGTTCAATGGGTGCATTTCTGTTGACTGCGGGTGCTAAGGGTAAACGTTTCTGCTTGCCGAATTCACGGGTCATGATTCACCAACCGTTGGGCGGTTTCCAGGGACAAGCTACAGATATTGAAATTCATGCCAAAGAGATTTTGAAAGTGAAATCACGCATGAATGAACTGATGGCAAAACACACGGGTAAATCTCTTGAAGAAATAGAGAGAGACACTGAGCGTGACCGTTTCTTGTCAGCTGATGAGGCTGTAGAATACGGTTTAGTTGATTCTGTGTTCACCCGTCGTGACTAACGACTTATTTCTGTGGGCCGATATACTATAGTTAATGTAAATATATAGTGAATGTAACGAGAACAAATCGAGTGCTGGATAAGGCCCGGTTGCGTATTGTTTGTACACTACCCATTATATCGGCTGTCCGTTGAAAGCTAACGTGGCGTACAGAAATAGCGAGAATAGTCTCCCTGCCGCATAGTTTCAGATGTGGCAGATACTGAAGAAGAGGTTTACTGATGACAGATAAGCGCAAAGACGGTTCTGGAAAGCTGCTGTATTGCTCTTTCTGCGGCAAAAGCCAGCATGAAGTGCGTAAGCTAATTGCCGGGCCGTCAGTGTATATCTGCGATGAATGTGTCGATTTGTGTAACGACATTATTCGCGAAGAGATCAAAGAAGTTGCGCCGCACCGGGAGCGTAGTTCACTGCCAACGCCGCATGAAATTCGTCGCCATCTTGATGATTATGTCATTGGGCAGGAACCGGCGAAAAAAGTGCTGGCTGTTGCTGTGTATAACCATTACAAGCGGTTACGCAATGGCGATACAAGTAATGGTATCGAGTTGGGTAAAAGTAATATTCTGCTGATTGGTCCGACGGGTAGTGGTAAAACGCTGTTAGCGGAAACATTGGCTCGGTTCCTGGATGTGCCGTTTACTATGGCAGATGCGACCACACTGACCGAAGCTGGTTACGTGGGTGAAGATGTTGAAAACATCATTCAGAAGCTGCTACAGAAATGTGATTACGACGTCCAGAAAGCGCAACGCGGCATCGTCTATATCGATGAAATTGATAAGATTTCACGTAAGTCTGATAACCCATCTATTACTCGGGATGTTTCGGGTGAAGGTGTGCAGCAGGCGCTGTTGAAATTGATCGAAGGGACTATCGCTGCCGTACCACCACAAGGTGGTCGTAAGCATCCACAGCAAGAATTTTTGCAGGTTGATACCTCTAAGATTCTGTTTATCTGTGGTGGTGCTTTTGCGGGTCTGGATAAAGTTATCGGGCAGCGCATTAACACCGGCAGTGGTATTGGCTTCGGGGCCACGGTAAAAGGCAAGTCAGAAAAGGCGACAGAAGGCGAGTTATTGAGCCAGGCTGAGCCGGAAGACTTGATTAAATTCGGTTTAATCCCTGAATTTATTGGTCGTTTACCCGTGGTTGCAACCTTGAGTGAATTGAGTGAAGACGCACTGATTCAGATCCTGAAAGAACCGAAAAATGCGCTGACTAAACAATATCAGGCATTGTTCAATCTTGAAGGTGTGGAACTTGAGTTCCGTGATGAAGCGCTGACCGCTATTGCCAAGAAAGCGATGGCCCGTAAAACAGGTGCTCGTGGCCTGCGTTCTATCGTAGAAGGTGCTTTGCTCGATACCATGTACGATTTACCGTCAATGGAAAGTGTGGAAAAAGTGGTAGTAGATGAATCAGTTATTGCTGGTCAATCTGCACCAATGCTGATTTATGGCCAACCGGAAGCACAAGCTTCTGGCGAATAATTAGCCAAATAATCCAGATGGTTAGTATGACAATGGGGGATTTTATCCCCCATTTCTTTTTCCTCGCATTGTAATCGTTGAATGTAAGACATTCGTCCCCATATACTCAATTACCTATTTAGTGAAACTCGTGATGACTCGTGTTTCACGAGATTCCCAGTAATCTGGCGGAAGCTAAACTAAGAGAGAGCTCTATGAACCCTGAGCGTTCCGAACGCATAGAAATCCCCGTATTGCCTCTGCGCGATGTGGTGGTTTATCCGCATATGGTGATCCCACTGTTTGTTGGCCGGGAAAAGTCGATTCGGTGCCTGGAAGCTGCAATGGACCATGATAAAAAAATCATGCTGGTTGCGCAGAAAGAAGCCTCGACGGATGAGCCTGGTATCAATGATCTGTTTTCAGTCGGCACCGTAGCCTCGATTCTACAAATGCTGAAATTGCCTGATGGCACGGTAAAAGTGCTGGTTGAAGGGCTACAGCGTGCGCGTATCACCACGCTTTCCGACAGCGGTGAGCATTTTGCTGCTCAGGCGGAATATCTTGAATCGCCGGTAATGGACGATCGTGAGCAAGAAGTGCTGGTCCGCACGGCGATTAATCAGTTTGAAGGCTATATCAAACTGAACAAAAAGATCCCACCGGAAGTCTTGGCATCGTTGCACAGTATTGATGATGCAGCACGTCTGGCTGACACTATCGCGGCACATATGCCGTTGAAGTTAAATGACAAACAAGCTGTTCTGGAAATGTTCGATGTGACCGAACGTCTGGAATATCTGATGGCAATGATGGAATCCGAAATCGATCTGTTGCAGGTTGAAAAGCGGATTCGTAATCGTGTCAAAAAGCAGATGGAAAAGAGCCAGCGCGAGTACTATTTGAATGAGCAAATGAAAGCCATTCAGAAAGAACTGGGCGAGATGGACGATGCACCTGACGAGCATGAAGCGCTAAAACGCAAAATCGAAGCGGCTAAAATGCCGAAAGATGCCCGCGAAAAAACCGAAGCTGAACTGCAAAAACTGAAAATGATGTCACCAATGTCGGCGGAGGCCACTGTCGTTCGTGGTTACATTGATTGGATGTTGCAGGTGCCGTGGAACAGTCGCAGCAAAGTTAAAAAAGACTTGGTAAAAGCGCAGGAAGTTCTGGATACCGATCATTACGGCTTGGAACGCGTTAAAGATCGTATTTTGGAATATCTCGCAGTCCAGAGCCGGGTCAGCAAAATCAAAGGGCCAATCTTGTGTCTGGTAGGGCCTCCTGGGGTGGGTAAAACCTCGCTGGGGCAATCTATTGCTCGGGCGACAGGCCGGCAATATGTGCGTATGGCGCTGGGTGGAGTACGTGACGAAGCAGAGATCCGTGGTCATCGTCGTACTTATATTGGCTCTATGCCGGGTAAATTGATCCAGAAAATGGCAAAAGTTGGGGTAAAAAACCCACTCTTCCTATTGGATGAGATCGATAAAATGGCATCCGATATGCGTGGTGATCCGGCGTCAGCATTGCTGGAAGTGTTAGACCCAGAGCAAAACGTGGCATTTAACGATCACTATCTGGAAGTGGATTACGATCTGTCGGATGTGATGTTTGTTGCAACCTCTAACTCCATGAATATTCCGGCGCCGTTGCTGGACCGTATGGAAGTGATTCGTCTGTCCGGTTATACCGAAGATGAGAAACTCAATATTGCCAAGCAGCATTTGCTGCCAAAACAATTTGAGCGCAACGCCATTAAGAAAGGTGAACTCACCATCGATGACAGTGCGATCATGAGCATTATCCGTTATTACACCCGTGAGGCTGGGGTGCGTAGTCTGGAGCGCGAAATCTCCAAACTGTGCCGTAAGGCAGTAAAAAATCTGCTTATGGATAAAACGGTTAAGCACATTGAAATTACCGGTGACAACCTGAAAGACTTCCTGGGCGTGCAGAAAGTCGATTATGGTCGCGCAGACACTGAAAACCGTGTCGGTCAAGTGACTGGCCTGGCATGGACAGAAGTGGGTGGTGATTTGCTGACCATCGAAACCGCATGTGTGCCAGGTAAAGGTAAACTGACTTACACCGGTTCATTGGGTGAAGTCATGCAAGAATCCATTCAGGCGGCATTGACCGTGGTCCGTGCGCGTGCAGATAAATTAGGTATTAACCCTGATTTCTACGAAAAACGCGACATCCACGTGCATGTGCCAGAAGGGGCGACGCCGAAAGATGGGCCGAGCGCGGGTATTGCGATGTGTACAGCGCTGGTTTCTTGTTTGACCGGCAACCCGGTGCGGGCAGATGTTGCAATGACCGGTGAAATCACCTTACGTGGGCTGGTATTGCCAATCGGTGGTTTGAAAGAGAAATTGTTGGCCGCTCACCGTGGTGGGATTAAAGTTGTGTTGATCCCAGATGATAACAAACGTGATTTGGAAGAGATTCCAGACAATGTTATCGCCGATCTGGAAATTCATCCGGTTAAACGAATTGATGATGTTTTAGCCATTGCTTTGCAAAATCCTGCCTTCGGGGCACAGCCGGTAGCGTCAAAATAGTGACGGATCGCAAGAAGTATTGATAAAACTGATGCTGGTAAGTGAAATGCTACTTGCCAGCTATTTTTTGTGCCGCTAAGTTAGTTCGTCTGTCTGGTAAAAGTTTAAGTCTTTGGGCTGCTTGCTAAGGTCAGACAGGATTGATATAACAGCTGCGCTGTCGTGTTGTCCGTAGGGATTTTCGGCGCGACAATAGAATTTTAAAGGGGATGAAAGAGTGAATAAGTCACAACTGATCGACAAAATTGCCGCAGGTGCTGATATTTCTAAAGCGGCCGCTGGGCGCGCATTGGATGCAATTATTGCTTCTGTTACTGAATCTTTGAAAGAAGGGGATGACGTAGCTCTGGTTGGTTTTGGTACTTTTGCAGTACGTGAGCGTTCTGCACGTACTGGCCGTAACCCTCAGACAGGCAAAGAAATCAGTATTCCAGCTGCCAAAGTACCAGGCTTCCGTGCCGGTAAAGGCCTGAAAGACGCTGTAAACTGATTGCCGCGTCAATTCTCACCTGTGTTTGTGTTAACAATAACCTGACGCAGTTGAGTTGGTAAGGTAAGATACAAGGCGCATCGTTAATGATGCGCTTTTTTTTCGCGCAGCAGCATGAAGGGCTGTCGCAAGGAATGCTGGGTTTATTTAGACCTGCGCAACAGTTTTTATCCATATTACAGCGGAGTATTGTCACATTATGATGGACAATTTACGCGCGGCTGCTAATAACGTCGTGCTCAAAATCATTCTGGCCCTGATCATGTTGTCCTTTATCCTGACTGGGGTTGGCAGCTATCTGATTGGTGGCTCCAACGACTTTGCTGCCAAAGTTAATGGCCAAGAGATTAGTCGTGCTCAGTTAGAACAGGCTGTACAGAGCGAACGTGGCCGCTTGCAACAGCAATTGGGCGAACAGTTCTCCGCGTTGGCCGCGAACGAAGGTTACATGCTGCAACTGCGTCAGCAGGTACTTGGGCAATTGGTCAACAATATGTTGCTCGACCAATATGCTAAAAAGTTAGGCCTGACTGCCAGTGACGAACAAGTGAAAGATGCTATTCGCCAGGCACCTTATTTCCAGACTGATGGTAAGTTCGATAACAACAAATACCTTGAGCTGGTCAATCGAATGGGCTACACCCCAGATCAATTCGCTCAATTACAGCGCCAGCAGCTGATTAATCAGCAATTGCTACAAGCCTTCGGCGATACTGGTTTCGTCCTGCCTGTCGAAGCACAAGCGATGTCAGAGTTGATTTTGCAGCAACGTGAAGTCCGTCTGGCAACGCTAGACCTCAAAGCACTTCAAGCGCAGCAGAAAGTCACAGATGAAGAACTGCAAGCCTATTACGATCAGAACAAAAATAGCTTCATTGCACCGGAACAGATGAAAATCAGTTTCATTGCAATGGATGCTGCGGCGATGCAGGACAAAATTACTGTTACTGAAGAAGATATCGCCGCGTATTACGACCAGCATAAAAGTACTTATACTAAGCCTGAGCAACGCAACTACAGTGTCATTCAGTTTAAAACTGAAGCTGAAGCCAAAACTGCATTGGATGAGCTGAAAAAAGGTGCTGATTTTGCTGCAATCGCAAAAGAGAAATCGACTGACATCATTTCCCGCAAAAATGGCGGCGAGTTGGGTTGGTTAGAACCGGAAACAACAGCGGATGAGCTGAAACAAGCAAATCTGACTGAGAAAGGCCAGTTGTCTGATGTGGTGAAATCTTCCGTGGGTTATTTGATTGTTCGTCTTAACGATATCAAACCTGCGCAGGTAAAACCGTTGTCAGAAGTTCATGATGCGCTGGCTAAACAGGTTAAGCAGGAAAAAGCGGTTGATGCATACTACGCCTTACAACAAAAAGTGAGCGAAGCGGCTACCAGTGATAACGAGTCTCTGGCTTCGGCTGAAGAAGCCGCCGGTGCGAAAGCTAAGCAAACTGGTTGGTTTACCCGTGATGCGGTGCCAACTGAGGTTAACTTCAAGCCTGTGGTGCAAGCTATCTTTGAGGGGGGCTTGGTAGGTGAGAATGGCGCACCTGGTAGCAACTCTGATGTCATCACTGTTGACGGCGATCGTGCTTTTGTTATTCGCATTGACGGCCACAAACCTGAAGGAATCGAACCATTTGATCAAGTTCGTGATCAGGTCGCCGAACTGGTAAAACGTCAGAAAGCGGAGCAATTAGCTCGTGTTGATGGCGAGAAGATCCTGACTGCGCTGAAACAAGGTAAGGGCGAAGAAGCTATGAAGGCCGCTGGAATCAGCTTCGGTGAGAAGAAAACCTTGTCACGCGCGCCAGATGATGACCAATTAGTGCAGACTATCTTTGCCTTGCCTCATCCACAAAAAGACCAGCCGGTATATGGATTGTCTCAGGATCGCCAAGATAACATCGTATTGATCGAACTGTTATCGGTGACCCCGGGCAAATTGCCGGAAGGCGAAATGAAGAACTTTATCGCTAAGATGGAAGAGGGGGCTAGTGGTGTGACCTTCGATGCACTGATGGCGAATCTGCGTAAACAGGCCACTATCAAGATGGGCCCTGCGGAGCAGCAACAACCTCAATAAGCCTCGCATTGATTTGCAATTGGATGTAACAACGAAAGGTCGCTTTGGCGGCCTTTCGCATATCTAAAAACTGGCCTTTGCGACAAATCGAAGGCTCAGGCAAGGTAGGCATGCTGTCAAACACAAGGAGGATACAGCATGAAATTCATAGGAAAATTATTTGTCATCACGACATTACTGGCAGGTTTTAATATTCAACCTTTGGCTTATGCCGCCCCAAGCTCCTCTGAGGGTAAAATTCTTAACCCGTCAGTACCAGGAAAGGCTACAACCAAGGCAAATACCGTATCGAAAACTCCCGAGAAAGCCACGCATGACAAAATGGTCGTAACAGCCACTGCTGGCAATTTACAGGATAATCCGCAGAGCCAAATCAATATTAATAGTGCAGATGCGGAACAGCTGGCGCAGTCCCTCAGCGGGATTGGCAGGAAGAAAGCGGAAGCAATTGTTAACTATCGTGAGCAGTTCGGCTTTTTTACTGATGCAGAGCAACTGCTTGAAGTGCCAGGTATTGGCCCCTCTTTCTTAGAGAGGAATCGCAGCAAGCTTAGAATGTAAATAGAGTCAGAAAAACAGATATCGCAGTCAGGCAGATGCTGTGTTTGCCTGGCTTTTTCACCAGGAACAACTTCCAGTTATTTCATAATGTAAGTCGCAGCTGTCAGGTAAAACTGTGATGTTGGTCCGGATTATATAATAAGCACGCTATGAAGCGCTCTTCCTCTGCTAGGCTTTCTTTTTGAGGTCATACCAGTTGTATCTGTCATTCTATAATAACAACTTATTGTCTGGAGAAGCTCGTCGCATGCATACTCATATTAGAGTCAGGGGTTTTCATATTGATGTTTTTCAACATGTTAATAATGCCCGCTATTTAGAGTTTCTCGAAGAAGCCCGCTGGGAATGGCTTGATGGAGAGCCAGCAGCACAATGGATGGCTGAAAATCAAATCGCTTTTATCGTGGTTAATATCAATATTAACTATCGTCGGCCTGCGGTTTTGGGCGACCTGTTACGGATCGATAGTCAACTATTAAGGTTGAATGGAAAAAGTGGTGTGATGAAACAGACTGTCACGCTAGAGCCTGATTCTATTCCTGTGGCTGATGCAGAGCTGACTTTTGTGTGCATCGATTTGCGTAATCAAAAGGCATTACCCATTGATGGGGAATTACGCGAAAAGCTTCAGGAGTTTGTTAATCGGGGTTTATAAAAAAGGATCGTGCTTAATAGGGCTCTACCTCGCTCTGGAGGAGGTAGAGAAAGTCAGGTCGCTGCTAGTCTATGGGCTTAAAGCGGTTAAACCAGTCCGGTTTTTTGCTTTAGGCTTAATATGACTTTAGGTTTATTAGCCAGATAGAACTCTAACCCTTTGGCGCGTAAGTGGCAGGCAGCACATTGACCGCAACCATCACCTTGAATCCCGTTATAACAAGTTAATGTGTCATGACGGATACGATCGAGTTGCTGATAGTAATCCGCTAACGCCCATGTTTCGGCTTTATCCAGCCACATCAGCGGGGTGATAAAAGCAATATCACGGCCAATACCTAAATCGACAGCATGGTTAAGAGCTTTAACGAATTCATCCCGGCAATCTGGGTAACCCGAAAAATCTGTTTCACAGACACCGGTAATGACAGCCTGAGCTTGTACTTGATAAGCATAAATAGCAGCCAGGGTCAGAAATAGAATATTACGGCCAGGGACAAAGGTACTGGGAATCGAATCCTCACCCTCTTCACTGTAAGAGGGTACAGGGATGCTGTCTCGGGTCAGGCTACTGACAGCTAACTCATTAAGCATGCCCACATCCAGTACTTTGTGCGCTTTAGCCCCAAGTTGAATTGCCAGTTTACGAGCGACATCGATTTCAGCACGATGTCTCTGCCCGTAATCGAAGGTAATACAGTGGACTTCATCATACTGCTGTAATGCTTGAATCAAGCAGGTGGTGGAATCTTGTCCACCACTAAAGACAACTACGGCACGTTTCATACTGTTACCTCGTACGGCTGTGAACCTTAAAGCGCAAATCCCACAGCAAAATTGAAAACTGGCAATATGGTACTTAGATAGCGCAAGAAAAGGTAGCTACCGGAGTTTGGTTATCACGTCACAGTCGGAGGGAGCCACGCCTGACTGAAGTCGAACCAACCGTAAGCCGTTAATGTCACACCATTAATTCGTGGTGGAGCATTGACCTGATATTGATAGTTGAACAGCGGTAGAATCAATCCGGATAGCATCAGATCATTATAATGCTCCCGTAATTGGTGATACCGCTCTGAAGCCAGCTCTATTTGCTGAATATGGGTCAGTGTTTTTTGCTGCTGCTCCCACTGTGATGGTGACAGGATGCCACGCCACAGGGGATCAAGCCGGAGCCAGCTTTCCATTGCGGCCTCTGGTGATTCACCAACCAAATGGTCTGCTAATAATAAATCAGCTTTTTCAATTTGGTGGCTATCTTTCCACTGCTTATCGTGGCTGGCACGGATTTCTAATGTGCAGCCCTGTGCTGCTAATACAACTTTTAGCTGCTCGGCGACACTTTTAAGCTCCATTGGCGGTTGATATATCAGAATCAGATGAGCTGGTAATGGCGAATCATCATCAGATGCAAACCGTGGGATGGGCCAACCCGGCAACATTTCATGGCTTGGAGTTATGATCCCGCGCCGGATTGATAACTCCTCTAATATGCCTGAGGTTTGCACTAACATCAGTAACCTGGCGAGTTGCTGAGAAGTCATATTGCTGCGATGCTGATTAACCGCCAGATAGCAAAACCCCAGGCTCATACTGCGTTGAACGGGGCGGGCTAAAGGGAAGTCCTCTTCCTGACCGATGGTAATACGCACCGGATGTTGGCAACTACCGTCGGTTGATTGCACCATTAGGTTCGGGGTTATCCAGTATTCAATGATTTCCAGATAAGGGTGCTGCAAATGGTAGAACTCATGTTGTTCTAATCGCACCAGATGCTGTTCGAAGGTCGCCAATTTAAACGGGCCGGCGCCCAGCAAAGGATTGTCTGGATGAAATAGCCGGCAGGGTAAATCAGCCAATCGATGAGCCAACCAGTAGTCTGGTTGAGAAAGGGTAAACTGTAGGCATAGAGCGTGGGGTAGGGTAATGGTCAAAATATTGGCAAAACTTGGCTGGCTGCGGGTATTGGAACGCAATAGCTTGAGTGTTTGCAATAATTGCTGACCGTGAAGGCGCTCCCCATTATGCCAACGCAACTGGCTACGTAAAAAGAATTGCCAGGTCAAACCATCATCACTGACTTGCCAGTGGTGGGCCAGATCCGGTTGGGGTTGTGGGCAACCGGTATTAAAGCGAGTCAACCCCGCGTGCAAGGTGTAAATCAGGTGCTGCTCTGCCCGACCAGTGGCGGTGAGTGGATTTAACGGCTCAAGCATACGGTAATATGGAATACGTAATACTGGGCTGTCTGCTTGCCACTGCCCCCCCATATGAGGGTTCAGCAACGCCTGTAAACGTTCAGGTTCCAGTTGAGCCAATTCGAGCGCAGCCTGATGATCACCTTGTTCGAGAAACGCCTGCATATAGGTTGCCCGAAGTGTATCGGGGCTTTTCAGGCATTGTAGTTGTGCGCGTTTGCCCCGGCCCACTTGCGAATGCCAACTGAGCCAGCCATTTGCCTGTAACTGTTGTATTAAGGTGCGAGCGTGGCGTTCACTGCAAAATAGCAAACCTGCGACTTCACTTACTGTTGTCGAAGCCAGGTTTTCTCCGAACTTTTGGAATAAGCGCTGATATTGGGTAAGTCGGTGAATAATGCGCATGCTAAATCCGGAATAGTTTAAATTATTTGTTCACTATTAGTTCCGTAAATACTACGCCATAATTTTATACATACCACCAGTTTCACTCTTAGTGAGGTTTTGAATGTACCGTTTAGCCGCTTTTGATATGGATGGAACCTTACTGATGCGTGACCATCGAATTGGTGGTGCGACATTGAATGCGTTACACCAGTTAGTGGAAAACGGGATGATCCTGACGTTCGCTACCGGTCGGCATTACCTTGATATGAAAGGGATCCTATCTCACTCAGGTATTAACGGTTATTTAATTACGGGTAATGGCACACGAGTGTGTGACATGGATGGCGTGCATTTAGATGGTATGGATTTGCCGGCAGAACTGGTGGAGTTTGTGCTGCACACCCCCTGGCAGACCAATGCCAGCATTCATATCTTCCGCGATGATGGCTGGTTTACTGATTACAATGATCCCGCTTTATTAGCAGCCCATAAAACCAGCAGTTTCCAGTTCCAACTGACAGCGCTAGATGCATTACCGAAAACGGGTAATCACAAAATTTGTTTTATTGCGCCACATCAGGAACTGGTCGAACTTAAGATTCAGCTTGAGCAACAAATGGGTGATAAAGCCGATTTCTGTTTCTCAGCCGTCGATTGCCTCGAAATGCTACCTCGTGGTTGTAACAAAGGGGCTGCTTTAGAGCGTTTGAGCCATCATCTTGATTTAACCCTGGCTGATTGCATGGCGTTTGGCGATGCGATGAATGATAAAGAAATGTTGTCGCGAGTCGGTCGTGGGTTAGTCATGGGAAATGCATTACCGCAACTGAAACAAGAGTTACCTCAGTTACAGGTTATTGGTCGCTGCGAGGAACAAGGCGTAGCTCATTATTTGCAACATTGGCTAAGTTCACCACACCTCACCTATTCCCCCGAATTCTGAGGTATATCCACGGGTTATTGGTGCGATAAAACTAATGACTTTGAGGATAGCTATTAGCCAGCCGGATAACCATCCGGTTTTTTTCTTCTGAAAGGGGCCGGTTTACGGCCCCGTTTATCACGATATTACAGATTGTTTAATTCATCACGATATGGCGTTAAATCGCCAATATTGTTGCTGACCCATTGAGGGTCGTAATAAGTATCGAGATAACGCTCACCGCTGTCGCACAGTAACGTCACGATAGCACCGGTTTTACCTTGCTCGCGCATCTGCTTAGCGAGTTGTAATGTTCCCCAAACGTTAGTGCCGGTTGACGCCCCCACTTTGCGGCCCAAAATGCCTTCCAGCCAATGGATGGTAGCAACGCTGGCTGCATCAGGAACCCGCAACATACTGTCAATCACTTCTGGAATGAATGATGGCTCCGCTCGCGGCCGGCCAATACCTTCAATACGGCTGCCACAACTGCCGGTTACGGTGCGGTCACCGTGACAAAAACAATCATAAAAAACGGAGTTTTCCGGGTCGACCACCATCAGTTGCGTGTCATGCCCTTGATAGCGAATGTAGCGCCCCAAAGTGGCTGAGGTGCCGCCGGTACCTGCGCTCATCACGATATAGTCAGGTACGGGGAAAGGTTCGCGCGCCATTTGGCGGAAAATGCTATCGGCAATATTATTATTGCCGCGCCAATCAGTTGCCCGCTCAGCATAGGTAAACTGGTCCATATAGTGGCCGTTAAGTTCACGCGCCAATTGCTCGGAGGCAGCATAAATTTGCCCGGCATGATCGACAAAATGACAGCGGCCACCATACAAGGAGATTTGCTCCACTTTACGCCGGGCAGTGTAGCTTGGCATTACCGCGATAAAGGGCAAACCAATTAAGCGAGCAAAGTAGGCCTCCGACACCGCCGTGCTCCCAGATGAAGCCTCGATTATCGTTGTGTCTTCTTTAATCCAGCCATTACATAAGCCATAGAGGAACAATGAACGGGCCAAACGGTGCTTTAAGCTACCGGTTGGGTGCGTGCTTTCATCTTTTAAATAGAGATAAATACCAGGGAATGCTGGCAGATTAAGGCGGATTAGGTGTGTATCAGCGGAGCGTTGAAAATCGGCTTCTATTTCGCTGATCGCATTTTTTACCCAAGTGTTGGTCATTTTTATGGCCTGCGATGTAGGTAGTAAACTAATGATGACTAGATTAACGGTTATTAAAGAAAAAAACGTTGCCATTTTTCCTTCTTTATCGCCAAATGGTAGAAATTTATTCTATGGTTGCCCGCTATGTTAGATAAAACTGACCGTAAACTTCTGTGCATGTTGCAAGAAGATTGCACGCAGTCGCTGCAAGTACTGGCCGAAGCCGTCAATTTGACCTCTACACCCTGTTGGAAACGTTTGAAGCGCCTTGAGGATGAGGGGTTTATTCGTGGGCGCGTGGCATTACTAGACAGTGAAAAATTAGGATTAGGACTCACCGCATTTGTACTGATCAAGACACAGCAGCATAATAGCGGTTGGTATCAGGAGTTCGTCGAGTTCACCAAGCAGATGCCAGAGGTGCTGGCCTTCTATCGCATGGCGGGGGAATACGACTATTTGATGCAGGTCGAAGTTGCCGATATGAAAAGCTATGACAGTTTTTACAAGCGTATGGTTAACGGTGTTCCAGGGTTGATTGATGTGACTTCGAGCTTTGCGATGGAAAAGATTAAATACACCACAGTGTTGCCAGTGCCTGAGTGATAACCCGCTATGGTTCAAACAGCTGAAGTGTTGGCTGCCTGGCATCTATTGGATATAAAAAACCATTTTAACGATGGTATTCTACTGCCCTGTCGCGTTTAGCGAACAAATACCGATGTTATTCGGTGTCAGATCATGGATAAAACTGCGTGAGATTGTTTGCACAATTAGGCTGGTATTTCCGCCGTGAATGGCGTCGCTATGTAGGTGCTGTGCTGCTACTGATCATTATTGCTATTTTGCAATTATTACCCCCTAAGTTGGTAGGGGTAATTGTCGATGGCATCAGCACCAAACAGATGTCGACCAATATGTTATTGGTATGGATTGGCGTGATGCTGGTGACGGCCATCGTGGTCTATTTGTTGCGCTACGTTTGGCGAGTGTTACTTTTCGGGGCCTCCTATCAATTGGCCGTGGAGTTACGGGCGAATTTTTATCGCCAACTTAGCCGCCAGGCTCCTGGGTTCTATTTACGTCACCGTACTGGCGATTTAATGGCACGCGCTACGAATGATGTTGACCGCGTAGTTTTTGCCGCAGGTGAGGGCGTATTGACGCTAGTCGATTCGCTGGTGATGGGGTGTGCGGTGCTGATTGTCATGAGCACGCAAATCAGTTGGGAACTAACCTTGCTGTCATTGCTTCCCATGCCAGTCATGGCGGTGGTTATCAAATATTACGGCGATCAATTGCATCAGCGTTTTAAGTCAGCTCAGGGAGCATTTTCAGCTCTGAATAATCAGGCGCAGGAAAGTCTCACCAGCATCCGCATGATCAAAGCCTTTGGTCTGGAAAACAGTCAGTCGCAACAATTTGCGAAGGTTGCTGAAGAAGCGGGTGCCAAGAATATGTATGTCGCTCGTATTGACGCCCGTTTTGATCCAACCATTTATATTGCTATCGGTATCGCAAATTTATTAGCCATCGGTGGTGGTAGCTGGATGGTGGTCAATCACAGCATCACCTTAGGGCAGTTAACCAGCTTTGTGATGTATTTGGGGTTAATGATCTGGCCGATGCTGGCACTGGCGTGGATGTTCAATATTGTTGAACGCGGCAGTGCTGCCTATAGTCGTATCCGCAGTTTGCTGGAAGAAGCGCCAGTCGTGAAAGATGGTGACATCGCATTATCAAACGATCGCGGTATTTTAGCGGTGAATATTCGTCATTTCTATTACCCTGAAGCTGAAAAGCCCGCTTTACACGATGTATCACTGAAATTGGCACCGGGGCAGATGTTAGGTCTATGTGGGCCAACGGGTTCCGGCAAAAGTACCTTATTAGCATTAATTCAGCGGCAATTTGATATTGATGACGGCATGATTTGTTATCAAGGGCATCCGCTGTCTGATATCCGTTTGCATGACTGGCGCGGGCGTTTATCTGTGGTCAGCCAGACACCTTTCTTATTCTCAGATACGGTCGCGGGCAACATTGCATTAGGTAAACCTGATGCCACTCAGGATCAAATCGAACGCGCTGCTCGTTTAGCCAGCGTACATGAAGACATCCTGCGCCTCCCACAAGGATATGACACTGAGGTGGGTGAGCGCGGTGTGATGCTGTCCGGTGGGCAAAAGCAACGTATTTCTATTGCTCGGGCATTGTTGTTGGATACTGAAATTCTGATTCTTGATGATGCACTTTCTGCGGTTGATGGCCAAACCGAACATGAAATCTTAAAGAACCTGCGCGAGTGGGGCGAGCATCGTACTGTGATTATCAGCGCACACCGCCTTTCTGCTTTAACTGAAGCCAGCGAAATTCTGGTGTTGCAGCATGGTGGGGTGATGCAACGCGGTACGCATAATGTATTGGTGAATCAGTCTGGCTGGTATCGGGAAATGTATCGCTATCAACAATTAGAGGCAGCATTGGATGACGGTGAGTCGGAGGCCAAAACCGATGAGTAAAGTTCAGCAACTTTGGCCAACCCTCAAGCGCCTGCTTTCTTATGGCTCCCCCTATCGCAAGCCATTAGGGCTGGCGGTGCTGATGCTGTGGGTTGCTGCGGCAGCCGAAGTCAGCGGCCCACTATTGATCAGCTATTTCATTGACCACGTAGTGGCGAAAGGCACGTTACCTTTGGGATTAGTCAGCGGGCTGGCCTTGGCTTATTTGCTGCTGCAATTACTGGCAGCCGCATTGCACTATTTTCAAGCATTGCTGTTTAATCGTGCGGCAGTCGGTGTGGTTCAACGGCTCAGGATTGAAGTGATGGATGCAGCTTTGCGCCAACCTCTCAGTGCTTTTGATACTCAACCTGTCGGGCAATTGATTTCCCGCGTAACCAACGATACCGAAGTCATAAAAGATTTGTATGTGATGGTGGTGTCGACGGTATTGAAAAGCGCGGCGTTAATTGGTGCAATGCTGGTGGCGATGTTCAGTCTGGATTGGCGCATGGCGCTGATTTCTATTTGTATTTTCCCTGCGGTACTGGTGGTTATGGCGATTTACCAGCGCTACAGCACGCCAGTAGTACGCCGGGTTCGGGCCTATTTGGCCGATATTAACGACGGCTTTAATGAAGTCATTAGCGGGATGGGTGTTATTCAACAGTTCCGCCAGCAGGCGCGTTTTGGTGAACGCATGGAGTCTGCCAGCCGTGCCCATTATAAGGCGCGGATGCAAACATTGCGTCTGGAAGGCTTTCTGCTGCGCCCGTTACTGAGCCTGTTTTCTGCCATGGTGCTATGCGGTTTATTACTGCTTTTCGGTTTCAGCCCGGAAGGTTCAGTCGGGGTTGGGGTGCTATATGCATTTATCAACTACCTTGGCCGCCTCAATGAGCCATTGATTGAATTGACATCACAGCAGTCGATCTTGCAACAGGCGGTGGTCGCGGGAGAGCGTATTTTCGATTTGATGGACCGCGTCCAGCAAGGATATGGTAGCGATGATCGCCCGCTGACCAGCGGCCATATTCAAGTGAAAAATGTCAGCTTTGCTTATCGCCACGATAAAATGGTACTGCAAAATATTTCCCTTGATGTGCCTTCACACGGTTTTGTCGCTTTAGTAGGGCATACCGGTAGTGGCAAGAGTACCCTGGCAAATCTGTTAATGGGCTATTACCCGGTGCAGCAAGGAGAGATTTTACTTGATGGTCGCCCTCTAGCCGAATTATCACATCAAACCCTGCGACAGGGCGTTGCTATGGTGCAGCAAGACCCAGTGGTATTGGCTGATTCGTTTTTTGCCAATGTGACATTAGGCCGTGACATTAGTGAGCAGCAAGTGTGGGATGCACTGGAAACTGTGCAGTTGGCCTCGCTAGTCCGTGCGTTGCCTGATGGGCTACACAGTTTGCTTGGGGAGCAGGGCAACACGCTGTCCGTCGGACAAAAACAGCTATTGGCGATGGCTCGCGTATTGGTACAAGCGCCACAAATTCTGATTTTGGATGAAGCGACCGCCAATATTGATTCGGGCACTGAACAGGCCATTCAGCGGGCATTACAGCTGATTCGCAAAAATACCACGCTGGTGGTGATAGCTCACCGCCTTTCAACGATTGTCGATGCTGATACTATTTTGGTATTGCACCGCGGTGTGGCAGTTGAGCAGGGTAAGCATCAAGAGTTGCTAGCTGCACATGGGCGTTATTATCAAATGTATCAGTTGCAATTAGTCAGTGAAGATTTGGCAGCTATTGATCAAGTCGAAACTGCAGTCAGTTAAATAAAACGTTGTGGGGTCAAACGGCCCCATTACTTTTCACTATTCCTCATTTCGCTGCTGTTACTTTTCATTTCAGTCAATAACTCTGCCAGCGCCTATTAGGAATAAGCTGCCGCACCATAATCAGGCAAAGCAATAGCGCGAATATACCGCAGTGCACTTCTGTGACGCGTGTCGCACTAATTTGGTGCGCAAAAACTGTTCAATCCTCTCTGTTTCGTCACACCGCTATTGTGCTGCGCATCTCAAGCCCCATCAGTTCGCCATTTCAGTATTAAATTCTCGCCAATATTATTTATGGCATAGCCTTTGCTTTACTTGTTTTAAGAAAGATAAATGTTTTAAGAAAGGTAACTGTTTCAAGAAAAGTAAGTGTTTCGTGGAAGATAAGTATTTCGTGGCCGACATAAATTCGACTTAATTCGAGAAGGGGCAAATATGAAGCTGGTTACCGTGGTTATCAAACCATTTAAGTTGGAGGATGTGCGCGAAGCCTTGTCCTCAGTAGGTATTCAGGGGTTGACCGTAACCGAAGTGAAAGGATTTGGTCGCCAGAAAGGGCACGCAGAACTCTATCGGGGAGCGGAATACAGCGTCAATTTCTTACCCAAAGTGAAAATTGATATCGCGATTGCGGATGATCAATTAGATGAAGTGATTGATGTTATCAGTAAGGCCGCTTATACCGGAAAAATTGGTGACGGCAAAATTTTCGTTGCTGAATTGCAACGTGTTATTCGCATCCGTACCGGCGAAACAGACGAAGCAGCACTGTAATTTGCAGGCTCAAATTTAGTGAATAGGGATGGGTTGATGATGAAAAAACTTTTATCCGTGTTGGGCCTGAGTTCGGTAGCGATGCTGCCTTCTTTGGCAATGGCTGCTGCACCGGCAGTGGCTGACAAAGCAGATAATGCCTTTATGATGATTTGCACCGCGTTGGTGCTGTTTATGACCGTGCCCGGTATTGCCCTGTTCTACGGCGGCCTGCTACGTTCCAAAAACGTATTGTCAATGATGACTCAGGTCATGGTGAGTTTTGCGCTGATTTGTGTCTTGTGGATTTTGTATGGTTACAGCCTGGCGTTCAGTACGGGCAACGCGTTCTTCGGTAACTTCGATATGGCGATGCTCAAAGGTATCGGCCTGACCAGCCTGAGCGGCACCTTCTACCAATATATCCATGTGGTATTCCAGGCTTCCTTCGCCTGTATCACAGTGGCTCTGGTGGTGGGTTCATTTGCTGAGCGTATTCGTTTCTCTGCGGTGCTTATTTTTGCTGTGCTGTGGTTCACCTTCTCATACTTGCCAATGGCGCACATGGTATGGGGCGGTGGTTTCCTGGCAATGGACGGCGCACTGGACTTTGCGGGCGGCACTGTAGTGCATATTAACGCCGCGATCGCGGGGTTGGTAGGGGCTTACTTACTGGGTAAACGCGCCGGTTTTGGTAAAGAGGCATTTAAACCTCACAACTTACCGATGGTGTTTACCGGGACGGCAATTCTGTATATCGGCTGGTTTGGTTTCAACGCCGGTTCAGCCAGCGCCGCTAACGAAATCGCTGCATTGGCTTTCTTGAACACCGTAGTTGCAACCGCAGGTGCCATTCTTTCCTGGGTATTTGCTGAGTGGATTTTGCGTGGCAAGCCGTCTCTGTTAGGCGCATGTTCAGGTTGTATCGCCGGTTTGGTTGCGATTACACCTGCCGCAGGTACTGTTGGTGTCGGTGGCGCACTGATTATCGGTTTAGTGGGTGGGGTCGCCGGTCTGTGGGGTGTGGTTCTGCTGAAGAAATGGCTGCGGGTGGATGATACCTGCGACGTGTTCGGTGTTCACGGCGTGTGCGGGATTGTCGGTTGTATCCTGACAGGTGTCTTCACCTCTGCCTCATTGGGCGGCACAGGTTATGCAGCTGGCGTCACTATGGGTCATCAAGTGGGTGTACAGTTGTTCAGTGTGGGTGTGTGTTTGGTCTGGTCCGGTGTGGTTGCTTTCGTTGCCTACAAAATTGCTGACCTGGTGGTTGGTCTGCGGGTACCAGAAGAGCAAGAGCGCGAAGGCCTGGATGTCAACAGCCACGGCGAAAATGCTTACAATCAGTAAGTTAAGAGTGTCAGTAAGTTATCACTGACAGTAAAATAAATAATAATGATGATAGCAACAGGGGCGATGGAGACATCGCCCCTTCTATTTTTTTGCTATGACCGATGTAAGCGAATCACACCTTCCTGCACCGTAGAGGCAACCAAGACTCCTTCCCGATTATAGATTTGCCCGCGAACAAAGCCACGAGCACCTGAAGCTGAGGTACTTTCTACCGCATACAACAACCAGTCATCAAGACGGAATGGGCGATGGAACCACATGGAATGATCGATGGTGGCGATTTGCACCCCTGGTTCAAGGAACCCAATTCCATGAGGCTGCAAGGCCGTCGGTAAGAAATTAAAATCAGAGGCATAACCCAGTAAATATTGATGAACTCGCAGGTCATCCGGCATTTCGCCGTTAGCTTTAAACCAGACATAGCGATTGGGTTCCGCAGTCGAACCTTGCAGTGGGTTGTGGAATTTCACCGGACGCATTTCAATCGGTTGATGGCCGATAAATTTATCCCGCACTTTCTCGGGAATTAGATGGGCAAATTTGCGGGCGATGTCCGTTTCAGACATTAATCCTTCCGGTGGTGGGACGTCCGGCATGGTATTTTGGTGCTCAAAACCCTCTTCCTGACTCTGGAATGACGCCGTCATATAAAAGATAGGTTTACCATTTTGAATAGCACTGACCCGACGGGCGCTGAAACTGTTGCCATCGCGCAGTGTTTCTACGTCATAAATGATGGGTTTGCTGCTGTCCCCCGGGCGTAAAAAATAGCTGTGAAATGAATGGACCACTCGATCAGTGGGGACAGTTTGTTTTGCCGCATAAATCGCCTGACCGACAACTTGCCCCCCGAAGACCTGGCGTAAACCCAGATCTTCACTTTGGCCACGGAAGATCCCTTCTTCAATCTTTTCAAGACAGAGTAGATCGAGCAATTTTTTTAATGCCTGGCTCATGTTGTGGCCCCTGGTGGTTGAGTTCGTACACAGTGTGCTGAATCATCAGGGCTATCGTCAATATATTGCTGTGAAACAGCAGTGCGGTTGAAGTTAGACTTATAAGGAATAGTCTGATAAATGGCTCAATCGGGAGAGAAACGGCAGGGGCTAGCAGATTGTGCTATAATTAGCTTGCTAGGTGGTTGAAGCCACTTATTAAACGCGAGTTTTTTTGGATAGAACTCGCATCTTAATAATAAGAAGGAGTGCGACCTATGAAACCTTGGCAATCAAAAAAATTCTGGCAGATCGCGGGTGGGGCAGCATTGGTAGTCAGTTTAGCTGGGTGTGCCCATAAAGGGGCTGATGTTCCCGTTCCGGCTCCAGCAGGAATCACGACAGCCGCTGCACCTATTGCACAACCTGCCGTACAAGGGACAGTGAATATCCGCGAGCGCATTGCCTTGCCACCTGATGCTGTCGTTACGGTGACGCTGTCGGATGCCTCACTGGCTGATGCGCCAACGCGAGTTATTGCTCAGAAAGCGATTCGCACCGAGGGTAAACAAGCACCCTTTACTTTTACCTTGCCGTTTAACCCAGCTGAGATTCAGCCAAATGCGCGGATCATTGTGAGTGCAGCCATTACCCATAATGGTCAGCTAATGTTTATCACTGATACTATCCAGGAAGTGATTAACAATGGTACCGGTACACAGGCTAACTTGCTGCTGGTTCCTGTGACTTCTGTGGCTATTGAAACTGCTCCTACTGCTACAATGACTGGCACTGGGACGATACAGTAACTTTCGACTGGCTGTATGCGCTACAGGGCATCGTTCCCTGTGGCGCTGAAGCTAGCTGTATTGCCAACGATATTGCTGTAAATCAATCCGCCCGGCAGGGCTTATTTCAATACCTTCCGCCAGCAATGCATTTTTCTGCCTGAGATAATCTTCTCCAATTAACGATATTTCGCCATGGCGATTAATCACCCGATGCCAGGGTAAAATAGAGCCTTCAGGTAAGCGTTTTAGAACACCGCCCACCTGCCGCGCAGCTCGGGGAGAACCTATCAGACGGGCGATATCACCATAGGTGATGACTTGCCCATAGGGGATAGCTGCCACAACGTGAAATACCCGCTGACGAAAGCTGTCCATTTTACTGTGTTCTGCTGTGTCACCCGGTTTTTTTAGTTCTATTTTTGTTGATGTCACTGCGTCCTCTTTCTGATCTGTTTTCACTGCACATGGTCATGGAGAGACAGTAAGAAATAGAGTGGGATAAATAGAATGAAGGCAATAAATAACATTATCAGCGCATTTTTTGCCAGAAGAAAATAGGTTTAGGCCTAACTTTGAACCGCCTGGGCAAGAAACCACCAGTTAGCGTGTGTTGTCTTGCTATTTCGAAGTTCATGGCCGATAATGCCCACCGCTCCAGAGTATAAGGAGCCGTTAACGACAATGGAGGCCCTGTTGGTTCTCCCGCAACACTAACTTGTGAACTCGGTCAGGTCCGGAAGGAAGCAGCCGCAGCAGGCGAGGTGTGTGCCGGGATGTAGCTGGCAGGGCCTCCACCATTTCTGATGAATCAATATTTCACCTGAGCGCCATAGGTGACGAGTATCGTTCACACAAGCGCAAACATCATCTGATGACTGAATGATAAAATAAGAATATTCTTATTTGTTTACAGGTTGAATTTTCTATTTGCATTTTAGTTTTAGCCAATAATTAATAATATCTCTAAATTATTAGCAGCCAGGCAGGTTTTTAATAAATTAAATAGCACGTAAGAGCGTACTACTTAAATACTCTGATAACGCATTTGGCCACATCTAAACACAGGTATGCAATAACGCGGGATTAAAGTTAACCTTCAATACCGTAGTTCTATCAGGACGTTTATCTAACATTAAACACTTACAACCCGCTTGCTGCATTGAAGCCGATAACGATTATCGGCTCAACGTTGTGTGTCTTAACCAGCGTTAAGCAGACTATTTCACATGTTGCCATACAGTAGGTGGAATTTTATCATAAAGTTTATTCATTGTGAGTTCAGCTAAGCGGTGGTCTGCTGCTGAGTAAAACAATTCCAGCTCATCGTCAGAAAGTTCGTACTTATTTTTTTCAATTACACGTTCCAATGTATCAATAGTCGTACATTTTCTTAAACGCATCAGATAGTCAGTTTTTGTCATGGTGTTTTTTCTTCTCAATATAAAAATAATATAGGGAAACTATCCCTTAAGTTTTCATCAGGGTACAGATGTATTCCCCTGAGAAAAGTCTGAATAAACGCTCTTTGGTTTTTTGCCAGCGCTGCAATTCCGGATCATTGATTCCGTAACTACTAAACAGAGTATATGTGTCGTCTAAATATTCTTCCACTAACTCTGAAAGGTCGCCGCCATCCGGGTATTTTATTTTAAAACTCATCACAAATGAAGCTATATGCTCGATCAAATCATTGAGTTGCAGGTTTACGGCTGAAGTTGGATCATTTACCCAGCCATGATGGCTATCACCAAGGGTAGCAATGCCTTCATCATACAAACTCTCGCACAGGAACTTCAATTGGGCAACGTCATGCCGCTTAGGTGAGTACTCATCCATATCATCCCCTCCGTAAACGCTTAATTCGGTGTTGATAACACAATGTGAGTAGATCGGTAATCATATAAATGCAGGTGCTTATCAGAAACTAAATAAACTGGTCTTGCTATTAATATAAATCATTTCTCCGCTCACCGCGCAACTTTATTACTTAATCTTACAATTCGTCAGCGGTTGAAGGTCTGTCATTGTTAATTATATCAAAGATGATTTTTTGGGGATGTACAATAAATGTTACAGTATTTGTTAGTAAATCTTCAGTGTTGATATCCAAACAAGGGTTGAAGATATACCACCTATAACAGTAACTCATTGAATAACGGTTATCTTTCAAAGTAGAAATATCAAGAATTTCTAATGAGCCTTCTGTGTACTGTGCATTTTCAGAATAATACATTAACCCGGAAACTAAACTTCCTTCAATTTCACGAATATTATTTCTGATAGCATCCGTTAGTAATGAAATCGGGTAACACCCTGAGGAGAAGTCCCCGGCTATTTCATTGTTCATTAATTGTCCGCTCATGGTGACAAGATTAATTCATTAGCGCATTGCCATTGTCACAAAAAATGCGATAGCAATTTTTTTGAGTTACTACTCGTATGATTTGAATCAAAAAAATCAAATTTAATGAGATTTATCAACTAAACTGGCGAGTTAACACTCAGTGGTGTTATTAAAACTGCCATCTTCAATAACGCCATATGGCAATAAAATAACAATTCCCAAATAGTCATCCTCATATTTACGACTATTACTTACGATTAATTCAACCTACTTCTATTAATTTAGAATGCTATGCGGATTTGATCAAGAGGTGGTGCCGCCGCATGGCTTATTTTTATTGCATAATTTACTGTTTTGCGAGCACGAGCGAATAGTTCTGCTGTTAGATTACCAAAATTCAGTGCGTACTCACCAGTCAACCCTCAGTAAAGATAGTTTAATTTACTGTAACTAACTATGAGAGTGTTGTGTGTTTTATCAACAGCGGTAGGTTTGCTTCCCCCTTATGCCCATATTGTGCTGGTATCCCGTCATGGCTTGTTACTTTTGAAATCGGTAAGGCAGCGATGTGCGCTTGAATTTAATAATTCATTGTGATGTTATATTGTATCAATTAATCACTTGTTCTTTCTGACATGAATAAATTCACTGCCCGGTTTACCCCACTGCCACATTGGACATTGTTCTCATTATCTTCTTTGCAGCGCATTGCCGGTGTTGCTTTGCTTTGTGTGTTGCTGTGGTGCGCTATTTATTGGGCGAATGTATTGCCATGATAAATCTTAAGAATACTGAAATTGGCTATGGTAATCATGCTCTGACACCGCCTATTGATGGCTGTTTTGTTGCCGGTTCGCTTACCGCCATTATCGGGGCAAACGGTGCGGGTAAATCCACTTTGCTTAAAACGTTGGCAGGACTACAACCGGCCGTAGCGGGACAGATTACCTTTACCGGCGGGAGAGTTCCGCAAATGGCCTATTTACCGCAACAAGCCGAATTAGACCGGCAGTTTCCTATTGTCGTTCAAGATGTTGTTGCCATGGGGTGTTGGCCCCAAAGTGGTTTACTCGGCGGGATTAATCATCAATCCAGACAACGAATTAACCAGGCATTGAGTGCGGTCGGAATGCAGGATATGGCTCGTCAGCCTGTAGGTGAACTTTCCGGCGGGCAGTTACAGCGGGTGTTATTTGCGCGTCTTTTAGTGCAACAAGCGCAATTGATTTTATTGGATGAGCCTTTTACCGGGATCGATAGCCAAACTGTCGGATTGCTGCTTGAGGTTATTCATCAGCTACATACTGAAGGGCGAACCATCATTGCTGTCTTACATGACATGTCGATGGTGGAAGAACATTTTCCTCATGCTTTATGGCTAACACCTCAAGGCCATTGCTGGCAGTCCGCTGAGCAGGTTTTAGTACAGTGGCATCACTCGCACGGCTCATCTTGCTCCTTTTCTTCTCGGCCCAGCACATTAAGAGCAATCAATTTATGACGTTGTTTCATTTACTTGCCGATCCTTTTATGGATTTTGGCTTTATGCGACGAGCATTGGTGGCCTGTTTAGCTTTGTCGCTCAGTTCAGCACCTCTAGGGGTTTTCTTATTATTAAGACGAATGAGTTTAGTTGGTGATGCCCTGTCACACGCGGTATTGCCGGGGGCGGCTATTGGATATCTGATTTCAGGTATGTCGTTGGTTGCTATGGGGATTGGTGGTTTCATTGCTGGGCTTGCGGTTGCCATGATGTCGGGCTGGGTGAGTCGCCGAACACTGTTAAAAGAAGATGCCAGCTTTGCCGGTTTCTATCTTGGTTCTTTGGCTCTGGGGGTCACCCTCGTCTCTTTGCGCGGCTCCAGTATGGATCTGCTGCATGTGTTGTTCGGTTCTATTTTGGCGGTTGATACCAACGCCATGACCATGGTTGGTGTTATCACGACATTCTCCATGCTGGCATTAGCCGCCATTTATCGCGCATTGGTGGTGGAGTCATTTGACCCCGTTTTTCTACGGGTGAGTATGGGTCGCTGGTTGATGGTGGTTCATGCGTTATTTCTGTCGTTGGTCGTCCTTAATTTGGTGGCTGGGTTTCAGATCTTAGGCACTCTGATGTCTGTGGGATTAATGATGCTACCGGCAGCCAGTGCGCGTTTTTGGGCCAAAAATTTGCCGCAAACACTGGGGATCGCCATGACTATAGGCATGATTGCCAGCATCGTCGGTTTACTGTGGTCCTATTACGCCTCATTACCTGCCGGGCCCGCGATTGTCTTAAGCGCCAGTTTAATTTTCTTTTTATCTATTTTATTTGGAACGCGTGGTGGTGTGCTAGCCACCGCGCGCCGTTGAGAACTATTTATTTTTATTGAAAACCCCGTGTCATTAAAGGAGAGTTAAATGAAGTATTTACCTATTAGTTTGGCGGTAGCTGCCCTACTGTCAAGCCCACTGGCGATGGCCAAAACAGTTGAAGCCGTTGCCAGTTTTTCTATTTTAGGTGATATCGTCCAGCAGGTTGGCGGCGAGCACGTCAATGTGGTGACCTTGGTCGGGCCAAATGGTGATCCACATGGTTTTGAACCCACGCCGAAAAATAGTAAACAAGTGTCCAAAGCTGATGTGGTGTTTGTCAGTGGATTAGGGTTGGAGGGGTGGTTAGAAAGATTGATCACTGCCTCGGGCTATAAAGGACAGGTTGTGATTGCATCAACCGGGGTTGATACCCGTAAGATGGATGAGGAAGGCAAAATGGTGACGGATCCCCATGCATGGAACAGTATGGCGAATGGTATCAAATATGCTAACAACGTAATGAATGCATTGATTGCCGCCGATCCAGAAGATGCAGACTATTTCCGCAAGCGTGGAGGAGAATACATTCAGCAACTGGAAAAACTGGATGCTTATGCCAAAGCGCAGTTTGCTGCGATCCCTGCCGGGCAGCGAAAAGTACTGACCAGCCATGATGCATTTGGCTATTTTAGCCAGGAGTATGGGGTTAACTTCTTGTCACCAGTCGGGTTTTCCACCGAGTCTGAAGCCAGTGCCAGTGGGGTTGCTGCGCTGATTAACCAAATCAAAAAAGAGAAAATAAAAACCTATTTTATTGAAAACCAAACTGATCCACGGTTGGTAAAACAAATTGCCGAAGCCAGTGGTGCACAAGCCGGCGGAGAGCTTTATCCAGAGGCGTTATCTGCTGCTGGTGGCCCGGCAGCAACCTATGCGCAAGCGTTTAAACACAATGTGGATACCCTTGTTGGTGCCATGAAGTAATAATAGGATGAAATTTGCTCAGCCTCGAAGAGAACCAAGGGGCTGAGTTCTCGAACCTTTTATGACAAATAGGAAAGCCCCGTTGGGCAGCAACGGGGCTTTTTAACGGCAGGGAATACACTCAACATCAACGCTTCTTATGGGTTCCTCCCTGAACCGCTTTAAAACGTGGATTACTTTTGCAAATAACATACACCCGACCACGACGACGGACGATTTTGCAATCGGGATGGCGGTTTTTTGCCGAACGTAATGAACTCAATACTTGCATAATTAACTCTCAGAATTAGCTGGCTTTTTTGGTCAGGAAGCTGCCGTACCGCTGATGGAAACGCGCAGTGCTACCTTCTTTTGAAAACTCTTTTTGTTTACCGGTGTAATACGGATGCGACGCTGAAGAGATATCCAATGTGACGTAAGGATAGGTCTGACCATCGCGCTCAATAGTGCGCGCTGTGGCGATAGTTGAACCGACAGTGAAATAAGTGTCTGCACTGGTATCGTGAAAAACCACAGTTCGGTAGTTAGGATGGATGCCAAGTTTCATATGAACTCCATTTGTTATGTTATACTATAACAATAATTATGCTCCTTTCGATTTTCAGTTTCAAGTCCGAGTTTCAAATCCGAATAAATAAAAAGCCCGCAAAGCGAAATTTGCGGGCTTTTTTAGATGGATGGCTCTACGGCCTGCGACTAGGCGACTACATGTAATCCGAGTACAGCAAAGATATTAGCCAATATACCGACGACAATGGCCGCAATCGGGCCTGCCGCCAGTTTCATAACCGGACGGCCACAAATTTCGTTGAGGATATACAAGCTGACCACCACGAAAATGCCGGTACCGGGCCAGATCTGATTTGCCGCATTAACCCCGCCCACTAAAAGTGCAATTTCAAGAATTTGCGTCATGGCGGTACGAATATTATCACCGGACATTTTCAACGACGGGAAGCGGTTCATCGCTTTACCAATTCGACTCAAACTGGTGATCTCGACCCCCATTGCCCCCGCGCCCAGTATGCCAGCCACCACTGGGTTAGGTGCCAGATAGCCTAAGCCGAGGAACCAGTCACACCAGCCATTAGTGCCATACACTCCGCTTATCATTGCAGTTGTAATAATCAGTGGCATGAAAGCGAGTGCTTGGACAATTGCCACTATGGCCGCAGAGGTAATTTGCCCTTTTCCGAGTAATGCTGCTGCAATCGGTTCACCCGCAATCCAGTGGTAGTGGGCAGTGATGGTAATCAATGCGGCCATTGGTAACAGATAAATCGCATTTTTCCGAATGCGCTTAATATTGTCATCAAACAGGCTATGTTCTATTTCTTCGCTGTGGCGTTTATCGCGGGAAGCAAAGAACAGCAAGCAAATCATACCAAACAGCATTGCAATACCTTCCGGGCTGAGCGCGACTTCATTACCAGCAATGGTGACTGGGTTAATTCGCTCAATCACCACACGGGCCAGGAAGGCAATAATGATGGTGATTAACCCGGCTTTCTTACCGAATTGATAACCGACGGCAATGGCAGGGAAGGCCACAAATGCATAAATTATCGGATCACCCACCGAGGCGAGGGCATCAAGGAAGTTGACCGGCAGATAACTGAAGCCTTTAATCAATCCATCCAGCGCAATAGTGATTAAAGCGCCATAAGCTGTGCCAATTAATACGGCTAACTTAGTATTATTCAGTGATACCCCAATAATATCCGCTGTGAGCAAAACGATATGAATAACGATAATGCCGGTTACCAATGTAATCGGCATGGCGAAACCAGTAATAAACCCGATGCTGATAGCAAAAGAGATACCCGCCAGCTCTTTCCTGCTCATATTGCCGTTCATGAACTCCGGCATAATAGGCCGCAATCCATCGTGATACACCGCGATAGATTTATTGGCGAGAAAGGTGGCGTACCTCCCCATTAGCGAGAAAAGAATAATCTTGACTAAATTAAACGATTCCATATCACGACCCCATCGGGGCCAATGAGCCCCAGGCTAATTTGTTTATTATTGTTGTCAGTTGTGTCAGTCTTTTTAGAATAAAATGAATGACAGTAATAGATTTTCAGTATTACTTTTCAGCCAATAAAACGGCACATAAGGCTTTAACAGAATTTTCAACACGGTCATTGGTAAAACCGAATGCTTTTTTCCCCTGATCTATCAATTGGCTGATATTGGCTTCTGAGGGTTGGGTCAAAGCATTGGCTATTGTGGCGCACTTATCGCGCCCAATCAGGGCATAAGCCATAGCCAAAGCACCACCGGCACCACTTTGGCAAGCCCCTACGTAATAGTCGAAGCTACCATTTTTGACTTTCATCGCGGCATCCATGTCGGTAAATATGTCAGAGGTGATTTTCCCCGCGCCATATTTAATTAAACAATCTTGTATTTCGTTTTTATTCAACTGCCCACCAATAGCAATTTTAAACATGATGACTTCCCCTTAAGTACCCTGAATATATTTTAAATAATCTGAATATATTCCATTATTTGCTGGCTTCAGTAAGTTGTCGCCAGAAAGAGTGACCGTTTTGTGGCGCAATTGCCGCGAAAAACTCACAGGCTGTCGCGCCAACATCTGACATAGTTTCCCGAATCCCCAGGTGAATAGCTTTCTGCTGTGAATATTTAATTCCCGGATGATAGACCAATAATGGAACTTGCTCGCGTGTGTGCTTGCTATGGCCAATTGTTGGGTCGTTGCCATGATCGGCCATCACCACCAGACAATCACCGGGTGCCATGGCTGCGGTAATTTTCCCTAACATGTTATCGACTAATTGCAGGCGTTCTGCATAGCGCGCGACATCTTGCCCGTGGCCTGCCAAGTCAGTTTCCTGAATATTGGTACAGATAAAGGCACTACCCGCGCGTTGTACTTCTGCTAATGTGATATCCAAAATAACTTGGGAATCAACCAATTGCTGGTAACTTCTCCCCGCCGGATTGGCAACAATATCCGCGACTTTACCCACCAATACTGTGGGGATATTCACTTTCTCAAGCTGATGAGGCACCTGAACATCAGCATCGACACCATAACCGAGATGAATAACCTGAAAACCGGTATCGTAAACACCGGATTTTGGACTGTTAATGCCAATATAATGTTGTTGCTTAACTTCAGCTGCACTGATGATTTCCTGGCTATTCATCAGTTGCCCTCCGTAGGCGATAACGCGGTTTACTTCCACACAACCGCGAACTATCCGACCTATCTTTTCGACCTGCTCAAAATCAATGGCACTTAAATTAGCACAAATATTAAATACTTGACCTAAATCTGCCTCAAGATTATCGCCAATTGCGACGCAGTTATTGACCCATAGAAATTGTAAATCACTGCTATCATCAGGCGCACTGTGCTCTTCAACCTGATAACCCTGCTGGCGTAATGCATCAGCTACACGTGACTTTACGGTGGAGAACGGCATGCTTAAGGGCGCGCGGGGCAGGGTGCCCATGATTTCTTGATGGCCCATAAAGGTATCACCACCTTCATGTTGCAATAGTGCGACACCAAAACTGGCCAGAGGGTTGTCTTGCATCACGCTGTCCTGAAAATCTGGAGAGCCGATATGCAAGGCGTTAAGTAACCCCAACTTCTCTAAATTGGCTAAACGCAATTCCGGGTAAGTTTGTAAAATATGAGCACAAGTATTCGCTCCGAGATCCTGTGGACGCACGGCAGAGACATCAGGCATGGCACCCACGCCAAAGCTGTCGATGACCAGTACAATAAACTTACTCATAACCCCTCCTGTCCTGTGGACGTTGGAATGGTATTACCCTGACTATCAAAAGTTCCGAGTAAGGTGGGGTGACCGGATTGGATGCCTGCGACCAAGACCACATCACTGCGGGTAACGAAAATTTGTGTACGAAAGCACATCACCACCGGGCTGCCGATGGTGAATGGCTCGGTAAGACCCAGTGTATAATCAATGCTGTCATTGGCTGGACTCACTACTTTGGCGGTATGCCACTGTTGGTCATACACCAGCGCATTGCTTAAATGGCCGCGCCGATAGTATCCGCCACCATAGCAATAACTTTTGCCTTGATGGCAATGGGAAACTTCAGTCAGATACAGCATGGCGACATGCTCGGGCTGATTACCTTGTTGGTTAGAGGGCATGGTTCCGGTTAAAGAGTGCCCCGGTTCGGCGTGCGTTACTCCCCATTTAGCCAATTGCGGCAAGCTTTCAACCCCGGTGGCGGAGGGGCCATTAACCTGCTCAACCTTTATGCCCTGCTGCTCAAGAATACTTTTTGCTTCAATCAATGTATTGAGATTTGGGCTGGGCAGCGTCTTGCCTTTTTCATTATCAAAAAGCATGCAAGGGAAATGCGTGACGCCCACCAAACGGATGCCGGGTATTGTTTTTATTTCACGGATAACAGTGGGTAATTCATCCAGAGAGAACCCCGCTTCCTGGCCGGGATAAACCAGGTCGCCGTGATGACAAACCTTTAATAACAGGGCTTGTTCTTTATTTTGACGCACGGCTGCAGCAGCAATTTCGCGTGCTTTGTCAATACTGTAAACAGTAATGACCTCGGGTTGGCGGGATACAACCTCATCCACCATTGCGCTGGGAATTTGAACTAAATGGCCGACGTGGGCGACCGGCAAGTTATATTGATAGAGTTGACGTGCTTCTTTGAAATCTACCGCGACGATACCTTGGTAGCCACACTCCAGCAGGAGTTTGCACAGTAGTGGATTGCGGCCAAACTGCTTACTCATTAGATAAAGAGTAATGCCATAACGTGTTGCTGTTTCCAGTAGCAAACTCGCATTCTGTTTGACCTGATCAACGTCAATAACATAGCTGTCAGGTCTAATCACCCCTTGTTTCCAGAGTAAAAGAGCGACTTCTATCAGCGCTGGATTTTGTTTTTGTAATGCTTTCAGTAGCATATTAAGTCCCTATATAACGCCATTTTATTTTCATTTTTTTGAATATTTAACGAGCGCTAAAATATTTAGCACGCCGTCTGCTGCGCAAGGTGCAGGCCATATAGATTTGCTAATAAATATCCTACTTCGTAATCGGGCACTTGAAAGGTAAACAGTGAGAGTAGGTCGTTATTAATTTCCCTGATATTGGCAAAAACGGCTGTGGTTTCGATCTCTTTTAATATTTCATCATCGATAGCTGGAATAACTTGCCCCTGACTCGCTCGCATCAGCGCATTTGCCATATGAGTGATCAGCATTTCTCCCTGGGAATGGCGAATAGAGAGTTGCCAGTGTTGTTCCAAACGAGTGAGAACATTCAGCATCCCGAAGTAGACCGCAGAATCAATAACCTGCGCGTCATATAAAATTTTTAATCTCGTTTCCATTTCTTTATCTTCATTTTTATGAATATTTGTATATTAGTAATTTATTGTACGGCTGCAAATGCTCAAATCGTTATTTGGTATATTGATCACAATATAATCATTTGCACGAAATTGGCTGCTTCAGTGTGGCGATAGCGCCCTGTTTTCTGCTGAGGCGATGTTGCCGAGATTGATGGTAGATAAAGAAAAAGGCCGCATTTGCGGCCTTTTAAATATGACATCATGGGTTTACCAGTCAGGTTTACTTCACCTTATGGTCAACAGCATGTGCATGTTCTACATCTTCATTTTTCCGGCTGAAGCGGCGGCGAACCACCACGAAGAATACCGGAACAAAGAAGATAGCCAGTACGGTAGCGGTTATCATACCGCCCATAACACCTGTACCAACCGCATTTTGTGCACCAGAACCTGCACCGCTACTGATTACCAATGGTAGAACCCCAAGGATAAAGGCCAGTGAGGTCATCAAGATTGGGCGCAGACGCATACGTACCGCTTCCAATGTTGATTCCACCAAGCCTTTGCCTTCTTTATCCATCAAGTCCTTAGCGAACTCAACAATCAAGATGGCGTTCTTGGCCGATAGCCCGATAGTGGTCAACAAGCCTACCTGGAAGTAAACGTCGTTATTCAGGCCACGCAGAGAGGCTGCCAATAACGCACCGACCACACCCAGCGGTACCACTAACATAACGGAGAATGGAATCGACCAGCTTTCATACAACGCTGCCAGACACAAGAACACCACAATCAGTGAAATGGCGTACAGCGCCGGAGCCTGGTTACCGGACAGACGTTCCTGATAGGACATACCGGTCCAGTCATAGCCGATGCCGCTTGGTAACTTAGACGCCAACTCTTGCATCAGATCCATCGCCTCACCGGTACTTTTACCCGGTGCAGCCTGACCCAGAATTTCCATGGATGGCAAGCCGTTATAACGTTCGAGTCGCGGTGAGCCATATTCCCATTTGGCGCTGGAGAAGGTGGCAAATGACACCATCTGACCGGCGTTATTACGGACATACCACTTATCAATATCATCCGGTAACATACGGAATGGCGCATCAGCCTGCACGTAAACTTTCTTCACACGACCACGGTCGATAAAGTCATTTACATAGCTGCCGCCCATTGCTGAACCCAGAGTGGTATTGATATCAGAAATAGCTACACCAAGAGCTTGTGCTTTTTCCTGATCCACTTCGACTTTGAACTGCGGCGTATCTTCCAGACCGTTAGGACGCATACCTACCAACATATCCGGGTGTTGTGCCGCCATGCCGAGCAGTTGGTTACGTGCTTCGGTTAACTTTTGATGTCCTACGTTACCTTGGTCAATTAACTGGAAGTCAAAGCCGGTAGCTGTACCCAGTTCCACAATTGCTGGCAAGTTAAAGGCAAACACTAAACCGTCTTTAATTTGCGAGAAGGCAGCAGAAGCACGGCCAACAATCGCTGGAACTTTGTTTTGCTCGCCAGGGCGTTCATCCCAGTTTTTCAAACTCACGAATGCCAAACCGGTATTTTGACCCTGACCACTGAAACCGAAGCCGTTAACGGTAAATACTGAGTTAACAACATCTTTTTCTTTGTCGAGATAATAATCAGTGACTTGATCCAGCACTTTCTGCGTACGTTCTTGGGTCGCACCTGCTGGCATTTGCACCATAGTCAGGAACACGCCTTGGTCTTCTTCCGGCAAGAATGATGTCGGTAAGCGCAGGAACAGCACGCCCATACCAATCACGATGGCCAGATAGATAACCAAATAACGCCCGGTACTGCGCAGAATGTTGCCAACACTGTCGGTATAGTGATGGGTGCTTTTCTCGAACATGCGGTTAAACCAACCGAAGAAGCCGGTTTTCGGACCATGTTCGCCTTTGGCGATCGGTTTTAACATGGTGGCACACAGTGCTGGCGTCAGTATTAATGCTACCAGAACAGAGAGCACCATGGCCGAAACGATAGTGATAGAGAACTGACGATAAATGGCCCCGGTTGCGCCACCGAAGAAGGCCATCGGGATAAATACCGCTGACAGCACCATCGCGATCCCCACCAATGCGCCCTGGATTTGCTCCATGGATTTCTTGGTGGCTTCTTTCGGTGGTAGCCCTTCCTCTTGCATCACACGTTCGACGTTCTCTACCACGACGATGGCGTCATCCACCAATAGCCCTATCGCCAACACCATCCCGAACATCGTTAGGGTGTTTATCGAATAGCCAAAGGCCGAGAGAATGGCGAAAGTTCCCAGCAATACTACCGGAACGGCAATCGTTGGAATTAACGTCGCCCGGAAGTTTTGCAAGAACAGATACATGACCAGGAACACCAGAATAATGGCTTCTACCAGTGTTTTAACCACTTCGTTGATGGAGATTTTAACGAACGGCGTGGTGTCATACGGGTAAACCACTTTCAGCCCTGCCGGGAAGAACGGCTGTAATTTTGCCAATTCAGCTTTTACTGCCGCAGAGGTGTTCAGGGCGTTAGCCCCTGTTGCCAACTTAATACCGATACCTGCAGCTGGCTTACCATTAAAACGGGCAATAATGTTGTAGTTTTCAGCACCCAGTTGAACGATAGCCACATCTTTCAAGCGAACCTGTGAACCATCAGTGTTGACCTTCAGCATGATTTGGCTGAATTCTTCCGCATTGGTCAGACGGGTCTGAGCAATAATAGAGGAGTTCAGTTCTTGCCCTGGAACTGGCGGTGTACCACCTAATTGGCCGGCGGCAACCTGGTTGTTCTGCACTTTAATGGCGTTAATAACATCAACCGGCGTCAAGCCGTAGTTATTTAGTTTGTGCGGGTCCATCCAAATACGCATCGCGTATTGGGAACCAAACAACTGAACATCACCCACACCTGCGGTACGGCTAATTGGGTCTTTAACGTTAGAACCTACATAGTCGGCGATATCTTCCTGTTTCATGGTACCGTCTTCAGAAATAAAGCCGGCAACCATCAGGAAGCTACTACTGGACTTTTCAACGCTCACACCTTGCTGCTGCACTTCTTGCGGCAGTAAAGGCATGGCTAATTGCAGTTTGTTCTGCACCTGAACCTGAGCGATATCGGGGTCAGTGCCTGAGTTAAAGGTCAACGTCAACTGCACGTTACCGGAGGAGTCACTGCTGGAAGACATATACAGCAAGTTATCGATACCGTTCATGTTCTGTTCGATAACCTGCGTAACTGTATTCTGCACAGTGGTCGCATCGGCGCCAGGGTAGTTGGCGGAGATTGAAATTGCCGGTGGCGCAATGGTCGGATATTGCGCTACGGGTAACTTCATTATCGCCAGGCTACCGGCCAACATAATTATGATGGCGATAACCCAGGCGAAAATAGGGCGATCAATAAAGAACTTAGCCATGAATTACCGGCTCCTTTTAAGACTTCTTCGCTGTGTCAGCCGGGGCTGCTTTTTGTTCTGTCTCAGTAACTTCCTGCACTTTCACCTGCACGCCCGGTCTGATTTTCTGCAAGCCGGAAACGATCAGGCGATCGCCTGCTTTCAAGCCTTCAGTTACCAACCATTTATTACCGATAGCCTGATTAGCGACCAGTGTGCGTAACTCAACTTTGTCATCAGCACCAACAACCATGGCCGTTGCTTCACCGCGTGGGTTGCGCGTCACACCTTGTTGAGGCACTAACAGTGCATCAGGGCGGACACCTTCATCCAGACGGGCGCGGACAAACATCCCTGGTAATAACGCTTCATTCGGGTTAGGGAAGATAGCGCGGATAGTGATAGAGCCAGTGGTTTCATCTACGGTCACACCAGAGAATTCCAAGGTACCGGTTTCGGCATATTCAGAGCCGTTTTCCAGTAACAAGCGAACTTTAGCTTTACCGTTTTCCTGTTTCAGCGTGCCATCAGCCAGCTCTTTTTTCAGGCGCAGGAACTCATCACTTGACTGAGTCACATCAACATACATCGGATCAAGTTGTTGGACTGTTGTCAAAGCAGTTGCCTGACCACTGGTCACCAATGCACCTTCAGTCACTGAAGATTTACCGGTACGGCCACTGATTGGCGAGGTCACCTGAGTATAAGCCAGGTTAATGCGGGCACTTTCTACTGCTGCTTTTGCCGCAACGACTGCTGCATTAGCTTGCATAGAATTAGATACCGCCTGGTCGTACTCTTGTTTACTGATGTAGTTGGTACCCAGCAATGGTTTATAGCGATTAACTGTCAGACGAGCGATTTCAGCTGCAGCTTGTGCTTTAGCTAAGTCACCTTTGGCGCTGTCATAAGCAGCCTGATAAGTGGCTGGGTCAATTTGATAAAGGGATGTTCCGGCGGTGACATCACTGCCTTCAACGTAGTTACGTTTAAGAATAATACCGCTAACTTGCGGACGAACTTCTGCAACACGAAATGCGGACGTGCGGCCAGGCAATTCGGTTGTGATATTCAGTGGTGCTGCTTTTAATGTCACAATGCCGACTTCAGGTGCCTGTTGAGCATGGGCTTGCGCCGCATCTTTGTCATTACATCCTATAAGTACTAAGCTGCCTGAAAGTACCAGAATTGCAGCCAGAGGCATTACCCCTCTGTTTTTGCTCATAGATAAACCTCAAGTGTCCGATTTTTAATTTAATTCAATGGATCACAAGCTTTAAAACCCATTGCTGCGTAAATTATATGTGCGTGCTATGGTACATACATTCGTGAATGTATGTAAATCGCACCCCCTCGAAAAAACAACGCTATGGCACGAAAAACCAAACAGCAAGCCGAAGAGACCCGGCAACAAATTTTAGATGCCGCAGTGCGGGAATTTTCTGCGCACGGCGTTTCAGGCACTTCACTTACTGATATTGCTGTCGCCGCAGGTGTCACCCGAGGCGCAATTTACTGGCACTTCAAGAATAAGGTAGACCTATTTAACGAAGTCTGGGAGTTATCAGAGTCTAAAGTTGATCTGCTCGAATTAGAGTATCAGGCAAAATATCCTGATAATCCACTCCGTATTCTCCGTGAAATACTCATTTATGTGCTTGTTTCTACGCGAGAGGATTGCCGGCGACGCGCATTGATGGAAATTGTGTTCCATAAATGCGAATTTGTCGGAGAGATGACCTCCTTCCACGATGCACGTAAAGTCCTTGATTTAGCTAGTTATGAGCGAATTGAATCGGTTTTGCAAGGCTGTATTGATGCTAATCAGCTGCCCGTCAATCTTGATACCCGCCGTGCTGCGATTATCATGAGAGCCTATATTACAGGTTTGATGGAAAACTGGCTTTTTATGCCAGAAAGTTTTGATATAAAACAAGAGGCGCCGGTATTAATTGATGCCTATCTGGATATGCTGGCCCACAGCCTTTCATTGCAAAAAGAGATGAATAGCAAGGTATCGGATTAACTGGAGAAATTTATATGAGCGACAAAACGAATTCACTGGTCGTCATTGCCAATGGTGCGGCGTATGGACAAGAGTCATTATTTAATGCGTTGCGTTTATCCATCGCATTGAAAGAACAGCAAGGTGATCTCGATTTACGTTTATTTTTAATGTCTGATGCGGTTATTGCCGGCCTTCAAGGGCAGCAGCCAGCAGAAGGTTACAATTTACGGCAGATGTTGGAAATTCTCACTGCACAGAACGTTCCGGTTAAACTCTGTAAAACTTGTACAGATGCGCGTGGGATAACGGGATTAACGTTGGTTGACGGAGTGGAAATCGGCACTTTGGTTGAATTGGCCCAATGGACGCTGGCTGCCGAGAAAGTGCTGACGTTTTGAGTGATCAGAGCGTTTCTGATTTTGATTTCCTCAATCAACTGTTATTTCTATCTGTTACATACTGTTCAAGAGTAAATGCGTAACTGCCCGCATTAATGATCGCTATTCATGACCGGAAAAACTTTTCTTATTATGACTCGAGACTGAACGTGGTAGGATTTCACTCTCTCTGTTGAAATGAAGTTCAAATATGAGCAGCAGATTTCCTAATCCAGATTCTTTGTCATTTTCGTTGTTATCAAGCGCCTTTTTATTGCGCCTGCAAATAATGATTATCCTGCTTATAATATCACTGCTAATTTCACCGGCAATTTTCTCGGCTGGAATGAATATAGATGTGCCAACGCGCAGTGAAGTACTGAGTCAGTTGGATGCATTATCAAAACAAAAAATATTGTCACCCGCTGAAAAGTTATCGCAGCAAGATCTAACAAAAACGCTGGAATACCTTGATACCATTGAGCGTACCAAGCAGGAAGCCGCTCAACTTAGACAACAATTAGCACAGGCTCCGGCGAAGCTGCGTCAGGCAACGGAAGGGCTGGATGCGCTTAAGAACAGTTCAGCCGATACACTGACCCGAGAATCCCTGTCTAATTATTCATTGCGCCAATTAGAATCTCGCCTAAATGAAACTCTGGATGACTTACAATCTGCCCAAGAAGATCTTTCGGCTTATAATAGCCAGCTAATCTCCCTGCAAACTCAGCCAGAACGCGTGCAGAGTGCTATGTATAACGCATCGATGCGTTTAATGCAGATTCGCAACCAACTCAATGGATTGGCTCCGAATCAAGAAGTTTTACGGCCCACCCAACAGCAAGCGCTATTGACTGAACAAGTCATGCTAAATGCGCAGCTAGATTTACAGCGTAAAAATCTGGAAGCCAATACCACCTTACAAGATTTACTGCAAAAACAGCGGGATTACACCACTGCGCACATTAATCAGTTGGAGCGTTATGTCCAGCTATTGCAAGAGGTGGTGAGCGGTAAACGGTTGATTCTTTCGGAGAAAACAGCCAAAGAAGCGCAAGTGCCTGATGATGCGACTGATATCCAAAATGACCCATTGGTTAGCCGTGAATTGGCGATAAACAAAGAGTTGAGCCAGCGGCTGATTAACGCTACTAAAGAAGGTAACACGCTGGTACAACAGAATATCCGGGTCAAAAACTGGCTGGATCGTGCATTACAATCTGAACGTAATTTAAAGGAACAAATTACCGTTTTACGTGGCAGCTTGTTGCTTTCCCGTATTCTGTATCAGCAGCAACTCAACTTACCTGCATCTGGGCTGATTACCAATATGGGTCCACGAATCGCTGATTTGCGCCTGGAACAATTTGAAATTAATCAGCAGCGTGACCAGCTATTCCAGGGGGATGACTACATTCAAACCCTGATGACTGACAGTAAAGAAAAAGTCAGCCCTGATGTTGAAGACGCACTGGGGCAAATAGTTGATATTCGTCGCGAATTGTTAGATCAATTGAATAAACAGCTGGGCAATCAACTGACTCTGGCAATTAACCTGCAAATTAATCAGCAGCAGTTATTGAGTGTTAACGAGTCACTACAACATACACTGACACAGCAAATTTTCTGGGTTAGTAGCAATAAACCAATGGATTGGTCTTGGCTAAAAGCATTGCCGGGAGCAGTGAAAGCTGAGCTGAGTAATTTTAATTTTACCCTGTCATGGAATGATGTATTAGCAGGGTTAATGAAATCACTGGTATTCCTGATACCAATGCTGATTGTGGTCGGTGTGATCCGCTCACGCTACAAAATCATTAATAAGCATCTGGATAGTCTGGCCGCTGATGTCGGGCAATTAAAACACGACAGTCAAATGCACACACCGAAAGCCATCATGCTCACCTTGCTGAAAGTGTTGCCAGGGTCTCTGATCATATTGGGTATAGGTTATTGGTGTTTGCGTTCAGATTTTAATCTTAGTGATTTCTTCTGGAGTTTCTTCCAACGTCTGGCGCTGTTCTGGCTGGTGTTTGACCTGACCTATCGCATGTTATCGCCAGGTGGCATTACCGAGCGGCACTTTATGATAGCCGCTGACCGATGCGCCCATTATCGACGTCAAATGGTGCGATTGGGGGCTGCATTGCTGCCTGTTATCTTCTGGTCTGCCTTGGGGGAGAAAAGCCCACTTCGGTTGGTAGATGATGTTATCGGGCAGGTCGTCATTGTTATTGCTTTGGCATTGTTGGCGCTGTTTGTCTATCCATTCTGTCGTGATAGCTGGCGTGAGAAAGATTCTCACGCGGTTCGACTCGTGATAGTCACCGCTATTGCAGGAACGCCGATCATATTGATTGGATTAATGGTTGCTGGGTATTTCTACACAACTCTGCAACTGGCAGGCCGCTGGATTGATAGTCTCTATTTATTATTCCTGTGGAATATCATTTACCTGACGGCGATTCGTGGATTGGGGGTTGCGGCACGACGTTTAGCCTATCGTCGCGCCATCGCCCGGCGACAAAATCTGGTGAAAGAGGGGGCTGAGGGCGGTGAGCCGGTCGAAGAACCCCCACTGGCACTGGAACAAATTAACCAGCAGTCATTGCGTTTGACCACTATGGTTCTGTTCCTGATTTTCGCCACTTGTTTCTATGCCATCTGGGCTGATTTGATAACGGTTATCTCCTATCTCGACAGCATCTCTTTGTGGCATTACACCACAACCGTGGCGGGCGCGAGTGTTTCTCAGGCGGTCACATTGGGAAATATGCTCGTGGCATTAATGGCGCTAGTGGTTGCTTATATCCTGACGCGCAACCTGCCCGGATTGCTTGAGGTGGTGGTGTTGTCGCGGTTACAGCTACGTCAGGGCACCTCTTATGCCATCACCACCATTTTAACCTATCTCATTACCGCGATTGGGGGGATAACTGCACTCAGCTCTCTCGGGGTATCGTGGGATAAACTGCAATGGCTGGTTGCCGCGCTGTCAGTTGGTTTGGGCTTTGGTTTGCAGGAGATTTTTGCCAACTTTGTATCGGGTTTGATTATTTTGTTCGAACGCCCTGTTCGTATTGGCGACACCGTAACCATTGGCACTTTCTCCGGCAATGTTAACAAAATCCGTATTCGTGCCACCACGATCACCGACTTTGACCGCAAAGAGGTGATTATTCCGAATAAGGCCTTTGTTACCGAGCGCCTGATCAACTGGTCGCTATCAGATACTATTACCCGGATTATTATTAAAGTTGGTGTTGCGTATGGCTCTGATTTAGCGAAAGTTAAAGAGATATTGCTAAAAGCGGCTCATGAGAATCCGCGGGTTATGACTGACCCTGAGCCTCATGTATTCTTCCTCAACTTTGGTGCCAGTACCCTTGATCATGAATTGCGGGTGTATGTACGCGAATTACGTGACCGCAGCTATACGGTTGATGAATTGAATAGTGCGATTGATAAGTTATGCCGCGAGAATGACATCAACATTGCGTTTAATCAGTTGGATGTGTATTTACACAAACCTGATGGCACTGAAATTCAAGAGGTAAGCCGGCCTTTTGCTACGAAAGAATTGCCCTCTGCACCGTCGGAGAAGTCGCCAATTGGGGATACCAAACCTGATTTACCGGATATCAACAAGCCACTCGCTTAAAACTGTTAGGTAGGGGTAACGGTGAATTCATACGTTTTGCATGTAACTAACTACAACAAGGCAATACTCGATGGTATCGCCTTGGCTAAACATCAGGAATAACCGGGTCAATCAGATGTTTGATTACGCAGCTTACGCTGATAATCAAGTTGCACGATAGCTAACGCTGCCAGTGCTGTTTCCGGCGCTATCTCATTGCATTCCAGCAAGTAGATAAGATCTACTGCCAGTTGCAGTTCTGGTGAAGCTTTTTCAACTGACATAATCTGGCCAATATTTGATTTTCAGTGAGTGAGGAAAGTTTGATGGGGATAAGTTACTGCTAGTTCCCACCTAACTTGATTTCAATTAATCTACCCAATAGATTTCAAGCTGTACTCAGGTGGCTAGTGAGAAAACCCGATAAGTTCACATAAACACGGCACATGGGGGATTGAACCAGCTAACCCCTGCAACTTGAAACAAGGTAGGTATAAAACATTATAGAAAAGTATTCGCTATCGAAACCTTAATGATTCAAAAAATGTGACAAATATTCAAAAACCGTTCTCTTTCTTCTCAATACTGCGTTCTATTTTTATCAGTGCCTGCCGGCAGCGCATTAAACGGCCCTCCAGTGCGGCGAGTTCTTTTTGTATCTTCTGTTGCTCGGTCAATAAATTTTGCTTACCCAGTTGGCTTTCTCTGTCCTGAATCATGGCCAGTATTCGCCGCTCATAATCTTGATGCTCAGCCAGCTTGTGGTAAGGGTCCAACTTATTATACTTGGGTTCAGGGTTGGTTTTTCTCAGCTTTTGAGTGGCTAACTCTCGTTGTAAGGCGGATATTTGTGCGACCAGCTTTTCAGCTAAAAAGGCGACCTGCTGTGTACGATTCTCTGCAACGAACTGTTTTAATTGGGCCATGTTTTTGTGTACTTCCAGTAGATAATCGCGAAAACGGTTACCATGATTGCCAAATAATTTCAGGTCAAAACGGGCCTGCTGAGAAGGCATGTTAGCTTGTGGGCCGACCTGAGCCGATAATGCCTCAATTTGGCTTTCAAGCACCTGTAATAGCTTTTCTGTACTCATGGCGCTTCTCCTGGGGGATTTTTCCGCCAGCTTGCCTTTGAATGTCGATGCTTACAAGCGAGGGGCGGCTAAAACGCTATGTTAGTGGTAATAATGCCAATAATATCTATTGATGATGACCAGTGCATGCGTTAATGATAGGACCACATTGAGAAATATTATTATGAAGGGAGTGTATGTCTCGTTGGTTGTTGATAGCTTTGGGTTGGCTAGCAGTGGTTTTGGCAACCTTAGGTGTTGTGCTTCCTTTGTTACCCACTACGCCATTTTTGCTACTGGCGGCGTGGTGTTTTGCACGATCCTCTCCTCGTTTTCATCATTGGCTGCTTTATCGTTCATGGTTTGGTAGTTACATACGCACATGGCAGCAACATCGGGCTTTGCCCCCAGGCGTTAAATGGAAAGCAATATTGGTGACGGTGCTCACGTTCGCTATTTCGCTCTGGTTGGTGAAAATTTGGTGGGTCAGAGGCATTTTGCTGGTGATATTGACGTTATTATTGACCTTTATGTTACGGATGCCAGTTATTGACCTATCGCAACAAAAAAGGCCCTGAGTCGTTCACATCAGTTGCATTTTAATGCCAGTTTGCATAGATTTGAGCGTTTTCGTGCGCGGGATATCCCCTCGTTGCATCCTTAGGGTTAAGGATGACGTAATTTACTCTATCGAGGCGTGATGGGTTGATAGGCTAAGTTACTCAGTTGATGCCATTTTAGCATCGACTGACCGCGCTTTAGTATGTACAGCAGTTTTATCAGGCACAAATTATGACCGCTACTGCACCTAATACAGCACAACAGCTTAAATATATTAAAGACAGTATCCAAACTATCCCCGATTACCCAAAAGCGGGAATACTGTTCCGTGATGTGACCAGCTTGCTGGAAGATCCATTAGCCTACGCCGCCAGCATTGAGCTGTTGACTGAGCGCTATCTGGATAAGGGCGTAACTAAAGTCGTGGGCACCGAAGCGCGTGGTTTTCTATTTGGTGCGCCAGTGGCTTTGTCTCTTGGCGTTGGCTTTGTTCCCGTCCGTAAGCCGGGCAAGTTACCACGTGAGACCATCAGCGAAAGCTATGAGTTAGAATACGGTACTGACAAACTTGAGATCCACACCGACAGCATTAAACCGGGCGATAAGGTCTTGGTTATTGATGACTTACTGGCGACCGGTGGGACAATTGAAGCGACGGTTAAACTTATTCGTCAACTGGGTGGTGAAGTCACCGATGCCGCGTTTGTGATTAATTTACCCGATTTGGGTGGCGAAGCTCGCCTGAATGACCAAGGCATTACTTGCTACAGTCTGGTTGATTTCTCTGGCCATTGATTGTACTGAAAATATCAGCCTCGCTGTCAGTAGTGAGGCTGTGTTAGCATGACCTTCTATATTATTCAACTTCTCCGGTATTAATGAGCTATCAGGTCCTTGCCCGTAAGTGGCGCCCCAAAACGTTTGCCGACGTCGTTGGTCAGGAACATGTCCTGACGGCGTTGGCTAATGGCCTTTCATTAGGGCGAATTCATCACGCCTATTTATTTTCTGGCACCCGTGGGGTAGGTAAGACCTCTATTGCCCGGTTGTTAGCCAAAGGCCTCAACTGCGAAACGGGCATTACTGCCACCCCTTGTGGCACCTGTGCAAATTGCCTGGAAATCGAGCAAGGTCGTTTTGTTGATCTGATCGAAATCGATGCGGCTTCACGCACTAAAGTCGAAGATACCCGCGAACTGCTGGATAATGTCCAATATGCGCCGGCTCGTGGCCGCTTCAAAGTCTATTTGATCGATGAAGTGCACATGTTGTCACGGCACAGTTTCAATGCCTTGTTGAAAACTCTTGAAGAACCGCCAGCCCATGTGAAATTCCTGCTGGCGACAACCGATCCGCAGAAGTTACCCGTCACCATACTTTCTCGCTGTTTGCAGTTTCACCTAAAGGTCATTGATGTTGAGGTGATTCGTGCCCAGCTCGAAAAAATACTGTTAGCCGAGCAAATCAGTAGTGATGCCAGAGCATTACAATTACTAGCGCGCGCTGCTGATGGCAGTATGCGCGATGCGCTCAGTTTGGCTGATCAGGCCATCGCGATGGGGGATGGTCATGTCACTACCGCCACTGTCAGCCAAATGTTGGGAACATTGGATGACGAACAACCGCTGGCGATTATTGAAGCGTTAGTGAGTGCCGATGGCGCACGCGTGATGGCCCAGCTTGAGCAAGCGGCATCACGCGGTGTTGACTGGGAAAATCTATTAGTCGAAACCTTAAGTTTGCTGCACCGCATTGCGATGGTGCAGTTATTGCCCTCCATGCTGGATAATCACTACGCGACTATTGAGCCGCGATTACGCGAGTTGGCGCGGACACTGCCGCCGACAGATATCCAACTGTACTACCAGACATTGCTGGTGGGGCGAAAAGAGTTAGCATATGCCCCTGACCGCCGCATGGGGGTCGAAATGACTTTATTGCGTGCCTTGGCGTTTCACCCTAAAGCGATAATTGCCGAGCCACAGAGGGTGCCAGTTAGTGCTTCTGCGGCGATAGCGGATAATACACCAGCGCCGCAGCAACATTTTCAGGCTCCGTCATCTACCCAACATGCGCCACAGTATGAGGCCCCGCCATTAGGTGCCACTGCGTCGGTTAACACCGAGCTTCCAGACGCTACCGCGCAATTGCTGCAAGCACGCACGCAGTTACTGCGCAAATCGGGGACGACCCCACCAAAAAAGAATGAGCCGGCAGCGCCAGGAAAAGCGCGGCCGGTAAACTCAGCGCTGGAGCGTTTAGCTTCGGTGACTGAGCGCAGCCAGCAGCGCCTGGCCGCCAAATCCACGGAAGAGAAGAAACCGGCGAAGAAAGAAGCTTATCGCTGGACTGCGCAGAATCAGCCAGAGGTGCCAGCAGAGCCGGTAGCGACACCAAAAGCATTGCGATCGGCATTGGAGCATGAAAAAACGCCGGAACTTTCTGCTAAATTGGCTCAAGAAGCGATGGTTCGCGATCCTTGGGCAGCAGAAATTGATAAATTACACATTCCCAAATTGGTGCAACAACTTGCGCTGAATGCATTTAAAGAAGAAATAGAACCGGGTAATATTCGCCTTCACCTGCGTTCTGCTCAGCGCCATTTAAACTCGCCCTCGGCACAAAAGACGTTGGCAGACGCATTGAGTGAATTACACGGTAATACAGTCACACTAAGTGTTATCGAAGATGATAATCTGGCGGAGCGTACCCCGTTAGAGTGGCGGCAGGCCATTTATGAAGAAAAGCTGGCACAAGCACGCCAGTCAATTATTGCGGATAATAATATTCAGACGCTGCGTCGTTTCTTCGACGCCGAACTGGATGAAGAAAGTATCCGACCGGTTTAACCGCTGCGATAAGTGCATGGTGCACTGACGCGGCCCCTTGCTATGAGAGATGACTATGTTTGGTAAAGGCGGTATTGGCAATTTAATGAAGCAAGCCCAGCAGATGCAGGAAAAAATGCAGCAGATGCAGGAAGAAGTCGCCAAATTGGAAGTTACCGGTGAATCTGGCGCGGGCTTGGTAAAAGTGACTATCAATGGGGCGCATAACTGCCGCCGGGTTGAAATCGACCCAAGCCTGTTGGTCGAAGAAGATAAAGAAATGCTGGAAGATTTGATTGCTGCGGCATTGAACGATGCTGCTCGTCGCATCGATGAAACGCAAAAAGAAAAAATGGCTTCAGTATCAAGTGGTATGCAGTTACCACCAGGCTTTAAGATGCCGTTCTGATGCAAACCAGTCCACTCCTTGAATCATTGATGGAGGCGTTGCGCTGTTTGCCGGGCGTAGGCCCGAAATCGGCGCAACGTATGGCATTCCAATTGCTACAGCGGGATCGTAGCGGTGGAATGCGCCTGGCACAGTCATTGACGCGTGCAATGTCTGAAATTGGTCACTGTGCTGACTGCCGTACCTTTACCGAGCAAGAGCATTGCACCATTTGCTCTAATCCACGGCGGCAGCAAAATGGTCAAATCTGCGTGGTCGAAAGCCCAGCTGATATCCATGCCATTGAGCAAACGGGCCAGTTTGGCGGGCGCTATTTTGTGTTGATGGGGCATTTATCGCCCATGGACGGCATAGGTCCCGGTGATATTGGTTTGGATTTGCTTGAAAAACGGCTGGAAACTGAAACGATCACTGAAGTTATTCTGGCGACCAACCCGACAGTCGAAGGGGATGCAACCGCCAACTATATTGGTCAGATGTGCGGTCAGTATGGTGTGTTAGCCAGCCGTATTGCACACGGTGTGCCAGTCGGTGGTGAGTTGGAAATGGTTGATGGTACAACCCTATCCCACTCATTAGCGGGACGTAATCCCATTAAATACTAGTTTTAATCTGCTGGGCGATTGTTTTGTTATTGATTATCATATGAATAATTTCATCCGTGATGTTCAATCAATCGCCCCTGATTCTCTGTTTTTTCTGTGTTAAGGCTTGAAAGCCCCCGCAATTGACCCCATTTGATACTCACTGTTCGATTTTATCTACCTGTCGGTAATTTGGATTGAGGTAATTAATGAGTATGAAAGGTCAAGAAACCCGTGGATTTCAGTCAGAAGTAAAACAACTTCTTCATTTGATGATTCACTCGCTTTATTCCAATAAAGAAATTTTCTTGCGCGAGCTTATCTCTAACGCCTCTGATGCGGCAGATAAACTTCGTTTCCGCGCACTGTCTCACCCAGAATTGTTTGAAGGCGATGGCGAGCTGCGTGTGCGTTTATCTTTTGATAAAGAAAAGCGTACTTTGACCCTAAGTGATAACGGTATTGGTATGAGCCGTGAAGAAGTCATTGATAATCTCGGTACTATCGCGAAATCAGGGACTAAAGCATTCCTCGAATCTATCGGCTCAGACCAGGCGAAAGATAGCCAATTAATTGGCCAGTTTGGTGTGGGCTTCTATTCTGCTTTCACCGTGGCAGATAAAGTCACCGTTCGCACTCGCGCTGCTGGCGCGCCCGCAGATGCAGGTGTGTTCTGGGAATCAGCAGGCGAGGGTGATTACACCATAGCGGATATCACCAAAGAAGAGCGCGGTACGGAAATTACTCTGCATTTGCGCGAAGGTGAAGATGAATACCTTGATAACTGGCGCTTGCGTTCTGTTATCAGCAAATATTCAGACCATATTGCACTGCCAGTCGAAATCGAAAGCAAAAATGAAGAAGATGGCACTGTCACTTGGGAGAAAATCAACAAAGCCCAGGCGTTGTGGACTCGCGGCAAAGCTGAAATAACTGACGACGAATACAAAGCATTCTACAAACATATTGCTCATGACTTCACTGATCCACTGATTTGGAGTCATAACCGCGTAGAGGGTAAGCAAGAGTACACCAGTCTGTTGTACATCCCGGCGCAAGCGCCTTGGGATATGTGGAATCGCGACCATAAGCACGGCCTCAAACTGTATGTACAGCGCGTGTTTATCATGGATGACGCTGAGCAGTTCATGCCGAATTATCTGCGTTTTGTTCGCGGCCTGATTGATTCCAATGATCTGCCGCTGAACGTTTCGCGCGAGATCTTGCAAGACAGCCGTGTAACGCAGAACCTACGCAGTGCGCTAACCAAACGTGTACTGCAAATGTTGGAAAAACTGGCTAAAGATGACGCTGAGAAGTATCAGCAGTTCTGGCAACAGTTTGGTATGGCTCTTAAAGAGGGGCCAGCGGAAGACGGTAGCAACAAAGATACCATTGCCAAGTTACTGCGCTTTGCTTCGACTCATACTGACAGCTCCGCGCAAACCGTGTCGCTAGAAGACTATGTCAGCCGCATGGCCGAAGGGCAGGAGAAGATTTATTACATCACTGCGGATAGCTATGCCGCGGCCAAGAATAGCCCGCATTTGGAGCTGTTCCGTAAAAAAGGCATTGAAGTCTTGCTGTTGTCCGATCGTATTGACGAATGGATGATGAGCTACCTGACTGAGTTCGATGGTAAAGCTTTCCAATCAGTCAGCAAAGCAGATGACTCATTGAACAAATTGGCCGATGAAGAGCGCCCAGAACAGCAAGAAGCGGATAAAGCGCTGGAGCCTTTTGTCGAGCGTGTGAAAACGCTGCTGGGTGAGCGTGTAAAAGATGTCCGTCTGACCCACCGTTTGACGGATACTCCGGCCATTGTCACCACGGATGCGGATGAAATGAGCACGCAAATGGCGAAATTGTTCGCCGCTGCGGGTCAGCAGGCACCGGAAGTGAAGTATATCTTTGAACTGAACCCGGAACATAGCCTGGTCAAACGTGCTGCTGATGTGGCTGATGATACGCAGTTCGCTGAATGGGTTGAGTTACTGCTGGATCAAGCACTATTGGCTGAGCGAGGAACCCTAGAGGATCCTAACCAGTTCATTCGTCGAATGAATCAGTTATTAACCGCTTAATTTAGTATTAGAACGCCTCGGATAGATAGCTTATTCGGGGCGTTTTTATTTTATTTGAATGAATTAAATTTTTATCCTGCCTGTTTTTGCCGATCCAATTCCACTAACTCGCCTCGTGCGCCTTGAGCCAACCCCCCTGAAAATGGTAAGGTTGCTTGTTTCCGCAATTTTGATTTGTTTACGTAAAAATACATAGAAAAACTACATAGCAAGGGGATTTACGCAATGCGTATCATTCTGCTGGGCGCTCCGGGCGCTGGTAAGGGTACTCAGGCTCAATTCATCATGGAGAAATACGGTATTCCGCAAATCTCTACTGGTGATATGTTGCGCGCCGCTGTAAAAGCAGGTTCTGAGTTAGGTCTGAAAGCGAAAGAAATTATGGATGCCGGCAAGCTGGTCACTGATGAGCTGGTTATCGCATTGGTTAAAGAGCGCATTACACAGGACGATTGCCGTGACGGTTTCCTGCTAGATGGGTTCCCGCGTACCATTCCTCAAGCTGATGCCATGAAAGAAGCAGGTATCAAGGTTGATTATGTATTGGAGTTTGATGTTCCAGACGAACTGATTGTTGATCGCATCGTTGGGCGTCGGGTACATGCTGCTTCAGGTCGGGTTTATCACATTAAATTCAACCCACCTAAAGTTGAAGATAAAGATGATGTGACCGGTGAAGAACTGACAATTCGTAAAGATGATCAGGAAGCAACAGTGCGCAAACGTCTGGTTGAATATCATCAGCAAACTGCACCATTGGTTTCTTACTATCGTAAAGAAGCTGATGCAGGTAACACACAATATTTTAAACTGGACGGAACCCGTAAAGTAGCAGAAGTCAGTGCGGAACTGGCGACTATTCTCGGTTAATTCTGGATGGTAAGATAGTCAAGGCGGCCTGAGGTCGCCTTTATTATTTTACAGAACAGCTGAAATATATTTGTCGGTTTGAATAAGCGGCTTAATACACAATAAGGACTCCTGCATGAAGCAAAGCAAGCTTGGCGTACTGATGGTTAATCTGGGAACACCGGATGCCCCGACACCGCAAGCAGTAAAACGCTATCTGGCTGAGTTCTTGAGTGATCGCCGGGTAGTTGATACTTCACCATGGTTGTGGTGGCCTTTGCTACGTGGAGTAATTTTACCGATTCGATCCCCGCGCGTGGCAAAACTGTATCAATCTGTCTGGATGGAAGAAGGTTCGCCTTTATTGGTCTATAGCCGCCGGCAACAAAAAGCGTTAGCCGCCCGTATGCCCGATATCCCTGTAGAGTTAGGGATGAGTTATGGCTCACCGAATCTGCCAGGTGCTATTGATAAACTATTGGCGCAAGGTGTAACCAAGCTGGTGGTATTACCGCTTTATCCGCAATATTCTTGCTCGACCAGTGCGGCCGTCTGGGATGCTGTTGCCCGTATTTTGAAAGGTTATCGCTGTTTACCGTCGATTTCTTTTATCCGTGATTATGCTGAGCACCCTGCCTATATTTCAGCGCTAAAACAAAGTGTTGAAAACTCTTTTGTGCAACATGGTAAACCAGACAGATTAGTCCTGTCTTTTCACGGTATTCCTAAACGCTATGCGCAATTAGGGGATGACTACCCACAACGCTGTGAAGAAACCAGTCGCGCTTTACGTGCTGAAATAGCCTTACCGGCAGAGCAAATTATGATGACATATCAATCACGTTTTGGTCGCGAGCCGTGGTTAACTCCATATACTGACGAAACCTTAAAAAGTCTACCTTCTCAGGGTGTTAAACATATTCAGTTGATATGCCCCGGTTTTTCTGCTGACTGCCTGGAAACACTGGAAGAAATCAAAGAACAAAATCGAGAGATTTTCTTACATGCTGGCGGTGAGAAGTTTGAATATATCCCCGCGCTGAACGATGACAAGGCACATATAGACCTTTTAGAACAGTTGGTTAGCAACCATGTTTCGTGTTAGTGGCTAAATAAGCTTAGGGTGACTATATTCATACTTGATGAAATAATTACATATGAATGATTTTTTCAAATTTCACACACATTTCTGAATGTTTTTTATTCTATAAATCAGAAAAAACCGAATTGATATTGCTATATTTTCGTGATGCTAATTAGTTGTGTAATGTGAAATATCCAAAAATGATATGTTTCACATTTTTCTTGTAATGATGGGTTATATGTTGGAAAATTAACCCAAATTCTAGTAGGGATGTGTATTCTTAGTTAGCACTTTGGGGCTAGTGGAGTTCAATGAAGATTACGAGTGGCTTGATTTTGGTATCAGTGCATTGGTTGCTGCGAGCCAGGGGCGGTAGCGTGTATTTATTTTGTCAAAACTAATGGTCTGCAAGTGAGAAATATATAAGTTTCTATCTATACATTTTCATATTTTATTTAATATTTTAATGGCTTATATTTTGTTCTTATCCAAGCAATCTGATTGGTTAGCATTAATATAAAAGTAAAGGCGATTTGAAATGATAACAATCATAACATATGGTACTTTTGATCTATTCCATGTGGGACATGTTAGGTTATTGAAGAGGTTAAATGAATTAGGGGATAAATTGATTGTAGGTATTTCTAGTGATGAGTTTAATCAAATTAAAGGTAAGAATTCTTTTTTTTCATACGAGGAAAGAGCTGAGATTGTAAGTTCTTGCCGCTATGTGGATGGTGTTTTTCCTGAGCATACATGGGAGCAGAAAAGAAGTGATATATTAAAATACAAAGCGAATGTATTAGGGATGGGGGATGATTGGCAAGGAAAATTTGATGGTTTTAATGATATTTGTAGTGTTGTATATCTCGAGCGAACAGAAAATATATCCTCGACAAAAATAAAGAAATCGCTATCAGCAGTTACATCAGAGGATATAGTTAAAATAGAGGAGCAATTGCATGGGTTGATAAGCATTGTGAAAACTTTAGCTGCAGTAAAATAAAAAAATATTGACGGTGTTTCTCATGAATTTATAAAATATTTTTGTGGAAATTCTGCTTTTTTATTAAAATCATTGTACTTGTGAGAATTAATTGGTGGAATTTCACATGAAGAAAATAATTTTGTCTATGCTAAGGTTTATTTCATTATTCATTCCTAAAAATAATAATAAAATTGTTTTTAGAAGCTTCCCTGATTATAGTGGAAATGCAATGGCTTTATATGAGTACTTGAAAGATAAAGATAAAGATAAAGATAAAGATAAAAATAAGCTTATTTGGCTGACGGATAATAAAAGTAATAAAAGTAATATAGCATCAGTTAAATTATACACGCTTTCTGGATTGTTAAATTTCTTTACGGCAAAGTACATTATTACAACACACAATGAACTTGTTTCATTAGCGATTAAAAATCAAAAGTATATAAGTTTATGGCATGGAATGCCGCTGAAAAAAATAGGCTATCTGGGAATGGAATACAAAAAAATGAAGCCAATATCAGCGCAAAGAATTGCTACGTCCGAGCTAACTCGAGCCCTTATCGCTGCAAGCTTTAATGAGCCTGCAAATAATGTATATATCACAGGGCAGCCAGTATGCGATAAACTTATTATAGCAAAGAATATATCTGATTATTATACAATACCTAGTGACACTAAAAAAATTGTATTTTATTTACCGACATTTAGGCAAGACTTCAACGAAACTAAAATTGAAGGGCGTGTTATTCATCGCGATAATATATTTAGATTAGATGAGTTTAATCATTGTGAATTTATTAGAAATCTCAAAGAAAAAGGGATTTTTCTTATTGTAAAATTACATCCTGCCGAAGAGTATCTCCTTGATAATCTTGAGTTGAATGAGAATATAGTATTTGTAAAATCTAATGATATTGATTTGTACGATGTGCTTTCTGGGTGCGATGCACTAATTACAGACTATTCATCTGTATATATTGATTATCTGGTTACTAACAAACCAATGGCTTTTATTATTCCTGACAAAGATGAATATATTTTAAATAGAGGTGGCTTTACATTAGAACCTTTTGATGAATGGACTCCGGGAAACAAAATAAAAAAGGTAGAAGGAATCTATGATTTTTTTGATATGTTGATAAATGAAAAAGATGAGTTTAAATCTGAAAGGCATCGAGTGAAGGAAATATTCCATAAGTATAGCGATGGCAATAATTCAAAGAGAGTCGTGGATGTACTCTTAAGAGATTAATATGATATATATATTATTGCCATTTATATTTATCATGTTTTCATTATTTGAACAAATTATAAAGAAAAAAAAAGATATTCTACTGCTAGTTATTTTTATTACCCTCATTGAGATTTTTTTTTATGGTACGAGATATAAACTAGGTGTCGATTGGCAGAATTATATTGAATTTTTTTCAAGCTTGGATGAATCATTTCACTTTGAGGTTGGTTATTGCTGGCTTAATTTATTCTTTTCATCTATAGGGTTAAACTATTGGGGGGTGTCATTTTTCGCATCTCTAATGTTAGTATCATCTACCTCAATATTAGCCTGGAAATTCATACCTTACCCGGTGTTGTTTCTTACACTTAATTTCTTGACAAGTTTCTTTTACAACATAGAAGCAGTTAGAAGCATGATTGGTTACTCAATAATACTATTTTCTTTTAGGTATTTATTTGAACGAAAAGTCATGTTTTTTTTGATAGCAACTTCTATAGCGACTCTATTCCATCAAACTATGTTGGTTTTCTTTTTATTTGCACTTGTATGTCGAGTAAAACTAAAACGAATTACTTTGTTTATATTAATAATTATTGGATTACTATTTTACGCCGCTAATATATCACCTGTTCTTTCCCTCTTATATTTTATATCTAGTTTTATGTTTGAACATAGACTTGCGTACTATTTACTAGAAATTAATGAGGGGCACTATGATGCAGCAATAACCACGAGTTTTTATGCCAAAATATTTGTTTTTTCTATTATTATTTTTCAAAAAAATAACATAGAGAAAAAATGCAAAAATCCACTTGTTTTTAGAGTTTTTTACAATGCTGGGGCTGCATATATTCTGCTATTTATATATATGGGGATGGTCCCAACCCTAGTTTATCGAACGAGTGATTTGTTTTTTTTAGGATATATAGCGGCTATTTGTTTCTGTATTGAAAGATTTAAGTATATTGTCAGAGTTTATCTTATCATTCTACTATTATCCTTGCATTCGTATTTCTATTATAGTCCATTTGAAAGTGACTTCTATAAGAAGTATATTCGTGACTATACTTCATTTTTATACTTGATATTTTATGATATAAAAGAAAAGTATAATGTTTCTGACTTCTGGGAGGGAGAGCATGAGTAATTCTAATGTGGCCTTTTTTATTGGGGATAGTAGTGCAAAGGGGGGAACGGAAAGAGTCACTATCGCATTGGCTAATGCGCTCAGCAAGTCAATTAATACTGATATTGTATCATTAGAAAAAACATCAAAGCCCTATTACAAAATTGAAAACAGGGTGAACCTTCATTATATAAATGAAGGTTCAAAGAGAACATTCTACGGAAATAAAATAAATTTTATTACCAGGTTAGTATCTGATCTTGTCTACCTAATTAAATCAATACCAAAAGTTAGATTATACTTGAAAAATAGTTTAGCGAGTCATATCGTTTCTACAGATACTAAAATGGCACTTTTATTACTTTTATCTAGTATTGGTTTAAAAACCAAGGTCATAGCGATGGAACATTTTGACTATCGCACACCTAGCTTTCTAATTAGAATAATCCGTATTATTATATACCGCTATGTGAATGCCATAGTAATTTTGACTCATGAAGATGAGGCATTTTATTCTAAAATAAATAAAAATATATTTATAATCCCCAATATGGTTTCTGTAAGTTCAGAACAACAACCCAATTTTAAAAACAAAAGAATTGTATCCATAGGGCGTCTTACAGAGCAAAAAGGGTTCGATCTTTTGATTGAAGCTTGGGAGAAAATAGAAAACACTTTAAAGGATTGGCGACTAGACATTATTGGTGAGGGACATCTTCATGATGAACTTGATTTAATGATTAATAATAAACAATTGAAAAATGTTCACCTAATAGGTTTTTCCGATGACATAAAAAGTGAGTACCTCGATTCAAGCTTCCTTGTAATGTCATCTAGATATGAAGGATTAGGTATGGTTTTGATCGAAGCATTAGCGTGCGGCTTACCATGTATTAGTTTTAACTGTCCTTCTGGCCCAAGCACTATAATTACTAACTCAGTTAATGGCTATCTTGTTAACTCCTTGGATACGGATGATCTGGCTTCAAAAATACTTGAATTAGCAACCGATTTTAATAAACTCAGTGCTCTTGCGAGCAATGCGAAAGAGAGTATTAGACAGTATCAGGAGGAGGAGGTAATTAAAAAATGGAGCGTATTATTTGATAGCTAAAAGTAATTATTTTCTTAGGCGAATGAAAGATAAAGGAGTCTTTGATCTGGCTTATTATATGCTAGGTGACCTCTTTATTAAAGGTGTAATGTTTTTAACATTACCAATTCTTACTATATTTCTTAGCCCGACTGAATATGGAAAATTATCGATATTAGCTACAATGATAACAATTTTTGCTGTTATTTTTAGTGCAAATATAGAAAATTCAGTGAATAATTATTACATGAGGAAATACGAAGACTTTGGCAGGTTTTTATACAGCAACATAGTTTTTTCTGTCTTTTTTCAATTTTCCATATTCATATTATTTATTCTGTTTAAGAGGGAGATATCTGATTTCTTCAAAGTGAACGACACTGATGTTATTTTTGTAGGAATCGTTTGCATGGTTATTTTTTATTTCAACTTATATACGCTATATTTGCAAGGAGCCCAAAAAAGTAGAGAGTTTGCTATATTAACCACATGTAATAAATGTATAGAGATTTCAATTTTAATTTTTTTGGCATATTTTCTCTCTGAAAATAAATCACTAAGTAAGGTGTATAGCCAAATAATAGCTGTGTTAATATTTTTACCCTATGCTATATATAATCTTAAAAAGTTGTGGGTTCCAACTTTTCATTGGAAATATGTTAAAATATCATTGAGCTTTTCTATACCGCTAATACCTCATGTTTTATCTAATACGATTTTGAGTCAAAGCGATAGAATTATGATTAATGATATGCTCGGGAGCGAACAGACTGGATTGTACTCGTTTGCATATAATCTTGGTATCTCTATATTAGTTATAATTTCTGCGTGGAACAGCATGTGGCAGCCTAGGTTTTATAAGTTATACAAAGATGAGGATAAAGAGGAAATAGATAGATTAATTATTTACTATTCGAAAATAATTAGTGTGTTTGCTATAGCTGCGATATTATTGACAGGACCAATTGTTAAACTTTTCATCAGAAGTGAGTATCTAGGCTCGATTTCAATAATCCCAATAATAATTGCATCAAATACGTTATTGTTTCAGTATTATATTTTTGTGAACTATACTTTTTACCATAGGAAGAGCTTTATTATATCGTTAAGTACGGCTGTGGCAGCAGCATTTAATATTGGATTTAACTTTATTTTCATACCTCTGTATGGCCCTATGGGGGCTGCTTACGTTACTTTTTTTTCTTATTGTTTATTGATTCTGATTCATTACTTTAATGCAAAACGCCTTTCAAGCACACCAATAGCTAGTTTTTGGTTGTCCATAAAATGGACTCTTCCTGTTTACGTTATTGCCGCCGCATCCACATGTGTATAATATGAAAAAAATATTATTTTATGGCGAACTTCCGCCATTTATTTTTAATGGTATATCAATCTCTAATGATATAAATATTTTACAGTTATCTGATTCTTTTATAATAGAAAAAATAATTGAGCGCACAGATATAGATTTTGAAAAAAATGGGAAGCTAAGCAAGATTTTACGAATTATTTCAGATTTAATAAAAGTGTCATATAAGCAAATTAATTTTAGACCTGACTATTTTTATATGTCATTACCTACTTCAGTATTGGGTTCAGCCAAAGTCTTGCTCCTATCATATGCTGCTAAAATAATCACTATGGGGAAATGTAAGGTTATTTTACACTTACATAGAGGTGATTTTAATTTCTGCTACATAAGCGGCTTTAAATTTAAAGTAATCATAAAGTTACTCATGAGGAAAACCCACAAAATAGTCGCTCTATCAGAAGGACATAAAAAAGACATATCTAAATATATTGATATAAACAAGATTTCAGTATTAAAAAATACCATATTTGAGTTTGATATAAATAATAGACTAAACGTTTCATACCCGATAAAAAAAATATTATATATGTCAAACTATATTGAGGATAAAGGAATCCTTGACTTATTAACTGCATTCAGTTCAGTGAAAAAAGAAAATAAAAGTTGTAAGTTTTTTGAACAGTTAGAGCTCCACTGCTACGGGAAATTTTTAGATAAAAATATAAAATCAAAGATCCTAAGTTTTAATAATAAGAACGATATTTTTATAAATGACTCTATATCAGGAGATCAGAAATCTAAAGCTCTTTTAGATTCCCATATTGTTATTTTACCATCTAAGAATGAAGGTCAGCCATTAATTATTATTGAAGCAATGTACTGTAGTAAATTAATTGTATGTTCCGATGTTGGGTTTGTTTCTGAAATGTTACCAGCAAACTACCAATTTATATATTCCCGCCTAAATGAGAAAGGTATATATGATTTTTTATCTAACCTGAAATATCTAACTTTTTCTGAATATAGTAGTCTCTGTCATGATTTATCTACAGTTTATTCTGAAAATTTTTCACCTGAAATGCATAAAATAAAATTATTAGAGGTGTTTGACTGATATGAAGGTCATTTTTGTTAATAACAGTATTGTTCCTTATCGACATGAGTTTTTTAGATTTTTATATAAAAATTATAAAGAAAACCTCAAAGGTTCTAAAGTCTTATATCTCACAAAAAATGAGACAATTAGAGATTGGGTTGTAGATTCAGATGATATAGAAAATTTTCCCACGAAAGTTTTACCGAGTCTTTATCAAGGTAGAAATAAAGCATCGACAACATCAGACTTTATACTTAACTATGGCTATTTTAAAGATATATCAGAGGGGGATTTACTTTTTACTTTGGGCTATAGCTATACAACATATCTTTTTATGGCATTATTTGCCAGACTAAAAAATAAGAAAACTATATGCTTTTGCGAGATTAGTTATCAAGACAAAAAAAGAGGGTTTATTAAGGAAAGATTGAAGTTTTTCTTATTAAGTAGATTATATAACCACTTTGCAGTTCCTGGTCAAAAAGCTATGGATTATTTGCTAAGTATGGGGATTAAAAAAGATAGAATAACATTAGTGGGTAATTCTGCTCCATTTAGATATGATTGCAAAAATCAAAGAAATAAAAATGAAACTAATAAAGAAAATATAAATATATTATTCGTTGGACGGTTAGCTGAGGAGAAAAATATATTGTTTGCATTAGATTCATTAGAGAATATCAAAGATATTGAATTGAATATTACTTTAGTGGGTTCTGGCCCTTTACAGTTGTCAGTTGAGGAAAGATCAATTAATTCCAAGCATAAATATACAATAGTACCTTTTTGCGATAGAGAGCTTTTACCTGAAATATATTGTAAGAATGATATTCTATTACTTCCTTCTTATAGTGAGTCATGGGGTTTAGTCGTAAATGAAGCGATTCAATTTGGGCTTGCTATATTAGCTTCTGAGAATGTTGGCTGTACGGTTGAATTAGTTAAAGATAATGGTAAGGTATTTGATCCATCTTTGCCATTTGATTTTATTAATAAACTTAATCAAATTGTCAAAAATTTAGATGAATATAAAGAAAGATCACTCGATTTGCATAAAATAAATGATGTGGAAAATAATGCTAAGCGGATAATGAAATGTTTACAAAAACTCAAAGAATAATAAATAAGTTATTTTACTATGATAGATGGAATATTGGCATAGCTAGACGAAATAAGAACCTTTCTTTTACAGATTTTAACGAGTTAGCTAATAGAGACTCCTTTCATTGGTTAAAAGAAAGGTATGATTTTCAAGCAGATCCATTTATAGTTGAATTAGACTCCAATATATATTTATTCTATGAAGCATTAGATCTAATCGATTCTAAAGGTATACTAAGATGTTCCGTATTGGATAGCGACCTCCATCAAATTAATGATGCGAAATTAGAAGGATTTGATTATTTAAATAGCCATTTGTCTTTTCCATTTGTATTTTACTATGAAAATGATTTTTATCTTATGCCTGAAAGCCACGAAACTGGAAATGTTAGCCTTTTCAAGGCCAAAAATTTTCCATATGATTGGGTTTTTATTGGTGATCTAATTGAAAATATTGCCTTGACTGATTCGGTTATTTTTTTTCTAAACAATCAGTTATGGATGATGTCGAGTGATATGAATAACGAACTAGTAGTGCATGTTTCAGATCACCTCTTAGGCCCTTGGAAAAAAACATCTCCGATAACAAAATTTTCAAATTTCCATCATAGACTTGCAGGCTCACCGTTTAGCTTTAATAATAAAAATTATGTTCCTATCCAGGAGTGCCATATTGATGATTATGGGAAGTCAATATTTATTAAGGAAATAGAGTTGCTAAATGAAGAAAAATATATTGAAAAAACGATTGGGCATTATCTGCCATTTAATGCTCGCTATCCAGAAGGTTTTCACACAATTAATTTTAGTGAAAATTATGTTGTTGTCGATTCGAAAGTTAAAACGTTTAATATTTTAACTCTGGTTATCAAGTGCATTTACAGATTGAAAGTTAAATTGAGAAATGTGCGAATTAGGAAAGGTAAAGCATGAAAAAAGCATTATTGACAGGAATCACTGGGCAAGATGGTTCTTATTTAGCGGAGTTCTTGCTAGAAAAAGGATATGAAGTTCATGGTATTCAACGGCGCGCATCTTCTTTTAATACTAGTCGAATTGATCATCTTGCCAGTACTTTAGATGCTAAATCCAATTTGTTTTTACACTACGGAGATTTAACCGATACATCTAATCTCACCAGGTTAATGAATGAGATTCAGCCTGATGAAGTGTACAACTTAGGAGCACAGTCGCATGTTGCCGTTTCATTTGAATCCCCAGAATATACAGCAGATGTCGACGCTATAGGCACTTTAAGGCTTCTAGAAGCTATAAGAATATGTGGCTTAGAGAAAAAAACCCGTTTCTATCAAGCTTCAACCTCCGAATTGTATGGATTAGTTCAAGAAACCCCCCAACAAGAAAGTACTCCATTCTATCCGCGTTCTCCTTATGCAGTAGCTAAATTGTATGCCTATTGGATTACAGTAAACTATCGTGAGTCATACGGTATATATGCATGTAATGGAATACTATTTAATCATGAATCACCACGCCGTGGTGAAACGTTTGTTACTCGCAAGATTACACGTACAATCGCTAATATCGCTTTGGGTTTGGAGGACTGTCTCTATCTTGGAAATATGGACTCTCTTAGAGATTGGGGTCATGCAAAAGATTATGTACGTATGCAATGGATGATGTTACAGCAAGAAGAGCCTGAAGATTTTGTCATTGCAACAGGAAAACAAATTACGGTTCGCGAATTTATCCGAATGTCTGCTAAGGAAATTGGTATCGAGCTAGAGTTTAGCGGAATTGGAGTTGATGAAATTGCTACTATAAAGTATATCCATAGTATTGATGAATTATCAATAAATATAGGTGATGTTATTGTTCGTGTAGACCCTCGTTTCTTCCGTCCTGCAGAGGTTGAAACCTTACTTGGTAACCCAGCTAAAGCTAAAAATAAGTTAGGTTGGATACCTGAAATAACAGTAGAAGAAATGTGCGCTGAAATGATAGCAAATGACCTGCAACTAGCTAAACAACATGCTCTACTGAAGAAGTCAGGTTTTGAAGTAAATATTTCTTTGGAGAATTAAAAGAATGAATAAAAAAAGAGTTTTTATCGCTGGTCACCGCGGAATGGTCGGTTCAGCTATAATGCAGCAGCTACTCGTTCGAAATGATATAGAATTGGTATTAAGATCTCGTGAAGAATTGGATTTAACATCACAGCAGGCGGTTCTGAATTTTTTTGGAACAGAACATATCGATGAGGTTTATTTAGCTGCAGCTAAAGTTGGTGGTATTCATGCAAATAATACATTTCCTGCAGAGTTTATCTTCGAAAATACGATGATAGAATATAATGTCATTCATGCTGCTCACATGCATAATGTACAGAAATTAATTTTTCTAGGCTCTTCTTGTATTTATCCTAAGCAGGCTAGTCAACCTATGACTGAGTCAGCCTTACTTACTGGTATTTTAGAACCGACAAATGAGCCTTATGCCATTGCTAAGATCGCTGGAATTAAGCTGTGTGAGTCATATAATCGTCAATATGATCGTGACTATCGCAGTATAATGCCAACGAATTTATACGGAGAAAATGATAATTTTCATCCCGATAATTCTCATGTTATTCCTGCGCTATTGCGTCGCTTTCATGAGGCTAAACTTCGCGGAGATGCTGAAGTTATCGTGTGGGGAAGTGGTAAGCCTAAAAGAGAGTTTCTTCATGTGAGTGACATGGCTGAGGCTAGTGTGTTTATTATGGAGTTGCCTTTGGATATATATAAAAATAATACTCAGCCAATGCTTTCCCATATTAATATTGGAACAGGGAAAGACTGCACTATCTGTGAAATAGCTGAAACTATTGCTGATGTTGTCGGTTTTACAGGGAGAATAGTATTTGATACTAGCAAACCTGATGGAGTTAGTCGAAAGTTAATGGACGTAAGTAGACTGTCTAACCTTGGTTGGCAATTTAAAATAGATTTAAGATTAGGTTTGGAAATGACATATAAGTGGTTCATAAATTGCGAGAATAAGTTAAGGGAGTAATGCTGGAATATTAGATAATGTTGTTTCTCTTATTTCTTATGACAATTAAACTCATGTGTTTAGAGTTATTTGTAAGGCTGGGTTTTTATTTTATATGTTACGCACACATAAGCAATAAGCTATTTTTCCAAATGGGAAATGCCCTAATGTTATTACCAATTATAATTGCTGGTGGTTCTGGTAGTCGTTTATGGCCATTATCACGTACTTTATATCCTAAACAATTCTTGGCGCTTACTTCAGAATTAACTCTGTTGCAGGAAACGCTAGTGCGTATGATCGGATATCCCCATCAAGCTCCGCTAGTTATTTGCAATGAAGCTCACCGTTTTATTATTGCTGAGCAATTACGCCAGAAGTCATTATCTCATAGTGGAATTATCTTGGAGCCAATCGGGCGAAATACTGCTCCTGCGATTGCTTTAGCTGCACTACATGCGACTTTAGAAGGAGATGACCCTATTTTGTTAGTGCTAGCTGCTGACCACGCAATTCAGGATAGATCTGCCTTTATTGATGCTATTCAGCAGGCTGAGTCTTTTGCAATGTCAGGCAGTTTAGTTACTTTTGGTGTTGTCCCACACGCTCCAGAGACTGGGTATGGATATATTAAGCGAGGAGATAATTTATATGGAGGAGGATACAAGGTCTCTGCCTTTGTAGAAAAACCGGATTTAATAACGGCTGAACACTACCTGGCTACAGGTGATTATTATTGGAATAGCGGGATGTTTATGTTCAAGGCTTCTCGTTATTTACAAGAGTTAGAACAACATAGACCCGATATTTTAGCTGCCTGCAAAGAGGCTATTGCTGGGGAACATAAAGATCTTGATTTTATTCGATTAAATAGATCTGCTTTTCAGCATTGCCCCGAAGATTCAATTGATTATGCTGTTATGGAAAAGACCGATGATGCAGTAGTTATTCCATTAGATGCTAAATGGAGTGATATTGGATGTTGGTCTGCATTGTGGGATATTAATAAAAAGAACTCTCAAGGGAATGTTATTCGAGGCGATGTTATCGCGGAACAAACATATAATAGTTATATATATTCACAAAGTAAGTTAGTAGCAACTGTTGGTGTTACTGACTTAGTAATCGTTGAAACTAAAGATGCAGTCCTAGTTACCAATAAGAGCAGTGTTCAAGATGTTAAATTAATAGTAAATAAACTACAGAAAATTGAGCGCAATGAGTATTTACAGCATAGAGAAGTTTTTCGTCCATGGGGTTCTCATGATGCAATATCTGAGGGGCCTAAATATCATGTAAAAAAAGTAATAGTTAAGCCAGGTCAACGTACTGCAACTCAAATCCATTACCATAGAGCTGAACATTGGATTGTTGTTTCAGGTATTGCAAAAGTATATCAGGGAGATAAAAGCTATTTGGTTGCAGAAAATGAATCTACTTATATTCCAGTAGGTGTAGAACATGCTATAGAAAATCCAGGGAAACTTGCATTGGAAATTATAGAAGTACGTACGGGAAACTATCTTGACGAAAGTGATGTTGTTCGAATTGGCAATGAAGGTGTAGGATATTAGTGATGAAAGTAAGCATAATAACTGCTACCTATAATAGTGCTGCTACGATTACTGACACTTTGCTGTCTTTAAATAATCAGTCTTATTTAGATATTGAGTATATTATTATTGATGGTGCATCAACAGATGATACTTTAACAATTATAAATCAGCACTCAAGAAATGTATCTACAGTAATAAGTGAACCAGATAAAGGAATTTATGATGCATTAAATAAGGGGATTAGTGTCGCAACAGGAGATGTTATAGGGTTTTTACATTCAGATGATATATTTGCTTCTCCTAATGTGATTACCGACGTCGTCGATATTTTTAATAATACAATGTGTGACGCAGTTTATGGAGATTTAGAGTATGTTGCTAAAGATGATGTAAATAAAGTAATTAGGCGTTGGACTGGCGGGAATGTTAAAAAAAGCAGGATGAAGTTCGGATGGATGCCTGCTCATCCGACATTTTATATGAAGCGAGATATTTATAAAAAACTTGGTTGTTTTGATTTGAATTTTAAAATTTCCGCTGACTATGATTCATTAGTGAGATATATAGAATTAGGTAGTATAAGTTTGGCTTATAATCCTAAGGTTATGATAAGAATGAGAGTGGGAGGGATGAGTAATCGTTCTTTATCTAATATTATTCTTAAATCCAAAGAGGATATTCGGATTATGAAAAACACAGGGTTTTGCTGGCCTATTGCATTTTTATATAAGAATCTCTCTAAATTACCTCAATTTTTAAAGTGATACAATGCATATACTATCTTGTTTTAAAGCATACGATATTCGAGGCCGGTTAGGTGATGAATTAAATGAAGATATTGCTTACAGAATAGGCAGGGCATTCGGCGAGTTTGAAAAACCCAAGAAGGTAGTCGTTGGGGGGGATGTTAGATTGACTAGTGAAAGTCTAAAATTAGCGCTTTCACGTGGTCTACAAGACGCTGGTGTTGATGTGCTAGATATTGGTCTGTCTGGCACAGAAGAAATATATTTCTCAACTTTTCATTTGGATGTTGATGGTGGAATAGAAATAACTGCGAGTCATAATCCAATCGATTACAATGGTATGAAGTTAGTTCGGAAGAATGCATGTCCTATTAGTGGTGATACTGGTTTAAGAAATATTCAGTCTTTAGCTGAAATTAATAAATTCCCACCAGTAGATACTATGAAAAAAGGTGGTTACGATAAAATATCGATTATTGAAGATTATATTGACCATTTGATTGGGTATATAAATCCATCTTTATTTAAACCACTAAAGTTGGTCGTTAATAGTGGGAATGGTGCTGCAGGACATGTAATTGATGCGTTAGAAAAGCAGTTTTCCATCTTAGATATACCTATTACCTTGATAAAAATTCATAATGAACCTGATGGTACTTTCCCTAATGGTATACCTAATCCATTATTACCGGAATGCCGGCAAGATACCGCGGATGCTGTGCTAGCCAATGGTGCTGATATGGGGATCGCTTTTGATGGTGATTTCGATCGTTGTTTCTTTTTTAATCACAAAGGGGATTTCATTGAAGGATATTATATTGTAGGCCTTTTAGCTGAGTTTTTTCTTCAAAAAAATGCTTTCAGTAAAATAATCCATGACCCACGTTTAACTTGGAATACAATAGATATTGTCAATTCTTCCGGAGGAAGCGCGGTAATGTCTAAAACTGGCCATGCATTTATTAAAGAGCGCATGCGGTTAGAAGATGCAGTTTATGGTGGCGAAATGAGTGCTCATCACTATTTTCGTGATTTTGCTTATTGTGACTCGGGGATGATCCCATGGTTGCTCATTTCGGAGATTATATCTGTCAAAGGTACGACTCTCGAACAATTAGTGAAAGAACGTATGAAGGCCTATCCTGTATCAGGAGAGATAAATTCTCGGCTTGTCGATCCAATATCTGCGATAGCAAGAGTTCGTGTCGAATATGAAGCTAAAGCTATTAAAATTGATGAGATTGATGGAATTAGTATGGAGTTTCCCGAGTGGCGCTTCAATTTACGTAGTTCAAATACTGAGCCTGTTGTGAGATTAAATGTTGAATCAAGATGTGATGTTCAACTAATGAAAGATGAAACTTTAAGTATTCTACGGATATTAAGAAAGTGATTATTATTTCTATAATACTGTTGAGTCATATTTGTGTATCAAGAATAAAATAGGATATATATGACTATATTAATTACTGGTGGTGCGGGTTACATAGGTTCACATACTGTACTCACTTTGTTAGATCAAGGGAAAGATGTCATTGTTCTTGATAATTTGATTAATTCATCAGCCGAGTCATTGGTAAGAGTTGCAAAAATTTGTAAGCGAACACCTACGTTTTATCAAGGCGATATGCTTGACCAGCATTCTTTGAAAAATATTTTTTCAAATCACAAAGTTGAATCTGTAATACATTTTTCTGGTTTAAAATCGGTAAGTGAGTCGGTAAGTAAACCTATTGAGTATTACCAGAATAATGTTGCAGGATCTATCATTTTACTTGAAGAAATGCTTGCTGCTAATGTTAAAAAGTTAATATTCAGCTCTTCAGCTACCGTATACGGTGTTCCTGAATTTGTTCCCTTGACGGAGAGTGCCAGAATTGGAGGAACGACTAACCCATATGGCACATCAAAAGTTATGGTTGAGCAAATACTGAAAGATTTCTCTTTAGCTCATCCCGATTTTTCGATAACGGCATTGCGATATTTTAATCCCGTAGGAGCTCACCCTTCAGGCTTGATTGGTGAAGATCCCAATGGAAAACCAAATAACCTATTACCGTTTATTACTCAGGTTGCGATTGGTAAATTAACTAAGTTGTTTGTGTATGGCAATGATTATGATACCCCAGATGGTTCTGGAGTAAGGGATTATATACATGTAATGGACTTGGCTGAAGGACACCTTAGTACGTTAAATAGTCTGGAGCTAGGATTCAGTGTATATAATTTGGGTACTGGTATAGGTTATTCTGTTTTACAGATTATTAAAGAATTCGAGCGTGTTACCAGTGTGAAGGTTCCATTTGAAATTGCTCCTCGCAGGCCTGGCGATATTGCAGAGTGTTGGGCAAGCCCTGACCTTGCTCGTAGAGAGTTGGGTTGGCGAGCGAAAAGGAATTTATCTGATATGCTTCAAGATGCTTGGAGATGGCAGGAGATGAATCCCGACGGATATAAGAAATAACGTTCGGATGTTGGTTGTCACTTCTTTTGTTGTAGTATTTTGTTAAATTAATATAATGGATAAAAATTGATGAATGCTAGTTCTACAGATAATAGAAAGTTCTCTTCCTTTGAACAATGTAATTTATCTTCAAATAAAGATGAAATAGATCTTATAGAGTTGTCCTCTATTGCATTTAAATCATTCAAACTCATCTTTTTTATCACTATTATTTTTATTATTTTTGGTCTTGCTATTAGTTTGTTTTATCCAAAACAATGGGTGAGCTCGGCAATTGTATCTCCAGTCTCTGATAATCAACTGCAATCTCTTGATTCATTCGAATCGTCGTTATCTGTTCTGGGTATTAAGCTAAATATTGTCTCTGAAGATTTATTTACCGAATTTAGAAAATATTTTTCATCTCAAACTGTATTTCATAGTTACTTATCGAGTTCTAAAATTGAATCTGTAGGAACTATGGTGATTGGAGCGCTCATAACAGATAAGAAAGACCCAGGTTTTGATGATAATAGAAATAACTATGTTCTCACCTACAATTCTAATATTGACTCAGGTTTGAAGAGTGTTTTAGATGGTTATATCAACTATGTTGATAGACAAACTGTCGACTATTTTAACAAAAAAATAAAGTTCACAATAGATACTTACAAAAAGGCGTCTGCTGATGAGTACCAGCTAGCTTTACATCAAGCAGAAAATGAGCAAAAAGTTAGAATTCAGCAACTTGAGTATGCCATATCAATAGCTAAAGCAGCTGGTTTACAAAAACCAATCGGTAATGTATTAGGCATCCAATCAGAGAATGCTAATTATCCTATCTCCTGGGGATATGACGCATTGAGTCGTCAGTTGGAAATTGAAAAATCTATAATCAATCTAACTATTGTTAACAGTGACCTATTAAATAAAAAACTCTATCTAGATAAGATTAATGCACTGCAACCGGTCGTTCTTGATATTCATTTTTTTAATTATTTACAGCAGCCATCTGATCCTGTACTGCAAAATAGTAAAAAACGTCTTCTGATAATTATTCTTTTTGGCTTTATCGGATTCGCGGGCTCAGTTGTTTTTGTTTTAGTCCGCCATTATATTCATCAACGTCAGAATTCATTATTAGCTTTACCTAAAGAATAGTTTTCTTAATTATTCCTATTCTAAGGGCGATGGTATGTTTAAACTATCGTCCTATCTGTACCTTCTCCCCATATGTGCTAAAATTCCTTATCTTCCCATTTCAATTTGTAACTCAAAACAATGAAATTTCCTGGTAAACGCAAATCTAAGCACTATTTTCCTGTTAATGCTCGTGACCCTTTATTGCAACCGGCTCAGACAGAAAATGAAGTGAGCACGTCGTATATTGTAGGCATTGATCAGACGCTAGTTGATATTGAAGCAAAGGTCGATGAGGACTTTATTACGCGTTATGGTCTTAGTCAGGGGCACTCTTTGGTTATCGAGGATGATGTTGCTGAACGCCTTTATCAGGAACTGACCGTCAAGGGGTTAATAACGCATGAGTTTGCGGGGGGAACCATTGGTAATACGTTGCACAATTATTCTGTTTTGGCGGATGACCGCTCTATTTTATTAGGTACGATGTGTAGCAATATCAAAATTGGTAGTTATGCCTATCGTTATCTGTGTAATACCTCTAGTCGCACTGATTTGAACTATTTACAGGCAGTTGATGGTGCGATTGGTCGCTGTTTCACTCTCATTACGGATAATGGCGAGCGCACATTTGCGATCAGTCCCGGTCAAATGAATCAGCTACGGCCGGAAAGTATCCCTGAAGATATTATCGCAGGTGCATCGGCATTGGTTCTTACCGCTTATTTGGTGCGTTGTAAGCCGGGCGAACCAATGCCTGAAGCGACGATGCAAGCTATCAGTTATGCGAAGAAATATAATGTTCCTGTCGTGATGACACTAGGGACAAAATACGTTATTGCAGATAATCCACAGTGGTGGCGTGATTTTCTTAAAGAGAACGTCTCTATAGTAGCGATGAATGAAGATGAAGCTTATGAACTGACGGGGCTTAATGATCCGCTGATGGCCTCAGATATGGCCTTGAACTGGGTTGATTTAGTGCTTTGTACCGCTGGCCCTAATGGCCTTTATATGGCGGGCTATACGGAAGAGGCTAATAAGCGCCAAACTCAGCACCCATTATTACCCGGTGCGATTGCTGAATTTAACTTGTATGAATTCAGCCGCGCGATGCGTAAAGAGCATTGTGATAACCCATTACGGATTTATTCTCATATTGCCCCTTATATGGGCGGCCCAGAGAAAATAATGAATACTAATGGGGCAGGGGATGGTGCTTTATCGGCGGTGCTGCATGACATTGCTGCCAATGGTTTTCATCGTAGCAATGTTCCTAACTCTAGCAAACATGTACGTAGCTACCTGAGTTACTCTTCATTGGCGCAAGTGTGTAAATATGCCAATCGGGTTAGCTATCAAGTGCTGAATCAGCATTCCCCACGTTTAACGCGTGGTTTGCCTGAGCGGGAAGACAGTTTGGAAGAGTCGTACTGGGAAAGATAATATATCCGTCATCTTTCAAGCTGCAGGTGTGTTGGCTGCTCTCATTCACCCGAATCACTTACTGGTGTAAGCTCATCGGGATTCTCTTGCTTCCCGCCTTCCTGCAGCTTGAAATCTATTGGATATAGAACATCAGTTATAAACACCGAGATGTTTTTAAATTGGGCAAAGCGGGCGTTTGTCTTCTTCGGTCAGCGTTTCTATCTTCAACATATTAAGCATACTGTTGGCAATTTCACGTTCGCCCATCACAACCTGGTTCGCACCACGATCCGAGATATAAACCACTTCGTCGTCATAATGCGCGCGAGCAATTATCTCAAGGTCTGGCCGTTTAATTCTGGCGGAGGCGACAATTTCCCCAGCTTCGTAGCCATTCGGTATGGTCAGTAATAACCAGCGAGCACAATCCAAACGAGCCAGCGACATAATATCTGCACTTGCAGCATTACCTAATACCGCATTAATACCTTGTTCACGTAGGGCTTCAACTCTTGGTCGAGAGTTCTCAATGACTACTAATGGAATACCTTCCGCGTGCAGTTTTGCACCTAATAAACTCCCCACCCGACCATAACCGACTAATAGTGCATGATTGCACAAATCTACCGGGATCTGCTTTTCCTCTTCGACGGCCTCTTCCAGAATCAGATCTTCCATCGTCTCGTTTTTAGCCAAATAGCGATCCAATAGTGTAAACAGTAGCGGGTTGAGCATAATTGATAGAATTGCGCCCGCCAGCACCAGATTGCGGCCATGCTCAGACATTAAACCGAGAGAAATCCCAAGCCCGGCGAGAATAAAGGCAAATTCACCGATTTGCGCGAGGCTGACAGAAATGGTGAGTGCTGTACGTTTTGAGTGACCAAACATGCGCACTAATATAAACGCTGCGGCTGATTTGCCGAAGATGATGATAGCTAGTGAAGCCAGTACAGCTAATGGTTCACGTAGCAAAATCATTGGGTCGAATAACATCCCAACTGAAACGAAGAACAGTACGGCGAATGCATCACGTAGCGGTAAGGTATCTTGCGCCGCACGGTGGCTGAGCTCTGATTCATTTAATACCATTCCTGCGAAGAATGCACCGAGAGCAAAGGATACGTCGAACAGCCCTACAGCGCCGTAAGCAATACCAAGCGCTAATACCAGCACTGCCAAGGTAAATAGCTCACGGGAACCGGTACTGGCGGTTTTAGCCAGTATCCAGGGGACCAAACGACGACCGACAACAATCATCAGCGTAATGAAGGCAATGACTTTACCGATGGTTATTGCTAATTCAGTGAATAACTGGCTAAGACTGGTGGTTTCGTTACCCATCACGCCGGCAAAGGCTGGTAATAGCACCAATGTGAGTACCATCGCCAAATCTTCGACAATCAGCCAGCCGATAGCAATTTGCCCCCGCTGGCTATCTATGAGTTGCCGTTCTTCTAGAGCTCGCAGTAATACCACGGTACTTGCTGTTGATAGACAAAGACCGAAGACAAAACCCGTCATCAAATCCCAGCCTAATAGATGAGACAGCCCCATTCCGAGTAAGGTGGCAACGGCAATTTGTGCCACAGCACCGGGTATGGCGATGGCTTTTACTGCGAGGAGGTCTTTAAGTGAGAAGTGAAGTCCGACACCAAACATCAACAAGATAACACCAATTTCAGCCAGTTCTGGTGCTAATGAGGTATCAGCAACGAAACCTGGCGTGAATGGCCCGGCCAGCACCCCTGCGGCAAGGTACCCCACCAGTGGTGAGATGCGCAGGCGGTGAGCCAAGGAGCCCAAGAGGAAGGCGAGAACAAGGCCTCCGACGATCGTGGTAATTAAGGGTGTTGAGTGGTGCATCCAGACTCCTTCTAGTTCGGTAGGGCGGCAAGCATTTCACAGCAATAACATCAGTTTATTGCATTTATGCGATCAATGCGCGATAAAAATTCATTTTTTATCGATAAAAGTCAGCTTTGGCATGGAAATTGTTTGAAGTGGTTGTTTGTGAGGGATTTGCTGTTTCTATCTCTATTACGCAGGGAAATCTCCCAACTGAAACACATATCTCAGTCGGGATTATAAGGTTATTACTATTACTTATCTTCTATATTGGGCAGGAAGACCGTAATTATCCCCAGTAATGGTAAGAAGGCGCATATTTGATAAACCAGTTCAATACTGGTTAAATCAGCAACATACCCTAGTACAGCCGCACCTAAACCCCCCATACCGAAAGCAAAACCGAAGAATAGACCAGATACCATGCCCACTTTTCCTGGAATAAGCTCTTGCGCATACACCAGTATTGCCGAGAAGGCAGAGGCGAGGATAAGGCCAATGATCACGGTTAAAATCCCGGTCCAATACAGAGAAACATAGGGTAAAATAAGGGTAAATGGCGCAACGCCCAATATTGACCCCCAAATAACATACTTTCGACCTATCCTATCGCCAAGAGGCCCGCCAATGATGGTGCCTGCGGCAACGGCAAATAAGAACACAAACAAATGTATTTGGGCATTTTGTACCGAAACACCGAACCTATGCATCAGATAAAAGGTGTAATAGCTGCTGATACTGGTCAAATAGAAGTATTTAGAGAATATCAGCACCATCAAGATAACTAATGCGCTAATAACCGTCTTTTTAGGCAGTATTTGGGCCGATGAGACTTTTACTACTTTGCCATAGGTTGCTCTTTGTTGTTGCTGATACCATTTACTGACCTGCAACAGCACCACAATAGCCAGCAGTGCCGCGAGTGAAAACCAACCTACATTGCCTTTACCGTAAGGCGCAATAAGGATAGCGGCTAATAGTGGGCCGAGAGCGCTGCCGAAGTTGCCTCCCACTTGAAAAATAGACTGAGCCATACCGTGGCGGCCACCGGATGCCATACGGGCTACGCGGGAGGATTCTGGGTGGAAGACCGAAGAACCGGTTCCGACTAATGCCGCTGCCAGTAAAACCACCGGGAAAGTCGTGGCAACCGCAAGCAGCAAGATACCTGATAAGGTGAAACCCATGCCAATTGGCAGTGAATAGGGCTGCGGATGCTTATCGGTATAGAGACCAATAAGTGGCTGTAATAATGAGGCGGTCAGTTGGTAAGTGAGGGTGATTAATCCTATCTGCGCAAAACTCAGAGAAAATTCAGCTTGTAATAAAGGATAAATCGCCAGAATCAGCGACTGGATCATATCGTTAAGTAAGTGAGATACGCTGATCGCACCCAAGATGGAAAATGATGTGCGCTTTACCTTGGTATTATCGAAGGGCTGGGTATTGACGGAGGGAGGGAGTTCCGTCTCAGAACGATCGGTCATAGTGAGTATTCGCCTAATAATTATCACTGTTAATAATATATTGGTAATGAATACATATTATGCAGATCGAATGATTTTTACTACAGCAGATACAATTTGATATATATTCAAATATTCTGAAATTCACCGATAGATCATCAGACTACAATACGAACTCTGTCACAGTATGATCTTGATTTATCATGATATTGGTATGTGTCACCCCATTTTTACTCATTAAACTGGCACTGAACGGGCTGGTTTTAACGACAACATGGAGATTTGCGATGCGTTTTTCATTATCGACCACAGCAGCTGCTTTAGCTGTGTCGCTGGCGTTTGCACCGGGATGGGCTGTCGCCTGGGAAAAAGATAAAACTTACGATATCACCATACTGCACACCAATGACCATCATGGCCACTTCTGGCAAAATGACCACGGCGAATATGGCCTGGCGGCACAGAAAACCTTAGTTGATGACATTCGTAAGCAAGTTGCCGCAGAAGGGGGAAGCGTGTTGTTGCTCTCCGGTGGGGATATCAATACCGGTGTTCCGGAATCTGATTTACAGGATGCTGAGCCTGATTTTCGCGGTATGAATTTGGTCGGTTATGACGCAATGGCTATCGGCAACCATGAGTTCGATAATCCACTGAGTGTGCTGCGCCAGCAGGAGAAATGGGCCACTTTCCCATTATTATCAGCCAATATTTATCAGAAAAGCACCCAACAGCGATTATTCAAACCTTACGCCTTGTTTGATAAGCAAGGTGTGAAAATCGCCGTAATTGGTTTAACCACTGATGATACCGCTAAGATCGGCAATCCCGAGTATTTCACCGATATCGAATTCCGCGTGCCTGCGACAGAAGCAAAGCAAGTTGTCGAGCAACTGAGAAAAACTGAAAAGCCTGACATTATCATCGCGGCGACTCATATGGGCCATTATGATGATGGCAAACACGGGTCGAATGCGCCGGGTGATGTCGAGATGGCGCGCAGTTTACCGGCGGGCTATCTGGATATGATTGTGGGTGGGCACTCACAAGATCCGGTCTGTATGGCCAGTGAGAACCATAAGCAGGCTGATTATGTGCCAGGTACGCCTTGTGCCCCAGATCGGCAGAATGGTACGTGGATAGTACAGGCGCATGAATGGGGTAAATATGTGGGGCGGGCAGATTTCAAATTCCGTAATGGCGAGCTGAAGTTAGTGAGCTATCAGTTAATCCCAATCAATTTGAAGAAAAAAGTAGAGAAAGCTGATGGCACCAGTGAGCGCATCTTTTATACGCAAGAGATTGCTCAAGACCCGTCAATGCTGAAACTGCTGACACCATTTGAACAACAGGGCAAAGCGCAGCTGGATGTCAAAGTGGGTAGTGTGAGTGGTAAGTTGGAAGGGGATCGCAGCAAAGTGCGTTTCGAGCAAACCAATCTGGCGCGGTTGCTATTGGCGGCACAAATGGAACGTGCGGGTGCTGATTTTGCGGTGATGAGTGGCGGTGGGGTTCGTGACTCTATCGATGCGGGTGATATCACCTATAAAGATGTTCTTAAGGTCCAGCCATTTGGTAATACCCTGGTTTATGCTGATATGACAGGCAGTGAAGTTGAGAAGTATCTGGCGGTTGTGGCCAATAAGAAAGTCGATTCAGGTGCTTATGCACAATTTGCCAATGTCAGCTTAGTCGCTGATGGCAAAGGTGTCAGTGACGTGAAAATACAAGGCAAACCGTTAGATCCGAATAAAACCTATCGTCTGGCAACCTTGAATTTCAATGCGCTAGGTGGTGATGGTTATCCGAAGATTGATACTTTACCGAGCTATGTGAATACCGGTTTTATCGATGCAGAAGTGCTGAAACAGTATATTGAAAAACACTCACCACTGGATGCCAGCCAATATCAGCCGAAAGGCGAGATTGTTTATAAATAATCAATTAGATAAGGAGTCACTATAGTCAGTGACTCCTATTATATAATCCTGATTGCTATTGGTTATATCTAGAAATCAAGGTGTGTTAAGCGGAAAATATATTTTGTTGATGTATTGTTTATATTTGTGTTCATAAAATCACTTTTACCTAAGTGAGATAATATCACTGGGACTAAGCCAAAGATGGTAAGTAAGTTACTTGTTATTTATTGGATATTAGGTTCAGGAGGCTCACTATGCGCTTTCATAAAATAGTTATTATTTTTTCAATGCTCACCGCACTGCCTGTTGCGAGTGCACTCGCGTGTTTCCACCAACCTAGCTGTTTCACACGATGTGCTCAGTTGCCGCTCTGGGAGGTGCCTTTCTGTGATCTTGGCTCAATACATACGCCAGTTTTGCAAGGCGGAAATTTAAAAAATCCAATAGATTTATATTCCTCATTTAAAACTAATCACAGTGATATAGGTTTATTTAACTTAAAAGATCTTTAGAGACAATAAATTAATTTTTTATGAAAGGGCTATTTGGGGCCCTTTCATATTTGTGATGACTCAATCCCGCTTGGCGATATCAGCAAAGGTTCCCTGCAATAAACGGCATAGGTCTGTTGCTGCCAATTCAATATCTAACCCCCGTTTACCGCCGGAAATAAATATGGTGGCATAGTCTTGAGCAGGGCTATCAATCACTGTGGGTAAGCGTTTTTTCTGCCCCAATGGGCTGATACCGCCAACTAAATAGCCAGTACTGCGCTGCGCTAATTGTGGATCCGCCATCTCGGCTTTTTTTACCCCCAATGCACGCGCCACTTTCTTAAGATCAAGTTGGGTGGCCACCGGTGTGACGGCAACCGCCAGATTTTTGGCATCGCCATTTAACGCAACCAGCAATGTTTTATAAACTTGATCGGCATTGAGGCCCAGTTTTTTAACCGCTTCATCACCGAAATTGGTTTCTGTGGCGTCATGGTGATAGGGGTGTAATGTGAAAGGAACTTTTTGTTTTTCCAGCAAAACGACTGCAGGTGTCATAATAAACGTCCAATTTAAAATGAAAATTTATTCAGTTGGAATATCCTACACCTAATTTTTGTCGCAGGACTAAAAATTAACCTAATAAAATCAGCACAATGATCCGATGCGATACGATATATGATGAATGTCAGTTGCTAATCTAATCGTCAGGTTGCTACCCTATACTGGCTGCTCATATTTTCCGCAAGGAATGTGAGGGCTTAATAACTAAAATAATGAAAATTCCTCTTTGACTGGCCGATAGCGATATCGGCCATTTTTTTGTATTTTTTACCGATGGTTGGGCTGCAAGAGTTCAGGGAGATTCCCTTCGCCATATAAATGTAATGCACCAACCGCGACCACATAGTGGCCGGCTGGCAGTTGTTCAAGCTGCTGCTGCCAGCGTTTATTGCGCTGTATCATCAGTACGTCGTACAACCCCGGACTAAAAGTGGGGGCCAGTGTGGACAAGTCATTGACCGGATGATGTTCCAACCACCAGCCAATCATGGTTTGCAACAGGCGAGCGTTGGTGTGCCAGTGAGTTAAGGTATCGAGCAGTAAAGACATGCCATTGTCGGGCAGTGTTTCCAGTAAATCGAGCTGCATTTGTGCGCCTTCCAGCTCAATAATGGTTTTCTTCTGCGCTGCGGCCGCTTTCAGTAATTGATAATCGATGCCGTATTCGCCGCGTAATCCCAAACGTTGGGCCTGGCGTGCCTGAAGCATCAAGGCGGTTTGCCATGCGGGCAGAAAGGCCATGGACTGCGGATCGTGACCGAGTTCTTCGCAGCGTTGCAACAATTGTTGGTAGTGCTCTTCAGATAATCGGTCAATCAACGGATCAGCCAGATTTTCGTTACCAAACGGCGAGGTTGCGTCAGTGATATCTGCTTCTACTATCAGCGCATCAGCTTGATTCAATTTATTCAGCAATTCGTGGGGGAGGGGAAACATGCCTTCGGTTCCCATATGGATGCTACCGACCAGATGCAAGTGGCGTTCACCGGCTAAGGTGACATCTAAAGCGGGGTAGGAGTAAGTAGCTGGAGCACCAACCCCTAAAAATTTTGCGATGCGGCGTAATAATTGGCCCATGCCTATATGCTTCTCTTTTAGCGTTTTCTGTATCCTAAACGCTTAGTGGCGCACAAGAAAGGGTTGTGCGCCACCGAGTTTTTATTGTTTAGGTTTAAAACGCAATAAGCGGTTAGCGTTGCTGACTACGGTAATAGAGGACAGTGCCATCGCCGCACCAGCAACTACTGGGCTGAGTAATGTGCCGGTGAACGGGAATAGAATACCCGCAGCAATCGGGATCCCCAGCGCATTGTAGAAAAATGCGCCCAGCAGGTTTTGCTTCATATTGCGCAATGTTGCTTTGGAAAGCTCAACAGCATCTGCAACTCCATGCAGGCTATGGCGCATCAAGGTAATAGCCGCAGTTTCAATCGCAATATCACTGCCGCCTCCCATGGCAATACCGACATCGGCTTGCGCCAGTGCTGGTGCATCATTGATACCATCACCAATCATGGCCACTTTATGCCCGGCAGCTTGCAGTTGCTTGATAGCTTCAGCTTTGCCATCAGGCAGGACACCGGCGATCACCTGATCGATACCTGCTTCTTTGGCAATGGCATTGGCAGTAATAGGGTTATCACCGGTTAACATCACCAAGTTGTATCCTCGCTGATGTAAACGTTGCAATGCGCTGATACTGTCACTGCGCAGCGGATCGCGTATTGATAGCAGTGCCGCAGGCTTACCTTGTGCTGTCAGAATAACCGGAGTTGTACCACTTTCAGCTTGTTGCTGTATTAATGATTGCAACTCACTGGTATCAATCTGTTGCTCCTCCAACAGGCGATTATTCCCCAGCAACAGCGCCACGCCATCAACCTCGCCACTAACACCTAAACCACGTAATGTGCGGAATTGGTTGACCGTTGCCAGTGTCAGCCCCTCGGCGCGTTGTAAAATGGCGCGTGCCAGTGGGTGATTCGAGCCGGTTTCTAACGCGGCCGCCCATTCCAACGCTTGTTGCTCACTGACCCCATTAAAGGTATGAATGGCGACCACTTGCGGATGCCCTTCGGTCAGAGTGCCGGTTTTGTCGAATACCAAGGTGTCGAGATTACTGGCCTGCTGCAACGCATCGGCATCACGTACTAATACCCCAAATTCAGCCGCCCGACCCACGCCCGAGATGATTGACATCGGCGTTGCCAGCCCAAGCGCACAAGGGCAGGCGATAATCAGCACTGTGGTGGCGACCACCAGGGTATAGACTAATTGCGGTTGCGGGCCGAAGAAATACCAAATCAGCCCAGCAATAACGGCAATGGCGACCACCGTTGGCACAAATACCGCGGAGATCCTATCGGCCAGCTTACCTATCTCTGGTTTACTGCTTTGGGCCTGACGCACCAGCTTAATGATTCGCGCTAATGTTGTTTGGCTGCCGATAGCATTGGCGCGAAACAGCACCGTACCATCCTGTACTTGTGTCCCGGCATGGACAACATCACCGGTGGACTTTTGTTGTGGGATAGGTTCGCCAGTCAACATGGCTTCATCCATCCACACCTCGCCTTGTACAATCTCACCATCAACCGGCACGCGGTCACCGGTGGTCAAACGCAAGGTCATACCCAACTGCACATCGGCCAATGGGATGAGTTTTTCACCTTCATCGGTGACCAGCCGGGCAGTCGGCGGTGCCAAATCCAACAAGCGCTCCAGCGCATTGGAAGAACGTTGTCTGGCGCGTTGTTCCATCGCATGACCAAGGTTGATCAGACCGATAATCATGGCACTGGCTTCATAATAAAGATGGCGGGCTTCCATCGGGAAGACATCCGGCCAGATATTCACCGTGATGGAGTAGATCCACGCTGCACCGGTACCTAGCGCTACCAGGGTATCCATGGTGGCACTACCATTTTTTAGGCTGACCCAGGCATTACGATAAAAATGCCCACCGGCAAATATCATCACCAGCAGAGTGATTATCCCAACTATCAGCCACGGCGTTTGAGTCTCAGGGGTTAGCGTCATGCTACCGCCAAATAACCCCCATCCCATCAATGGGATACCCAATAACAGCCCCAGTGCCGCTTGCCACTGAAAACGCTTCATACTGGCTTGCGACATTTGCTGTTGGCGCTCGCGTCGCTCTGTTTCATCTTCAATGATTTCAGCACCATAACCGGCATTTTTGACCGCTGCAATCAGTGCCTCATTGCTAGGGTGACCGGTGACTAATGCACTGCGCTCCGCCAGATTGACTCGTGCGACCTCAACACCATCAACACCTTGCAGTGCATTTTGTACTTTAGATACACAACTGGCACAGCTCATCCCGGTCAGTAACAACTGAACACTGTCATTGTCAGCAGGTTCTGCTACCGGCTGGCTGGGGTGCGTATTTTTAATGTCAGTTGTCGTTGCCGGAATGGTTGAAGAGGCCGCTGCCAGATATTCCGGCGAAGATGGGGCTGAGTGAGTCAGCGGCTCAGTTTTTGGGGATTGGGCCCCCGGCAGTGTGGCGTGGTAGCCTGCTTGCTCCACAGCATCAATTAACGCTTGTGCTTCAACTTTGCCATACACTTTGGCATTGTCGAGGGAGACATCTGCTGCAATCACACCGGGAACGGCTTCCAGCGCTTTGCGCGTAGATTCGGTACAGTGCCCGCAACTCAAGCCTGAGAGCTGTAATTCAATATCAGGAGTTTGAGCTTCCTCTGCCTGATAACCCGCTTGTTTAACCGTATCAATCAGTGTTGTGGTTTCGGCTTCACCCGTTACCTTGGCATAGTGAACATTCACTTCTGCATGATGAACATCTTCACGGCTTTCTAATGCCGTTTTTACGCGTTTGGCACAATTCATACAGGAGAGGCCGTGTAAGGCCAGCACTGTGGTTTGCAACATAGTTGACTCCTTATCGAGTAGGAACCTATCCATAAATTTGTCGGGATAAGTTTAGTCGGTATTCCCAGTCATATCGCTTATATAGGGCAATAACGGACTTTGATCTGTACAGGTTTTATTCCGCTTGACTGACATCCTTCCTTTCACTAATTATAGAGGTTAAACCTTCCAGCAAGGGGAAGGTCAAGGGGGAAGAATGAATATTAGCGATGTCGCAAAAAAAACCGGTTTAACCAGTAAGGCCATTCGTTTTTACGAAGAAAAGAAACTGGTGACACCGCCTATCCGCACGGATAATGGTTATCGAAGCTACAGCGCCAAACATATCGAAGAGTTAACACTGTTGCGTCAGGCACGGCAGGTCGGTTTTACATTAGATGAATGCCGCGAGCTGCTGGCATTGTTTCATGACCCCGCTCGCCACAGTGCGGATGTGAAAGCTGCAACGTTACAAAAGGTAGCGGAAATCGAGAAACATATTAATGATCTCAATCAGATGCGATTACGTTTATTGGCTTTGGCAGACGAGTGCCCAGGAGATGAGGGTGCAGATTGCCCGATTATTAATAACTTGGCGGGGTGTTGTCACGGGAGTGAGAAACAAAAAGTTGGCTAATGTTATGTGAAAGGCGTATCAAAATAAATACGCCTTTTCAATGTTTTAGTGGTGAACAGCCCTGACGTGCAAAGTATTGCCTTCCACTAAAATGACTTCAACTTCGGTGCCGACATTTAGCTCATTAGCGCTATAAATGCGCCAACTGCTATCACCCACTTTCATGCGGCCGTAACCATCAACTGTCGGTTCCGTCAGGGTAGCCCGCGTTCCCAGCAATTGATGATTACGTTGATTCAACATCGCGGGTTGTGGCTTGATACGCTTACTGAGCCAATACCACCACAAGATGGCTGATACGACTGTCAAAACAGCAAACAGTACGCCTTGCATCTCCCAGCTAAAGGGGAAAAGCCAGACCAGAATACCGACCACCACGGCTGCGACGCCGCTCCACAGCATATAACCACTGGCCCCTAGCATCTCGGCTGCCAGTAATAGGCCTCCGAGTGATAGCCAAAACCAGTTTGGATTTGCTGCAATTTCCTCCAGCATGGTTATTTACCCCGGCTGTTTTTACTCTCACCAATCAGCTCTGCAATACCACCGATAGCACCCATCAGGTTGCTGGCTTCCAGTGGCATCATAATGACTTTGCTATTATTGGCCGAACCAATGTGTTGCAGGGCGTCGGTATATTTCTGTGCCACAAAGTAGTTAATGGCTTGAATATCACCGGCAGCAATAGCTTCAGAAACCATTTTGGTTGCCTGAGCTTCCGCTTCTGCCGCACGTTCACGAGCTTCTGCTTGCAAGAATGCAGACTGACGTTCACCTTCGGCTTTCAGAATTTGTGATTGTTTCTCACCTTCAGCACGCAGAATAGCCGCCTGACGAACCCCTTCGGCTTCCAGAATATCAGCACGTTTAGTACGTTCAGCCTTCATCTGGGCATTCATCGCAGAAATAAGTTCAGTCGGTGGGCGCACATCACGGATTTCAATACGGGTAATTTTAATGCCCCACGGGTTGGTGGCTTCATCGACGATGTGCAGCAGGCGGCTGTTGATGTTGTCGCGTTGGGACAACATTTCATCCAGCTCCATAGAACCCAAAACAGTACGGAAGTTGGTCATGGTCAGGTTGACGATAGCCAGCTCCAAATTGCTGACTTCATATGCGGCTTTCACCGGGTCAATAACCTGAATAAAGCAGACAGCATCAATCGCCACATTGGCGTTGTCGCGGGAAATGATTTCTTGGGATGGAATATCCAGAACCTGTTCCATCATATTGATTTTACGACCAATACGATCCATGAATGGCACAACGATATTCAGGCCTGGCATCAGTGTTTTGGTATAACGGCCAAAACGCTCGACTGTCCATTGAAAACCTTGTGGGACGATTTTGATTGAGGAAAAGACCACAATCAGAGCTACAACAATAAGAACAGGGATAACCGTAAACATATTTAACTTCCTGTCAGCAATGATTTTTGTTTCTTAATATTACGTGACGGGGCGCTAAATGCCTAACGAAAGGCAGGTAAAAGCGTGTAAATGAGAGAAAGTCAGGTTGGGGCAGAATAAAACAGCGCGGGTTGGCCCCGCGCAGTAGCAAATAATGGTAACAGGTAGGGCGAAAAATGATCGTTAAGAGCGCCTGTTAGTACAGTAATGCATAAAGCTGACGGCGGTATTTAGCCGCCAGTGCATCGCCAGTGCCTAATGCCGCCAAAATATCCATTAATGTCTTACGCGCAGTACCATTCGCGGCGGCCAGATCTTGCTTCAAGTGGCCTAGCAACAACTCCAGCGCCTCTTCGTTACGGCCAACCTGATGCAGTTGCAGCGCTAACTGAACCGCCAGTTCGACGTTATCAGGTTGTTCAGCGACTTGTTGTTGGAGTTGCTGGATTTCTGGTGTGTCAGCGGCTTGTTTGAGCAACTCGATTTGTGCAATCAGCCCCTGATAACGGCTATCACGGTCTTGCAGTGGTATGGTCGCCAATACGCTTTCGGCATCTTCGCTACGGTTGAGCTGAATTTGCGCATCAGCCAGTTGCAGCGCAATATCGCTGGTTTGCGGGTTATGGCTTTGTTGCATTAACTGCCACGCATCTTTCAGCAGTGGTAGTGCTTCTTGTACCTTACCCTCGTTCATCAACTGTGCCGCTTCGGCCGCTTTCAACTCTTCAGGCTTCGGTAATACCCGTTGCAATAATTCGCGGATAACTTCTTCTGGCTGTGGCCCTTGGAAGCCATCAACCGGCTGTCCGTCTTTAAACAGATAAACGGCTGGAATTGAGCGCAAACCAAATTGTGAAGCCACCATCTGCTGTGCATCGCAATCGACTCGCGCCAGAATAAATTGGCCTGCATACTCAGCGGCCAGTTTATCCAGCACTGGAGTGAGTTGCAGACAGTGCTGGCTGCGTTCAGACCAAAAATAGAACAGCACCGGTACTGTCATGGACTGTTCTAAGGTCTGATGTAGGTTCGCTTCGGTAATATCAATTGTTGTAGGTGCTAGCATGAATTATTTCTCTCATCCGTTTTATACCCGTCATACTTCAAGCTGCATGTGTGTTGGCTGCTCTCATTCACCCGAATCATTGACTGGTGTCAACTCATCGGGATTCATTCGCTTGCCGCCTTCCTGCCACTCGAATTATTTAGGGTATAGCAGTTAATTGGGGCTAATTATGTTGCTTCAACCCTCATCACTATTATCAAGAATTGCCACGCAGAACTTTATCTAACATTCGGCCCGGTAATATGCGGCGCAGTATCGTCAATGCATGGGCCACTAAGGTGACCGGATAGCGCAATTGCGGGCGCGGGCTTTCCAGCGCGTGACGCAATTTCGGCAAAATCGCTTCTGGTGGCAGTGTAAAACGCTGCGCAATACCGGGGTTACTCACCGGCTTATCAACTTGGGCCTGATTCACATTTTGTGTGAAATGGGTGCTTATCGGGCCTGGTTCAATCAAACTGACATGAATTCCGCTGTCATGCAGTTCCATTCGTAATGCATCCGACCAAGCTTCTAACGCATATTTACTGGCGGCATAGGCACCACGGCCGGCAGTTGAAACCAATCCCATCACTGAACTGGTTTGAATAATGCGCCCTTCACCATGAGGTAGCATGGCGGGCAGTAAAAGCTGCGTCAATTGATGGGTGCCAAACAGATTGGTGGAAAATTGTTTTTCCAACTGCTGGCGTGAAATTGTCTGTAATGGGCCGTACAGGCCAAAACCACCATTATTAAACAAACCATACAAGCGCCCGCCAGTCAGCTCAATAACTTGTGCTGCCGCGCGTTCGACACTGGCACTGTCATCCAAATCCAGTTCAATACCTTCCAGACCCAACAGTATCATCTTTGCCACATCATCGGGCTTACGGCAGGCGGCGAGGACGCGATAGCCTCGGTTTTTCAAGTCTTGTGCTGCAACCAGGCCAATGCCGCTGGAACAACCGGTAATTAATACTGTTTTTTGCATAACTTTACCTGGTGAGTGGTTCTATTTGTTTGAACAAGTGTTATTACTGCTTACTAGTTACTAACGGCTTGAGTTGTTGCGCCATCCAATCTGCAATGAAAGGTTGCGCCTGTGCGTTAGGATGTAAACCATCATCCTGCATCCACTCTGGCTTCACAGCAACCTGTTCCATAAAGAAAGGTACCAATGGAATGCCAAATTGCTGTGCCAGTTGTGGATACATCGCACTGAAGGCATCAGTATAACGGCGGCCGTAGTTAGGTGGAATGCGGATTTGCATCAACAAAGGTTGCGCTTTTGCTTCTTTTATCAGATTGATAACTTGCGTGAGATCCCGTTGAATATCCTGCGATGGAAAACCGCGCAGGCCGTCATTGGCACCTAATTCAATCAGTACCCAGCGGGGCTGATGTTGTTTCAGCAAGGCAGGCAGACGAGCTAAGCCCTGGGCCGCCGTATCGCCACTGATACTGGCGTTAACCACCTTTGGTAATGATGGGGTAGTCTGCCATGTTTTATCCAGTCGTGAAGGCCAGGCTTCGGCAATGGGCAGGCGGTAACCGGCGCTTAAACTGTCGCCGAGAATCAAAAGTGTATCGGTTGCGGCGGCACGCAAACTGAATAATCCCAATAGTAATAGGAAGGGAAGATGCCAGCGGAAAACGTTCTTGAAGTTCATCATCTTAATAAACACGTCGGTCAGGGTGAGCAACAGCTCTCCATCCTTACCGGAGTTGAGCTGGTTGTCAAACCCGCTCAGACAATTGCGCTGATTGGTGAGTCAGGTTCAGGTAAATCAACTTTGCTGGGAATTCTGGCGGGCCTCGATGATGGCAGTAGCGGTGAGGTGAGTTTACTCGGCCACTCTTTGACTGCCATGGATGAAGAAGGGCGCGCGCAACTGCGGGCAAAAAATGTCGGTTTTGTTTTCCAATCATTTATGTTGGTGCCGACACTTAATACATTAGAAAACGTGCAGCTTCCGGCGCTGTTACGTGGTGAAAGTGAGCGCGAGAGTAAAGTGCATGCCATTGAGCTATTAAAGCTGGTGGGCCTTGAGAAGCGCCTTCACCACCTTCCTGCCCAACTCTCCGGCGGCGAGCAGCAACGGGTGGCGCTGGCTCGGGCTTTTAGTGGTCGGCCAAAAGTGTTATTTGCCGATGAGCCAACCGGCAATCTTGACCGCCATACCGGTGACCGTATTGCTGACTTACTCTTTTCTCTTAATCGCGACTATGACACCACGCTGATACTGGTAACCCATGATGTGCAACTGGCTGGCCGTTGCCAGCGTCGGCTGCGGCTACAAGACGGTAAATTGTGGGAGGAAGCATGATTTGGCGCTGGTTTTGGCGTGAATGGCGCTCGCCCTCACTGCTGATTGTCTGGTTGGCATTAACTCTGGCTGTCGCTTGTGTACTGGCGCTAGGGACTATCAGCGATCGCATGGAAAAAGGGCTTAGTCAGCAAAGTCGTGATTTTCTGGCGGGCGATCGGGTGCTGAAGACGTCTCACCCAGCCCCGGAAGAGTGGTTGTTGGAGGCGAAAAAGCAGGGATTGTCTGTCAGCCGCCAGCTTTCATTTATGACCATGACTTTTGCTGGTGATCGCCCACAACTGGCAGATGTAAAAGCCACAGATTTAGCTTATCCATTGTATGGCAAGCTGGAAACCTCACCGACACAAGTCAAACTTGAGCCGGGAACCGCGCTGGTGGCCCCGCGGTTGTTGGCGCTGCTCGGCGTTAAAGTCGGCGACACACTGGAAGTTGGTGATACTTCGTTGAAAATCATTGGCGAAGTGCTGCAGGAACCTGATTCGGGTTTTAACCCCTTCCAGACCGCGCCGCGAATTTTAATCAATCTGGCTGACGTAGAAAAAACCGGTGCAATACAACCGGGTAGCCGTTTGAGCTATCACTATATGTTTGCAGGCCCAACGGAGGCTATTACTCAGTTTAGTGACTGGCTGACGCCGCAATTGAAACCGGATCAGCGCTGGTATGGTTTGCAAGAGTCGGGCGGTGCGCTGGGGAAATCCCTACAGCGCGCGCAGCAGTTCTTGCTGTTATCGGCGTTATTGACGTTATTGCTCTCCATTGCCGCTGTTGCCGTGGCGATGGGGCATTATTGCCGCAGTCGCTATGATCTGGTGGCCGTGCTAAAGACATTAGGTGCCGGGCGTAGTGCGTTGCGGCGGTTGATTATCGGCCAATGGCTCTTGGTTTTAGTATTGGCAGGGCTGTGCGGCAGTGTCATTGGTTTATTGTTCGAGAAAATATTAGTTCGTTTGTTATCCCCGGTATTACCCGCCGCATTACCGGCAGCTGGCGTATGGCCATGGGTATGGTCAATGGGATCGCTGATATTGATTTCTCTGCTGGTGGGTATTCGCCCATACCGGCAACTGCTGGCGACTCAACCGCTGCGAGTACTGCGCCGTGATGTCTCCGCTAATGTCTGGCCGCTGCGCTACTTTATTCCGGTGATGCTCGTCATTGTGGTGGGGCTATTAGCCTTACTGATGGGGGGGAATACGCTGCTATGGGCGATCCTCGGGGGGATGGTGGTATTGGCGTTGCTGCTAGGTGTGGTTGGATGGGGCGGTTTATTACTGTTACGCCGCCTGACGGTCACTCGCCTGTCATTGCGGCTGGCTATAAACCGCCTACTGCGCCAACCTTGGATGACCTTGACCCAACTGGCCGCATTCTCACTCTCATTTATGCTTTTGGCGCTGTTATTGGTGCTGCGCGGGGATCTATTGGACCGCTGGCAACAACAGTTGCCACCAGATAGCCCAAATTACTTTTTGCTGAATATGACACCGCAACAGGTGCCGCAAGTCACGGAGTTTCTCACGCAGCATCAGATAACGCCGTCGACTTTCTATCCTATCGTCCGAGTGCGTTTGAGTGAGATTAATCAGCAACTGGCGACTGAGCGGGTGGCAGAAGATGCACCCGGTGGCGAGGCGGTTAATCGGGAGCTGAATCTGACCTGGCAGCAGGATCTACCAGCGCACAATATTTTGACTGTAGGCCAATGGCCGCCCAAGGCGGATGAGGTATCGATAGAACAGGGGATTGCTGACAGATTGGGCATTAAAATCGGCGATAAACTGACATTCAGTGGCGATACGCAGTCATTTGGTGCCACGGTGAGCAGTGTTCGTCAAGTGGACTGGGAAAGTCTGCGCCCTAATTTTTACTTTATTTTCCCGCCGGGCGCTCTGGATGGGCAACCACAAACTTGGCTGACCAGCTTCCGTTATCACGGTGACGGGGAGGTTTTGACGCAATTGAACCGTCAGTTCCCGACTCTCAGCTTGCTGGATATCGGGGCGATGTTGAAACAGGTTGGGCAAGTGCTGCAACAGGTTAGCCGAGCGCTGGAAGTGATGGTGGTATTGGTGATCATCTGTGGCACCTTACTGCTATTAGCGCAAGTGCAAGTCGGTATGCGCCAGCGCCGTCAAGAACTGGTGGTTTACCGGACACTTGGCGCAAGTAAACGCTTACTGCGAGGTACATTGTGGTGGGAGTTTGCGTTACTGGGGCTGGTGGCGGGGCTGGCGGCAGCCATTGGTGCCGAAGCCGCACTTTGGGCATTACAACGGTTAGTGTTTGATTTCCCGTGGCAGCCAAACTGGGTCATGTGGTGGTTATTACCGCTGGCTGCGGCCTTGTTGCTGTCACTGTGCGGTGGTTGGTTAGGGGCTCGATTATTGCGAGGGCGGGCGCTGTTCCGTCATTACACGGATTAGTGAAATAACGCGGGCGGCATAAACTGCCCGCGCTTCAGTTATAACTTGGCTTGCGCCCAGCGCAGGGCGTTTTGGTATTCCGCTGGTAACAGCGGGGCCAGTGTCGCCAAGGCGGTGCTTAATGCCGCACCATCGGGATCATTTAAATTCAAATGACCCACTTTGCGGCCTTCGCGCACTTCTTTTTCATACCAATGCAGATGCACCAAGGGCAGTGACAGCCACTCGGTATTAACTGGCGTACCAATCAGATTGACCATCGCCGACGGAGTATTGACCACCGGCGTTGGCAGCGGCAAATCCAAAATAGCGCGCAGATGCAGCTCGAACTGGCTGATAGAAGCACCATTTTGTGTCCAATGCCCACTATTATGCACCCGTGGTGCCAGCTCATTGATCAACAAACTGTTGCCGACGATAAAGCATTCCATCGCCATCACACCAACATAATTCAGCTTATCCATAATGGCAGACAGCATTTTTTCTGCTTGCTGCTGTAGTTTGCTATTGGGTTGTGGCAAAGCCACACTCATGCGCAGGATGCCATCTTCATGCAGATTATGGGTGAGTGGATAAAAGACCGATTTACCTTGATGGCTGCGCGCACCGACCAGTGAAACCTCGCCAGAAAAGTTAATACCCTGCTCGACAATACATTCGCCGTAAGCATCGGCGGGTAAACTCTCTTGTTCACCGGTGCGTAAACGCCACTGACCTCGGCCGTCATAACCGCCAACCCGGCGTTTTACGATGGCTAATTCACCCAGCGTGGCAAAAATGTGCGGCCATTCGCTGGCGCTCGCCAATAATTGCCAGGGAGCGGTCGCCAAATTCAGGCTATCGAGCAATTGCTTTTGCGTCAGACGATCAGCCAGCTGAGGAAAAATATCGCGGTTAACGAAAGCCGTGTGGGTGGCGAGTTCACGCGTTAAAGCAGTTTCCGGCCAGCGCTCAATTTCGGCGGTAATCACACTATTCTGATAGGGCACGGCTTCTGGCTCGGCATCTAAACCCACCGGATAAACGGCAATACCTAGCGGCTCGCCGGCCTGACGCAGCATGCGCCCTAACTGACCATTTCCTAATACGCAAACAGGTTTCATGCTTCATCCCTCGGATCGGGATTGTCCAACACTTCGTCGGTTTGGTTTTTGCGCCAATCAGCTAAACGTGCAGCCAATTCAGTATCATGCAGTGCCAATATTTGCGCTGCTAGCAAGGCGGCATTCGCGGCACCCGCCTTACCAATCGCCAATGTTCCCACAGGAATCCCACGCGGCATCTGCACGATGGAATACAGGCTATCGACACCACTTAATGCCGCACTTTGTACCGGCACACCGAGTACGGGTACCAGTGTTTTGGCTGCCAGCATACCCGGCAAGTGAGCTGCGCCGCCCGCACCTGCAATAATGACATGTAAGCCATTGGCATCGGCTTGTTCGGCAAAACTGAACAGTTTGTCAGGGGTTCGGTGCGCGGAAACAACTTCGACATGAAACGGGACATTGAGCGCGGTGAGCACGTCGGCGGCGAACTGCATGGTGGCCCAGTCACTCTTGGACCCCATTACGATAGCGATTTTAACCCCGGCTGGATAAGCCGAATCGAGGTTAGCTCCCATGAGTGTAAAGCTCCTGTGATTGCGCAAGCGTCGGCCAGAGCGATTTTCTATAAATCGTGACTGGCGAAGAGGGCGTAGAGCATATCATGAGCCACAGGCTAGGAAAACGGTTGCGTAGCTGCTTTTAGCGGGTTTTATTAGTTTTTTATCGTGGTTTATGAGGTAAAACGTGAAGGCTAAAACGGGAATTTAATCAATTCAACCTTATCGGCCGTGACTTTAACCATTGAGCCTTCAACATGCCAGGCGCCCAAAACCACCCGGTGTGCGGTTGTCGATGCTAATTCAACAGTATGAACAGCAGGGCGATGGGTATGCCCATGAATCATCCAACTGACATTATTCCGCTCGAAAGTCTCAACTACCGCGTGTGGATTCACATCCATAATCAGTTGCGATTTGCCGCTATTATTTTGTTGGCTTTGATTGCGCATATAAGCAGCAATGCGTAACCGAAAGCGCAGCGGCAGCCATAAGAATAATTTTTGGATCACAGGGTTGTGTACTCGACGGCGAAAATGCTGATAGTCAGCATCATCAGTACACAGGGTATCGCCATGTAAAATAACGATTTTACGGCCATATAAATCAACAACTTTTTCTTCCGGTAGCAAAGTCATGCCACTTTCAAAAGCAAAGTGTTTACCGAGTAGAAAATCGCGATTGCCGTGGATAAAGTAGCAAGGCACGCCGTGTTGTTGGAGTGATTTTAACGCAGCAGCGATTTGCCGATACAGCGGTTCGGGATCATCATCGCCAATCCAGGACTCGAATAAATCGCCTAGGATATATAGCGCGTCAGCATGAATCGCTTCACGCTGGATAAAATGCAGAAAACCGGCAGTGATTGCCGGTTCCTGAACGCTAAGATGCAAATCTGCAATAAAAAGCGTGCTCATTAAGCCGTTATTACTCGCTTACAGTAACGCTTTGAATGATCACATCTTCTTTTGGCACATCTTGATGCATACCGCTGCGACCGGTAGCCACGTTTTTGATTTTATCAACCACGTCCAAGCCTTCAGTCACTTCAGCAAATACACAGTAACCCCAACCATCCGGGCGTTCTGAACGGAAGTTCAGGAAGTCATTGTCTGCAACGTTAATAAAGAACTGAGCTGTGGCAGAGTGTGGATCGTTAGTACGCGCCATTGCCAAAGTGCCACGGGTATTTTTCAAACCGTTGTTGGCTTCGTTCTTGATTGGAGCATCAGTCGTTTTCTGGTTCATGCCTGGCTCAAAACCACCGCCCTGAATCATGAAACCATCGATAACACGGTGGAAGATAGTGTTATCATAGAAACCTTTACGGCAGTAGTTCAGGAAGTTTTCAACGGTAACCGGCGCTTTATCCGCGAAGGTGTTGATGACGATATCGCCGTGATTAGTATGAAAAGTGACCATAATAATGTTCCTGCTAGTGTAATAAGTGTATTCACAAATGAGTCGTGACTCTTTAGACGGCTCTTATATCATATCTGCGGGATTGAGTCAGCACTCGAAACGCCGCCAGGATAGGCGAAAAAGTGCTGTATCATGAGCTGATTTGCCGCATAATCTGATGATATCTTTTTAAACCATGCGTTTCGCAAAAACAAAAACCACGGAATGTCCCGATGCTAAAGATTTTTAATACACTGAGTCGCCAAAAAGAGGAATTCAAGCCTATTCATGCCGGTAAAATTGGCATGTACGTATGCGGGATCACCATTTATGACCTGTGTCACATTGGGCATGGGCGTACTTTTGTCGCTTTCGACGTCGTTGCGCGTTATTTGCGTTATTTAGGTTACTCTCTGACATATGTCCGCAACGTGACAGACGTTGACGACAAAATTATCAAACGCGCCATTGAAAACAATGAAACTTGTGAGCAATTGACCACGCGCATGTTGGCTGAAATGCATAAAGATTTTGATGCATTGAACCTTAAACGCCCAGATTTAGAGCCACGTGCTACTCATCACATTCCAGAGATTATTGAGCTAACCGAGCGTTTGATCGCCCGCAACCATGCTTATGTGGCTGCCAATGGGGATGTTATGTTCTCTGTTGAAAGTGATCCGGATTACGGTGTGTTATCGCGCCAGGACTTGGATCAGTTGCAGGCAGGTGCGCGTGTTGAAGTGGCTGATGTTAAACGTAATCCGATGGATTTCGTGCTGTGGAAAATGTCCAAACCGGGTGAACCTAGTTGGGAATCACCTTGGGGGCCGGGCCGCCCAGGCTGGCATATTGAATGCTCCGCAATGAACGGTAAACAGCTCGGTGCGCATTTCGATATTCATGGTGGTGGCTCTGATTTGATGTTCCCGCACCATGAAAATGAGATTGCACAATCTACCTGTGCCCATGATGGCCCATATGTTAATTACTGGATGCATTCCGGTATGGTGATGATCGACAAAGAAAAAATGTCGAAGTCATTGAATAACTTCTTCACTATCCGTGATGTGCTGGCGTATTACGATGCGGAAACCGTGCGCTATTTCCTGATGTCTGGCCACTATCGTAGCCAGCTTAATTACAGCGAAGAAAACCTCAAGCAAGCACGTGCTTCATTAGAGCGTTTATATACTGCGCTGCGCGGCACTGACGAGAATGCAACGCCGGCGGGTGGCGCTGAGTTTGAAGCGCGTTTCCGTGCGGCAATGGATGATGATTTCAATACTCCAGAAGCCTACTCGGTGCTGTTTGATATCGCGCGCGAAGTGAATCGCCTTAAAACTGAAGATATGGCCGCGGCAAATGCGTTAGCCGCAGAATTGCGTAAGCTGGCGCATGTGTTGGGATTATTGGAACAGGATCCAGAACTGTTTTTACAAAGTGGTGCGCAAACGGACGACGATGAAGTGGCAAAAATCGAAGCTCTTATCAAACAGCGCAACGATGCCCGCAGCAGCAAAGATTGGGCGCTGGCAGACTCTGCTCGTGATCAATTGAATGAATTGGGTATTGTGCTGGAAGATGGCCCGCAAGGGACGACCTGGCGTCGTAAGTAACAGGTAGTTTAGGTGCTGTTAGCCTAAATAATTCGAGTTGCAGGAAGGCACATGCAGCTTGAAGTCTGACAGGTAGAAAATTAAAAAAATTGCGGTTCTGGTGTTCGCCAGCAACCGCATTTTTTTGCCTATATCTTGTACTTTTCACTACTACAACGGCAGTTTTTTGCAATAACCAGCTAAAACTCGCCGTTGCTGAGGTTATTAGGCTTTAACCTGTACTTTCATACCTTGAAACTCAACAATTTGGTCAGCCAGGATCTTGCAGCGCTTACGCGTTTCTACATTTCCGTCGACTTTTACCTGCCCATCAGCGATGGCGGCTTTTGCTGATGCTCCGCTATCGTTCCAACCTTGCAACTTTAATAAGTCACACAGTTCGACGTGCGGGTGTTTTTCCAAATGAAAAATGTCCATTACTGTCCTTTCACTCTATTTTCGTTGATGTCGTGATATTCCTCGCAGGCTTGCAAGGTATTTTGTATCAGTGTTGCAACGGTCATCGGCCCGACGCCACCGGGAACCGGTGTAATCCAACCCGCACGCTCAACAGCGACATCAAATTCTACATCGCCGACTACTTTACCACTTTCAAGGCGGTTAATGCCGACATCAATCACGATTGCGCCGGGTTTAATCCACTCACCGGGAATAAAACCGGGTTTACCGACGGCGACCACCAATAAATCCGCATTTTCGACATGCTGGCGCAGATTTTTAGTGAAACGATGCGTGACGGTAGTGGTGCAGCCAGCCAGCAATAACTCAAGGCTCATCGGGCGACCAACAATATTGGATGCTCCCACGACGACAGCGTTCAGGCCGTAAGTCGGGATGTCGTAACGCTCCAGCAGTGTCACTATACCGCGTGGGGTGCAAGGGCGCAGTTTAGGTGCGCGCTGACACAAGCGACCCACGTTGTAAGGATGGAAACCATCGACGTCTTTATCTGGATGAATGTGTTCCAGGACTTTGACATTATCAATCCCCGCGGGCAGTGGCAGTTGCACCAGAATCCCATCGATTTCACTATCATTATTCAGTGAATCAATTAAGGCTAACAGCTCGGCTTCCGTGGTGGTCATCGGCAGGTCATAAGAACGGGAAACAAAACCCACTTCTTCGCATGCCTTACGTTTACTGGCGACATAAATTTGTGAAGCTGGATTTTCACCTACCAACACAACAGCAAGGCCGGGAGCACGTTTACCCGCAGCTAAACGTTTCTGTACCAACGCAGCTACTTCGTTTCGTACCTGCTGCGCAATCGTTTTACCATCTATAATTTTCGCTGACATCAGTGGAAGGGTCCATCAATTAAAAAAGCGGGAATCCGCCTATTTTGTCAGAAGCGGGGCGTGCTGTCAGGCGTATAATAACGATTAATTAACGATTAAATAGCCAGTTGATAAACCATAAGGCGAAAACCCATTGACTCAAAAGCGACTGCCCGTATAATCCAACCCGCAACTGACTACCGGCAGCGTTCTATGCTGCGGTAAATATCAAATGCGCCCTTAGCTCAGTTGGATAGAGCAACGGCCTTCTAAGCCGTAGGTCACAGGTTCGAGCCCTGTAGGGCGTACCATTTTCAAGTAAATAGACGTCAATTGACGTCTTTTTTTATGCCTGAAATTCAGTGAGTTGGGTGATTTTGGCGCGTCGAAATTCTCTCAGAGTCTACCTACATCTACCAGCATCAAGTAGTATCTGTTGGTATTTGTGATGGTACATCCCCGTTCAATGAAATCTTGTACCAACAGCCAGCAACGGAGGGCCTCAAATGGCATTAACCGATGTGAAGGTAAGAAGTGCAAAGCCCACGGATAAGCCTTATAAGCTTACTGATGGCGAAGGCATGCATTTAATGGTTCATCCTAATGGTTCTAAATACTGGCGCTTACAGTACCGCTTTGATGGTAAACAAAAGATGTTGGCGTTGGGTATCTATCCTGAGATTTCGTTATCTGAAGCCAGGCAGCGGAGAGATGAAGCTAAGCGGCAAGTCGCAAACTATATCGATCCCAGCGAACAGAAAAAGGTTGAGAAACAAGCTCGCAAAGCGACAGTGGAAAATACCTTCAAAGCTATCGCATTAGAATGGCATGAGTACAAACGTCCTAACTGGTCGAAGGGTTATGCTGAAGACATTATGGAGGCGTTTGAAAACGATATCTTTCCGGATATCGGTAAGCGCCCAATTGCAGAGATAAAGCCTCTGGAGATCCTTAGTTCACTTCGCAAACTCGAAAAACGTGGTGTACTCGACAAGTTGCGCAAAATCCGTCAGGCCTGCAACCAGGTGTTTCGTTACGCTATTGTCACTGGTCGAGCTGAAAGTAACCCAGCCTCAGAGTTGGCAAGTGCATTAACCCCGCCAAAATCTGTTCATTACCCTCATTTGCTAGCGGATGAACTTCCTTCTTTTTTAGAGGCTCTCACCGCTTACTCCGGCAGCCCAATAACTCGGCTAGCAACAAAGATTCTGATGTTGACGGGAGTTCGTACCGTTGAACTTAGAATGGCCGAATGGAAAGAATTCGACTTCGATAAGCGAGTTTGGGAAGTACCGGTAGAAAGGATGAAGATGCGCCGCCCACATCTGGTGCCATTGTCCGATCAGGTAGTGGGAGCACTACGTGAAATCCATGCTGTGACTGGTCGCTACAATCTGGTATTTCCTGGGCGTAACGACATCACTAAGCCGATGAGCGAAGCGAGTATTAATCAGGTACTGAAAAGGGTGGGGTATCACGGGAAGGCGACTGGCCATGGTTTCCGGCACACGATGAGTACTATCTTGCACGAACAAGGCTATAACACGGCGTGGATCGAGTTACAGCTTGCTCATGTGGATAAGAACACCATTCGTGGCACGTACAACCATGCTCAATATCTGGAGCAGCGTAGGGATATGTTGCAGTGGTATGGGGATTATATTGACAAACTAGAACTCGGTGGGGGTGTGGTTCACGCGGAGTTTGGTAGCCGAGCCTAAGTTAACGTGATTTTTCTTAATTAGATCAACAGTGCTAGAGCGAAAGTGCTGGCACTGTTGGTTTCAGCAGCCACTTGTTTTTTTTCGGTGAGATAATGGAAGGTTTGCGCTGGGTTGGTGACCGTAATCTGGCCGGAACCGATGATCGCGAACACCGTCAAAAAAGTAATGCGTGTGATGGACTATGATACCTAGGTTGAAATTGCGGACGTATTGTCACCGCCAAGGTTTTTGACCATATTTCAGAACTATGGCTTGTAGTTCGTTGATTGAGTCGGGATTGTGGTCGAAGGATGCGGTAGAGCGGCAGATGAGCCGTAAGCGTAAAGCGAACACCGTATTGACGGTTATTTATTAGTGAGATCCACGTTCCAGGGCAGAAGTTCGGCCACCTTGTTTGAAGGCCACTCCGGCAGAACGCTCAGGATATAACGAAGGTAGGCCTCCGGATCGATGCCGTTCAGCCTGCACGTTCCGATCAACCCGTACAGCAACGCTCCCCGCTCTCCTCCGTGATCGCTGCCGAAGAAGATGTAGTTCTTTTTACCCAGGCATACTGTACGTAACGCCCGTTCCGCTGCGTTGTTGTCAGGTTCTGCCAGCCCGTCATCGCAGTAGTAGCACAGTGCATCCCACTGGTTCAGTGCGTAAGCGAACGCCTCGCCCAGACGTGATTTTTTTGACAGCGTCGCGCTTTTCCCCGTCAGCCAGTCATGCAGGGAAGTCAGCAACGGCTTACTCCGGGATTGTCGCGCGGCCAGCCGTTCTGCTGCCGGAAGACCGCGTATTTCGGCTTCGATGGCATACAGCTCGCCGATCCGTTTCAGCGCTTCCTCTGCCATGGCTGTTCCTGTGCTGATGTAGACGTCGTGGATTTTACGCCGCGCATGGGCCCAGCACGCGGCTTCTGTCAGTGCGCCACCTTCACGCTCCGTGCTGAACAGACGATCGTACCCGCCGTAGGCATCCGCCTGCAGCACGCCGTGGTAGTCGCTAAGATGGTGTTGGGGATGTTTCCCCTGCCTGTCCGGTGAGAAGGCGAACCAGGCAGCCGGCGGGTCTGACGAACCGGCGTTTCGGTCACCGCGGACATACGTCCAGATACGCCCGGTTTTCGTCTTCTTCCGGCCCGGCGACAGCACCGGCACCGGCGTGTCATCCGTGTGAAGTTTGCAAGCCTCCATGACATACCGGTACAGCGCGTCGTTCAGCGGTGCCATTAATCGGCAGCACGCATCTACCCAGTTGGAGAGCAGCGACCGGCTCAGCTCCGCGCCCTGACGGGCAAAGATTTCAGTCTGACGATACAGGGGCGTATGTTCACAGTATTTGGCCGTCAGCACGCGAGCAAGCAGACCCGGTCCGGCGATACCCCGGTCGATGGGCCGCGAAGGCTCCGGTGCTTCAACGATACAGTCACACCGGGGACAGGTTTTTTTCACCCTGACGGTGCGGATCACCTTCAGCGCGCTGGTGACCAGTTCCAGCTGTTCCGCACTGACTTCGCTGAGGTATTTCATGGCGTTGCCGCATTCCGGACAACAGGTTTCGGCGGGCTCCAGCCGGTGTATCTCGCGGGGAAGGTGTTCAGGAAGCGGGCGGCGGTGCCGGGACTGGCGAAGCTGACGCGGAACCTGCGGATCATTATCCCGTCCGCTGTGGCGATCATTTTCCTGCTCCTGCTGTTGCAACAGGGCTTCGGTCTCCTCCACCTGCTGGCGGAGCTTTTCGGAGCGGGCGCCGAACAACATCCGCCGCAGCTTTTCCAGCTGTGCCCGCAGGTGCTCTATTTCGCGCTCTTCATTTTCGATTTTTTCCTCAGCGCGGGCCAGCGCTGAACGCAGGAACAGCTCAGTCTCTGCAACGAGACTGAGCTGGCAATTTTTCTGGCCAAGTGCCTCTTCCAGAACGACGATACGGGCGAGATAATCCTGACTCATAGCCACACTTATAATGCGGCTAAGGTCTTTTTACAACATTGTCAGCGAGTTAAGACGGGATGTTTTTGGCTGACGCCAGTCCAGCTTATCGAGGAGCATGGCGAGCTGTGAGCGGGTGATGGCGATTTTGCCGTCGCGGACAGCGGGCCAGATGAACTGACCTTCTTCCAGGCGTTTGGTGAACAGGCACAATCCGTCAGCATCAGCCCAGAGGATCTTCACCGTATCACCGCGACGGCCCCGGAAGATGAACAGGTGGCCAGAGAACGGATTTTCGTCGAGAGCATGCTGTATCAGCTCACCGAGACCATTGAAGCTTTTGCGCATATCCGTGACGCCGGCAACCAGCCAGATGCGGGTTCCGGAGGGAGGCGTCATCATCCGGGATTTCTCCCGGTGAGTTCGCGCAGCAGCACGGTAAGGAGCTCCGCTGATGGATTTTCCAGGGTTATTTTTCCGTGACGGAACTCCACGCAGCAGGAGGACGCTGCCAGCATGCACGGAGCATTGCTGATATCAGATGGTGCAGATCCTGGCACGATTTCAACAGGCAGCAGTGCCGGATGTGAAGGCGGAGTGGCGGTTGCCGGAAGACGGCGTGATATGCGGCCTTCGTTCTGCCAGAGCCGCAGCCATTTGAAGATGACATTGTCGTTGATGCCGTATTCACGGGCAATCTGGGCAACGCAGGCGCCGGGCTGGGAGGCCAGTTCAACCATGCGCATTTTAAAGTCATCGGTATAATTTTTCCGGGGTTGAGTCCGATAGGGTTGAGATCCCATAGTAAGGTGCCCGCCTAATTTAAGTGGACGCCTAAGCTATCAGGACCGGTCAATAAGCTACATACGGCACTGAGTTGACGCTTACGATGAGCCATCACGAGCGTAACTCTGTACATGCTGCTTATATTCATAAGGCGGAACACCTTGATGAGTGTTCTTGACCCGCCATATCCTACCAGTTATGCAGCCAATAGAAGATATCTTGCGTTGCATGGGTACCCTATCACCAAAAAAGTCAGTTACCATTAATGGCAACTGACTTTGATATCAGCGATTCAAGCTAAGAATAGGCCTGGTAGCAGGCCGAGATATGGGAATGGTTAGCCAGTTTTGTGGTAGCAAATCTTGGATTTTGTCTGGGGAATTTGTCCCTTTGGAAGAGGCCCAAGTACAATTCAAATTGCTGAAGTCGCCGACTCTAGATTTAAACAATAATTCCAAGTGCTTAATCCGGTCCGGGTCTTTGGTCATGTACCCAATAGGCAAACTCACCCCGCTATCGGTATTAGGTTGACCATGGTACTGAATCAGGCCAAAAATGTCGGGAATTACAAACAACTCGAGTCGATCGAGGGCTAACGGGGTCGACAAACCACATGGGAATATATTCTTCAGGTACTGTCGTACATCCCAGTGTCCACCTTGATGAATTAGGGATACTTTTGCATCGCTATCTTTCTGCTCAAGAATGCTTTTGAGATCCTGAACAAAGCGATCTATGTCTTCTGAGTTGGCCCCCCAAAATGGAACATTGCTCGGCATCCACAGTGCTTTTAGATCTGTAACTTCATCCTGCTCGTGTAGTGTTTTACGAATCCATTGCAATGCATCACGCCGATTTTCAAGTAGATATAAGGGTCCAAATACACCACGCGTATCAGTCGAGCCATAACCAGTCTTGCTCTCATCTCGGGCAAGCATCCAACGTGAGTAGTCTACCCGGTATCCGTTGACAAAATTTTTCAACACGTGGTCATTAGCTAATTGGCAGTAAGTTTCCGCATCTGTGCCTTTTTCTTCGATGTAGTTCGAGCCAAGGAAATCTGCGATATGGGCTTCCAGCTTACTGCTGAGAGGGCGACTCTGGTTAGGGCCCAGCCGTTCAGCGGAGCGGATCAACTGTTTTGGCTCACCCTTAGCCTGCTGATAGGTGAACTCAATATCGACTGCTAGCTGAAGTACATCACTAGCACTGCTGCCCATCACTTTATAAAGTTGGGTACGTTGACGTTCGTGCTCGTTGTTGCGAGTGATTTCTAGATGGCTGCGGAACTGTCGACCGAATTCTTCAATGATTTTATCCATTCCTAATCCCTTTGCGGATTCGGGCATGGCAAGCTCTGGTAGACCGAACATCAACCGACTCAGCCGCTGTTCTTTACGTACTGTCAAAGCGAAAGCGTCAAGTATTACATGTTCGGTCTGCTCGTTGTATTTAACCAGCATTGGTACGCCATCACCATAACCGACCTGACTCTTTAACAGTGGACTGGGGACCAGGTAACCTTGGTTATCCAATGCGGCTAGGCGTTTATCTTCTAATGAATTAAGCAACTCTTCTTCTTCTCGCTCCGAGAGCCCGAAGAATTCACGGAGCTCGAGGGGCAACATCCGTTCAAAGAGTATAAGTAGTCGGCAAGCAAATAGCTCAATGGCAGGCATGGGCTTTTCTTCGGTCCATGCTACGTTCATGATGTATTTTCGGGCGGGAATCAGGATGGTGATGCGGTTCCCAACACGAGCTTTAGTATCTGTAGAAAGCGAGATCATACTGGTATGCCTTCCTTGTTGAATTCAAGAGTCGTAATCATCTGGTAATGGCTATTGTCTTGTATTGCTCGCTCAGTGATGTATTCATACACTGAGCCCAATGCAGAGTCATTGTTATCTTTACGCCACATCCTGCCAGCCCCAAGGATAACTAAGCGCTCCTGGGCACGAGAAATAGCTACGTTGATTCGAGGCGTATCCCGCAAAAAGCCCTGCAGGGCGTTGGGATTGTCCCGCACTAAGCTAAGAATGATGATCTTGTTTTCCTGACCCTGGTAAGAATCGACGGTGTCGATCCGGATTAGGTGACGCAGCGGGCCCATCCACTCAGCTTGATTGAGCTGAGTCTCAATCTCATTTTTTTGGGCTCTGTACATGGTAATGATACCGATCGGATGAGGGTGTTCATTTGTGACCGTTCGTTGCAGGTGTTCAACAGCATCTGCATCTACTAGCACTCGCAACGAATGCAATAACAAATCTATTTCATGCTGGTTGGTGTAGCCAGGTTTAGTCTGTTTCTCACCCTGCTCAGAGGTTGTATCGATCCAGCTAACCCCCTTGTTCCATGGGGCGGGTAATTCATCGAACCATGCCTTGGCTGGTCCTCGTCCTGTGTGCAGCTTACCAATATCATCTGCGTAAAAACAGGCTGAGACTAGATCGCCTATGGGTTCAATCATTCGGTATTGTGTATCCAGAGTCACTCCACCACATGCATTGAACGCCCGCTCGAAATCAGATTCCACGAAGGCTTCTTTGCTCACATCGAGTAGTTTGCTGGCGTGTTTTATATGCCCATTCTGGTAAAATGGTGGTAACTGCTTATGATCGCCCACCAATAAGACGCGTTTTGCACTTTGCAATGCAACCATCAACTCACTGGCCTGAGCACGGCCAGCCTCATCGACAATAACCCAATCAAATTGGCTCTGATCCAACTCTAAACTGCGACGTCCAACCCCAACGAGTGTACCGCAGGCTAATTGTTTGGTTTTCAGCATAAAGCGGTCATAGCCGGCCTCTCCAGAGCGCAGGACATCGAGCCACTCCTGACTTAGGGATAACAATCGATGCAGGCGATCCACCTTGACGGGGTTGTTCACTCCATGGCTCTGAGCCAAGATTTGAAGTAGCTTGTCTAGTAACAGCTCACTATTTGTTGGCAACTCGCCAAATGCACTGTTGAACTGCTGGCGGACGATTGTCTCAATTGTTTCCACCGTCTGATTTCTTTGGTGCGTTAATTCCACTAACTGGCTCACATGGATCTCATTGGACTCTCCGCCAGTGCGCACCAGCTTTTCTCGCTGACGTTCATACTGTCCTAATTGCACCAACAAAGGAGCTAGACTACGGTGTAATCGCGTTGCATCTTGAACCAGCTCATGTGGTAGCTGTAGTCGGGTGGAGAGGGCGCTAACCCGTATGTCATATTCCCGGTGAAACTTGTGGCGGATCTTCTGTTGCAAAGCTCGGGTATGTGTAGGCAGCATACGATCATCGATCAGCGATTCATTCCCAATTCGAATAGTATCCAGTTCCAGACCCTTGTCAGAGCAAAGCTCTCTCGCCTTTATCGCGACGTTATCCACCGCTGAGTGCTGTTGGCCCACCAGTAAGATGTTGTTCACACCGGCATGTTCAAACAGATAGTGGATGAATTTACTGACAAAAGTAGTTTTACCAGTACCTGGCGGTCCTTGAAGCACACCGACAGGGCCTTGTCCTACTAAGAACTGAAATGCTTCAAGTTGTTTATTATTTGTTTCCTGTCCTGGAACATCGTACAACTCCCGCAGTTTCTGAACTGTCGGACGATCCGCCATTTCTCTCAGGGCTGGTTTTTGTCTGGTATCAAAATAGTCAGCCAAGTTGGGTATGACCGACTTTTTCGTCATAACCCGGTTCAGAGCCTTAAGTCTCAGATCCCTTGATGATTTGCTGCGAATGGATTCTAGTTGAAGTGATTTTCCGGGTATAAACTGCTTACTAGCCCAATGGTTAACCGGCTGTATCGCCATATAGCTACCGGTCGTCTCGTTGATCAAGAGCTCACCAAGCTTTTCATCTGACTTATGCTGATAGATATAGTAGGTCTCATCTGCATCGATCTGCAGATCCCGTCCATCGAGGCACAAATAGGGGTACATCGGGTATCCACTATCGCTGACTTTTTCCTCAACGTTAGATTCAATTTGAAAGCTTTGGCGAAGTTGCCCTTCCGTATCAGCCAACGCTTTCCATAATTTATCTGGGGACAACTCCAAGCGCTCTTCATCCGTCAAAGGAACGTCATAAACTTCCTCGGAAAGACTGAATTGCTCAATAATGGCATCAATCACAGCCTCCATGCTTAGAATTGCATCAACCAGAGTGCACTGCTCATCTAGAGGGCCATTTTGCAGAGCAATAGGCCGGGATAGTCGCCCAACAGAACGCCGTTGGGCGCTGACTACATCACTCAGTGGAATAGAAGCTGTGTGTCGGACTTTGGTTATTTTACGTGCTTCAACATCTAGGTTTACTTGTAGATAAGCTGTATTACCCGTAATAAAACAAGCAAGTTCTTTAGTAGGGCCGTGGACTCGGCTATTAACCCATTTGCAGTTGAAATAGTAACCGCCGTCGATTGTGTCCAAAAGTGTGGGCGCTGTCGGAAAGCTGTTAGCTCTCCAGCTCAACAAAATAGGCTCTTTTTTTTCAATCTCTGCTTGTTCTGACTGTTCTGACTGTTCTGACTGTTCTGGCTCTAGGGCTGTATGCAGTGCATTGAGCAATGGGGTAAGAGAGACTGGGATTTGAGTTTGATTGTCACGAGCTCTAATGAATTCCTCTTGAACTTTCGGTGGCAATTCTCCTGCGAAAAGCTCTTCGACGATCTTGAAGACGGCACATCGGTCACGACCATAGGCATCAGTTATGGCAGGGTTTGATGGCCCATACTCAGTATTAAACGCCTCCGTTTCACTACCGTAATCGAGCACGTCTACAAGCATGATTTTCTCGGCATTGCAGTCTTTCACAAGAATATTCTCTGGATGTAGATCTCCATGGGCAAATCGCTTTTCGTGAAAATCAATTACGGTACTAACCAGATTAATTGCAAGATCCCGCTTGTCTTCTTGAGACAATGTAAGATCCAATAGATAACTTGGCCAAGTTTCACCTTCCACATATTCTGTAGCGACAAACAGCCCCTGAGGATTCATTAAACCGAAGTCCACGATCTTTGGAGTTGCTAAAGTGGCGTCCTGGAACTGTTCCAGACGTTTCAGAAACTGTAGTATTCGACGGTTGGAGCCGGGTTGATTTCGAGAGACCTGAACGTTGTCCCACAACTTCACAAGCATTTCCTGGTTATCTTTATGAGCCAAGAAAGCCTTCTTGCTGCTCCCGCTGGCTAAGGCCTTGAATGCATCCTGAAGCTTATCTGGTGAAGGGGGAAAGGCCTGTAGTATTAAGTATGGTGTGAGATCTTGGCGTCGGTGGGGGCTGTGCATCAATTGCTCAAAGATCTGTTGGGAGTCCTTATCTTCTGCAGGGCACGTTCCGGTGAGGGAGTTGAACTCTGTCAGCATGCTAGGAGCACCTTCAAAGCGTTCAACTGCATCCCAAGAGAGAGCTTTTTCAAACCAAGAGTTCAGTAGGCCATCGAAAGGATCGTTTACGGGAATGGTCCATTCGGGAACTCCATCCACTTGCTCAAGCTTCTGATTGAAGCAGATCTGATAAGCCACTGAGGCCAGTAGGAAGACATCAATACGAAAAGCATCAATGATGTCACCTTCACACATAGCATCTTCGGGCAATGCGACTGGTGAACTTTGAAGCAATTTTCGATGTTCGGCCACTGTTCCAGTTTCGGGAAAAAATGCGGCGCCAAAGCCAGATGCCAGAATACTATCGTGATTGTTGGCATACCAGAGGTTGTGTGGGTCAACATCACGATGAGCAATGTTCAACGCATGTAAGTCAGCAAACGGGGCCAAAAGCGCTCGTACGCGATCCATCCGTTGCTCCCTTGACCAGGCTGCAGAATCACTAGCGATGACTTCATCCAGGCGCTCGGTATTTCGAGGCAATTCATATAACTCACAGAAATCCTCCGTGACGTCATCGATGGAAACGTCGTTGACGTACCTAAGCAGGTAATCACGCATATTGCTGTTATCGCGAATGAATTTGCCTATCCGATTTTCACGGAGGGCAATATCAGCCCAGGTCGATTGTAAGGCATGCAGGGTACCTAATTGATTGAAGTCCCAGCGGCGGATCAGTCCCTTCGCTGAGGGCATTGACCGGTCTTGAGCCAAGTATTCCTTGTAGATTGAGTTTCGGTGAGCAAACCAAGATTTATTCGTGTGAGCCTGAAAGTTACCAACAACAAGCTCTTTTTTCTGAATCTTTGGGCCTTCGATAAATTTGTAGATGATCTGCAGGGATTTTTCAGAGTTTGGCCTTGCTTTCCCGGTTGAGTTGAAGAATCCGGCCAGTTTTTTATTGGCGACGAGAGTGTCATACTTTTCAGGAGCTCGAATAGCAAGAAACTCATCCAGTGAGTGAACGAAAGGCCTTTCTATGAGGGGAAGATTTTCTGGAGTAGCGTTTCCGCATAGTACAACATGGGCCTCTACGGTGAGCCAATAACCGAGGTTGTGTGACAACTCTCTATCAAGTAGCTTCTGTAGGCGTAGGGCATGCTCTCGTTTGATAGCAAAAGGGCTTTTGCCACGGTTTTGGCCATTCTGGATCCACATCCCATTGTCATATTCGATTATACCATTCCACTCTTTCAGCTCGACCAAAAGCAGACGGTCATGAGTAATTATAAGGCAGTCGATTTCCATTGGCCCTTGAGCATCCGACGCAACCAACCCCGCAAATCCGTGCCAGCTGCTTTGAAACTGCTGCTCCATTTTACTGATTGCCCTAAGCTCACTTGCGTGAAGTCCAGCTCCACCCACTTTTTTTATGTCCATCGACCTTATGCCCTTATTTCAGAGGTTTTATAATTTATTGAATATAAATTATTTTTATTGTCTGAAGCGGCAATCAGTTATAAGTCAAACTTCATGCCAATCCTCAATTTGATAAATCAGCTATGAAGGTACTTCTTGAAGTTCTCCGCCTGCTCTAGCACGCTCTTGTAGACTGCATCGTTGGCTACCGGTGGGAAACCATAGCGGTGTAATAGCAAGATAAGATCTACTTTCAGCTTGGCCTTGATATCGTCGCGGTTGCTCCAGTCGGGGTACTGGGCGCTGTCGTCGACAATAACCTTCATATCCTTGGCCAATTCCAACATCTTATCCTTGTCATAGGTGAAATCGTACTTCTCACACATATGCGCCAGGATATCGAGAAAGGCTTTCTCTTCCATGTCGATGCCAATATCGGCGAACGACATCATCTCGGTCTTAATTTCGTAGATCATGTCGGCCATCTGCTGGGTGAAAGTATCGAACTCTTCACCGTTTAGCACGTCGTTCTCCTTACGCTGGTTGTACTGTTCAACCAGAGCCTGGAAACGTTTGGAGAAGTTGATCCCCTGAAGTTGGTTCACCTTTTGAAAATCGCTGATGGCTTTTGCCAACATTTTTTGCAGTAGTTGCATCCGAGTATTGGGCAACTTGATCTTGCCGATGCGAGCCATGTACTCGTCGTCAAAGATGTCGATGGTCTCGGCTTTGTCCTCATCTAAAGTGAAGATCTCTTCCACCCCTGCAGCCTTGAGCGCCTCGGCAATCATCTCACGCACTTTCTGGTTCATCTGCGTGGTGTCCGGCGCATCGCCCTTAGTCAGCTTGTAGACGATAGAACGCACGGCCAGATAGAAATGAATTCGCTCACGTTCTTCCTGGGTGATCTCTTCACTGCCAACGCAAACGTCATAGGCGGCTTTCAGGCGTTTCACCAATCCCATAAAGCGCAGCTCAATCTTCTTGGTCTGCAGCGCAAACTCGGCAGCTCGGTTGAGGCAGTCTAGTTGCAAAGTGGGGGTCCCAGAAAAGTAATCACGGCTGTCGAAATTATGGAACACCTGAGCAAGCAGATGCAGGTGATTACGCACTTCGATCAGCGACTGCTGGATATCCTCAAAGTTGGACTTATCAGCTTTCGAGTACATGGCCAATGCCATGTTCATCCGGCTTTTGATGCCGATGTAATCGACTACAAGCCCTTTTTCCTTACCCTCAAAGCGACGGTTTACCCGCGAGATAGTTTGGATCAGGTTGTGCTTTTGCAACGGTTTATCGATGTATATTGTATCAAGTTCGGGCACGTCAAAGCCGGTCAGCCACATGTCCACCACAATGGCAATTTTGAAGTTGGACTTAGGGTTCTTGAACTGTTTGTCCAGCTCACGGCGGTACTCCTTAGTACCGAGCAAGTTATACATGGCCTCATCATCATCTTGGCCCCGAGTCATTACCATGTTGACCAGAGGAAGACTCATCAGTTCTTTTTTCTCTTGCTCGGTAAGGGTGACACCATCGATAGCCTGTTTCGCCTCGAACCAATCGGGGCTCTGTAGCTTCAGACTCTTATAGAAATCGTAGGCAATCTCCCGGCTGGCACAGACAAACATCGCCTTACCTTTGATGGTCGAACCTTCCGTCACCCGTTTTTCGTAATGCTGTGCGAAATCCTTGGCCAATGCTTCGATGCGATCCGGATCGCCCAAGATGGAATTCATATTGGCCGTGGTTTTCTTGCTATCTTCAATCTGGTGTTCACTGGCACCTAACTTTTCGCATTCTTGATAGTACTGCTCGATCTCTTCCAGCTTACTGTTATCAAGCACCACTTTGGCGGCTCGTCCTTCATAAACAATACGCACCGTGATTTCATCGTTAACCGACTCGGTCATCGTGTAGCTATCGATGGTGGGGCCAAATACATCCAGAGTGGCGTCGATAGGGGTGCCGGTAAAGCCAACATAGGTAGCGTTAGGCAGTGAGTCGTGTAGATATTTAGCAAAACCGAAGGTCTTTTTCACCGTTCCGCTTTCAGCATCAATGCTGATCTTCAAGTCAAGGTTTATCTGGCTTCGGTGGGCTTCGTCAGAAATACAGATGATATTGCTGCGATTGGAGAGCAGTTGAATATCTTCAGTAAACTTGTGGATGGTGGTCAGGAATACCCCGCCGCTAGCGCATCCGGCCAGCTTGTCCCGCAGATCCTGACGGCTGATGACCGGCTCAATTACCGCATCGCCGATAAAAGCAGTGGCATTGCAGAATTGCTTCGCGAGCTGTTCATCAAGATCGGTGCGGTCGGTAATGAGAACAATGGTCGGACTGGCAAAATCGATGCTCTTCATCAACAACCGGGCAAGGAACTGCATGGTATAGCTCTTGCCGCAGCCAGTTGCACCAAAGTAGGTTCCCCCTTTACCGGTGCCACCAATATTCTCACCGTTGGCCGTTATCTGTTTGCGCTCTTTTTTGATGTTGTAATAAAGCTTGCGGGCGGAGTAATACTGAGGATAGCGACAGCAGATTTTTACTTCATGCTTACTGGTGTCGGGGAAGAAGACGAAGTTCTTCAATACATCCAGCAGACGAACCGGCTGAAATAGCCCTTGGGTCAGGGTATAGAGACCATTAATGCCATCTTGCTCAGTAGACTCGTTACCGGTCACCTTACGCCAGGCATAGTAAAACTCATAAGGGGCAAACAAATTACCCAGCTTATTGTTCACCCCATCGCTAAGGATACACAGCGCGTTATAGACAAACAGCTTAGGAATGTCGCGCCGGTAGCGCACACAAAGTTGGCGCCAGGCATCATAGGTCGTAGCCTCCTCTTCCCGCACCGCTGATTTAAACTCGAAGACTACCAGCGGTAGACCGTTCACATACAAGATACCATCGGGGATGCGCAGTTGCAGCCCGCCGTCACGGGTCTGACCTTCTATCTCCAGTTGATTAACCAACCGGTAGATATTATTGCCCACCTCGACCAACTCTTCGCCATGCCCTGTAAACAAGCGGGCTAACTGCTCAGGCAAAGAGCGGGTGTCGATCAACTCGATATAGAGATCTTTCTTATTACGGTCTTCACGCTTAAGTAAAAAGCCATTACTGAGCCAGTGGCAGAAGGTTTTATTGCTCTGATAGAGATCGCTGGCAGGCAGTGTCTGCAACTGATGGAGGATGTGAAAAATCTCCCCTTCCGTGATCCCCTCAGCCTGATACTGGTTGGCGAGATACTGGCGCAGGTCATCCGTAATAAGCACTTCACTTTTATCGATGCGCGGCACATTGCTACCGGCAAAATGAGGGTAGCAGGGTTGGCCTTCCGCATACAAGTGCTGCCCCAGTAGGGAGATAATGGCCTGTTCCAGCTTCGCTTCCGTGAAAATATGGCTCATGGCAATGGCTTCTTATTCGTGTTGTGGTCGGTATGGCCGATCAAGTAATAACCGCCTCACCGTAAATAAACCGTGTGGCGGTAGGATGGTTTATGCCAATACTTCTTCTGCGGTGTCGACCTCACTATCGCCAATACATAGCTCACCGGAGATTAGTTTGGGCAACAAGGTGTCGCGAAGCTTGGCTAACGCAACTTGCTCACTATTCTGACTTTTCTCTATAAGAGGTGTAACGATTTGGCAAAAGTTCTCAAGAACTTTGTCGGACGGCATCAGTACTCGTTCCGCTTCCAAGAAAAATTTGGTTTGAAAATTTGCTATACCAGTACTTTGATTCTGGTACTCCCACATTTTTCCATCAGAGTAGATTGCTTGCAGGTGTAGCGAAGCGAGTACCCCCAAACAGAACGATTTAGGCTTAAATCTTCGACAGAAACTTGCTGGTTCAACTACGCCACCCAGACGATTAAGCATTGATTGAGTCATGAAAATGGAACGACCCGTAGATTGGGTAGGACTACCGCCTGAAACCTCAATGATAATATCGCCTGCTTCAATCTGTCTTGATTGTAACTTCTTGGGGTCAACCCATCGTAAAGGTGCATTACTTAACTGACCACTTATCAAGTCAGGAATGTCAGTTCCACGCACGATACGAGATTGGGTTGTGTGTTTTTCATCTTGAGAATCTTTCCCCCAATCTCCCCCTATTGTGCTTGATAGAAGTTCGCTGAAACAATCATATACCCACCCCTCCGGCATCCACCCCCCCAAACCAAGTGAAGGTTCAGAGCATTCCTCAAAAGCTGAAGGGAATTGCTGACGAATATCGTCCGGCAATGGTTTGAAGTCGGCAATGTCACGCACCGCTTTACGGGCCTCAACACGGCGCAGCAACTCATCAGAGAACTCTAAATTCTGCTCGAAAAAACCTGCATCTAACGCGTTATCAACCACGGGGTCAAAATCCACAAACCATGATTTAAACAGCGCTTGTGCCATTTGTTCCAGGGTTTGATTGATTTGGCGGTTGAGGGTGATCTTGTTATCTAAATCCCTTAAGTGTTTAGAAATTTCTTGCTGATAATCAACGCATTCTGGGATTTTCACTTTTGCTTTATGGATATGATTACGGTTTATACCTGGTACGGCTGCCTTATCCGTATAATCAGAATAGGAGATGGTCTTTAGGAAATAATAAATAAACAAGGGGTCGTTGCCTTTAAAGTCACGCACGTACAAAGTGGTATTTAAAGGCCAAAAATCGGTATCAAGATAGAATACTTCACCAATAGTACCGTATCGCCCAGTTATTACCCCAGGGGCAATTACTTTGCTCTCATTATGAAAGCCAGACTCACCAGACGAGGATACCACGGGTATTCTACCTGCGAGTCTAGTTGTCTTGGGCAGGTCATAACCACGCTTAAGCTCTATTACATCTCCAAGTTCACAATCAATCCACTTATTTCCCATACCCCAACGCCTCCATATTGGCGCAGATCGTCTTATCCAGCGTTGTCGCTTCATCCAACTGTCGATAAAGAGCTTGGGTCAGCTCCTGCATCTTGGTTTCAAAAGCAATCCCATCATCCTCAATATCAGCAGCTCCAACATAGCGACCTGGAGTCAACACAAAGTCGTTGGCCTTCATATCATCAAGAGTCGCAACCTTGCAGAAACCGGCCTGATCCTGATATTGCTCGGCACCGATCTCCTTGGCCTTAATGCGGCGTTTGAGTTCGCTCTCGCTGCTGCGCCAGGCGTGGAAGGTATCAGCGATGGTGTCGATATCCTCTTTAGTCAGCTCTTTTTGGGTACGGCTCACCATAGTGCCAAGATTGCGGGCATCGATAAACAGAGTCTCACCGCGACGATCGCGGTAGCCGTATTGAGGATTGGCTTTTTTGCTTTTGCTGATAAACCATAGGCAAACCGGGATCTGGGTGGTGAAAAACAGCTGTCCCGGCAAGGCAATCATGCATTCGATACGGTCATCTTCAATCAGCTTTTGACGGATCTCGCCTTCACCGCTGCTATTCGAGCTCATAGAGCCATTGGCCAGCACAAAGCCCGCAGTGCCGTCTTCACTCAGCTTGGAAAGCATATGCAAGATCCAGGCATAGTTAGCGTTGCCGGTAGGCGGAGTGCGAAAACCAGCAAAACGTGGATCGTTGGTGAGCTCCGCTTCGTTGCGCCAGTCCTTCAGGTTAAACGGTGGATTGGCCATGATAAAATCGGCCTTGAGGTCCGGGTGCTGATCGGCAAAGAAGGTATCAGCAGCACGCTCTCCCAGATTGCCGGAAAGACCGCGTACTGCCAGGTTCATCTTGGCTAACTTGTAGGTAGTGCTAGTGAGCTCTTGGCCGTAAATGGCGATGTCCCTGCTTTTACCCTTATGACTCTCGATAAATTTGAGGGACTGCACAAACATACCGCCAGAGCCACAGCATGGGTCATAGATCTTGCCTTGATAGGGTTCGAGCATTTCAGCAAGCAAGGTCACCACTGCTTTAGGGGTGTAGAATTCACCACCGCCTTTACCTTCGCTGGCGGCAAACTTGCCAAGGAAGTACTCGTAGACGCGGCCTACGAGGTCCTCTTCCGTCAGATCGCTTTCGTTGGCGAGAGTGTCGATGTTCTCAATACTATCGATTAGAGAAGCGAGCCTTTTCACCTCTAACCCCTGACGGGAGAAGTAGTTATCCGGCAGGGCACCAGTCAAAGACGCATTGCGTTTCTCTATAGTAGAAAGGGCCGTATCGATAATCACTGCGATGTCATCTTGCTTCGCGCGAGCTTTAACATAAGACCAGCGGGCTTCTGGTGGCAGGAAGAAGACGTTGTCCTGCTGATAGAAAACATCCATATCGATAAAGGCTTCCTGGCCGTTGTCAATCAACTGCTTACGCTTGGCTTCGAACTTATCGCTGATAAATTTCAGGAATACTAAGCTCAACACTACGTGCTTGTATTCGGAGGATTCCACGCTGCCACGCAGTTGGTTGGCAGTATCCCAAAGGGTCTCTTCGAAGCCTTTGCCAGCTTTCTTGGTTGGAGATTTAGCCATGTAAATGCGTTCTCTTTTTCTTATGAAAAACAATCGGATTCCCATGAATTGGAAACTAAGCTCTGAAGAGCGAAAAAACCATCCTAGGTCAATTACGACGTGGGCTTCCGACAATGTTTGCAAAATGATATTGACCGGGATTATCTCATAGAACCAGCCTGACTTTATTGCCTTTGGCCAAAATAGATGCATGTTTGGTGTCATTACCGATGGGTAAGGCAATAGGTCGATCGTGAGTAGCATCATTATAAATAGTGGAATAGGCGGTTTGTACCAAAATCAGTGGTGAACTAGCTTGCCCAGTGTTGGTGTCGAGTAGCGCCCTTTAACAGTATCTATGCTTGGTAAGTTTGCCACAAAATTGGAATGTTTTTCTCGGTCTAGCTGGTTATTGAATGTTGAGTCAAGGCCGATCTTATCGGTCACTGATGGAGTAGTCGGTTATTGACGCGATTGTGTAATACGCTGTTGCATCCAGCTTTCCACTTCGCTCTGTAGCCAGCGAGAGCTGCAGTCCAGTTTGATGGGCTTGGGGAAGATACCGTCCTGCATAAGTTTATAGAACCCCTTGTCGGGCATGACCGTGTAGGTGGTGATAAAGGTTATATCAATGAGCTGATCGTTTAGCAGGGTGGGGTGATGTTCATGATTACATCTCCTTTAAGTCAGTTGGTTAAAGGAGAAATGACTGTCTTAAGGACGGTATTGCAGCCTCCTCAGGGGATGGACGGTCGTGTAAAAAATAAAAGTAATGATGGTCTTAATACACACGGCGGGGATGTGTCTATGTTATCTGACACTCCCCCCAAATGAACGGTCTTCCTTGCTGTAGGCCTTGGTGTGTTCTTTAGCAAAGTAGCTCAGGTGGCGTCGTAATCCCAGGTACTGTTGTCCAAAGCGGTCCACCCGAAGACTCTCCAGATAATGTGGCGTGTTGTTGAAGGAAACCAGCGTTCGGTACTCAGGAAAGTCGAGTAGGCCTAATGCACTTAGCCAGGCCTCGCTGATATAGCTCCCCAGGTTATGGTCTTCCTTCGAATAATCCCCTAAACCATTGAAAGTATCTTTGTTAACGAATATCGCTGCGTGATAGTGAGATTTACCGCTGCTCCCTACCTCACGTACCCAGACGTATCTCAGGTCCGTTGGACATACCTGAGACTTTTCCCGTTTACGTCGTTGCTGATGGGCTGCTATACGCGCCCTCAGCGCCCCTGTGAAGCGTTCCATTAAACCGGTCTTCAGATTAGGGGTGCAGGCAATACTGTCACCTGTATCGCGGTACTCAGGCAGTCTGAGTACGAAGGTGAAAACGGATGTTCTGGCGTGGGCTTTTGTTGCTTTGCTGATGATTTCAGTAATACGACTCATATAGTCAGAGTTTAGGGGGCCAAATTTACTGTTGGTCATGAAGATTACTCCTGGGGCATATTTCAATCGTGCGCAGGCCCTGCCAGAGTAAATGGCAGCGATGGAGGCACGAATGAGGGTTAAAGTGACATTAAGTAGAAAGGCATGGTGCTGTAAGGTATGTGTCAACGGTCGATAATGAGAAACTTGACAGTGAATGCTTTTGTCAGTTGAATCTATGCGATGCAGAACAGAGGTGAGTTTAGTTATTGGTGGTCATCATAACTTAATGGATATCATGAGGTGTAAACTATGCTGTTATTATTAATGATATCTATACCTTCTATTAGTTATATTCCAAAAGTGTTTTTTAATGTGCTGTGTAATATCCTTGGTGACAAAATTAATATGATTTCGTTTATTTTATTCACTCCTTAACTGGTTGGTTTTATATATTTAGCAATCAATATTCATATGTCTTGCTGTATATTTTATTGTGTATGCTTATCCATGTATGTAATATATATACTGTATGGGAATAGGATGAAATTACTTTATAGTGCCTTGCAGATAGCGGTTGGATATATTTATTGTGCTTAAATTTTACTCCAGGGTTATCAATTCAGAACTTAAAAGAAAGCATTGTTTTCTGAAAGACCGGGAGCTCTCATGAAACCACTCCTGCTTAATCCATTTTGGGCTTCTGCTAGACCTCACTGGTGATGGTACAGCCTTTCTTTTTTACCAACATGCTTCAGTGACCACGCGAGTCAGTTATACGCTGCTGCACCCAGGCTTCCACTTCACTCGTAAGCCAGCGGGAGCTGCGCCCCAGTTTGATAGGTTTCGGGAACTGTCCTTCGCTGATGAGTTTGTAGAACCATTTATCGCTGCAGTTGGTGTAGGTAGTTATGAATGCCATATCAACAAGCTGATCATTCAGCAGAGTGGGTGATGTGTTCATGGTGGAATCCCCTTTACGTGAAAAGTGAAAGGAGGAATGACTGTTCTCAGTGTTGTGTTGCAGCCTTCCTCAGAGGATGGGAAGGTCGCGTAAAAAAATAATGATTACGCAATGTTCACTCTGCCTGTTCAGCATCATTACAAAGGTATGGTTGGGTTGAAGTTGAAAATAGGCAATGCAGATGGTGGAGAGTGAAGACAGGGAGTTGCTGTTACGGGCAGGGATATCTCATTTTTAGCATCATTCTGATAAACATTAAATAAAACAAAAGTAGGTCACTTTTATAACCTACTTTAATTTTTAATTACATCTAAAAGTAGGTTACAATCACGTATTGATGCGACTGCCTGCCAGGAATGTGAGATGGATGGCTGAGTGCCGGAAAGCGGTTATCAGGTGGTTTTACTTTTGATGCGGTGGTCATGATAGGAGACGGAGAAGATGGGTTATAAATACAAGGCGACGATGTACTATTCTGATGAGGATACAGAGCAGTTTCTCAGGGGAAAGGCAACGAAGCCTAATGGAAAGAAAAGTGCATCGCATTACCTTTATGCGTTAGTTAGCAGAGAAAGAGAGAACTTGGATATCATTAATACTACTGTAGGTGAAACAGAGGTAATCAAACTGTATCCCCAGTTTACGGTTGGGAAGAGAATTGATTTCAGTGGCCAGGTTTCTTTTTCGTCATTCATCTCTATCGGTGAAAAGAGAAATAAAACGGCGGATAATAGACTAAAATTAAAAAGCCTGATGGATGCTATTGATAATGCAATCGCTTCTGATTTTGCTTTGGACATGCGAAGATTTAAAATATCAGATGATAAAACCGATGAATACAGCTTCTCAGTTATCCTGAAAACAGAGGTGGACTGCTATTATAACGATGACGTTTTACCAGGTGAGAATTATAAAGGGATTTTTAGAGCTACATGTATAATTATTAATGTCAGCCGGTCTGAATGGGGACGGTTGGACGGGAAGTATGATTTTGAGGGGATAAAATATTTTAAATACGAGGAGGTTTTAAAAGCTCAGAATGGAAGGTTTAAAGGGTTATGTAAAATAGCCGAAATAGATCCCCGAGACAAAATTGGCGCATTTTTCATTCCTGTACGTGTAACTTCAAAAGAATTTCCATATGACAGAATACCTGCAGGTGGATTCTGTATTCAGGGGGTTAATGTCGACTTCAACAAGGGAAGAGTGAAACTCAAATCAATGAATACTAGTCAGAAGGAAAGGCATTTCGGATCAGGTATAGGCTGAGCCGGTTTAGTTATAAAAATCCACAGACCAATATCATCTCTGTGATAACCAGATTGAATTATTATCACAGGTGATATTGATGAACAACGAACATCCGGCAGATATGCCGCTGGCGAGGATACTCTCCCGTCTGCCAGCAGATACAGTACGTGAGATACAGCATCATTTCAGTCGTGCCATCTCTTATGAACCCTACATCGGACTGATGGGCAAAACCGGTGCAGGCAAATCCAGCCTGTGCAATACGCTCTTTAGCTCTCCTCCTGCAAGCGTCGATGCAGTGAAAGGATGTACCCATCTTGCTCAACAGTACAAAACCTCTGATGGTCTGCATGCACTTAACATTGTTGATTTTCCTGGGATTGGTGAAACACCAACGCTTGATAAGATGTATGCCCATTTGTACCAACACTGGTTGAATAGGCTGGACCTGATCGTCTGGGTGCTGAAAGCCGATGACCGCGCATGGAATGATGATATCCGATGTTACCGGCAGTTGGTTTCTCAGGGCACAGATCCCGCCCGCTTTCTGTTCGTTATCAACCAGGCCGATAAAATCGAGCCTTGCCGGGAATGGGATGCTACAGCCCACCAACCTTCTCTGCGGCAGATGCAGAACCTGCAGGAGAAGGTGACTCAGGTGAATACCGTGTTTTCTCCCGTTCATCCTGTCTTGGCGGTTTCTGCCTCTGAAGGTTTCAATATACCTCGGTGGGTCGAAGCCCTAATCACCGCTTTACCCGACAAAGCCATCAGTGCTGTGACCCGTCATCTTGAGCCTGAGTATCGGACGGAGAAGGTTACCACTACGGCACAGGAAGGCTTCACCCGCGTTGTAGTTAACATCTTTGACGAAAGCGTGGAGGCCCTGCTTGAGTCACATATTTTAAGAAAGTGGTTAAAACAGGTCCGCTACCGACTGATCTCTCTGGCCAAGTTGCTCTGGCATCGCTTCTTTTAACGTATGCCCGACAACCTGCCATGCGTTCGATCTGTTTCGCCGATCGAATATAGATAACACATAGCTTTTGGCTATCAATTTAGCACTAACGATCGATTTTGACGATAGGTTTGAACGATCGGTCTCGGCTAATTGATCTTTATTAACGATTATCCCTCCTCATTGCATCCCGATACGATCCCCCTCTGGGGAGGTTGTTCAATCCCAAAACTTTCTAATTTATTATTAATAAAGGAATATTTCTCTATGTTGAAACCTTATCCGTTTCTCAAGCAAGACACCTACGCCTGGTGTTTGTCCATTGGCCTTCCAATACTCTGGGTACCCTTCGCCATCTTCTGCCCTAAAGAGATTGCCCTTGGCCTGTATATGGTGTTTTCCCTTATTTGGGTGCTGCTGGACCGACTCAGCTTGATGAAGCAAGAAAAACTCGCACCTTCATTTTTATATTTCCTATTACCGATGGTTTATCTGCGACAACGGGACGAGCGTCAGGGGAAACCTTGGCGTTTGTTACAGGTTTGGCTGATTTGCACCGTTTTGTCAGCCGTGGCCGGTAATCATTTTAAAAAGCAGTCGGGTACCGAACAACTTGCAAAGAGCGCCTGTTCTACTGTTAGCCAGATCATGCAACGTGAAGGCATTGATGAACGCTGTATTCGCGTAACGGATTTAAAGGAAGAGGTCAGCGGGCGTTTTTATCGGGCTCAGGCACTGATGAACACCGGTAACAAGGAGCCAATGACCATTGAAGTTAGGGGCAGGGATATTTATGTCGTATTACCCGAACTGGGGGAATGAAAATGACAGATCACTTAAAAAGTATCGCCAGCGTTCTGCTGTTAAGTACCGGGCTGTTGCTGTCATGTATGAACGCTGCCCAGGCTGAAGGTCAGCGCTGTGCAAAGCCGGTCTTTTATGCGCAGACGCTCAACCATAATAAAGAAGTCGAAATCTGCATTAATACCCCGTACGTTTCTTATTCCTTCGGTAAAACCGGCGCAACAAATAAAGAGATGGATATCACTGTTCCTGCGGCCAGCACCACTTACGCGTACCAGAGTAATCAGGTCATCAGTATTCAGGAATTTATTGTGCGAAACGGAGAAACCCGCTACCAGGTATCCGTCGGAACAAACGATGAGGGAGAGCCAGTAGCTTCACTTTATGTATTTAAGGGCGCTCCGGACACCGGAAAACTGCTGGCAGAGATAAAGCTCGATTCTCATACGGTGGTGAACAACATCAGCCACGCATTGGCGGATGACGGTATCGCCCAGGCCGATGGCTTCTGATGCTACATCTGGCCTGTGTGCCAGGATACAAACCGTTGTTAATAAGGAATTTTAATGATGTTTAAAACCCTGCTTACCACCATGCTACTTGCCGTCGCGCTTCCTGCGCTGGCGGATAATGCACCGCTGTCTGTCAATGCACAGGAAACTTATCTCCCGAAAGTTAATTTTCCAGTCTGGCAACTGACGCTGACCAGCCTTGAAAATGACATCACTATCAAATCAATCACCCTGAACCGGGGTAACTGCCTGATTTCAATGTCGGGGAGGGGACAGAATGTGAATAAGCGCCTGGGTTACGGTCAGACACTGTCCTTTACCACTCCTAGTAACAGCAGCTTCACGCAGTGTCGCCCTCTTGAGCTGAGCGTACAAACAAGTAAAGGCGCTTTTACCTTTAACTGGAAATAACAGCTTTATCGCATTCTGGATAAAATGGGTCCCAAATTTTCACCGATAAATACTTAGCCGGTCATACATTACTGCACTTACAGGGCTGTTCCTCCTTCGGGAGGAGCAGCCCTTTTCTTTTTCTACCCGATAGGGAGTTAACCATGCGATTAGCCAGCCGCTTTGGATCCGCCAATCTTGTACCCCGTGACCGTCCGCTGATACGTTATGAACTGGCACACTATGTACCCAGCATCTTCAGTGAAGATAAACATGAATCACGCAGCGACCGCTATACCTGTATTCCCACCATTACCCTGCTCGACAACCTGCAGCTCGAAGGCTTTGAACCCTTCTTCGCCTGCCAGACGAAAGTCCGTGACCAAAGCAAGCGCGAGCATACCAAGCACATGCTTCGCCTGAGGCGTACCGGGCAAATCACCGGTCATCAGGTGCCGGAAATTATCCTCCTTAACTCCCACGACGGCTCCAGCTCGTACCAGATGCTGCAAGGACTCTTTAGGTCAGTTTGCCAAAATGGGCTAATTTGCGGCCAGTCGTTTGGCGAAGTGCGCGTGCCACATCGGGGCAACGTGGTGGAGAAAGTGATTGAGGGAGCTTACGAGGTACTGGGGATATTTGACCGGGTGGAGGAGAAGCGTGATGCGATGCAGTCGTTGATATTGCCGGCCCCGGCACGGCAGGCTATCGCCAATGCTGCACTACGCTACCGGTTTGGCGAAGAGCACCAGCCGGTGACCGTGTCGCAGTTGCTTACGCCACGTCGTCATGAGGATAGCCGCGATGACCTGTGGACAGTTTTCAATCGTCTTCAGGAGAATTTGAGTAAGGGTGGGCTAGACGCTCGAACGGCCACCGGTAAACGCACCTGCAGTAGGGCCGTAAAGGGCATTGATGGCGATGTAAAACTGAACCGCGCGTTGTGGGTGATGGCCGAGAACATGCTGACCTTTTTCGATAAGTAGTGACGTTTCTGTCGGGAATACAAAACCACCACATTCTGCCTCACCCAACCCTTTCACCCATTGACTAAAAAGGAGATTCATCATGTCTGCTGAATACAACTCTCACAACAATAATGACGCGACAACTACGACAGCGCTTCAGCCCACGCCCGTTGCTGATAGTGCGCGTATTCATTTCTGGCCGGAGCACTTTGGTAGTATCCCGCAGTGGATAACGCTGGAGCCCCGTATTTTCGCCTGGCTTGACCGATTATGTGCAGAATACCACGGTGACTGCTGGGCATTTTATACCCTGTCCAATGGCGGTGCCTTTACGGTGCCAGACACTGAGCAGGACTATGTATTGTTTAATGAACTCAACGGCAACGGGGCCACCGTTAGCCGTGAGGCGGCGGGAGTTGTCGCCTGTCTCATGATGTACAGCCACCACGCCTGCCGTACCGAGTGTGATGCCATGACGGAACATTATTATCGTCTGCGGGACTACGCCCTTAGCCATCCTGAATGCAGCGGCATCATGCACATTATCGACTGAGGATTTTTACCATGGAGAAGCAACTGGCTTTGTTTCCGTCCGCACTACCACTTTCAGCGCAGCTGACTATAAAACAGGCACTGGCCTTGTTGGAGCAGCACTTGTGCGAACCGGGTGCATCATTTACCTCAACCCATGCCACCCGTGACTGGTTACGTTTGAAAATGGCAGGGCTTGAACGTGAGATGTTTATGGTGCTGTTTCTGGACAACCAACACCGCCTGCTCGAGTGCGAAACGCTGTTTAGCGGCAGTATCAACAGCTCCGAAGTACATCCCCGTGAAATTGTCAAAGCAGCACTTCGCCACAATGCCGCTGCCGTGGTCCTGGCACACAACCATCCCTCTGGCTATGCAGAACCCAGCGAGGCAGATCGGCAGGTTACTCAGCGGACAGTTAACGCGCTTACTCTGGTGGAGGTGCGGGTGCTGGATCACTTCGTTGTCGGAGGTAAGGAAGTGGTTTCTTTTGCCGAACGTGGTTGGTTGTAAGAGATGCCAAAAATAGAAGCTTTGTCCGACAGAGAAAGACCCTACGGTCGCCCGGTTACCGATGACGATCTCTGTACCGAATGCTATTACCTCATCCATTACCCTGGCAGTTTGTCGTTGTGCAGCCGGTTAGCTGAGGGAAACCGTTGGCCCTGCGCCATCATCGCGGACGGTGACGCGCTTTACTGCGAGCGTTTTATCGACTGTCAGGAATAGCGTGTTTTCCCCTATGACTAAAGGAATACTGAAATGAAACCTACTCCATCCAAAACTATCCCACCGAAGGACACTACCGCCTGTCTGCAATGGGGGCTTCGGCACGACATCACGCCGTGTTTTGGCGCAAGACTGGTACAGGAAGGCCAACGCCTGCATTTTCTGGCTGATCGTGCTGGTTTTTGCGGTGTATTCAGCGAGGAAGGGGCCCGACATCTGGATCAGGCTTTCCCACTAATAATGAAACAACTGGAACTGGCATTACTCTCCGGTGAGCTTGATCCTCGCTACCAGCGGAGCATCACGCTGAGCCACAATGGCCTGACCTGCGAAGCCGACGCCCTCGGGTCGCACGGCTACGTCTACATCACTATTTATCCGACACCTTCAGTAACGGCATAAACCCCAAAAGTTTATCCTTAGGTTACCTCAACGCCTTCACAGTCCCTTTCCTTTCACATTACGAGATAATAACCATGCAAACTTTACCCGTATCTCCGAGGCGGGAGGCTCAGCTTGGCCCGTCACCCGCAGCTGTCTGGAAACAACTCCTGACGCATCTGTTTGAGCACCATTACGGCCTGACGCTCAATGACACTCCCTTCTGCTACGAATTCGTAATACAGGAACATATTGAATCCGGCATTTTGCTGAAAGATGCCGTGAATTTTGTGGTCGAACGCTATGGCCTTTTACGTATTGATCGCAGTAGTTTCTCCTTTGATGAGCCGTCACCGTTTATTAATTTTACCGATATTCTTCGAGCCAGACGAGCAATCGGGCTGATGAATACTTAAATTCTCAGAGCCCATTTCCTGATTTCCACCCCCGAACTTTCTCTTATTTCTACCCGCCGCATAATGCGCCAGCTATGCCCGGTTGGCGTGTTTGCTTTTATGCATGGAAAACACATTATGCAGACAGAACCCGAAGTATTAACTGACCATACTGAGCTTATATGCTCGACCAATATTGAGCGCATCGTTTCCAGACGTAACGCAGCACTGGCACAGACTGAAGCCCTTATCTGCCAGCTTGAAGGCATCTCGGCAACCACCAGCAGCATTGGCGGTGGAATTGCAAGAGACTGGGCCATGCGACAAGACTTTCGCTGCGGCTGTTGGCTTATGGAGAAAACAGAAACGGCGATGAAAGTGATCACCTGCAATCTTGATCGCGGTATATGGCGAGATTTGATGAAGAAATCGGGAATGCTCAGTTTGATGGACGCTCAGGCAAGGGACCAGTGGAACAAAAGTCTTGAGGATGAGAATATTCCTGCCATCAGTGAAACCAACATATTCAGTACCTTTGAGCAGCTACATCAGAGCAAAGATGAGGTATTTGAGCGCGGGATTATCAACGTCTTTAAGGGATTGTCATGGGATTACAAAACTAATAGTCCGTGCAGCTTTGGGAAGAAGATCATCATCAACAATCTCGTTACTCATAATCGCTGGGGCTTTAGCCTTAACTGGGGTTGGCGACGGGATCAACTGGCAGACCTGGAGAGAATGCTGTTTCTGCTGGATGGCAAACCCATCCCTGACAACCGGGGTGATATCTCTACCCGATTGATGGAGCATATCCAGGATAATCCGGCTAAGGACGTTTACGAAGAGGAGTTCTTCAGCATTCGTTACTTTCAGAAGGGAACCGCTCATCTGACTTTTAAGCGGCCTGAGCTGACTCAGAGAATGAATGATATCATTGCCAAACATTATCCGGGCATGTTAGCCCAGCGATAATGGGCTGTATTTTCTGACAAATTCATCTGTTGGTATAAATGTTGGTACAAATTTTATCGAACACGATTTTATCCATATAAAACATATCAATACTTGATGTATTCGAATCCTGTAGGGGATTAAAATCAATGAGTTACCATCTGTTTACCCCCTAATTATCAGCAACCTTTTTTAAAAGTGCCAGATTGGTGACATTACCCCCCATTACCTCATCAATTTTACGTGCATGCTCAGTTAAATGATTTGGCGGCAAGTGGGCATGCCGACGCACCATTTCTATATTTCCCCCCTATCTCCTGAAGTGCTGATAACGGATGCCTGGCTGAGAAAATGGCATAGGGCCCGGTGATTTGTATGTTTTTTAGTTGCGCTGAGAGACCCAAAATAATTTGAGGTAATTATTGGGGGTATATAGAAAACTGAGCGAGGAAAATAAATGTGCCTCAGAAGAGGGGCTAAAAAATTAGCACCACAAATGGAATCCGATATTAGCCGTTACCGGAGAAATCATTATTTAAGTTAATACTATTAATGGCGACTGTATTGATTTTGATAAACTCACAAGTAATAGCCAGTTTAATGTATGGTTTGATCACCGTTTGATTCGGGGTATAAGAGACCGCCAATATTGCCTCTAACTCATTTTACATACTATTCGCTTTAGCTATATCCGTTGATTTACCTAACTTTATCACTCTAAAAGTATTGTAGAATTTATGGAACAAGTATTCGGAACAAAACGCTATTCACATTGATACCCCATACAGTGAACATAGGTAAAATTTCTGAATACAGGTAGGTAAAAATGGAAAAGCTATTTACACCACTTAAAGTCGGTAATATTACTCTTAATAATCGCGTCGTTATGGCACCTATGACGCGTTCAAGAGCCAGAAAAGGTGATATTGCAGATGCGTTGACAGCAGAGTATTACGCACAACGGGCATCTGCCGGGTTAATTGTTACTGAAGGCGCTCAAATTTCAGTGCAGGGGCAGGGCTACCTTTTTACTCCTGGCATTTACAGTCAGGAGCAAGTAAAGGGATGGTCGTTAACGACTCAGGCTGTGCATGAAAAAGGCGGAAAAATCTTCCTGCAATTGTGGCATGTCGGTCGCATTTCCCATACCAGTCTACAAAATAACGGTGCTGCTCCAGTCAGCAGCGTCGCAGTAAAAGCCGAGAACAGTCAGTGTTACGCATTGGATCAAAACGGTAACCCAGGTCAGGTACCCGTTTCAACACCACAAGCTCTGACGATTGATGGTATCAACGCCATTATCAATGATTATGTTATAGCGGCAAAAAATGCGATCGAGGCGGGTTTTGATGGCGTCGAAATTCATGCTGCAAATGGTTATCTGTTGGAACAGTTTATTAATGGTGGGCTGAATACCCGCAATGATGAATATGGTGGTAAAAGCCATAGCAATCGTATTCGCTTCACTCTTGAAGTGACCGATGCTGTATCAAAAGCGATCGGAAGTGATAAAACGGGCATCCGGTTGGCTCCTTTCGGTCGTCTTTTCGATATGCACGCTTTTGAAGGTGAGGAGCAGACATGGCTACAACTTGCTGATGAACTAAACACTCGCTCTCTGGCGTATGTGCATCTCAGTGATCAGCAAACCCTGGGTCAGCAAGCTATTCCTGATGGATTTATTCAAAAATTCAGAGCCGTATATCAGGGTATTTTGATTATTGCCGGTGGGTTTGATAAACAGCTGGCAGAGAAGTACCTACAGGATGGATGCGCTGATCTGATTGGTTTCGGGCGGCCCTATATTTCCAATCCTGATTTGGTGGAAAGAATGAAAAATGATTGGCCGCTAACTGAACCTGATCGTGCTACGTTCTATGGTGGCACAGAAGTTGGTTATACAGATTATCCGTTCTACTCAGCACAATTGGATAATCAATAAAATCAGTCGAGTAATCCCGCTTCAGCGGCTGTGACCAACTCATCCACCACATAACGGATTTTGGGCAGTAACTGACGATTTTTCGGCCATAACGCGCTGATGGGCATTTCACCACCGGAATGCCCGATAAGAACTTCTTTTAATCCCCCACTTTGCAAGTATTTACCAACTAGCCAGAGCGGTAACTGACATAGGCCACATCCCGCCAGCGTGGCGGCCAGCATCGCATCACCATCAGCAAATTCATGTGTTGGCGTTGGTGTATAGCGGTGGATTTGTCCGGTATTGTCTTTTAGTAACCAGGATATCGGCTGGTTGCGTCGAAAACCGACCACACACTTATGCTGGCTCAACTCTTCTGGTTGGACGGGCTCTGCGTTATGCAATAGGTAATCCGGTGAGGCGCAAATTACCAGCTTTTGAGTTGTCAATCTGCGGGCAACCAGACCACTGCTATCGGCCAGTTCACCGATACGTATAACCAGATCAATACCTTCTTCAATAGGATCAACAAATCGCTCACTGAATGTCACTGTCAATGCTAACTCGGGATACTGGCGGGTAATATCAAGCAGGATAGGCAAGATACGCTGTCTGCCAAATGCAGCCGGTAAATCTACCCGTAAGCGCCCGGCGGGGTGGGTAATATGGGCGGTCAATTCTGCTTCAGCAAGCTCCAGAATATCTATTGCACTCTGACAACTGGCAAGAAACTTTTCACCATCAGGCGTGAGGCTCAGTCTTCGTGTCGACCGTTGAAAAAGCTTCAGCCCCAGTCGGTCTTCCAGACGACTCACACTCTTTCCAACCGCTGATTTTGTTAGCCCGAGCCGTTCCGCAGCCGCAGTGAAACTGCCGTGTTGAGCCGTTGTGACAAAAGCAGTAATCCCGCCGAGATGATCTGTTTTTCTCATATTTCCACTTGTCTGTTCAGGTTGTTGAAAGTATTCATCGAAATGAAATGCTGGCCCGATATCATCAGAAGATATAACGATAGCGAGCTTCGGGGTACCAGATTGTAGAATTTATGTCTATAAAGATGATAGCAAAACCATATTTATCGCCTCAATGGAATCAATCATAGTATGCACCAGAATTAATGTTTCGCTTTGGGGCGACAACGCTCACTCTGGATACTGGAGATAACCATGACCGAAGTTAAAGGCTTTAAACACGTAGGTTTGCTGACAAAGAAAAAAGATCAAAGTTTTGACGATTTTGTCGAACACTGGAAGGAGATACACACGGCTATCACCCTTAAGTTACCCGGCCTTCGTGCATACGTGCTGAATCCAATCGACCGGCGTGTATATCCAGACTCACCCATTGATGGTTTTTCAGAATTATGGTTCGACTCGCTTGAAGATGCCGTAGCTGCGTTTGATTCCCCGATAGGAAAAGCTGCATTTATCGACGTACCTAATTTTGTCGATGCAGTGGCAGTTACTTATGTCACCGAAATTAAAAAGCTGTGAAGTGATTATTCATAAATAAGATGTTGAATGGGATGGCGTGAAAAAAAACGGCTGCCTACATATTCTGAATAAAACATCAGCGACACCTTACTGGCGTCGCTGATTGTGATTTAAGACATTATACCGAGCGGCTAACAGTATCAGACATCGAGTTTACGACCGGTTAGCCATTCCACCATAGCAGGGTCACGGTGAGAGAAGAAAGCGCTGGTCGCCGTATCCAGAGCAGTGATCTGTAGCATTTCCTCATGGTTAAGCTCGAAGTCCAGTACGTTGATATTTTCGGTCATTCGCTCTTTTCGCACCGATTTTGCCAGCGAGACAATGTCGCGCTGGAAGATCCAGCGCAAGACAACCTGTCCCACGCTTTTACCGTATTTTTCACCGATTGCAGTTAATACCGGATGTTGGAACAGGCCGTTTCTCCCTTCAGCAAAAGGTGCCCAGGCTTCCGGTTGAATACCGCGGCTTTGCATCCAGGGCACGGCATGCAGTTGCTGATTGAATGGGTTCACTTCAATCTGGTTTACTGCTGGAACTATCTTGTTAAATGCCATGAGGTCTGCCAGGCGATCAGGTTGAAAATTGCTAACGCCAATGGCACGGATTTTACCCGCCAGGTGCAATTCTTCCATCGCACGCCATGCGCCATGCACGTCGCCATAGGGCTGGTGAATCAGGTACAAATCAACATAATCCAGCTGCAGGCGATTCAGTGAACGTTCAAACTGTGCTTTCGCCCCTTCATAGTTCGCATCCTGCAACCACAATTTTGTAGTGATAAACAGTTCATCTCGTGCGATGCCACTTTGCCTAATTGCATTCCCTACCTGCGTTTCGTTCTGGTAGGAAGCCGCTGTATCAATCAGGCGGTAGCCTGTCTCAATGGCATCGACCACGGCGCGCTCGCATTCTGTTGCGTCCGTCATCTGGAAGACCCCAAAGCCCAACAGGGGCATATCAATCCCATTATTCAGTTTTATTGTTTGCATGACGTTATCCTTGAGTATTGTGCTTGAGATAAGCATACCGCAGAGTTTTTCATCTGATTATAGGCCGTCATTCGATAGGCTTAATGAGCAGGATTCATTAATTAGCCAATGTATCCTGCTTTTTGGATGTTACTGTAAATCTTTTTCTTTCAGAAACTGACTGACCTGATCGGCAATTTCGACATTATTCAGATCAGAAAAAGGAAAGTGCGTGTTGCCCTTAATACCCACCTCTGGCAAATGGATGACCGTGACATCGCCACCGTGTTTATTCACCGCGTCACGCCATTCGCGTGCCATTGCCAGACGTACTCGCCAGCTGTCCTGTGCGGGCATGGCGGTTGGTTTATCTGGAATGTTATCGCCATAAAAAATCACAATAGGAATTTTGGTGAGCGCCATAAATTGATCTAATGGTACCGGCTCGCCTTTCAGGGTATCGAACGCGCTTGGCATCGGTGCTGGCAATTCATTCTCCGGGAAGACAAAACTACTGCCCGGTTCAAAGGCAACGATGGCTTTCACCTTGTTGTTTTTCATCGCGGTGTACCAGCCCGGCCCACCACCTTGAGAATGGGTGAATAAAATAGCCGGGCCGGTTTTATCCACCACCGCTGACATGGCATCGGCAATAACGTTGATATCAAAAGGCCCGGTGTTGGGCGTCATCTGACGGAAATACTGATTCAGCGCCTGCTTATCGTGAGAGAACTGAACGCCGTTAAAATAGTCCGGCCAAATACCGACACGGAACTGATTGAACCACATCTGTTCATCCGGTTTTGGCGTGACCGTTCCTTCAACCATAGTGCGTCCTGCATTACCCCGACGCGGTTGGTCAACCAGATAGGTCGAAAACCCCCGACGCAGGAATATATTCTGGAACCCTTCGCGGCCATCAGGAGTGCTTTCCCAGGTGCGGGAAGACTGCCCAGCGCCATGCAGCATGATTAAAGGATATTTATGTGGGTTCTCTGGGATTTGATAAAAAACAGCAGCGTGATCGCCGTGATAAGTTTGGCCAGCAGGATCCAACGGTTTTTTTGCATCAAATGTTCCGGGAGCTGTCACTATTGCTCCACCAGCAGAAAAGCTTCCTTGTGCCTGAATAACCAAAGGCTCTGCATCAACAGATTGTGGTGTCAGCCCTCCAGCCATCATGCAGAACACCAGTGTTTTTAACAGCATCTTCAAGGTGACTTCCTCTATGTCGGTTTTGATTCAATATGATCTGAGTTGTTCAGCTTGATGAGTTAGCCGCGAGCAGCCTCACATCAATTAAGTCATTGCTTACTTTGCAGTAGCCAACGCTTGTTGCAGTGCCTTTTCAACCCGAGTCGCAGCATCGCTTTCACCCTGTTCACGCAATATCTGTGCAAGCTGACGCAACTGTTCTGCCGTTAGCCCGACACGCAGACTGGCTCGCGTATGTGATAGCAATTGTGCTTCCACACCCGGAGTGGCGGCTAGTGCCCCGACCGTCGTCAGCTCGCGGCTTTGCCAGTCCAGATTGTCACGGGCAAAAATGTCGCCAAATAAATGTGTTTGCAGGAATTGATTAATCACTGGAGCAAATTCAAAAACTGGGCCTTGTACCGGCGCGCCCGATATTTTGGTCTGATTTGCCGTCCCCACACGACGGAGTTCATCGCCGACCGGAATCGGGCTAACCGGTTCTTTGCCTTGAGCATCGTTAATGCCGCGTTGCTTGCGTTCATTAACAACCTTCATTAATTCATTCAATGCATTAAGACTGCGAGGAAAGCCGGTATAAGCATAAAGCTGAACAAGGATCTCTTTGGCTTCATTCACCGTCAGCCCGGCATCCAGCCCCTGATTAAGTGCCGCATTGAGTTTTCCCATCTGGCTGCTGGCCATATAAGACGCAATCAAAGGTATAGCTTGCTGGCGCGCGGATAGCGTGTCGGAAATGGTTTGTTGCTGATTCATTTCTGATGCTCCTGTTGTTACGGATACGGCATGTGCTGTCAGACTCACGCTGAAAATCAGTAAAGCCGCGGCGGTGAGAACTTTAATTTGCGTGGTATTGTTCATCGGTCACTTTCTCCATCCAATTAACACTCTTTCCATCAACGATCCCGGTCACTGCCAGATGTGTCATCGCGCTGTCAGGTACTGCGCCATGCCAGTGTTTAACCCCTGCGGGGCACGACACGACATCTCCTGGTCGAATTATCTGCACTGGCTGACCTTCCGCCTGAGTCAAGCCAACGCCGGAAGTGACGATAAGCCGCTGTCCGGCGGGGTGGGTGTGCCAGGCAGAGCGGGCGCCTGGTTCGAATGTGACGTAAGCTGCGGAAACGGCCATGTCTTTATCCGCAGTAAAAAGGGGGGCGACACGTACACGGCCGGTAAAGTTTTCCTCAGCGCCAAAAATGGCTTTCTGGCTTCCGGCGGGTGTAATTTGCGCTGAGCTGCTTTGGGCCAACGTGACAGTAGAGAAGGTGATAAGCGGGACTAATAGCCCGAGATAGCCGATTTTTCCGATCATGCAATGCGTCCTTTTAGTTAAAAAAGCTCATGCTTTGTCGGTTTGATTCTAACCAGAGTCAAATGTCGTCAGGCTGACGGTTGCCTGACAATGTTGTCAGTTGACGCCGAAAATGTATTTTCAGGTTCTTTTGCCGAGAGCTGGCTTTGTTCCGCGCAAGACTCACCGTCGGTAGATAGTTCGTCGTCAGCAGATAGTGCAAATGTCAGCCCAAAGGTATTGATACCGCTCTCGCTACGGGCAAACACATCACCGCGATGCATAATCGCGACTGCGCGTACAATCGACAACCCCAGCCCGTGGTGAGTGTCACTTTTGGTTCGTGAAGAATCTACCCGATAAAATCGCTCGAACAGGCGATGTAAATGTGTCGCTGCAATAGGGTCACCTGGGTTTGATACTGCAACACTGGCCTGATTGCCATTTTTGCTTAACTGCACAGTAATGGTACTTTCAGGTGATGAATGCCTTGCGCTGTTTTCCAGCAGGTTGGCAAGCGAACGGTGAAACAAACGCCGGTCAATGTGGGCAATCACGTCACCTTCGACTTTCAGGGAAAGCTGTTTCTCAGCGAAGGAGGGTTCAACATATTCCGCTGTTTTAAGCGTTTCTTCGCGCAGTGAGACGCGTGTTAACTGGGCTGCATGATCACCTGCGTGAGCGTGTGACAAGAACAGCATATCGTTAACGATGGACGTCATCCGCTCCAGTTCTTCCAGATTTGAACCCAGTAGCTCCTCAAGTTCCTCCGGCGAACGCCGACGTGACAATCCCAGTTGTGTTTGACCTATCAGATTGGTGAGGGGGGTGCGTAATTCATGGGCCACATCGGCATTAAAGCTCTCAAGCTGCCGCCAGGCGATTTCCTGCCGCTCAAGCACACCATTAAATGATGTCGCCAACTGCTGAAGCTCTTGTGGTAATGTGCTGGCATCCAGTCGTTGGCCGTGATCTCCCGGTGCCAGATGTTGTGCCTGCTGGCTAAGTGCGCCTACCGGGCGCAGACCGATTCGGGAAACGGCATAGCCTAGCAGTGCAACAATAAGTACACCCAACGCGGTAATGATCAGTAATGTGCGTGTGAATGCATCGAGCGTGCCCATGTAAGGTGTGGAATCGATAGCCACGACATAGCGCAGTGCCGGCCTTTCTCCATTGGCTGGAATGGTTTTTACCAGCAGAAACAACGAACAAACTCCCTCGGACGTGCCGGGTATCTTGTTAAATCCCTCTTGCAGCGATGACCAGTCAACGCCAGCTGGTGGCGGGCCTCCCACGCTAAAACGGGGATTGTCACTGACAATCCAATAGCGCACCCGTTCCCCCTCTGAACTGGCCAAAACGGTGAATTTGTTCGCCAGTGTTGACCAGCCCTCCGCCGAGGTACGCGCAATGATCCACGGGCTCATCAATGATTCGCGAAAAAGCAGCTCGTTATGCATCTGCTTTTGCAATGAGTCGTGTAGCGAACTTCGCAGCAAAATACCGATAGCCGAGACAATCAGTAAGGCGGATAAAGCAAACATCAACGCCATATGCACGGAGATGGAACGCCTGAACATATGTTTCTCCCTCACTTAATTTAGTGTGTCGGGTCTGACTTCAAGAACATAGCCCATACCGCGCACGGTATGCAGTAACTTGACCTTAAATGGCGCATCAATCTTGGCGCGCAGACGTTTAATCGCAACCTCAACCACGTTGGCGTCGCTGTCGAAATTCATATCCCAGACTTGCTCGGCGATCATCATTTTTGACAGGATTTCCCCTTGATGGCGCGCCAACAGACTGAGCAAGGAAAACTCTTTCGCGGTCAGTTCCAGGCGGGTTCCAGCTCGAAACACACGGCGAGCCAGCAGATCCAGATGTAGGTCATGAATCTGTATTTGCGTGATATCTGCGCCATCTGTTGACCGGCGACGCACTAGCGCTTGAATCCGGGCTACTAACTCAATGAGTGAGAAAGGTTTAGGCAGATAATCATCGGCACCAAGACGCAACCCTTTGACGCGCTCATCCACCGAGCCTCGAGCTGAAAGCATCAACACCGGCGTTTGTTTACTGGCGCGAATACCCTCCAGCACCCGATAGCCATCCATGCCGGGTAACATGACATCAAGGATTATGGCATCGTAATCATATTCCAGCGCATAATGCAGTCCCTCTGCACCATCAGCAGATATATCCACGCTAAAGCCCGATTCCCCTAACGCCCGACTTAAATAGGACGAGGTTTTTTCTTCATCTTCCACTAATAACAGTCGCATCCACCGTCTCCTCTGTTGCTTGTCTGCTATACGCGGCCACGCTGATGTTAACCCACTAACGCCAACATCTTGCTGACAACTTCCTGTCATTTCTGTCAGTTTCGCGAATCTGGTCAACTGACAAAATTGTCATTCGCCAGTCATGATGTTGTCAGTCCCGTCTCTTTAAGCTAAACCTGCAATACCCACGATACGTGCCCTATGCGTTGGGCCATAACTTATTTCGGGAGATGACCATGAAACTCAACTTGTTGAATGCAATGCTGCTTACGGCAATGGCAGGTATTACTTCAGTTCATGCCGCTGATTACAAAAAGAATCCGTTTACTTTGGTGTACGACGGTGCCATTACCGAGAATGTTAAGGGCAAGGTTAATATTCACTTGGTGAAATATGATCTTCATGGCATTCAAATTGCTGCGAATGTCTACACGCCCGCTAACTATGATCCGGCAAAAAAATATCCTGCGGTGGTAGTTGCTCATCCTAATGGTGGTGTTAAAGAGCAGGTTGCCGGATTGTATGCTCAGCGTTTGGCAGAACACGGATACATCACTATCACCGCCGATGCTGCCTATCAGGGAGCCAGTGGCGGTATGCCGCGCAATGTAGATAAACCTGCTAATCGCATTGAAGATATTCACGGCATGGCTGACTACATTAGCCAGTACCCAGGCGTTGATACCACACGCATTGGCCTACTGGGTATCTGTGGCGGTGGTGGGTATTCATTGAAAGCCGCCCAGACCGACAAACGGTTTAAAGCACTGGCGACACTGAGTATGTTTGACTCCGGACTAGTACGTCGCAACGGGTATCAGGATTCTCAACTTTCCACTATTCAGGAGCGCTTGAAGCAAGCCTCGGATGCGCGTGCAAAAGAGGTCGCCACCGGTGAAATTACCTATACCGGCGATGCTCAATTAACCGATGAGCAAATTGCCAAACTACCCTTTGATCTCTATCGCCAGGGCTTTGAGTATTACGGCAAAACCCACGCGCACCCAAATTCAACCTTCCGCTATACCCTGAGTAGTTTGCTTGATTTGATGAGCTTTGATGCGCAAAGCAACATGGACCTCATCAATCAACCGCTATTAATGATAGCGGGTACGAAAGCAGATTCGCGCTATATGACCGAAAGTGCGTTCAAAAAAGCAACAGGTACGCAGAATAAAGAGCTGTTCCTGATTGATGGTGCGACGCATATCGAAACCTACTGGGTACCTCGTTATGTCGATCAGGCAATGAGCAAGATAGATAATTTCTTTGATAAAAATATCTAACCGCCCATTTTTGTTGCTCTTGTGGTCAGCTCCATCACCGTGCTGGCCACTGTAACAAAAGGGCTATCCCAACTCACGGTGTCTGAAATGGCTACGTTCTACGATGGCTATACAGACTATCCGAACCATTTAGTATAAATAGATAGTCAATAAAATCAGTCCAGTAATCCCGTTTCAGCCGCTCTGACCAGTTCATCCACCACATAACGGATGTTGGGCAGTAATTGACGATTTTTCAGTCATAACGCACTGATGGGCATTTCACCACCGGAATGTCCGGCAAGAACTTCCTTTAACTCTCCCACTTTGCAAGTCTTTACCGACGAGCCAGAACAGTAACTGAGATAGACCACACCCCGCCAGCGTGGCGGCCAGTACCGCATCACCATCAGCAAATTCATGGATAGGTAAAGACGCGTTTGTAGATGTGCCTCATTTTACCGATGCAGTTGCAGTAACTTATATTACTGAAATTAAAAAACTTTGAATTGAATAAGAAAGATAGTGAGAAGGTGGTGAATAACGCCGGTAAGCGAGTGAAATAAATACTCACGTTTTAACCTGAGTCTCATCTTTCACTATGCTGGACACACATTGATTCCAAGAATACTGTAGCGAGAACCATTCGAACCACTTAAATAGGCAATTTGCTATTATGAATTGCATCAAATACATCATGTTTGTAGTCACTATTAGCCTACCGGCTTTTTCATTTTCGGCACCTGATGTGCAAGTTGGATTTTCACCGGAAGGATCAGCTCGAGCATTAGTTCTGAAAGTTATTGGAAGCGCGCATAAATCTATCCAAATGATCGGCTATTCGTTCCAGGCACCTGATATTGCCAAAGCATTAGTTTCTGCCTGCAAACGGGGAGTTGATGTCCGTGTTGTTGTAGATAAGAGGCGTAACCAGGTGACAGCGAGTAAAGCTGCTATGTTGTATGTGGCTAATAATGGTGTAAAGCTACGTATTGATGGCCATTATCATATACAGCACGATAAAACGATTATTGTTGATAAGCAGACGGTGGAAACGGGGTCATTTAACTTTGCACCTTCGGCCGAAACTGAGAATTCAGAAAACGTTATTGTAATACGCGGGATGCCCAAAGTTGTTCAACAGTATGTAGCTCACTGGAATTCACGCTGGGCGCTGGGTATTCCTTTCAAACCTGAATATTAATTTGTTGTTATAACTGCTTAGATCTTCTGGTTGTGATGCAAAGGGCATAGAATGATTAGTCCTCTGAATTGGAGGTTTCATGCTAAAGAAGATATTAAACAGTAAGTTAGCAGGTTATATCGTAGGCATTTTGGTTGCGATTGGCCTTGGCGAAAGCTTCATCACGACTCAAAAAGAAGCTGAGAAATTCGCTAAATAATTCAGTCATCACGTCTAAGGCTACCTTTAGGGTGGCCTTTTTTATCGTACATCGCCAGCATCAATCACCCTTAAATCATCCCTGTATCTGAGTGGGTCGCGGCGGTGAGCTATTTTCGATATAACTACAAATACCTCCGAACAATGCCGAGAGAACTATTCATAATATTTAAAATCATATCAGTAAATTACCTTTAACTTCCCTCATAACGTTCAGTCGCATTTTTTAATAGTATTAAATTTATGGTATGAACCCCGTGTTTTGATTAATTATTCTGCCCGCTATTTTTTTACCTAACCTAGCTAGGTCATTGACTAATGACAAGGCAGGACAGGTGTTAGCCACATTATAATCACCGCCGTTTGTCTTCTTACTGGTGTGAAAGCATGACTTATCAACTCAATCTTAATTGGCCCGAATTCTTAGAAAAATATTGGCAAAAACAACCTGTGGTATTAAAAAATGCCTTCCCGAACTTTGTCGATCCTATTACGCCAGATGAGTTAGCTGGGTTGGCAATGGAAGCTGAGGTAGATAGCCGTTTAGTTAGTCATGTTAATGGCCAATGGCAGGCAAGTAACGGGCCATTTGAGCATTTTGATAATCTGGGTGAAACCAACTGGTCACTACTGGCCCAAGCGGTTAACCATTGGCATGCTCCATCTGCTGAGTTAGTTCGTCCATTTCGCGTATTACCGGACTGGCGCTTAGACGATCTAATGATCTCTTTTTCTGTTCCTGGCGGTGGGGTTGGCCCGCATATTGATCAGTACGATGTCTTTATTATCCAGGGTATGGGTAGCCGCCGTTGGCGCGTGGGCGATAAACTGCCACTGAAACAGTTTTGCCCACATCCAGCCCTGCTGCATGTTGAGCCATTCACACCGATTATTGATGAAGATTTAGCTCCAGGCGATATTTTATATATCCCACCTGGCTTCCCACATGATGGGTTTACTCATGAAACTGCATTCAACTACTCAGTAGGCTTTCGCGGGCCAAATGGCAGGGATTTAATCAGTAGTTTTGCTGATTATGCGCTAGAAAATGATCTTGGCGCTGAGCACTACAGTGATCCTGATTTAACCTGTCGGGAACATCCGGGCCGGGTTGAAGATTATGAACTCGACCGCTTGCGCGGGATGATGATCGATATGATTAATCAACCGGAAGATTTTAAACAATGGTTTGGACGCTTCGCCACGACACCGCGTCATGAACTGGATATTGCTCCAGCGGAGCCACCTTACGAGCCAGCTGAGATTGTCGATGCTCTGATGGATGGTGAAGTCTTGGCACGCCTGAGTGGGTTACGGGTTTTACAAGTCGGAAACAGCTTCTTTATCAACAGTGAACGACTGGAAACGGTGGATCCTAAAGCCGCTGACGCACTGTGCCGTTACACGATGATTGATAAAAAGGAGCTGGGCGAGGCATTACATAATCCAGCGTTTGTTGCTGAATTAACGGATTTGATTAATCAGGGTTATTGGTACTTCGACGAGTAATTATGCAGTTAACAGCGGCTTTTGAATTTATATAGATGATGCAACTCGAAAGCCGCTGTTAGGTATTAAATATTCACATAAATGGGATGATAATTATCCAACACTATGTTTTATATTGTTTTTTACAGATTCATGTTGTTCTGAAATGTACAGCTGTCAATAAAATATTACAGGTGACTTTTTATCGGATAATGATTTTACAAATAAAAAACAAAAGATATATATATATTCAAGTTATTAATAATATAGATATATCATGGAGATGCTTGGTAAATATTCCTTTTTTCTTACATTTTACTATGTGTTTTTTATTATAAACTAACCATTGAAATCTATTTATTATTAAATAATAACCAATGGATATTTGTTTTAATTAAATATAAATAATATTGCAATTATTGACATCTATTACTCCTTATCTATATTAAAAGTGATTTCTATAAATCAGCAGAGGATGATATGTCATTTTTAAATGATGTCAGTGTTGTGTGGATAAAAAAAGATAAGCCGGTCTCTATCAATGAAATATATGATGTTGCTGTAAATAAAAAAGAGGTTGTTCTGGATAAAGAACTATTAAAGTGGCTTCAATATGGGCGCAGTTTATTAGAAAAAAAACTGGATAAAAATGAAATTATTTATGGGGTAAACACCGGTTTTGGTGGTAATGCGAATATGGTTGTCCCAGCGGAGACCATTGCAGAACATCAAAATAACTTGTTGCGATTCCTCTCTGCTGGCACTGGCCCGTCTCTTCCACCTGAACAGGTAAGAGCGGCGCAATTTCTGGTATTAATCGCGGTATGCCGTGGTTGGTCTTCAATTTGTCCAGCAACAGTAGAAATGCTGGCAGAGCATCTTAACAAAGGGATAATTCCTTTGGTTCCCCGCTATGGTTCGGTCGGGGCGAGTGGTGATCTCATTCCTTTAACCTATATTGCTAAAGCACTGTGTGGAAAAGGGAAAGTTTGGTATGACAATAGCGAACTAACAGCCGCAGAAGCTATCGAAAAAGCTGGATTACATCCCATTAGCCTTCAAGCAAAAGAGGGGCTGGCATTAATCAATGGCACTCGAATTATGACCGGGATTAGTGCTATTGCAGTTGTTAGGTTGGAGCAAACACTTAAAGCTGGGATTGCTGGAATAACTATGGCAATTGAAGCCTTACAGGCCTCAGATGAACATTTTGATCCCCGTATTCAAGAAATAAAAAATCATCCTGGGCAAAAAGCCATTGCAGCGACATTGCGTAAACTGTTGAAAGGAACTCGCCAGGAAAGTCTGCTGCATAAATTAAAGCAACAACCTAATCTTTGTTCTAATAAGGGCACTGCAACAAGATTAGATTCGACGGTTCAGGAAGTTTATTCTATACGCTGTGTGCCACAAATATTAGGAATTATTCCTGAGTCATTGGCTTACACCAAAACGATTATTGAACGTGAGGCTTATTCTGCCAATGATAATCCTTTAATCGATCCCAATACAGGTGACGTCTTAAATGGTGGTAATTTTATGGGCCACTATATTGCAAGGACAATGGATGCATTAAAGCTTGATATCGCCTTGCTCGCAAATCATCTGCATTCGATAGTTGCCCTAATGATGGATGAGCGTTTTTCCCATGGATTGGCTAATTCGCTTAGCCCGGTACCGGGGATATATCAGGGAATGAAAGGAATACAGCTCTCACAAACTGCTTTGGTTGCCGCTATCCGCCGAGAATGTTCCCCTTCCGGAATACATACAATGCCAACTGAGCAATACAATCAAGATATTGTTAGCTTAGGAACGCATGCGGCACAAGATGTTGCTGAAATGGAAATAAAGCTACGCGATGTCGTCTCAATGACATTGATTACCGCAGCTCAAGCGCTGGCGCTTAGAGATAATTTACAGATTATTGCACCTGAAGTAGCGGCGTTTTATCACGCCGTCCGTCGGTTCTCTCCCTTCCTCGATAAAGATCGCCCTTTAGATGAAGATATTGCTCGCCTGTCACAAGCAATTATCACTAATGAACTACCACTACCGGACATTATTTTGGATTAATACCTTCATCTCTGACGTGGGAGTCAATCATGTTTTTAAAAAGTGTACGCGAACAAATAAGCTTGCTGCAAGAACAGGGCGATTTGAGGGTAATTAACCGTCCCGTCGATAGTTATTTAGAAGCTGCGGCAATTATTCGTCGCTGTGCGGAAATTGAAGCCCCAGTGCCTTTGATGACCAATATAAAAGATTATCCTGGTTGTTCAATTGTCGGCGGACTGGCAGCCTTATCATCCAATACTGAATACCCACTTTCCCGGGTAGCGATGTCTTTAGGATTATCCTTAACAGCAACGGCGCAGGATATTGTTCAGTATCTGGTCGATGGCTTGAAAAAAAAACCTTATCTACCGAAAGAAATAGACCGTAATTCAGCAGCCTGTAAGCAAAATATTCTTCATGGGGAGAAAGCAACATTGGCTCGCTTTCCTATACCGCAGGTACATCAATATGACGGCAACCGTTATGTTAATACCTGGGGCGTGTTTATTGTTGAATCACCTGACGGAAAATGGTGTAACTGGTCAATACAACGTGTGCAATATCATAATGACCGACAGATGATTGCATTGGTTTTCCCTAGCCAGCATATTGCTGATATATGGGAGGAATGGGTCAAAATAGGTAAGCCGATGCCTTATGCGTTGGTTCAAGGATGTGAACCCATCGTCCCCTATGTGGCCGGGTTGCCTCTGCTTGACCGTGATGTTAACGAAGCCGACTATATTGGTGCGTTATATGGTAAGGGAATCGAGGTTGTTAAATGTGAGACGCATCATTTGAGGGTACCAGCCAGTTCCGAAGTCGTTATTGAAGGCTATTTTGCTATTACTCGCGAAGGTGTAGAAGGGCCATTTGGTGAATTTGCTGGATACACACCAAATGAAAACTCACTACAACCGATCTTGTCAATTGAAGCAATTAGTTGGCAAGACAACCCCATTTGGCCTGTGGTTGCTGAGGGTAAGCCGGTTGATGAATATCACACATGTTCGGGGATAGGCGATGCAGCAGCTATTCAGAATGTGTTGTTGGAAGCGAATATGCCGGTGTCCTTTGTTTGGGGGCCGCTATATTCTGCCTGTCATTTAATGATCGTATCTATTAAGCACAATTGGCGCCAACTCCATCCAGACTTGAGTAGTGAACAATTGACTAAAAAAATTGGGGATATTATTCATCAGACGCGTAATAGTATTAAATTACCCAAAATCGTGGTGCTGGATGACGATATAGATCCAACAGATACCCATTCGCTACTTTGGGCATTATCGACTCGTGTACATCCTGAGAAAAGGCGTTATTTCTATGAAAGTGCAATTTTGCCACTATTAAGTTGTTATTCGCAGGCCGAGCGCCACAGCCGTAAAGGAAAACGCGTAGTGATTGATGCGTTGTTACCTGAAAATCACGGTTCTATCAGCTCATTCGATTATGCCTATCCCGAGGAGATAAAACAGCGAGTACTTAAGAATTGGGTATCTGATTTTGGTGATAATGAATAGTATTGATGATAATTAAAAGCCCCACTCAATATTAAGTGGGGCTGTTGGTTTTTTAGTTTTTCGCTGTTTGGCCCGCGTTATTAGTGCTTTGGCCCTGGCTGATGGAGTAGGTGCCTTGATAGCTGTCATGGTCACCAATATTTGCCATTGAAACAGTTGGAGCCAGAATTGCTGCAATTAAGGTCAGAGCTGCGATAGTCATTTTCATAATAAATTCTCTTGTGTTTATTGATGTGAAAGCCGGTTGCTTTCGATAGAAGTAATGTTACTCCGATCACATAATTTGGATATCGAAGAGAATTGTTCATGTTGGTCAAAAAAAATGAAAGAAAACTAACTGTGCAACACAATTTAATTAACGAACATATCGCATCCATCGGTATATGGCGGCTCAAACTGAGCTAGCTCAATGATTGTTGATATTGACTTGTTTGTTAGGTCATGACTCTGATACGTGGCAGAATATAAAAAATAATGACTGCTTACCCACTTGAGATGACAAATAAATAAATATGGATCGCTCCCGTATACTGAAATTCCTGCTGCCTTACCTGTGGCCTAAAAATAATCCTAAACTGCGTTACTACCTAATTGCTGCCGTCATATTTATGGTGGTTTCGAAGGTCAGCACCACTCTGGTCCCTCTTGCATATAGGGCGATGATCGACACATTGAGCAGTGAAAATGCCAAGATGATGGCTATTCCCATCACCTTGATAATTGCTTATGGGGTCGCGAGAATCAGTGCTTCTCTATTTGAAGAGTTGCGTAACGTCATGTTTGTGCATGTCAGTCAGAATGCGACGCGGTTACTTGGTTTACGGGTATTTAAGCAATTACATGATCTCAGCTTACGTTTTCATCTGGACAGGCAAACGGGTGGGTTATCTTTATCTATTGAGCGCGGTACACAAGCGGTTGCGACGGTACTTTCGCGCATCTTGTTCTCCATATTCCCCATTTTATTTGAGATAACATTAGTCTCTCTTATTATGTGGCATCTGCTCGATGGCTGGTTTGCTGTCGCCATTTTGGCGACCGTTGCCTGTTACATCCTATTTACCGTGATGGCTGTCAGTTGGCGAACTCGCTTTCGGCGCGAGCTGAATCAAGCTAATGCCGATGCCAACACCAAGTCTATCGACAGCCTGATAAATTATGAAACTGTAAAATATTTTGGTAATGAACAGTTTGAGGCCGAACGTTTTAATCACTCCAGACAGCTGTATGAATATGCAGCGATAAAAAATCAATTTAGTTTTACTGCATTAAGTCTGGGGCAAACAGCCATTATATCGGTAGGGCTGGTTGTGATGATGTCTATGGCGGCGCAAGGTATTACGCAAGGTCGTATGACCATCGGTGACTTTGTGTTGGTCAATGCTTATCTTCTTCAGTTGTATCAGCCACTCAACTTCTTTGGGTTTATTTACTCCGAGATCAGACAGGCGCTGATTGATATGGAGAATATGCTCGATTTATTGATGGTAAAAAAAGAAATTACAGATCGTCCTAATGCGCCAACTTTGCAGCTGACAAGAGGAGAAGTGCGCTTCGACTCTGTGAGTTTCGGTTATGACCCACGCCGACCTATTCTGAATAAGGTGAGTTTTACTATTCCGGCGGGTAAAACGGTGGCAGTGGTGGGGGCATCAGGAGCCGGTAAATCGACACTATCTCGCTTGCTGTTTCGTTTTTATGATGTGACTGATGGTGCGATTTATATTGATGATCAAGACATCCGCAATGTGACTCAAGCAAGTTTACGTGAGGCTATTGGTATCGTGCCTCAAGATACGGTGCTATTTAATGACACGCTGCGTTATAACATTGCTTATGGCAGAACCTCTTCAAGTTTTGCTGAGATAGAACGAGCAGCGAAACTCGCGCATATCCATGATTTCATTATTAGCTTACCTGATGGCTATGAGACGCGGGTCGGGGAGCGCGGGCTTAAATTATCTGGTGGTGAGAAACAGCGGGTAGCGATTGCGCGTACGATTCTTAAAAATCCGGCTATTTTGGTTTTTGATGAAGCAACCAGTGCATTAGATACCCATACTGAGCGCGAGATTCAGGCCCATTTACGAGAAGTTAGCCGTGATCACACGACGTTGGTTATTGCTCACCGTTTATCCACCATTATTGATGCTGATGAAATTATTGTGATGGAAGCGGGCGCAATAGTTGAACGCGGGCGGCATGAGGAATTATTGCTGCACAATGGTCGGTACTCAGCTATGTGGCAGAATCAATATCATGAAGAAGAGCAACAGGTATTGTAACCGGTTGCTTTGAAACGCTATTCAAAAGGGTGCATAAAGATGAATGTGCACTCTTTTCGCTGATATTGGTTGATCTGCGGAACCAACCGTCTGAAATGCTCTGTTGCGCAATGTGTATCTAATGCCGCTTGGTCTGGCCACTCTTCAATAAAAACGAAGCTACCAGGGTCTTTATCATCAATGTACAAATCATAGGAAATACAAAGGGGTTCAAGCTTTGTTTTTTCCACTAATTCTTTATAGAGCGGCATAACATCACTGATGTTTTCTGGTTTGATAAAGTCTTGTGCGATAACTTTTAGCATAGGTTTGATAGCGTTAGGCTCCGGTAAAATGCGTGTAAGCAAATACCGCGAGGGCAATTGCTATCATAATCATTGTTGTTTTTCTCATTTCAATTCTGATCTCATTATCAATGGTAAGTTTTGGCTGGGTTATCTAAACCATAACGGAAAACCCGCTAAAAAACATCGACCCACGACAAAATACCTGACTTCAGTTTAAAATCAATAACACTGCTGGCGTCAGGGGCCTGCGGTTGGCTATTTCCTTTTTGGTTGATCTGTGTCTCGGTTTTAATATAATTATTTGTGTTAAATTTTGCAGTGTGCTAGGTCAGATAAAGGGGGGGTAACATGTCAGCACTTGAAAAACTTGTTTCGGCATATTGCCATACCAGCCTGGATTTTGTGGCATCCACGGTTGCTTTTATGGAAAACCAAAAAAAGAAAATTAAAGTTGACGAAATTGAAGCAAAACTTTCATCAGATGAACTCGATTTTTTCCGGGAAAGATTAGCCCACTACAGAGACATATATCGGCCTCAGTGATCCTAAGGCGGTTTGTTGTCCTTTCAACGTAGAATAAGCCGCTTGAGGGCGGCTTATTCTATTTTTGCAATAGCATTTATAAAGAATTCCCGCAGTACGAGAGTGACGTGCATCTATCAACAAAAAATTGCCGTGTGTTGAAACTCACCACATTCCCCCTCTATTTTTAACTAAACCCCGCATTTGTGCTCATAAATTGAGCAATTAAGCTAAAATTAAAGTAGGCAATACACTGACTGTGAGGCCTACTATGTACCAAAAAATAAATGGCGGTGAATACCGGCGTATCTTTGTTGTTGGTGATATTCATGGCTGCTATAAAAAGTTGATGGATAGTTTGGGTCGAGTTGCCTTTGATCGCTCGTCTGATTTACTTGTTTCTGTGGGAGATCTGGCTGATCGCGGCCCTCAGAATACGGAATGTTATGAACTGCTTAATGCATATTGGTTTCGTGCTGTTCGTGGCAATCATGAGCAAATGGCTATTGATGTACTGGCCGGTGATGAGGCTGATACCTGGATAGCCAATGGCGGGCGCTGGTTCTTCTTATTGGAAGGAAATAATAGATATCAGGTTGAACAGTTGATTAAACAGGCCGAACAGCTACCACTGGTAATTGAGGTTACGACTGACAACGGGAAATATGTTATCGCTCATGCTGATTATCCTTCAGATGAGTATGTTTACGGCAAATTTGTTGATGAGCATTTAGTCTTATGGAATCGTAAGCGCCTTAACGCGGCTATGAAGGGAGAAAGTGATGAGATCTCCGGGGCTGATAAATTTATTTTTGGTCACACGCCGCTGGTAAAACCATCACTATTTAAAAACCAGCTCTATATTGATACTGGCGCAGTATTCGGCAATACCCTGACCTTGATTCAGATTCAATAATGAAAAGTGTTGGACAGAAGCGCCTGCTACCACCCATCGCCTGTTGTCTCCGATATAGGTGATTCTGCTAGTATATTTTATCTTGCGCGAGTTTTGTTGTTGCTGCATATCTGACCCGCCACCACTTCGTATGGAAGCGGGTAATATCTATCAAAACGAGATAAAACGTGATGTGTATTTATTAAGTAATAGAATTCGTGATAACAGGACTGAGGCCGCAAATACTGACAACAGTAATGTGAACCTCAATGTGACATCAGATAAGTTATATGCGCTGGCAATAAAATAGAAAATCCCATCATGCAAGATATACACCCCGATCATGGATGGACTGATATAGGCCAGTGTTTTCTTTATCCATTCATGTTTAGTGTCAAAGTTATCAAATATTACAAATAAACATAAGCTCAGAATTAAAACATGCAAGTTATCGAGGAAGTAGCCTGCATTCACTGTTTTATATACATGTATCGACATAAAGCTTTCATAGTAATACATTGAAACTGCCGTCGGGATAAGAAGTACTTTTGCGACAAGACGGATCCTTGGCAATTTGGTTATTTTTTGGCAAATTTTTGAGCAGAGGAACCTGCCAGTCATATAATAAAACACCCACGTCCATAGTCTGAAATATTGTGGGAAATCAATTAAATATGGTCGTTCACTGAACGCGCTGATTAAATCGATAGAAATAGAGAATACAACCAGACAGGAGAGAGTGATGATAGCCGTTCTGTTACTTTGTAGTACTTTCGAGATTATCGGATTAATCAGATAAATAATAGCAATACTGAATAAAAGCCAGCTTTGCAGGAAATAGCCCCGCTTGAAGCCATCCTCATTGATAAAGTAGAAAAGCACGTTCCAGAAAATGATAATGGTTATGATAGATTTTAATTTTCTGAGTATATCTGCTTGATCTATCTCATCGCTCGAATCGATATAACCGATAATCATAAAAAACAGTGGGGTGGCGATGATCGACAAAAAGTACAAAACCCCCATTACTTCTCCACCTAAAAAGCACTGTTCGGTACAGGTTTTGCTGGCAGAATAAAAGGTAACGGCAGAAAAGCAGCTTAATGTCTTTAGCGCATGTAAACCGACGTTTCTCATATAATCGTTCGGCTTGAAATAAGGTTAAATGAGATATCCAGCTGTATATGGCGTAGGTATAGCATTAGAACCTTCCTAGTTAGGCCACTAATTTTTCTCTATTTTTACATACAATCTAAATGCTGTCACGCCTGACAGATTTAACTATAAATAAATGAACGAGAAATATTCTTTTGAAAAAAAGACGTTTCCTACACCCTCCGGTGTTGCCTTCCTATATATCTCATGACGCCTCTATGGTTTACTCAAAAGTAAGGTGTTTCTGGTCTATCTTCATAATATTTAATAATTTTTATTTCATCACAAACAGATGTGAGTTAACAATTCATAGAGTGCTGAAGCACTAGCGGGTGTGGCCAATATGATAAGCTGTATGATCGTTGATAACGATAAATATCAAACACTAGGTATGGTAGCTATCGTAAAAAAGATATTTACATCTCTAGGATTTAAAAAAGAGATCAAATTCTATCGAAAAGCATTTTATTCAGCAGATATCATTTTTATTGGGGTTGATGAGTTCAGTTTTTTTGATGCTCTAAAGCGTTTGGATAAAGCACCTTCAGAAGCTGATGTTTTTTTGATTTGTGATGCTCGTTTGAATAGCTTTTTACAGGGTATCCCAAGATTCGGCAATGTGACGATGATCTTCAGAGAAGATTGCGTTGATACTGTTACTAATAAAATTACGACTGTTTTCAAACGTAAGCTTCGCGGGCTTAAAGATAACTTATCTGAGCGTAAATCTACGAGAGTTCTGAGTTTACCGTCGTCGGAGCGGCAGTATTTGACACCCAATGAAAATATCGTGTTGAAATTATTTAATGAAGGTTTTTCCGGCGGTGATATCGCCAGGATTTTGAAAAAGAGTGAGAAAACAGTCAGTGGGCAAAAACGGTCTGCTATGAAAAAACTGGGAGCCCGTACTGACGTTGAATTGATTAAAATGTTTATGTTCAAATAGTTAATATAAATAACGGACTGGATTTTTGGTTACTTTTCCTGTCAACATCAGAGAATACTAAAGGGATTGTCTAGTGCTAGCGGGCAGGGATGCCAGCTTCAAAATCCGGGAATACCCGGACAGCCCCAAAGCTATTTGGGGCTGTTTATGGGGATATCGCGGCGTTTTAGTAAAATCAAATCGGGATTAAATACTCTTCAATTTGGCAATCGTACTGTCAATATCAACTTCATGCTCTGAGAATGTGTAAGTGACATTTTGGAATGTTGTTATCGATAACATTTTTAATGGCACAGTTTTCTCTGAAATATCTTCTTCCTGCGGCCGGATTTTACTCATCAGCAAATTGACTGAAAGGATGGTATTGGCTTTATCAACTTCAGCCTGTGCAGGCACTTCTTTAGTAAAAGTATTGAAAGATTTGATACTGGTGAGTTTGATTCTTTCATTGGCAATAAAAATGTATTTGCTCTCAATGGCCACTTTCACCGCAAATGCTGACAACCCTTTGGTATTGGTTGTTGGCTCGAAAGTCACTTCCGCACCTTTTTTAATCATCTCGGGATTAGCAACTTTAATAACGTGAAAATAACGGTTATCTCCGTTCTCATCGGTGATAAAACCAAAACCTTTATCTTCAAAAAAAGTTGTTATTCTACCGTTCATCATGCATCTCGTATTAGCGTATCCAATGGACAAGTATAATACAGGTGAAACGCTTTCAGATACAGTCTGGGACTTTTTTAGGGCCAGTGCGGGTGAGCTGTAAAAGAACGAAACATGGATTTCTGTGCTAAAAATTGAGCATAAAAGCTGAGGTTTTCACTTTTTCTCTGTTTTTTGTGATCTCTGCCGTGGACAAAAAACAGTTCTATTGCTGTACTGTATTTGACACACATTTTGTGTCCAACATTCACGTAAAGGTAAGTTTGATGTCTAAGATTAAAGGTAGCGTTAAGTGGTTCAATGAAGCTAAAGGCTTTGGTTTTATTACCCCAGAAGATGGCAGCAAGGACGTTTTCGTTCATTTCTCAGCCATCGCTAGCAACGGTTTCAAAACTCTTGCTGAAGGCCAGCGTGTAGAATTTGAAATCACGAGCGGTGCCAAAGGGCCATCAGCTGCTAATGTTATCGCTATCTAAGTAGCCCATATCTCTTAAAACCCGCCTCATTGTTATCAGGCGGGTTTTTTATTTATCGTGTCAACAAGCATTGACGTGAGAGTGGGCTAAAAGAGATATGCCCTTAAAAAGGCAACGGTGATAACCAGGCAAAAAATAACTGCCAGCCATTCAGTTCCTGTTTTGGGTAAACTAAACATAGGATCTATCCAGCACATCAGTCACCCCATTGGCTAACTGTTCTCTGCTAAATAATTATCCGGTTCGTAGATTAAGAAAACATTAAGATGCAGTAAACAGTGGTGCTCTGTGATCCACGATTATTGAGCAGCAAAGTAATTAACCAATATGAAAGCCAGCATTGTCATGGCAAGTGAACCGGCCAGATTAAGTGCTACTGTGCCCGCAGCCCAAGCTAATTTCCCATCCTGAAGTAAATAGACAACTTCAACAGAGAAGGTTGAAAATGTCGTCAGCCCACCACAAAAGCCAGTAGTAATGAGTAATTTCCAAACAGGATCAATGTGTGCAATTCGGGTGAACAGTGCTAATGTCAGGCCGATAATAAAAGCACCGACCAGGTTTACAATAAGTGTTCCAACCGGGATATTGGGGGAAAAACTGTTTAGCTTCAGACTGACCAGCCAACGGGCGACACTGCCCACACCACCACCAATAAATACTGCAAGCAATGTATTAAACATAAACACCTTTCTTTAGGGATACCACTATATCGGAATTTTACCGTTATTCAGCTTGCCAGCTCAATGCGGTTACGGCCATTATCTTTTGCCAAATATAGTGCAGAATCGGCGGCTTTTAACCATTGCTGATAGTTAATCATGTCATGACGGTAATCCGCGATACCGGCACTGACTCTGAGTTGCAGGGGCGGTGCTTGGGTAAAAACTAAATCGGCTAACCTTTCCTGAATTCGCATTAATACTTCCCGCGTTTGTTCGGCAGTTGTATTGGGTAAAATAGCACCAAACTCATCTCCACCATAGCGGCCAACAATATCAATGGCTCGCAACCCCAGCAGTAATTCTTCGGCAAGAACAGTAATAGCCTCATCACCAACGGCGTGACCAAAGGTATCATTTATAGATTTAAAATTATCAATATCCAGTAAAATTAGCGTGGCACCATGTTGGTAGCGTCGGCAACTATCAAATTGATTATGTAGCTGATGTTCCCAATGCCTGCGGTTATACAGCCCAGTTAATCCATCCCTGACACTAATACGCAATAACTCTTCTTTATTTTCAGCCAGGCGTTTTGCGGTTCGATAGGTGACTAATCCAAGCAGGGAAGGGTAAATAATTATCATCGGTAGGCAGGCATATACCTGAAGTGGCGAGGTCTCAGGTTTAAAGGGCAAATTAAATATCCATGCAGTCAGTAAACTACAGGCTATCTGTAAAGCCAGCCCTTTACAAAAAACATTTTTCCCACCAGAAGCAATATTGTTCATGCTCATCATGGAGAGAATAACGACTGATGGCAGAGCATTGAATGACATTATTGCAACCCAGACACCTCCCAGCGCCGAGTCTATTTTCATGTTTATGATTTCTTGCTCAAACGGTTGTTCAGAGCGTGAGGCCAGTAGGTAGGCAATATGTGGCCATACCAATCCATTAAGCACCAGCATTAGCCATAGCCATAATGGAGCATTCTGTGTGTAGAGCACGGAGCCTACACAAAACATGCCAATACCTAAACCAAATGCGCGGGGTAAATAAGTCCTTTTAGCGAAACTTAACCCGGATCTGCGAGTATTGATTCTACTTGAATAAGGCAATTGGCGGCTCCCTCGTTCTTTCTGCTTTGGGGGGATGTTAACGGCAATGTCTCATCCGGAATGAGTCAAAATAAATGAGAATAGACTCTTGAGTAAATCATAGTTCACTAACGAAATCTGTTACATATTACTCTTGTTTTAATCAGCAATTTATTCGTAAATAGCGCATGATTTAATGAACAGTACTAATCAAGAAGGTGTGTATGGAAGGTATCAGTATTACCAAATTGCTGGTAGTCGGCATATTGATTGTGTTGTTGTTTGGTACCAGCAAATTGCGCACTTTAGGTGCGGATTTAGGCGCGGCTCTGAAAGGCTTTAAAAAGGCGATGGGTAATGACGATGCTCCTCCAGCCAACACGGCTGCTGAGTCTACTAAAGTCGCAACAGAAGCCAAGCCGCCTATCGAGCATAAAGACTGATTATATCGGCAGGTAATAGAAACCGGCTGAGAAACTAAAAAACGGATCTCCAGTGGAAATCCGTTTTTGATTATTTGCTATTTAAGATGTAATAAAATATTTCAATCAAATTAGTCTGAACAACTATTCAGACTAATTTGGCTTATTTTACTTCCAACCCTTTTGCTTGCAGGTCAGCATGGTAAGAGGAGCGAACAAATGGGCCACAAGCTGCATGGGTAAAGCCCATCGCCATGGCTTCCGCTTTCATTTCATCAAATTCCGCTGGGCTAACATATCGCTGTACCGGTAAATGGTGACGGCTAGGTTGCAAATATTGGCCCAGCGTCAGCATAGTGACTCCATGACGGCGCAAATCACGCATAACTTCCACGATTTCAGCATTAGTTTCACCCAAACCGACCATCAAACCAGATTTGGTAGGAATATCTGGATGAGCTTCTTTAAAACGCTCTAATAATTTAAGTGACCACTCATAGTTAGCCCCTGGGCGAACCTGACGATATACCCGTGGAACGTTTTCCAGATTGTGGTTAAAGACATCTGGTGGTGTGACAGTCAAAATATCTAACGCGCGATCCATACGGCCACGGAAATCTGGCACTAATGTTTCAATTTTAATGGTTGGGTTTTTGGCGCGAATCGCTGAGATGCAATCTGCAAAATGCTGGGCACCGCCATCACGTAAATCATCGCGGTCAACCGAGGTGATAACCACATAGCGCAAACCCATATCTTTGATTGTTTGAGCTAATTTTTCTGGCTCATTGACATCCGGTGTCACAGGGCGGCCGTGGGCAACGTCGCAGAATGGGCAACGGCGGGTGCAAATCGCGCCGAGGATCATAAAGGTCGCGGTACCGTGGTTAAAGCACTCCGACAGGTTGGGGCAGGAGGCCTCTTCGCAAACCGAGTGCAGACCATTTTTACGCATTGCTGCTTTAATACCCTGAATGCGGCTAGAGTCAGCAGGAAGCTTGATTTTCATCCACTCGGGTTTACGCAGCAGCTCTTGGCGTTCAGTAACCACGGTTTTAATCGGGATTAGCGCCATTTTATCTGCGTCGCGGTATTTGACGCCGCGTTCCATCTGAATCGGTTTACTCATAATCGTGCAGGTTCCAGTTCTGAATCTCTCAACTTGAGATTTTTAATTAAATTCAACGGGATATGGCGTCGTTAAAAAAATTTTGAAATTTGTTTAAAAATTATATCATCTTTAGCCTGTCCCATTCAGCCCCCAATTTTGTAGGCGTTTGTAAATAGCGCCGTATTGAGTGGCTGTGGGGGCGTTATTCATACTTCACATTGCTTATTGCCGGGCTATCGAGCGTCTGGTGGTAAATAATCAGCCAATGACCACGGCTGCTGCTCGGCATCGGGATAACCTAGCTGACGGGTAAATTCGCGCACTAATATTGGTTGAACATCGGCCATAGTAGTACCCGCTTTCAGCGCGCTGACTTGCGTCATTTGCATGCCTGCGTAGCCACAGGGATTAATGCGCTGGAAGGGTTCCAGATCCATTGCAACATTTAATGCCAGACCATGGAATGAACAGCCCCTGCGAATGCGCAGACCTAATGAACAAATTTTCTGTTGACCCACATAAACACCGGGGGCATCCGGGCGAGCTTGTGATTCAATGCCTAAATGGGCTAGCGTCTCAATCACGGTATTTTCAATGGCGGTCACTAGCTGTCGCACACCCAATTTGGCCCGCTTGAGATCAATCATGATATACATAACTTGTTGGCCTGGGCCATGATAAGTGACCTGGCCCCCGCGGTCACTTTGGATAACCGGAATATCACCGGGCATCAGAACATGTTCGGCTTTTCCTGCCTGACCCTGAGTAAAGACGTGTTGATGTTCAACCAGCCAGATTTCATCTGCGCTGGTATCGGTGCGAAACTCAGTGAAATTATGCATGGCTTGAGATACGGGGGCATAGGGTTGTAGCCCTAGCTGACGTAAAATGATCTTGTGTTGTTGCAAGCGAGGCATCATCTGGTTACAGAAATGGTGGCGTCAGTATACCAGTCCAGCTGTGTGGAGGCACTATTTTGACGGATGAAAGCGATTATTTGGCCGTAAAAAAATAAGGCCCGACGGCTGAGTAAGCAGTGTGGGCCATAGGTGAGTGGTCAGTATTTGAACGGTATTACAGCACCATTCTGACCAATTCAAGATTGCCTAATTCTTCATACAGCGTTTCCACTTGATCGATATGGGTCGCTGTAATGGTAATGGAAACAGAGTGATAGTTGCCTTTACTGCTCGGTTTGACTTCGGGGGTATAATCGCCCGGAGCATGGCGCTGTACCACTTCAACCACCTGGTTAACCAGTTGAGGTTCAGCAATGCCCATTACCTTGTAGGTAAAGGGACAAGGGAACTCAAGCAGTTCGTTCAGTTTAGTTTTCATGTGCGCTCCTGGGGTTTGACGGACAGATTGTTGTCGGACTGCTGTTAGGATAAAAAGTACCCGACTATAAAATTATAACTCCCGCCGGAGCGGGAGTTTCACATTATTTATAATATGGGGGTCGACTTCGGCTTTTCAAGGCCAGCGATTAGCCAAACCAGCGGTGGAACATCAGTTTGATGTAGTCCACCATGCGGCTGAAGATCCCGCCTTCTTTCACTTCATTCATGACAACCAGTGGCCGTTGATCGATGGTTTTACCATCCAACTGGAAGTTAATCATCCCGACAACCTGGTTTTTCGCCAGTGGTGCATGGATTTCTGGAGTATTCAGGACATAGCTGGCTTTCAAGTCTTTCATTCGGCCACGTGGAATAGTCAGGTAGACGTCTTTATCCACACCCAACTGCACCCGGTCACTGTCACCGAACCAAACTGGCTCTGAAGCAAACTCTTTACCGACTTTCAATGGTGCTACGGTTTCAAAGAAACGGAAGCCCCAAGTCAGCAGTTTTTTGCTTTCAGTTTCACGGCCTTTATAAGTGTGACCACCCAGAACGGCTGAAATCAAACGCATTTGACCATCGGTAGCAGATGCCACCAGATTATAGCCAGCAGCATCGGTATGGCCGGTTTTAATACCATCAACATTTAAGCTGGTATCCCACAGCAAACCATTACGGTTCATCTGGCGAATATTGTTGAAAGTGAATTCTTTCTCTTTGTAGATGGCATACTCATCTGGTACATCGCGAATCAGCGCTTGACCAATCAACGCCATATCGCGCGCAGAGCTGTACTGCCCTTCAGCATCTAAACCGTGAACGGTTTTGAACTGGGTATTTTGCAGGCCCAGCGCTTTAACGTAATTGTTCATCAGGTTTACGAATGAGTCCTGGCTACCAGCAACGTAATCCGCCATAGCAACGCAAGCATCGTTACCCGATTGCAGGTTGATACCGCGGGTCAGTTTAGACACTGGCACACGGTCACCTGGCTTCAGGAACATCAACGAAGAGCCCTTGAACTCAGGATTGCCGGTCGCCCACGCATCTTTGCCCACGGTAACCATATCTTCTGGCCCGATTTTACCTGCTTTGATGGCTTGCCCAATGACATAGCTGGTCATCATTTTGGTCAGGCTGGCAGGATTGCGGCGCGCATCGGCATTCATTTCTGCTAATACTTTGCCGGAGTTGTAATCAATCAGAACGTAGGCTTCCGCGTCGATCTGTGGTACGCCGGGGATCATGGTTTTTAAGTTGACGTCATCAGCGTTTGCAGCAGATGCTGCGCTCATAACAATAACAGTGCCGAGCGCCAGGCTCTTGATAATACGAGAAGTAGTTACATATTTCATGATCAGGACAACAACATCCGTGGGAGTAAGTTAAAAAACGTGCCACATCATACCATAGCCTTCTGACTTGACGCTGCTGCCTTGCTACAACGCTAATTAATTTGGCTATAAACTCATGTGGCGCTTATGCATTCAACCGTAACATTCTGTTAGCACAGGGAGTTACGGTTATTTTTGTTTGGTTAGACTTAAATTGCTACAAGCTATGTATATTTAAGGTGCCGCAACCACAAATGACTGCTGTTGAGCTTCGCTCGACAGGCGCTGTTGCAGTTCAACTGCCTGTTGGCGGCTACTAAATGGCCCAAGCTGAACACGGTGGACACTGCCATTGGTGGCGACTTTCCCTGGTACACCAAAACGTTGACTCAGACTTTGTTGCCAGGTTTGGGCACGGCTTGCATCACTCAGTGCGCCCACTTGAACCACATAGCCACCAGATGATAATGGTGCGGCGGCCGGTGCTGCTGCCACTGACGAGGTCACTGGGCCGGGGTTAGCGACTACCGGTGGCTGTACCGATTGTGAACTCAGCGCGGGTTCTGAACTTTCGAGCACTCCTGCGGGCACGGGGGTAGATGCGCGCAAGAAGCCACTGCTTTGTGGTGCAACCGGCTGGGTCGCATCGGCACCGGACAAATGACTATTATCGATAGGGCGCACTGGCGCACTTACTGCCGGAGCATCCTGTTGAATCGGGGTACCCATACCGCTGGAAGTGAGGTCTGGTCGGCTGGGTAATGCATAGCTTTGCTTCGCGATGGTGGTACCAACCATTCCGGGGCCAGATAATGAGCCATCAGGTGCTACATTGATAAAATCAATCTTCACCTTGGTATTATTCGAAATATTTAGGCGGTCAGCGGCAGCTTTGGATAAATCAATCACCCGGCCAGGGGTATAAGGGCCGCGGTCATTGACGCGCACCACAATCTGGCGACCATTGCTAATGTTAGTGACTCGCACATAGCTTGGGATGGGCAGAGTAGGGTGGGCTGCCGTCAATGCATTGGGATCAAAGATTTCGCCCGTTGCTGTAGAGTTGCCATTAGCCTCTTCACCGTACCATGCCGCCAGACCCACTTGACTGAAGTTTTGTGGGTCTTTAACGATGCTGTAAGACTGGCCATTCACTTTATAATCCTGATTAAAATTAGGATTGAAAGGTTCATAGCGTGGCTCTGCACCGCCTATTTCTACCACTGGGCCATTGTATGTCTGCTGCACTTGTTGCTGGGGGGCAGGAGGTTGACTGGTACATGCTGATAGCAATACACCTGCGATGCCGATCCAAAGCCATTCCTTACGCATTGCTCACCTCTATAAATTTTTAGATAACATTTTTCGATGAGTATGTATCGACATCACGATACCAAACCCGGCCATCAGCACTATCAGCGCCGAGCCTCCGTAGCTGACCAAAGGCAAAGGTACGCCAACCACAGGTAAAATTCCACTTACCATACCTATGTTAACAAACACATATACAAAGAGTATCAGCATTAGCCCGCCAACCATGACTCGGCCGAAGGTGGTTTGTGCATGAGCTGCAATCACCAAACCCCGCATAATCAGGCACAGATAGAGAGCTAATAATACCAGCACACCGATTAAACCTAACTCTTCTGCCAGTACGGCAAAGATAAAGTCTGTATGGCGTTCTGGTAGGAATTCCAGCTGTGATTGAGTTCCGTGCAGCCAGCCTTTACCTGATAACCCACCGGAACCAATAGCAATTTTTGACTGAATAATATGATAACCCGCACCGAGCGGATCGCTTTCTGGGTCTAGCAGCATCATCACGCGATCTCGCTGATAGCCATGCATCAGGAAGAACCAGAGAATAGGAATAAATGCCGCAACCAAAATGGCTGCAATGGCAATCAAACGCCAGCTCATACCGGAAAGGAACAGAACAAATAATCCGGATGCTGCTATCAGGATAGAGGTGCCCAGATCGGGTTGTGCGGCTACCAATAAAGTTGGCATAAAGATTAAAATCAGCGCGATACCGGTATTTTTCAATGACGGGGGGCAGACGTCGCGGTTCATAAAGCGTGCGACCATTAAGGGAACCGCAATTTTCGCAATTTCAGAGGGTTGGAAACGAATAAAGCCTAAATCCAGCCAGCGCTGCGCACCTTTACTGATTTGACCAAATGCATCAACCAAGACCAGTAAAATGACACAGACAAAATAGAGATAAGGTGCCCAGCTTTCATAGACGCGAGGCGGGATCTGCGCCATGACCAGCATCACAACCAGGCCCATTGCAATTTGACCGACCTTGCGTTCCATCATACCCATGTCTTGCCCGCTGGCGCTCCACATCACGAAGGCGCTATAAGCCAATAGCGCCAGTACGCAAAGCAGAAACGGCAGGTCAATGTGCATTTTGTACCACAAAGAGCCTTTTTGTTGATTATCAGTCATGAGTTACCTTAATCCGCTGCAACTAATCTGCTTTAGCTAGTCTGCTTCAACGCCCGGAGGCAGAGGAGCTGCATCCGGTAGTTCAGTGTTGTTATCGCCCAATAAGATATGGTCGAGAATTTGACGGGTAATCGTCCCCACAGCAGGCCCGGCACCGCCATTTTCTAAAATCATAGCGACAGATACCGTCGGATTCTCGTAGGGGGCAAACGCAACCATTAACTTGTGGTCACGTAAGTGTTCGGCCACTTTGTGGGCATTATAGGTTTCATAGCTATAAACCTGCGCGGTACCGGATTTGGCTGCTGCCTTATATGGCGTACCTTCAAAGAACTTACGCCCCGTTCCGTTCGGGCGGTTGGCCACACCATACATGCCATCTTTGGCAATTTCCCAGTAACCAGAATGAATATCGCCAATCTGAGTACTGTCTTCCTGCTTATAAGGCACTAAAACGCCATCAATCCGAGTGCTTTGCAGCAAATGAGGTGTTTTAACTGCACCATCATTGATCAGGGTCATCAGGGCTTTTGCCATCTGAATAGGTGTGGCAGTCCAATAGCCCTGACCGATACCTACGGGGATGGTATCCCCTTGATACCAAGGTTTTTTATGGCGTTTTTGTTTCCATTCACGGGTCGGCATCAGGCCAGCCCGCTCTTCAGATAAGTCGATGCCGGTGTATTCACCGTAACCGAATTTGCTCATCCATGAGGATAAACGATCAATCCCCATGTCATAAGCCACCTGATAGAAGAAGGTATCGGCCGATTCTTCCAACGCTTTGGTGACATTCAGCCGGCCATGACCCCATTTCTTCCAGTCGCGAAAACGTTTTTCCGAACCGGGCAACTGCCACCAACCGGGATCAAACAGGCTGGTGTTTTTGGTAATAACACCGGCGCTGAGAGCCGAAACTGCAATATAGGGTTTTACCGTCGAGGCGGGCGGGTAAACCCCTTGAGTGGCGCGGTTGATCAATGGGCGGTTCGGGTCGTTCAATAACCCTTGATAATCTTTATTAGAGATACCATCGACAAACAAGTTCGGGTCATAGCTTGGGTTTGACACTAAGGCCAATATGCCACCGGTGCGCGGATCCGTTACCACTACTGCCGCACGGCTACCACTTAACAACTGCTCAATATAGGTTTGCAGGTGCAAATCGAGAGTCAGATAAATGTCTTTACCGGCTTGCGGTGGTTGCTCATGTAATTGGCGGATCACCCGGCCACGGTTATTGACTTCAACTTCTTCATAACCGGTTTTGCCGTGTAATACGGATTCATAATAGCGCTCAATACCCAGTTTGCCGATATCGTGGGTGGCGGCATAGTTCGCCAGAATGCCTTCTTTATCCAGCCGCTCAACGTCTTTGTCGTTAATCTTGGAAACGTAGCCGATAACATGAGTCAGTGCTGAGCCATAAGGGTAGAAGCGGCGTTGGTAGCCTTTGACCTCAATGCCAGGGAAGCGGAACTGGTTAACCGCGAAACGAGCGACCTGCACTTCGGTAAGCGGCGTTTTAACCGCAATAGAAGTAAAGCGACGTGAGCGCTTACGCTCTTTTTCAAAGTTGGCGATATCCTCATCTGTCAGATCCACTATCGGGCGTAGTGCATTGAGGGTCGCGGGGAGGTCTTCTATTTTTTCCGGCATCAGTTCTAACTGATAAATCGTCCGGTTCATTGCCAGCGGAGTGCCGTTACGGTCAAATATCATACCGCGGCTAGGGGCGATAGGAACCAGCTTAATCCGGTTTTCATTGGAACGGGTGCGATAGTCTTCAAAACGGACTATCTGCAAATTGTACATGTTTGCGACCAATATCCCGCTTAGCAGCAGGATACCGAGGAAAGCCACAAGGGCACGGCGGACAAACAAGGCTGACTCAGCCGAATAGTCGCGAAAAGGATTAGGTTCTTTTTTCATCCCACTGCTATTTCATTTTGCCCAAAATCAGCATCTTACTCAGAGCCATCACTTTACTCAGGTTCATCGCCCGCTTATTCCCGATGATAAGGGTGATTGGTCGTAATACTCCAGGCACGATAGAGGCTCTCCGCCACTAAAACGCGCACTAAAGGATGAGGTAGCGTCAACGGAGAGAGCGACCAGCTCTGCTCTGCGGCGGCTTTACAGGCCGGGGCTAACCCCTCAGGCCCGCCAATCAGCAGACTGACATCACGGCCATCCTGCTTCCAGCGTTCTAATTGCTGAGCTAACTGCGGGGTCTCCCAGGGAGTACCTGGGATATCCAGCGTGACAATGCGGTTGTTTTTGCCAACCGCCGCCAGCATCAGCTCGCCTTCTTTTTCCAAAATGCGTTTGATATCCGCATTTTTGCCCCGTTTACCTGCTGGTATCTCTACCAGCTCGAAGGGCATATCTTTGGGAAAGCGGCGCAGGTAATCAATAAAACCTGTCTGCACCCAGTCTGGCATTTTAGTGCCGACGGCTACCAGTTGCAGTTTCACCGCTTAGCTCCAGAGTTTTTCCAGTTCATACATACGGCGGCTTTCTTCTTGCATCACATGCACAATCACTTCGCCTAAATCGACCACGACCCAGTCAGAGACACCCTGACCTTCGATACCAAAAGGTATCATGCCTGCCGCGCGGGATTCTTGAACCAGGTTATCAGCCAACGCCATCACATGGCGAGTGGAGGTACCGGTACAAATAATCATGTAATCAGTGATGCTGGACTTACCCTGAACATCCAGAGTAATAATGTCCTGGCCTTTCAAATCATCGAGCTTGTCGATAACAAATTCTTGGAGCGCTTTACCTTGCAAAGGTTCCCCCTCGGGTGATTTCTGTCTATAACGTTCTCAGGTACTGCTTCACAGGATACCCCGTGGACAGTTACCGGTAGCGAACGGTTATGATGTATTTATCGGCAGGATGCCGCTGAAAGCCAGCTGTTTATGCTAATTCACAGGGGTTTTCAGCGAATACCTGAAATTTAGCGGCGGAGTATAACATGGGTCAATGCATCGCGATATAAACCCTCAGCCACGATATAAACCTTGTAACTCAATATATCGCTGTACAGCACGTGGCAGCAGATCATCGCAACTTTCGCCGTTATGACGCCGATGGCGAATATCTGTGGCAGAAATGTCCAGTAAAGGCGTATCTGCGAGATAGATTGCACCATGCGGCCGCAGGCTCAGCGCCTGTGGATCAACAACGCGATGAGCATCAAGCCATTGCTGTAACTCTGGTGTTTCCAGCGTTTGCGCATAGCCTGGGCGAGCGCACACTAACAAATGACACACATCTAACAATGATTGCCAGCGATGCCACTTATGCAGCGATAATAATGAATCTTGCCCAATAATAAACGCTAAGGGGCGTTCAGCACCACGTTCTTTACGAAGTGATTCCAAGGTATCAATGGTGAATGATGGGGTATCACGCAATAACTCTCGTGAATCAACACTGAATAATGGGTTGCCGGCCACGGCAAGTTCGACCATTTTTAGCCGCTGCTGTGCATTGGCCTCAGGTTGAGGTCGATGAGGTGGGACATGGTTAGGTAACAAGATAATGTGTTGTAAACCCGCTTGTTGAGCCAATGCTTCAACTGGCTTTAAATGGCCATAATGAATGGGATCAAAAGTACCGCCGAACAGGGCATAGAGGGTGCGAGTCGGGGATTTATTGGGCATCAAAAAAACTCTCAGGTAAAATTTTTCCACATATCAGCATAGATAGTGTTTCTAACTCCGGCCAGATTGACTGACCGTAATCCTGCTTCAGGCGAACTTCCATCTGTGACAATAAACGCACGGCCTGTTGCAGTTGTGGCATAGAAAGACGTTGTAACGCTTGAGTCATCATCGGACGACGATTTTGCCACACTTTAAATTGATCGAATAATGTTCGCAGTGGCACCTGCTCCATGCGGCGCTTTAGTGTTAGCAGTTGTAATAGCTCGCGCTGGAGCGTGCGTAGCAAAATAACCGGCTCACTGTCTTCTTGCCGTAATTGTTGCAGGATATGCCAGGCACGTTTGCTTTTCCCCGCCAGCAAAGCATCAAGCCAGTGGTAAGGGGTGAAATGTGCGGCATCGTTGACGGCTTGCTCTACTTTGGGCAGGGTTAATTTACCGTCCGGATAGAGTAATGATAGGCGTTCCAATGCCTGTGATAACGCCAGCAGGTTACCCTCATAGCAGTAACAAAGTAGCTGAATGGCGGCATCATCAATATCTAAATTTAGGCTTTTGGCGCGCGCGCTTACCCAACGAGGGAGCTGCGCCTGTTCTGGTGTCTGGCAACTGACGAACACCGAACTTGGGCTGAGAGCTTTAAACCATGCGCTGTTTTCTTGCGCTTTTGTTAGCTTATTGGCACGTAATATCAACAAAATGTCTGGGTGCAAAAGGCCGGATAATTTGACCAATTGTTCATTCATCTGTGCGGTTAACCCACTGTCAGGGAAGCTCAATAGCAGTGTCTGTCGGCTGGCAAATAAACTCAGCGCCTGACAAAGGCTAAAGATATTCTCCCATTCAGTGTGAGCATCCAGCGCAAAACTGAAATGCTCGCTGAAATCATGCGTTGCTGCCACACGGCGAATATGGTCCTGACTTTCCTGTAATAACAAGGGTTCGTTACCACACAACAGATAACAAGCGCGCAGCCCCTCATGGAGCTGCGCGACAAGTTGTTCAGGATAAACTCGAATCATTGGGCTGGGGTACTGACGGCAGGTTTGCCAATATTAATTTCTTCGACATCAGCCATTTTAGCGGCACTGGTAGCAGTCTTACTGCTAGTGAGTGTATCGCCATTTTCCTGCGCATTTTTTATTTCCGCAGCATGTACCACTAACAGCTTACGCACTAACTGTTGCGCTGCCTGGTCACGCATTTCCTGACGCAGCACCTCGGCTTCAGCTTCTTTCGCCAGTGCGGTTAACGGGTTATCGAAGAAGGTACGGAAGATATTTACCCGAATTGGGTAGATATCATGACCAGGGATCAATACTTGCGCCTGAACGTGTAATACCAACTGATACTCGGCTGTCACGCCGTTGCGGAAGATAGACACGGTATCCTGATTTTCGGATGAACCGATAATCCGCAGCGTTGGCAAATCTTTACGCATCGGGTCATCAACAATAGTGACGTTACTTAAACGCAATTGTTGACGTACTGCACGGGTTAATGGGCCATAAGGGTCACCACTTTCCAGTAACAGTTTTTGTAGCTCAGGTGGCACCTGAGTGGTGCCGCGCAGATTAAAGCCACAGCCAGCAGTAACCAGCACCGCCAACCCCAGCAACAGCATCAGAATACGATGTCGCACAACTCCTCCTTGCCTTAACCCACAACCAGGTTAAGCAGTTTGCCAGGGACATAGATGACTTTACGTACGGTAACTCCATCCAGGTATTTAGCCACCAAGTGTTCCTGACCAGCACGTTCACGTACTTGCTGTTCAGTGGCATCGGCTGGCACAGTAATGCGGCCACGCACTTTACCATTAACCTGTACGACCACTAATTTAGAGTCTTCGACCATCGCTTGTTCATCAGCGATTGGCCATGGTGCGGTATCAATATCACCCTCGCCACCCAGCGCTTGCCACAAGCTAAAGCAAACGTGAGGCGTGAATGGATAAAGCATACGAACCACTGCCAATAATGCTTCTTGCAGCAGAGCACGGTCTTGTTCGGTTTCCTGAGGTGCGCGACCCAGCTTGTTCATCAACTCCATCACCGCAGCAATCGCGGTATTGAAAGTTTGACGGCGGCCCACGTCATCAGTGACTTTGGCAATAGTTTTATGCAGGTCGCGGCGTAAGGATTTCTGCTCTTCCGTCAGGTTGGCCACATCCAGTGATGCAGTTGCCCCTTTGGCGGTGTGATCATAAGCCAGACGCCAGACGCGTTTCAGGAAGCGGTTAGCTCCTTCGACACCAGATTCCTGCCATTCCAGCGTCATTTCAGCTGGTGAGGCAAACATCATAAACAGGCGCACGGTATCAGCACCGTATTTTTCTACCATGACTTGCGGGTCGATACCGTTATTTTTCGATTTCGACATTTTGCTCATGCCAGCGTAAACCAGTTCATGGCCTTCGGCATCAGTCGCTTTAATAATGCGCCCTTTATCATCACGCTCAACAATGGCGTCAACCGGTGAAACCCAGATACGCTCACCGTTGGAACCGGTGTAGTAGAAGGCATCCGCTAGAACCATACCTTGACACAGCAGGCGCTTGGCTGGCTCGTCGGAGTCAACTAAACCTGCGTCACGCAGCAATTTGTGGAAAAAGCGGAAGTACATCAGGTGCATGATGGCATGTTCAATACCACCGACATACTGATCAACTGGCAGCCAATAGTTGGCGGCAGCTGGATCCAGCATGCCTTTATCAAATTGTGGGCAGGTGTAGCGCGCGTAATACCATGATGATTCCATAAAGGTATCAAAGGTATCAGTTTCACGCAGGCCCGGCACGCCATTAACGGTGGTTTTAGCCCACTCAGGATCGGCCTTTATTGGGCTGGTAATACCATCCATCACCACATCTTCCGGCAGGATAACCGGCAGTTGATCTTCAGGAGTCGGTACCACGGTGCCGTCTTCCAGTGTCACCATCGGGATAGGCGCACCCCAATAACGCTGACGGGAAACACCCCAGTCACGCAGGCGATAGTTGACTTTGCGCTGACCCACACCGAGGGCGACCAGTTTGTCGGCAACCGCATTGAAGCCATCTTCATAATTCAGACCATCAAACTCACCGGAGTTGAACAGTATGCCTTTCTCGGTCATGGCTTCCTGGCTCAAGTCTGGCTCACTGCCATCAGCGGCCAAAATAACCGGTTTGATTGGCAAATTATATTTGGTGGCAAATTCCCAGTCGCGGGCATCGTGGCCCGGAACCGCCATGACCGCACCGGTACCGTAATCCATCAAGACAAAGTTAGCTGCCCAGATAGGTAATTTTTCACCTGTCAGCGGATGGATGGCATACAGGCCGGTGGCCATGCCTTTTTTCTCCATGGTGGCCATTTCAGCTTCGGCAACCTTGGTGTTACGACATTCAGCGACAAAATCAGCCAGTGCAGGGTTGGTCGCTGCGGCTTGTAATGACAGCGGGTGACCAGCAGCAACAGCTACGTAAGTCACACCCATAAAGGTGTCCGGGCGCGTGGTGTAAACGGAGAGTTTCTCTTCGCTATCCGCGACGTTGAAAACGATATCAACCCCTTCAGAGCGGCCAATCCAGTTACGTTGCATCGTCTTAACTTGTTCTGGCCAGCTTTCCAACGTGTCCAGATCATTAAGCAATTGATCAGCGTAATCAGTAATTTTAATAAACCACTGTGGGATTTCTTTGCGTTCAACTTTGGTATCACAACGCCAGCAGCAGCCGTCGATAACCTGCTCGTTAGCTAAAACGGTCAGGTCGTGTGGACACCAGTTAACGGCTGAGGTCTTTTTGTAGACCATGCCTTTTTCATACAATTTGGTGAAGAACCACTGTTCCCAACGGTAGTAATCGGGTGAGCAGGTGGCAATCTCGCGATCCCAGTCATAGCCGAAGCCCAGTAATTTTAACTGGTTCTTCATGTATTCAATGTTGTCGTAAGTCCAGGGGGCCGGTGCGGTGTTGTTTTTTACCGCAGCGCCTTCAGCTGGCAGACCAAATGCATCCCAGCCGATCGGCTGTAACACGTTTTTGCCCAGCATGCGCTGGTAACGGGAGATAACATCACCAATGGTGTAGTTACGAACGTGCCCCATATGTAGGCGTCCTGACGGATACGGCAGCATGGATAGGCAGTAATATTTTTCTTTGCTGGTATCTTCAGTGACTTTAAAAGTTTGCTTCTCTTGCCAGTGAAGCTGTACTTGCGTTTCGATATCTTCTGGGCGGTATTGCTCTTGCATGGCGGCCGGTGGTCCTATAGTGAAAAACAGCTACGCCTGTAGCATCATCTGTTTCATATCATAAAGAGAGATCCGCATAGCATAGCTGATAAGCGGCAGCGGCAACAACACTCAGCATCCTACTGGAGGCTTTTTCTGCGCAGTGAATGGCAGAAATCATCAAAGTGGCGTGAGAACAACCTGATGATGACGTGACTTCAGTCATTTACGACTAAAATAATTAACGTTAGCTTTAATATCAGAGTAAGTACGTGCAGATAACAGAGACGGGTAACTCAAGAAGATGGAAAGCCCTATTTTCTTTGTCACAACTTTGGCTTTATCACAATTTGCTTTATCACAACCGTGGATCGAGGAGACTGTATGAACAAGGTAGCTCAATATTATCGTGAGTTGGTGACATCACTGACTGAACGCTTGAAAAATGGTGAACGTGATATCGATAAGCTGGTGGACAGCGCCGAACAGCGATTGGATGCCGTAGAAGAGTTATCCCGCAGTGAAGTTGAGCAAATCATTCAGGCGGTGCGGCGTGATTTGGAAGAGTTTGCTCGTAGTTATGAAGAAAGTAAGGATGAATTTACTGATAGTGTATTTATGCGCGTTATCAAAGAAAGTTTGTGGCAAGAACTGGCTGATATCACCGATAAAACGCAATTAGAGTGGCGTGAGGTGTTTAAAGATGTCAGTCATCATGGGGTTTATCACAGCGGAGAGGTGGTCGGGTTGGGTAATCTTGTCTGTGAAAAATGCCACTATCATCTGGCTTTCTATACCCCCGAAGTGCTGCCGGTCTGCCCAAAATGCGGCCATGACCAGTTTACGCGCCGGCCATTCCAGCCCTAGGGGTTAAGTACAGATAATCCCACGATTTATAGGGCTATCAATCAAGAGATAGCCCTAATTTCTTATTATTAACGAGTTATCTAACTAACATTGAAATGATTAGATTGTGGAAGGGTTATCCATGATTTTTGGTTGGCAGTTATTAATTGATTATAGGCAGCAGCCCCCTTGTTTGATGTTTCATATGCAGCCATTGCTGAGACCAAACCATTTATACCAGATTCCGTAAGCATTTTATCGGAAGCTGTTATTTGCTTAATAGTATTCTCTCCCGTCTTATAATAATCTGCTACGGTCACTTTACTATTTAAATGGTTATGGCTTATTACCAAATCTTCCTCTTGTTGTGTAAACTTTAGGTGACTCATGAAAATATTGCCCAAGTCCAGGGTGTCCCAGTCATGTTGGGTATTACCAGTTGAGTCGATGGTGATCTCTTGATTGGGAAGTAAAGTAAACATATAGTTATCACTGCCACTCATCCCGGCCAGAGTTTTATTTCCTATGCTATTTCTCAGGTAGTCATTGTCGTTGGCACCCTTGACGTTTATTTCTGAACTTGCAATGTCGCTCCAAACGTTCCTTTTTTTTTGTAAATTATTTTTGAAGTTTAGTGCTGAATTAACAATGTCAATCTCTCCGGCGCTGAGAGTGGGGATATCGAGTTGGTAATTTGATTGAGAAATTTTATTCCATAATTCGTGTATAGCGCTTTTATCCCCCGTGGTATTGAGATAAAGATATTCCATATCTGCATGAGATAATGTTTTATCTACCTTAGTTGTGTCTGTTATTTCATTAGATACTAAAAGTAATACAGGTAAGGTTGGTGAAAGAGGTGCAGTTATCGCTGGCGGTTGAGTAATAACGGGTGGGGGGAGTTGGGTTATCGGAGGCTCTTGATAAGCATCATAATTAACAAATTCAGGCTCTGGTGGCGTTATATCAGGTTTTGGTACTGGCAGGGGGCTTGTAGCCTTTTTATTTTCTCGTATTGCTTCAGTGTCAGGTAGGTCACCGCCATAGATGATTTGTAAAGCTGCTATATCATTATTTGAGTAATATTTTGAAACCCCATCAGGGAATTTCCTGTCTTTGTTGCTCATAACTGTCCCGAGCCCGCGCCTATCTTCCTTTAGATGCTCAAGCCCCAGAGCATGTCCAATTTCATGGGCAATAAGCGCGACGTCATTACTTGCCCCCGTCTTAATGGTCACTATGCTGTTTGACATGTTCTCCTCGCTTAGTATAAGCGTTAAACCGATCTCCTCTGCTTTTGAACTTCCATTGTTATAGTTATGAAAGTGTATATTGCTTTGAGCGGTATCCTGCGTTTCAATAAATTCAAAAGCAGTATGCTTTGCAAGGTCAGATAATATTTCTCTAACATTGCCTATTAAATCGTCTGATGCATTTGTTAATTCTACATCAGAGTATAATCTTTTATCTAAATCAGGAATGTTTTTATCGTATTTTTCAAAGTGCTCAATAATATTAGTTGGTTGAATATTATCAAAAGAATAATAAAGGACTATTTCTTCGTTACTTTTGAATTCCCATGTGCATGTATTATTGATAATTTGTCCTATCACGTCTTTATTTGTATCATTCATGTATATTATCCTTTTTGATATAATACAGTTGAGTTTTTTAAGTGCTCTGTTCTAATGATTTTCATCTTCGTGATGATACTCACGATGTACTATTTATCATTAATTGATTATTTTAATTATTATATTTTATTATTTATATAAGAAAGTAATAAAATATAAGGATGGAAGTAGTGATATGGCGATGTAAAAATAATGCATACAAATATAGCCTATCCACAGAAGGATAGGCTGGGTGTCATCATGATATTATTAGATTGAATTAATGCAGGATTTTCGCCAGGAAGTCTTTAGCGCGATCAGATTTAGGATTATTAAAGAAATCATCTTTGTTGCTGTCTTCGACGATTTTGCCTTCATCCATAAAAATAACGCGATTAGCCACTTTACGTGCGAAGCCCATTTCGTGGGTGACGACCATCATAGTCATGCCTTCCAGCGCCAGTTTGACCATAACATCCAACACTTCGTTGATCATTTCAGGGTCAAGGGCCGAAGTCGGTTCGTCAAACAGCATGGCGATAGGGTCCATACAAAGTGCGCGGGCAATCGCGACACGCTGTTGCTGGCCGCCAGATAATTGTGAGGGGAATTTATCCGCGTGAGTGGTAAGGCCGACACGCTCTAACAGTTTCAGCCCTTTTTCTCTTGCTTCTGTTTTGTCGCGTTTGAGTACTTTAACTTGCGCCAGTGTCAGGTTTTCAATAATAGACAGGTGTGGGAACAGTTCAAAATGCTGGAATACCATGCCGACTTTAGAGCGTAATTGCGCCAAATTGGTGCCTTTATCATTCACACCAATGCCATTTACCGTAATGCTGCCCTTTTGGATAGGTTCCAGCCCATTAACCGTTTTGATTAAGGTTGATTTGCCTGAGCCGGAAGGGCCGCAAACCACCACGACCTCACCTTTTTTAACTTCGGTAGTGCAGTCAGCCAGCACCTGAAAGTGGCCGTACCACTTAGAAACATTTTTCAGGGAAATCATCAAACAGTCCTTTTCTTCAAATAGTTAACCAGCATCGACGCGGAAAAACTGATAACGAAATACACCAAACCGGCAAACAGCACCATTTCGACCTGAGTACCGTCCCGCTCGCCAATCGTGGTCGCGGTGCGGAAGAAATCGGCCAAACTAAGGACATACACCAGCGATGTATCCTGAAATAACACGATCCCTTGGGTTAACAGTAATGGCACCATGGCGCGGAAAGCCTGCGGCAGGATAACCAATCTCATTGACTGGCCTTGGGTCATGCCCAGAGCCAGGGCCGCAGAGGATTGCCCACGAGAGATGCTTTGGATCCCGGCACGGATAATTTCTGAGTAATAAGCCGCTTCAAATAATGAAAAGGCTACCATGGCAGAGATTAAGCGAATATCAGTTTTTGGTGATAAGCCCAGCACATTTTGTAATAAGCTCGGCACGACCAGATAAAACCACAACAGCACCATGACCAACGGGATAGAGCGGAACACGTTGACATAGGCGGTAGCGAACCAGCTGATAGCTTTAACCGGCGACAGGCGCATCACCGCCAGAACTGTGCCCCACACTATCCCGAACACAATGGCGATGAGGGTTATTTTGGCGGTAACCGCCAAACCTTGCAGCAGGTATGGCAGGCTGGGTGCGATGGAACTCCAATCAAATTCGTACATTATTTACTCCCCAGATTGCCGGGTAACTGCACTTTCTTTTCAACTATTCGCATCAACAGCATGATCACAGCATTGATCAGTACATAACCAAGGGTGATGGCGGTGAATGACTCATAGGCGTGAGCTGAGTAATCCAGCAATTTACCGGCCTGCGCAGCCATATCTACCAGCCCGATGGTGGAAGCAATTGCTGAGTTTTTAACCAGGTTGAGCATTTCTGAAGTCATCGGGGGAATAATTACCCGATAAGCATTGGGCAATAAAACATAGCGATAAGTCTGTGGCAGGGTTAATCCCATCGCCAGACCAGCCGCTTTTTGGCCTCGAGGTAGGGATTGGATCCCGGCTCGAACCTGCTCACAAACACGGGCGGCGGTAAATAAGCCAAGACACATCATTGATGAGAGGAAGAACTGTATATTCGGATCCAATTCGCTTTTGAACCACATGCCAAGATCGGCTGGCAATAATTCAGGGACCACCAAATACCAGGTAAAGAATTGTACAATCAGCGGCACATTACGGAATAGCTCTACGTAACAGGCCCCAATACTCGATAAAATGCGGTTGGGGACTGTTCTTAAAATCCCAAATAAAGAACCGACGAAGAAAGCGATAACCCAGGCGCATAATGATAATGCGACAGTGACCTGAAAGCCGGACCAGATCCAGCCAAGATAGGTGGTATTACCGAAAGGGGCCGGTTGCAGAAAAATGCCCCAGTTCCAGTCTATTGACATAAAAAACTCCCTTAAAAGGATGGGTAAGCCACCCTGATGACTGATGATTCAATGCGTCGCGGCCTCCCGAGGGTGAACAAAAAAATGCGGAGTGGGGAACGGCCACCCCGCATCCTGTCTTTACCCTGCATCTTTCAAATTGCAGATGTGTTGGCTACCCTCGTTCACCTGAATCACTTATTTGCATAAGCTCATCAGGATTCTCTTGCTTGCCGCCTTCCTGCACTCTGAAATCTATTGGGTATCCCATCGGTCCATCATCAATCTGTAGGGCTAGCAGAGCTGGCCCTGATTATTATTGTTAGTTCAATGCTTTATCGTTAGGGGCTTTGAACAGCACCTTCATCTCATCAGACAGTGAGAAATTCAGGTTAAGATTTTTCGGTGGAATTGGGTTTTTGAACCAACGGTCAAAGGACTTCTCAGCCACACCAGAGGTTTGTGCGGTTGCGATGGTTTCATCCAACAGTGTTTTAAAGGCTGGATCGTTTTTACGTAACATGCAGCCGTAGGCTTCCTGCGATTGTGGCGTACCGACGATATCCCACTGATCTGGTTTCTTGGCTTTGGCACGTTCGCCTGCCAGCAAGGCATCATCCATCATAAAGGCGACAGCACGGCCACTTTCCAGGGTACGGAAAGAATCGCCGTGGTCTTTGGCGCTGATGATGCGCATGTTCATTTTATCTTTTTCATTCAATTTATTGAGCAACACTTCAGAGGTGGTACCGGAGGTAACAACCACTGGTTTCCCTGCCAAATCTTTGAAATCTTTAACTTCAGAACCTTTTTTGGTCAGCAGACGCGTGCCAACAACAAAAATGGTGTTAGAGAACGCGGCTTGTTGCTGACGTTCCAGGTTGTTGGTGGTAGAACCACACTCGAAATCAAAGGTCCCGTTTTGCAGCAATGGAATACGGTTCTGCGAAGTGATGGGGATCAGTTTTACCTGGAGGTCTGGGGCATTGAGTTTTTTCTTGATCGCATCGACGATCAGATTGGAATAATCTTGTGAATAACCCACGACTTTCTGCTGGTTATCGTAGTAAGAGAATGGAACGGAAGACTCACGGTGACCGACGACGATAACGCCGTTATCTTTGATCTTCTTCAGTGTGTCAACCGAAGCATCTGGTTTTGCTGCATCTTCTGCATGGGCAACACCACTTGCCATCCCAGCTAACAGTAGCGCTAACGCCAATTTACGCATATGCATGTCCAACTCCTTTGATGTTGTTTTTTACTTAATGTTTTCTGACTCGATGTTGTGATACTTAAAATGTAGTCATGTGACAAACGTGAAATGCCAAAAACTGTCTTATTTTGTTGCGCTTGCATAACCACAGATATTTGTTGGTTAACAGGCTATTTTCATTGTTACTTGTATCAGATTATCTTTAAAAAATAGCTAATTGTTATGCAAATGATGAATAAATGTTTGTTTTTTGAGACGCAAATCGCACCAAAGAGAGGCAATAAAACACTAGTGCACTAATGCGGTGCGTGGTTCGCCCCATAAATGTGCATGCCAGGAATGGCAATTCCCTCATTTAAAACAGACCTCATCTATACAGCGGGGCTATGCCCTTTGATCACTTAATACAAAGCAGAAATTGGTGTATAGCTAACACTATTTGATTAGAAACGATGCAAGGTTTGTGCCAGTCGCGGAAATAGGGAGGATAAATAGCCCTGTTTATCAGGGCTATTAAATATCATTCGGGGGAGGTGGGTTAATTAATCAGTCGCCGAAGGTGGCATACTATCGATTAGTTTAACTATTGGTCATTTTTATAGCAGGTTAACTTAACTGGTGATTATTGATTGCCAAATGGGCTTTAAAAACTTCCAGTGCTGTTGGGACACTTTCTTTACCGGCATGTTTCTCTGGGTTCCACAGGTCGGCAAAGGTGATTGCGCGGCCACAGTGGATAAATACCTCATCGACGTCGACCACTAACACACTGCGGGCCGGTTGGCCATTTTGGCTAAAACGCTCGCACAGTTCAGGATCGACGGAAATTTTTGCCCGGCCATTAACCCGAAAACCTTCTGTCCAGCCAGGGATTAGGAACAAAATGCCGACAAAAGGGTTATGCAACAGATTGCGGATACCATCCAGACGGTTATTGCCTGGTCGGTCTGGTAGCATCAGTGTCTTGCTGTCCTGCACATGAATAAAACCCGGTTCGCCACCTTTAGGTGAGCAGTCGATTCCGTTAGCACCCAGCGTTCCCAATACCGCGAATGGTGCGGCGGCAATCAGTTTTTTGGCATAATCATCAATATGATCAATTTGTTTCTTCAACACATTCTTATTAGGCGCGGCGTAATGTTCGCTTAATTGCGCTTCAGTTGTGAGGATAAATTCAGGTTTCAGTGACATAACGATGCTCAAGTTACGGGGTTATTTTTATCAGCTCGACATTTTTTGTCAGAGCGACAACGGGCGGCGCGGTATAGCGTCAATGCCCCCAGTATCAGCGTGATAATCCACATTGGCCACGAACCAAACCGAGCATAAGGGGTAATACCGGTAGTCGGTGTGACCTTAACTTCCAGCACTTGCTGAGTAAATTGTGGAATTTGCGCCAGGACTTCACCGCTTGGGCCAACTGCCGCTGTTATACCATTATTGGTACTGCGCAACAGAGGACGACCCAATTCAAGCGCGCGCATACGTGCCATCTGGAAATGCTGCCACGGGCCGATAGAGTGACCAAACCATGCATCATTGGAGACCGTCAGCAAGAAGTTGGTATCAGGGTTGAAGTTGTCCCGAACCTGTTGACCCAAGACGATTTCATAGCAAATAGCGGCCGTTAGGTTAAATCCAGCCACATTAAGCTGTGGTTGCACATAGCCACCCCGGCTGAAAGATGACATCGGTAAATCAAAGAACGGCGCGAGTGGGCGCAGCAGTGTTTCCAGCGGCACAAACTCGCCAAAGGGCACCAGGTGGTGTTTGCTGTAGCGGTTGCGAGTTGGATACTGGTAAGGCTCTTTATCCCCCAATACGATAATACTGTTGAAGAAGTGGTATCCCTTGCCTTCTGGGCGGCGCTGGGCATCAACAATACCGGTAATCAGGCTGCTGTGGTTTGCCCGCATCAGACCATCAACCATCGTCAGGAAGGTAGTTTGATCGGTTTCAATATCAGGGATAGCAGATTCCGGCCAAATGATAATGGGTGCTTTCCCCATAAATGGGCGGGTTTCATCGAGATAAATTTGTAATGTTTTGAGCAGGACTTTGGGATCCCACTTCATTGACTGAGCAATATTACCTTGCACCATCGCGATATTAACTGCGCGTTCTGGCTCCGGTGTGAACCAATGCAACTGGCGCAGCGGCCAGGGTAACAATAACATTGCTATGGCAATTATTGCCGCAGTGATACGGCGTTGATAGCAGGCGTAAACCAGCAATCCACTGATCGACATCAGTATAAAGGTGATGCCATCGACACCGAGAATAGGTGCAATACCACGCAGTGGGCCGTTTATTTGGCTGTAGCCAAATTGTAGCCACGGGAAGCCAGTTAATACCCAGCCGCGCAAGAACTCAGTTAACTGCCATACCACAGGTGCCGCAATAGCCAGTCGCCACCAGGTTGTTTTAGGGCATATGCGGGCTAACAAACCGGCAAATAGCATGGTGTAGAGCGAGAGATAGGCTGCCAGTAACACCACCAGAAAGATATTGATGGCCGTTGGCATGCCGCCGAATTCGGAAATGCTGACATAGACCCAGTTAATACCTGTGCCAAATAGCCCCATACCCCAACAAAATCCGATAAACGCAGCTTGTTTAGTGTTGCGATTCAATGTCAGGCTGAGTAAGCCGAACAGCGAAACAATGGCCGCAGGCCAGCTATCAAATGGGGAATAGGCCAGCGTACCGCAGGCGCCAAAAAATAGCGCCAGTAGGGCGCGAACCCACTGGCGTTGAAGGTATGAAGCGATAGGCATCGAGGATTTATTCTTCCAGTTTGGGTTGCGGAGCATCATCCGGGATTTTCACATGAACCTGAATGATACGTCGGCTATCCGCCATGGCAACTTTAAATAAGTAACCTTCAATTTCAATGGTTTCACCGCGAGCAGGTAAATGACCAAACGCCTGCATCACTAAACCACCGATGGTGTCCACTTCATCGTCGCTGAAATGGGTGTTGAAGACTTCATTGAAATCTTCAATGGGTGTCAGCGCGCGAATCGTGTAGGTGTGCCGACTGAGTTGACGAACATCTCTGTCCTCTTCATCGTCATACTCATCTTCAATTTCGCCAACGATCAGCTCAAGAATATCTTCAATGGTCACCAGGCCAGAAACGCCACCAAACTCATCAATGACAATAGCCATGTGATAGCGTTGAGAGCGGAACTCTTTCAGCATCCGATCGACACGCTTACTTTCTGGCACAACAACTGCCGTCCGTAAGACTTTATCAATGCTGAATGGCTCAGAATCTGTTCGCATAAACGGCAGCAAATCCTTGGCCATCAGAATGCCTTCAATGTGATCTTTATCTTCACTGATCACCGGAAAGCGGGAGTGAGCAGATTCAATAATGACATCCAGGCACTCATCCAGCGTTTGATTACGCTTTAATGTGACCATCTGAGAGCGTGGGATCATGATGTCCCGTACGCGCTGTTCGGCGATATCCATCACCCCTTCCAGCATGTCGCGGGTATCGGGATCGATCAGATCGTTTTGCTCAGAATCACGGATAAGCTCTACCAGATCGCCACGGTTTTTGGGTTCGCCGTGGAATAACTGGTTAAGGATGAGAGTAAAGAACCCTTTCTTGGGACTGGGGCTATCATTGTTTTGTGAGTGGTCGTCGCTCATGGCGTTTTAGTTAAGTTTACCCATGTAAGATTATATTTTATCGGCAGTGGTAAACACACACTGCCGACAGCTTTACCCCAATTAACGGGGTGGTATACACCCTGTATAACGGGGTTACTCGGGGTCTTTCTCTGAAATATACGGGTCTGGGTAGCCCAAACTTTGCATTATTTCAGTCTCAATCGACTCCATTTCTTCTGCTTCATCGTCAACGATGTGGTCATACCCTAGCAGATGCAGACTGCCGTGAACAACCATATGCGCCCAATGAGCCAATAGTGCTTTCTCTTGCTCAACCGCTTCTTGTTCAACTACCTGACGACAAATGATCAAATCACCCAGTAGTGGCAGCTCAATCTCAGGTGGGGCCTCAAATGGAAAAGACAAGACATTGGTTGGTTTATCTTTACCGCGATAGGTGAGATTCAGCTCATGGCTTTCTGCTTCATCAACCACACGGATGGTGACTTCAGAGACTTCCTGAAATTGAGGTAATACTGCTTCCAACCAATGCTGAAAATCTGCTTCGGTCGGTAAACCCTGGCTGTCAGCACAGGCAATTTGTAAATCGAGAATAACCTGGCTCACGGAGCCTCCTGCTCAGACGGGGTGTGCGTTTCCCGCTTACGTTGTTCGGCGATGGCATCTTTACGTTTTTGTTCGGCAGCTTCCCAGGCTTCATAAGCAATGACCACTTGGGCGACGACGGGGTGGCGCACCACATCTTCGCTATGGAAGAAGTTAAAGCTCAGCTCTTCTACCCCGGATAGCACTTCAATGGCATGGCTTAAGCCGGACTTCTGATGGCGTGGCAAGTCAGTTTGCGTGACATCACCGGTAATTACCGCTTTAGAGTTGAAGCCCATGCGGGTCAGGAACATTTTCATCTGTTCGATGGTGGTGTTCTGGCTTTCATCTAAAATGATAAACGCATCATTCAGTGTGCGGCCGCGCATATACGCCAGCGGAGCCACTTCAATCACATTGCGCTCAATCAGTTTCTCCACTCGCTCAAAGCCCAGCATTTCAAACAGAGCATCATAGAGTGGGCGCAGATAAGGATCGACTTTTTGGCTGAGATCACCGGGTAAGAAACCCAGTTTCTCACCGGCTTCAACCGCCGGGCGAGTGAGCAAAATGCGTCGTACGTTTTGGCGCTCCAGAGCATCAACTGCTGCGGCAACGGCCAGATAGGTCTTACCCGTACCGGCTGGCCCAATCCCGAAAGTAATATCATGATCGAGAATATTAGCAATGTATTGTGCCTGATTGGGTGTGCGAGGCTTGACCATCCCGCGTTTAGTGCGAATGTTAACGGCTTTGCCGTAATCCGGCACACTCTCGGCGGTTTGTTCTAACACGCGACTTTCTTTCACCGCGAGGTGAATAGCTTCGGGATCGATATCGGGGATAACACCACGGATAGGTGCCGTATCAACATACAGATGGCGCAGGATATCTGCCGCTGCAACCACGCAGATATTCTTACCGACTAACTTGAAACGGTTATCACGACGATTAATTTCAATACCTAACCGGCGTTCTAACTGCTTGATGTTGTCATCAAAAGGACCGCATAAACTCAGCAGACGCTGATTATCGGCGGGTTCCAGCAAGATTTCTTGTGTCACTACGTGCAAACTGTTTCTCTGAGTCACTGCGTTCCTCTGGGTCACTAAGGGCCGGTTTATTTGAAGCCTGACTGCCATTCCCACTATAGGGGGATATTATTCGCTGATATAACGTCAATCATACATGTCATCTGTGAATTATTCATGGTGCACCGTGTGGACGCAAGTGTGCGGCTTATGAATCTGTGCCTTCGGCTCCTATTGAAATAGCGGCCAGCAGATGGTGCAACTTAAAAAAAACGAATTTGCATAACGTCCCGCTAAAATAAAACAGGCACTGACAATGCAGCGCCTGCTGGTGCGGACTGGTTCGCAAAATTGCAATCAGGGTTGGTACAGGCCGACACCTAACTCATTTTCTTTGCGGGTGCGGGCAATCACTGATTGCGGCGATTCATGAATACGCAGATCCATCTGGTCTTCGGTGCGCAGCAAAATGCCGCGCAGTGAACTGGCATAAACATCAACGATTTCAACATCGACGAATTTACCGATCATCTCTGGTGTACCTTCAAAGTTCACGACCCGATTATTCTCAGTGCGCCCCGCCAATTCCATCACATTCTTACGAGATGTTCCTTCCACTAGAATGCGTTGCACAGTACCCACCATTTCGCGGCTGATTTCCATCGCTTGCTGAGTAATCCGTTGTTGCAAAATATGCAGGCGCTGCTTTTTCTCCTCTTCTGAAACATCATCCGGAAGATCAGCCGCTGGCGTGCCAGGGCGTGGAGAGTAAATAAAGCTGTAACTGGTATCAAAACGGACATCTGCCACCAGTTTCATGGTTTGCTCAAAATCTTGCTGAGTTTCGCCGGGAAAACCGATAATAAAATCAGAGCTAATTTGGATATCAGGCCGAGCCTGACGCAGTTTACGAATGATAGCTTTGTATTCCAGCGCGGTATGCGCCCGCTTCATCATGGTCAAAATGCGATCAGAGCCACTTTGTACCGGTAAATGCAGGAAACTCACCAGTTCGGGGGTATCCCGATAAACGTCAATAATATCATCAGTAAACTCAATAGGATGGCTGGTGGTAAAGCGCACTCTATCGATACCATCAATGGCGGCAACTAGCCGCAATAGTTCGGCAAAACTACAGATATCACCATCATAAGTGGCACCACGATATGCATTGACATTCTGGCCAAGCAGGTTCACTTCCCGCACGCCTTGGGCTGCTAACTGTGCGATTTCAAACAAGATATCGTCACTTGGCCGGCTAACTTCCTCGCCACGGGTATAAGGTACGACACAGAATGTGCAGTATTTATTGCAACCTTCCATAATGGAGACAAATGCTGTCGGCCCTTCAGCGCGGGGTTCCGGCAGGCGGTCAAATTTTTCAATTTCTGGGAAACTGATGTCCACCACAGGGCTGTGGGTGCCTTGCACGTGATTAATCATTTCCGGCAAACGATGCAGGGTTTGTGGACCGAAAATGACATCGACACAAGGAGCACGTTGGCGCAGATGCTCACCTTCCTGAGATGCCACACAACCACCCACACCAATAATGAGCTCTGGATTTTTCTCTTTCAGCAGTTTCCAGTGCCCAAGCAGGCTGAATACTTTTTCCTGTGCTTTTTCGCGGATTGAGCAGGTATTAAGTAACAGTAAATCCGCCTCTTCGGGGATTTCTGTCAATTGGTAGCCGTGGGTGCTGGCCAGCAAATCAGCCATTTTAGATGAATCGTATTCATTCATCTGGCAGCCCCAGGTTTTGATGTGTAGTTTTTTAGTCATAGCCTATCTACCGCCAAAAAATTCATCATAAAAGTCACATCGCGTGGCGCAATGCTCTATGCAGTGTTCCGTCATCGAATAGTGGGTAGCACAAAGGCTCCGTAGTTATAGGGCTATTGTAGTCATTTGCCGTTGCGATGACCACCGCATAACGGCTTACTTATCCTGTGGAGTAATGAAAAATCCGGTACACTGTCTGCTGACAAAATATAGTCGGTATTTTAACTTCTAAGAATGGCCAAAATGGATAAATCGCAACCAAATTATGATGTTGTGGTCGTGGGCGGAGGCATGGTAGGTGCCGCTGCCGCGCTTGGGCTGGCACAAACTGGCTGGTCAGTGGCGTTACTGGAACATGAGGCTCCGCAGCCGTTTGAGGTTGAAAGTGTGCCGGACTTACGGGTTTCCGCGATTGGATGCACCTCGGTATCCTTGCTGAAACAGCTCGGCGCCTGGCCGCAAGTGCAACAGATGCGCTATGCACCTTATCGTCGATTGGAAACATGGGAACAGCCGGGTTCTCAAGTTGTTTTTGATGCGGCGTCGCTGTTATTGCCTGAACTGGGCTTTATGGTCGAGAACCGAGTTTTGCAACTGGCGCTATGGCAACAGATGGCAACATGCCCTAATTTGACGTTACTGTGCCCGTCACGACTGCAAACAATGGTTAGAGTAGATGACTATTGGAAAATCACGTTAGATGCACAGCGAGAGATACAGAGCCATTTAGTGGTGGGTGCGGATGGAGCTAATTCTCTGGTACGCCGTTTAGCTGGGATTGGCACCAGCGGTTGGCAATATCGCCAGTCTTGTATGTTAATTACTGTCGAGACCGATACTGCTCAGCAAGACACCACCTGGCAGCAGTTTTTCCCTTCTGGCCCAAGAGCGTTCCTGCCATTATTTGATAACTGGGCATCATTGGTTTGGTACGACAGCCCTCAGCGTATCCGTCAGCTTCAGGCGTTGCCGTTGGCACAATTGAATCAAGAGGTTGCTGCGGCTTTCCCATCCCGTTTGGGAACTGTCAACGCTATTGCCGCCGGTTCTTTCCCTTTGGTCCGCCGCCATGCGCAGCAATATGTGCAGCCGGGGTTGGTATTACTGGGCGATGCGGCGCATACCATCAATCCATTGGCGGGGCAGGGGGTTAATCTGGGGTATCGGGATGTCGATGCGTTACTGGGGGTGTTAAACCAGGCGCGTGAACAGGCTGAATCCTGGCATAGCGAGCAGGTATTGCAGCGTTATCAGCGCCGCCGCCGTACTGATAATTTGATTATGCAAAGTGGTATGGATGTGTTTTACACCGCATTCAGTAATGACTTACCTGCGGTAAAATTTGTGCGTAATTTGGCGCTGATGGCGGCTCAACGTGCGGGTAAGCTCAAGGAGCATGCATTGAAGTATGCGCTAGGGCTGTAGGTATTTTATAACTCGTCGCCAGAAATAGTTGTTTCTTGGCGACGGGGGTACGTTTCTTGTTCTTTTGTTGAAAAACAAAATTCAAATTTTATCGCAGCGAAAAAATCTTATCACAGCAAAAAAACAAAATGCAGAAAAGCAAAAAGCCCGCCGAAGCGAGCTTTTCTAAATTTGGCTGGGGTACGAGGATTCGAACCTCGGAATGCTGGAATCAGAATCCAGTGCCTTACCGCTTGGCGATACCCCAAAAGATGGTGGCTACGACGGGAATCGAACCTGTGACCCCAGCATTATGAGTGCTGTGCTCTAACCAGCTGAGCTACGTAGCCATCTTAAAATCTTTAACCTTAAGAAATTGTATGGCTGGGATACCAGGATTCGAACCTGGGAATGCCAGGATCAAAACCTGGTGCCTTACCGCTTGGCGATATCCCAACTGAAATACAATTCTTTTTACTGACTTAGCACAACTGGTGTCTAACAGTGTTTGTGTTTAACAGTCTTCTTGTTTAACAACAAACCATTTCAGAAAAATGGCTGGGATACCAGGATTCGAACCTGGGAATGCCAGGATCAAAACCTGGTGCCTTACCGCTTGGCGATATCCCATCTACTGTGACAACCGATGAAAATGGTGCGGGAGGCGAGACTTGAACTCGCACACCTTGCGGCGCTAGAACCTAAATCTAGTGCGTCTACCAATTTCGCCACTCCCGCATACATGAAAAAAGATGGTGGCTACGACGGGAATCGAACCTGTGACCCCAGCATTATGAGTGCTGTGCTCTAACCAGCTGAGCTACGTAGCCATCTTTTTTCTGCACAACCTTCATCGGCGTTGCGGGGCGCATTATGCGTATATGGCCGATTTGCGTCAACTAATTTTTTCCCAAAAAAGCGTTGAAGGGGTTCGTTTGTTTGGCTTGTGAACAGTCTGGTGATTAAAGCAGCACTTATGATGATTAATTGTTGAATTTGCCAGCAAAAAAACAAGGCCACCCGAAGGCGGCCTTGAGAGCTGAATGGTTGATGCAGGCAGACTCCCCTGCTATCACGTTCAGTTATTTGTAAGCATCCTGATGCACACCTACAGCGCGACCAGAAGGGTCATCCATGCTTTTGAATGATTCATCCCATTCAATTGCTTTAGCAGATGAACATGCTACGGAAGGGCCGCCAGGCACACATTCCGCTGCACTTGGCAGTGGGAATAGCTCTTCAAAAATTTCTCGATACAAGTAGCCCTCTTTAGAGGACGGCGTGTTGTATGGGAAACGGAAGTGCGCAGTTTCCATCTGTTGATCAGTGACTTGCTCGGCAGCTTTCTCTTTTAATGTATCAATCCAGCTGTAACCCACACCATCGGAGAATTGTTCTTTCTGACGCCATGCGACGCTATGTGGCAGGTAGGATTCAAAACATTCACGCAGGACATGTTTTTCCATTTTGCCATTACCGCACATTTTATCCTGCGGGTTAATTCGCATCGCCACATCAAGGAAGTTTTTATCCAGGAATGGCACTCGTGCTTCAACACCCCAGGCAGACATCGCTTTGTTGGCACGAGCACAGTCATACATATGCAGGGCTAACAGTTTGCGCACGGTTTCTTCATGCAATTCTTTGGCATTTGGCGCTTTGTGGAAATAGAGGTAACCGCCAAATACTTCGTCAGAACCTTCACCAGATAGCACCATTTTGATACCCATCGCCTTGATTTTACGTGACATCAAGTACATTGGTGTTGAGGCGCGAATAGTGGTGACATCATAAGTTTCAATGTGATAAATCACATCACGGATGGCATCCAGACCTTCCTGCACGGTGAAGTGAATTTCATGATGCACGGTACCCAAATGGTTGGCGACCTCTTGCGCGGCGCGCAAATCAGGTGAACCTATCAAACCCACGGCGAAGGAGTGCAATTGTGGCCACCAGGCTTCACTGCGTTCATCATCTTCTACGCGACGAGCCGCAAATTTTTTGGTGATAGCTGAAATAACCGAGGAATCCAGACCGCCAGAGAGCAGCACGCCGTAAGGAACGTCGGACATCAAATGACTTTTAACCGCATCTTCTAACGCATTTGCCAGTTCAACTTTATCGGTGACATTGTTTTTGACATTATCGAAATCAAACCAGTCGCGATGATAATACTCGCGGATTTCGCCATCCTGACTCCACAGATAGCTTCCGGCTGGGAATTCTTTGATGGTACGGCAAACCGGAACCAAGGCTTTCATTTCTGAAGCCACAAACATATTACCGTGTTCGTCGTGGCCCATGTACAGCGGGATAATACCCAGATGGTCACGACCAATCAGGTAAGCGTCTTTTTCCGTATCGTATAGGACGAAAGCGAACATACCTTGCAGGTCGTCAAGGAATTCAGGTCCTTTCTCCTGATACAACGCCAGAATGACTTCACAGTCAGACCCGGTCTGGAATTTATAACGGTCGCCGTATTGCTGACGTAATGCCTGATGATTATAAATTTCACCATTGACCGCCAGAATATGTGTGTGCGCCGCGTTAAACAGGGGCTGTGCACCAGTATTGACGTCGACAATAGATAAGCGTTCATGGGCGAGTATGGCTTTATCATTTGCCCATACACCTGACCAGTCCGGGCCGCGGTGGCGCATTAGACGTGACATTTCCAGCGCTTTTTTGCGTAACTCAATGGGGTCAGTTTTAAGGTCGAGGACCCCGAAAATAGAACACATAGTAATCTCCCTAACTTCTCTGCTTTGGCGGTGATGATGTTGAGTTTGAGTCGTTCATCGCTGGAACTGTTTTTCGTGCACTTGCTTTTGATTGATGCAAGCTGTGCCCCATGACGATGCATTCATCCGAATAATTTGTAGAAAGCAATGCAAAAAACACGCCAATTTAGAGCGCGATAGATTTGTCGCTATAGCTGGCATGGCGGTGAACACACATAACGAAAATGCGCCAAAATGGGGAGAATTAGCAAGAAACTTTGGTGCGATGCACTAAAAAAGGGCGTTGTGCGATAAGGGGAGTATCACAAAAAGGTGTATGGCGGCCGGAACCGCCAACGAGAAACTAGATGATGTCAATTTCTGCAACAGATGGGTAAACGTAGCTTGGGCGGAATGGCATCGCTTCAATATCTGTTAATGTCGATACTCCGGAAAGAACCAAAATAGTCTCAAGACCCGCTTGGAAACCGGCTAAAATGTCGGTACGCAGGTTATCACCCACAATGACGGTACTTTCCGAATGTGCCTGCATTTTATTGAGTGCAGCGCGGATAATCCACGGGCTAGGTTTGCCGACATAAAATGGTTTACGACCAGAGATTTTCTCGATAGGCGCGCACAACGCACCACAGGCAGGTGCAAAGCCGTGGCCGTGGCTATCGGGGTTGGTAGCAATAAAGCGCGCACCATTGGCGACGAAATAGGCTGCTTTATGCATCATGTCCCAGTTGTATGAGCGGGTTTCACCCACAATCACAAAATCAGGATTTATATCGGTAATGGTAAAGCCAGCTTTATACAATTCGTGAACTAATGCGCCTTCACCTACCACATAAGCTTTCTTACCGTCCTGGCGGCGCAGAAAATCAGCTGTTGCCATCGCCGAGGTATAAAAAGCACTTTCTGGCACTTCCAGCCCGGCAGAACTAAAACGGTTAGCCAGATCCTGAGCGGTTTGTGACGGATAGTTGGTCAAAATAACCAGCGGCATGCCGGCTTCTTGAATTCGGGCCAGAAAAACATCGGCGCCGGGGACGGGATGATTATCATGCAACAAAACACCATCGATATCGCAAATAACACTTTTAATTGTCATTGTTTGAATTACTCTTTTAGCCGCAGCAATGAGTCACTATAACATGGCCGATAATGAAACTGACCCTGCCACTATCTTATGCCCGTCATCTTTCAAAATACAGGGCTGTTGGCTGCCATCACTTACCCAACTCATTGAGTTATCTCAACTCCTTGGGTTTATTCCGTTGCCGCCTACCTGCAACTCGAAATCTATTGGGTGCATAAATGATTAGTTTTCTAACAGGCGTTGCAATAATACACCGTTTAACATGGCGCGCTTGGCCAGTGCAAAAGCCCCAATAGCTGATTGATGATCAAGCTGCGAGGTAACCACCGGTAGATTTTGGCGGAAGTTTTTTAACACTTGCGTATTAATACAACCTTGAATAGCGGGGAGCAGGATTTTGTCAGCTTCAATGATTTCACCGGCAATTACCACTTTTTGCGGATTGAACAAGTTGATGGCGATAGAAATGGCTTTACCCAGGTAGCGGCCTACATGTTCAATCACCTCAGTTGCCAGCAAATCACCTTTGTTAGCGGCTTTGCAGATGGCACTAATATGGCAATCATCCAATGTTAACTTGCTTGGATATCCCTGCGCGAGCAGGTGGCGTACGCGGTTTTCAATTGCTGCATTCGATGCGACAGTTTCCAGGCAACCAAAATTACCGCAATAGCAGCGCTCGCCCAATGGATCAATCTGGATATGACCTATTTCGCCTACGTTACCATTGCTGCCAAGAAATATTTGGCTGTTAACAATGATTCCGGCACCGGTACCGCGATGCAGACGAACCAAAATAGAGTCTTCGCAGTCGCGAGTTGCACCAAAATAGTGCTCAGCCAGCGCTAAACTACGAATATCGTGGCCGACAAAGCTGGTGACATTGAAACGATTTTGCAGATTTTCGACTAACGGCCAATTGCTCACACTGATATGTGGCATATAGCGCACGATACCTTTGCTCGGTTCAACCAGACCAGGGAGGATGACGGCGATAGCGATCAGTTCACGTAATTTGCGCTGATAAGCTTCAATAAACTGACTGATGATATTAAATAATGCATGTTCGAGAGTTTCTTGCGTGCGCTCTGGCAGGGAATAGTGCTCTTCACCCAGCGACTTGCCGCTCATATCAAACAGCGTAATAGTGGCATCATGGCGGCCCAGGCGGACCGCGATGGTATGGAACTGACGGTTTTCTGTCACGATAGAAATCGCGCGGCGGCCACCGGTGGAGGCTTGCTGATCGACTTCTTTGATCAGCCCGCGCTCCAACAGTTGACGAGTAATCTTGGTGACACTGGCGGGAGCTAGCTGGCTGAGATCGGCAATTTGAATGCGCGAAATCGGGCCTTGCTGGTCAATGAGCCGATATACCACGGCACCATTGAGTTGTTTCACAAGATCCACATTACCAATTTGTGACTGTCCGCCGGTGCTCATCAATAAAATTACTCGCTTATTTTAAAACCTCGTTACCATTAACGATGGTTTTAGTGATTTTATAATCGCGGGTAAAGGCAGTCAGGTTGGCCACTTTGCCGACTTCAATACTCCCTAACTGCTTATCCACGCCAATCGCTCGGGCCGCATAAAGTGTGGCCATACGCAATGCTTCGTCCAGCGCGATGCCCACATGTTCAACACTATTTTGGACCGCTTCTATCATGGTCAGTGCTGAACCGCTTAATGTGCCATTTTCATCCACACATAAACCATCACGATAGTATATTGTTTTACCAGCAAAAATAAATTGATCAATTTCAGCACCTGCTGGTGCAGTTGCATCAGTTACCAGTACTAATTTCTCACCTTTCAATCGCTTAGCGTTGCGAATGTTGGCCCAATCCACATGCAAACCATCCGCAATGACACCTGTGTACACTTCTGGCGTATCAAAGATCGCCCCAATCAGGCCCGGTTCGCGTCCGGAAATGTAAGGCATTGCATTATATAGGTGCGTTGCAAAGCGGATACCGGCAGCAAAACCTTGACGAGCTTGCTGATACGTCGCATTTGAATGGCCGGAGGAAACCAAAATACCGGCTTCTGTTAGTTGACGAATATATTTGGCATCAACCATTTCAGGTGCCAAGGTCACTTTAGTGATCACATCGGCATTGGCGCACAGGTAATCAATCATTTCAGCGCTAGGTTTACGAATAAACGCTGGGTTATGAGTCCCTTTCTTCTGAGGGCTGATATAAGGCCCTTCCAGATGCAGACCCAAAGCCTGATGCTGGTTTTTTTGCAGATATGAACGCATGACATCAATGCCGTGCTTCATGTATTCATCACTGCAAGTAATGAGTGTCGGCAGGAAACTGGTGCAGCCTGACTTTTCATTCGCGCGCTGCATAATTTCCAGCGTCTTTTCGGAGATGGCATCAAGCGAATCATTGAATTGCACACCACCGCAGCCATTAAGCTGAACATCAATAAAACCGGGGGCCAGGATGGCGCCACCCAAGTCGCGTACCTCAATGCCAGCCGGAAGTTCATCGGCAGGACAGATACGTTCGATCAATCCGTTAGCCACGATAACAGCGTGATTATCCAGTACTTCATGGCTGGTATAAATACGGCCGTGAGTTAAAGCGTACATCTTAACCCCCTAATAACTGTTACAGATTCTTGATGTTTTCAGCTTCTAATTCGCTGAAATATTTTACAGTTTTAACCTTCAATTCCATAGTCGAAGGTTCATCGCACACCATGATGGCTTTCGCATGCAGTTGCAGGCAACTGATGGTCCACATGTGGTTGATGCTGCCTTCAACTGCGGCTTGCAAGGCTTGTGCTTTGCCACGGCCAGTCACCAGAATCATCACTTCTTCTGCATCCAACAGAGTGCCCACACCCACAGTAAGTGCATATTTCGGCACGAGGTTTGCATCACCACCAAAGAAACGTGAGTTTGCTTCGCGAGTTTCTTCGGTCAGCGTTTTGATGCGAGTTCGAGAAGCTAAAGAGGACGCCGGTTCATTAAAGGCAATGTGGCCGTCAACGCCTACGCCACCCATGAACAGGTGAATTTTGCCATAAGACTTAATCTTTTCTTCGTAACGGCGACATTCTTCATCGATATCAGGCGCATTACCATTAAGAAGATTGATGTTTTCAGCAGGGATATCCACATGATCAAAGAAGTTGCTGTGCATGAAGGTGTAGTAGCTTTCCGGGTGCTCTTGCGGCAGCCCAACATATTCATCCATGTTGAAAGTGACCACATTTTTGAAACTCACTTCACCGGCTTTATACAGCGCAACCAAGTGCTTATACGCTTCCATCGGTGTGCCGCCCGTTGGCAGCCCCAGAACAAATGGGCGATCAGCGGTCGGTTTAAATGCATTGATGCGGTTAACGATATAACGTGCGGCCCATTTACCAACTTCTGTGGTGTTTTTCAGTGGGATAAGTCTCATCTTGCACCTCTTTGATTGCTAATAGTGGCTATACTCTACGCGGATTGAATCATTCAGCTAAGCGTAACTCAGATTTTGACTCATGCGTTGGTACAATGCTTTGTTCATTTTTCGAATGATAAAATAAGTTTTGTGTCATGGCTAGTCTATTGGTGCTTTTTGACTGGTTTTTGGTGACATTTATCACAAAATAGGGGGTTTTAATTTGCGTTACGAAATAATTTTTTTACACTCCGAGTGAGTAATACGTGCCATGAATAAATAAAGATGTGCCATGCGTTTTTCTAAAAGGTAGTGAATCAAATAAATAAACTACTTAAAGGGTCCGATATCGGACGAATAGGGGGAAAGGTGAATATTCTTAGTTACTTGCAAAAAGTGGGTCGGGCTTTGATGGTCCCAGTGGCCACACTGCCTGCAGCCGCGATATTGATGGGTGTGGGCTACTGGATAGACCCAGTCAGCTGGGGTGGTGATAATGCGCTAGCGGCATTGTTTATCAAGTCCGGTGCCGCCATCATCGATAATATGTCCGTGCTGTTCGCCATTGGTGTGGCTTATGGTATGTCAAAAGATAAAGACGGTGCTGCTGCACTGACCGGCTTTGTCGGCTTCCTGGTGTTGACGACGCTGTGTTCGCCAGCCGCGGTTTCGATGATTCAAAAGATTCCGGTTGATCAGGTTCCAGCTGCCTTCGGCAAAATTAACAACCAGTTCGTGGGTATCCTTGTGGGTATCATCTCAGCTGAGTTGTACAACCGCTTCAGCAGCGTTGAATTGCCAAAAGCACTTTCCTTCTTCAGTGGTCGCCGTCTGGTTCCGATTCTGACGTCTTTCCTGATGATCGTGGTTGCCTTCATCCTGATGTACGTTTGGCCACTGATTTATAACGCATTGGTGACTTTCGGCGAATACATCAAAGATATGGGGTCTGTGGGTGCAGGTATTTATGCCTTCTTCAACCGCTTACTGATCCCAGTCGGCCTGCATCACGCCTTGAACTCTGTGTTCTGGTTTGACGTTGCCGGTATTAACGATATCCCTAACTTCCTGGGTGGCCAACAGTCCATCGATAGCGGTAAAGCTGTTGTCGGTATCACGGGTCGTTATCAGGCTGGTTTCTTCCCAATCATGATGTTTGGTTTACCTGGTGCTGCGCTGGCGATTTATCACTGTGCGCGTCCGGAAAACAGAGCAAAAGTGGCCGGTATCATGTTGGCGGGGGCATTTGCAGCCTTCTTCACCGGTATCACTGAACCACTTGAATTCTCCTTCATGTTCGTTGCCCCTGTGTTGTACTTTATCCATGCCGTGCTGACCGGGATTTCTGTGTTCATTGCAGCCAGTATGCATTGGATTGCAGGCTTTGGTTTCAGTGCCGGTCTGGTGGATATGGTGTTGTCTTCCCGCAACCCGCTGGCGACACACTGGTACATGTTGATCCCACAAGGTCTGGTATTCTTCGCGATTTACTACGTGGTATTCCGTTTCACCATCAAGAAATTCAACTTGCTGACTCCAGGTCGTGAACTGGCAGTTGAAGGTAGTGAAGAAGATGGTTATGACGTCAATGTTGATAAAACTCCAGAAGTTAACGAAAGCGAAATCAATGGTCTGGCGCGTCGTTACATTGGAGCCATCGGCGGCTCAGACAACCTGACAGGGATTGATGCATGTATCACCCGTCTGCGTTTGAACGTTAAAGATTCTGCCTTGGTGAATGACGGTGTTGCCAAGCGCTTAGGCGCTTCTGGTGTTATTCGCCTGAACAAACAAAGTGTGCAAGTGATTGTTGGTACCCGTGCGGAACTGATTGCTTCGGCAATGCGTAACGTGTTGGCCGGTGGCCCGGTTCCTGCGGCAAGTAGCACCACTGCTCCTGCTGCGGCCAAGCCTCAGGCTGTCATTAACACCGCGAAAGCCGCCTCTTTGGTATTGGTTTCTCCGATTACCGGTGATGTGGTTGCTTTGGAAGAGGTTCCTGATGAAGCCTTTGCCAGCAAAGCTGTCGGTGAGGGTATTGCCATCCGTCCAACGGATAAAACTGTGGTTGCTCCGGCAAACGGCACCATCGTAAAAATCTTCAACACTGACCATGCTTTCTGCCTGGAAACTGAAACCGGCGCTGAAATTGTGGTACATATCGGGATTGATACGGTGAAACTGAACGGCCAGGGCTTTGCACGTCTGGTTGAAGAAGGTGCCACTGTAGTTGCTGGTCAACCGGTGCTTGAGCTGGACTTGGCCTACCTGAACGCTAATGCGCGCTCAATGATTAGCCCAGTTGTTGTCAGTAATATTGATGACTATGCCGGTATCTCGGTGTTGGCGGGTGGTTCGGTGGTTGCCGGTCAAAGCCAGCTGTTTGAGATTCAAAGCAAATAATCGGCTTAAGCCTGACGGCGAAAAGGGACGGCTGTCCTGAATAACCGATTTAACTTTTAGCTGAACCAACGGGAAGAGAGTGATCTCTTCCCGTTTTTTTGTTTTATTTACTGTAACAAACGGTTGTTTCCGGGCCGGGCTTGTTGGATTATATGCGGTTATATTTGTTGCGTTTGCATTGAGGAATAGAACAATGAGTGAGGCAGAAGCCCGCCCAAGTAATTTTATCCGTCAGATCATTGACGAAGATTTAGCCAGCGGCAAACACACGTCGGTTCATACCCGCTTCCCGCCGGAGCCAAATGGTTACTTGCATATTGGCCATGCGAAGTCTATTTGCCTGAACTTTGGTATTGCCCAAGACTACCAGGGGCGATGCAATCTGCGTTTCGACGACACCAACCCAGTGAAAGAAGACGTGGAGTTTGTGGAGTCAATTAAACACGACGTAGAGTGGCTGGGCTTCACCTGGAGCGGTGATGTACGTTACTCCTCAGACTATTTTGACCAATTGTACCAGTACGCTGTAGAGCTGATTAACAAGGGCCTGGCGTATGTTGATGAATTAACGCCTGAGCAGATGCGCGAATATCGCGGCACACTGACTGCGCCGGGTAAAAATAGCCCGTATCGCGACCGCAGTGTGGAAGAGAACCTGGCGCTGTTTGAAAAAATGCGTGCCGGTGGCTTTGCTGAAGGCACCGCATGCTTGCGCGCAAAAATTGACATGGCGTCACCGTTCATTGTGATGCGTGATCCGGTGTTGTACCGCATTAAATTTGCCGAACATCACCAGTCTGGTAACAAGTGGTGCATCTACCCGATGTATGACTTCACCCATTGCATTTCTGATGCGATTGAAGGGATTACGCATTCACTTTGTACTTTGGAGTTCCAGGATAACCGTCGCTTGTATGATTGGGTGCTGGATAATATCTCGATTGAATGCCATCCACGTCAGTATGAGTTCTCTCGTCTGAATCTCGAATACTCCATTATGTCTAAGCGTAAGCTGAACCTATTGGTGACCGAGAAGGTCGTCGAGGGCTGGGATGACCCGCGTATGCCAACCATTTCTGGTTTACGTCGCCGTGGTTACACCGCTGCATCAATTCGTGAATTCTGCCGCCGTATCGGTGTGACCAAGCAGGATAACAACGTTGAGATGATGGCACTGGAATCCTGTATCCGTGATGATCTGAACGAAAATGCGCCACGGGCTATGGCTGTTCTGGATCCAATTAAAGTGGTTATCGAGAATCGTGCGGCAGGGGAAGAGTGGCTGACCATGCCAAATCACCCGAATAATCCGGATATGGGCACCCGTCAGGTACCTTTCGACAGTGAGATTTATATCGATCGCGCTGATTTTCGTGAAGAAGCCAATAAGCAATACAAGCGTCTGGTGCTGGGTAAAGAAGTGCGCCTGCGTAATGCTTATGTCATCAAAGCCGAGCGTGTTGAGAAAGACGCCGAAGGTAATGTCACGACACTTTATTGCAGCTATGACGCAGAAACTTTAAACAAAGATCCTGCCGACGGCCGTAAAGTGAAAGGGGTTATCCATTGGGTTTCTGTTAAGCATGCATTGCCTGCTGAAATCCGTTTATATGACCGTTTGTTTAGTGTACCAAACCCAGCGGCGGCGGAAGACTTCTTGTCTACCATCAACCCAGAGTCTTTGATTATCCGTCAGGGCTTTGTTGAGCCAAGCCTGGCTGATGCGGTGCCAGAAAAAACTTATCAGTTTGAACGTGAAGGTTATTTCTGTGCTGATAGCCACTACTCACGCCCCGATGCGTTGGTGTTTAACCGCACTGTGGGTCTGCGTGATACCTGGGCTGCTAAAGCGACTAACTAATCTAGTTGCTGGATTTACCTTAATTGGCGTGGCTTAGCCCACGCCTTTTTTATCTCTGTCGAACAGCTATTGTTAGTTTTACTAAACACGGCCCTATCCTTGCAGTTTTCTCTCCATCCCCTCCTATTCTTTGGTCAATCTCAACAGATTGCATTCTTTTCTCTGCTTTGAGTGGCTGTCTGTAAGTCTTTCTTAAATATTCGCTTTACGAATTAACTAAAGAAATAACGCTATTTATCCTGGATAAATCTTCTGTTTTATTGCTTCAGCTGAAACCATTCAAGATGTCAATATGAGACTATTTCCCTTTTAAAATATCATGTTATGCATTGTTTTTTAAGCTTTTGTGAACTCTGTAATATTTTTTCACAGTTATGTGCTCGTTGTCATACTTTGAATAATTAGCTTTATTTTTGATTGATAATTCGCGTCGCGAAAAATAGTCTGTATTCCAGCAGCAATCTTCGCCAGTATGTATTTCGACAGCGAAGTTGGTTTTTTTATGAACAACTGCTGGTGGAGATTTCTTCCCAGCAAAACTTTACCCACTAGGGTTTTTTGAGGCTAAACCTGTGAGCTGTGGTGGACACAGGGGCGGCACTTTAAATGTGATGTCAAAGAGGAATTTTTTCATATGGTTACGCACGGTGCTAAACGTAAAACATTAGCGCTCGCAGTCGCGGGTGCATTGTTAGGAACGGGGTTTATGGCAGCCCCAGAGGCCAAGGCAGAAGGCTTTGTTGATGATTCATCACTGACGGGTGGTATTTACTATTGGCAGCGTCAGCGTGACCGTAAGGATTTAACGCCAGGTAGCGCAGAGTATGGCAAGTATGTCGCTAACCTGCATCACTCCACATTTAACGCCAACCTGGACTTCTCTTCCGGTTATGCCGCAGATATGTTCGGTATCGATTTAGCCGCTTTCGGCGCAGTTGAAATGACCAACAGTGGCCCTGCTGCACCAAACGAAATTGGTTTCAGTGATGCCAAAACCCGTTGGGACGAAAAATGGACCGGCGATAAGAGTGGTGTGAGTATTTACAAAGCCGCAGCCAAATTCAAATTAGGTGATTTCTGGGCGCGTGGTGGTTATATCCAACCCACGGGCCAGACCCTGCTAGCCCCACACTGGAGCTTTATGCCGGGTACCTACCGCGGTGCTGAAGGTGGTGCGAAATTTGATTTTGATACGGCGGGCGCACTGTCCATGTCATACATGTGGACTGATGAATATAAAGCGCCGTGGTATCAGAACATGTACAACTTCCGTCAAGCTGATGGCAAAACTGGTATCAGTTATCTGCACTCAATTGGCGCAAAATATGACTTTAAAAACAAGCTAGTACTGGAAGCAGCATTCGGTCAAGCCAAAGATTACATGGACCAATACTTTGCGAAAGCCTCTTATGCTTTCCCGGTTGCGGGTAATGATCTGCGGACGTCTTATCAGTTCTATGGCGCAAAAGACAAAGTTGATGGCGGCTTCAAAGATGTTAATGACGTCTATGACGGTCTTGCCTGGTTGCAAGCATTGACTCTGGGTTACACCACCGGACCATTTGATTTGCGTCTGGAAGGTACCTGGGCCAAAGCTGACGGCAACCAAGGCTACTTCTTGCAACGTATGACTCCGGGCTACGCCACCTCCAATGGCCGCTTAGACGTGTGGTGGGATTCGCGCTCTGACTTTAACGCTAACGGTGAAAAAGCGTTATTCGGTGGTGTGATGTATGACCTGAAAAACTGGAATTTGGCCGGTTGGTCAGTCGGGACTTCCTATGCTTATGGTTGGGATGCCAAACCGAGCACCAATCCAATTTATGACCAAAATACCCGTTTGAAAGAATCTGCATGGAACTTTGACATTCTTTACACCCTGCAAGAAGGCCGTGCGAAAGGCACATTATTCAAACTGCATTACACCATGTACGACAACCACACCAATATCCCAAGCTATGGTGGCGGTTTCGGCAACGTATTCCAGGATGAAAAAGACGTTAAATTCATCGTGATTGCACCCTTTACCATCTTCTGATTTTTCCCCTTTTGATTGCCATCCCCGGCCGCTGTGCCGGGGACATAATGGAGTGCCACCATGAAAAAAATCCTTTTTATCATCACCGCAGTCATGGGATTAAGTGCTTGTGCCCCACAAACTCCCGTTCAGCCGGAAGACAGCAAACTTAAGCAAGCATACAGCGCTTGTATCAATGCCAGCGAAGGTCAACCAGAAAGGCTGATCCCTTGCAAAGCGGTACTGAACGTTTTGAAACAAGAGAAGGCGCATCAAGCCTTTACCGACAAAGAAACAGTACGGGTACTGGATTACCAGCGCTGTATTGATGCGGCCCACACTGGCAATGGCCAAGCCTATGACGCGCAGTGCGGCAAACTTTGGCAAGAAATTCGCAGCAATAATTGATTTAACAGTAAGTTATTTAACAACAAATTGATCTAACAATAATTCTGTCAGCGGCAATACTTCAGTAGCGACTTTGGCAGCGGTTATTCATTATGGATGAGGTTAGTGATGAACAAATTCAGATTAAATGCGTTAGCGGCAATCACCGCCACCTTTGGCTTGATGGGCGCTGCCCATGCCGATGCCACCAATCAACAGATTGTTGATCAACTCAGCGCTTTGAAAGTTAATTATAAAGTGTTGGATAACCGCGCTGCTGAGAATGGCGTAGATTGTGCCAAGTTGGGAGCTGACTGGGCATCATGTAATAAAGTATTGATTACTCTGACCAACACTGGGGATGAGATCAAAGGCCAGGACTGGGCTATTTACTTCCATAGTATTCGTCAAATTCTCACCGTAGATAATGATCAGTTTAAAATTACTCACCTGACGGGTGATCTACATAAAATTGAACCTACCGCCAAATTTACTGGTTTCCCTGCTAATCAGGCGGTTGAAATCCCGATCACCGGCGAATACTGGCAGTTATTTGCCACCGATTTTATGCCGCGCTGGTATGCCACTTCGGGTGATGCAAAACCAAAAGTTCTGAAAAGCACTGATACTGAAGATATTAATGAATATCTGACTCAGTTTACGGGCGATCAGTGGAAACGCACTAAAGACGACAATAACGTATTAATGACGCCGGAATCTCGCTTCGTCAAAAATGAGGCCGTGAAAACATTAGCGGCGGCTAACCTGCGCGGGCAGATTATCCCGACCCCAATGGAAGTGCAGGTTCACCGACAAGATGCCGACTTGAGTCAAGGTGTGGCGCTTGATCTGAGTACTTTACCAAAGCCAGCTGCAGAGGCGGCGGCGCAGCGTTTTGAATTACTTGGCTTGAAGGTGGGTTCAACTGGGTTCCCGATTAAAACCTCAATTCAGCCGTCTGCCTTTAAAGGTGACTTAGCCGTTTCAGGGGCATATGAGCTGAAAATTGGTGAAAAGGGCGCGCAAGTCATTGGTTTTGACCCAACCGGTGTGTTTTACGGCCTGCAATCCATTCTTTCTTTAGTTCCGACCGATGGTAGCAAGAAGATTGCGACATTGGATGCCAAAGATGCGCCACGCTTTGAATACCGTGGTGTTTTCCTGGATGTCGGACGTAACTTCAAAACTAAAGATGCAGTATTGCGTTTGCTTGACCAGATGGCCGCTTACAAGCTGAACAAATTCCACTTCCATCTGAGTGATGATGAAGGCTGGCGTATTGAGATACCAGGCCTGCCAGAACTGACCGATGTGGGTAGCAAGCGTTGCCACGATTTAACGGAAAACACCTGCTTACTGCCACAATTGGGCTCTGGCCCGGATAGCAATAATTTGGGCTCGGGTCACTTTACCCGTGATGATTACATCGACATTTTGAAATACGCTAAAGCCCGCCAAATTGAGGTTATTCCTGAGATTGATATGCCCGCCCACGCGCGTGCAGCCGTCGTCTCGATGGAAGCTCGTTACAACAATTTGATGAAGCAGGGTAAAGAAAAAGAAGCCAACGAATTCCGCCTGGTTGACCCGACAGATGATTCCAACACGACTTCTGTTCAGTTCTATGAACGCAAAAGTTATCTCAACCCGTGTCTGGATTCGTCTAAACGCTTTGTCGACAAAGTGATCGGCGAAATGGCTCAAATGCACAAAGAAGCGGATATGCCGCTGAACACTTGGCATTTTGGGGGTGATGAGGCGAAAAATATCCGCCTGGGTGCAGGCTTTCAGGACAAAAATGGCATGATTGAGCCGGGCAAAGGCATTATTGATAAGAGTATTGAAGATAAGCCGTGGGCCAAATCACAAGTTTGCCAGGATATGGTCAAGCAAGGAAAAATTCAGGATGTTGAGCACCTTTCCAGCCACTTTGCTATTGAAGTCAGCAAGCTGGTGAATGCTCATGGCATTGAAAAAATGCAAGCCTGGCAAGACGGCCTTAAAGATGCCAAGTCGTCGAAAGACTTTGCCACGAAACGGGTGGGCGTTAACTTCTGGGATACCCTCTATTGGGGCGGTGCTGATTCAATCAATGATTGGGCCAATAAAGGCTATGAAGTGGTCGCGTCGAATCCGGATTATGTCTACTTCGACATGCCATATGAAGTTAACCCAAATGAGCGCGGTTATTACTGGGCAACTCGCTTCAGCGACGAAGCTAAAGTCTTTAGTTTCGCGCCGGATAACATGCCACAAAACGCGGAAACATCGGTTGACCGTGACGGTAATCATTTCAGTGCTAAAAGTGATAAACCTTGGCCGGGTGTGCACGGTATTTCCGGTCAATCATGGAATGAAACAGTACGAACTGATGAACAAATGGAATACATGATTTTCCCTCGAGTATTACCACTGGCCGAACGTGCCTGGCATCGTGCGTCTTGGGAGCAGGATTATAAAGCCGGTCGTGAGTACAAAGGTGGTGAAACGCACATGGTTGACACTAAGGCGTTGAGTACCGATTGGCAGCGCTTTGCCAACATCATGGGCCAACGTGAATTAGCAAAACTGGATAAAGCGGGTGTGGCTTACCGCTTACCGATTCCGGGAGCTCGTGTTGTCGCTGGGGCGTTGGAAGCTAACATCTCCTTGCCGGGGTTGATAATTGAGTATTCCACCGATGGCGGTAAGCAATGGCAGAAATATGATGCCAAAGCACAACCGAAAGTCAGTGGCGACGTATTGATTCGTTCCACCAGTCCGGATGGTAAACGTAGTAGTCGTGCGGAGCCGGTTAAGGTTTGATTATTGCTGTCAAAGTGCTGTGTCTGATGTTAACCCCTGTTTGCTGAGGTTTAGGTAAACACTATTAAGTGAAGTTGAGTTGATGGTTTTCCCCCGGCAAGTCCGGGGTTTTTTTTGCTTTAAATTTATGGCGGTAGCAATAGGGTGTATACCCAAGGTCATTGGAGTTGCAGATAGGTGGCAAGCGAATAAATCACGTACGTCAGTGATTAGGGTGAATGAGAGTAACTAACAACCCTGTGGCTTCAAGGGTGAAGGGCATAAATAAGAATGACCACCTGACTCCCAACCGAGTTGCACTTGAGTGACTGAGCGGGAAAGGCGGCCATCTTGCGGATTATTTATTTCAGCAGCGCTTAAAATCTTTATAAGTCAACGCGATAAAACTACATTATCTTTTATCGTGCGCAGATTCATTTTCACGGCAATCGCCGCTTTCACAGTGGCCATACAGATACAGACTGTGATTGGTCAGCTTGATACCATGTTGTTTAGCAATTTCACGTTGAAGCGATTCAATGGATTCATTACTAAATTCGATCACTTTGCCGCAATCCAGGCAAATCAGGTGATCGTGATGATGTTGCTGCGTCAGCTCAAAGACTGATTTGCCGCCTTCGAAATTATGGCGGGTAACAATACCGGCATCATCAAACTGGTTCAGTACACGGTAAACCGTTGCTAAACCAATTTCTTCACCGATATCGATCAGCTTTTTATAAAGATCTTCCGCGCTGACGTGATGGCACACCGGATCTTGCAACACTTCCAGAATTTTAAGCCGTGGCAGTGTTACTTTAAGGCCTGCGTTTTTTAAGGCTTTGTTGTTGTCAGTCATGCGGATTCAGTCCTGTTACTATCGATTCAAATTAAGGCTGTTCAGCCTATGACATCCGTGGCGCAATATTCTCAATTGCGTCTCATTATAGAACTGCTAGCCCCAAATGAAAACCGTGGTTGTTAACAAAGATATAATTGCACACTTTGCCCGATTAATCATGCAATGTATTGATGAATGGGATTGTTGCATAATTTAAGTATATGACTGCAAAGTATAAGGTTACAAATTTGTAGCAGTTTATTTTCATTTTGCACGGATGAAAGTGCGGATTTGTGGGTGGCTTAACAGAGTATAACCAGAGGGATAGAAGCGACGGAAACGCGGGGCAATATTAAATTTCATCCTCGCGTTTCCGACATGACAAATTAACCGGTAATTTCGGCCAGATTCAGTTCTTCGCTGATCTGTTTTACCCAAGCTTCAACGCGCTCATTTGTCAATTCTGGCTGACGATCTTCATCAATAGCTAAACCAATAAAGTGATCATCATCCGCCAAGCCTTTGGACGCTTCAAAGTGGTAGCCAGTGGTTGGCCAGTGACCGACGATAGCAGCACCGCGTGGTTCGATGATATCGCGCACGGTTCCCATCGCATCACAGAAATATTCTGCATAATCTTCCTGATCGCCACAACCAAATATAGCCACCAATTTGCCGTTGAAATCAATTTCTTCCAGTGTCGGGAAGAAATCATCCCAATCACATTGAGCTTCACCGTAATACCAGGTTGGGATGCCGATGAGCAGAATATCAAAGCCTTCTAAATCTTCTTTAGTGCTTTTGGCAATGTCGTGAACCTCAGCAACATCTTTACCCAGTTGCTTTTGGATCATCTTGGCAATGTTTTCGGTATTGCCAGTATCGCTGCCAAAGAAAATGCCTACAGTTGCCATATAACTTAATACCTTTTAAATTCAAATTGTTATGCAAATCACTGAGCGTTTAGCCCAATAATATAACACATGTATAGGGCCATATAATGCCAGAAAACCTCGTCCGGCCGATATCAAGATTATGCGATATTAAATTTTTGTGAGTGGCTCAACCTTATAACCTCATTGCCGATAACAGCGATGTAACCGAATGGTTGCAATTTGCAGTGAAGGAGAACAAACATGCAGTTTTTAAGAAATATTTCTATCAGAGCCGCGTTACTTTGGGTGCTTGGGGCATTTTGCCTGTTATGGGGCGGTGTATCTGGTTATACGTTGCTATCGCTGAATCAACTGACTCAATCCTCTAATGCTAATAGTGTGTTGGTTGAAAACATGAATTTGGTCAATCAGGGGACGGATCAATATTTTCGGATGGTGACACGTCTTGCTCGCTCAGTCGATTACCGTCAGAACGGCAACATTGCGGATGCAGATAAGGAACTCAAATCATCCAATGCAGCACTTGAAAATCTGAAACAGAAGTTGGCGCAGTTTAAAGCCATTGACCATGCACAGATTGATCCCACATTGGTAAATGGGGTGATTGATGGGTGGAGCGGGTTAATTGATCAAGGTGTTACTCCGCTGTATCAGGCGGCAATGGCGAACAATAGCGCGGCCTATCAGGATTTAGCCAAAAAGACAGTGCCAGCGCTGAGCCGGCAATATGGTTCTGTTGCGGAGAATTTTAATCAAGCAGCATCCAAGGCTATCGGGGTGGCTAAAGAGCAGTTTGCTCACCTGACAAAAGTGAGCAGCATGACATTAATCTCTGCTTTAGTGGCCGGATTAGTAATTTTACTGGCAACCGATCGCTACCTGTTGGCTAACCTGGTTCGCCCATTGGATGATATTCGTGCACATTTTCGCGTGATTGCTTCCGGCCAACTGGGCCAGCCTATTACCGATTTTGGTCGTAATTGCGTTGGGAAATTGTTTCCGCTGCTACGTGATGTGCAAGCCAGTTTGGCCAATACGGTAAAAGCTATCCGCAGTAGCACTGATGGGATTTATCACGGAGCGGCAGAAATTTCAGCCGGTAATACGGATTTATCATCGCGAACTGAGCAGCAGGCAGCCGCATTGGAAGAGACGGCCGCCAGTATGGAGCAGTTGACGGCAACGGTGAAACATAATGCAGATAATGCGCATCATGCCAGCCAACTGGCAGCTAATGCTTCTATTACCGCCAAAAAAGGCGGGGCGCTAGTAGCTGATGTGGTTCATACCATGGATGAGATTTCAGCCAGTTCACGCAAGATAGCTGAAATTACAACAGTGATTAACAGTATCGCTTTCCAGACCAATATTCTGGCACTGAATGCTGCCGTCGAAGCGGCCAGAGCAGGTGAACAAGGTCGCGGTTTCGCGGTGGTTGCCAGTGAAGTCCGTAATTTGGCCCAGCGCAGTGCTCAAGCGGCAAAAGAGATTGATAGCTTGATAACCGAGTCCGTTAGCCGGGTGAGTAGTGGTTCGGCTTTGGTTGAAAGTGCCGGGATAACTATGGATGAAATTGTTCGTTCCATCACCAATGTTACCGATTTAATGGGTGAGATAGCATCGGCGTCAGATGAGCAAAGCAAAGGTATCACTCAGGTCGGGCAGGCAGTGGCTGAAATGGACTGTGTGACTCAGCAAAATGCCGCGTTGGTGCAGCAAGCCTCACGCGCGGCTGCCGCGCTAGAGGAACAGGCGACTCAGTTAAACCAAGCAGTGGCAGTGTTTAAATTACAATCAGATGATGTGCGGACAAAATCGGTAGCTAAACCTCGGGCTACGGTATTAACGACAGCGCCTATTGCCAAGGTAGACAACAACGCAAACTGGGAAACTTTCTAAAATTTGGGGTAGGGATATTGGCGTGGCGTAATCACTTACGCCACGCCGTCGTGATAACCGATAGGGTTAAAACCCTTCTTGTGAATGTGCCAATTGAGCCAACAACATCTGTTCAATCAGTTCACTACGGCTGATGTTGCGTTGCTCTGCAAGACTATTGAGAGCGTCGACGGCATCGGCATTAATTTTCAGTTCCACGCGCCGTAAACCACGTACTTTATCGCGCCGTAGTTGATTTCGCTTATTAATTCTAAGCTGTTCATCACGCGATAATGGGTTTGTTTTCGGGCGCCCCGGACGGCGTTCATCTGCGAACAGATCCAGCGTCGTGCGATCCGTTTGTTCTTTTGCCATAGGTAGCGGTACTACAAGGGATTTACATCAGAAATTTCTGACGATTCGGTTTACACGTTTCAGGCCGATACCTTTCTGAGTTGATGCTGCTTATAACACCACAACAACCCTTCAGTTGGGTATGAACCAACAGCCTGAATTTGCATTTGCTACCCAATATCGGAGCAAATTTATAGCGCGCCATAATACCCTAGCCAACCGAGCAACGACAATGCCTTACTGTGATTAGATTGGGCTAATTCACTCTTTTTTGCACAATTTTTCCACAGGAAATACATTTCTTTTCCCCAGGGTATGATTTTTAATCAACATCCATCGCGCGCGGTTCGTTTTTTGCTCAGCGCTATTTTTCGCCAGTGCTATCTTCGTCACTCTCTTCATCAATAAAGCGGTGAATGGCGCGTAAGACAGAATCTGGTTTTTCTGCATGCACCCAGTGTCCGGTTCCGGCGACAACATGGGCGCGTGCTTGTGGGAATTGACGAGCAATCTCATCGCGATAGCTGTCTTTAATATAAGGTGACAGTTCACCGCGAATAAACAAAATGGGATGTGGCCAGGGGGGAATGGGTTGCCAGCCAACAATATTTTCGTATTGATCCCACAATGCGGGCACGTTAAACCGCCACTCACCGTTATGGAATGATTTCAATAAGAACTGAATAACACCTTCTTCTTTTATTGATTCGCGCATCAGTTGAGCGGCTTCCTGGCGTTGAGTCACACCCGCAGCACTTACTGCATTGATAGCGGTGAAAATTTGATCATGGCGGCGCACTTGATAATCGATGGGTGCGACATCTATGGCTATCAGTTTTTCGATGCGGTCGGGCGCAATTGCTGTCATGGCCATCGCCACTTTTCCCCCCATGGAATGCCCAATAATAATCGCTTTTTTTATCTCAAGCCTATCCATCAGTTCCAGCACATCCTGTGCCATATCGGGGTAATTCACTTCGGGTGATCGCGGGGATAAACCGTGATCGCGCAAATCAACCTGGATAACATCATGGTCTTTATGTAAGTCGCGAGCTAATACACCGAGGTTATCGAGGTTACCAAATAGCCCATGAATCAAGATAATCGGCAGAGAAGAAGTGGGAGAAAGTGCGTTTTGTTGGCGGAAGTTTAATTTCATGGCGAAGTTCATACTGAGAGATATTGTGGTTAGGGTATCATGACTACGCGAGGGTGTGCTGCTCACGATTAGGGTTCATGTGGATTATTCAGTCGTGGCTGATGTATTAGGGATTTATCGCGGATAAAGCCATGATAAAGGTACTCGTTAGCGCGCTTTGACTTTATAATCCTAAGATATGCATAAGAAAGTAGAAAACCGTACTGGATAAAGATGAAAACTATTGAACTCGACGAAGAACTTTATCGCTATATTGCCAGCCATACGCAACACATTGGCGAGAGTGCGTCCGACATTTTACGGCGCATGTTGAAGTTTACGGCCGGTCAGCCGGTACCTGGCTTATCTACCCATAATGTTGCCGGTCATGATGTCGCCAAGACAGCGACGGCTCCAGCACCAAAGGATAGGGTTCGCGCGGTACGTGAATTACTGTTATCTGATGAGTATGCTGAGCAAAATCGGGCGGTTAACCGCTTTATGTTGGTGCTTTCCACCTTATATACCTTAGATGCTCAGGCATTTGCCGAGGCAACGGAGTCCTTACATGGTCGCACACGGGTCTATTTTGCCGGTGACCAACAGACTTTGTTGCAAAACGGGACACACACCAAACCTAAACACGTACCTGGTACGCCATACTGGGTTATTACCAATACCAATACCGAGCGTAAACGCAGCATGGTGCAACATATCATGCTGGCGATGCAGTTCCCGCCGGATTTGACTGACAAGGTGTGTGGAACTATCTAATTTCGTTGAACCGATACCCCAAGAAGTTGGAGTTGCAGGCCGCGAATACTCCTGCAATTTGCACAATGATGGATAGATAGGGAGTAGTAACTGTGGCTAATCACCCTCGTGCCGGGCAAGCGACCCAGCAAAGCGATTTGATTAATGTTGCTCAGTTGACGTCGCAATATTATGTATTGCAACCTGATGCTGAAAATCAGGCCCATGCGGTCAAATTTGGGACGTCAGGCCATCGTGGCAGCTCATTGCGCCACAGTTTTAATGAAGCCCATATTTTGGCAATCGCTCAGGCGATAGCTGATGTTCGTCACCAGCAGGGCATTACCGGCCCGTGCTATGTGGGTAAAGATACTCATGCGCTGTCTGAACCCGCCTTTATTTCCGTATTGGAAGTGTTGACCGCTAATGGCGTGGATGTGGTGGTGCAGCAAGATAATGGTTTCACGCCAACCCCAGCTGTTTCCCACGCGATTTTGTGCTATAACGCGCAAGGCAAAGATCTGGCTGACGGCATTGTTATCACACCGTCGCACAATCCGCCGGAAGATGGCGGTATCAAGTATAATCCACCCAATGGCGGCCCGGCCGATACCAATCTCACCTCGGTGATTGAAAAACGCGCCAATCAGTTGCTCAGCCTGAAATTAGAGGGTGTTAAACGCCAGACACTGGATAAAGCCTGGCGCGGTAATCATCTGCGTGAGAAGGATTTGATTCAGCCATACGTAGAAGGTTTGGTCGATGTCGTTGATATTCCGGCTATTCAAAATGCTGGTTTGAAGCTAGGCGTTGATCCGCTCGGTGGCTCCGGTATTGCTTATTGGCAACGTATTGCTGAGCACTATAAGTTAGATCTGACACTGGTTAATGATTCCATTGATCAGACATTCCGCTTTATGCATCTGGATCATGATGGCGTGATCCGTATGGATTGTTCATCAGAATGCGCGATGGCGGGTTTGCTGGCTTTGCGTGATAAATTCGATTTGGCCTTTGCCAACGATCCCGATTACGACCGTCACGGTATCGTCACCCCTGCCGGTTTGATGAATCCGAACCATTATCTAGCAGTATCAATCAATTACCTGTTCCAGCATCGCCCACAATGGGGTACAAATGTGGCGGTGGGTAAGACGTTGGTATCCAGTGCGATGATAGATAGAGTAGTTGCTGATTTGGGCCGTAAGCTGGTGGAAGTGCCGGTGGGTTTCAAATGGTTTGTTGATGGTTTATTCGATGGCAGCTTCGGATTTGGTGGTGAAGAGAGCGCTGGGGCATCCTTCCTGCGCTTTAATGGCACACCTTGGTCGACGGATAAAGACGGCATTATCATGTGCTTGCTGGCGGCTGAAATCACCGCGGTGACCGGTAAAAATCCACAACAACACTATGATGGTTTAGCGCAACGCTTTGGTGCGCCAAGCTATAACCGTATTCAGGCTCCGGCAACACAGGCACAGAAAAATGCCTTGTCCAAGCTGTCTCCTGAAATGGTGAAAGCCAGTACACTGGCGGGTGACGCTATCACCGCGCGTTTAACCACCGCACCGGGTAATGGCGCATCCATTGGTGGTCTGAAAGTGATGACGGAAAATGGCTGGTTTGCGGCGCGCCCATCGGGTACCGAAGACGCCTACAAGATTTACTGTGAAAGCTTCCTCGGCGCAGAGCATCGCGAAAAGATAGAGCAGGAAGCCGTCGATATTGTTAGCGACGTACTGGCAGGTAAGCCGTAGTCTCAGTCAAGAAATAGCGCCAACTGGCGCTATTTCGCTGGCGAAAATGGCAATAAGCTGCAACTTTCATTAATTCCTTGCTGTAATAAAACCTTTAGCTAAATTATCTATCGGTATATTTAAATATTTTATATTGGCTTGTGAGGCCTCTTTGGGCGCAAAGGAAGACAATGCATGTATAATGGGGCCAATATCAGGTAAGTTTTCACCAAAATATAGAGAATCTTCGATATACATCTCTCGTAATGCATTATTCTTCTCTTTAAGTACCTCACTCAGTTTTTTTCCTGTTATTTTTTCATTATCTAACATTTCTGTGAAAAAATATTCAGAGAGATCGGTGCGAAATGCATCACCAAGATCACTGAGATAACTTAATTCTGCCAATAGTTTATCGGGATCTTTAGTATGTCTTCTTACAATATTATTAATCATTATCTCATGATGTTTTTTATCATTTTCATCACCATGACGAAGGTATGATTTTGTCTGTAAATGCTTAATTTTATAACCATCTTCAGCATATTGGTTTTGGATAATAATGACGAGATTATTAGGGTGGCTATCGGTACTCGATATCATTAGGTGATTGCCATAACGGTCGAATTTTAACTGATGGAAAAAATAATCATCAATGCTTATTGTATTTTCTTCATTGCCGTATTCGACAATTATATTAATCCCATCATTAGCGGAGAACACATATAAATCATTACCTGTTCCTCCAGCCAGATAATCATTATTTTTTTGTCCTTCGATTTTATCGTTTCCTTTCCCTCCAAATATTATATCATTACCGCGCCAACGGTTTTCACAGGCATGAGGGCCAAAGCCATCAGCATCGCCATGCAATTCATCGTTACCATCGCCACCGTCAAGAATGTCATTACCCGCGCCACCGGCTAAGCCATCATTACCTTCGCCGCCGATCAAAATGTCGTCACCCTCCTGGCCAAAAAGGGCATCAAAAGATCGATGACCAATAATAACATCGTCACCGGTACCCCCTGCTAGATTGTCATTTTTATCCCCACCAATAATGATATTATTATGAGTCCCACCAATAACTTCATTTCTGATATGTTTATGTCCTTTAAAATTTTTATCTTTATTCAGATGGAGTTTTACGGAGGGTGTTGTGTGATTAATAAAATGATGTGCAGAGATATATTTCAAATCTCTTCTGGTGATCAGAATATCTTTGCTTAGGCCATCAAAAAGATATTCTTTCCTCTCCTTTTCTTTTAAGGTTAAAAATAACTCATGTGTTTTATTGTTGTTATCATGAATGATTATTGATTTAATAGTCAATACTCCATCTTTGATGATATTATAAATTTTCCTATTGATGATTTCATTTTTACTATTAAATATCTTTATTTTAAATCCAGAATCTACGTTTTGGAAAAAAATTCGTTTAGGCGAAACTCGATGAATTGAAATTGTTTTCATTTCCTCATTAATGATTAATTCTCCCATCATAGAGGCCTCTTTTCTTTTTCTTCTGATATTTTTATGATTCAAAATTATTTCCTTTTTATTAAGGTGTAGGTGGGTGTGCTCCTTTTGGATTTTAATAAAAACAGGAATGAATGGGCTTTAATAACATTAAAATCCATCATCTGTTGTTTAATTAAATATATGTAAGTATCACGATATTTTATTCATTAAGATGAAGCTGGAACGATAAAAGCCTGCCCGGCAGGCTGATAAATATAACTTCGTGTTAATATTAATAATAAATTACCCTAGTGCCACCATTAAGGCTCCGGCGGTAATAAGTGCCACACCTAACCCGGAAATTAACGAAATTTTCTCGCCAAACAGAATAAAAGCCAGAATAACCGCGAAAACCACACTGAGTTTATCTATCGGTGCGACTTGCGAGACATTGCCATTTTTGATAGCCATAAAGTAGAACAGCCAAGATAACGCGCCAGCAACACCACTGAGTACCACAAACAAGAGCGCTTTTTTGTCTGCTAATACAGTGCCGACCAGATTGAATTTCCCTTGAATAACCACCACGCCAACTAAAAATAACGCCATTACCACAGCGCGAACCGCAGTTGCGGTATTGGCATCCAAATGCTGCAAACCTATTTTACCGAAGATAGCGACCAGAGAAGCGGAGAGGGCAGACAACAGAGCGTAAATCAACCAAGTACTCATAATAAATAAGACCTATTATCATTAAAATCCTGATGCTACGCCGTTAGGTTTATTATTAATAGCCTTAAAGAAATTTTATAGTGAATAAATCGTTATGGTATAAAGCGATAGCCGACTCCGGTCTCCGTAATTAAGTGCTGCGGTCGGGTAGGATCGCTTTCTAATTTCTGGCGCAAGTGACCCATATAAATGCGCAGATAGTGGTTGTGCTCGACATAATTAGGCCCCCAGACTTGGTTGAGTAATTGGCGCTGGGTAATGACTTTACCCGCATTAGCCAATAATGCTGAAAGTAAGCGAAACTCGATGGGGGTCAAGTGGAGGTCAACACCGGCTCGTGTGACTTGGCGGTTAATTAAATCCACACTGATATCGGCAAAATTCACCAACGGGCTTTCCTGGCTGCCGCCACTATGACGGCGCAAAGCCACCCGTACTCGCGCAAGTAATTCACTGATACCAAAAGGTTTGCTGAGATAGTCATCAGCACCAGCATCCAGCGCTGCGACTTTGTCTTCTTCGCTGCTACGGGCCGATAACACAATAATTGGGATGGCGCTCCACTGGCGCAGATCCTGAATATAAGTCAGGCCATCGCCATCCGGTAGACCCAAATCCAAAATGATCAGATCCGGTTTGCGTGTGCCAGCCTCAATCAGACCCCGTTGTAGGGTATCGCTTTCAAATACGCGCCAGCCTTCACTCTCCAGCGCAATGCGGACAAAGCGGCGGATCTCTTTTTCATCTTCGACGATGAGGATGTTAGTCGGCGATATAGTCATTTTTCAGCATCAATATTTTCACCTTCAATTTCCGGTGCTTTCTCTAGTGGCAAGGTAAAGTGGAAACTCGCACCACCTTCTTGACTCTTCTCAACCCAGATACGCCCACCATGTACATCAATAATGGCACGACAAATGGCTAAACCCAAGCCCACCCCTGGAATCGCTGACTCTTTGTTACCGCGAGAAAATTTATCAAAAATTAGCTGTTCCTGCCCAGCGGTGACCCCAGGGCCATTATCCCAGACTTCGACATTGAGCCACTCACCTTGCACTGTGGCACGAATACCCAGCAATGCGTCGTAACCGGCGTATTTATGGGCATTTTCCAATAGGTTGATAAATACCCGCTCCAGCAAGCTACCATCGCAATTGATCAACACCATTTCATCCGGTAACTCGACACGAATGTGGTGATGATTCAAGGTGGTTTCCAGCATATGTAACGCGCTGCCGACGATCTCTTCCAGTGACTGCCACTCTTTGCGCAGATTAAATCCACCTGATTGGATGCGAGCCATATCGAGCAAATTGTTGACCAGTCGGGTGGTGCTCAGCACTTGTTGACGGATTTGGTTCGCTTGCGGCGCGTGGCGTGAGCCTTCAGCTGCCAGATCGAGTGTCAGGATTTCCGCCTGACCAAATAGCACTGTCAGTGGCGTACGTAAATCATGAGAAAGCGCGGCGAGCAGAGAATTACGCAGTTGCTCGCGTTCCGCATCCAGCTTGGCCAATTCGGCGCTGCGGGCCAGATGCAACCTTTCTAATGCGTTGGCAATCAGGCTGGTAAACGTTTGCAGCAAACGCTGTTGCTCCGGCACCATGAGTTGGCGCAGGTTGGCCGGTTCAATCGCCAGTACACCATAAGTTTGTTTAGCTGCGGTGAGTGGCAGTAATTGATAAGGCACTCCCGGCAAGGTATCGGTGCCGGCACCGGCGGGAGCACCTTTATTAAAGCTCCAGCGGGCAATGGCCTCATCAACGGAAAGTGCCGCACCTTCGTCGGTAGTGATTTGTTGCAAACGCCCATCCTCTTGTGGCAGTAACAAGTCCGTTTTGGCCTGAAAACTGCTGGAAAGAAAATGACGGCTGGTTTTAGCAATATCCGCCGGGGTCAGGGCGCGGCTTAATCCACGAGACATTTCATACAGATGTCGCGCGCGTTGCTCGCGGTAACGGGCAATTCTGGCTTGATAACGCACGCCAGCAGTCAAGTTCCCCACCACGATACCGACAATCAGCATGACAGCAAAAGTCAGCAGATATTGCACGTCAGTGACCGCCAGTGACCAGTGTGGCTGGACAAAGAACAGATCGAAACTGGCAACATTGATAACAGCCGCCAATACCGAAGGCCAACGGCCATAGAACAGCGCAATAATGACCACACCCAGCAAGTAAACCATCACCAGGTTGGCTTGGTCGAATCCCGGTATTAGCCATTGCGATAATACAGTGATCAGTGCGCACAAGCCGATGGCGGCGGCACAGCCGCGTAATTGCATACGCCACTTTTCAGTGAAAGTACGCGAGTCCGTCTCTTTCACTGTATTGGTCGGGTTATCGCCCTCCAGCGCAATAATCACCAGATCTAAATCTGGCCCGAGTTTCCCCAAGCGATCGGCAAAACTGCCACGTAATTTCCAGTGTTTTTCCGTGCGGCGGCCAATAATGATTTTGCCCAAATTATGTTCGCGGGCGTAACGTAATATCGCCTGTTCTTCACCGGCCTCAGATAAGGTTGCTGTTTCAGCTCCGAGTTCTTGTGCCAGTTTGAGGGTGCGCAGAATGGCACGGCGCTTAGCTTCGGGCAGGCGATGCAAACGAGGCGTTTCAACATAGACCGCATGCCAGATACATCCTAACCGCGCTGCCAATCTGGCAGCAGTGCGCACCAGTTTTTCATTACCGCTATTATGGCCGATACACAATAAGATGGCATCGCGGGTGTGCCAAACACGCTCGCGCCCTTGTGTGTCGCGAAAGGCGCGCATCTGGTCGTCAACCCGATCAGCAGTACGGCGCAGGGCCAGTTCACGTAATGCAATCAAGTTGCCTTTGCGAAAGAAATGCTCAATCGCCCGTTCCGCCTGCCCAGGGATGTACACTTTGCCTTCATTGAGGCGCTGGCGCAGGTCATCGGGGGGAAGATCGACTAAAACCACTTCCGTGGCTTCATCAAACATATGGTCAGGTACAGTTTCCCGTACCCGAATACCCGTTACCCCCCCAACCACATCATTCAGGCTTTCCAAGTGCTGCACATTGACAGTGGTGAGCACATCAATACCGGCATCCAACAGCTCTTCCACATCTTGCCAGCGCTTTGGGTGGCGCGAGCCATGAGCATTACTGTGTGCCAGTTCATCCATCAGGATCAAGGCTGGGTGGCGGGCGAGGGCAGCATCCAAATCAAACTCGCGCACCTGGCGATTGCGATGATGAATCCGCTTTTGTGGCAGGATATCCAGCCCCGCCAGTAATGCGGCCGTTTCGCTGCGTCCGTGAGTTTCTACCACGCCGACCAACACATCCAGCCCCTGAGCACGCAGGCGCTGGGCTTCTTGTAGCATGGCGTAGGTTTTGCCTACCCCCGCGCAAGCCCCAAAAAAGACTTTTAGCCGACCGCGAGACTTTTCATTCGCAACGGCAAGCAGGCTGTCAGGGTTTGGGCGGGTTGGTTCTGCATCCACCATGTTATGTCCTTAAGATTTTGTCGAAGTCGCCGGGACTTTCACATGGCTTTGGGCATCCAGCGCCATATTCAGGTTCAGTACGTTGACCACGGATTCACCAAAGAAATTAGGTGTCGCTTTTTGTACATTGTTATCAATCAACTGTTTCACCTCAGACAGCGGCATCTGGCGAATGCTGGCAATGCGCGGCGCTTGATAATAGGCCGCTTCCAGTGAAATTTGCGGATCGAGGCCACTGGCGGAGGCGGTCACCAGATCAACCGGCACCGGCCCGGTTTGCGTTGGGTTTGCCTGACGCAGTGATTTCACGCGCTCAGTGATGGCTTTATCCAACTCTGGGTTGCTGATTGCCAGATTGCTGCCACCAGATGCCATTGGATTATAAGGCATATCTGCTGTCGCTGATGGGCGTCCAGAAAAATACCCCGGTTGGGTAAAGTTTTGGCCGATCAAACTAGAGCCGACCACTTCATCACCCAGCATAACCCGAGATCCGTTTGCTTGCTGTGAAAACATCAGTTTGGCCAGCCCGGTGGTCAGCAGAGGATAAGCTATTCCGGTGATAAGTGTCAGTAATATCAGTAAAACCAGAGCTGGGCGCAGGTATGACATGCGGGTGGTGGATGACATATTGTTAGTCGATGACATCTTCTATTACCTCAATTTGAGTCTTATAACCGGCCACCGTCAAAGCGCGGTGGCCATTGCAAAATAGGGTGAGTCGGGCAGTTAACTCATTATCAAGGCGGTTAGCACCAGGTCGATGAGTTTGATACCGACAAATGGCACCAATAAGCCACCCAAACCATAAATCCACAGATTACGGCGCAGTAGGGCGGCGGCGCTCATCGCCTTATAACTGACCCCTTTTAGGGCCAACGGAATCAAGAACACGATAATCAGCGCATTAAAGATAACCGCCGACAATATTGCTGAGGCCGGTGAGTGCAACTGCATCACATTCAGGGCGTTGAGCTGCGGGTAAGTCGCCGCAAATGCAGCCGGAATAATGGCAAAATATTTGGCGACGTCGTTGGCAATACTAAAGGTGGTCAATGAGCCACGGGTCATCAACATCTGCTTGCCGATATGAACCACCTCAATCAACTTGGTCGGATTAGAGTCCAAATCCACCATATTGCCCGCCTCTTTGGCGGCTTGAGTCCCCGAGTTCATCGCTACCGCTACGTCAGCTTGTGCCAGCGCGGGGGCGTCGTTGGTGCCATCGCCGGTCATTGCGACCAGTCGGCCTTCTGCTTGATATTGACGAATCAATGCCAATTTGGCTTCTGGCGTAGCTTCGGCCAGAAAATCATCTACTCCCGCTTCAGCAGCAATGGCAGCTGCTGTTAGCCGGTTATCGCCGGTGATCATCACGGTTTTAATGCCCATTTTACGTAGTTCCGCAAAACGTTCTTTAATGCCACCTTTAACAATATCTTTTAGTGCAACCACACCCAGCACGCGAGGGCCATCAGCAACCACCAATGGCGTCCCCCCGGTGCGCGCGACACTTTCTACGGCATCTTCTACTGTGCGTGGGAAGTGGCCTTGATTGGATTCCACATGACGGCGGATAGCATCGACAGCCCCTTTGCGAATCATCCGATCCTGAACATTGACACCACTCATCCGTGTTTGCGCGGAGAAGGGCACAAAGGTGGCATTTAGACTGTGTAAGTCGCGTTCGCGCAAGTTAAAGCGCTGTTTCGCCAGCACCACAATACTGCGGCCTTCCGGTGTTTCGTCGGCCAGAGATGAGAGTTGCGCGGCATCCGCGAGTTGTTGCTCGGTCACACCTGGTGCCGGTAAAAACTCGGATGCCTGGCGGTTACCCAAAGTGATGGTGCCGGTTTTATCCAGCAGCAGCACATCAACATCTCCTGCCGCTTCAACGGCGCGCCCGCTGGTGGCGATGACGTTAGCCCCGAGCATGCGGCTCATCCCGGCGACACCAATGGCAGAGAGCAAACCGCCGATGGTGGTTGGGATCAGGCAAACCAACAGTGCCACCAACACGGTGATAGTGACCGGTGAGCCAGCTTGATTAGCCTCAACACTAAAGACTGAGAATGGATACAACGTCGCGGTAGCCAGTAAGAAGACGATGGTCAGTGCCACCAGCAGAATGGTCAATGCCACTTCGTTTGGTGTTTTGCGCCGTTTCGCGCCTTCAACCATGGCAATCATTCTGTCGAGGAAAGTCTCGCCGGGGTTAACGCTGCACTCGACCACCAGCCAGTCTGACAGTACGCGAGTGCCGCCGGTGACGGAGGAGAAGTCGCCGCCGGATTCGCGGATAACCGGCGCAGATTCACCGGTAATGGCGCTTTCATCGACTGAAGCACCGCCTTCCAGCACTTCACCATCGCAGGGCACGGTGTCGCCCGCTTCAATCAGTACCACATCGCCTTTGCGCAGACTGTCGGCAGAGACTTTCTCTTGTGGCGCATCGAAGCGAGCTGCGGACAGTTTTTTCGCCCAACTGGTTTTTTTCACACCACGCAGGCTTTCGGCTTGCGCTTTACTGCGCCCCTCGGCCAGTGCTTCAGCAAAGTTGGCAAACAGTACGGTAAACCACAGCCACAAGGCAACACTGCCGGTAAACAGGGCGTTGCCGGTGGTTTGTCCGCTTAAAATAGCCAGCCAAATCAGGGTGGTCAGCCCACTGCCCAGATACACCACGAACATCACCGGGTTACGCCACTGAACCCGAGGATCCAGTTTCTTCACGGCATCAAGCAGTGCAGTGCGAACCAGTGCAGGCTCAAAAATTGCACGTTGTTTGCGGGTCATCGTCATTCTCTCTTTTTGTTAAAATAATTAACGTGTTAACCAAACTTGAAGATGTTCGGCGACCGGGCCTAAGGCCAGTGCTGGAATAAAGGTCAATGCGCCCACCAATAACACGGTGCCCACCAGTAAGCCGATAAATAGTGGCCCCGAAGTCGGTAGGGTGCCGTTGCCCGCCGGTTGGCGTTTCTTCGCCACCAAGGAGCTGGCAATTGCCAACACTGGCAAAATCACCCCGAATCGCCCCAGAAACATCGCCGCAGCCAGCAACAGGTTATAAAACGGTGTGTTGACACTCAGGCCCGCGAAGGCGCTGCCGTTGTTGTTGGCTGCTGAGGAGAGGGCGTAGAGCACTTCACTAAAGCCATGTGCGCCGGGGTTCAGAATGCCTGCGCGGCCAGCATCGGTGCAAAGTGCCAGTGCGGTGCCAAGCAGCACAACTGCGGGCGTGACCAGAATCGCCAGCGCGGTCATTTTCATATCAAAAACGTCAATCTTCTTACCAAGGTATTCTGGGGTACGACCAATCATCAGCCCGGCAATAAACACCGTCAGTAGCACGAATAACAGCATGCCGTATAAACCAGAACCGACGCCGCCAAACACCACTTCGCCAATCTGCATCAACCACATTGGCACCATGCCACCTAGCGCGGTAAAGGAGTCGTGCATGGCGTTAACCGCACCACAAGATGCCGCGGTGGTGACTACGGCATACATGCTGGTGGCGAGAATACCGAAGCGTGATTCCTTACCTTCCATATTGATATTGCTGTCCGCGCCCAGCTTGATGAGATGAGGGTTACCGGCCAGCTCGGCGTACATCACCACTACCACCGCCACCACAAAGATCAGTGACATAGCCCAGATAAGCGCATGGCCTTGGCGGGTATCCCCAACCACTTGGCCGAAAGCGAAGCACAGGGCACAGGGGATGAGGAAGATAGCCAGCATCTGGACAACGTTGCTAAATGCCGTCGGGTTCTCAAACGGATGGGCAGAGTTGGCACCAAAGAAGCCACCCCCATTGGTTCCCAGCATTTTTATTGCTTCTTGTGAGGCCACTGGGCCCATCGGTAAGGTCTGTTTTACGCCTTCCAATGTGGTGATATGCAGGTAGCCATCCAGATTTTGTAATACTCCCTGACTGACAAAAATCAGAGCGATGATCAGTGCAATCGGCAATAAGACATATAACGTGATGCGCACCAAATCGACCCAGGCATTACCTAAGGTGGCTGCCGAATGACGGGCAAATGCACGAATCAGTGCAAAAGCAACCGCAATACCGGTGGCGGCAGAGAGGAAGTTCTGTACGGTCAGGCCGGCCATTTGGCTGAGATAGCTGAGGGTATTTTCACCGCTATAGGCTTGCCAGTTGGTGTTAGTCACAAAACTGACCGCCGTATTCAGTGCCAGATGCCACGACATCCCCGGCATATTTTCCGGATTCAGGGGTAATGAACCTTGCATCATTAACAATGCGAACAGCAGCGCAATGCCCAGAATATTAAACAGGAGAATAGCCAGCGCATATTGCCAGCCGTTCATCTCGACATTTTTTACACCACTACAACGCCATAAACCGGCCTCAATTTTTTGCAATGGCATAAAGGGGTCGCCTTCAATAAGGCGTGCCAGAAAACTTCCCAATGGACGGGCTAGCACCAACAACACCAGCATAAAGCTGGCGATAAGCAGAAATCCTGAAGCCGCCATTTAAAAGTCCTCCGCATTAAATAAGGCATAAACCAGATAGCCCAGTAGCAGCAGAACCAGCAATCCACCACAAATGATGCTGACACTCACGATATACCTCCACAGGTCTTATTTTTTGATAACTCAGTTTTTGATAACTCAGTTTTTTGATATCTCAGTTTTTGATAACAACAGCTTAGGAAGTTGTCAGAAAAGTTCTTGATAAAAAAATAGGAAGGCGTGTAAAAAAAGTATAAAAACGGTTAAAAAATAACCGAAAAAAGAGTGTAAATTACTCAGTGGTGCTGTGCAGTATTCAATTGAGTTAGCGGAGTAGATATTTCTTGAGTAAATACACCCAGTTTTCTAATTGATAAATTGCCAGTAACGCCAAGGCAACAAATTATAAATTGCGATTAACTTTGCTGTAACAAAATTACAGAATGGGTGTTTTTTTTCTTTTTTTTTGCGATTGAGTGGTCGGATGAGTGGTAAAGTTTCAACCAATGCGGTAAAATTTTGTTCAGTTTCCAATTTGTTTATTTTACTTTCAACGCCAAGCGGTAATAGGCCTGCGGTTAATAGGGTTAGCTGTTACACAAAGGCGTTTTAAAGGAGGGTTATCATGTCCATTTACAACGCATACCCATTACATCAAGTGATCTTGCGTCGTATCGCTGTGATTCTGGTGGGGTTATTGGCGCTGCCTGTCATGCTATTTCGCAAGGATCGCGCCCGTTTTTATAGCTATTTGCACCGTGTCTGGGTCAAAACCAGTGATAAACCGGTGTGGTTAGCACAGTCAGAAACGGCACCACAATATTTTTACTGAGATAAAATGCAATTACCCGTTTAGAGGAATAGCTGAACGGTATTGGTAAAAATAAGTTAACGCAAGGCCCGTGAGCATCATGTGCTCACGGGCTTTTTTTGATTGGCCCGTGAGTATTGAAATATCCATATTAAATATCGATTTAAATATCGATTTAAATATCAAACTAATATGATTTGATTTAATTAATATCATTATTATCTATTTTTCATCCATTCAGCCAGGCCCCCTTATCATGCATCATAACCTTGCTAGGTATGGTTAGCTAATTAAAATTAATATTATTAATTAATCTGATATGGATGAAATATGGAAACTTACGTACAAACAACATCGTTAGTCAACTATAACAAAGGTATTTTTTCTCTCTACTTTGTTAGTCAAAATCAGCAGCAAATGGCAAAGGGTATTGCGGCTGAAAACGATAACGAGCTTGAATTAAAACAGGTTATTCATATGCCAGCATCGGGCTTCATGTATATGGTCTCAATGGTAAAAAATATGCTGGAAGATCCGCGAATGCAGCAGGAAATTGAGAATATGATGAATGCCAATTTATTACCGACTGGTGGTAATGAGGAAAGAAATGAGGAGGGGCAGCTGGTAATTGAAAGCAATGGAGAAAAAAACAAAAAATAAAATATCAATCAATGGAGATGTAAGTTGGTGATTCAAGGTGATAATAAAGTCCTATTGCTAGAATCATCCGAAATACAAGAAATAATGGGCGGAGTAATGCTGTTAACACAGCGTTCTCCGTTGCATAGAGCTTATTTGGTTTCGGAGTGGTATCAGCAAATTTATCCAGCAATTACGTTAAACCAATTTCGTTATTATACAGACGAACATGGCAATCCACTTGCATTTTGCAATTGGGCATTTTTATCTAAAAAAAACATGAACGAAATACTGTCAGGTGAGCGTGATATTAGAAAAGAAGATTGGCAGTCTGGCAGTAATATGTTTTTCCCAGAAATGATCGCGCCCTATGGTCATGCAAAGATGATGGCAACTGATTTGCGCAGGAATATACTTTCTTCCAGAAAGGGAGAAAGGGTGTGTGCTATCCGGGGGCAACCTAATAAACAAAATTCTTTAGCTAAACCCAGGGTTCAGTGGTTTAAAATTTAACTTAATAAGGATATATCATGAGTAAAGCATCTAATCGAAGTGCAGAGTATTTTTTTACCGGTGTTTATAATGGCGATGATAGTAATAATGATATTGATGCGATCGGCCTTGGTGGAATGATATATGCCCGTGGCGGAGATGATGATATTTTGGTCGGATCTATTGCTGCAAAGGTCGAAGCTGGGAGCGGTGATGATACGATAAAAGGAGGAGCCGCATATCTGGAAGTTTTAGATACTACTGGGGCATTAACCGTGCAAGGTGCAGCAGGGGCAATGAATATTAATAAGGAGGGAGACGGTGATATTGATGCCACTGTAGTTGCTGGTGCTAATATTATAAACCACACTGGAAACAGTGGCAGCATGAATATTTTTGCTATAGGTGCATATAATAAAATTACTCGTAAATCAAAAGGCTATGGTACTAATGGCAAGTTAATATTAGACGATATTGTATTAGGTAGTGCCCGCATTAAAAATATCTCTAATAGTTTTATATCAGATCCAGTATCGGCTACAAAAGAGAATGGCAAATATGTCTATAAAAGATGGTATACCCATAATGGTAGAGAATATAATGATACCATTAGAGTGACCCTATTTGTTGATAAAGAAACAGGAGACATCAAGGCTGAAATGAATAATTTTTCAAAAGCTTATGATTATACCCGTAAAAAATGGCGTAATGTTATTAGTAACGAAAAGCCTGAGTTGGTTGATATTAATTATAAGGTTAAAGAAACAAAGATAGTAAGTTATTATTCATGTGAACTGCCGAAAGAATGGTTTGGAGGAGACAGCATACTGTTGAAATATGAAGATGAACTACTTTTAAAAAAGGATAATTTAACATTAAATGCAATTAAGCTTTCAGATGGTAACTCACTCTCGGCAATCAAATCAACAGGCAAGCCAGGTGCTTATTATTTTGTGAGTAAAAATTATATTTATGAAATTATAATAAGTGATGCTTATACGCGTGTCAATATTGACGGTGAGACGATATTGACACCCTGTCAGGGAATGAAAATTATACCTTATCAACATCAAGGTTCCGTACCAAGAGGACGGTTTTTTAGGCGCAACGCTAAAATAAATAAAATTCCTGATGGATTAGTAGAACGTACTGGCTCTACTGATATTGGTCGGTATAAACGCGTTGTGGACATAGCCAATGTACCGAGTATTGACAGTGTTTCATATAACATTGATAAAGAGGTTATGGTAGATAAAAAATTAAATAGACTAGAACCTAATGCAGTATCAAATATCACAAATATGAACTTAATTAACTCAAGTGATGATATAAACTTTGACGGCGGCGGTATTGCCAATGTTATCGAGTCTGATGTTTTTACTGGAAATGTTACTTTTAAAGGTTGCGGTGCAGCAAATATCATCACCCATGCAGCAGTTAAAGGTAATACCGATTTTACCGGTGATGGGATAGCCAATATTATTGTTAAGAGTGGCGGTGAAGGTAACCTGACATTTAACGGCGGTGGGTTGGCTAATGTATTAGTGCATAAAAGTCAAAAAGGGGATATGAAAGTTAACGCTGGCGGTGCGGTTAATGTCATGGTGCGTATCGGCAGTGGTCAATATGATGTAACACTGATCGCTTTGGGTAATATTTCTGTCCACAGTGGTGCTGGAAATAGTATTGTGAAGATGCTAGGTGGATTAAATACGCATACTCAAATTGGCGATGGAGAAGCTTTCTGGATTGCTGCTGGTGGTTTAAATGTGCTGACCAAAAAAGGGCAGGGATCACTGTTTTCTGTTGTTGGTGGCGGCGGCAATGTGGTAACCAGCATTGGCCAGGGCGATTTGACCATCGTGGCCCTTGGCTTGGGGAATATCATCACCCATATTAGCGATGATGAACATTCTGCCAGGACAATGGTTATTACTGTAGCTGCGGCCAATATTGTGACTAAGAAAGGCCGCGGCGATATGCAGGCTATTCTAGCCGGTGGCTTGAATGTATTAACCCATGTTGGTAACGGTAAGACCGATGCAATCATGTTAGGTGGTGGCAATATTCTAACCAAAGTCGGTGATGGCAACACTAACGGTATTATGTTTGGCTTAGGGAATATATTTACTCATGTGGGGGATGGTCAGACTTTAGGTGTGATGGCTGGCGGTGGAAATATCTATACTAAAGTAGGTGATGGAACCACGATTGCAGCTATGCTTGCCGCCGGTAATATTATGACCCAGATTGGCAATGGTGATACCTATGCATTAATGGCTGCTTTGGGGAATGTGATAACGAAGGTTGGTGACGGTGATCTTTTAGCCTTAATGATTGCCAAAGGAAATATTTTAACCCAAGTAGGTGATGGCCAAACCTTTGCTTTAATGCTGGCTAAAGGGGGGAATATTCTCACTAAAGTGGGTAATGGCACGACATTAGCAGCTATGATCAGTGTTGCCAATGTGATGACCCATATTGGTAATGGGAAAACTTTTGCGTTAATGATCGGAAAGGCGAATATATTTACCAAAGTAGGTTCTGGCTTAACGGTTGGCGTCATGGTTGGCAATGCTAATATTTATTCTCAGATAAATAATCATAAAAATGAAGCTATAGGTATTGGTATATTCATTGGTAAGTTGAATGTAATGACCAAGGTTGGCGATGGCACTGCACTCGCTATTATGGTCGGCAAAGCCAACATTATGACCCATATTGGTAACGGTGTGACTGGTGGAATAGCTTTAGCGAAAGGGAATATCATTACTAAAGTCGGTGATGGTTTTATGGGAGTTTTGGCAAAAGCTGAAGGAAATGTGATCACACATGTGGGCACTGGCGTCACCGCCGTTGCCTTGCACGGAAAAGGTAATATTCTCACTAAGGTGGGTGATGATGCCACTATCGGTTTATTAATTTCCCAAACCGGCAATATTATGACCCATGTTGGTAATGGTTTGACCATTGGTATTGCTAAAGGAAAAGGGAATATTATTAGTAAGGTGGGGGATGGTGTTGGTATCAACGCGGTATGGGGAGAGTTTAATATCATTATACAGGTTGGTGATGGGGAACGCTATAATTTCGCCAAAGGTAAAGGTAATATTATTACCCGAGTAGGAAAGGGGCAGGAAGTCACCGTGGCAAAAGGTGATGCTAATATTATCAGTGCTGTGGGGGATATTGATAATTATACCTTCGCATGGGGTAAACAGAATGTTATTACTGCGGTTGGTAGCGGCAGAAATGTGGTTGTGGCAAAGGCCGATAATAATGTTGTGACGAAAGTGGGTGATGGCGATGCTTATAATATATTATTGGCAGATAACAATATTGTTACTACCGTCGGTAAGGGGCAAAAAATAACGGTAGCTAAAGGGAAAGTGAATGTAACAACAGATGTTGGTGATGGATTGAATGTTACCGCTGTTTATGGTGATACCAATATCAACACTAAATTCGGCGATGGCACTTCAGTGAATGCCGCCTGGGGTAAATATAATATTAACACCAAGGTGGGTGATGGGTTAAATGTTGCCGTGATGAAGGGTAAAGCTAATATTAATATTAATATTGGTGATGGCTTGTCTGTTGTAGCAACCTATGGGCGTAATAATGTTTCTGTTAAAGTGGGTAATGGAGATTATTATAATTTATCTGTGGCCTCCAGTAACACTCAGAGTAATAAGTTATCAGCACTATTTGGTAATATAAAACAAAATCTACTGGGCCGGGCTGGTAGTCAGGCAATTGACTATCTGGTTAATGGTAATGAAGGGCAGACGACGGGATTCAGTAATGGCCATGGTGGCTTTAATTTACCAGAGGTCCATAATCTTAATGGTTTCAACTTAAATGAGACTGCGGTCAGTGGAAAGTTTGATTCTGGGAGTGCGTCTTATGATTTTAATGCTAAAAGCGATAATGTTACTAATATAGATGCACCCAACTTAGAGAGTGTAAAAAATAATGCATCAAAGGCATTAGGTGGTTCTGATAATACGGAGATACTCAATGATATTCAGGGTTCTACTGCGCATTCTGATATTGAGAATAAAGTTGATGGCGATAAAAAGCGGGCAGAGGAGGATAGTCGGCAGCTTCAACGCCATCAGGAAAAACACACGGCAAATGCATCTGTTATCCAGTCGCAACTAGAGAGCACGGATAAAGCAGAATTGGCAACCACCGGTGCAGAATACCAGAAACAAATGGAGCAACAGGCAAATGAGTTATTAACTGAGCAACAAAAAATAGCTCAGAGTATTAGTAATATTTCTGCTGATGAAAATACAGAAACGGGCGAAGGCTACCGACAATACTTTGCCGGAAAATTTTTGCAGGATATCAACGAAAAACTGAATAAATCAGTTAACAGCGCGCATGAAAATATATATAACTCCCAAGCTAAAGTTAATGAGTACACATCCAGGGTGAATGAAGCGGTTGCTCGGTCTGAATCTGCCCTGGCAAAAGGTGAGCAGGATAAAGAGAGAGCTAATACTGAACAAGCTACTGCTCAGTTAGAGGCCGGCAAAAGAAAAAAAGACGCTCAGCAACAGAATAACGAGGCGTATGAAGCGCATAGAAAAGCGCTAAAAGGCGTCGATAGCGCTCAACGTCGTGGTGATGACCATCTTAATAATGCTAATAACGAGGCAGAAAAGGCGTCAAAAAAAGCCAAAAGCGTTCAACGCAGTGAAGGTGATACGCCAAATGATAGAAAGGAAGCTAAGGGCAGCGGTCTGAAGCAAGGCCAAAAAGCTTACCACACCGATGTTAAAGTCGTCTCTGATGCTGCTATCTCTCCAGATGAAAGTATTATATCTGACAGCCATCCTATGGCTGTGGCTGATGGGAGAATCACCAATAAAATATCCAATAGTTCGGCGGCAAACGGTCTTGCTACGGGTAAATCGAATATAGCAAGTATCTCGCCGTTAAGGGCTACTGCAAACAGCAATACTGACTATGTAAGCATATCTAACTCGCCACTCCCTACAGCTCACCATTCATCTTATTTGATGAATTTGGCACGTAAGAAAATGATGGGTAAATATGTTTATAACAAACATGATAAAGAGCTATCTTTCGGTTTCACGCAAGGAAGTGCAATAATATGGCCGAGAAAGGTGGATATTTATAATCTAAGTAAGCAGCATGTGACGAATGGAAGCGGCAAAGGTGCAGTAGATCTGCTCTCTGGCATTTGTTTCGGATTGTCAGCCCAAAATATGATTGTAGCTCGTAATTATGGCCTAGGGGGCGCGAAAAAATATTTTTCTTATATTGAAAGTCTGAGTGAGTCGAATACTAAAAATACTAAAAGTATTGTTAATGGTGATGTTAGAAAACTGTATGATAGCATTTCCCGTGATTATGATAAAAAAACAAGAGAGATAGATTTAATAAGTACTTTAAAATTGCAATATAGTCAGTTTTTTTACACGCATAAAGATATTATTGATGATATATATAATTACGAGGTTAGCAATAAGAAAGACAAAGTTAATACTAAAATCTACCTTAGTGGTTTGAATAAATATATGGCCTCATATGGTTTAACAAAAAAGCCAGGTTTTGATGAGAGACTATTAAGCCATTTAGGTGAGACAGCGAGTTCTGGAGATATCTGTGCACAGATGGCTAAGCAGTTTACACTTCAAAATATCGAAGCTAATAAGGATTATGGTGGGGAGTTAGCAAAGTATGGATTAAAATCTCTGAATATAGGTGATGCTCTTGATGCATTTGAAGGTGGTTATGAATACACGATGGGGAAGCTAAAAAAACCGCAAGAAGATACATTTGTTTCAATGATATCTACAGATCATGCTATGTCTATTGTTATTAATAAAAAAGAAGGTGGGCATGTTTGGTCTTTCTTCGAACCTAATTATGGTGGTGTTTCATTTCATGATTATGAGTCATTTAAAAAATTTATGGATAGTTTTACGAAGAATAGAAACTCGTATACGTTGAAAAATACGAAAAATGAGCGTATTTCTATGGAATATAATATATTTACATCAAATGAAGAAATTCAAAAAATTGAAGGTGTTTGGGATTTACGGCACAAAGGTAAGAACGCGTTTATAGTCAATGAGTTTAAGAATTCCGGGGCTGTATTTAAGTTTGATAAAAAAACCAATGGCAAGGTAGTTGACTTTACCACACGTAAAGATGCTGATAATAATTTAAATGTAGACTCAGTGACGATTGAATTATCAGATAAAAAAAATAGTTTCACGCACCGTATTCAGGTGCAGGAATCTGATATTGCTAGCGCCACCAATAAACTAACCCCCTACATTGGTAATATAAATAAATTAAAGGGCAATAGACATTTGCTTATGATTGCGAACCAAGACAGTGTTCGGTTCGTTAATAATCATCCTCAGGGGCAAGCTGAAGAAGTATTAACTATACCATTATCCCGCTTAAAAACTTTGGGTGATGATGTTTATAACCCCCTAAAAGTCAATGAATGGGATAATAGTACAGTGAAGGATGGTCAGACGAACAGTACCACTCGCTACCATTCCCAAATTATTGTCCAATTAGAAAATGACCCTGTTGTTGCTGAAGCGGCGGCTAATTTAGCGGCTAAACACCCAGGTTCTATTTTGGTTCAGCTTGATTCCGATGGGCAGTACCGAGTGATATCGGGTGATCCGACTTCATTACAAGGTAATATCCGCTGGCAGTTAGTTGGCCATGGGCGTGATAACAATAATGGTCAAGGTAATCAAACCATGGCTAATGACTCTGCTTCTGGCTTAGCCACAAGAGTTAAATCTTTTAAAGATAAAATAGATAGTGATTATCGCATCAAAAGTTCGCCAAATTATATTAGCCTGGTAGGGTGCTCACTGGTCAATAAGGATAAACAGCAAGGCTTTGCCCAATCGTTGCTGAGAGAATTAGATAATAGAGATATCCATACTGAAGTTGCCGCACGCAGTTCTCGTATTCTTATTGATGCGCAAGGGCGTAAATTAACCGAGGATACTGATGGTAATTTCAGGCATAAAGCAAGCGAAGATAAAGTTAAATTTAGCTTTAATCAAGATGGGGAGATAGTGACTCGTTCCGAAAGCGTCAATAACAATGTGAATGAATCTGAAATTGATCTTCATCGCATTGGGGCCAAGGCCGTTGATTTACCCGCGACGGGGGCTATTGGCCGTAATACTGAAGAGTTTACCCCGCCGGAAACAAAACCAAGGATTGAAACTGCCCCTCAATCAACGGATAAAGATCAGGCGGTAAGTTACTCTGGTAATATCAATATTCAGATTGGTGATGATGAATTTACCTCGATCAATTGGGGCACCTCAAATCTAGGGATAAAAGTCGGCAATGGCGGATTTAAAACCTTAGTATTTGGTGATAATAATATCATGGTCCATATTGGTGATGGTATGAGTAAACACAGCGTTAATATTGGCGGTTATCAGGCCTTTGAAGGCGTACAAGTGTTTATGGGTACCCGCAATATTAGCTTTAACCATGGTCACAGTAATGATCTGATATTTATGACGGAAAAAACTGTGCTATCTCCGCCATTGGTTAATCCATTTGATGGTGCGACACGAATCTGCGTAACACTTGAAGATATTGCCAATGAAGGGCATGGTGATAATTGGCTGAAAGCCCAGTATCAGCAATGGACCCCCTCTAGCGCCAGGCAGTATCTCAACGATTTATCGCTGTTAGACAGTAGCTGCAGTGTAGATTATAATAATCTGATTGAAATAGATCCTGAACTGATTAATAGATCTATTGATTTTCGTAGTAGTCGTGGCTTGCAGCATGATTTTACTATGATGTTTAACAAAAAATATAATGAATATATCAGCAAGCCAGGTGCTACAACAAATAGCAATCAAGCAAAAACTACTAAAGCAGATAAATTACGCAAGTTAAATGACACCATGGTGTTTAATATTGCTATCGCTGGCCAAGGGGCCGATATTATTGTCACCAACAGTAACTGGAACTTTACTTTTGGCGATAATATCCAGTCGATCATGGATATTAATTTGGGTTCGTTGTTTGCTATCAGTACTCAGCAGGTTACCCAATCGGGCAGGGTTAAAACGACGATGACTTATAGCCCTACGGATCTGCCACGGCAGATTAAAAATAAGTTACTCCATAAATTATCGTTAGTCGAAAGTGATATGACGTTAGGTGATATTTTTGGCGTTGATTATGATGCTGAGGGAAATATTATTTCCCGTACTGGCGAAGCTATCGATGGAGAAAAAATATTAAAAGAAATCCTCGAGGTGGTGGCTGAGTTTGGTGGTGAGAAACTGAAAGTATTGAGTGATCCGCAGAAATTACTCAATGGCTTAAAAGCGAATTTAAATATGGGCGAAAATGCGATTACCTCTTTCGCCCAAGCGCATGGTTTGCAAGATAAGGCACCAACCGAAGTCGATGAGACAGCGACTGTTAATAGATTAGGATCCACAACTACCCAACCTGCGGGAAATAAAGATCAGCCATTTGGTTTCAATTCCCTTAATTTACCTAACTTGTTTGCCACGCTCTTCAATAAAGACAAGCAAACTGAAATGGTGGATATGGTCGATAATCTGAAACAGAATATGGCTCAAGATCTGCTTAATATGGAGGAAAAAACTTTCGATTTCTTGCGTAATAGTGGATTTTTACGTGGCGATGGCGACCTGAATTGGTCCTTGGGGAATTACAATTTCACCTTCGGCGGGCATGGTAACGACTTAGGTGCCTATCTGGGCGACAATAATAATTTCTGGGGGGGCCAGGGAGACGATACCTTCTATGGCACCGGAATTTCCAATGTCTTCACCGGTGGTCAGGGCAATGATGCTGGCGTTTTGATGGGCCGTGAAAATACGATGTTTGGCGGGGCTGGTGAAGACACTGCGGTTCTTGCCGGGCGGATTAATCATGCCGAGCTGGGATCGGGTAATGATAAAGCATTCCTCTTTGGCGAGGCTGGAACTGCCAACATGGGGGCTGGGGACGACTATGCCGTCATGGCGGGTAACTATAATCAGGTTAATGGTGATCAAGGGCAGGATTACGTTGTTCTGATGGGCAATGCTAACGTTGCTGAGTTAGGGCAAGGCGATGACCACTGTGTCGTTTTGGGGAATGAAAATACCGCGTCAGGAGATGAAGGTAACGATACGATAAAACTGATGGGCTACTCGAGCATCATTATGGGCAGAGATGGGAATGATCATCTGATTGCCGATGTTATTTCAAAATACAGTGATTTCTATGGCGGCGGCGGTGAGGATACTCTTGAGCTCGGCGGCTATAAGAACAACTTCCAAGGCCAGGACGGGGTTGATAGCTTTGTCGTCAGCACCTCAGTGATTGATTGTGCAGTTACCGATATCAGCCGCGAAGATAAGATTCTGATTAATAATGTCAGTTGGCGTGACCTGTGGCTCCAGCGCAGTGAAAATAATTTAACCATTTTGGTCAGGCGGCCAGTGGCTGATGATTCGGCACAGGGCGATTTTGAGCGCGTCGGTTCAGTCACCTTTAATGATTACTTTAATGACAAACGTGCCGCGATTGTCGTCAGTGATAAAGGGAGCAATGGCTCACCTGGTGGTTATGAGGCCCTGACAGACTCGGCCGTTGATGGTTTGATTGATAATATGAACAATTTCTCTGTTTCCGATGGAACATCCAGCTTGGTTGGGCAGATGGATAACCGAATGCAACAGCAGATAGCCGGGCTGTGGGCTAACACGATTCAGCATGCGGGGTAGTGATAAAGCCTATTGATAGTGCGCGGTAGATAAATTCACCATGCCATTCAGTTAACTCTGAGTGGCATTTTTATTGCCCAGCTGTTTATGACTCATACAAGGTACTTTTATATAAAGATATCAACCAATACCACGGTTTTTCAGTGACAGCTGTTATGATGAAATAAATTGTTCGACATGGCAAAGTTGCTGGAGAATGAGATGGCGCAAAACAATCAGATGAAACAGAGTGTTGCATATTGCCATGCGCGCGATGAACTTGATGCACTATGCGCAGCAGGTATCACTCGAGGCCAATTGATGGCGTTTCATAGTCGCTATAAATTAGTGTTATTGGCACATTCACAACCGGAATACCGTGAAATTGGACCTTTTATTGCGTCAATGGATAAATGGTCATCACTGATTGAATTTACCGCTGAGTATCGCCAGCGTTTGCTACAGCTACTCTCTCATTCTCCAACAGTGGCGAACCATACCAATGTATTGATGCATGTGCAGGGCTATTTCCGACCTTATCTCACCTCTACTCAGCGTCAGGCGCTAGCGCAACTGATTGACCAATATCGCTTAGGTGAATTGCCCCTGAGTGCGCCTATCGCCCAGATAACAGCTTATATGATTGAGTTTCCAAATGACTATCTGGCCAGTCAGCACTATTTTACTTTTTACTCAGAGCAAGGATAAGCAATGGCAACGCATCTGGTCTGGTTTCGTAATGACTTACGCGTCACTGATAACTTAGCATTGCATACGGCGTGTCAGGACCCACAAGCGACGGTGATTGCGGTGTTTATTGCGACCCCCGCACAATGGGCTGCACATTATATGGCACCGCGGCAGGCCGCATTTTTGCTGCAAAACCTGCAATTGCTACAGGATGCACTCGCTGCGCGGGCGATCCCACTGCACTATCATCAGTGTGATGATTTTAAGGATTCGATTACCTGGTTGGATGATTTTTGTCAGCAACAGCAAGTGGATGCACTATTTTATAACCATCAGTATGAGCTGAATGAGCGGATGCGCGATGAGGCATTGATGACAAAGCTGAGTCATCGTGCGATTGCTTGTCATGGTTTTCATGACAGTGTGTTATTGCCGCCGGGCAGTGTCCTGACGGGTAATAATGAAATGTATAAAGTGTTCACTCCGTTTCGCCGTGCTTTTATCCAGCGTTTAATGATGAGTGATTGCCGCAGTGTCCCTGCCCCGAAAGCTCGTACCACCGCAGCGGTGATCCCCTCACAGCTCTTGGCTCCGTTTGATTACCCGCAACAACCAGTAGACAGCCAGCTATTTCCGGCGGGTGAAGAAGCGGCGTTACAGCGCTTGCGTAGTTTTTGTCGCGAAGATGTTCAGGACTATCAACAGCAACGTGATTTTCCCGCTGTGGCGGGCACCAGTTGCTTGTCACCTTATCTTGCGCTGGGAATACTTTCACCCCGGCAATGTGTTAATCGCCTGCGTACTGAGTGTCCGGAGGTGTTGGAAAATGCCGATGGCGGGGCTTTTATTTGGCTTAATGAATTGATCTGGCGTGAATTTTATCGCCATTTATTGGTAGCTTATCCACGATTATGCCAGCATCATCCCTTTATTGGTTGGACTGATGCAGTACTATGGAATCACTCCAAACAGCAATTAATCGCCTGGCAGCAAGGGCGAACAGGTTATCCTATTGTCGATGCAGCCATGCGGCAACTCAATGAAACCGGTTGGATGCATAACCGCCTGCGAATGATCAGCGCCAGTTTCCTGGTTAAAGATTTGCTCATCGACTGGCGACAAGGCGAACGCTATTTTATGTCGCAACTGCTGGACGGTGATCTGGCTGCGAATAATGGCGGCTGGCAATGGGCTGCTTCTACCGGGACCGATGCCGCACCTTACTTTCGTATCTTTAACCCCACTACCCAGGGTGAGCGTTTTGACCAAGACGGCGTGTTTATTCGCCGCTGGTTGCCTGAATTGGCGGCAGTACCAGACAGTGATATCCATCAGCCGTGGCGTTGGGCCGAGCGGCAACAGCAATCATTGGATTACCCCCCACCGCTGGTGGACCATAAGCAAGCCAGATTGGCGACACTCGCGGCGTTTGAAGCCGCTAAGCGGGATGGCAGCAAGGATCCCTAACAACAAGGAGCCTTCATGTTTTTGACCTATATTTCGACTCAACCAGTATTGGCAGCCAGTAAAACCAGCACTAATAAGCGCAGTAACAGGCTGTTTAACGCCGGGTTGGTTCTCTCGATTAGCCTTTATAGTACTCTGGCTGCGGCAGGGTTTGAAGTGGTGGCACTTGGTGTGGATGGTGGCGTCAGTGATGGCAACCTGACGTCTTACCTGATACGTGATGATAGCCAGCCAGTGTATTTGGCGCTGGATGCCGGTTCGGTGCTGCCGGGGATAGCCAAGGCATTAGATAAAGGCAATTTCTCTGATATTACGGATGAAATCGCTGCGCCGTTGACACGGCAGGGCTATATTTTTCGTCAGCGTATTAACAGCTATTTCATCAGTCATGCCCATCTTGATCATGTATCTGGCCTGATTATCGGCTCACCAGAAGACAGCAAAAAAACCATTTATGCCTCAGCTGATACTATCGATGTACTGAGAAACTACTATTTTAACTGGCGCGTCTGGCCCAATTTTACCGACAGTGGCAGTGGCACGCGTTTAGGCACCTACCGGATGCAACTGCTACGTCCGGCTCAATCATTAAGCCTGGGACTGACCCGTTTAACCGGCGAGATGTATCCTTTGAGCCATGACAAATCGCCTTCTTCAATGTTGCTTATCACCCGTAATAATGAGGCCTTTGCCTATTTTGGGGATACGGGCCCGGATGAGGTAGAGCAGTCGAAAAATCTGGACACGGTGTGGCGTAAATTAGCAGAAAAGGTCAAACAGCAGCAGTTGAAAGGGATGATTATTGAAGTTTCTTATCCGAACGAGGTGGATGATGGCAAGTTGTACGGCCACATGACTCCCAAGTGGTTGCTGAAGGAATTGAAAAATCTTGAGAAATACAGCGGTGAAGGGCAACCGTTAAAAGGCTTGCCAGTGATTATCAGCCATATCAAACCCTCATTCCAACAGGGTCAGGATGTGCGAAAAGTGATTGCGACCGAGCTAGTTCAAGGTAATGATACGGGGGTTGATTTTATCTTGATGGATCAAGGTGATAGTCGTCGTTTTTAACTGCCCGTTTATATTTTTGACATACCCTATAGATTTCAAGATGCAGGAAGGCGGCAAAGGAGGGAGTCCCGATGAGCTTACACAGGTAAGTGATTCGGGCGAGCGAGAGCGGCCAACACACCTGAAGCTTGAAAGATGACGGGTATTTAATGAGATTGATAAAATGCGCAATATAGAACTGGAAGCTCTACTCAACAACCAGCTGAATACCTCGGCATTTCAGGATTATGCACCCAATGGATTGCAGGTTGAGGGGCGTGAGGAGGTTCGGCGCATAGTGACTGGCGTGACGGCCAGTCAGGCATTGCTGGATGCGGCGGTTGGGCAACAGGCCGATGCTATCTTGGTTCATCACGGTTATTTCTGGAAAAACGAACCGGCGGTTGTGCGGGGAATGAAACGTAACCGACTGAAAACGTTACTGACCAACGATATTAATCTGTATGGTTACCATTTGCCGTTAGATGCACATCCAGAATTGGGCAATAACGCGCAGTTGGCGAAGTTACTGGAGATTCGGGTGCGGGGAGAAATTGAGTCCCTATTACCCTATGGTGAATTTGATACACCCTTAAATGCGATCATTTTGCGTGAACGGTTGGAAAAGTTGCTGGAGCGTCCGGTCTTACATTGTGGTGATCGTGCACCAACAGATGTACGCCGTATTGCCTGGTGCACCGGAGGTGGGCAAGGATATATTCAGCAAGCGGCTGAATTTGGTGTTGATGCATTTATCACTGGCGAGGTTTCTGAGCAGACAATTCATATTGCCCGTGAGATGGGGGTGAATTTTTATGCGGCAGGACACCATGCGACGGAACGTTACGGTATTAAAGCATTAGGTGAATGGCTCGCGAACCATCATCAACTTGACGTTATCTTTATCGATATCCCTAATCCAGCCTGACCCAATGTGACATTATGCACCGGTAATCAGTATCGGTGCGTAACCTGCTCCTGATATCTCCTTCTCAAAGCATCATTAAACCATACTTAAAACAAGGTCTTATTCTCTTGCTGGCCTTTTAAAATCATCATCTGGTTATGGATGAATGATAAGACGACGATTTTTAAGAATATCTTCTCGCTGTACTCTGATTCTAAATAAGAAAAAAATCGCATCAACCCTCCTGTTATGGTGAAAAAACTATAAAAATAAGCATTTTCAGACGTTAATATTGACCTTTCCGCCAGGTTTAGTGATTGCTCATAGCTATTAGATAATTCAGTTCTATTGACAGCGACCAGACGCTAACGCATAAATATAAACTTATAACGAGTATTTATATAAAAAATGAAAGCTAGAAATTAATCAGGGGGACGGGAGTGCAACGAGCTCGATGCTATTTACTGGGAGAAAGTGCGGTAGTTCTGGAGCTGGAACCGCCGGTTACATTAGCAAGTCAGCAACGGATTTGGGGGTTAGCTGATCGCCTGATTCATCATCCCGATGTACTTGAAGCCATCCCCGGAATGAATAACCTGACGCTATTGCTGGCAGATCCAGACAATACTGCGTTGGATGCTATTGAACGGCTGCAACGTTGGTGGGAAGAGAGCGAGTCATTAGTGCCTGAATCGCGTGATGTCACTATCCCGGTGATTTATGGCGGTGAAGCCGGGCCAGATTTGGCAGAGGTGGCGCGTCATACCGGTATGACTGAACGTCAGGTGGTTGAGTGCCACGCAGGGGCGAGTTATATCGTCTATTTCCTTGGCTTCCAACCGGGTTTTTCCTATCTGGGTGGCATGCCGGAACAACTGGCAACACCACGGCGCGCTGAGCCACGTCTGGTAGTTCCTGCGGGTTCTGTCGGGATTGGGGGCAGCCAAACCGGTATCTATCCGCTGGCAACGCCGGGTGGCTGGCAACTCATTGGCCGCACATCGCTGGCATTGTTTAATCCATTAGAGATGCCGCCAACCTTGTTGCGGCCTGGTGATAATGTGCGCTTCTTGCCTTCAAAGGAGGGCGTATGCTGAAGATTATTCGTTCAGGGATTTATACCACGGTGCAAGACAGTGGCCGTGGTGGTTTTCGTCGCTTAGGCATCAGCCAGGGCGGAGCTCTCGATTTACCGGCGCTGAGTATGGCGAATATGCTGGTGGGCAATGAGGCGGGGGCCGCTGGTCTGGAAATTACATTGGGCCAATTTACCGCCGAGTTTACCCAACCGGGCTGGATTGCGGTAACGGGTGCGGGTTGTGAAGCGATGTTGGGTGATCAACTGCTCTGGACTGGGTGGCGCTATCCGGTCAAGCCGGGCCAGCAGTTAAAACTCAGTGTGCCGCACCGTGGCATGCGCAGTTATCTGGCGATTTCTGGCGGTATTGATGTACCGGAAATGCTGGGATCACGCAGCACAGACCTGAAAGCGGGCTTTGGTGGTTATCAGGGGCGACTTATTAAAGAAGGCGACTGTCTGCCATTAGGCAAACCGACACGTTTACCGCGTGAATCTGTCGGCATTAAACAAATGCTATTTGGTAACCGTGTGCGTGCCGTGCCAGGGCCGGAATATCATGAATTTGACCCTGTTTCTCAGGGCGCTTTTTGGCGTGAAGCCTGGCAACTCAGCCCGCAAAGTAACCGGATGGGGTATCGCCTGACCGGGCGCGAGTTAACGCGTACTACTTCTCGCGAGATGTTATCCCACGGCTTATTGCCCGGAGTGGTGCAAGTGCCGCATAACGGCCAGCCCATTGTGCTGATGGCTGACGCGCAAACTACTGGCGGTTACCCGCGAATTGCCTGTGTGATTGAAGCTGATCTCTACCATTTGGCACAACTTCGCCTCGGAGAATCGGTGCATTTTGTGCCCTGTACTGTAGAAGAAGCACTTCGTGCCAAGTCAGAACAACAACATTTTCTGCAACAGATTGAATGGGGCTTACAGCAAGGGTTCGATACTGTGGAGGCTAAATGCACGGAGGCCAAATGAAGGTGGATTTAAACGCAGATTTAGGTGAAGGCTGTGCCAATGATCAGGCGCTGCTGCAATTGGTCAGTTCAGCCAATATTGCTTGTGGTTTTCATGCCGGCGACGCTCAAACCATGCGCCAGTCGGTGCGCTGGGCCATTGAGTATGGCGTTGCGATTGGTGCACACCCGAGCTTCCCGGATCGCGAAAACTTTGGCCGCACGGCCATGCAGTTACCTCCTGAGGCAGTTTACGCCCAAGTGGTTTACCAACTCGGTGCGCTGGCCGCCATCGTGAAAGCAGAAGGGGGGATCATGCAGCATGTGAAACCTCACGGTATGTTGTACAACCAGGCGGCGCTAGACCCGCTACTGGCAGATGCTATTGCCCAAGCGGTCAAGGCTGTCGACCCGACATTACGGTTGGTGGGGCTAGCTGGCAGCGCATTGATTCGTGCGGGTGAACGAGCGGGTTTGGTGACGCGCCAGGAAGTGTTTGCCGATCGCCGCTATCAATCCGATGGCACGCTGGTACCCCGTAGTCAGTCTGATGCATTAATTGAAAGTGACGACTTGGCTTTGTCACAAACCTTAGCGATGGTGCAGCATCATCAGGTGCAGGCGCGTGATGGCAGTTGGGTGCCAGTGCAGGCGGACACGGTTTGTGTGCATGGTGATGGCGCGCATGCTTTGAATTTTGCCCGCCGTTTGCGTGACAGTTTTCAGCAGGAAAATATCACCGTTACGGCGCAATAACTGGGTAGTAAAAACCATAACCGCCTGGCCCAGGTGGAATGCATCATAAGTTAGATACTTATAACTCTATTTTAGGACAGGAGAGTCACCTTGGAACAAACGGTAAACCTTTGGCCGCTGATTGGGATCGCGGCGATTGTAATAGGATTTTTACTGCGCATAAACGCAGTCTTAGTGGTTATTAGCGCTGGTGTTATCACCGGTCTGGCGGCACTGATGCCAATGGCCACTATTTTAGAAAAACTGGGTGAAGGATTTCTGAATACCCGTAATCTGCCCTTGATTTTGTTACTGCCACTGGCGGTTATTGGCTTACTTGAACGTCATGGCTTGAAAGAGCGGGCGCAGGCGTGGATTTCACAAATTAAAAGTGCCACTTCTGGTCGTTTATTGATTGTGTATCTGTTTGTTCGTGAAGCCACGGCAGCGCTGGGTTTAACCAGCCTTGGTGGTCATGCACAGATGGTCCGGCCGCTATTGGCCCCGATGGCAGAAGGTGCTGCCAAGACACGTTATGGTGAGTTGCCGGAGAAAGTGCGCTATCGCCTGCGCGCCATGTCAGCGGCAACCGATAACGTTGGCCTGTTCTTTGGTGAAGATATTTTTGTCGCCTTTGGTGCCATCATTTTTATGCATAACTTTATGCTGGAGTCCGGTGGTATCCAAACCGAACCGCTGCATATTGCCTTGTGGGGGATTCCGACGGCTATCTGTGCCTTCCTTATCCATGCATACCGGTTACAACGTTTAGATAAACATCTCGCTGCTGAATTAACCGCACTGAATCAGTCTGCCCTGGCTACCAAGGGGGACGCCAAATGATTTTCCAACAACAATATTTATATTGGCTGGCTGGTGCCGTATTGCTGATAGTTGCCGTGATGTCATTTCGCGATAAAGCCAACCCGCGCCGTATAACAACCGGGCTGTTTTGGGGGTTGTACGGGCTGATTTTCCTGGTCGGAGATTGGACATATCGCCTGGCAAATACCTTGGCGGGCGAAGGGCCAGATGAGAAACGGGTTCTGAATATCACTGTCGGTGTAGTGGTCATTATCATGGCGTTAATTGCTGGTTTCGGTGGGGTAAAACTGGGGAGTTATCACCAGCGCACCGAGCAAGAGCGCGAAGTGAGCGCCAAGCGCCTCGGTAACCGATTATTCCTGCCGGCACTGACCATTCCGGTTGTTACTGTTATCGGCGTGCTGCTGTTTAATAATATTCCAGCTCTGGATCTGTGGTTATTTGGTGCCGGTAACCATGCCACTCTGGTGACTTTATTCTCGATGACGGTCGGCTGTGTGCTCGGCTTGCTGATTGCGGTGTTCCTGACCCGCGAAACTGCCGCTCAGCCGGTGCAGGAAGCGCGTCGGTTACTGGATTCTATCGGTTGGGCATTTATCTTGCCGCAGATCCTGGCGACACTTGGCCTGCTATTTACCACTGCGGGTGTCGGGACGGCGATTGCCCATCTGACACAGGAATATCTGGCGGTAGATCATCGCTTTATTGCAGTGGCAGTCTATGCTATTGGCATGGCGGTACTCACCATGATTATGGGGAATGCGTTTGCGGCTTTCCCTATTGTCACCGCCGGTATTGGTATCCCTATTTTAGTGTTGCAACATGGTGGTAACCCAGCAGTGATGGCCGCTATCGGCATGTTCTCTGGTTATTGCGGTACGCTAATGACCCCAATGGCAGCCAACTTTAACATTGTTCCTGCTGCATTATTGGAACTGCCAGATAAAAATGCAGTGATCAAAGCCCAGATCCCAACCGGGATCACTCTTTTGATTGTTAACGTATTTTTACTGTATTTCCTGATGTTCCTCTAGGAGAGGCGATGAAAAGTGTATTAATCACCGGGTTTGAGCCATTTGGTGGCGAGCGGGTTAATCCTTCCTGGGAAGTGGTTAAACAATTAAATGATCTCATGCTAGGTGGGGTCAAAGTGGTGGCCCGTCAATTACCTTGTGCTTTTGGCGAAGCGCTGACAGCGCTGAATGCCGCGATAGATGAAATTCAGCCAGTGCTGGTGTTAGCCATTGGTCAGGCTGGGGGGCGTGCTGATATCAGCATCGAGCGGGTTGCTATTAATGTCGATGATGCGCGTATTGCGGATAATCTAGGGAATCAGCCAATCGATCAGCCTATTGTCGAAAATGGCCCGGCGGCTTATTTCACCCGTTTGCCCATCAAAGCCATGGTGCAGGGCATTCGTGAAGCGGGTATCCCGGCCTCGGTATCCCAAACTGCCGGAACCTATGTTTGTAATCATGTTATGTACGGGTTATTGCATCGGTTACATCAGACAAATGACGAAATTAAGGGCGGTTTCATTCATATCCCTTATTTACCTGAGCAGGCAGTCAATCATCCTGGTGCGCCCAGTATGTCAGCGCATTCGGTAGTGATAGCGTTGGAACTGGCCATTTCCATCGCCTTACAAATTGATCATGATTCGCACATTGCCGGTGGCGCAATCCACTGATTCTACTATAAAAAACGCCACCGTTAAGGTGGCGTTTTTTGATTAAACAGAAAAGAAAATCTACTTATTTCTTCAACTGACTGTTGAAATCACGTTCGGCGTAACCGGTGTAAAGCTGACGCGGACGCGCGATTTTGATGCCTTCATCGTGCATTTCATTCCAGTGAGCAATCCAGCCGATAGTACGGGCAATGGCAAAGATTACGGTGAACATGGAAGAAGGAATACCCAACGCTTTCAAGATGATACCTGAGTAGAAATCAACGTTTGGATACAGTTTTCTCTCGATGAAGTACGGGTCGTTCAGCGCAATATGCTCTAACTCCATCGCCACTTTCAGCAGATCATCTTCTAGTTTCAGTTCTTTCAATACTTCATGGCAGGTTTCACGCATGACAGTCGCGCGCGGGTCATGATTTTTATACACGCGGTGACCAAAGCCCATCAGGCGGAACGAGTCATTTTTATCTTTGGCGCGGCGGATAAATTCTGGAATGTGTTCAACGGTTTTAATCTCTTCCAGCATCTTCAGGCAGGCTTCGTTCGCACCGCCGTGAGCTGGCCCCCATAGAGAAGCGATCCCTGCGGCAATACACGCAAACGGGTTAGCGCCCGATGAGCCGGCAGTACGCACGGTCGAGGTTGAGGCGTTCTGTTCGTGGTCGGCATGCAAGATGAAAATACGATCCATCGCGCGTTCCAGCACTGGGTTAACTTCATATTCTTCACACGGCGTAGAGAACATCATGCGCAGGAAGTTGCCGGCATAGGACAGGTCGTTGCGCGGATAAACAAACGGCTGGCCGATGGAGTATTTGTAGCACATTGCGGCGACCGTCGGCATTTTCGACAGCAGACGGAAGGCGGTGATTTCACGATGCCGCACATTGTTGACATCCAGCGCATCATGGTAGAAAGCAGCCAGCGCGCCTGTCACACCGCAGAGAACCGCCATAGGATGTGAGTCGCGGCGGAACCCGCGGAACAGACTGGTTATCTGCTCGTGGATCATGGTGTGGCGTGTGACTGTTGCTTTGAAAGTTTCATACTCTTCTGCGGTTGGCGTTTCGCCGTATAGCAGGATGTAGCAAACTTCCAGATAAGTAGAATTTTTTGCTAGTTGATCAATCGGATAGCCACGATGTAGCAGTATCCCTTTATCACCATCGATAAAAGTGATTTTTGATTCGCAGGACGCGGTAGAGGTAAACCCAGGGTCAAAGGTAAAATACCCTTTGGAACCTAAGGTACTGACGTCAATCACATCAGTGCCGATGGTTGGGGATTTAACCCCCAGTTCGATCGTAGCTTCGCCTATGTTCAGCGTCGCTTTTTTGTCAGCCATTTACAGTCTCCTTAGCGCTTATTATAAAACCCTTAACAACTGAAATGTCTTAGATGCCCCTGGGGCCATCTCCTCACCAGCACTGCTCTGTTTTATTCACTATAAAAACATGATTTAGGGTACAGAGTGTCTCGCCAATGCGGCCAACAATCCGTGGGGTCGGATTGATGTCAACGTTACAGAGTTGTTAACGATTTGTCGGATACTTATCGTTTATGGTTCATTGCCTACGATATCTATGGGGATATTCACTCACTACACTGTTGCATAACTTAAGCTTATGGGGAAGTGTATCCGCAGACCTTTAGTGCATCATAGGGCTTATTTCTACCCTAGTTGTAATGGAAATGTTTATTCTTTGTCAAATCAGATAATTAATTTTATATAAATTGTGTAAATCGTGATCCTAATCACTGTTCAGGGGAAATGTTACTAATCAGTTTGTGTGGGAATTGTAATAAGAATGTGAACCACCTATACTGCCGCCAGGTCTCCGGATTACCCTGAAGTAGGAGCACCCAGCGTTATACAGAACACGCCATTTAAGCATTCAGGATGTTATGTCTAAATGTGCGATGTGAAGGGTTTCGGCTCTTAACGCTGTCTGATCCACGCCCAGGCCCGGAGGAAGGAAAATAATAAGAGCTGTGTGGGCAAAACCGTGAAAAAACAAAGACCTGTCAATTTGGATCTGCAAACGATTCGATTTCCTGTTACTGCGATAGCGTCCATTTTACACCGAGTCTCTGGCGTAATGACTTTCGTTGCTGTTGGTATCCTCCTCTGGCTGTTAGGTTTGTCTGTATCCTCGCAAGAAGGGTTCATGCAAGCAGCGGCTGTCATGAATAGCTTTTTTGTTAAATTCATCTTCTGGGGAATACTCACCGCACTGGCCTATCACGTTTGCGGTGGCATCCGCCACTTGCTGATGGATTTTGGCTATGTCGAAGAGAGCTTGGCTGCGGGGACCCGCTCCGCCCAAGTCGTAATGGTGTTAACCCTGGTGCTGTCAGTTTTAGCTGGAGTCCTTGTATGGTAAGCAATGCTTCTGCGTTAGGGCGTAATGGAGTACACGACTGGCTGTTACTGCGTGCTTCTGCAATCGTCATCACTCTATATATTCTTTATATTCTGGGCTTCGTTGTTATTGTCCCAGACATCACCTACGAAATCTGGCGTGGCTTCTTTGCTTCGCACATCACAAAAGTATTTACCCTGCTGACATTGCTGTCGATTCTGGCTCATGCCTGGATTGGTCTATGGCAGGTATTAACGGACTATATCAAGCCGCTAGCGGTACGACTGGTGTTACAACTGGCCGTGGTGATTACGCTGCTGGTCTACCTCTTGTATGGAACAATTGTGGTGTGGGGTGCTTAAATGAAACTGCCGGTCAGAGAGTTTGATGCTGTTGTTATTGGTGCGGGTGGCGCAGGTATGCGCGCGGCACTGCAAATTTCACAAATGGGGCTGTCTTGCGCCCTGATATCAAAAGTATTCCCAACCCGTTCCCATACCGTATCTGCGCAGGGTGGTATTACTGTCGCACTGGGTAATACCCATGAAGATAACTGGGAATGGCATATGTATGACACGGTAAAGGGTTCCGATTATATCGGTGACCAGGATGCCATCGAATATATGTGTAAAACAGGCCCTGAAGCGGTGCTTGAATTGGAACACATGGGGTTACCGTTCTCCCGTTTAGAAGATGGCAGCATTTATCAGCGGCCATTCGGTGGGCAGTCGCTCAACTTTGGCGGCGAGCAAGCGGCGCGTACTGCGGCTGCGGCTGACCGTACCGGGCATGCGCTGTTACACACCCTTTATCAGCAAAACCTGAAAAACCACACCACTATATTCTCTGAGTGGTATGCACTGGATTTAGTGAAGAATCAGGATGGCGCTTTTGTGGGCTGTACGGCTATCTGCATTGAAACCGGCGAAGTGGTCTATTTCAAAGCGCGGGCCACCGTGCTGGCCACCGGTGGTGCCGGTCGTATTTACCAATCAACAACCAATGCGCACATTAATACCGGTGACGGTGTTGGCATGGCCTTGCGTGCCGGTGTACCGGTGCAGGACATGGAAATGTGGCAGTTCCACCCGACAGGTATTGCCGGGGCGGGCGTGTTGGTTACCGAGGGTTGCCGTGGTGAAGGCGGGTACCTGCTGAATAAACACGGCGAGCGCTTTATGGAACGCTATGCACCGAACGCCAAAGATTTGGCCGGTCGTGATGTGGTTGCGCGTTCTATTATGATTGAAATCCGTGAAGGCCGTGGTTGCGATGGCCCTTGGGGTCCGCATGCCAAACTGAAATTGGATCACTTGGGTAAAGATGTGCTGGAATCCCGTCTGCCGGGTATTCTTGAGTTATCTCGCACCTTTGCACATGTTGACCCCATTAAAGAACCTATCCCGGTGATTCCAACTTGCCATTACATGATGGGCGGGATCCCAACCAAGGTGACCGGTCAGGCCATCACAGTAAATGAAAAGGGTGAAGATGTTGTCATCCCAGGTCTGTTTGCTGTGGGTGAAATTGCTTGTGTTTCCGTCCACGGTGCCAACCGTTTGGGGGGGAACTCATTGCTGGACTTGGTGGTCTTTGGTCGCGCAGCCGGTATGCATCTGCAAGAGTCTTTGATGGAGCAGGGCGCGAGTCGCGATGCCAGTGATTCTGATATTGAAGCATCACTGGATCGAATGAACCGCTGGAATAACACTCGCTCAGGTGAAGATCCGGTTGAGATCCGCAAAGCATTACAATCCTGCATGCAGCATAACTTCTCGGTATTCCGCGAAGGTGATGCAATGGCTAAAGGGTTAGAAGAACTGAGAACTATCCGCGAACGTCTGCAAAATGCCCGTCTGGACGACACTTCTAGCGAGTTCAATACCCAGCGTATTGAATGTCTGGAATTGGATAACCTGATGGAAACTGCGTTTTCCACTGCCGTGTCAGCAAACTTCCGTACCGAAAGCCGTGGCGCGCATAGCCGCTTCGATTTCCCGGAACGTGATGATGCCAACTGGCTGTGCCATTCGCTCTATTTGCCAGGCACTGAAAGCATGACCCGCCGTGAGGTAAACATGCAACCTAAGTTACGCGCGGCATTCCCGCCGAAAGTGCGTTCTTATTAATGCATGTGTCGTGTTGATAGGGTTAAACCTAACCCGCTGCGGAGGAAAAGGTCATGAAACTTGAGTTCTCAATTTATCGCTATAACCCGGATGTCGATAACGCGCCGCATATGCAGGATTACACGTTAGAAGCGGAAGAAGGTCGGGATATGATGTTGCTGGATGCACTTATCCAGTTAAAAGAAAAAGATCCGACGTTGTCGTTTCGTCGTTCATGCCGTGAAGGGGTTTGTGGCTCCGACGGTTTGAATATGAATGGCAAAAATGGGTTGGCTTGTATTACGCCAGTTTCAGCTTTGCAAAAAGGCAATAAGAAGATTGTGATTCGCCCATTGCCGGGCTTACCGGTGGTGCGGGATTTAGTGGTCGATATGGGGCAGTTTTATACTCAGTACGAGAAAATTAAACCTTACCTGTTGAACGACGGCAAAAATCCGCCAGCACGCGAGCATTTGCAATCGCCAGAACAACGCGAGAAATTGGATGGCCTGTATGAATGCATCCTATGTGCTTGTTGTTCCACATCTTGCCCGTCATTCTGGTGGAATCCGGATAAATTTGTGGGGCCGGCAGGGTTACTGGCTGCCTATCGCTTCCTGATAGATAGCCGTGATACGGAAACAACAGCACGTTTGGATGATCTGGACGACGCTTTTAGTGTTTTCCGCTGCCATAGCATTATGAATTGTGTCAGTGTGTGTCCTAAAGGCCTTAACCCGACCAAAGCAATCGGCCACATTAAGTCTATGTTGTTGCAGCGTAGCGCATGATAGTTGCAGCGTAGTGCATGATAGTTACAGCGTAGCGCATGATAAGCGCTTCACAACAGATCATAGTTGCAACATAGTGGATGATGTGAGTTTATTAACCCGGGGAATGTTTCCCCCGGGTTGCTTAAAGGTAGGGAATCTCTAAAAACCGGCAAGCTGTCCGTTTTTAGAGGTTCCTTGAACGGGACCGTTAAGGTCCATAACAGAACGTGCATTGAGCACGTCGAGTGAACCGTTTTTACGGCAAACCGTTGATATTACGGTGTATATGTTAACCACGGCGAAAACTGAAGCTTCAAAGCTTAAGGGATCATGATGCAGAACGGCGCAATGAAGGCCTGGCTGGATTCCTCCTATCTGGCGGGCGCGAACCAGTCCTACATAGAGCAGCTCTATGAAGACTTTTTAACCGATCCTGGTTCCGTTGATGATAGTTGGCGTTCAATTTTTCTACAACTACCTACAACGGGTGTAAAACCTGATCAGTTCCACTCTCAAACACGCGAGTATTTCCGTCGCCTGGCGAAGGATCCCTCTCGTTATAACTCATCCATCAGCGATCCTGAAAATGATGCCAAGCAAGTTAAGGTGTTGCAGTTAATCAACGCCTTCCGCTTCCGCGGCCATCAACATGCCAATCTTGACCCACTCGGTTTGTGGAAGCAGGAGTCTGTTCCTGACCTTGACCCTGCCTATCACCATCTGACTGAAGCCGATTTCCAGAACACCTTCAATGTGGGTTCTTTTGCTATTGGCAAAGAAACCATGAAGCTGTCTGACCTATATGCAGCCCTGAAACAAACCTACTGTGGTTCGATTGGCGCTGAATATATGCACATCACCAACACCGAAGAAAAACGTTGGCTTCAACAGCGTATTGAGTCGGTAGTTGGGAAACCCACTTTCAGCGATGAAGAGAAGCGCCGCTTTCTGAGCGAACTGACTGCCGCTGAAGGTTTGGAGCGTTATTTAGGGGCTAAATTCCCTGGTGCCAAGCGTTTCTCACTGGAGGGCGGCGATTCGCTGGTCACCATGTTGAAAGAAATGATTCGCCATGCCGGTAAAAATGGCACACGTGAAGTGGTTTTGGGTATGGCGCACCGTGGCCGCCTGAACGTATTGATAAACGTGTTGGGTAAGAAACCGGAAGATTTGTTCGATGAATTTGCTGGTAAGCATAAAGAGCATTTGGGTACTGGTGACGTTAAATATCACCAAGGTTTCTCTTCTGATGTAGAAACCGAAGGCGGCCTGGTTCACCTGGCGTTAGCCTTTAACCCATCGCATCTGGAAATTGTTAGCCCAGTGGTTATCGGTTCTGTGCGGGCACGCCGTGACCGCCTGGATGAAGCGCGCAGCAATATGGTACTGCCAATCACCATTCATGGTGATGCGGCGATTGCCGGGCAGGGCGTAGTGCAAGAGACGTTGAACATGTCTCAAGCCCGTGGTTATGAAGTGGGCGGGACAGTGCGTATTGTTATCAACAACCAGATTGGCTTCACCACCTCGAACCCACTGGATGCGCGCTCTACTCAATACTGTACTGATATCGCCAAAATGGTACAGGCTCCTATTTTCCATGTGAATGCTGATGATCCTGAAGCTGTGGCGTTTGTAACCCGTCTGGCGTTGGATTTCCGTAACACCTTTAAACGTGACGTGATGATCGATCTGGTTTGCTACCGTCGCCATGGGCATAACGAAGCCGATGAGCCAAGTGCAACACAGCCAGTGATGTATCAGAAAATCAAAAAACACCCGACGCCGCGCAAGATCTATGCTGACAAGCTGACCGAGCAAAATATCGCCAGCTTGGAAGATGCCACGGAAATGGTCAACCTGTATCGCGATGCATTGGATCGCGGTGACTGTGTGGTGGAAGAGTGGCGTCCGATGAATCTGCAATCCTTCACCTGGTCACCGTATCTGAACCATGAATGGGATGAAGAATATCCAAGCAAAGTTGATATGAAACGCCTGCAAGATTTGGCGCGCCGTATCAGCCACGCACCAGATGCCATTGAAATGCAATCCCGTGTTGCCAAGATCTATGGCGATCGCGCCTTAATGGCAAGCGGCGAGAAGCCATTTGACTGGGGCGGAGCTGAGACACTGGCTTACGCCACACTGGTAGATGAAGGAATCCCCATTCGCTTGTCGGGTGAAGATGCCGGGCGCGGGACTTTCTTCCATCGTCATGCTGTGATTCATAACCAGAAAAATGGCTCTGTCTATGTGCCACTGGCGAATATTCACAGCGGGCAGGGCGATTTCCAGGTATGGGACTCGGTACTGTCGGAAGAAGCTGTTTTGGCCTTTGAATATGGTTACGCTACCGCAGAACCGCGCACTCTGACTATCTGGGAAGCGCAGTTTGGTGACTTTGCCAACGGTGCTCAAGTGGTTATCGACCAATTCATCAGCTCCGGCGAGCAGAAATGGGGCCGCATGTGTGGTCTGGTTATGCTGCTGCCGCACGGTTATGAAGGTCAAGGCCCGGAGCACTCCTCCGCTCGGTTGGAGCGCTATCTGCAACTTTGTGCTGAACAAAACATGCAGGTGTGTATTCCGTCAACACCAGCACAGGTTTACCACATGATTCGCCGTCAGGCATTACGTGGTATGCGCCGCCCTCTGGTGGTGATGTCACCTAAGTCATTGTTGCGTCATCCATTAGCAGTATCGTCATTGGATGAATTGGCCAATGGCAGCTTCTTGCCAGCCATTGGTGAAATTGATGAGCTGGACCCGAAAGGCGTCAAACGTGTCGTGATGTGTTCAGGCAAAGTTTATTATGACCTGCTGGAACAGCGTCGCAAAAACGGGCAAACCGATGTCGCCATCGTGCGTATCGAGCAGCTTTATCCATTCCCACACCACGCGGTACAAGCGGTGTTGGAACAATTTGCGCATGTTCATGATTTCGTATGGTGTCAGGAAGAGCCGCTCAACCAGGGGGCCTGGTATTGCAGCCAACACAACTTCCGTGAAGTGATTCCATTTGGTGCTTCCTTGCGTTACGCAGGTCGCCCAGCCTCAGCTTCACCGGCAGTGGGATACATTTCCGTGCACCAGAAACAACAACAAGCTCTGGTTAATGACGCGCTGACTGTTGAATAGCGACCGGTTAACACATAAAGGATAGAGAATGAGTAGCGTAGATATTAATGTTCCTGACCTCCCTGAGTCTGTCGCCGATGGCTCGGTAGCAACCTGGCACAAAAAACCGGGTGATAGCGTCAAACGCGATGAAGTGCTGGTTGAGATTGAAACAGACAAAGTGATTCTGGAAGTTCCGGCCAGCCAGGACGGTATTTTGGATGCCATTTTGGAAGACGAAGGTGCCACTGTGACTTCGCGTCAAGTGTTGGGTCGTATTCGTCCAAGTGACAGCTCTGGCTTGCCGACCGAAGAAAAAAGCCAAAGCACCGAGTCCACCCCTGCTCAGCGCCAAACTGCCAGCCTGGAAGAAGAAAGCAACGATACTCTCAGCCCGGCGATCCGTCGTCTGATTGCAGAACACTCTCTTGATGCTTCCGCCATTAAAGGCAGTGGTGTGGGTGGTCGTATCACGCGTGAAGATATTGATAACCATTTGGCAACGCGTAAATCAGCACCCGCTGCCGTGGAAAACAAAGTTGAAGCCGCCGCACCGGTTGTCGCACTTGCTGGCCGCAGCGAAAAACGTGTTCCGATGACGCGTCTACGTAAACGTGTTGCCGAGCGCCTGCTGGAAGCTAAAAACAGCACCGCAATGTTGACTACGTTTAACGAAATCAACATGAAGCCAATCATGGATCTGCGCAAGCAGTACGGTGAGGCTTTCGAGAAGCGTCACGGTGTGCGTCTGGGCTTTATGTCCTTCTATATCAAGGCCGTGGTTGAAGCGCTGAAACGCTATCCAGAAGTGAATGCTTCTATCGATGGCGAAGATGTGGTTTACCATAATTACTTTGATGTCAGCATTGCCGTTTCTACCCCACGCGGCCTGGTTACCCCTGTATTACGTGATGTAGATACTATGGGTATGGCTGATATTGAGAAGAAAATCAAAGAACTGGCTGTAAAAGGCCGTGACGGCAAACTGAAGGTTGAAGAACTGACTGGCGGTAATTTCACTATTACCAATGGCGGCGTATTCGGCTCATTAATGTCGACTCCGATCATTAACCCACCACAAAGCGCGATCCTTGGTATGCATGCTATCAAAGACAGGCCTATGGCGGTCAATGGTCAGGTAGTGATTCTGCCAATGATGTATCTGGCACTGTCTTACGACCACCGGTTGATCGATGGCCGCGAATCCGTTGGCTATCTGGTGACGGTGAAAGAGATGCTGGAAGATCCAGCTCGCTTACTGCTGGATGTATAAAAAAGATAAATAACAAGGCCAGCCTGATTGCAAGGTGTTGATAACCTGCCTCCGCGCAATCAGGCTACCTGGTAGGCTTCGGCCCAACTCAGACCTTATATGGATAGAACATCATGAATTTACACGAATATCAGGCAAAACAACTGTTTGCTCGGTATGGCATGCCAGCACCAACTGGCTACGCTTGTACCACACCGCGTGAAGCAGAAGAAGCCGCATCTAAAATCGGTGCTGGCCCGTGGGTGGTTAAATGTCAGGTACATGCTGGTGGTCGCGGTAAAGCGGGCGGCGTGAAACTGGTTAACAGCAAAGAAGATATTCGTGCTTTCGCTGAACAGTGGTTGGGTAAAAAGCTGGTCACTTATCAGACAGATGCGCATGGTCAACCGGTTCACCAAATCTTGGTTGAAGCGGCGACTGATATCGACAAAGAGCTATATCTGGGGGCGGTTATTGACCGTAGCTCCCGTCGTGTGGTGTTTATGGCATCCACCGAAGGTGGCGTTGAAATTGAAAAAGTGGCCGAAGAAACACCAGAACTGATCCATAAGGTCGCATTGGATCCATTGACTGGCCCGCAGCCTTATCAAGGTCGCGAATTGGCATTCAAACTGGGTCTAACTGGGAAGCAAGTGGCTCAGTTCACCAAGATCTTTATGGGGCTGGCGACTCTGTTCCTGGAACGTGACTTGGCGATGGTTGAGATAAACCCGCTGGTTATCACCAAACAGGGTGATCTGGTTTGTTTGGATGGCAAACTGGGTGCCGATGGCAACGCTTTGTTCCGTCAACCAGAACTGCGTGAAATGCGTGATAAATCTCAGGAAGATGAGCGCGAAGCACAGGCTGCACAGTGGGAACTGAACTATGTCGCCTTGGATGGCAACATTGGTTGCATGGTAAACGGTGCCGGCTTGGCAATGGGTACGATGGATATCGTGAAACTGCACGGTGGTGAACCTGCTAACTTCCTTGATGTGGGGGGCGGTGCCACTAAAGAGCGCGTGACTGAAGCGTTCAAAATCATTTTGTCTGATGACAAAGTGAAAGCTGTTTTCGTTAATATCTTCGGCGGTATTGTGCGCTGTGACCTGATTGCTGACGGCATTATTGGTGCAGTTGAAGAGGTGGGTGTCAACGTGCCAGTTGTGGTGCGTCTGGAAGGGAATAACGCCGAGCTGGGTGCCAAGAAACTGGCAGACAGCGGTTTGAATATCATTGCTGCGACCAGCCTGACAGATGCGGCTCAGCAAGTTGTAGCGGCAGTGGGGGCTAAATAATGTCTATTTTAATTGATAAAAACACCAAAGTTATTTGCCAGGGTTTTACCGGTAGCCAAGGGACTTTCCACTCCGAACAAGCTATTGCTTATGGCACAAAGATGGTTGGTGGTGTGACGCCAGGTAAAGGCGGAACCCAGCATTTGGGTCTGCCAGTATTTAATACCGTACGCGAAGCAGTAGAAACGACCGGTGCGACTGCATCTGTTATCTACGTTCCTGCGCCGTTCTGTAAAGACTCGATTCTGGAAGCTATCGACGCAGGTATCAAATTGATTATCTGTATTACCGAAGGCATCCCGACTCTGGATATGCTGGTGGTCAAAGTCAAACTGGAACAGTCTGATGCGCGAATGATCGGTCCGAACTGCCCAGGTGTTATCACCCCAGGTGAATGTAAGATTGGTATCATGCCAGGTCACATCCACTTGCCTGGCAAAGTAGGTATCGTTTCCCGCTCCGGCACATTGACCTATGAAGCAGTAAAACAGACTACTGATATCGGTTTCGGTCAGTCAACTTGTGTTGGTATCGGTGGTGATCCGATCCCGGGTTCTAACTTTATCGATATCCTGAAGTTATTCCAGGAAGATCCACAAACTGAAGTCATCGTAATGATCGGTGAGATCGGTGGTAACGCAGAAGAAGAAGCGGCTGCTTATATTAAAGAGCATGTAACCAAACCTGTGGTGGGTTATATCGCCGGTGTAACTGCACCAAAAGGTAAGCGTATGGGCCACGCAGGTGCCATTATTGCCGGTGGTAAAGGAACGGCGGATGATAAATTTGCTGCACTGGAAGCTGCTGGCGTGAAAACCGTCCGTAGCCTGGCTGAAATTGGTAATGCCGTGAAAGCTGTTTACCAAAGTAATAAATAACATCGAGTGCACTGGTTTCAGTGTTAGTTCGACACCTTAGGCCACCTTGCGGTGGCTTGAGGTTAATGACAAGTAACTCAGTGAGTGAAGGGTTTACCGTACCTCGGGGCACTCCGGTCGCTTACGCGACTACGACCCCAACGGCACGATTCCCCTTCATTTGACTTTGATAGCACTCTGAGGCCACCTTGCGGTGGCCTTTCTAATATCTAATCAGAACTTATTTAACGCGGTAATTAATGCAATATCAGTTTGAGCCTGTTGTTTAGCCAGCTCACTGCTTGCTGCGGTGGTTTGCTGTTGCAATGTTGCTAAAGTAGCCTGGTAGTTGGCTTTATCATTAAATATCTTATCTTTGACATTGATAGACGCGATGTTGGTATAGCGGCCATCAGCCGTCGCGGGCAAAGCAAGGGTGCCGTTATTAATCAGCTGCTTAACAATCTGCCGCTCTTTCTCGTAGCCTTCCAATCCCACTAAATGCCAGCGCTGTTGCAGTTTGCCCTCATATTTACCCGCCTTAACATCAGTCAGATAACGAATGGTCAAATTACGGATAGTGCCTGCTTCTTCTCCATATTGGACTTTACTGTCTGACAGCACTGGGAATGTTTGTCCCTCGAGCACGCCACCTTTTTGCGTCAAATGACCCATTCGATAGCTGTTCATGCCCAGATGAATCGGCGTGGTATCCGTAACGGGTGTGCCGTCATTGAGGCGCAGATCGGTGATACGTGAGCCGACTGGCTGACGTAAATCAATGGTGTAAGTCACACCGTCAAAGAAATCATTGGTGGAATATTTAGAGGCACGGCGCTGTGGGTTAAAACTGTAGGTCACATCCCCTGGTTTAACCTGGTTAAAGTAATCAGCCGACCATTCCATATATTGCTTCAGTTCTTTGCCCGTCAGAGCATAAACGGTAATTTCCCCACCGGCATATTGATAGTTAAATGCAATGTCTTTAGCCGTGATATTACCTACATCCATTTTTGGCCGGTCATTATCAATTTGTAAGGCAATGACTTGCGCCAGCGGAGCGTAATAATGGGCTGCTTCTTGATACAGTGCGCTGATACCAGTGTCTTGCACATGGACTTGCGGAATGCCTTTAATCTCATCCGGCGGGACTAAATTCGTGCCACTTAGTGTCGCAATCACACGATTAGCATTGGCGCGTAAAATATCGTGGTAAGGCTGATAGAGTGATTCCAGTGACTTATCGGATTCAATGCCCTTGATGGGGTAGGTGTAACTGTCTTTCTCTATCAGGTGATATTTGCCGTCTCGTTGCTCAAATTTCAGGTCAATACGTGACAGTGCGCGGCCATATTTATCCGGTTCAGTGATAATGACACCATTCACCACGGCCTTATCAATCTTCACATGCATATGACCTGCGACGATGGCGGCAAGCTCGGGGTTAGCCTGGGCAATATCACCAACACCGGTTCCAGGGCGCTGATTTTCATTATCGATCCCCATATGCGCGACCAGAACAATGGCATCGACCTGTGGCTGGATCTGCTGAATGACTTTTTTCACTTCCTGCACCGGATCCGTGAAATGGATGCCATTGATGCGGTCCGTGCCTTGGGCAAACTCGGCAGTCATGGGTGTATCCATGCCGATAATGCCGATTTTGACCCCTTGGCGTTCAATGATTTTATAAGAGGGGAGGTAGGGTTTGCCTGAATCCCAGAAGATATTACCCGCCAGCGCAGTGCCATCAAATTGCTTGAGCGAGGTAGAAAGGGCTTTTAAGCCAAAATCAAATTCGTGATTACCCATCACCCATGCATCATATTTTAAGGCATTGAAGCCCAGTATCATCGGGCTAATAGGTTCATTTTTAAAAGTTTCGACAAAGTTACCCTGAATGGTATCTCCGGCATCGACCAAAATAATATTCGGCTGTTCAGCGCGTATTTTATGCACTTTGGTGGCAATTTGGCTCAAGCTGCCAGCCAAGTTTTCACTGTCACTGGCGTAGTCCCACGGCACAAAAGTACCGTGCAGGTCAGAGGTTCCCAAGATGGTGATATCAACTTGTTGAGCGGCGAGAACGGGGGTACTGATACAGAGTAAAGTGGTGAGTGCTATTTTTTTCATTGTAGAGGATTCAATCTTTTATAATGTCATAGCACTTCATCATGCAACAAAATGGCAACACTTGCGAACGCTTCCCTCAGAATGAACTACTATATGAACTACTATATTGATATAAAACTTGGAAATGTGATTTAACTCACTCTGAAAATAATAAATTTAAAAGTTAACCTGGATCGCATAATAACGATGTAATAAAGCATTAACTAAACTATAAAATTACATTTTATTAACAGCAATAGATTATATAAAAACAATCGAACTTTTAATTAACATGAAAAAGAATTAATTGTTCTAAATCAACTTTTGAATATGGCAATAATGTTCATATGGGCTTAAATTGTTCTGGATCAAATTACGGCATGATAGGTGAACGGCCTATTTATTGACCTGTATCCAGAACTCGAAGCTGGGTCACGTAAAATCCTATTTATTGTGTGGGATTAGAAGCGTACTATTACCGCGGTGTAATACTGGGTAGTTGATATTGTTATTTTTGTTGTGTTTTTTTGGGCATTCACTGCGGGTAATTACTAAACTTCCAATATAGCGGAGGTCAAGTTGCCGCAAGTCGGAGTCTTCCTGCGAGGAGCAAGGAGTCAAGATGTTTGATATTGTCGAACTGTCACGGTTACAGTTTGCCTTAACGGCAATGTACCATTTCTTATTTGTCCCACTAACGCTGGGTATGGCGTTTATGTTGGCAATTATGGAATCGGTTTATGTGCTGTCTGGCAAACAAATCTATAAAGATATGACCAAGTTCTGGGGTAAGTTATTCGCGATTAACTTTGCCCTGGGTGTTGCCACTGGTCTGACTATGGAGTTCCAATTCGGGACTAACTGGTCATATTTCTCTCATTACGTCGGTGATATCTTCGGTGCCCCTCTGGCAATCGAAGGTTTAATGGCGTTCTTCTTAGAATCTACTTTCGTTGGTCTCTTCTTCTTCGGTTGGGATCGTCTGAGTAAACACCAGCATTTGGCCGTAACCTGGCTGGTGGCGTTAGGCTCTAACTTCTCTGCGCTGTGGATCTTGGTTGCGAACGGCTGGATGCAAAACCCGATTGCATCTGACTTCAACTTTGAAACCATGCGTATGGAAATGCTGAGCTTCTCAGAGTTAGTGCTAAACCCAGTTGCTCAGGTGAAATTTGTTCACACCGTTGCAGCAGGTTACGTTACTGGCGCGATGTTTGTTCTGGGTATCAGTTCTTACTATCTGTTGAAAGGCCGTGATATTCCGTTCGCCAAACGTTCCTTTGCTATTGCTGCAAGCTTTGGTTTGGCTGCCGTCTTATCTGTTATCGTGCTGGGTGATGAATCCGGTTATGAGATGGGTGACGTGCAGAAAACTAAACTGGCTGCAATTGAAGCCGAATGGGAAACTCAGCCACCTCCAGCTGCATTTACGCTGTTTGCCATCCCAAATCAGGAAACTATGGAGAACCGGTTTGCGGTTCAGATTCCATTCGCTTTGGGAATAATTGCGACGCGTTCATTGGATACACCTGTTATCGGCTTGCGTGACTTGATGTCTCAGCATGAAGTCCGTATCCGTAATGGTATCCAGGCTTACAGTCTGCTGGAAAAATTACGTTCAGGTAATACTGATCCCGCAGTACGTGAAGCATTCAGTAAGGCTAAGCAAGATTTGGGCTACGGTCTGTTGTTGAAGCGTTATACGCAAAACGTAACGGATGCTACTGAAGAGCAAATTCAGTTAGCCGCCAAAGACTCTATTCCACGTGTTTTGCCGCTGTACTTCGCCTTCCGCATCATGGTGGCTTGTGGCTTCCTGATGTTACTGATCATCGGCCTGTCGTTCTATAACGTGGTTCGTGGTCGGATTGGTCAGAAAAAATGGCTATTACGCGCTGCCTTGTTCGGTATTCCATTACCGTGGATTGCAGTGGAAGCAGGTTGGTTTGTGGCAGAGTATGGCCGCCAACCATGGGCCATCGGTGAAGTGCTACCGACAGCAATTGCAAACTCATCGGTTACCGCCGGGGATATTCTATTCTCCATGGGGTTGATTTGTGGTTTGTACACGCTGTTCCTGGTGGCAGAAATGTACCTGATGTTCAAATTTGCGCGCCTTGGGCCTAGCAGCCTGAAAACTGGCCGCTATCATTTTGAACAGCCGACTGCACCAGTGCAGGAAGCACGGTAAACAGGAGTCCACTTATGTTTGATTATGAAGTATTACGATTTATCTGGTGGCTGCTGATCGGTGTGCTGCTGATTGGTTTCGCAGTCACCGATGGTTTCGATATGGGTGTCGGTATCTTGCTGCGTATCATCGGTAAGAATGATACAGAACGTCGTATTATGATTAACTCGATTGCCCCCCACTGGGATGGTAATCAGGTTTGGCTGATAACTGCGGGTGGGGCGCTGTTTGCTGCCTGGCCAATGGTGTATGCAGCGGCATTCTCCGGCTTCTATATTGCGATGATTCTGGTGTTGGCTGCGTTGTTCTTCCGCCCGGTCGGTTTCGATTACCGCTCTAAGCTGGAGAACAACCGCTGGCGCAACATGTGGGACTGGGGCATTTTTGTCGGTAGCTTCGTGCCTGCGGTGGTGTTCGGTGTGGCGTTCGGCAACTTGTTGCAAGGTGTGCCGTTCCATATGGACAGCTATATGCGCCTGTTCTACACCGGTAACTTCTTCCAGTTGCTGAACCCGTTTGGCTTACTGGCGGGGGTGGTCAGCTTAACCATGCTGGTAACTCAAGGTGCAACTTATCTGCAAATGCGTACCCGTGGTGAGCTGCACTTGCGCTCTCGTGCTGCCGCGCAGATTTCTGCTTTGGTGATGGGCGTCGCCTTCCTGCTAGCCGGTATCTGGTTAGTTAAAGGTATTGATGGTTTTGTAGTGACTTCAGTATTGGATACAGCAGCTGAATCTAACCCGATGCGTAAAGAAGTTGCTCATCAGGCAGGTGCATGGTTGATTAACTTCAACAAGTATCCAAGCTTATGGGCGCTGCCAGCACTTGGCGTGATTCTGCCACTGTTTACCATCTTGTTGTCGCGCTTTGAAAAAGGGGCTTGGGCCTTCGTATTCTCATCACTGACTATTGCCTGTGTGATCCTGACTGCTGGGGTAACGATGTTCCCATTCGTCATGCCGTCAAGCACAGTGCCAAATGTCAGCCTGACAATGTGGGATGCGACATCTAGCCTGTTAACGCTGAAAGTGATGACCGTTGTTGCGATAATCTTTGTTCCTCTCATCCTGATTTATACCAGTTGGTGTTACTACAAGATGTTCGGGCGTATTGATAAAGACTTTATCGAAAACAACAAGCACTCACTGTACTAAGGAGCATAAAGCATGTGGTATTTTGCCTGGATTCTAGGGACACTTCTGGCCTGCTCCTTTGGTATCATTACTGCTCTGGCGCTGGAGCAGAGTGAAGCCAATGCAGCAGCGAAAGCTGCTAATAATGGCAAAGATGATGTTGTCCGATAAGCTATACGATCTCATGGACAAGGGCCCGTTACGGGCCCTTTCACTGGTACTCGCATTTGCTGTGGCTTTCTGTGTGTTCTGGGACCCTTCGCGTTTTGCGGCGGCCACCAGTTCACTTGAAGTCTGGCAAGAGGCCTTTATTGTGTGGGCCGTCTGTACCGGTGTGATTCATGGCGTAGGTTTTCGCCCAAAACGGATGTGGTTGCGTGCTTTTTTCTCACCACTTCCAGCAATTGTGATCTTGGGCGCGGGATTATTCTACTTTTTTGTCTAATCTGGTCATGTTTCGCCTAATCTGAACACAATCTCTCCTTATGGGCCGCCTGGCCCATAATTATTTTCGTTCTATTCTCGCAAGTGATTCCAAAGCTTAACGCTCTTCAGTATAGTGTGTCCGTTAACTGCATTACTGGGAAGTAGAGTGAGTAATACGTTGTTTCGATGGCCGGTTCGTGTCTACTTTGAAGACACTGATGCAGGTGGCGTGGTTTACCATGCACGCTACGTTGCCTTTTACGAAAGGGCGCGCACTGAAATGTTGCGCCAACGCAATTTTCACCAGCAGCAATTGCTCAGTGAGCATGTCGCTTTCGCTGTCCGCCGCATGACGGTAGAATACCTGGCGCCTGCACGTCTAGATGATATGCTGGAAGTTCAGAGTGAAATTACCGCAATGCGTGGGGCTTCTCTCACGTTTGCTCAACGAATTCTCGACTCACATGGCAATCTTCTGAGTAGTGCAGAAGTATTGATCGCATGTATCGATCCACACCAAATGAAGCCAAGAGCGCTTCCTAAGTCTATTGTCGCGGAGTTTAAGTAGTGGCTGACATGAACATTCTGGATTTATTCCTGCAGGCAAGCCTATTCGTTAAGCTTATCATGCTGGTATTGATGGGCTTTTCTATTGCTTCATGGGCGATCATCATTCAGCGAACGCGTATTCTGAATGCTGCCACCCGCGATGCTGAAGCTTTCGAAGACAAATTTTGGTCCGGCATCGAGCTGTCTCGCCTGTATCAAGAAAGTCAGGCTCGCCGTGATACGCTGGGTGGCTCCGAGCAAATCTTCCATTCTGGGTTTAAAGAGTTTGCTCGTTTACATCGCGCAAACAGCCATGCACCTGAAGCCGTGATTGATGGTGCTTCCCGTGCCATGCGCATCTCGATGAACCGTGAATTAGAAGCGCTGGAAACTCATATTCCTTTCCTTGGTACTGTTGGTTCCATCAGCCCGTATATCGGCCTGTTTGGTACAGTATGGGGGATTATGCATGCCTTTATTTCTCTGGGTGCAGTCAAACAGGCGACATTGCAAATGGTCGCACCGGGTATTGCTGAAGCACTGATTGCCACAGCAATCGGTCTGTTTGCCGCTATCCCTGCTGTTATGGCTTATAACCGCCTGAATCAGCGTGTGAATAAACTTGAACAAAACTATGACAATTTCATGGAAGAGTTCATTGCTATTCTGCATCGCCAGGCTTTTGCCAGCGCCGAGAGCAAATAAGTAGGGGGTTATATGGCGCGAGTACGTGGTCGTAAACGGCGCGAGCTTAAGTCTGAAATTAATATTGTTCCCTTGCTTGATGTGCTGCTGGTGCTATTGCTGATCTTTATGGCGACAGCACCGATTATCACGCAAAGCGTTGAGGTGGACTTACCTGACGCGACGGATTCCAAAACGGTCTCCAGCGATGATAATCCTCCAGTGATTGTCGAAGTATCCGGCGTCGGTCAATATTCGTTGGTTATTGACCATAATCGGATGGAGCAATTGCCTTCAGAACAAGTGGTGGCAGAGGCTCAGGCAAGGTTGAAATCGAATCCGAAAACTGTATTTCTGATCGGCGGCGCGAAAGAGGTTCCTTATGATGAAATCATTAAGGCCCTTAATATGCTGCATCAGGCTGGAGTGACATCGGTGGGTTTAATGACTCAACCGATATAAATTTGCGTTGATATTGGTTGGACTAATAATCAGTCTGGCCAGTAGATACCCTGTTTTTGGCAGTTCCGTTTTTTAGCAATAGATCGCGGACATCGAGTGTGGAAATCGAGCGTGGGTAAGGCAACCGAGCAAAATGATAAGCTGAATCGCGCTGTTATAGTGTCGGTGGTTCTGCACATCATATTGATTGCCCTGTTGATTTGGGGCTCTCTGACGCAGACGACTGAAATGGGCGGTGGCGGTGCTGGCGGTGAAGTTATTGACGCCGTCATGGTCGATCCGGGCGCAGTGACAGAGCAGTATAACCGTCAGCAACAGCAGCAGACGGACGCTAAACGCGCGGAGCAGCAACGCCAGAAGAAAGCTGAACAGCAAGCTGAAGAATTACAGCAAAAGCAGGCAGCAGAACAACAACGCTTGAAGGAATTAGAAAAAGAGCGTCTGCAAGCACAGGAAGATGCGAAACAGGCGGCTGAAGAACAGAAAAAACAAGCAGCTGAACAGCAGAAAGAGGCCGCTGAGCAACAGAAAGCTGCCGCTGCCGCCGCTGCAAAAGCGAAAGAAGAGCAAAAGCAGGCCGAGGCCGCTGCCGCGCAAGCTAAAGCAGAAGCGGATAAGTTGGTGAAAGCACAGGCAGAAGCACAGAAAAAAGCTGAAGCCGAGGCCAAAAAAGAGGCCGCTGTAGCCGCTGCTGCGAAGAAACAAGCTGATGCAGATGCGAAGAAAGCCGCAGATGCTGCCGAAAAGGCTGCAACAGCCGCAGCTGAAAAGAAAGCAGCAGCTGATGCTGAGAAGAAAGCGGCCGCAGATGCTAAAAAAGCCGCTGCCGCTGAGGCCAAGAAAAAGGCTGCCGCAGAAGCCTCAGCAGCAACAGATGTTGATGATTTGTTCGGTGGGCTGGCAAACTCCAAGAATGCACCGAAAAGTGGTTCCGGTGCAGGCGCTGCTGCTGCTGCTGCCGGTAAAGGTGGCGGCAAGAAGAGTGGGGCGTCAGCAGGTGATATCAGCGGCTATTTAGGCCAGGTCACTGCTGCAATCCAAAGTAAATTTTATGATGCCGATCTTTACAAAGGTCGCACCTGTAATCTGCGAATTAAACTGGCACCAGATGGTCTATTAATTGATGTTACACAGGAAGGGGGCGATCCGGCATTGTGCCAGGCGGCTATCGCTGCGGCGAAACTCGCTAAAATACCTAAACCGCCAAGTCAGGACGTGTATGAGGTGTTTAAGAATGCTCCGCTTGTATTTAAGCCTCAATAAGGTTTGATTGACAGGGTATAATTCTGTTAATCAACCGTGGATTATGTAGTTTTGTTTGCGTTGGTTTGTTAAAATTCTGCTAATTATCGCGAGCATCCCGCTCGGATAAGGGAGATAAGATGAAGCAGGCATTTCGAGTTGCGCTAGGCTTTTTAGTATTATGGGCTTCTGTTTTACACGCAGAAGTTCGAATTGAGATTACCCAAGGGGTAGACTCTGCTCGTCCAATTGGCGTTGTTCCATTCAAATGGATGGGGCCAGGTACACCACCGGAAGAGATTGGTGCGATCGTTGGCGCGGATTTGCGCAATAGTGGCAAATTTAACCCAATTGATGCGGCGCGTATGCCACAACAACCTTCTACAGCAGCTGAAGTCACCCCTGCTGCCTGGACTGCGCTCGGTATTGATGCCGTGGTGGTGGGTCAGGTTCAGCCGAGTGCTGATGGCAGCTATGTGGTTTCTTACCAGTTAGTCGATACTTCTGGTGCCGCCGGTAGCGTTTTGGCGCAAAATCAGTATAAAGTGACCAAACAGTGGTTACGTTATGCCGCGCATACCGCCAGTGATGAAGTATTTGAAAAACTGACTGGGATTAAAGGTGCTTTCCGTACCCGTATTGCTTATGTTGTGCAAACCAATGGCGGCAAGTTCCCACACGAATTGCGGGTTTCTGATTACGATGGCTACAACCAGTTTGTGGTTCACCGTTCTCCAGAGCCTTTGATGTCACCAGCCTGGTCTCCAGATGGTAGCAAAATTGCTTATGTAACTTTTGAGAGTGGCAAATCAGCACTGGTTATTCAGACGCTGGCAAATGGTGCAATCAGACAAGTGGCTTCATTCCCTCGTCATAACGGTGCACCAGCCTTCTCACCAGACGGTACCAAATTGGCCTTCGCTTTGTCTAAAAGCGGTAGCTTGAACTTGTATGTTATGGACTTAGGTTCTGGCCAAATTAGCCAGGTGACTGATGGCCGTAGCAATAACACTGAACCAAGCTGGTTCCCGGATAGCCAGAATCTGGCCTATACCTCGGATCAGGGCGGTCGTCCACAAGTGTATAAAGTGAATATTAATGGCGGTGCGCCACAGCGAATCACGTGGGAAGGTTCTCAGAACCAGAACGCAGATGTGAGTCCTGATGGTAAATTCCTGGTATTGGTTAGTTCCAATGGTGGGGCACAACACATCGCCAAACAGGATCTGGTAACGGGAGCCGTTCAAGTATTAACGGACACGTTCCTGGATGAAACGCCTAGTATCGCGCCTAACGGCACCATGGTTATCTATAGCTCGACACAAGGGCTGGGAGCCGTGTTACAGCTGGTCTCGACTGATGGGCGTTTCAAAGCGCGTCTTCCGGCAACTGATGGACAGGTCAAATTTCCTGCCTGGTCGCCGTATCTGTGATGCATGTGTAAATACGTATGTATGGCAAACTATAAAAAAGGATCAAAGAGATGCAACTGAACAAAGTGCTAAAAGGGCTAATGTTGGCTTTGCCAGTTCTGGCTGTAGCGGCTTGTAGTTCCAACAAAAGCGCAAATAATGACCAATCTGGCATGGGCGCTGGCACTGGTACAGAAAACGGCAGCAACCTGTCTTCCGAAGAGCAAGCGCGTCTTCAGATGCAAGAACTGCAAAAGAACAATATCGTTTACTTCGGTTTCGATAAATACGATATCGGTTCTGACTTCGCTCAAATGCTGGATGCACATGCTGCATTCCTGCGTAGCAACCCATCTTACAAAGTTGTTGTTGAAGGCCACGCGGATGAACGCGGTACGCCAGAATACAACATCGCGTTGGGCGAGCGTCGTGCAAACGCAGTGAAAATGTATCTGCAAGGCAAAGGCGTTTCTGCTGACCAAATCTCTATCGTTTCTTACGGTAAAGAGAAACCAGCAGTACTGGGCCATGACGAAGCCGCATTTGCTAAAAACCGTCGTGCAGTTCTGGTTTACTAAGAGAATCGCATGAACAGTAACTTCAGACGTCACTTAGTGGGTCTGTCGTTACTGGTTGGCGTAGCGGTCCCATGGGCCGCTACTGCCCAAGCGCCAATCAGTAATGTCGGCTCCGGCTCGGTAGAAGATCGAGTCACTCAACTTGAGCGTATTTCCAACGCTCACAGCCAACTATTAACTCAACTTCAGCAACAACTGTCAGATTCGCAACGCGATGTAGATAGTTTACGCGGTCAGATCCAAGAAAATCAGTATCAGCTCAATCAAATTGTTGAGCGGCAAAAACAGATCTACCAGCAGATGGATAGTCTGAGCGGTGGTCAGGGGGCGTCTACTTCAACGCCTGCGGCTGCTGGCGCTGCGACGGATAATGCAGCGACTGGAAGTTCTGATACTGCCGCAGCAGGCGCAGCAGCAGCTACAGCGGCACCTGCAGCCAGTACTGGTGATGAAAACAGCGATTATAATGCAGCCGTTTCTCTGGCTCTTGAAAAAAAGCAATACGATCAAGCGATCACTGCTTTCCAAGGCTTTGTGAAACAGTATCCAAAGTCGACTTACCAACCTAACGCCAATTATTGGTTAGGACAGTTGTATTACAACAAAGGTAAGAAAGACGATGCTGCGTATTATTATGCTGTTGTAGTAAAAAATTATCCAAAGTCTCCAAAAAGTTCAGAAGCGATGTTTAAAGTTGGGGTGATCATGCAGGATAAAGGCCAAAGCGATAAAGCGAAGGCGGTTTATCAACAAGTGATCAAGCAATATCCCAACACTGATGCTGCTAAACAGGCACAGAAACGTTTATCTGCTCTTTAGCCTTTTTCGAGCCCAGGAACCGGTCTTATTGACTAATTTCTGGGCTTTGGCGAACGAAGAACAAGCAGTTAGACGTCTTTACAGAAATTTAAGTTGCACTGTGAAGAGAAATTAGTAATATATGCCGCCGTTGCCAAGACAACTTGTAAAACGTTAAAGCAACAGGAAATTATGGTCCGTAGTAAACATAATGGGTCGTTAGCTCAGTTGGTAGAGCAGTTGACTTTTAATCAATTGGTCGCAGGTTCGAATCCCGCACGACCCACCATTATGAAGAGTTAGCAGGGTATCAAATCGTTAGGGATGAGAACCGTAAAAGGTTCGAGCCGAGCGAAGCGAGACAGCAACGCGCAGCGTTGACCCGAAGGGCGAGTCCGCAGGACGAGTAATCCCGCACGACCCACCATTATGTTTTACAGTAAAGAGTAAGCAGTACCGCATGACAGCGGGTCGTTAGCTCAGTTGGTAGAGCAGTTGACTTTTAATCAATTGGTCGCAGGTTCGAATCCCGCACGACCCACCATTCTCTCCCAGTTTGGTTTGAATGTAAGAAGTTGAAATCATCGAATAGATATTCCTCTTCCTGTTTTGTCTAAAATGCCTCGAGTAGAATTTATTCCGCACGACTGGCACTGAATTGTAATCAAATAGTAAACATAATGGGTCGTTAGCTCAGTTGGTAGAGCAGTTGACTTTTAATCAATTGGTCGCAGGTTCGAATCCCGCACGACCCACCATTATGAAGAGTTAGCAGGGTATCAAATCGTTAGGGATGAGAACCGTAAAAGGTTCGAGCCGAGCGAAGCGAGACAGCAACGCGCAGCGTTGACCCGAAGGGCGAGTCCGCAGGACGAGTAATCCCGCACGACCCACCATTATGTTTTACAGTAAAGAGTAAGCAGTACCGCATGACAGCGGGTCGTTAGCTCAGTTGGTAGAGCAGTTGACTTTTAATCAATTGGTCGCAGGTTCGAATCCCGCACGACCCACCATTCTCTCAAGTATCGAAATATCCCCCCAGACTCAGAAGCCGCATACTACACAATAATCGTGTGGGTGAGACCTGCGTTCAGGTTCGAGCCGAGCGAAGCGAGACAGCAACGCGCAGCGTTGACCCGAAGGGCGAGTCCGGAGGACGAGTCATCCCGCACGACCCACCATTCTCTCAAGTATCGAAATATCCCCCCAGACTCAGAAGCCGCATACTACACAATAATCGTGTGGGTGAGACCTGCGTTCAGGTTCGAGCCGAGCGAAGCGAGACAGCAACGCGCAGCGTTGACCCGAAGGGCGAGTCCGGAGGACGAGTCATCCCGCAC